>FLOH01000040.1_pt1 | contig 452680 bp, 415 predicted proteins | sample 756751 | NCBI WGS metagenome assembly FLOH01 (sample SAMEA4026879, study PRJEB14308) | marine metagenome | biome: coastal water; material: water | depth 74 m
AGCGATTATGCGGCACGCAAAACAATTCGCCCCGGATCGACTATACAAAATATCTATACAAACGCATCGCTCCGGGGCAGGGTTTTGCTCTGAAGGCCGCAGAATCACTTGGTTGACTGGCGCCGTACAAATGCCGCATTACTTCAGACGCAACGCCGCATATTAAATCAGGCACAGCACTGTAGGAGTGGATCTTATCCACGACTGAATCAGAAGATTCCGTTCCTCCTGAAACAGCTCGCTACTACGCTCTGCGTAGTAGTGCCTGCCGCTTTGTTGATTCTGCAAATGATTGCGCTCAGACTTGTAACCAGTTTTATCAATTATTGAACCCACCCCCAATCTTCAGTATTCTCGAACTAAAGCAGGGATGCAGCATATCGTAAGGACACACGCCCAACGACCGCCTCCCCCGCTTACCATTCCGGATATAACACCACGCGATTCCAGCCTTGCGTTTACAAGGACGGGTGGCAGCGTGCCCGGAATGCAAGAGTCAATTGAACGATCTGACCGCTGGCAAAGCACTGGATAATCAATAGCCTGAGCTTTTCAGACCGTTGATAACACGCAAAGCGTAAAAAAGATCTCAGGACGTAAAGTTCACATCCTGACAAGAAGTAGAATATCGGAAAATTTTACAGTCCGGCAGTGAGTTCGACTAAAAATCTGAGTAAGAATTTAGATGTTTAAATGAGCATACATCCTAATAATATGTTAGTTATCTAGCGCTTTTTCCATGCTCGGTATCCTGAAATATCCGAAAATTTCTTCTTTCTTTCTTTTGCAGTTCGCTCATAGTTTCTCCAGTAGTCTAAAAATTCCTCTTCTGAAGAAAATGGACCATTTCCTGCTATAAAATCTTCAATTCTTCCGTTTATACTTCCAATATTGGTTGTATTTCCTGATCCTGCTTTATCACCAGAAATTTTCCATTTTTCTTGGAAGAAAGTCTTAACATCCTTATAGGGTAGGACTATTTCAGAGATTTCATCTGTAGTATAAATTTTGTGCTCGGCTGATTTTTTAACAGCTACTCTCGTATAAACGAAACCCATAACCCAGTGTTCTTTATACTGATCGAACGGATACACTATATTTTTAGTGTTGTTCCTAATGAAACTTGTGTAACCGCCCAGTGTATACTTAAACTTGCTTTCAGGCTTATCTATGTAAGTAGTTTTAACATCAATTGCAATTTTTTCATTATCTTCATCGGATTTTTGCAAAGTAAAATCTGGATAATGGTTTTGTACAGTTGGTTCTACCAAAGTATAACCATTCTCGTCTGCGAACTGCTGAATGATAGGTCTTGAAAATAGCTCGAATATTGTACTTAAAACTTTTGTATCGCTACCTATGGGGTAAATTTTCTTTTCAGACGAGATAACACCGCATATGTTGTAATCAGACTCATATTCAGCCAACAATTCATCAAACTTCTTTTTAAATTCCACGTTTACTTCCTTTTTCAATCAGTTGGATGACATCCGAGGGGGGCTCGTCGAGAGCCTTACAAACTTGGATAAACTCAAGAACGTCTAGCCTTCGCTCCCCGCTTTCATACTTTGAAACGAACGATTGCGGGCGGCCAAGAACATCAGCTAATTGATGCTGAGTCACCTCTTTCTTAACACGCAGTCTTTTTAGTATTTCGTGGTACAAAGATGCTACCCCCAATAAATTAACGGATATTCTGCATCCCAACTTGGAATATCCCAAATTAGGATTGTTTTCAGAATAAAGATACGTTAGTCTGGTGGTTTAGTAATCTGGTAGCTCGAGTCCGGTATGGCGAAGAAAGTATTAGTACCTCCAATGAAGTCTCAAGGAATCAAAACAAAATTAGTTCCTTGGATCGAGAGTCTTGTGCCAGAGGACTTCTCTGGGCGATGGATAGAGCCGTTCATGGGCACTGGCGTTGTCGCTTTTAATATAGCTCCCAGAAAAGCGCTAATGTGTGATACCAACCCCCACATCATTAATTTCTATTCAGCTATTCAGTCTGGTGAGATCACACCTGACATAGCGAGAAAATTTTTAGAAAAAGAGGGTGCGATTCTTTTAGAAAAAGGCGATGAGCATTACTATCACATAAGAGATCGGTTTAATGAAGAGCACGCTCCTTTAGATTTTCTATTTGTAAATCGAGCAGGTTTTAATGGAATGATTAGGTTTAATCGAAAAGGTGGTTTCAACATCCCTTTTTGCAAAAAGCCTAATCGGTTTGCCAAGGCTTATGTCACTAAAATCGTAAATCAAATATCTACTATTAGTCAGATCCTGGGCACCAAAGATTTTGACTTTAAATGCCAATCATTTGAAGAGACAATAAACGAGGCAAAGGCTGGTGACATTATCTATTGTGATCCTCCTTATATAGATAGGCATGTAGATTACTTTAATTCATGGGATGAAGAGCATGAGATAGGTCTTTTTGATAGTCTGAGCGAGTCAGCCTGTGACTTCATTCTTTCAACATGGCATCACAATGACTTCAGAAAGAATGAATATATCGAATCTCATTGGTCAAAATTTAATATTCTGACAAGAGAACACTTCTATCATGTTGGTGGTAGTGAAAAAAATCGAAATCCAATCGTAGAAGCAATAGTTACAACAATAGATACTAAAGAATACAAATACAAAGAACCTGAAACACAAGAGCAACTCACATTGCTAGAGCCTACTCTTCACTATGGCAGGGCCTAACAATCGCATTTTCGGCTGGTTTTCTGCTGCACTCCAAACCAGCCGAAAATGCGGGCCTCACCCCCCCAACATCCCACCTACCGACAACCACAGCACCCGCACAATCAGCGCCAGCAATACAATCCAGGTCAGCAGGGTGCCGTAGTAACGGCCGAAGTGCATTCCGCCAGAGGCCTGCACAAATCCCCAGGCGTGCAATACCCGCGACAGCAGAAAGCCGATGCCGCACACATGCAGGAAGGCGGCGTAGGCGCCATTCAGTTCGGCCACCATCAGCAGCAGTAAAACCGGTAATGCGGTTTCCAGCGCATTGGCCTGGGCGCGCATGGCGACGGCAATGGTTTTTTCGCCGCCGTCGAGCAGGCCGATTTTATGTTTCAGGCGAAGACGCACGACCATATAAGCCAGTGCCAGTAGCAGTAAAGCGGTCAGAGCAATATAAAATCCACTGATCAATAACATCGGTACACCCCGGTTTTTGTCGCCATTATTTATTGTTGTCAGAACTCTTAAGCCTTGCTGCATTGGGCAAAGCTGCGGCTCATGCTAACCTGCTGCAAACAGTTACGGCAATCATTCCCGGCGTTCTGTCTGTGCCCCGCCGGCAGGAGTTTTCTGTGTTGGTTAAATCTGTGCGTTATTCTCTTTGGCAGCGGCCTGTATCCGTACTGGCGGCCATGCTGATTACCTGTCTGATGTTGTTCAGCTTTCCGGTAAAAGCCTTTGAGTTTTCCGGCCATGCACAGGTATGTGAAATGGCTTATCAGCTGGTCACGCCGGAAACCCGCCACTGGATTGACCAACAGGTAAAAGCCGGGGGTGAGAAGAGCTTCGTCCATGCCTGTTCATGGGCTGATGAAGTGCGCGACGAACGCAAATTCCGCCACACCAAGCCCTGGCATTATATTAATGTGCCGCGTACGGCGACGTCAGTCCGCGCCGATGATTGTGGTGATAAAGGCTGTGTGGTGCAGGCCATTAACGATATGCAGCAACGCCTGATGAATAATAACGATGACTGGCAGGCGCTGTTTTTTCTTGCGCATTTTATGGCGGATGTGCATCAGCCAATGCATGTCAGCTTTGCCGATGACCGTGGTGGTAATAAAGCCGCTGTGCGTTTTAAAGGCGATAAAACCAATCTGCATCAGTTGTGGGATGGTGATCTGCTCGGGAAATTCTCTTATAAAAAACAAAGTACGCTGGTATTAGGGAACATTTCCCCACAGCAGCGCAGCGACTGGTCAGCTGGCCAGCCACTCAGCTTTGCCAATGAGTCATTCATGATCACACGCGAAATTTACCGCCATTATCAGCAGGCAGCGCAGAAACCGGTGGCAATCGATGACGCCTATATCCGCCTGTTCCGTCCGCAATTACAGCAACGCCTGCAACAGGCGGCGGTACGTCTGGCGGATTTTCTGGATGCTGTTACGGCAAGGGTCGAAGACAGTGCATCCTCCACAAAACCGCCAATCGCTAATTGACAGATTTATGCGAAGGGTTTTTAGTGAACCACGGACAACGGCTCCGGAAATCCATTCAGTATAAATAAGGATATTACGATGAAACCTGTAATTTATATCTCTGCTCTGCTGCCGGTAATCGCTGCAGCTCTGGCTCCTGCCGCTCATGCCAGCAGCGGTGATCGCACCGTATGCAGCCACGGCAACCAGACCCGGATTATTGAAGTTAAATACACCGGCGAAGGCCAGATTCCATGCGAAGTTCACTACACCAAAGACAGCGGTTCTCAGGTGCTGTGGAGCGCGCAGACCGAAGGTGGCTACTGCGAGCAGAAAGCTGCTGAGTTTGTGGAAAAGCAGCGCGGCTGGGGTTGGGAATGTGAAACAACGGTAGCGGCTGCTGAAGACACAGGCAGCAACGATATGCCGGAGCAGGCAGCTGCTGAAGCTCCTGCTGCTGAAACCACTGCTACTGAAAACCCTGCAGCAGTAAGCGCAAATGAATCTGGCGCCGGTGAGTTAACAGCCGATGAAGTTCAGGCCGAAGACACTCAGCCAGACAGCATGCAAACAGAAGAAACCGCGGCAACTGCAGAATAATTCTGTACCCGGCCCGGAGCCTGGCTCCGGGCACCTTTCTTAATCGCCTCTGTATTTACCTGTCTCTGCCGCCGTATTTCTGTTTTCGTTTCCTGTCTCCTGCTTTCCTCGTATTTTTTCTGTAATACTCCTTTCAGGCCGAAATGGCCCTGATTGTGGTACGCCCAGCCAAAGCCCCGCCGATATACTGCGCACAAAATAATAAAAAGGATCTCCCATGCTGCACGTACTTTCTGTCCGTTCATTACTGCTGTGTCTGGCTCTGCTGCTGAACACACAACTGGTTTCTGCAATGTCATCTTCTGCTGACAGCAGTGGTTACACCCAGACCCGTCACCCGATTATGCTGGTGCAGGGTATTCTGGCTTTCGACAATATTGCCGGTATTGATTACTGGTACAAAATTGGTACGAAATTACAGGAAGGCGGCGCCAAAGTGTATGTCGCCCATATTAATGCCTTTAATAATTCCATCGACCGTGGCGAGCAGCTGATTCATGAAATGGAAACCCTGAAGGTGCTGCATCCGGGAATTGAAAAATTCAATCTGATTGCTCACAGCCAGGGTGGTCTGACTGCGCGTTATGTAATGTCGGTACGTCCGGATCTGGTGGCCTCGGTTACCACCGTTGGCTCACCCCATCAGGGAGCACCGATTGCCGATCTGCTGAATGGTGTTTTTGCCGACGACACGCTGCTGGGTAACCTGTTTGAAGTGGTTGGCAACGCCGCTGGCAGTCTGATCGATTTACTCTCTGGTGATGATGTTCCTGCCGGCGATGTGCGCTCTCTGACTACCGAATTTACCAGTGCCGGTGCTGCGGCGTTTAATCAGAATTTTCCGGCCGGTCTGCCACAGACAACCTGTGGTGAAGGTCCTCAGCAGGTCAATATTGATGGCAATAACATCCGCCTGTATTCCTGGGGTGGCGATGCCAACCTGACCAATATCCTCGACCCGCTGGATTATCTGTTTGCCACCACCGGCTTACTGTTCGGCAGCGCAGGTAATGATGGTATTACTGGCCGTTGCAGCAACCACTTTGGTAAAGTGCTGCGTGACAATTATCCGCTGAACCATGCCGACCTGATTAATCAGGTACTGGGCTTGCGCGGTTTAACCGCAACGGATCCACTCAGTATTTACCGCAGCCATGCTAATCGACTAAAGAATGCCGGTCTTTAATATTCCACTTACCATACTCGTGCCAGTGCTGCTGTTTGCACTGGCTTGCTTTCTGCTCGCGCCTGACAGCCTGACAGAAAGCAGCACCACCCCAGCAACATCCCCTGCTACAACACCAGCACCTTCCGCCTCCGGAACAGGAGATCCGGCGAAAGACAGTGCAGAACAGCAGCCTGACAAGGCTGCACTCCCGGCATCACTGTCGGGCACGGAACACGGTGTGACTCTCAGTGCACAACAGCAGCAACTGGTGGTGCACAGCAGCCTGCGTGATTTATTCGATTATTATCTCAGCACGCTGGGTGAACGCGATAATCTCTGGATTGATACTCAGGTACGTGCAGCCCTTGCCAGACAATTAAGCGGCCAGCCGCTGGTACAGGCGGAGCATATCTGGCAGCAATATCTCAGTTACCGGGAGCAGCTGGCATTACTGCCTGCAGCGGCAGAAGATGCATCAACCTACCAGCGCCTGCAGTACTATTTTGACAGCCGTGTTGCCCTACAGGATCAGATATTTGGCCATGCCGTTGCGGCAGCATTATTTGCCTTTGACCGTGAGCAGGATGCGCTGGCGCTGCAACAGTTGCAGCACAAGGAAATAAATGAACTAAAGGAACAAAAAAAGGAACAACAGAATACTTCCGCCGATAACAGTAACCAGCAGACATTATTAAACGCCAGCTATCAGCAATCGTGGGCTACACGTCAGTATCAGCAGGAAAATGCAAAAACACAGCAATTACTGGCCATTGAGCAAAACAGTGATGACCCGGCCCAGCGCTTTGCACAACGCGCTGCCATTGCCGGAGAACAGCAGGCGGTACAACTGGCCGCACTGGATCAGCAGCGCAATCAGTGGCAGCAACAGTTAACCGCATTTCAGCAGCAGGTGCAGGCAATAAAGCAACAGCAATTAAGCGCCGATGAAGAGCAGAAACAAATAGACCTGCAACTGCAGCAGGCCTTTCCTCCGGAACAACACTTACGCGTTAAAGCACTCAGCGGGCTGTTATAGCGGGCTGTTAAAACGGCCCGCTGCTTTTTATGCGTTTACAGTTTTGGCTGTGCGCGCTTCATAATGGAATAACAATCGATGCCGGCATCCAGCGTGCCGTAGTTAAAGGCACCATTACGCACAATACGCGAGCGGATAAAGGCATCGGCAATATTGCTGTCACCCTGCTGAATTAACACACTGGCCTGTAAACCAACCGCGAGCTTATCGACCACCGTGCGTGAGCGGTATTCCAGAGTGCTCAGATCGGTGAATTCATCTTTTAAATTCACCAGGAACTGATCAAACTCACGGTAGTTACCCGCACCTTTCTGCAGCTCAGCCATAAAGGCATCCACCACTTTTGGCTCTTTGCCCATGGCGCGCAATACATCCAGACACTGCACATTACCCGAACCTTCCCAGATGGCATTAACCGGTGCTTCGCGGTAAATACGTGGCAGAATATTGTCTTCCACATACGCCACGCCTCCCACACTTTCCATACTTTCATAGGCCAGATGCGGTGCGCGTTTGCAGATCCAGTATTTGCCTACGGCGGTGGCTAAACGGGCGAATAAATTCTGCTGCTCATCAGCCAGATTATCCAGCGCATGACCAACCCGCATACTGATCGCCAGCGCCGCTTCGCTTTCAATCGCCATATCCGCCAGCACATTCTGCATTAAGGGCTGCTCGTGCAGGTTTTTACCAAAAGCCGAACGGCCGGAGGTGTGGTGAATCGCCTGAGCAACCGCACCGCGCATTAATGCCGATGATCCCACCATGCAATCGAAACGGGTCATAGAAACCATTTCGATAATGGTGCGTACGCCACGGCCTTCATCACCAATCATCCAGGCAAAGGCGCCACGGAATTCCACCTCGGAAGAGGCGTTGGAAATATTACCCAGCTTGTCCTTTAAGCGCTGTACATACATCTGATTTTTGCTGCCATCCGGGCGCCAGCGCGGCAATAAAAAGCAGGATAATCCGCTGTCGGTTTGTGCCAGAACCAAAAAAGCATCGCACATCGGTGCCGAACAGAACCATTTATGACCAACAATTTCATACTCCGCACCGTTACCCGTACTGCTGCCAACCGCGTAGGCACGGGTGGTGTTGGCGCGTACATCGGAGCCACCCTGTTTTTCAGTCATGGCCATGCCTATGGTCAGGCCCTGTTTTTCAAAAAACGGGATATTGCGCTCGTCATAATGACGCGCGGTAATTTTCGGCACCCATTCTTTGGCAACGCCGGGAGAATGCTGCAATGCAGGTACAGCGGCAAAGGTCATGGTCAGCGGACAACCGGAACCGGCATCGGCATTCATATGCAGATATTCCATTGCGGCACGGGCCACATGAGCACCGGGCTTTGGTGTTGTCCACGGCAGCGAGTGCATTTCGGCTTCGATCGCACTGCGCATTAATTCGTGATACGCCGGATGGAATTTAGCCAGATCCACACGGTTACCAAAGCGGTCATGGGGATAAAATTTCGGTTTATTTTCGTTGGCCTGAAAACCCGCCTCAATTAAATCACCACCACAACGTGCACCATAAGCACTGAGACGATCGGTAGCCCAGTCACCGCCGTACGCTTTTACCCAATGCTGTAACGCCAGATCACTGTCGTAGGCATTAAAGTTTTCCAGCGCTGTTGGCTGGTTAAAAACCGGATGGGTTTCTGCCTGGGATTTATGCTGCTGATAATCTGTGCTGCTGTTGGCACCAGCAGTGCCCGCAGAAGAGGTTACGGCGTCGGTAATTTGTGGATTAACGCTGGTGTTCATAACTGACATCCTCGGCTATGGAGTTTGCTTCAGCACTGCCCAATGCACGCAGACTGAGCGCACACAGCTGCTGAATTAATTGTTGTTGTTCATCGTTGGTCATCGCGGCGCGGGCCGCCATCTGGGGCAATTCGTTCGCGCTGTTTGTTTTTGCCTGGCCGGGAAATAACGGCCCGATTAACGCTTCGCTTAACAGGCCGACCAGCGCGGCAGCACTGATGGCGGCGTCCTGTGCTGCAAATTCACCACTGGCGATGCCGTCGCGGATCAGGTCTTCAAAAATATCGGCGTAGGCCATGCGATAGCGCAGACGCTCCTGCTCCACGCGCGGATCAACCGGCTCGGCAATTAAGGCATAGGCCAGCTGCGGCCCCTGCAGCGCACGCCGGGCAAATACCGCCACTGCCCGCGCCAGACGCAGGGCATAAGCATCCCCGACATTACGGCTCTCGCTGGCCGCAGCCACCTGCGCCACTTCGTGTTCGGTGGCGTAGCGGAAGACTTCCGCCACCAGTTCCGGCTTATTCGGGAAATGCCGGTAAATCGTACCCGCCGCTACTCCTGAGCGTTCCGCCACCGCGGCCGCCGTGGCTGCGGCAAAGCCCTGCCCGGCGACTAAATCGCGCGCAGCATGCAGCAGACGCTGGCGGGTGTTCGCCTTACGGGCGCGGGTATGTTCGGTTTCGCGGTAAGCCATAACGCCAGTTCCGGGTTCGCTTTGTGAGTTTGAATCAAACAAGTGAATCATTATTCACTTGTTTGATCAAGGGTGTTTTTTGTACAGCCGCTGAGCCTGTATTGGCTGTACCGGGCTGCCACAGAAGCTTCATCGCTTGTTCACGCCGATGTCATGCCACACACCAATATTGGTCTAGTCCAACAACCAACAACAATGAAGGAGACCACTATGTTTAACCGGGACATTCAACGACTCAGCCGGCTGCTTACCGCCGTGCTCTGCATCAGTACCGGCAGCGCCGCGCTGGCAGCCAGCAAACCGCCACTCGTCACTGATCCGCAACTGCCACCGGCAAGCGGCAGCGCGCCACGGGTACTGCTGCTGGGTATCGACGGTGTGCAGCTGGAAGAACTGCAGCAGATCAGCACGCCCAACTTCAACCGCCTGCAGGTGCGTAAAGCCTATACCGGCGGTGTTGATGGCGAAGCCAGCCAGCAGAAAACTTCCAGCGGACCGGGCTGGTCGACCATTCTGACCGGCGTATGGGCGAACAAACATCAGATCACCGCCAACGATTCCGACCTTGCTAATCCGGAGTTTCCTTCACTGTTTAAACGTCTGCGCGATGCCCGCCCGCAAGCGAAGATCGCCAGCGTCATGAACTGGGGCACTCCCAATACCACCTATTTCCGCAATGAAGTCAGCGGCAACGACATCACCCTGAATGGCCTGAGCGACAGTGCCGTTACCAGTAAAGGCGTGGAATTAATTACGCAGGATTTCGATCTGGTTTTTCTGCATCTGGACGAGCCGGATCACGCCGGCCACAGCAGTTGTTTTGGCCCGGCCTACAATACCGCGTTGCGCGGTGTCGATGCGCAGCTGGGTCAGCTTTTGGATGCGGTTGAGCAAAGCAGCAGCGACTGGCTGGTACTGGTTACCACCGACCACGGCCGTGAACCGGTACTGGGCTGTAACCACGGCAGCCAGACCCGTCAGGAAAAAACCATTTTTATTGCCAGCAATAAAACACTGAACAGCGAATTCAGCCAGTACACCAGCGATATCAGCAACGGCGAGTTTTCCGCTATTTATGGTAATCCGGCACAAACCAGTATTGCCCCGACGGTACTGCGCTATTTAGGTGTGGAGCCACAAATCAGCTGGCAACTGGATGGCCTGCCATTAGTCGCAGCCGAAGGTGTGCGTAAACTATTACCCGGCGGTGGCAGTAACGATTTCAGTTGGTATGCCGACAGCAGCGCTGATGTAGAAATTTTCCGTAACGGCACAGCGCTGACCCAGGTTGATGCCCTGCAGCGTGGCTTTGCCGATAACGCCTATGTGCGCGGTATTGTTGATTACACCCTGGTGCAGAACAACACCCCGGTGTCACTGCGTCTGAATAAAGTGGATATCGACGCTGCCGTCGACTGGAGCCTGAGCCGCGCCTATTTTTTCCGCGATGACAGCCGCTATGTGCGCTATAACAAAACCGCCGATCAATCGGACAGTGGCTATCCGGCCAATACCAATAACAGCAGCTGGCCGGGTCTGGGTGATTATGCCGGTTTAATTACCGCCGCCTTCAGCAAAGACAGCAGCCGCAGTTATTATTTTTTAAGCGATGGCCGTTATATCCGTTACAACAACAGCAGCGATCAGGCCGATGCCGGTTATCCGAAAAATATCGATGACAACAGCTGGCCAGGCTTAGGCGCGTACGCTACGCAAATTACCGCAGCGCTGCGCTGGACTGGCGATAAGGTGTATTTTTTCCTGAAAAACGGTACCTATCTGCGTTACGACTTAGGCGATGATCGGGTTGATAGCGGTTACCCGCAAGCGATAAATGATAATACCTGGCCCGGCCTGGGTGCTTATGCGCAGGATATTACCGCCGCAGTAAAATGGAGCGACAGCCGCGCTTATATTTTCCTCAGCAACCAGCGTTATATCCGTTACTCGATCAGCAGCGACAGCGCCGACAGTGGCTATCCGGCCAAGGTTAATGGCGGCACCTGGCCGGGGCTGATGAATCCGTAATACTCAGATACATATTTAACGGCAATAAAAACGGGCAGAATATCTGCCCGTTTTTTTATACTGAATTAGCGCGTTTTAAATCTCCCAGAACAGCAACAGAATGGTCAGTGTTGCTGCGCCCACCAGAATATTCATCGGAATACCCACGCGCAGGAAATCGCGGAATTTATAACCGCCCGGGCCGTACACCATCAGGTTGGTCTGATAGCCCAGCGGCGTGGCGAAGCTGGCCGAAGCCGCCATCATAATCACCAGAATAAATGGCTCATGGGCGACACCGGCTTTGTCGGTCATTTCCAGCACGATCGGCAGCATTAATACCGCCGCGGCATTATTGGTAATCACCTCAGTCAGAATGGAAACCACCACATAGGTAAGAATCAGCATCAGCCACGGGCGGTAATCACTGAGCTGCACAATATTTTCGGCCAGGTAGGCGGCCACACCGGTTTTCTGCAGCGCGGCGCCTAAGGCAAAAGACGCGGCAATGGTGATCACCACGGTTAAATCGACACTGCGCTCGGCCTGCTCCAGCGTTAAACAGCCGGTTGCCAGCATTAAACCGGCGCCGATCAAGGCAGCGTTTAACATCGAGATCCAGCCCAGACCCGCCGCCAGAACAACCACCGTAAGAATGCCCCAGGACAACCAGGCGCGGTTATGACGCGGGGTTTCTTTGCCCAGATCGTTAATTAACAGGAAGTCTTTATTAAAACGCTGACGGCTGACAAAGGCCGGACGCGCTTCCAGCAATAAAGTATCACCGGCTTGCAGTTTAATGGCGCGCAGATTACCGGGAATCCGCTCGCCGTTGCGCGCTACTGCCAGCACCACCGCGCCGTAACGGTCACGGAAACGGGCATCGCGGATCGCCTGACCAATGGCGGCACAATGCGGTGACACCACCGCCTCAACCAGACAGCGCTCCGGCCGCGCCTGACTCAGCGCCAGCTCACCGGCCATGGCCGAAGGCACAATGCCGTTAATGCGCAGCAATTCTGAAATGGCCTGGGTATCGCCGGCAAACACCAGCCGGTCGCCGCCCTGCAGCCGCTCTTCGGAGGATACTGCGGTCAGTACCGTGGCGCCGCGTTCAATCTCCACCAGATAGACCCGTTCCAGATCACGCAGACCGGCTTCCAGTACGGTTTTGCCGACCAGTGGCCCGTCGCTGGCCACCGACACTTCGAGGGTAAATTCGCGCAGGTTTTCGAAGCCTTCGCCACTGCGGCGCTGTGGCAACATGCGCGGAAAAAACAGCCACATAAACAGGCCGCCGATAATCGCAACCGGCAGACCAATAGCGGTGATAGAAAACAGCGAGAAGCCTTCGCCACCGGTCAGCGACTGGTACTGACCATTCACAATCAGGTTGGTGCTGGTGCCGATCAGTGTCAGGGTGCCGCCGAGAATGGCGCTGTAGCTGAGCGGAATCATCAGCTTGGAGGCACTGATACCAATCTTCTGCGACCAGCTGTTAATCGCCGGAATCATGGTCGCCACCACCGGCGTGTTATTAAGGAAACCGCTGAGCAGCATCACCGGCGCAAAGATGCGCAGCAGCGCTGAGCGCAGGGTCAGCGGCCGGCCGAGTAAGCGGTTGACCAGAATGTCGATACCACCGGAGGCATGAATACCCGCCGCCACCACAAACATGGCCGCCACGGTGATCAGACCGCTGTTACTGAAACCCGCCAGCGCCTCGCCACTGCTTAACACACCGCTGACGCTGAGCAGGGTTAACGCTGCCATCATCGCCAGATGCGGCCGTACCGAAGTAAAAATAAGCGTCAGCAGCACCGCTGCGGTCAGTGTGAGAGAAAACCAGCCTTGCCAGTCCACGGCATGCTCCGGATAACAGAAGGTGATGCATATTAACCGGAGTAACCAGAACTAGAAGGAATATTAAGTAATTTAAAGGTAACTAAATTGCATAAGAATACAGACTGCCCTGCGGGCACTAATTCAGCCGTTAGCCCAGCCTTGGTTCGGGCAGCGGCAGCAACTCGGCGGTCGCCAGCGCTCGCGCCTGCTCTTCACTCAGCCCCAGCGCACGCAGCACCAGTTCGGCACAGTCACTGCCGGCATCACGCCAGGTGCGCAGACCTTCGCGTACCAGATAAATCGCGCCCAGTACCGAGCTGGCGATCATAGTGACCACCGCCGACAGCTGATCTGCCCGTATGCGGTACTGGCCACACTGAATCCCATCCATCAGCACCTGCACCGGCGCGCCGGCACCCAGACGGCGCAGGGCCGCACTGCTGAAGCCAAAACGGCTGATAAAGTTACCCCAGGCCGGTTCTTCGTGGGCGCGGCGCACATACAGACGGATCGCAGTCGCCAGCTTGGCCGCCGGATCATTCTGCTGGCGGAAGCTGCTGACAATACGCTGGTTCATGTCTGTTGCCAGAGTTACCGCCACTTCTTCAAACAGCCCCTGAATAGAATCGACGTGGTTGTAAACCGTGCCACGGGCAACGCCGGCAATATCCGCCAGCTCGCGCACCGTAACCTGAGTTGCGCCCTTTTCGGCAAACAACTGCAGTGCAGCGTTATAGATACGGCGCTGGGCGGTGGTTAAACCCGGTTGCAACATCATCGGCTCCTGAAACAAATACAGACACCGGACGTAATAACGCCCGGTGAAATAAAAATTCGGTATGCAGGATGGTTTTATCGACACCCTCTCAGTCTGCGGCAGGAGGGTTTAGAAGCCGGAAGGAACCGGCAAAGAAGGTGCGATTGTACCACAAGCGGGTTGATCGCCTGAACGGGGAAAACGGGGCTCAGAGCCGACAATCGGCGTGTTTGGCTGGAACGGGCTGTTGCAGCCGGGAGCTAACAGTTGCATTCCCACGCGGAGCGCAGGAACGAGAACGCTCTCACCTGGCTCCCACGCTCTGCGCGGTAGCCCTTGCTGGCACAGTTGCATTCCCACGCGGAGCGCAGGAACGAGAAAAAGATAGGAACGAGAAATCTGAGATAGGAACGAGAACGGAGGGCCGAATCCGGCCCTAATTCAGAACAACCGGCACTTCCAGAATAGCCGCTATGGTACGTACGAGATCCAGCTCTATCGGACGCTGCTGGCCATCGCTGTTAATGCACACCTGCATGGCTTTCACTAACCGGCCTTTAATATGCGGGTAGGCTTCGGTCAGTTTGGCCAGCGCCTGATTCAGTGGTTTTAAGCTGTTGCTGCGCGGCTGCAGTGCCAGACCATTAAAACCGGCAGCACTGACCGCGGCATTAAAGGCCTCAGCCGCGGCCTCGGAGGTGTCATGACCAAAGTGCGCCAGAGTCGACAGCACAATAGCCAGTTCATTAGTCAGTGCCTCGGCTTTTGCGTGTTTGGCGGCAACCGGCTGCACCGGTTCAAACTGCGGATTCAGGTACTGCAGCACCAGCCGGTACAGGCACCATTCGAAAATGTCGATCTCGCCATCGGCTTTGGCCAGCTGCACCAGCGTCTGCCGGAAGTTCTGATACTGAGTGTCCGACAACTGCTTCAGGGCCGGCATCGACAGCTCCACCAGCGGTAAGCGTTCGGCCGGATTCAGTCCGCGCAGCAACGGCAGAATACGCAGCGTCTGCTGGTAAAAATCCATGCCCTGCTGAGTGCGGATCATATCCAGCTGTTGCTCGTGCACAAAGCGTAAGGGTTCGGCCATCAGCAATGCAAACACCAGCGCGCGGGCGCTGTAAGCATCGCGCGCAGCATCCTGCAGGCGTGGCAGATTCTGTGCGCTGTCGGCGACCGCGGCTGTTGGTTCAGGCGCAGCAGACTGCTGTGCACCAGCGCCACTGTGGGCCATGCTGACGCCCGCTATTCCTGCGGCAATGCCTCTGGCCAGTGCTTCCTGACTGAGACCGGCGCCGGCAGTCTGGGTGGCAACTTCCGGGGCTTCGTGCTCAGCGGCATCCCGGGTCTGCGGCGGCAGATAGCGGCCGTCCCAGCGCGGATCGACCCGGCGGATACGCTCTTCCAGCGGTGGGTGGGTGGCAAACCAGCTCACCCGGAACGGCAGCGCCTGACCAAAAAACAGGTGTGCGGTTTCTTCCCGCTCGGGGCTGCTGATTTCGGAACCGGCGCCATAGCCGATCACTTTCAGCGCACCGCCGATGCTGTCCGGATTACGGGTGAACTGCACCGCTGAGGCATCGGCCAGAAACTCACGCTGACGCGAGACGGCGGCCTTAATCAGATTGCCGAAAAAGACACCGCTGTAACCGATCACCACCAGCCCGAGTCCCAGACCAAGCAAGGCCGCGCCGCTGTTGTCTTTACTGTCACGGCTGCGGTAGCGCATGCTGCGCGAGGATGATTCCAGCAGAAAGCGGCCGATCAGGCCGATAAACAGAATACCGAACAGCACCGCCATCAGGCGGATGTTCAGGCGCATATCGCCGTTAAAAATATGGCTGAACTCGTGCGCCAGTACGCCCTGCAGCTGGTCACGGCTGAGCTGTGTCATACAGCCGCGGGTAACGCCAATGACCGCATCGGAAGGCTGATAACCGGCGGCAAAGGCGTTGATGCTGGCATCGTCGAGCACATACACCGGCGGCACCGGCATACCCGAGGCGATGGCCATTTCTTCCACCACATTGAGCAAACGGCGTTCGTAGAAATCTTTGCTGTTGGGCAGCAATAAGCGCCCGCCCAGCGACTCCGCGACTTTACGTCCGCCACCGCGCAACATCAGCCATTTCACCAGACTGGCGGCGACGATCACCACGATCACGCCGGCAGAAATCAGCAGCCATTGCTCAACATTCATATAGGCAAACAGACCGGGCTGCTGCGGCAGACCGGTTGACGGGTCAAAGGCCAGTTCGGTCACATCGGTGTAGGTGCCGACAATCTGGGTATCGGTTACCCACAACAGTGCGCTCACCAGCATATTCAGCAGCACAATCAGGCAGATCACAGCACCGGCAAATAACAGCACCAGCTGTTTGCTGCGCTTACGCGCCTGATCCTGATGGGAGAAAAAATCCATGATGTATTCCGGATGGAAAGCCGCGGCTGCCAGCAAAGTGGCAGCCGCCAGCGATGTCAGAAGCTGACTTTAGGAGCGCTCTGAATCTGCGCGCTGTCTTCAAATTCCAGCAGTGTGGCATTGGCCGGATGACCGAATTTTGCTGCCAGAACCACCGGCGGGAATGACTGGCGGTAGGTGTTGTAGGCGGTTACCGCATCGTTAAATGCCTGACGGGCAAAGGCCACTTTGTTTTCTGTGCTGGTCAGTTCTTCCGACACCTGCATCATGTTCTGATTGGCTTTTAAATCCGGGTAGGCTTCCATCACCACATTCAGACGACCCAGCGCCCCGGCCAGAGCACCTTCGGCACCGGCCAGCTGTTTCATGGCATCGGCGGCACCCGGGTTACCCGCTGCGGCTTTTAAGCCTGCAGCCGCCGCATTACGGGCAGTCACAACCGCTTCCAGAGTTTCACTTTCGTGCTTCAGATAGGCTTTGGCGGTTTCGACCAGATTCGGGATCAGGTCATAGCGGCGCTTCAGTTGTACTTCGATCTGGGCGAAGCCATTTTCATAGCGGTTTTTCAGCGTCACCAGGGTGTTGTAGATATTGATGGCATAGACCACCAACAGCGCCAATACGACCAGAATCACGATGGTTGAAGTCGACATAAATATTCCTTGTAGATTTTCCGTTATTTTCTGAACTGACCCGCAGTTACTTGTACCAGCTGCCGGAGGCATTCTGGTAATACTGACCCGCTGCTGCCGCTTTCTGCGTCAGCTTATCACCGGCAATCTTTTCGATATTGGCCAGCGGGGTGTTCTGCTTGGCAGCAATTTCCTGATATTTAGCTTTGCGCTGCTGGTTGATTTCCACCACCAGAGCGGCGGCTTCGCTGTTACCGCTGGCCACCAGCCCTAAGTAACCATTGGTCTGCTCGCCTACCAGACCCATCTGTTTGGCACCATCGAGGTCCAGTGCCCAGCTGCTCAGCGATACCAGTAAAGCGGCGGTTAATAATGCGATTTTTTTCATAGCTAATTCCTTCTCCGTCGGTTTCGGCTCAGAACAGTCCGTCTTCTTCTTCAAACAGGTTTTCCAGTTCTTTCTCAACCTTCACCCGCACTTCATGTTCAATCTTCACGTTCAGATTAATGGTGATGGGTTTTTCCGGAGCCGCCACTTTTAACGTGCAGGCGCTGAGTGGCGCCAACAGCAACAGCGCCAGCAGCGTGTTTTTCGCCAGCAGGATTAGTTTCATAGCCGTCTGTCCTTCCGATCCTTCGTTAATTTCGCAGTTACTCTATCTGCCTGTCAGGCCAATGCAAAGCCTGACGGGCTGTGATTGTTCATGCTATTTCTTTTTACGGATACCGTAAGTCGCCTGCGCTTTGGCCTTTGCCTTGGCTTTGGCGCGTTGCTTACGCGGATTACCGCGGCGCTCCAGACCTTCGTCAAAGCTGGGTTCAAAACCCGTCAGCCAGATCATCGGTAGCGGCCGTTTGATCAGTGCTTCGATATCGGCCAGCAGGTTTTCTTCATCCCGCGCTACCAGACTGATGGCATGACCATCATTGCCTGCGCGGCCGGTACGGCCGATACGGTGCACGTAGTCTTCGGCATTAAACGGCAACTCAAAGTTCACCACATGGCTTAAAGCAACGATATCGATACCGCGCGCGGCTACGTCGGTAGCGATTAAGGCGCGGATTTTACCTTCGCGGAAATCGTCCAGCGCCCGCTGACGCGCGCCCTGACTCTTATCGCCATGCAGGGCATCGGCTTTGATGCCATCCAGCGCCAGCTCTTTCACCAGTACATCGGCACCTTGCTTGGTACGCACAAACACCAGCACCTGCTGCCAGTTGCCGGAGCCAATCAGAAACGCCAGCGCCGCCGCTTTTTTGCCTTTATCCATCTGATACAGCGTCTGCTGAATGGCATCGACGGTGCTGTTCTCTGGTGTAACTTCCACCAGCAGCGGATCGCTGAGCATACTGTACGCCAGATCTTTTACCGTTTTGGGAAAGGTGGCAGAGAAAAACAGCGTCTGCCGTTCTTTCGGCAAAGCGCGCAGGATGGCAAAGATTTCATCACTGAACCCCAGATCGAGCATACGGTCGGCTTCATCCAGTACCAGCGTGCTGACCGCATCCAGCGTCAGGGCTTCCTGACGCAGCAGATCCAGCAGCCGCCCCGGTGTGGCCACCAGAATCTCCAGCCCCTGAGCCAGCACATCAATCTGCACCTTCAGGCTGACGCCACCATAGGCCACACCGGTGCGCAGGCGCGTGCCCTGACTGTAACGCACGCTGCTGTCGGCAACCTGCTGCGCCAGCTCTCGGGTCGGGGCGATCACCAGCAGGCGTGGCTGCCTGGCAGCGGCTGGTTCCTGCGCCAGTAAACGCTGGATCTGCGGCAACAGAAAGGCGGCGGTTTTGCCGGTACCGGTCTGTGCTCCGGCCAGCACATCGCGCCCGGCCAGCACGGCCGGAATCGCGCCCTGCTGTACCGCCGTTGGCTGTGCATAACCCAGAGCTGCAAGGGTAGAAAGAAGCGGGTCAGTAATACCCAGATCGGCGAACGCCATGGTGAAATTCTCAGGCCAGAAAAGCCCGCATTGTAACACGGGCCAACCTGTCTCAGCCCTGATACTGCGCCAGTGCCGCAGTAACCTTCTGCACGTAGTTGCGTGTTTCTTCGTATTTAAGCCGCGTGCGCAAATGGGCGAATACCTGCTTCGGGCTCATGGCATTAATGCGCCGCGCCGCCTCTTTAACCGAGGTGTTACCACTGAAAGCGCGGGCCACGTTACCGGCACCGGTGTTGTAAGCGGCAATCACACAATAAAGGCGGCTTTGCGGATCGGTGATGGCGCTCAGATACTGGCGGTCGAGAATATGCAGATACGCGCAACCCAGCTCAATGTTGGTCTGTGGTTTAAACAGCTCGGCACCGGTGAGCAGGCGCTCTTTGCCATACACCTTTTTCGTCGCATCACGCCCGGCACTGCCCGGCACAATCTGCATCAGACCAAAGGCCGGTACATGACTCTGCGCCATCGGGTTAAATGCCGACTCGGTCTGCATAATGGCCATGACCAGAGCCGGAGACACCTGCCATTTAGCAGAAGCCGTCTGCACCAGCGGCAGGAAATTCTGTGCCCGTGCCGGTAACGCCCCAGCCTGCAGCGGAATGGTGATGGTAATCACCTTACCTTTGCTGGTGTTCTGCTGTTGTTGTCTGGCCTGACGCAGCAGGGCATCGATGTCTTCCTGGCGGATACCACTGACCCCCTGCGAACTCGACGGCGGCTGACTGCCGGCTACTTTGTTCAGCAATGGGTCCTGCTGGTACGACTGGCGGATACTGGCCTGCACCACCTTTTCGAATTCGGCGCGGATGCGCGCTTCACTCAGCCGTGCGGCGTCTTCACCGGTAAACGACAGGCGGACTTCGTTATGCTCAAAGTCCACCACACGGCGGGTCTGCAGACGGTTATCGTATTCCACCCAGACTTTCTTATCGGACAGCTCCGGGCGACTCCAGACCCGCCCAAGGCGGTTCTGATAATCTTTATACGCCGCGAGATAGGCCTGGCGATACTGCAGCCATTCCTGCTGAATCGCCGCCGCCCCCTCACGCTGCAGACGCTGATAGCGTTCAAAACCGGTTTCAGCACGTACAACGGCAGGCAGCAGCAAAGCGCCACCAAGAGAGATACTGAAAGCAAGCAGATCACGGCGTTTCATCGGTTTTCCTTTATCTTTCCTGAAGCGGGACACAGCAGAGCGGCTACAGGGTAGTGCATCTGCCAGCGCAAACGAAGTATGGCGGTTTTTTGCGCTGGATCGTTTTTCCGTCAGGCAATCGGAGTTTTAATTTAAACCCCTACAAAATGCCGCTATAATCCCCGCGATTTCAATAACGGTAAGCCGTGAAACCACAGAGTTCGCGCCTTGACTGAAGAATTTATTACCCCCAGGTGCTGCTACCTTGCAGGTAACAGGCCCTATAAGAGGACTCTTCCGTGAAACAACTGAAAGCACTGATCCTGGCAGCAGCCACTCTGCTGATGGCCCAAGCCCACGCTGCAACTGACGCCCAGAACGACAAAATCGCTGAACGCATCAAGCCAGTCGGCACTGTATGTGTTGGCGCTGAGTGTGGTGGCGCGGCGGTTGCTCCGGCAGAACCTCGCTCTGGCAAAGAAGTGTATCAAACCGCTTGTACCGCCTGTCACGGCATGGGGGTTCTGGGTGCTCCGAAGACCGGTGATAAAGATGCATGGGATTCCCGTCTGGCCAAAGGTCTGGACAAAACCCTGCAGAATGCCCTTAACGGCCTGAACTCTATGCCGCCTAAAGGTAACTGTATGAACTGTTCCGATGACGAAATCCTGGCTGCTATCAAGTACATGTCAGGACGTTAATACGTCAGAACATAAAAAAGCCGCATCGTTGAATGCGGCTTTTTTTTGCCCGGAATCTGCCCTGCTCAGCTTAACCCGCCCAGATCAGCCCGCCGATGACACCAGGCGGATCACATCCGCATAACCCGGCGGCTTCTGCACCAGACCACGCTGGCGCAGCAGGCCGTGCAGTTGCGGTAAACGGTAGTAGGGTACCGATGCCATCAGATGGTGTTCGATGTGGAAATTCACCCGCACCGGCGCAACAAAACTGCGCGCCAGCCAACCGGCATGGGTTGTCCGGGTGTTACGCAGCGGGTTATCACTGCCTTCGGTCATGGCATGCTCAGCCATTGCACGGATACGGATAAACAGCGGATAAGGGATCAGCCAGGCTGCCACCCACAGCAGATACAGTTGCGGCCAGCCAGCTGCCCACAACAGCAGGAACAGCAGAGCGTTCACCAGTAACGACGGCAAACTGTTGCGCACAAATGCCGCCACATAGCTGAACAGGCTGCGACCTTCGCGGGGCAACCACTGCACATCATTGGCGACGGTCCACTGCAGCATGCCCGCATTCATCAGCGCGACCCCGGCCAGATATTTCAGCCCGGTCAGGCCACTGAGGTCACGGGCAAATTTGCGCAACATTGAAACCCTGCTGGTTGGCAGGCCGCGCACCAGAGACAAATCAGGATCATCATCACGACCGGTAAAACTGTGATGACGCATATGGTGGCTGCGGTAGCGGTACAGATCCAGACTGATTGGCCGCGCGCACAGCCAGTCACTGAGCTGATTATTGCCAAAGCGGCTGTTAAACAGCGTATTGTGACTGGCCTCGTGGGCCAGAATGGCCAGCGCCAGCTGACGCCCGCCCAGAATCATCAGGGCCAGTAACACACCGGGCAATAACAGATACCAGGGCTGCTGCAGAGCCCAGGCCGCCAATATAAAAGCCCCGCCAATAATCAGCCAGGTGGATACAATCGCCCAACCGCCGCGCCAGTCGGAACGCCGGGTCAGAGCGCGTATTTCTTCGCGTGACAGAAAGTCGGTTACTTTCGGACTGCGTTGCTGACGCAGAAGATCATCGTTAGATGCAGACATAGGCCCTCGCACAACAGCAGAATTATTCTTATTCCGCCATAGTACCCACAAAACACTACATTAAAAAACGTATTATTTAATTTTATGTAATGTTTATGGTCAGGCCTGCGAACGATTGCTCTGCTGATAAAGAGCCTGCCAGATATCGTGACCCACCCGGTCATACTCCAGCAGCACATTCAGATACAGTGCCCGAGCCTCAGCGTCGATCAGCCCGGCAGGCAACAAGGGGTCGAAAACCATCTGCCGGATAGCCTCATCGCCCAGCAGAAACGACTCCCGCGCCGCCTGCTCAAGCGACAGTTCAGGCACCCGCTGCAGCCACTCCTGTAAAATCTGTGTCTGCTGCCGGTAGCCGTTGTTCAGAGCACCGCAGTCCCAAAGTCCTACAGCCCGTTGCTGACGCACACTATCGAGCCCGGATAACTGAAAAACCATCTGCTCCTCTCCCAGCTTCTGCAGGCGTATACGTAATGCCTCACTGCTACCGGCCAGATTATCCGGGCGCAGATACAGTTCCCGCTCCAGCTCGGCGCAGCCACACAACGCCAGCGCCCGTTCACGCACGGCCAGTTGCTTACGGTCGCTGCGGCCAAGACCGGCACAATGCACTGCCAGCCACTGGCCGCTCCAGGGTTGTAACTGTGCCACCGATTCCCGCCAGCCACGGACCTCACCGGCCAGCGTCCAGGCCCTCGGGGTAAGCTGATATTGTCCGCGCGCAGTAGCTTCAATCAGACCTTCTGCCGTCAGACGGGTCAGGGCGACACGGATGTGGTTCTCAGCAATATCAAACAAGGCACCGGCGCTGATGGCATCACGGGCGCTGAGCTGTTGCCCGTCAGCCGCCAGCAGCAGTTTCAGAATCAGGGGTTTGGGTTGCAGTTGCATAGACAGCCTTTATTACAGACAGCGCACCTTAGCGCAGCCCACTGCAAACACCAAGTACACGCGCCCACCATTGAGTGGCGATTAATAAACATAAACTCAGCGAAACACACTGGCGGAAATCCGTCGTCAGCCGCACGTTATTGTAGAAAAAATGCACTTTTCGCGGTTTTTTTCGTAAAAATTTTTTACACCCTCTGGCGGAAATCTGAGCCTCGGCTATATGTTATGCGAAATAAATTTTCCTCTTCACTTTCCTCAGTAGCGGAGATCAAAACATGGCTGAAGAAGAACTGGATATGCAGGACGAAAACATGGAGGACGATGACGAACTGGAAGCATCTGCCGATGATGACAGCGGCGACGATTCTGACTCTGATTCCGACAGCAGCGATAACGAAGATCTGGCTGCTGCGGCTGCCAGTGCACATTCCTCTCTGGCGGCACGCAATAAAGTACGCGAATCGATGGCGGCCGAAATAGAAGCGTTCCTCGCCCGCGGTGGTCAGATTCAGCAGGTTGACGATAACGTCATGGCCGATCCCCCACGCAAACCACAATCCAGCTACGGCAGTCGTCCGATCTGAGCGGAGCGTCTGTCCGCCACTGGCATTAGGCCGGAGCCGTCAGCCTCTGACGGAGCCGGTCTGCCACTTACGGGCCAGATGATGCCGACCGGTCGACATTTCCCGCGTTTTACTCACACCTCTGTTTTTTTAGCTGGTATGCTCGCCCCAACTTCAGGCAGGAAGCCAGAATTATGTTTATTTATTCAAAGAAGTCCCGGCGCCGTATGCATGCAATTCCCGCAGCCATTGCTCTGTTAGTGGTTACTCTTTTCTGGCTTTTTTCCGGTGCGCATAAAGCACAGGCAGAAACCGTCTTTTCGGCTACTGAGCTATCCAGCTGGTCGGTTGAATGTGAAGACTGCCATCTGGAAGCTCAGTACGATGTTATCGTCGGCGATGTGGTTCGCCTCGAAAGCCGTGAGCATCTGGCGTTACAACGCAGCGTTAAAGAGCAGCCAACACAGCCGCAATTAAGCTGGCGCTGGAGTGTCGACCGCTCTGTCGACAGCGGCCCGCTGGTACGGGTATCGGTCTATCTGCAGGATACCGACGACTGGCCGGAGCGCATTATCCATTACGTCTGGGACAGCAGCCGCGAAGCCGGAAGCCATGAAGCCTTATCCGATTTTGAATATCTGATCGTCGCCACAGGCCTTGGCAGTAAAGCAGAGAGATGGGAAGAGGTCAGCGCTGATCTGAATGCCGACTGGCAGAAACTGTATAACGAACCACTGCCACCGCTGGATCATCTGGAAGTAGCACTGGGTATGCCGGAGCAGGATATTGTTGCCGGTGCCTTTATCGAAAAAATCAGTCTGACATCTGCTCAGCCAGAGCCGCAACCGCAGCCGGCAATTGCGATAAATGAGTAATTTCCTGATCGGGCTGAACATCTGCTTCTGCCCAGGCAGCATCGCTTAAATTCACCCAGATCGTTTTCATTCCCAGGCGCGCCGCCGCCACAATATCCTGTTCCTGATGATCACCGATATGAATGCACTCCTGTGCACTCACGCCGGCATGCTGCAGTGCCGCCTGAAATAAATCCGGTTGCGGTTTCGGAGCACCCAACTGCTCGGCAGTGAAATACGCATGAAACAGCGTGTTAATGCCGATCAGTTCAAGGTCGGCGTTGCCGTTGGTCAGAGCAATTAACGGATACTGTGCCGCCAGTTGCTGTAACGCCTCAGCGGCGCCATCAAACAACGTGACTTCACTTCGCGCCCGGTAAAACACCTGGAATGCCTGCGCGGCAAGCGCGGCAGCGCGTTCACGTTCCACACCGCTTTGCATAAACACCCGGCGCAGCACTTCTTCGCGCAGTTTTGATACCTGAAAACGCAGCTGCGGATAGCATTCGGCAATCTGATTACGGTACTCACGCAGCGCTTCGAGGCTGTAGAAAGAGGCCGCCTGCGGGCAGTGTTCACTGATCCAGGCGTGGGTTTTGCGCTCGGCCGCGACAATCACCGGGTCGGTTTCCCACAGGGTGTTGTCGAGGTCGAGGGTCAGCAGACGTAACGCCAAACTCAGGCCACCGGAATCTGTGGCAGACGCAGGGCTAGAATATCGGCGATATAGTCGAGGAACAGGGTATCCATCGAGCTGCGGTAGTAACTCGGGTCGGCACTGGCAATGGTCAGTACACCATTATTGCCCTGACCACGGATCTGCGCCGCGGCCACCGAACGCGAGTCGGTGGTATCGAGCCCCAGCAGGCGGGCAATATCTTCAGCACTGAGCTGACCGCAAAGGGCGCGGTGGCCTTTGAATAAGCGATGAATATTACGCTGGGTGTCGGCATTGCGGATCGCCACCAGCGGTGCATCGAGATTACGTTCGGTAAAATGCAGCAGCGCCCAGGCATCCACACCAAAGTCTTTGCGCAGGGAATCATCCAGTGCCGCCTGCACCGCCAGCCAGTTTTCTGCTTCCACCAGCGCCAGCACCAGACGACGGCTTTTCTCAAACAGCTGGTCATTACGGCGGGCGTTTTCCAGCAGATCGGACAGGCGCTGACGCAGCTCTACGTTGCGCTGGCGGTGTACCGACAGCTGGCGTTCAACCAGACTGGTCGCCGCGCCGGCATTGTGCGGTACGCGCAGATCGGCCAGTAAGTCGTCTTTGCCGATAAAAAAGTCCGGGTGGTCCTGCAGGTACTGCACGACATCGGCATCGGTTAAGCGGGGTTGCTGGCTCATTCCTGTCCTTCCTAAATATTGATCCGGCCTTCGAAGACCGTCACCGCCGGGCCAGTCATGCGTACACTTGACTGACCATCCCATTCTATAAACAAATCACCGCCGGGCAATGACACGGTAACACCGGGCTTCAGCCAGCCACGCAGCTGACCGGACACCACCGCCGCACAGGCACCGGTACCACAGGCGAGGGTTTCGCCCGCACCGCGTTCGTACACGCGCAGGCGGATATGGTGCTCGTCCACTACCTGCATAAAGCCGACATTCACTTTGCGCGGGAACAAACGGTGCGGTTCGATCAGTGGTCCCCACTGCTCAACCGGCGCCGTGTCGATATCCTCAACACGCAGTACCGCATGAGGGTTGCCCATCGAAACAGCCCCCAGCGCCACCTCACCAATGCCTTCGATGTTCACCTGATACTCAGGTGCAAAGCCATCGGCGATAAACGGAATCTGCGCCGGTTCAAGCACCGGCTTGCCCATATCGACCACCACCTGACGATCATCAGTCAGGTGCAGTTCCATAATGCCACTGGCGGTTTCAACGCGGATATCACGCTTGCCGGTCAGGTGCTGATCGTAAACAAAACGGGCGAAACAGCGCGCGCCGTTGCCACAGTTTTCTACTTCGCTGCCATCGGCGTTAAAAATACGGTAGCGGAAATCCACATCCGGCTTACCCGGTTGTTCAACGATCAGCAGCTGATCGAAGCCGATACCGAAATTCCGGTCTGCCAGTTCACGCACCCGGTCCGGACGGATATGACCACTCTGGGTGACCAGATCGATCACCATAAAGTCATTTCCCAGACCGTGCATTTTGCTGAACTTTAACCACATAGTTGTATTCGCTCAGTTGGCCGGCAGAACAGATTCACCAGCATAGAGGCTGGCAATGGTTTCGCGCTCACGCACCACATGGGCCTGAGTACCATCGACCATAATCTCGGCGGCGCGGCCACGGGTGTTGTAGTTGGATGCCATGACAAAACCATAAGCACCAGCCGACATTACCGCCAGCAGATCGCCTTCGCTCAGTGCCAGCTCGCGGTTCTTACCGAGGAAATCGCCGGTTTCACACACCGGGCCAACCAGATCGTAAGTACGCAGCGGCGCATCGCTGTTCTCGACCACAGGTTTGATGTCCTGCCAGGCGCTGTACAGCGCCGGACGGATCAGGTCGTTCATCGCACCGTCAATGATGGCAAAGTTTTTGTGGTCGTTCAGCTTCAGGTATTCCACACGGGTGAGGAATACACCGGCATTGGCGGCCACAGAACGGCCCGGCTCAAAAATCAGTTTAAAGCGACGCTCGCCCAGACGGGCTTTAACCGCGGCGATATATTCTTCGGCACTGGCCGGTGTTTCATCACGGTACTGCACGCCCAGACCGCCGCCCAGATCGAGGTGTTCGATGGTGATGCCCTGCTCTGCCAGTGTGTCGATCAGCACCAGCAGACGATCCAGCGCGTCGAGGAACGGACGGATCTCGGTCAGCTGACTGCCGATATGGCAATCCACACCTTTCACTTCCAGGCCCGGCAGGCTCGCCGCTTTGGCGTACACGCGCGGCGCATCGTTGATATCGACGCCGAACTTGTTGTCTTTCAGACCGGTGGAAATATAAGGATGGGTCTGGGCATCGACATCCGGATTCACACGCAGGGATACATGCGCAACCTGACCGCGCTCGGTGGCTACCGCACTCAGACGCTCCAGCTCGGCTTCGGACTCGACGTTAAAGCAGTAAACGCCCACTTCCAGCGCACGCGCCATTTCATGTGCCTGTTTGCCCACGCCGGAGAACACCACTTTTTTCGGGTCTCCGCCTGCCGCCAGCACACGCTCCAGTTCGCCCAGGCTGACGATATCGAAACCGGCCCCCTGTTGCGCCAGCACGTTCAGTACTGCCAGATTGGAGTTGGCTTTAACCGCGTAGCACACCAGATGCGGCCATTCGCCCAGAGCTTTGGTGTACGCGTTGAAGTGTTGTTCCAGAGCGGTACGGGAATACACGTACAGCGGTGTACCGTGCTGGCTGGCCAGTGCGGCAAGAGAAACCTGTTCGGCGTGCAACACGCCATTCTGATATGTAAACATCGGCATGGTGAGGATTACTTTTCCATAGAATCTGCGGTGGCAGGAGCATCCTCCGGCAGATACAGCGGGCCTTTTTGTCCACAGGCAGACAGTCCGGCTGCCAGCAGCAGGGACAGTAAGATGAAAACAACGGGGCGTGCACGCATCATCGGGAATCTCCGGAATTTGGCGGCATTATACGGGGATTCCTGCACACTGTCTGCGGCTGCAGAAGGCAGATAATACTCAGGGATTGCTGTCGTTCACGGCCTGATTCAGACGGTTTTCAAGCCGCTGCTTTACCTGCAGGTGCTCAATAATACTAAAGCTGTCAGGCAGCACGATATCACTTAGGCAAAGAGGATAGGCTTCATGACTGCTGCGCAGACGACGCACCTCAGCCGCCACTTCACGGTAGAGATCACCACCAAATTGCCAGGCACTGTACTCCAGATTATTGCAGTACAGAGTGGGTTGCTGCTGCGCATCCAGCACCGCGCGCAGGTCGATGCTGGCACTCTGTTCCGCCAGCTCCGGCAAGCGGCGGCGCACCATCTCAAACTCATAGCTCTGTGGTTTACGGCGTAATTCAAACAGCATCAGCTTACGTGGCAGCACCCGCCCGCTCTGCTGCTGCCAGCGCTGATCAAGCTGGCGCAGAAAACGCACCAGCGGTAATAACCACTGGTTGCTGTTGCCCGTGTCCGGCCATTGCTGATGCAGCAGTGCGCCTTTTTCGTCGAGAAAATAAAAGAACAAGCGCCCGTCTTTGCGCCAGTAAAACAGCTGCCACAAGCCACTGCGGCTCTGCTCGAAAATCAGCCGCAACGGGCTGGAATGTAGCGCCGCACGGTCGAGGATATAGGGCGTAAAATGGGTAAGTGGGCGCTGCAGCAGCGCCAGTAATTTCATCGGGGAGTCAGCAATGCGCAGCTGTACACCTTCACGGCTGTTTTCCAGCAGGTAATAGGTTTCGGCGGCTTCGATCAAATAAGGCGAGCGCGGCTGTTCGCTGAAGTGGTTAAGCACATCATCGAGCAGTTGCTCGACACGGATGCGGATGGCACTGGAGCGGGTGGCGCAGTGGCACTGAATATTCATCGCCGGCCAGCCAAACTGTTTTACCTGCGGCAGGTACTGCAGCATATGTTGCAGGCACTGCAGCATGGCGGCATCGCCGCTGAAGCGTTCCACCAGCCATTCGCCCCAGCTGTTAATGCTGACCAGATCGATGGTCAGAATCAGGTTTTCGCGCGCAGCACTGTAGCCCAGTGCATCGTCGCGGTTGCTGATTTTCTGCATACCGCGTCGGCTCAGCTGATGCTGCGGATCGACGCCGACATTCACCAGCAAGTGCCACTGCAGCGGCCGCGCCGGATGGCGGAAATCTTCGGCCTGTGGCTGATAAGGCTGCAGCGAACGGATTACCTGCAACACCTCTTTCAGCTCGTAGGTACTGAGCGGGTTGTACTGCGGATAGAGCGCAATACGCGTATGACTCTGCAGCAGTTCATTAAAGCGCGCGAAACACAGCAGTTCGACCAGACTGGGCGATTGTTTCAGCACCTGTTCGCGATCGGGTGCAGCGCCGGGATCAGCCTCGTTACGGCGGAACTGACCGGGAATTAATTGCCAGACATTCTTGCGCAGATTCAGCGACAGCTTTTCCTGCCCCAGCGACGGGCTGATACCCGGATTGATGCTGATTATTTTTCCCGGCCGGGTATCGAAGGCAGCGTATAAGCGGTTACCCAGCACCTGCAGATCGCCTTTGCTGATATGCAGGCGCGGCGCGTATTTCTGACTGAAACCAGCCAGAAAGCGATAGCTGCTGAGCATCTCGCTGATCAGCGCGTTACGCTCGCGGGCAATGCGCACCGGCGACCATTGCGGGCGCTGATCCAGTTCGTAAAAATCGTGTTCGCTCCAGCCCCAGCCGGCGCACAATTTGCGCATCACTCCGGCACGCCAGCTGTTCTGCTGGACGCTGCTCAGCTCCGACATCGGGAGTCTGGCTTTGTAATAAAATGCGCGTCGTGCCAGCTGAATGCGCACATCGCTGCCTTCGCTCTGCAGCTGTGCGGTCAGCCGGGTCAGCATCAGCAGGTAGGCATCGTTACTTTCGACATCCACCATGCCCTGATGCACCTGATCTTTCAGGTCCCAGCACAGTGGGCGGATACGCGGATACTGGCTGGCATAGTGGCGGGTCAGCAGCAGTTTCAGCAGCGATTTATAAGGGTCACTCAATCCCTTATTCAGCTGCCATAAACCGGCACCGACAAACTCGGCCGGGGGAATGCTGGGGATGGCACCAAAATCCAGCCAGTGGTCAGCATGCACACGGTGATGATGAACCAGCCCCTGCCAGAAAGCCTCGGCATTACGCTCTTCTTCATTGGGAATAATCCACCAGCGCGGCTGGCAACCGGCCAGCCACAACGCACTGCGGTAAAACTCATCCAGCAACAGCAGGTGCTGGGTGCTGCCGCAATCTTCGCCCTGTGCCGACTGACTCTGGCCACGGCGAAAATCGCTCAGATTCATCAGAAAAAAATGCAGCTCAACGTTCTGGCTTTCTGCCCAGCGCTCAATCAGTTCACACTTTTTTCCCAGCGCACTCAGCTGGCCATTATCCAGGCTCTCGTCGTAGCACAGCCACACATCCAGATCGCTGGAGCGCGCCTGCGCCAGCGAGCCGACACTGCCCATTAAATACAAACCGGTGATCTGGCGGTTGCTAAACCCGCGTGGCGGCTGCACGCCACGGGCAATGCTCTGCAGACTCTGCAATTGCTGCGCGCTGGCGTTGTAATGGGCGATGCCACAGGGCACCTGATGATCGATAAAACCAGGAAGTTGCTGGTGATTAAGATGCAGCAGCAGTGGCAGCACATCGAGCACGATCTGCTGGCGGCTGGTCATCAGGCTGCGGGTACACTCAAGCCGCGCTTTATTGAGTTGCAGAAACGCGCTGTGCCACTGGTGAACCTGTTGCTGAGAGATCGGACTGGTGATGGCTGGTGTCATCCCCAGAGTATAGATGGCATTTCAGGCCGGGGATGTTTGCGGGCGGACAGAACGCCCTGAACAGGGCAGAAAAAGAAGGAAAATCCCGTCAGCTCAGAAAGCAGAGCCGACGGGATTATGCCGATATAAACCGGCGCTTATTTCATCAGGGCGCGCACATAGTTCGGCAGCGCAAAAGCGGCAACGTGTACGTCGGCGTTGTAGAACCGGGTTTCGAAACCGGCGGCGGCAACGCGCTCAGCAATCTGTTCAACGCTCTGCTTGCGCAGCTCGGCGTTGTCGGTCGCCCAGGCCAGAGACATCAGGCCACCAATGTAGGTGGGTACCGGCGCCACGTAGAAGCTGGCATCGCTGTACAGCTTGCTCAGACGCTGGAAAGTATTGGTGACTTCCTGACCCTGCATAAAGGGAACACCGTTCTGCGCAACCATAATGCCGCCGGCGTTCAGGCAGGTTTTTTCGTCTTTGTAGAAATCGGAGGTGAACAGCACTTCGCCCGGGCCAATAGGGTCGGTGGAGTCGGAGATGATCACATCAAAGGTGTCCTGACACTGGGCCACAAACTCTTTGCCATCGGCAATCACGATATTGGCGCGCGGGTCGTCGAAAGCACCATTGGAATGCTTAGGGAAATACTCTTTGCACATGTCGATCACGCTGCCGTCGATCTCAACCTGGGTCACGTGTTCAACATTTTTATGGCGCAGCACTTCGCGCAGAATGCCACCATCACCGCCGCCGATAATCAGTACACGCTTGGGTGCCGGATGGGCAAACAGCGGCACGTGTACCATCATTTCGTGGTAAATAAATTCATCACGCTCGGTGGTCTGCACCACACCATCCAGCAGCATTACCCGGCCCATAAACGGCGTATCAATAATCTGCAGATGCTGGTGCCCGGTTTTCACCTCAAATAACACTTCGCTGACGGTGAAGGACTGGGCATAGCCGTCGTACAGACTTTCAGAAACAACGTTTTTTGCAGACATGGGGATTCCTGTAATGCAGAGCTTAAGTTCGGGCGGGATTATAACGGAATGATGTGCCGGAGTCAGACCGCAGAATTAACGCCGGCAGCTTTGACAGGGCAGAAGCAGGTTTGGCAAGGGCAGAAGCAGGTTTGGCAAGGGCAGGTAAGAAAACGACACCGGCCAGAGAGCAGACTCTGCTGACCGGTGTGCGCTGAGCATCAGGCGTCTTTGCTGACCACTTCCATCAGATCAACATTCTGGAAGCCACGCGGCAGTTTATTACCACGGCGGCCACGCTCACCCAGATAGTGCTCCAGATCGGCGAACTTCAGTTTCAGATGACGCTTACCGGCATACACCAGCAGCGTGTCTTCCTGACTGAAGGCTACCGCGCCGACCATCAGCTCTTCGCGGGCCGCGGCTTTGGCGCTGTTGATGCTGATCATCTTGTTGCCCTTACCGCGCGCCATCTGTGGCAGATCGGCGGCCGGGAACACCAGCATACGGCCTTCATTGCTGACCGCCGCAATCCAGGATTTCTCCGGATCGCTGATCTTCGCCGGGGCCAGAATGCGGGCGTTATCCGGCACGGTAATCAGATTTTTACCGGCTTTGTTTTTGCTCTGCATATCGGCAATGGTGCCGACGAAACCATAACCGGCATCGGTGCTGAGCAGATACTGTTCTTCGTCTTTGCCCATCAGAGCACAGATAAAGCTGCTGCCGGCCGGCGGATTCAGCTTACCGGTCAGAGGCTCGCCCTGCCCCCGCGCTGATGGCAGGGTATGCGCCTGCAGGCTGTAGGAGCGACCGGTGGTGTCGAGGAAGATCGCGTTCTGGTTCGATTTACCTTTGGCGCTGACCAGGAAGCTGTCACCGGCTTTATAGCTCAGGTTTTCAGCATCCACATCATGACCCTTGGCAGCACGTACCCAGCCTTTCTGCGACAGCACAATCGTCACTGCTTCGGCCGATACCAGCTCGGTCTCGCTGAAGGCGCGGGCTTCACCACGAACCACCACCGGCGAGCGGCGTTCGTCGCCGTATTGTTCGGCATCGGCGCTGATTTCTTTCTTGATCAGGGTTTTCAGGCGACGCTCAGAGCCGAGGGTTTTTTCCAGATAATCGCGTTCTTTTTCCAGCTCATCCTGTTCACCGCGGATCTTCATTTCTTCCAGTTTGGCTAAATGACGCAGTTTTAATTCGAGGATGGCTTCGGCCTGAATATCGGAAATACCAAAGCGCTGCATCAGCACCGCTTTCGGTTCCTCTTCGCGGCGGATGATTTCGATCACTTCATCGATATTGAGGAAAGCGACCAGTAAACCTTCGAGGATATGCAGACGCGCCAGCACTTTGTCGAGGCGGAACTGCAGGCGGCGACGTACGGTTTCGGTACGGTAGCTGAGCCACTCGCTCAGCATCAGCTTCAGGTTTTTCACCTGTGGGCGGCCGTCCAGACCAATCACGTTCATGTTAACGCGGTAGTTCTTTTCCAGATCAGTGGTGGCAAACAGGTGCGCCATCACCGCATCGGTATCGACCCGGTTCGACTTGGGCACAATCACCAGACGGGTCGGGTTTTCGTGGTCCGACTCATCGCGAAGATCGGTTACCAGAGGCAGTTTTTTCGCCTGCATCTGAGCGGCAATCTGCTCCAGAATCTTGGCACCGGAGACCTGATGCGGCAGTGCGGTAATGACGATATCGCCATCTTCAACGGTATAGACCGCGCGCATTTTTACGCTGCCACGGCCATCGCGGTACAGCTTACGCAGATCTTCACGCGGCGTGATGATTTCCGCTTCGGTGGGGAAATCCGGCGCGGTTACGTGCTCGCACAGGGCTTCGATGCTGGCCTCCGGATCATCCAGCAGGTGAATACAGGCGCTGGCCACTTCGCGGATGTTGTGCGGCGGAATATCCGTCGCCATACCCACGGCAATACCGGTGGTGCCGTTAAGCAGAATATTCGGCAGACGCGCAGGCAGCGTGCAGGGCTCGTCCATGGTGCCGTCGAAGTTCGGCTGCCACTCCACCGTGCCCTGACCCAGCTCGCTGAGCAGCACTTCGGCGTAAGGCGCCAGTTTGGCCTCGGTATAACGCATGGCGGCGAAGGATTTCGGATCGTCCGGCGCACCCCAGTTACCCTGACCATCCACCAGCGGGTAGCGGTAAGAGAACGGCTGCGCCATCAGCACCATGGCTTCATAACAGGCGCTGTCGCCGTGCGGGTGGTATTTACCCAGCACGTCACCCACGGTACGGGCCGACTTCTTATATTTAGCGGTATGCTTTAACCCCAGCTCGCTCATGGCGTAGACGATGCGGCGCTGCACCGGCTTGAGGCCATCACCAACGTGCGGCAGCGCACGGTCGAGGATGACGTACATGGAGTAGTTGAGGTAAGCGTTCTCGGTGTATTGCTTCAGCGACTGGCGCTCGACACCATCATCGGTGTAACTGATCTGATCCGTCATAAGTCCTGCAGGGCTGAGTTCTGATGGAATGAATGCCGCCGATTGTGACCGACCCGGCGACAGAGAACAATCTGTGCGGCAGTTCAGCGAAGAATATTCTAAAAATTAGAACGATACCGGCTTATTTTTGTTATTTTCATTCCAACCGGCAGAAATATACTAGGGTCTGTTAACACTAAGTGAATCGGGCCTGCTGAGAGCCAGTTTTTCTCAGAACAAGGAGAGAGGAGTGATATTAGCGGGCTAAATGAATGACGAGCAACGAAGTTAATGGGGAAAACTGGCCTCAGCCCGAAGGGTTATGGCTAAAAATCCCTCATCCAGCGTTGCTGTTCGCTCGCTTAACCCGTTACCAATCTGTCTGGAACAGATTGGCGTGCCAACCCCAAAGGGGTGAAGCACAGGGATGTGCTGAACATCCCACACTCTCAGCGCCTTGTCTGAGGAATTTTTATCCGATAACAGGCCTGTTTAATTAGTGTTAACAGACCCTAAGCCTATAACAATCAACGATCTGAACAGATACTGAGGAGCAAGTTATGGCCAGCCTGATCAATGGTGAAACAAAAGACCTCGACGGCTTCAGCGTTACCCGGATTCTGCCCAGTGCGGTGAAGAAAATGGTCGGGCCCTTTATCTTCCTCGATCATATGGGGCCGGCGCTGTTCAAACCGGGTGAAGGGGTGAATGTACGCCCGCATCCGCATATCGGCCTGTCGACCCTGAGCTACCTGTTCAGTGGCAGCATGCTGCACCGCGACAGCCTGGGCAATGTGCAGGAAATCTTTCCCGGCGAAGTAAACTGGATGACCGCCGGCCGCGGCATTGTGCATTCCGAACGCGAAACGCTGGAGGTACGCTCGCGTGAACACGAGCTGAATGGTCTGCAGTTCTGGCTGGCGCTGCCACCGGAAAAAGCTGAAATCGAGCCATCATTCCAGCATGTAAAAAAAGAGCAGCTGCCGCATTATTATCTGGAAAAAACCATCATGCGCCTGATTGCCGGCGAAGCCTACGGCATGACCTCGCCGGTACGCACTCACTCGCCGATGTTTTTTATCGATATTATCAGCGCCGCCGGAGAGCAGATTGCACTGCCGCATCCGCAGTATGAAAGTGCGGTATATATTCAGAGCGGCTCGTTAAATATCAGCGGCCAGAGCTTTAACGCCGGTGATTTTATTCTGCTCGATGGCGATGAAAGCATTCAGGTCGAAAGCCACAGCCGTTTTGTGCTGCTCGGTGGCGAACGCTATGAACAGGTGCCTTATATCCGCTGGAATTTTGTTGCCTACAGCCGCGAGCGCATCGCTCAGGCGGAAGCCGACTGGCAGGCGCAGCGTTTTGCTCCGGTGCCTGGTGACGAACGTGAATATACGCCGTTGCCGGGCAAGAAATAACGCAGAAGAATTACGCGAGAAAGTAATAAAAAATCCCGGCGTTGGCCGGGATTTTTTTATCGCATCAGCCTTCGCTGCACAATCCCTGCATGCGGATCTTATTGGTCCAGTGCAGAAAACCGTGGCTGGTTGAATACTGAGTGGTTACCGCGCTCAGGCGGCCGTTACACTGAGTCATCAACTGCTGTTTTGCCTGATCGACATAGTCAGTATCAAAGACAAAACCCAGCACAACGGTCTGTTCAGTTTCAGCCGTTACCACGCTGCGCTTTTCTGCAGCAGGTACATCATCAAAGTCGCTGACGTGCTGCATATGAACCGAATGGGTACATCCGGTCAGCAGCATCAGTGGCAGTAATATACGGATTTTCATTCCTGCTTACCCCTTGTGGCAGTAGCCAGTGGCAACCACTTCGCGGATTACAACCGGGATAAATACCGTGTGCTGAAACTTGGTCAGAATGCCTTCTACTTTACCGCCGGCGCACTGGCTTTTCAGATCCAGAATGGCTTCATCAACGAAGTCGTTGCTGAATGCAATGCCAAGGAAAGTCCAGCTGCTGGAAGTCGCGCTGATTTCATTGCTGCGCTCGGCCGGTACCTGGGTCAGGGAAACAGAATTGAGGCTGACACAACCAGTCAGGGCCGTCATTAATACCGCCAGGGTGATAAAACGTTTAAACATATTCTTTATTTCCTTATTTCTCAGCGGATGCAATAAGCATCGACACCAACGATTTCACCCGACACCGGGCCTGCTGTTTTTGCTTCACGAATGGCGCGGATACCGGTCAGGCGGCCACTAGGGCATTCCACCAGCAGGTATTCCTGCAGTCGCTGCGCATAAGCGTCATCAAAAACCGGGTTACCGGTACGCGGTCCCATATTGATCAGCGCCAGAATATCGCGCAGTTGCTTAAAGTTTTCAGCTGTTCTGCCGCGACTGGCAACACGGCCAATTTCGGCAGCGGCCGTTGCATCAAAACCGGTTTCACTCAACCGTACGGAAACGGGTACTAATTCACCCTGAGACTGATCAATACTGCCGATCTGAACATGATCCAGACGCGCGCAGCCAGCCGTCAGGGCAAGCACCAGTAGTGCTGTCCAACGCATATTTGCTCCTAAAGTAAAAGGCAATGAACTATTGCCGGCGCGGATTATAAAGACAAATACCCGCTATGACGAAAAAGAATTCAGCGGGGGCAGGATGGGCTTATTATTACTGTTATTGTAATTCGGCGAAGTAACGCTGATAGAAGGCTTCTCCGTCCATAGGCATGGCATAATAATAGCCCTGTACCCATTCGCAGCCGAGACGATGCAGGGTTCCTTCCTGCTCTTTGTTTTCTACCCCTTCGGCGACAACAATAAGTCCGAGACTCTTGGCCATCAGGACAATAGCACGGGCAATTTCATAATCGTTGATATCGTCGTTGATATCGCGCACAAACGACTGGTCAATTTTTAATACGGTTACCGGCATGGATTTAATTTTACTCAGCGAGGAATAGCCGGTACCGAAATCGTCAATCGCAAAATCAACGCCCATCGCCCGTAATTCACTGATTTGTTGCGAGACTTCCGTAGTGCCGGACATCATCAGGCTTTCGGTAACTTCCAGCTCCAGCCAGCGCGGATCAAAATCCAGATACTGAAGAATATCGGCAACGATAGATGCAAAACTGGAGTTAATCTGAATCGGTGATACGTTGACCGAAATTTTATCGAGTATTAATCCCTGCTGACGCCAGAATAAAAACTGCTGACAGGCCGAGCGTAATACCCAATAACCAAGCTCCACGATCATGCCACTGGTCTCGGCCAGCGGAATAAAATCATGCGGCGAAATCAATCCGCGAACAGGGTGTGGCCAGCGCAGCAGTGCTTCAACCCTTCTCGGCATAGCTTCACCAACCCGGAACTGCGGCTGGTAATTCAGTATAAAACTGTGCGATTCCAGCGCCGAGCGTAAGTCCTGCTCCAGCGACATTCGTGAATGAATGCTGTCGGTCAGCTCCCGCTGATAGTGGAAGCTGCGGTTACGTCCCAGCTCTTTGGCTTTATGCAAAGCAGCATCCGCATTACGGATCAGTTCATCCACACTGTTACCGTGCTGCGGATAAATACTGATACCGGCACTGGCAAACACACTGAGCAGATGGCCCTGCAGGCTGTATGGCCGCGAAATAACCTGCAGCAGCTGATCGCATTTTTCCTGAATACGTTCCTCACCATCGATACGGCTGAGTACAACAACAAACTCATCACCGCCTAAACGCGCACAGATATCGGAATCACGGACATTGTTATGCAGACGATGGGCAACGTCTTTCAGCAGCAGGTCACCGATATCGTGGCCGATGGTGTCGTTAATATCTTTAAAACGGTCGAGATCAAGAAAGATTACCGCCAGCAATTCTCCGCCGCGGCGCGCCATATTCAGCGCATATTCGAGTTTCTTATTCAGTGACAGACGATTCGGCAAACCGGTTAATACATCATGGTGGGCGATATGCTCCAGATTCTGCTGGGCTTTTTTCAGTTCGGTAATATCGCGGCTTAAACCAAACACGCCAATGCAGCGTCCGCGTTTGTCATAAATAGGGGTTTTCTGGGTTTCCAGCAGCATGACACTGCCATCCACGCCATGCACCCACTCTTCATTGACATTCATATGCTTACGGGCAACGGCTTCTTTATCTTTGGCGCGGAAAAAGGCTGCTGTTTCCTGATCAAATACATCAAAGTCTGTATGCCCGACCGGATCTTTACCCATCAGATTCACAAACTGTTTATTGCAGAAAACATAAATGCCATTACGGTCTTTATAGAAAATAATGTCCGGAATTGAGTCGAGGATATTTTTGATAAGTTCAGTGCGGTCATCCAGTTGCTGATCACTGAATTTGCGCCGGCGAATCTCCGACCAGATAAATAATCCGATTGAGGTAAAAAATACCGTTACTGACAACAGCAATAAAAAGAGATTGCGATAGTTCTGCCAGAAGCCCGGCGGCTCATGAACAAAAGTGGTTTTTTGCGGAAAGTCATCATGATCAAAACCTGCCCGGGCAGCCAGTTCGGCATCGATCAGGGTCAGATTGGCAGGGTGCCAGTCTACCGCTATACGGTCCGGATTTTCTCCAGCCAGAATCCGTAATGCCATATCTGCAGCCTGCCCGGCACTGTCTGTCATATCGGTTACGACACCGCCCAAAAGACCATCACCAATACCAAAAGGCGACAGCGACCAGAGTGGTGAGCCGGAATGGTTGCTGATAAACAGATTGGATTTTTGCAGAGGTTTAACCTGTTTATCGGCATCCTGATAAGCCGACAGCAGCAATAAGGGTTCGCCGCGCAGTTCAGACAACTCATCCGCCAGCTGCTGCCAGCTCAGCGTTGCCAGCGAGTGTACGACCAGCTTCTGACTCAGGCTGTCTGCTGCCTGCTGCAACTGCAACAAACGTTGCGCGCTGCGTGGCAGGCCATCATTGATAACGTGTAATTGCTGGAATCCCGGATAGAGGTAGCGCATCAGCGCCATAAATTCGTAGACAGGCAGCGCATCGTAGATGCCGGTATAACCGCCCTGACTCTGTACATGACGGATCAGTTCGCTGTCGCTGACACCGAGAAAAACCACCGGCGCCTGCCCCACGACCTCACGCCCTTCGGCAGCAACCAGTTTTAAAGCTCCGTCACCGGCAACAATCACCAGATCGTAACGCTCTCCCTGCTGCTGCTTGGCACGTAAGAGTTGTGCATAGGCGTGGAAGTATTCCTCCGTCGCCTGCAGATCGGAGTCCATAAATTCAACATGCAGGGTTATATCATGCTGGGGATTACGGTTAAGTGCATGCTGGACCGTGTTAACAATGTTGTCGGCGGCAGGAAATAACGGCTCATATGACAGCAGCAGCAATACATGAGCAGCTGCTAAGGAGGATGCTCCTGCTGTCGCCCCCATGGCAGGAATCAGGGGCAGCATTAACAGCCATAACAGCAGATGCAGGCGAATCTTCATCCTCTTGTCTCCCTGCCCCGACAAAGGTGCGGTCAGGCAATTTCGGCTTCGTTGCCACGTTGTTCCAGCCAGTTTTTGCGGTCACCCGCACGCTTCTTGGCCAGCAACATGTCCATCATTTCGTTGGTGCCATCACCCGGCTCCAGACCCAGTTGCACCAGACGACGGGTGTTCGGGTCCATCGTGGTTTCGCGCAGCTGCAGCGGGTTCATTTCACCCAGACCTTTAAAGCGCTGTACGTTCACTTTACCGCGTTTGTTTTCCGCTTTGATACGCTCCAGTACGCCCTGCTTCTCACCTTCATCAAGGGCGTAGTAAACGTCTTTGCCGATATCGATACGATACAACGGCGGCATAGCGACATACACATGCCCTTCGGCCACCAGCTTGCGGAAGTGGCGGACAAACAACGCACACAACAGAGTAGCAATATGCAGGCCGTCGGAGTCGGCATCGGCGAGAATACAGATTTTGCCGTAACGCAGACCGGATAAATCATCCGAGCCCGGATCAATGCCCAGTGCGACCGCAATATCGTGTACTTCCTGCGACGCCAGAATCTCGTTGGAGTCTACTTCCCAGGTGTTCAGGATTTTACCGCGCAGCGGCATGATGGCCTGAAATTCACGGTCGCGGGCCTGTTTGGCCGAACCGCCGGCCGAGTCCCCTTCCACCAGAAAGAGTTCGGTACGCTCGCCGTCCTGACCGGTACAGTCGGCCAGCTTGCCGGGCAGCGCCGGGCCCTGGGTAATCTTCTTACGGGCAACGGTCTTGGATTTACGCAGCCGCGTCTGAGCACTGTAAATCGCCATTTCCGCCAGCTGTTCCGCTTCGCCGGTATGCTCGTTCAGCCACAGCGCGAAGGCGTCTTTCACCACACCGGAAATAAAGGCAGATGCCTCACGCGACGACAAACGCTCTTTGGTCTGGCCGGCAAACTGCGGATCAGCAAGCTTGGCTGACAGCACATAAGAGCAGCGCTCCCACAGATCGTCCGGAGTCAGTTTGATGCCGCGTGGCAGCAGGTTGCGGAATTCACAGAACTCGCGCAGCGCATCCAGCAGACCGGAACGGAAACCATTCACGTGGGTGCCGCCCTGAGCGGTAGGAATCAGGTTGACGTAGCTTTCCTGCAGCAGCTCGCCGCCTTCCGGCTGCCAGTGCACCGCCCAGTCAACGCCTTCGGTGGTGCCGGTCATGGAACCGACAAACGGCTCGGCCGGCAGCACTTCGTAACCGGTGCTGTGAACTTTCAGATAATCTTTCAGGCCGTCTTCGTAATACCACTCGGCACTGTCTTCGGCATTCGGCGCATTGAATTTAATACGCAGGCCCGGACACAAAACCGCTTTGGCGCGCAGCACGTGTTTTAAACGCGGCACCGAAAAACGCGGGGAATCGAAATACTTAGGGTCCGGCAGGAAACGTACACTGGTGCCGGTCTTTTTCTTCGCACAGGTTTCCACCACCTGCAGATCGAGGGCTTTGTAACCATCTTTGAAGCCGATGCGGTGTACCTGTCCATCACGCCAGATGGTGACTTCCAGCACCTGCGACAGAGCGTTAACCACCGACACACCCACACCGTGCAGACCGCCGGAGAACTGATAATTGTCGTTGGAGAACTTACCACCGGCATGCAGCTGGCTGAGAATCAGCTCAACCCCGGAGACGCCATGCTCAGGGTGAATATCGGTTGGCATACCACGGCCATCATCAAGCACGGTCATAGAACCGTCGCCGTGCAGCGTGACTTCAATGGTCGTGGCGTGTCCGGCCAGCGCCTCATCCACCGAGTTATCGATCACTTCCTGTGCCAGGTGGTTAGGACGGGTGGTATCGGTGTACATGCCCGGACGTTTACGTACCGGGTCCAGGCCGCTTAAAACCTCAATCGACGACGCTGTATATTGCTTAGACATTCAAACCTCTGGCTGCCAGCGGAAATCCATAATCAACGGCGGAGTATAACGGGAAGGCAGTGGGAAGTCAGAGGGGCACTTCTAATAATTCAGCAATGAAAACGGGCAGCAAAGGCCAGCAGCATCGGCATGCGTTCGATAAAGCGCTCAAAACTGTGGTTGCCACCGCCTTCCAGCCAGGCCGGACTGTTGCGGTACAGCTCTGCGGCCAGACGGTAATCGAGGGTTTCGTCGCCTGTCTGCAACAGCAGTAACAGTCGTTCAGGGTGCTGAATCTGCGCACAATCGAGCGCCCGTAACTGCCCGATATGCTCATGGGTCAGCTCATGCACTTCGCCGCTGTAGTAATGGGTGTTTGGCCCCAGATAATGTTCAAACAAATCGAACGGCCGTACCGCCGGATTCACCAGCACCGCCGGCACACCTTCGGTTTCGGCCAGATGGGTAGCGTAAAACCCACCAAGCGAACTGCCGATGATATACACCTGAGCGAAGTCTTGCTGCAGCCGCTTAAGCTCAGCATGGGCCAGTTCAATAGCGTCGGCCGGTGCAAAAGGCAACGTCGGTATAACCAGTTGTTGCGGTGTCAGATGGGTTTCATAAAAACGCAGGAGCTGCTGCGCTTTCAGGGATTGCGGGGAACTGAGAAAGCCGTGCAGATACAGACAGCCAATAGAGGGAGAATACAATCAGTAGCCTTTTACCGAGTAATCGATTTCAAATTCAATGCCCTCAACACGGCTGACGCCGGTATCGATTGAGCCATCGGCATGCAGATCCAGCCAGCGGTAACCGGGAGCCAGAGTATCCACCGAGAACTCTTCGGACTTCGGCGTAAACTGCACGCAGGTTGAAGGCGTAGACATATAACGTACGCCATCAATCATCTGGTCGCTTTCCTGATGTACATGCCCCCAGAGCACACAGCGCACATTACTGTGACGACGGATAACGGCCAGCACTTCATCGGCATTTTTCACACCGATGCGGTCAATCCAGCGGCTGCCCATCGGCAGTGGGTGATGATGAAAGCTGACCAGAGAATGCAGATCGGGACGTTCACTCAGGGCGCGCTCAAGCAACTCCAGCTGATCTGGAGCCAGACGGCCATATACAGAACCTTCGACCTGTGAGTTCAGCAGAATCAGCTGCCAGTGTTTACTGCGTACAATGCGCTGCAGGTGTTCTGTGTCTTCGGCGACTTCCTGCATGCTGGCGGGTACATCATGATTGCCTTCAAACCAGAAGACCGGGCAGGCAAAGGGCTGCAGAGCATTATGCAGATGCTGATAAGCGCGTACGCTGCCATCCTGAGCCAGATCGCCGGTGACAATAATAGTATCGATGTCGGGACGTTCCTGACGCACAATATCAAGCACACAGTGCATGCTGTGCAGCGTTTTCATACCGAGCAAATGACCCTCTTCGGGGCCATTCAGGTGGGTGTCGGTAATCTGTACCAGCCGCAGCGTATTTTCCGTATCCAGTGAATACAAACTGCACCCCTGTCCCTAGTTGTTTTTGTCAGTTTCCAACTTTATCGGCAAATGCGCAAATCAACCGGAATGAAGTTCACAATAAACCTTCATCTGACAGGTAATATGCGGTCCGCAAGCACGATAGGCTGAATGGTCTGACCGTATTTTAAACAGTGATCCAGCCATTCCGCCAGAAAACGATTCAGTTGCACTTTTTCGTCCGGCATACGCATCGCCGGATTGGGATAGGTATAACGCCCATCAAAACGCTGCTGGTTCTGATAACTGAGCACTTCGGCCATGCTGGCATCGTGATACAACCGTACCTGCATCGACAACGGCTGTAACCATTCCGGACTGAGACCTTCCTGTGTCACCGACACCATGGTGGTATAACGGTGATCTTCATCCACACACAGCCGTACCCGCGCACTGTGCAGGTCGTTGCTGAGCTGGAAGACGCGTTCTTCCCCGACTTCTGCGCCCGTCAGAAGCTTAAGCAAGCGCAGGTAGTTGGCTTCACACAGTGCCGCCATTTCCTGCAGATCGGGAACATAACGCTGACGTTTTTTAAGCAATCACTTTCTCCTTACCGGTGCGCATCTTCTGAACCGGTGTTCAAACTCAGCGCAGCCTAGCGAATCCGCTCAGGCGCCGCCAGTATCAGAATAAATGAGGCTAACACGGCGCCTGACTATTACTTTTTCTGCAGCAACTGCAGGTGATGAATATGCAGCCACTGCAGCGCCATGATGGTCGCGGCATTGTTGATGCGGCCATTTTCCACCGCCGCATAGGCCTCGCTGAAGCTCATTCTGGCCAACCGGATATCTTCATTTTCGTCCGCCAGACCGTGAATTCCACCAACACCTTCGCTGTCGATCAACGCACAGTACAGTTGTACCCGCTCGCTGGTGCCGCCGGGGGATACCCAGTAGTTACAGATTGGCAGTAACTCATTAAAGCTGCAGCCTGCTTCTTCTTCCGTTTCGCGCCGTGCTACTTCAGCATAGCTCTCGCCCGGCTCGACCATGCCGGCAACCAGTTCCAGCAACCATGGCGAGTGCTCATCAGCCAGCGCGCCAATACGGAACTGTTCCGTCAGCACCACACAATCACGCTGCGGATCAAACAACAACACACACACCGCTTCACCACGTTCAAACAGCTCTCGCTCGAAATAGCCGCTCCAGCCACCGGTAAACATGCGGTGACGCAGGCGGATTTTTTCTATGCGGAAAAAACCGTTAAAAGCCACATCACGCGCTGCCACTTCAACATCATTCCGATCAAACGCCACATGACTTCCTGCCATACTTGACCTACCTATATTACTGAATAAGAATATTGCCTGCTTCTGCCATTCCGGCACATCAGGCCGCTGCACGCTGTGTTCTTATTTATGGAACAATCAGCACCATTTTTGCCGGATTTTTTCTGTTAGAATCCGGCAGGACTCAACGAATTCATACCCGCTGCGAAAGGCACCTCTATGAAAAAACTGCTCTCTCTGACGATTGCACTGTTAGCTTCCGGCGCTGCAAATGCGGCGGACCTTAGCACCATCTACCAGCAGGCGGCCAGCAACGACGCGGAAATTGCCGCAGCCCGTGCGATCCGCGAAGCCAACAGCTACAACGTCACTATTGCTCGCGGTGCCCTGCTGCCCCAGGCCCAGATTTCTTACAGCCATACCAGTGTCAGCTCTGAAGCCGAATCTCTCAATCTGGCCAATGGCGGCTACGTTAAAACCAATAAAGATTATGACCTTGGCAGCCTGGAAGTAACCGCTTCCCAGACCCTGTTTAATCTGAACAGCTGGTACACCTATCAGGCCGCTGTCAGTGGCGATGATGCTGCCGGTCTGGAGCTGCAACTGGCGGAACAGCAACTGCTGTTACGCACCGCTCAGGCATACTTCAATGTACTGCGTGCTCAGGACAATCTGTCGACTGCTCAGGCTGAAGAAAAAGCCGTTAAACGCTCACTGGAACAAACCAAACAGCGCTTTGAAGTGGGTCTGATTGCCATCACCGATGTACACGAAGCTCAGGCCGGTTATGACCTGTCTTACGTGAACCTGCTGGGTCAGGAAGCGGCACTGGATATCAGTTACGAAGCTCTGGAACAGCTCACCGGCCAGCGCTTTGAAGATGTATCCCCGCTGAAGGCCGACGTTGCGATGGAAATGCCACAGCCAGCGAACGCCGCTGACTGGGTACAGTCTGGTCTGGATAAGTACGCCGGTGTACTGATCGCCGAAGCGAGCAAAGACGGTGTACGTCTGCAGCGTAATGCCGCACGCTCCAACCACCTGCCAAACGTCAGTCTGTTCGGTAGCTACACCGATGCCGATCAGGCACCTTTTACCGGTGACGATCCGACCGACAGCACAGTTACGGCTATCGGCGTGAAGATCTCCATGCCGCTGCTGGCCGGTGGTTCCCTCTATGGTCAGAGCAAACAGTCTGCCCTGAACTACGCCGCCGCCGATTATCAGCTGGAAAAACAGCGTCGCGATGTTAAGCAGAATATCCGCAGCCTGTTTCGCCAGGTACAGACCGATACGCTGAATATCAAAGCCCGTAAGCAGGCTATTACCTCAGCCCAGAGTGCTCTGGAAGCGACCCAGACCGGCTATAAAGTGGGAACCCGTAACATCGTTGAAGTACTGAACGCGCAAAAGAACCTGTTCAGCGCTCAGCGTGACTACGCCAACGCCCGTTACGATTACATCATCAATCTGCTGAGCCTGAAGTTCTACGCCGGCACCCTGAACGAAGGCGATATCCAGACGCTGAACAGCTGGCTGGCCAGCGCTTAATTCTGCGTATTACAGACAATAAAAAACCCGCCACGGCGGGTTTTTTATTGTCTGTTGTTTGCTCAGCTTACAGCTTCAGATGCGCCCCGCAGAGTTCGGTCAGGCGCTTCACCGCACCGCGGTTGGCATCGACCGCAGCCTGTCCGGCAGCGCCCATACGGCTGCGCAGATCGGTATCGCTCAGATAACTCTGCAACTGCACCAGTAACTTATCTGCCTGATCGCTGACCAGCGCCAGTGCGCCGGCATTCTGCAGGTTATCGACGATCACCGCGAAGTTCATATGGTGCGGGCCAATCAGGGTTGCTTTACCCAGTGCCGCCGGCTCTATCGGATTATGACCGCCGTGGGCAATCAGACTGCCACCGACCAGCACCAGATCGGCAGCAGCTAACAGCTGCAGCATCTCGCCCATGGTGTCGGCAACGTAAACCTGCGTTTGCTCAGAGGCACTGCCGGTACTGCGGCGCTGCACCCGCAAGCCACGGCTGCGTACCGCATTGGTTACGGCTTCAAAGCGTTCCGGATGACGCGGAATCAGCAGCAACAGCAATTCCGGGCAAACGGTCTGCAAACGCGGATACAGATCAAGCAGCAGTTCATCTTCACCGGCATGGCTGGAGGCCAGCGCCAGCACCGGACGCTCAGAGCCCCACTGTTCACGCAATGCCGCCCCCTGTACCGGCACCATCGGCGGTACATCCATATCGAATTTAACACTGCCGGTTACTTCCAGCCGCTCTGACGGCAGACCGAGATCGAGAAAGCGCTGGCCATCGGCGGCATTCTGTACCGCTACCGTCGTCAGGCGCTGCAGCATCGGTTGGGTCAGTGCGGCAAATTTTTCATAACCACGGGCTGATTTTTCTGACAGCCGGGCATTGGCCAGCATCACCGGAATACGGCGCTGCTCGCAGCAGGCCAGCAGGTTAGGCCAGAGTTCAGTTTCCATCACCACCAGCAAACCGGGACGCAGGGCATTGAGAAAGTTACGCCAGAACCAGGGCAGATCGTAAGGCAGATACATATGGTAAACACCGGCACCAAACAGGCGCTGCACCTGCTCCGACCCCGTTGGGGTTGTGGTGGTGACAATCACCGGAATATTCGGGTGACGCATCTGAAAGGACTTAACCAGAGGTGCCGCCGCCAGCGTTTCCCCCACCGATACCGCATGAATCCACAGACCATTGGCCGGCGGACGATGCGGCAGAATACCGAAACGCTCACGCAGACGCTGGCGATATCCCGGATTCAGCCGGCCACGCCACCACAGGCGCAACACCAGCACGGGCAGTAAGAAAGCGTACAACAGAGAATAAAAAAAACGCGCCACAGAACTCCCGCCGTTAACCCGGATCAAAGCGCGGCATCATACCACAGGCTGACTTCCCGGCAGTGACTGGCGCAATTTAAGACATACAAAACCGTGAGACAGCATAAGCAAGGAGTAGCACACCGCCGCCTGGCTCTATGTTAAACTCCCCGCTCATTTTTCTGACAGCTGCAGACGTGTAAAACCACTATGGATGTAACCGTTCCCGATTTTCATCAGGCCCGCGTGCTGGTGTTTGGCGATGTAATGCTCGACCGCTACTGGCAGGGCCCGACATCACGTATCTCGCCGGAGGCACCGGTTCCCGTAGTAAAGATTCAGGATGTGGAAAACCGCGCCGGCGGTGCCGGTAACGTTGCCCTGAACATTGCCACCTTAGGCGCCGGTGTCGATCTGCTGGGCATTACCGGTAACGACGAAAACGGCAAAGCGCTGGCCGCCATGCTCGAACTGGCCAATGTGAACTGCAGCTTCCTTGAACACCCGAGTCACCCGACCATCACCAAATTACGGATTATGAGCCGCCACCAGCAGCTGATCCGTCTCGACTTTGAAGAAGCCTTCGACGCCACCGACCTCAGCAATCTGTACGCCGACTTCGATCAGCGTCTGACCGCCGCCAACGTCGTGATTCTGTCCGACTACGGCAAAGGCGCACTGAGCAATCCGCAGGGTCTGATTAACGCCGCGCGGAAAATTTCTGTCCCGGTTCTGGTCGATCCCAAAGGCACCGACTTTGAGCGCTATCGCGGCGCTACCCTGATCACTCCAAATCTGAGCGAGTTTGAGGCCGTGGTCGGCCCTGCCGCCGACGATGACACCCTGGTTACCAAGGCCCGGAAACTGATCAGTGATTACGACCTGCAGGCCATCCTGGTTACCCGCAGCGAAAAAGGCATGACCCTGGTACAGCGTGAACAGGAACCTTTCCATCTGCCGGCGCGGGCGCGTGAGGTTTACGATGTCACCGGTGCCGGCGATACCGTAATCTCCGTACTGGCCGCCGCACTGGCCGCCGGCCAACCGCTGGAAAAAGCCACCGTACTGGCCAATACCGCTGCCGGTATCGTGGTTGGCAAGCTGGGTACCGCCACGGTAACCACGGAAGAATTACGCCGCGACCTGCGCAGCGAAAACCGTCTTGGCGCCGGTATTTTCGACGAAGACAGCCTGCAGCTGCTGGTAGAGGAAGCCCGCAGCCGTGGCGAAACCCTGGTGATGACCAACGGCTGTTTCGACATTATTCACCCCGGCCATGTGCAGTATTTAAAAGAAGCCAAAGCGCTGGGCGACCGTTTACTGGTGGCCGTAAATTCCGATGAATCCGTCAGCCGCTTAAAAGGCCCGACCCGGCCGATTAATCCCCTCGACCACCGTATGGCCGTACTGGCCGGACTGGAAAGTGTCGACTGGGTTGTGCCCTTCGCCGAAGATACCCCGGAGCGTTTAATCTGCCGTATTCTGCCGGATATTCTGGTGAAAGGCGGCGACTACACCATCGAGCAGATTGCCGGTGGTCAGTGTGTACAGAACAACGGCGGCGACGTAATTATTCTGAGCTTTAAAGACAACTGCTCAACGTCCGCGATTGTGAAAAAAATTCAGGAGACCGAAGCATGATTATCGTAACCGGCGGCGCCGGCTTTATTGGCAGCAACATCGTGAAAACCCTGAACGAACAGGGCCGTAAAGACATTATCGTGGTCGATGACCTGAGCGATGGTAAAAAGTTTTATAACATCAGCGACTGCGATATCGCCGACTATCTGGATAAAGACGATTTCCTGCAACGGGTAAAGAATAACGACGGCATCCTTGATAACGTCGAAGTGATTTTCCACGAAGGCGCCTGCTCCTCCACCACCGAGTGGGATGGCAAATTTATGATGGAAAATAACTACGAATATTCCAAAGTGCTGCTGCACGCCTGCCAGGCAAAAGGCATTGCCTTTTTGTACGCCTCCAGCGCTTCCGTTTACGGCGGCAGCGATGTGTTTAAAGAAGAACGCAGCCACGAAAAACCGCTGAATGTTTATGGCTACAGCAAATGGCAGTTCGACCAGTATGTGCGTTCCATTCAGCACACGCTGACCAGCCAGGTCGTCGGTTTCCGTTATTTCAATGTGTACGGCCCGCGCGAGCAGCACAAGGGCTCGATGTCATCGGTGGCTTTCCACTTTAATAACCAGCTGAAAGACAACGGCGTGTGCAAACTGTTCGGCGGCAGTGGCGGTTATGGTGATGGAGAACAGCGCCGCGATTTTGTCTTTGTCGGCGATGTGGTGAAAGTGAACCTGTGGTTCTGGGCCAACCCGGACAAGAGCGGTATTTTCAACCTGGGTACCGGCCAGTGCCAGAGCTTTAACGACGTCGCCGATGCCGTTATTAAATGGCACAGCGAGCGCCCGGCGGCAGAACAAATCAACGGCAGAAAAGAATACGTTCCTTTCCCCGATCATTTAAAAGGCGCCTACCAGAGCTTTACCGAAGCGGATATCAGCGCCCTGCGCGCGGCCGGTTACAGCGCTGACTTCGCGACCGTAGAACAGGGTGTGTTCAGCTATATGGACTGGTTAAATGGCTGAGCAGCATTTCCCTAAAGCCCTGTTAAAACCACAACACTGGCCGGTCTGGCTGCTGGTCGGACTGATGGTATGCATTACCCGCCTGCCGTTTGCCGTACAGTTGCGTATCGGCAAAGGTATTGGACTGCTGCTGCATAAAGCAGCCAGAAACCGGCGTAATATTGTCGAGGTCAATATCCGTCTGTGTTTCCCGGAGAAATCTGCGCAAGAACAGCGCGCTCTGGTACGTCAGGTATTTATCGACAATGGTATCGGCATCATGGAAACCATGATTGCCTGGTTCCGTAAACCGGATTATCTGGTCAACAGAACCACCTTTGTCGGACTGGAGAAAGTAGCCGCTGCCCAGGCGGAAGGACGCGGCATTATGCTGCTCGGCGCACACTACTCCATGCTTGATCTGGCGGGCACGCTGCTCAGTAATAAACTGACCTTTAACGTCAGCTACCGGCCGCAGAATAACCTGGTGATGAATTATCTGATGGAGCAGAACCGTGGCCGTCTGTATAAGCACTGCTTTACCCGCAAAGATATCCGCGGTTTTATCCGCACTCTGAAACAGGGCGATATTCTCTGGTATGCGCAGGATCAGGATTTTGGTCGTAAAAACAGTGTCTTTGTCGATTTTTTCGGCGTACCTGCAGCAACCATTACGGCAACGTCACGTATCGCCAAAGCCGGTAATGCACTGGTGATGCCTATCACCTATTTCCGCAACGACGATAACCGTGGTTACACCATGACCATTCATGATCCGTTGCCGATTCCCGGTGAAGACGACAGCGCCGACGCCCGTATGGCCAATGCCTTCCTTGAAGAGCAACTGCGCCAGCATCCGAGCCAGTATTTATGGCTGCACCAGCGCTTTAAAACCCGCCCGGACGCGAAGGAGAAAAAAGGGATGCTGTACCGTTCGAATTGAGCAGAACCAAGCAGCGGCGTTAACCATAAAAAAACGAGCCACCAGGGCTCGTTTTTTTATGTGCGGCTGATGCCGGATCGCAACGACCGTTAAACCGTACTGGCTGTTACCCGTAAAAAAGTTTCCTGCAGTACCTGCACATCATTAGCCGCACGGTGGCGCTCAATATTCATGGTATGCCAGAGGGATTTTTTGGTGTCGTGCCAGGCTTCCATCTGCTCCGGCGTCAGCAGTTTATTAATGGTCTCAATACGGAAACGCTGTACCAGTTCGGCTTCGTCAAACAGGCGTCCCATCCACGAGCTGTCAAAACTCCAGGCATCGGAATAGAGGGTTTTGCCGCGCAGAATTTCGTTCATTTTCAGTGCGACTTCGCGCGGGGTCATGCCTTCTTCCTGCAGCTGTTCACGCGAGATACCGTGAATCAGCTCAGCTTCCACACTCCAGTGCAGCCAGGTCGGTGCCGGCTTGATCAGAAAGCTGTGTACCATGCGGTCTTCCAGCGCAAAGCCCACCTCAATCGGATAGCTGCCCCGTCCAAAACCGGAGGCCTCAAGGTCGATAATGGGCGGTACGCTGATATCCACGAGGGCATTTCCTTACTGTTCTTATTTAAACATTCATTCTAGTCGCTGCAACGCCGGCTCTCTATGTACCGGCTAACACTTTTACGACTGCATTCTCGACAAAGGTGCCACACGCATCACTTCTGCGACCGTGGTCATGCCTGCGGCGACCTTATGTGCACCGCTTAAGCGCAGGCTGTGCATACCTTCTTTCATTGCCGCCTGACGCAGTTTGATATGATCCATCTGGTCGTTGATCATCATTTCCAGATTCTCGGTCATAGGCATCACTTCATAAATACCCATCCGCCCCATATAACCGGTGCCCCGGCATTCGAGGCATCCTTTGGCGGCATGCACATGCTCCGGCGTTTTCACCAGCCAGGGAGCCGTCAGCTGCTTCCAGGCGTGCTCATCGACTTTTTCTTTCACCTTGCAGTGCGGGCATAACGTCCGCACCAGACGCTGCGCCATCACACCCAGTACGCTGGAACGGATTAAATATGCCGGCAGCCCCAGCTCCATTAAACGGGTAAAGGCCGAGGGGGCATCATTGGTGTGCAGGGTAGAGAGAACCAGATGGCCGGTTAATGCCGCCTGAACGGCAATTTCGGCGGTCTCAAGGTCACGCACCTCACCGACCATGATGATGTCAGGGTCCTGACGAAGTAAGGCGCGCACGCCACTGGCGAAGGTCAGGTCGATGCCGGGGTGTACCTGCATCTGGTTAAACGCCGGCTCTACCATTTCGATCGGGTCTTCGATGGTGGACACGTTCACTTCCGGCGTCGCCAGCTGTTTAAGTGTGGAATACAGCGTGGTGGTTTTACCGGAACCGGTCGGCCCGGTAACAAAAATGATGCCGTGGTTGTTGCGCGTCATTTCCGCCCAGCGGCGGTTGTCTTCTTTGCTGAAACCCAGCTCAGAGAAACTGCGCACCAGCACCTGCGGATCAAATACCCGCATCACCAGTTTTTCGCCAAAGGCGGTCGGCAGCGTCGATAAACGCAGCTCCACTTCCTGACCAGACGGGGTTTTGGTTTTTAAGCGGCTGTCCTGAGGTTTACGCTTTTCGGCGATGTTCATCCGCCCCAGCGATTTGATCCGCGCCACCACCGCCATCGCAACCTGCGCCGGCAGTTCGTAAACATTGTGCAGCACACCGTCGATACGGAAGCGCACATGGCCGACTTCGCGCCGTGGTTCGATGTGAATATCACTGGCACGCTGATCGAAAGCGTACTGCAGTAACCAGTCAACGATATTGACGATGTGCTCGTCGTTGGCATCCGGCGCGCGGGCTTTGCCCAGCTCCAGCATGGACTCCAGATTCTGTACCACACTGGCGCCTTTGTGGCTCTGGCGTGCACGGTTGACCGAGTTGGCCAGCTGATAAAACTCTACGCGGTAACGTTCGATATCACTGGGCGCAGCCAGCACACGTTTTACCTGACGACGGGTAACGTGCTCAACGTCGGCAATCCAGCTGTCCACTTCCGGCTCGGCGCAGGCAACCACCACGGTATCGGTGCTCACTTTCACCGCCAGAATACGGTGACGTTCAGCAAAGGCGTAAGACATCACATCGGTCACCGCCGAAACATCCACTTCCAGCGGATCGATCTGCACGGCTTCCATTTTATGGCGCTCGGCCAGCCAGTCGATCAGCAGATGCTCATTTAACACCCGGCCTTTATGGCGGGCGTCGGCGAAATTCTGTTTACCCAGCAGGGTGAGGACGTGCAGGCTTTTCTCTTCCGGCTTACGACGGATGCTCAGCGCCAGCTGATGATCTTCGTCGTTGAGCAGCTGGTCGCGGCGCAGATCTTCAATCAGCGATGGTAATGAGAGTTGGCGTTCCGCCTGAGCCTGCATGTGTCATTCCCTAATCCGTGTATTTTTTCTGCGCACCCGCCTCAGAGTTGTCTGGCCAGATGCTGCAGGTGCTCTTCTGCCCAGCCGCTGTAGTCATCGGCCGTGCGTTGTTCAGCGCCAGCAGCCGGGTTCAGTGGCGGCAGGGGCCAGGGTCTTTGTAACAAAGTTTCTGCGTTAAGCATATCAGACAGCGCACGCCACACTGTTTCACCGGGCGCATTCACCTGCGGCAATGCACGGGCATAATCACAGGCCATACACAGCAGAGCCAGCTCGTGTGCCATGCCACGCCACTGCTCGGTCGATTGTGGCCGCTGACGTTTAAGCTGTTCCAGCAATGGCTGATGCTGACGCAGCAGGTGACGCAACCAGTGGCCTGCCTGCTCGCTGCCTTCTTTTAGCGGTGGCAATGCATACAAGGCCGCCGCTGCCTGTGTCAGCGCTTGTGCCAGCACCGCGTCATCACGCAGCTGTTGCAGGCGCTCCATCCAGACCGCCTGCAGGCTGTTTAGTTCGTCGCGCACGTCACTTTCTTCATCGGCAGAGCGCAGATAACTGAGCAGCTGGGCCGTGGCCGCCAGTTGCTGCAATGGCTGTTGCAGCTGGTCCAGCGCATCGCGCAGGGCGCGGGTCTGATTACGGCGGATAGCCTTACCGGCCAGCTGCGGCAGGGCACGCAGCGTCTGCCAGTGTGTCCAGGCATCCAGCGCACCATGAATATTGCTGTCCCACAGGCAATGTTCCAGCGCACGCTGCAGGTGTAAGAATTCATAGCTCAGCCACTGCGGCAGAGCTTCGGCCATATCGTCTTCGGCGCTCACGCCCGGGGTCTGTGCCCAGGGCTGACTGAGGCGCGCCAGACGGTAGCCACGTTCGGCCTTACTGATATCACTCAGCCAGAGTGGCGCCTGTTCGGCCAGCTGCAGGGCCATTGCCCACAAACCGGCGGCATCGCCCTGTTTTAATTCCAGCTCGACTTCGCACAACGGCAGGGTCTTGCGCCCGCTGCTCACCTCGCCCTGATCCAGCACCACTTCGGCTTCACAGCCATCCAGCTGCCACAGCCAGGCCTGGCGTTCAAAATGGGTGGTGAAGATTTCGCCCAGTTCAGCAACATTGATGCTGGCTGGCCAGTGCTCAGCCACTTCGGCACTCTGCAGCAGGGTACTGTCGAGCTGTGGGGAGGTTAATGGCCAGTTCCATTCACCACGCTGATGTATGCCAGCCTGGCTCTGGCCACGGGTTTTAAGCGTCTGTTCGTAGCCATCACCGTGCTGGCGGATACGCAAAGCCGCACGGGCCGACGATAACGCCGCTGCGGGCGTATCGAGGTACCAGTTTTTCAGCGTAGAATGGCTCAGAGGCCGGGCCTGAGTGTTCAGGAATTGAGTCAGCGCAGGCAAAGATTGCGGGCTGATGCGGAGCTTGAGTTCGGTTTCTTTAGTCATGGCGCTATTGTCATGAGGCGCCCCGCTATAAGCAAGCTCAGTGATGCTTTAAACACTGTTATTAACAGCGTCGTTATTTATAAAAGGCCAGTTATGGATCTGATCAGCCGTCTTACCACCCTTATTGCTCACAACAGCATCAGCTCGGTGTTGCCGGAATACGATGAAAGCAATCTGCCGGTGATCAACACTCTGGCCCAGTGGTTCAGTGAGCTGGGCTTTGCCTGCGAAATCCTGCCGCTTGAGGGCTTCCCCGGTAAAGCCAACCTGATTGCCACCTTGGGGCGTGGTGATGGTGGCCTGGTGCTCAGCGGTCATACCGATACCGTACCCTGTAATCCGGAACGCTGGCAGTCCGACCCTTTTACCCTGACTGAGCGTGACGGCCGTTTTTACGGGCTCGGCACCTGCGATATGAAAGGCTTCTTCGCTCTGGTTCTCGAAGCCCTTAAGCACTATCAGGCCAGCGACTTTAAACAGCCGCTGATTATTCTCGCCACCGCCGATGAAGAAAGCTCCATGTGCGGTGCGCGCGCGCTGGCGCAGCAGGGTAAGCCGAAAGCGCGCTATGCGGTGGTCGGTGAACCCACCAGCTTAAAACCCATCCGTATGCACAAAGGCATCATGATGGAGAGCGTGCGCTTAACCGGTAAAGCCGGGCATTCATCCAACCCGGATCTCGGCATCAACGCCCTCGATGCCATGGTGCCGGTGATGAATGAATTAATGAATCTGCGCCGTGATCTGGCTGGCCGTTATCAGAACGCGCATTTTGCCGTGCAGGTGCCGACGCTCAACCTTGGCTGTATTCACGGTGGCGATAACCCCAACCGTATCTGTGGCAGCTGTGAACTGGCGTTCGATTTGCGCACCCTGCCGGGTATGAGCAACGACGATCTGCGCGAAGAAATCCGCCAGCGGTTAAACCCCATTGCCGAGCAGAACCGCGTCGAGTTTTCTTTCGAACCGTTATTTCCCGGCGTGAATTCGTTTGAAACCGCCGCCACCAGCCCACTGGTTCAGGCCGCCGAACGCTTAACCGGCCATACCAGTGCAGCGGTTAATTACGCCACTGAAGCACCTTTCTTACAGGAACTGGGCATCGACACCATTGTGCTCGGGCCGGGTAATATCGATCAGGCGCATCAGGTGGATGAATATCTGGCGCAGGATCAGATTGAACCCTGTGTGGAATTATTACGCGGCCTGATTGAGCGCTTCTGTCTGCACCCTTCTGTCTGAGCGCGGCTCATGCTTAAATCAACGCCAACATTAAAAACCTGTTTCAGGAGTGAAAAAAACGAGTGAATCCAGATACCACCGCTTACGTGCAATGGTTCCGTCAATCATCGCCGTACATTAATGCGCACCGCGGTAAAACCTTCGTCATCATGTTCGAAGGCGACGCCATTGCGCACGACAATTTCAATCATGTGGTGCAGGACATAGCCCTGCTGACCAGTCTTGGTGTACGCCTGGTACTGGTGCATGGCGCGCGACCACAGATTGATGCGGTATTAAGCAAGCTGGATATCCAGAGCCGTTTTCACAACGATTTACGCATCACCGATGGCGAAGCCTTAAATGCAGTAAAAGCAGCGGTCGGCATGGTAAAAGCCGATGTCGAATCACGCCTGTCCATCGGCCTACCCAACTCGCCGATGCACGGCGCACGCATCCGCGTGGTCAGCGGTAATTTCGTCACGGCCAAACCACTGGGCGTGATTGACGGTGTTGATTATCAGCACACCGGCGAGGTGCGGCGTATTGAACATCAGGCCATCAGCGAATTACTGGCACAGCGTAACGTGGTGCTGCTGTCATCGGCCGGTTACTCGCCGTCGGGCGAAATGTTTAACCTCACGGTTGAAGACGTAGCACAGCACACCGCCGTAGCACTGCGCGCCGATAAATTAATTATTATGGGCGAGCAGTCCGGATTGCTGGATGACGACGGCGAGCTGATTAAAGAATTAACCTGCATGGATCTTGAACCGCGTCTGCAGGCCTGGAAAGGCGAAGTGCGCTGCCATGCCGAAGCGGCGATAAAAAGCGTGCGTCAGGGCGTGCCCCGGGTACACCTGCTGAGTTACGCCGACGACGGTGCCCTGCTGCAGGAATTATTCTCACGCGAAGGGCGTGGCACCATGGTCACGCAATACGCCTACGATCAGCTGCGTAATGCCAGAAGCGACGATGTGGTTGGTATTCTTGAATTACTGCGTCCGCTGGAAGAGCAGGGCATTCTGGTGCGCCGTTCACGGGAATTACTGGAAAACGAAATTCAGCGTTTTTATGTGATTGAACGCGACGGCATGATCACCGCCTGTGCCGCGCTCTACCCTTACTCCGACGACAAAGCCGAGCTGGCCTGCGTGGCGGTGCATGCCGATTATCGCGGTACGAATCGTGGTCAGCGTCTGCTCGAACAGATTGAGCAGGAAGCCCAGCGGCGTCAGTACAAACAATTATTTGTGTTAACCACACGTACCGCCCACTGGTTTATCGAAAATGGTTTTGTTGCCGGTGCCGTTACCGAATTACCGCAGGAACGGCAGAAGCTGTATAACTTCCAGCGTAATTCCAAGGTATTTTTCAAATCCTTGTGAGCAATAAGCAACCGTGATTTCACTCTCTCACCTGGGGCGCGAAATTCATCGGCGTTACGATGAATTCGGCCCCATCCTAGTGTTCGACGACGGCAATAAACGCTATTTAAGTTTTGGCACCGCCGACGAACAAAGCTGCCAGCTGAAAAGTGCGCCACTGCAGTTACAGCACGAATATGCCCGTGCCATGGTCGCCGTGCTGATGCAATCCGACGCCTCGACACCACCGGCGAATATCACGCTGCTGGGAACCGGCGGCGGTACTCTGGCCAGCACACTGTTCCATTGGCTGCCGCAGGCAACGATTCAGACGGTCGATCTCCGTCAGGCAGTATTTCAGATCGCGCAGCAGTATTTTGCTCTGCCCCGTGACAAGCGTCTGAGCACCCATGTCAGCGATGCCGCCGAATTTTTACGCAACAGCGAACAGGGACAGTGCGATTTATTAATCTGTGATCTGTATCTGGCCGATGGCCTTGATCCGCTGGTATTGCAGAGCGACTTTCTCGATTTATGCGAACGCCATTTATCGGCTCACGGCTGGCTGGTACTGAATTTGTGGAAAGAACACCGCGAACAGACAGACTGTCTGGCGCAGTTAAAACAGCGTTTCCCGCAATTGCTGCAAAGCACCACCACCGATGGCAACTGGATACTCTGGGCCAGTAAATACGCGGAAATTGCCGATAAAAAAACGGCCCGCGAACGCTGCGTGCAGCGCTCCCCACTGGCCGGTTTTAATCTCTGGAGTGTGGTAAAAGGCTTTTACCGCCACCGCTGATACAGCCGCACAGCGCACTGGTGCCTACAAAGAATTACAAACTTCCCGGCTTAGTGACACGAACAGCCGTTGCCGCCACTGCAACCATAGGGTAGCGTGCTGATTACAAGATCAGTACGGAGCAGCCCTCTGACTGCCCACGTCTGATCACCAGAATAACAACAAGAGTACTCAGTATGTTGCAGTCGCTTATTCAGATCGGCCTGCCGGTCGCCCTGATTTTAATTATGGTCGGCGTTGGTCTCGGCCTGACTCCGGAAGATTTCCGTCGTGTATTCCGCCAGCCGAGAGGCTTTCTGATTGGTGCCTTCTGTCAGATGTTACTGCTGCCACTGATCGCGATGGCGGTCATCGCCGTGACCGGTCTGCATGGTGAAATCGCCATCGGCCTGTTTATTCTTGCTCTCTGCCCCGGTGGCACCACCTCCAATCTTTACAGTTTTCTCGCCCGTGCCGATGTTGGCCTGTCGGTGTCGCTGACGGCGGTGATTGGTTTTATCACGCCGTTCACCATTCCGTTACTCGGCGTCTGGGCCATTAACCATTACAGCGATGCCGGTTCACACTTTGAGCTGCCGATTGTCAGCACCTGGATCAAGCTGATGATTATTACCGTGATTCCGGTGGTGATCGGTATGGCGATCCGCGCAAAATGGCAGCAGTTTGCCCGCCGTATGGAACCGCTGATCACACGTTTTTCTGTGATTGTGCTGGTTGCGGTGATCGTCTCTATCTGTATTAACCTCGGCGATAAGCTGATCGGCTTTACCCTGCAGGCCGGACCTGCCGCACTGCTGCTGAACATCAGCACCATGGGTCTTGGCTATCTGGCCGGACGCTGGTTCCTGCACAGCGAAGCGCAGGCACGTGCAATCAGTCTTGAAGTCGGTTTACAGAACGGAACTCTGGCCCTGCTGATCACCACCAGCATTCTGCAGAGCGCCGAAATGTCGATCGCTCCCAGCGTTTACAGTCTGATCATGTTCGTCAGTGCCAGTTTGTTTACCATTGCAGTCTTACGCCGCGACCGTCGCCAGGTTGCGGTGGCCTGAAGAGAACATTCCCTGACGGACAGCGTGGCCGGGCAAACAGCGTCCGGCCCGCCGCCAGCTGTCTCAGGATGTAACTAAACACATTTTTGTGACTCATCTCTCGGTAAATTGTCTTAGCAAATCCCCAACCAACGTACCATTTACGCTAGAATCCGCGCCTCACTGACGGAGGACTCTATGCGAACCCGAACTTTATCAACCACCAAGAGCCTGTTGCCTTGTGCGTTACTGCTTTGCAGTGCAGGCCAGGCCATCGCTGATAACGGCCTTAACGTTTATGGCTTTCTGAATGCCGGCGCTTACTACCTCGACGAAGACGACATCACCATTGAGTCGTATGAGTCGGGCAGCCCGCAATTCTTCAACCGCGACACCATGATGGGCCTGCAGATCAGTAAAGAGATCAGCGAGCGCACCAGTGCCACTATCCAGCTGACCGCCAAAGGTGAAGAAGATTTCGCGGTACGCACCTCGCTGGCCTTTATCAGCCACGCGCTGAACGACAGCACCGATATCCGTTTCGGTCGTCTGCGTATTCCGTTCTTCTACTACTCCGAATTCCTCGACGTGGGTTACGCCTACAACTGGATCCGTCCAACCGGTGATGCTTACGGTATTCCGTTCTCCGATTACAACGGTGCCGACATCATCAAACGCTTCAGTTTTGACAGCTTCGACGGTCAGATTCAGCTGAACTACGGCCGTCGTGACAAAGAAATCGTGTTGTTTAACGAAGCCTATGAGTCCGAGCTGAACAACTTCGCCGGCGCTACCCTGAACCTGTATATGGGTGATTTCGGTCTGCGTGTTGGTATGCAGCAGACGCAGATGACGCTGGATTCTGCCGCAGATATGCAGACTCTGATCGATGTACGGACAGGTACTAAAACCCCGGATGAAGCCCTGTACGATCTGGCCGCCAGCGGTGCCCGCCGTATCGATATCGCCCAGACCGCCGCCACCCTGCTGACAAACAGCATGAGTGAGGAAACCAAAGAAACGTTCAACTTCGACGACAAGAAAGCGCGTTACTACAACCTGGCAACTACCTGGGATAACGGTGACTGGAGCTTTATCGCCGAGACCGCAATCATCAACTTCGACTCCGGCCTGTATGTGGATAACTTCGCCTGGCTGGCGTCTCTGGCCAAGCGTTTTGACGCTCTGACCATTCACACCACCTACTCTACCTCGCGTGACCGTCTCGACGGCGGCGATGTCGGCAAGGTGCAGGAAATGATGATGCTGCGCGGTGAAGACGAAAGTATCACCCTCGGTATGCGCTACGACCTGGATGAAGCGACCGCCTTTAAACTGGAAGCATCACACCACATAGAGGAAACCAATCAGGGCCTGCCAGGCGCCTCCGGAACTCTCTACCGCGCCGCATTACAGCTGGTATTCTGAGGAGCTAATACGCATGAAATTTATCAAAGCCCTGGGAATGACCACACTGCTGAGCCTGAGCGCTGCAAGCTGGGCTGACATCGCTGTGATCGTCAATCTGAAGAATAACAATACCTACACGGGTATCGATGCCGACCTGATCGAACGTATTTATCTGGGTAAGGCCAGCAAGTTTCCTGATGGGACTGCGGCCGTGCCTTACGATCTGGCCAAAGGCGACAGCGTACGCGAAAAGTTCGGACGTAAAATTCTGAACAAAAACCCGTCACAGCTGCATGCTTACTGGTCACGTTCAATCTTCTCCGGCAAGAAGCAACCGCCACGTGAAGTCGGTGACGCTGATGCCATGAAGGCTGCCGTTGCCGCCGACCTGAACGCCATTGGCTACATCAACGCCTATGCCGTTGATGCCAGCGTTGCGGTGCTTTACACCATTAAAGACTGACACTGGCCCCGGACGCATGCGTCCGGGGCTTTTTTGTAAGCACAACTCGTCTTATTCTTGCCCGCCTAATTTCAACAAGGATGCGAATACATGATCCGAGCATTTCTGATGATCGCTTTACTGACCGGAACCCTGCCGTTCTCTCAGTTACAGGCCGCAGAACTGGTACTCAACGGCAGCGCTTCCTATTACTACCTGACCCGCGAATACTATGTTGCCGGTCTTTATCTGCCCGCTCCGGAACAGGACCCGGACGCCATCCTCTCGCCTGACACTGCCAAACGTATGCAGCTGATTGTCAGTACCGAACGCTGGTCGCCACGTAAATGGGCACAGCAGTGGCAGAACAATATCTCCATCAATAACGATAACCTCAGCGCCGATACTCAGGTACAGCAGGCGGTGATGGAATTTACCCAGTTTCCGCGTGACGACCTGCACCGCGATGACGAAATCCGTGTCGATTATCAGCCCGGCGGCAACACCCGCGTTCTGCTTAACCGCGAACTGGTGATCGAGAGCAGCGGCGTCGAACTGTTTAACTACCTGCTCAATACCTGGATCGGCAAACTGCCGCCATCGCGCGAGTTCCGCCAGCATATCCTGCAGCAGGACACCTCCGCCGCTGCCGAACAAAACCGTCGTCTGCTGCTGACCCATGAAATCCCGGCCGCACGCAACCAGCTGTATTCCGGCTGGCTCAACGCCGAGCGCGCTGCTCAGCAAGCCGAACAGGAACGCCAGCAGCAACAGGCACGGGCTGCCGAGCTGGAAGCCGAAAAAGCCGAACAGGAAGCCAGAAAACAGCGTGAAGCTGAAGCCCGCCGTCTGGCCGAAGAACGCGCCGCACGTGAAGCCGCCGAGAAGCTGGCCAAGCAACGCGCCGAGCAGCTGCGTCAGGCCCAGGCTACCGCCATCAAGGCTCAGGCAGAGCGTTTAGCCAAAGCGCAGAAACCCGCCAGCAGCAAAGCCAGCAACAGTAAAAGCACCGCGAAAAGCGCCGACATTCTCGCCGCCGAACAGGACTACTACCTGCAGCAACTGCAATGGCAGTTACAGCGCCAGCTGGAAGCCGAAGTCAGCTACCCGGCCTGGGCCAAACAGTTTGCCCAGGAAGGTCTGGTGGAAATGGATCTGGAGCTGAACCGGGCCGGTGAAACCTTCAACCTGCGCGCGCGTGATGACAGTGTCGCCAAGCTGTTAGTCAGCGAAGTACAGCGTGCGGTGCAGAGTGCGGCCAGCAAGATCAGTATCAACGACGATCTCGAAGGCCAGCAGTGGCCGCTCAGTGTGAGTTACCGCTTCTCGCTGCAGGGGGCAGAACAGCCAACCATGGCGATGCCACAGCCGCCAAAATCACTGCAGGTGAAAAAAGCGCCGCCGGCACAACAGGGACAGCTGCGTCAGAGTTACGAAGATGTGCAGCGTGAGCGTATTCTGAGTGCGGTTGAATATCCGAAAGCGGCTCAGATTCTGAAGAAAAAAGGTCTGGTGGAATTACAGGTGGAAATTCTGCGCGACGGTAAACTGGGCGAGATTAAAGAACTCAGCAACAACCGTCACCGCGAACTGACTCAGGCATTAATCAACGCCGTCAAACAGAACGCTCCTTTCCCGCCGCTGCCTGCAGAACTCAACGACAGCAGCCTGAAGCTTAAAGTCAGCCACGACTTCAAACTCTGAGATATGCCCGCCATACCAGTCTGTTAGCACAGACTGGTATGGCACCAGCGACCTCACCAGGGCAGAGGTTCTGCCACTTCCGCCCAGCGCTGCTGCTGATCAATATCGGCCAGTTCATCTCCCAACCGCTCACAGGCTGCCAGTGCGATATCCCAGCGCCGGCGGCGCTCGCCGTAATCCGGGTAATCGTAAAAATCATCCAGATCGGGAATGCGTCCACCGGGCAGCGTCGCTGCAAACTCCCAGGACGGCGCAATAATGATCGTGCGGCGATAATTCTCCCGCGAGGCCGTGCGCCAGCGCAGCTTCTTATCAAACCAGCCGCCTTTCGGGGCTTTGGCAAAATAGTGCGGATAAAGCACAAAGCCCTTTTCCGGCAGCACCGGTAAATCAAACTGATAGTCGGTGATACCGCCATCACGGTATGTACCGCGCGGTGCTCCAGGAATATTACGTACTCCGGCAATCACCAGCGGAATCGCGCCACTGGCGAGAATCGCCGGCTGCAGATTATCTTCGGTTAAGGTCACATGGCGCGCCGGCAGATGCGGGTAATGATCAATCGGCGCACGCTGCGGATGATGAAACACCACCCGCTCAATCCACGGGCGCATGGCACTGCGGGCGAACAGGTTGGCGGTCATGGCGCCAGCCAGCCCCAGCGTTTGCGGTACTTTATGATCCGCTCCGGCCAGACCACGGCAGCGCGCCACCAGCGTGTGATAACGCACCACCGGGTTATTGATGATCTCCTGCGTACCGGTTGCGCCAAGAATCACATCCAGAATATGGCGACAAACCGCTGCCACTTCCTGTGCTGTCGGTTTGGCCGAAGCGTATTGCTGGCTGATATATGCCTCCTGCAGGCGCGCATGGGCCGCCAGCGGATCGTTCTGCGCATAACAGGCCATACGCCAGGCACCGGCTGAGGTACCCAGTACATGCAAAGGCTGCTGGCGCCCGCGTACCCATTCACTCAGCAGGTAACGATCCATCGCCGCCAGCGATAACCATTTGGGGCCGCCGGAAGCACCCAGCATCATTTCGATATCGGATGACTGCAAACCATTGGCGCGGATATGCGCCAGCGCTTCGTGACCGGCAAAGATTTTTAAAGCGGGCTTCATGCCTCATGCTCCAGAACCACAGGAAGTGCTCTTTCTACCCTGTCTGCATGACAAAATTAAGGGGCAAAGATGCTAAGGGCCTGTCAACACTCATTAAACAGGCCCTGAGAAACTTCTGAGTAACCCGCTATTCGCTCTGGATTAATGGAAAGTGCACGGCAGCCACAGGACGCGGCTGCCGTAAAACAACACAGTGTCCGGCTACAGGCGGAACTGCATCATCTGTTTGGCCAGCTGCTGAGCCAGCTTGGCCAGCTCCTGTACTTCCTGCTGACACATGGTCAGACCGTCACTGGAGCGGCTGCTCAGTTCAGCAATGTTCTGCACATTGCGGCTGATGTCTTCGGTTACTGAGCTTTGTTCTTCCGTGGCTGTTGCCACCTGATGGCTGAGGCCCACCACATCACTGACGTTTTCGCTGATGCTGGTCAGCGCTTCGCCCATGCGTTTGGCTGCCGATACCGTTTCTGCGGTCGCACCTTCACCGGCTTCCATGGCTTTAACGGCTCGCTGCGACCCCTGCTGCAGGCGCTCAATGATGGCTTCGATTTCGCTGGTCGATTCCTGGGTACGGCGGGCCAGATTACGCACCTCATCAGCCACCACGGCAAAGCCACGGCCATGCTCACCGGCGCGCGCCGCCTCAATGGCGGCGTTCAGTGCCAGCAGGTTGGTCTGCTCGGAAATCGCGCTGATCACCTGGATCACCTGGCCGATATCGCTGACCTGCTGTGCCAGCTGACCAATGGCATCGGCTGATTCACGGATGTCCGCCGACATGCTGTTTACCTGGCTTTCCGAGCGCTCCATATCACCGCGGATACGGCCGGCATCGGTACCGACACTTTCCAGTTTGGTTGCCGTTTCCGTGGCGTTACGCGCCACTTCCTGCACCGTTGCTTCCATTTCGTAAATTGCGGTCGCAACCGAGTCGGTCAGTTTGCTCTGCTCAGACGCCCAGCTGTGATTGGTGGTCACCACTTCTTCAATCTGTTCGGTATAGGTTTTTACCTGCTCAGCGGTATCGAGGATGCCGCGGATCATCTGCCGCTGCGATTCCATAAAGTCGTTAAAGCCACGCGCCAGCTGGCCAAGTTCATCGTTACTTTCGACCTTAAGGGTCTGGGTCAGGTCGCCACCGCCCTGGCCTATGCTGATCAGAGCCTGGGTAATACGGCGTAACGGCAGTGTCATCCGGTCAGCAAGGAGCGCAATCAGACCAAGAAAGACCAGTGCCGTCACGATTCCCACGCCCAGCGATAACAACGTAGACTTGCGCAGCACGCCGTAGATTTCCCCGCGCGGAACCTCCACCACCAGATGCCAGTCCACCTCATCCAGCTGCATGGCAGATGCAATGATCGGTTTACCATCCCGCTCAAATTCCACCAGATCACCGGCCGTCGCTGCCAGCAACTGCTGAGCGTTGAGCGCCGGCATATGCTGTGCCAGTGGCACACCGGATAACTTCAGATCCGGGTGAATCAGTATATTGCCGCTGTTGTCCGTCAGATAAACGATGCCGGTTTCAGCAAAACGGAATTGACGGATGCGTTCGGCCATTTCCTGCAGACCGATGCCTAAACCACTGATGCCCAGCGCTTTACCATTACGTTCGATGCGGACATTAATAAATAAGGTGGGCTTACCGCTGGTTTTATCCACATCCAGCTGCAGGGCGCGTTTCAGGCCCTTATCGAGGAAGCCAAAAAACCAGCCGTCGTTTTCTGCGGTAACCTTACGGCTGATGCCTTTCTGGGTGTAGTAGTTGCGGCTCAGAGCCGATACAAAGTGAGCACTGTCAGCCTTTTGCCGGCGGGCAATGGCTTCAAGAAATTCCTGATTCAGCGGCCATTCCTCCTGCGGCTCACCACGCTCAATCCAGTTTTGCATCAGCGCGTTATCGGCAATCAGTTCAGAGGAGGTAATAGCGGCGGTCAGGTCTTTTTCGATTTCCTGAGCAATGGCCCGGATATTCGCCGGCAGGGCAGAACCCAGCCAATAGGTCTCCAGCTGCTGGCGGCTTTGCCAGATGCCAATGCTGACGACCAGCGCCACACTCAGCAGCAGAGCACCGCCCATACTGAGCAGCAATTTCTGGCGAATGGTCATGAGGGGGACTCCTGAAGGAAAATAGGGTTCCTTCAGATTAGCAGCCGTAAACACGCCTGATTAGACCAGATACGACAGCTTGGTGTGACCAGCCCCCTTAAAGAGGCATAAACCGGCGCGTTTGCCTGTCATTACATCAGGCCGGGGCGCACTGATTAAACAGGCCTCAGACAGCGGCCGACTGCAGCTGATAATGCCGCACCCGCCACAGCAACAATCCACCCATCAGCAGATTACCTGCCGCCGCGCCAATCAGCAGGCCCGGATAGCCACCCAGCTCTGCACCAATAAAAGCGCCGGGCACATAAAAGGCAAACAGGCGGACAAAGTTAATCACCATCGAGGTCTGGGTACGCTGCAGGGAGTTCAGTGCGGAATTCACACACAGCACAATCCCCATACCGGCATAGCCCAGCGGCAGCCAGCGCACGTATTCGACAATACTCTGCTGCACCGCCGGATCAGCGGAAAACAGCTGCGCCAGCCAATGACCTGTAACCCAGAAAATCAAACACACCGCTCCCTGCCATAAGGCCAGAAAACGGAAGCTGCTGTACAGGGCCTGCCAGATACGGTCGTACTGAGCGGCGGCATGATTCTGCGCAACAAACACCGGTAAGGTTGAAGTCAGTGCCAGAATGACCACGATAGCGAATGGCTCCAGACGCATGCCGACACCAAAACCAGCCACGGCTTCCGGCCCCAGCGGCGCCACCATCACCAGCAGAATGGCACCGGCCACCGGCACCATCATATTGGTAACCATCGCCGGAACACCCAGCTGCAGCATTCGTTTCCACAAGACCCGCACATCGTGCCAGCCCATGCCATGACGGCTGATATAACCTTCACGGCGCTGGCGGGTCATAATCACCAGCAGCACCAGAATCCAGCACAGCGCACTGGCCAGCGCCGCGCCACCAATACCCATTCCCGGCAATGGCCCCCAGCCAAAAATCAGCAGCGGATCGAGTAACGCATTCAGCACCGCAGCCACCATCATCATCTGCGATGGCAGCTTGGTATTACCGGTTGCCCGCATGGCACTGTTCTGCATCATCATCAGCAACAGTACGATGGCGCCGGGCCACCAGAACACCATAAAACGGCGGATTTCCGGCAACAGCTCATCACCGGCCCCGAGCAAACGGAACAGGGCGTCATTGCTCAGCCAACCCGCCACGGCAATCACCACGCCCAGCAATAAACTGAGCAGCAAGCCCGCCATCGCAGCACGCTGTGCCTGCAGGTTGTCATCGGCGCCCACCGCGCGCGCAATTAAAGCGGACATGGCAATGCCAAGACCAATCGCCAGATTCATCACCAGCATGGTGACCGGCATAGCAAAGCCCACGGCTGCCAGACTTTCGGTGCCGAGCAGGCTGATAAACCAGGTATCGACCATATTGAAAAAGAAGACCGCCATAATGCCCAGCACCATCGGCTGAGTCAGGCTGTAGAGTGTCCGGTTGACCGGGCCGCGGAGAATGGCTTGGCGCACACTGGCATCCTTATGCGTATTGTTTTTCTGCGCACACTCTACACTAAAACCGCACAAGCACAGGCTGGCTTTGTGCTACGCACTGTTCCGCCAGCCGGGCCTTTATCCCGTCCTGCCCTTGCACAGATCCCCCCCTGTCGCTAACCTGCCGGCAAGTTTTTTTGCACAGAGAGGATGCTATGCGTCGCCAAGCCCTGATTGTTTCATCATTCGCCGTATTGCCGCTGTTGCTGTCCGCCATGCAGACCAGCGCCGAAGAAGCCGTTGCTGCAGACGCAGCCGCAGCACCGGAATTCCCGATCTGGGGTGGATCTGCCGAGCTGGGCACCATCCGCACCTCAGGTAATACCGATACCTCCAGCATTAACGGTAAATTTGCTGTTAAGCGCGATGGTGAACTCTGGGATTCCAGCCTCAAACTGGATGCCCTGACCAGTAAAGAAGATGGCGTTACTTCAAAAGAAAAGTACCGCGGCACCGTTCAGTTTGACCGTAACTTCAGTGAGCATTCTTACCTCGCCATTGTCGGTGATGAAGAACGTGACCGCTTCAGCGGTTTTGAGTATCAGGCCACGTTATCCGCCGGTTACGGTTACCGCGCCATCCATGAACAGAATATGGAACTCGACCTTGAAGCCGGTCCCGGTTACCGTCGCGACAAGCTGAAAGAAACAGATGAGATCAATGAAGAAGTTATCGCCCGTCTGGTTGCCAGATACCACTGGACCATTCAGAAAGGCGTCGAGTTTATTGAAGAATTCAGTGCCGAACTGGGCGAAAGCAACAGTATCTATAAATCAGAAACCGGTCTGAAAAGTCAGATCAACGGCAGCCTGGCCACCAAGCTGACCTATAAAGTGAAGTACGTTGATAAGGTGCCGGCAGAAAGCGAAAACACCGATACCGAGTTTGGCGTTACTCTGGTGTACAGCTTCTGATCGGATTGTTCTGCCACCGCAGATAACAAAAAGCCCGCGTTATTACGCGGGCTTTTTGTATCCGATAAAACCGGATTATTTATCGCAGTCTTTATCTTTACTGTGACCATGATGGCCATCCAGGCCGTCTTCATCCGGGTGATGCCATTTGCGCATCTGCTTCTCTTTCAATGCCGTCCATTTTTCCTGCTGTTCGGCAGTCAGCACACTTTGCACCAGTTGTTCAAAGTGCTGGCGCGCCGCTTCACGCTGAGACTGATCCAGCGGCCACTGGTAGTTGTCTTTCTGCTCTTTAACGCCTTTCAGCAAAGTATCTTTCTGTTCATCGCTCAGATCCAGTTTACGGGCCAGTTCTTTAGCGTGTTTTTTCTGCATTTTGGCGTGCTGCTCGCGCATTAAGCTCTGCGCCTGCTCACGCTGTTCGGGGGTCAGCACCTGCTGGATTTCAGCGCGCATCGCCTGCATCAGTTCGTGTGCTTTGGCGCGGTTCTCACTGCGGGGCGTGTCGGCCTTACGCAACTCGCGGAATTTACTTTCGTAGCTGTCTTCAATTTCATCGATGCGCTCTTCCTGGGCATCGCTCAGTTCCAGCTCATCGTCCCAGTCTATTTCGCGGTGCTTGCCACCAAAGGCCAGCGCCTGACTGGCCAGCAGCAAAGTACAGGCGGCACCAACGGCCTTGATTAGGGTCTGTTTCATCATTCGGTCCTCTGGCAATGCCAGGCAATGTGTACGCTTATCAGTGTACGGATTGCCACACAAAGTTGTGTCCGCCATTGCAAAGAATTGTCACAGGAAAACCATGGATATAATCCCTTATCAGGCGCGAGACGGACGGCGTGAATGTTCGTTATCATAGGGCATTTCTGCTGTACGACGAAGACCATGAGCGATACCAACAACGATCCCGAAGAGCAGCTGTTTCTGCAGGAAATGCAGGGCGTTAAGCCACTGCAAACAAAAGAGCGGGTCGAGCTGCGCAAGGCTGAGACGTCACAGGTCAGTGCTGCGGCACGCCGTCAGGCGGCACAGCAACAGCCCGAAGAACAGGATGGTAACCGCCTGCAGACCAGCGAGGTAAAACGCGTCGGTCCGCACGATGTCATCGGTTATAAACGTCCCGGTATTCAGGATGGGGTATTCCGCAAACTGCGGCTGGGTAAATATGAAACCGAAGCCCGCCTCGACCTTCACCGTCGCACCATCGATGAAGCACGGCGCGAGCTGTACCGTTTTATTCAGGATTGTATGGCGCACGATATCCGCAGTGTTCTGGTGCTCCCCGGCAAGGGTGACCGCAATATCAATGACCCGGCGGTATTAAAAAGCTATCTGGTGCACTGGCTGGAGGAGCTGGACGAAGTTCAGGCCTACCACACCGCGCAACCCCATCACGGCGGCGCCGGAGCCTTTTACGTACTGCTGCGTAAAAGCGAACGGAAAAAACAGGCCGCGCGTGAACAGTTCAGCAAAGGGCGTCTCTGATCACTCACTTGCTGCTGTAGTAATCCGCTGTTACCCAACATTCCTTACAATCCGCCAGACTCGCTGTTCCACAACAACAATACGGAGCAGCGCTCATGGCAAATATCCTCATTATTGCCGGCGATTACGTCGAAGATTACGAACTGATGGTGCCGTTTCAGGCATTGCAGATGGTCGGTCACAGCGTCAGCGTGGCCTGTCCGGATAAAGCGTCCGGCGACAGTGTCCGTACCGCGATCCACGACTTCGAAGGCGACCAGACCTACAGCGAAAAGCCCGGCCATAATTTTGTACTGAATGCAGATTTCGCCAGCATTAACGAACAGGAATTCGACGCCCTGCTGCTGCCCGGTGGCCGTGCGCCGGAATACCTGCGCCTGAACAGCCGCGTGCTGGAACTGGTGAAACACTTCGCCAGCGCTGGCAAACCCATTGCTGCGGTTTGCCATGGCGCGCAGCTGCTGACCGCTGCTGATGTTATCCGCGAACGCAAAATTTCGGCCTACCCGGCCTGTGCACCGGAAGTCACCATGGCCGGAGGCATCTATGCCGATATCGCCGTCGATCAGGCCGTTACCGACGGCAATATCGTTACCGCTCCGGCCTGGCCTGCCCACCCGCAGTGGCTGGCGCAGTTTAATGCCCTGTTGCAGTAATCAGTACCTGTCAGAATCGGCATGATGCTGACTACGCGTAAAGGAGGGTGCAATCACTTTCCTTTGCGCGACATAATGGGCACCGGACTGATTGCCTCAGGAAGCTTTCCATGTGTGAAATTTATTCAGGTGCCGAACCGGAACTGTTTGAACTGAAGACCCGTTCCATCCGTATCGATGGCGTCGTCACCAGTATTCGTCTGGAGGCTGTCTTCTGGCAATTGCTGGAGCAGATCGCTGCCGATGCCGGGCTGACACTGGGTACTTTTATTACCCGTATCTATCGTGAAGTGCTGGAGCGCCGCGGCGAAACCGGTAACTTTACTTCCTTACTGCGTGTCGCCTGCACAACACATCTGAATCAGGGGCAGCGTCTGACACTTACCACCAGTGCCTATCAGGACACCATTAACGATAACCAGGAAACGGTACGCAAGGTATCCTGAGAGCTTCAGGCATTATTCGGTATCGGCCGATTTCAGATGCTGCTCTGCCCACAGATACTGGGCCTGCTGCAACAGCGGCGGCATCCAGTTTTCTTCTTTTGCCTGCACCAGTACTTTCTCTATGCGCGCGCGCAATTCCGGCGAATTACAGGCTGACTTTTTCGACAGGGTCAGATACAGCGGCTCGCTGCTGATTTCCTGCGCTAATGGATGGATATTCAGATAGCCATTACGCGCAGCGTAGGCACGGGCAGGATTCTCTTCATACAGAACATAATCAACCCGCTGACCATTCAGCATCTTCAGCCCCTGTTCCAGACTGCCAACCTGATGAATGGTGAGGTGCTTGCGGGCAAAGTCATCAAACTCCTGACCAAAGCTGTTATGAATAACAGTAACGCCCTGGCGGCCGATTAAATCTTCCCAGCGGTTAAACTCAAAGGGTTTTTCATTATTAACCCACACCACGGTACGGGTCAGCTGAAAGGCGGGGCGCAGGTAATCCATGCGCTCAGAGCGGGCATCGGTATAAAAGGCACCGGCAATAAAATCGATACGTCCGGCCGCAACTTCTTCCTGAGTCCGGCCCCAGGGACCGCTGTATTGCAGATCGATTTTTATATCGAGTCGTTTTGAAACTTTATGTAAGAAGCCGGAGATTGCACCGGTTAACACTTCGGGATTTTGCGGCGACCGCCACAGGTAAGGCGGATATTCGGCATTACCACTGGCGGTAAATAAATGGCAGGCGTCCTGTTCTGCACTGGCGGAAATGCCGGTAATCATTACCAGCCAGAACATAACAATCTGTTTCATGAGTTGCACACCCCAACACAAATATCCGGGATCGGATTCAGTATAGGCGGCCACTAATTAATTGCCTGCTACTTTACTGCCAGCTCCGCATCCAGAGCATCGATTGCCTGCGCCATCCGTTCGCGGGTCATCTCTGCAAGGCGCTTCACATCGTCCTCACCCATACCCTCGGTACTGATCGGTTCCAGATAACGCGCCAACACTTTACCACTATGGAAGCGGTGCAGATCAATATTTTTATGCGTACTGCTGTACACCATTGGCACAACAGGTAAACCGGCTTCAATGGCAAGCGCAAAGGCACCGCTTTTAAAGGGTAATAATCCCTTACCACGCGAACGGGTACCTTCCGGAAAAATGTAAACCGCACAACCGCGTTTTTTTACCGTGCGCGCTACTGTGGCCATCGTTTCCCAGGCTTTGGCTTTATTGGTTCTGTTAATAAAAATATTACCAGCAAGCCAGAACAACAAACCAAATACCGGAATAAAACGCAGACTGCTTTTACCTAAAATGGCGATATTACCGGGCAGCATGCCGGGATAAATAAAAACGTCCAGAGTGTCCTGATGATTACCGACATAAATAGCCTGACCATCACCGACCGGAGATTGATTAAGCACTTTCATATCAATGTTCAGCAGCCAGCGGCCGAAAGAAAATATCTTGGCGCAGTCGCGGGTATTATTACGATGGAAAGGACGAATGATGCACAGCACCAGGCCAAGCGTGCAGCCAAACAGAAAATAGCCGGTTAATACGACAGCACGAAAAACAAACAGCATGATGAAGTCTCTTATTATTGTTTATAGGTGCCGCTGAGCTCCATCTCCGGGCGACACATACAGCAGATGCAAAAACGCTATTGTTCTCACAGGACAGGCCGGCAGCAAGGTGCCGGCATGCCATTATTCTGTGAATAACAGGCATGAATGCCCACTCGCTTGATTAACACAGAAGCAGTTAACGCAGAAACAGCTGGTAGGCCGTATTATCGGTTTCATCCCAATAACCATAGCCCAGCTCTTCCAGAAAACTGTGCAGCTGCTGCTGACGGTCATCAGCAACCTGCAAACCAACCAGAACACGGCCATAAGCTGCACCGTGGTTACGGTAATGGAACAGCGATATATTAAAGTGCTTGCCCAGCTTGCGCAGGAAATTAAGCAGTGCACCCGGACGCTCCGGAAATTCGAAACGGTAAACCCGTTCATCATTAACGGCTGCCGGCGCATGCCCACCCACCATATGGCGGATATGGTATTTGGCCATTTCATCGTCGGTAATATCCAGCACCGGATAATTATCACCGTGCAGTTCATCCAGCAATGCCTGACGCGCACCGGGCTCAGCGCCAACTTTAACGCCGACATAAATCTGCGCCTGATGGTCATCGCTGTAGCGGTAATTAAATTCGGTAATCGGGCGCTTGCCGATCAGGCTGCAGAACTTCTGAAAGCTGCCAGGCTGTTCGGAAATGGTCACTGCCAGAATGATTTCCCGGCCCTCACCGATTTCTGCAACTTCCGAGATATAACGCAGCCGATCAAAGTTAACGTTGGCACCGCTTAAAATCGCCACCAGGTTCTGCCCTTCACAACCTTCACGCTCAACGTACTTTTTAACGCCGGCAATGCTTAATGCACCGGCTGGTTCACATACCGCACGGGTATCGTCGAACACATCTTTAATGGCGGCGCAGATTTCATCCGGCGTACAGGTGATCACTTCGTCGATATGATCTTTACAGATTTCCCAGGTGTTTTTACCGATCTGGGCCACGGCCACACCGTCGGCAAAAATACCGACCTGGGGCAGAATAACGCGCTTTTTCGCTGCCAGCGCCGCCGCCAGACAAGCGGACTCGGTGCTTTCAACACCAATCACTTTAATTTCCGGGCGCAGCGCTTTGATATAAGCCGCCACACCGGCTGCCAGACCACCGCCTCCGACCGGAACAAAAATCGCATCCACCGGGCCACTGAGCTGACGCAGGATTTCCATACCAATAGTGCCCTGACCGGCAATCACTTCCGGGTCATCGTAGGGATGGATGTAAGTCATGCCTTTTTCTTCAACCAGCTTCTGCGAATAGGCAAAGGCATCGTCAAAGGCATCGCCCTGCAGTACCACTTTGGCACCACGGGCTTTAACCGATTTCACTTTAATATCGGGCGTGGTACGCGGCATGACGATGGTGGCTTTAATGCCCAGTTTCTGTGCCGCCAGCGCCAGTCCCTGCGCGTGGTTGCCGGCGGATGCCGCAACCACACCTTTGGCTTTTTCTTCTTCCGTCAGCTGCACCACTTTGTTGTAGGCGCCACGCAGCTTAAATGAGTACACCGCCTGCTGATCTTCACGTTTTACCCAAATTCGGTTGCCCAGCCGTTCGCTCAGGAAGGGGGCAATATGCAGCGGCGATTCGACAGCAACATCGTAAACGCGGGCGGCGAGAATTTTCTTCAGGTAATCGTTAAGCATGCCGGGGATTCCAAACAGACTGAAAAAATCGGTGCGGGAAGCACTCAGAGGTGAGCATTGTAACGCATCAGCGCATATAATTCGCTGCATCTGACACATCATAAGCCCGAGCTGCCATCATGACACAAGACGAACTGAAACGCGCCACAGGTATCGCCGCCGCCGACTATATCCGCCCTCATCTCGACGACGACAGCATTGTCGGTGTTGGCACAGGCTCTACCGCCAACTGCTTTATTGATGCTCTGGCCGAACACAAACACCTGTTTGACGGTGCGGTTGCCAGTTCTGAAGCTTCAGCCCAGCGTCTGCGTGATCACGGCATTCCGGTGTACGACCTGAACAGCATCAGCAACCTCGACTTTTATATCGACGGTGCCGACGAAATCAACGAGCACCTGGAAATGATCAAAGGCGGTGGTGCAGCGTTAACCCGCGAAAAAATCGTTGCTGCGGTCGCCAAAGAATTTATCTGCATCGCCGATGAAACCAAACTGGTGAACCGCTTAGGCGCTTTCCCGCTGCCGGTAGAAGTAATTCCGATGGCACGCTCTTATGTGGCCCGTGAACTGGTTAAGCTGGGCGGCGATCCGGTTTACCGCGAAGGTGTAATTACCGATAACGGCAACTGCATTCTGGATGTGCATAACTTCAGCATCGCCTCTGCCATCGAGCTGGAAAGCAAAATCAACCAGATTACCGGTGTGGTCACCAACGGTCTGTTTGCCCTGCGTCCGGCCGACGTATTGCTGCTTGGCACCCAGAACGGCGTTCAGACCATCAAGGCTAAATAGCGGCAATGCACGTGCCTGGCAAAGGATTGCTGTCACGCCTGCGGGCGTGGCTGACGTCTGTCCGCCTGCCCAAACTGCTGGCGCGCCTGCTGCTGATTCTGCTCGCCGCCATTGTGCTTATTATTGTCCTGCTGGCTGCCTTACCGACACTGCTCAAACCCGCCCTGAACCGCTGGTTGCCGGATCTGCTGGCCAATGCTGCCGCCCCTGGCAGCAGCGTGGTGGTGCAGATCGACACCTTCAGCTGGCAGCGTTTTCAGCTGACTAAACTGCAGCTGCCTCTGGCCGATGGCAGCCTGATTCAGCTCACCGATCTTGATCTGCGCTACCGCCCGTCGCAATTACTGCAGGGCCGGCTGAAAACCCTCAGTATTGCCGAATTACACGTCAGCCTGCCCGATGAAAGTGCGCGCAAAGTCGCTGCGGTAGCCGCACAGAATGCCGGTAATGCCGCACGTGAACAGTTGCACCAGCTGCTGGAAATTCCACAATTCAGCCAGTGGCTGCAACTGCCACTGGAACAAGTCAGCATTGACCATATTGTGCTGCAACATCCCGCCGCGGTGGCCGAACTCAGCGCCAGCCTGACCCCGCAACAGTGGCGTATTCATGGCAGTGCTCAGCTGGATAATCTGCCGCTGCCGTGGCAGATCGAACTGCAATTACAACGCAGTGGCGACTGGCTGCTGCTGGTTTCGGAACAGAGCCAATTACTGTTGCAGCAGTATGGCCATATTGAACAGGACGCCGACAATACCCGCCTGACGCTGGATCAGCGTCTCGACTTTGCCGCCCTGAGTGAACGCTTACCTCAGCTCAGCGGGCTGCCCTTGCCCCTTAACCGGATGCAACTCAATGCCGGGCTGCAATTACCCAACAGCGCCTACCTGCCACAGGATCTGAGCATCAACCTGAGTGCCCGCTTCGATACCCGCCGCCAGCAACTGGCTGACAATATGCACTGGCAAAGCGGCAGCTGGCACTTAACCCTGAATAAAGAAAACCCAGCCGCCGACTGGCAATGGCAGTTGCAGAGCAACAACCAGCAACTGCAGTTCACCGATCTGCTGCCAGCGACAGGCGGCGATCAGTTGTTTACCCTCAGCAGCAGCCAGCAGTTCAGCGGCTACTGCAACGCCAAACTCAGCAGCTGCGAAGCCGAAGGCCAGCTGAAGAACCTGCTGCACGGCAAAAAAAGTGAGCAGTTACTCGCCAGCCTGAACCTGACCCCGGCGCTGAACTGGCAACAAGGCAGCGCTCTCAGCCTGGTGCTGCCACTGGCGCTTGATATCAGTACCAAAGATCCGGCTCTGCCACTGCAAAGCCTGCACAGTCAGGGCGAACTGATCGCCCTGCTCGACGCCAGTGGCGACTGGCAGCTGAGCAGCATTCCCGGCATCAGCAACAGGCTGCAGCTGACAGAACCCGAAGGCTGGCAATTACCAATGCTGGAATTTCAGCTGCTGCCCACGCTGTATATCAATGGCAATCTGCACAGCAACGAAAACGGCAACAGTAATAACAACCGCCTGCACAGCGACCCGCTGCGGCTGACCATTAAGCCCTGGCACATACAGCACGGGGCAGACAGCTTCCTGCAATTACAGACCAGCGAATTCAGCTGTCAGCCAGCGTCCGGCAGCTCGTTGCTGGTTGCCCTGCAAAGTGTGTTCAGCGGCCAGTGTGATATCAGCCTGCAACTGGCCAAATCACGCTGGCAGGGCTGGCCGGTTCCCGATCTCAGCGCCAAAGGGCCGATAAAACTGCTGTATTCATTGCAGGACGATCAGCAGAACGGCAAGCCGCAGCAACAACTTAACGGCGAGCTGCAGCTCAGTGGCGCCGGCAACCAACTGCACCTGCGGATGCAATTGCAGCATGATCTGCTGCAACAGCGTGGCAGTATGCAGTGGCACCTCGATGATCTGGCGCTCAACTGGGATAAGCTCAACCTTCCGGAAATGACGGCGCTGACCAAACTCGAATTTTTAAATGGTGCACTGGCCGGACAAGGCTGGATTGACTGGCAACAAACCGCTAACACCTGGCAGATCAAACCCGACCTGATGCTGCGCAGCGACAATATCAGCGCGGTTTACGACAACAGCATCGGCCTTGAACAATGGAATGCCTTAATTGCCCTGCGCCGGCCATTCAGCGGCGACTATTTACTCGACGCCCAGATCAGCGGCAAAAGCCTGAACCCAGGTATCGAATTAAAAGACATACTGGCGCGCAGCCAGACGCGTATACCGGCCGATTTTTCTTATGCGCTGGCCGAGATTTATGAAATGCACACCGATGTACTCGGCGGCCGCGTTCATACTCCATTAATCCGCTTTGATACACGCAAAGACATCAATGCCTTTGGTATTGAGCTGGACCATATTCAGCTGGCACAGATAGCCGCGCTGGAAGCCAAGGCTGAAGTTCAGGCAACCGGCACCCTCGACGGTGTGCTGCCGATAGTTTTAACCAAAGAAGGCCCGCAGATTCCCGGCGGCAGTTTATTTGCCCGCGACCCCGGCGGCGTTATCCGCTACCAGAACGCCACCTCCGCCGCACTGCAGCAATCTGACCAGACCGTTGGCCTGGCCATGCAATTACTGCAGAACTTCAACTACGACAAGCTGCAATCCAATATTCAGTATCAGCCCGACGGCGCACTGAATTTAGGTTTGCAGTTTCAGGGAAAAAACCCGGATTTCTTTGGCGGCCAGGCAACGCACCTGAATGTGAATCTGGAATATAACTTACTGGATTTGCTGGAAAGCCTGCGCGTTACTCAGGACGTAATCAGCAGACTTGAAGAAAAATACCAATGAATAAAACGCAAAAATAAATAATCAGGCATATTTTATATCTGCCTGCTTCTGCCTATAAATCTATTAAAAACATAAAACATCCGTACCATATAATAGCCACAAACCCTTAAATATAAGGGCAATTCGTGCCAACTATTTCTTTTAATATATATTGCACTAACCCAAAGAGCGCGCTTATGTTTCAATCCGAGCGCCTGAACTTATCCAGGTTAACAGGCCCCGAAAACTGAGTGTCTGCATTCCTCAGAGGCCAGAATAAAAATGGCCACAATAAAAATAATATTAAATCCGCCAATAAGAGCGGGTAATTATAAAAACTTATTCTCACGGTGATCTCTATGACTGCATTCCAGACTCTGCCACAACGCGAATAGTCGCTGCCATTCCGCGATATACGGCACCATCGTACTTATATTGCATAAAACAATAACCGACCTGACATTGCCGCTATCCGGCGATGCGGATTTGTTTTGCCCTGAATAAGGAATGGATTTCAATGACTCAGAATAAAAGAGCATTAACCTGTCGTTTTCTGCCACTGGAGAAGATTTCAGTTAAACATCTGCGCGATATGTACCGGGTATTTTCCCGTTATTACGCCAATACCGATCTGGAAACCTTTGTCCAGGATATGAACCGTAAAAGCGGCGTATTTCTGCTGGCAGAAAAAGCCGGAAACCGGGTGGTCGGTTTCAGTACCTGGACCGAAGTGGCGCTGAATTATGGCAACGGAAAAGCCATTGGCGTATTCAGTGGAGATACCATTCTGGAAAAAGATTACTGGGGAAATAAAGCGCTGCAGCAGGCGTTTGCATTACGGATGCTGAAGCTGAAATTAACCCGCCCCGGCACCCGGGTTTTCTGGTTGCTGATTTCCAAAGGTTATAAAACCTACCTGCTTCTGGCCAATAACTTTGTTCGCCATTACCCCAATCACCATAACCGCGATAAAAGTCTGGTCGGTGTTATCGACCAGTACTGCGAAAAATTATTTCCCGATTATTACGACCGTAATAATCGCCTGCTGGATTTTGGTGATCACTCCCAGCACCTGAAAGGGGATGTTGCCGACATTACGGATTGCATGCGTGAAGCCAATGCAAAGATCCGCTTTTTTGATGACACCAATCCATCCTGGCGCCGCGGTACTGAGCTGCCCTGCGTCGGTGAAGTCTGCAGCCGAACCTTTATCGGCTTTTTCCGTAAACAGCTCGGCAGCCGGCGCAGCACACTGCAGTAAGGAGTCATTATGAATATTTCTACCCACTTACTGCATCAGATTTCCTATCGTCTGAGCCGCTATGGTCAGCAACGTTTTATGCGCGCCAGTCATGCACTGAAAGCGGCGCAGCTGGCACGCTTTCAGAACATTATGGCGGTTGTATCCGGCTCAGACAGCGGTTATCAGCGCGGCCTTACGCTGGCAACCAACGTTGAAGAATTTCGCCAGCGAGTACCATTAAGCGATTATGAAGACTGGCAGAATGCCATTAACCGCCAGCGCAGTTCCGGTGAATTTATTCTGACGACAGAGACGTGCCAGCGTTATCAGCCAACCAGTGGCTCAACAGCACAGATTAAATGGATTCCCTATACTCCGGAATTCCTGCGCGAACTCGATCAGGCCATTAATCCGTGGATGGCCGATCTGTACAGCCGTTATCCCGCCATCCGTAAAGGCCGGCATTACTGGTCATTGTCATGGGTGCCGGGTGAATTACGCAGTGTTGCCAACAGCGTTAATGACGATCTGCAATTACTGCCGTGGTGGAAGCGTTTATTTATGAACCGCACCATGGCCGTGCCGCAGGCGGTGTCGCTGGCACCAAGCTCAGAATTATCACTGTTCGCATCGCTTTGTTATTTATGCGCAGCCCGCGATCTCACCCTGATGTCTGTCTGGAGCCCCACCTTTCTGCTCAGCCTGCTGGAGCAATTAGGACAGCAACGCATGGCCGTTGCCCAGGTTCTGGAACAGGGTCGCTGGGGAGAACAGCAAACCAGCCTCGGACATTTAAGCGCTCCGCGCAATCGTATTAATGCTGCATTGCTGCGTAACTGGAACGGCAGAATAAACGCCACCATCACCCGGAAATTATGGCCAGAACTGGCGCTGATCAGCGCCTGGGATACATCATCATCCGAACCCTGGGCCAGACAACTGCAGCAGTTATTCAGCCACAGTGATTTTCAGGGAAAAGGCTTATGGGCCACCGAAGGTGTAGTGACCATTCCTTATGGCCAGCAATATCCGCTGGCGCTGGAAAGTCATTTCTACGAGTTTGAAAATCTGGCCAACAAACAGATTTTATTCAGCTGGGAACTGGAGCCCGGTATGCAGGTTCGCCCAGTGATTACCACCGCCAGCGGCCTGTTACGTTACCGCACCAAAGACCGGCTGCTGGTTGATGGCTTTATTAATCAATGCCCGACCCTGCGTTTTATCAGCCGTTTATCCGGCACCGATATGGTCGGCGAAAAAATGTCTCCGCAAGCGGTGCTGAATATATTCAGTACCCTGACTGCCGCCCTGCCACTGCAACCGGTGTCATTACTGGCCGTACCGGCGGAACAGGGTAACCACCGTCCAACCTACGTACTGCTGGCCAGTGGTGGTCAGGAGCTGCAGACAGAAACCCAGCAGCGGCTTGAAGCTTTATTGCAGGAACATTTCCACTATAAGCTCGCCCGCGAACTCGGCCAGCTGAATCCGGCACGCGTAATCATCAGCGACAACGCCATGGCAACTTATACTCACCTGCGGCTGCAGAGTGGTGCAGTGGCCGGCAATATTAAAGTAGAACCGTTATTACTTTGCCCTGCCGCCAGCGAGTTGCTGAATACTCTGCCGGAACACAGTCTGGCGGAAAGTGGAGCCATCGCGTGAGCAGCTATTGCATCCGGCCGGCCTGTACTCAGGATTCGGCCGGCTTACTGAAATTGCTGGCCGCAACCGCCCAACAGGGAAGCATCCGTCTGACCTTTGAGCGTAATCCTGATTATTTTTATGCCGCGGCAGTCAGTAGCCAGCGACCGGAAATCTGGGTTATGGAAAAACCCGGTCATGGCATTATCGGTACGTTCAGTATCGGCCAGCGCCGGGTATTTATTAATGGCCAGCCAACGTCGGTTCGTTATGGCAGTGATCTGCGTATTCACCCGGATTTTCAGGGTGGCCGTACTCTGTACCGCTTATTCGGCACCTATCGTCAGCAAATGCAGAACGAGTGGATGCAGACCGTTATTCTCGACGAAAACCGTGCCTCACTGAGCACCGTTGGCAGCGGCCGCAATACACTGCCGCAATATCTTCCTGCCGGAATGTTTACCACCTGGCTGATCAGCCTGCGGCGGAAAAAAAATATCGCGGATGATCCGTTAATCCATCCGGCCAGAACGGAAGATATTGCCGAGATGCAGGCATTTTTTGACCGCGAAGCCGCCAGTAAACAATTTTACCCCTGTTACGATTTCTCGCGTATCGGCAGCGATGATCCGTACTACCGCAATATTAAAATCAGTGATTTTTTTATTCTGCGTGAGCATGGGGAAATTACGGCGCTGGCTGGTCTGTGGGATCAGAAGGATTTTAAACAGACCCGGATCAGTGGCTACGCACCGCTACTGCATCATTTGCGGCCATTCTATAACAGCCTTACCTGGCTGACCGGACACCTGGCATTACCTGCCGTTAATTCGCTCAATCATTATCAGATGCTGCACAGCGTGGTGGTTAAAAATAATGATCCCGGGCGCTTTGCGCGGTTATTACGCACCCTGCGGAAAACAGCACAGCAACGTAATGCCCTGGCTCTGGCCTGTGGTTTTGACAGCCGTGACCCGCTGTTAAAAGTCGTCCGCCGGCATCCCGGGCACGCCTTAAAAAGCCGGAATTTTATTGCTACCTATCAACCAGAACTGGTGCAGAAGCTGGATTTAACCCGCCTGCAATATCCGGAAATCAGCCGTCTTTAACAGGGAATTTATGCGCAAAGATTATATTGCCCAGTGGTACGAAGTACGGGAAGAGCAAGGAATTTCCGACCGTATTCACTGTTTTATACACAACAGTCAGGAGCAGAAGACGCAGTGGCATCATTTCCGTCACCGCGATACCGATGGTATCGGTATGCTGGCTAATGTACGCGAGCAACTGGGCTATCCGGCCAGTTCACTGCCACGCTGCCGCGACCTGACCGAGCCCGGTTTCTGGCAAACCCTGAATAAGGTACGGCGGCAACGCAAAGACCGCACACCGAAAACCGTACACTGGAAAAAAGCCAGTGCAACAAAAGCCGGCGAAACAGCCTCTGCTGTTACAGAACCTGAATTTACCGTGCTTAACATAACCACCGTCAGCCGCTTAAAAACAGTGGCTGCTGCACGGGGAGTCTCTCTGGCAAGCCTTACCTTTGCCTGTCTGAATAAGGTTATTTTTTCCGTCTGCCTGCAACCGGGAAGCCGCGCCTGGTGGTTTTATCCGGTGAATGTCCGTGGCGCTGTCAGCGGGCCGGAACAGAGTAATTTATCGTCCGGTTTTTATCTGGCGCTGGACGAACACAGCAGTGCCGGACACATTCATGCACAGGTAAAAGCAAAGCTGGTCGCCAGAGAACATTGGTGGTTATGGAAGATGGCTCATATTGGCCGCTGGATTGGTAAAACCGGGGTGCGCTTTATTTACCGGCGCATCAGCGGTTCGCAGTTTTATCTCGGCTCATTCAGTTATCTGGGAGACTGGTCACTGCCACAGCATCCGCACAGTGTTGTTGGTGTCTGCGGTGCCGGCAGCGCGAATTATCCGATTGCCACCGGTGTGACTGAGTGCAACGGGCAACTGACACTGGCACTTAAATTTCACCCTTCAATTGCTCCGGCGCAGGAAACACAGCAGCGCTGCCTGCAGCTGTGGCAACAGTCATTGCAGGAGCTGAGTTATGCCTGATGTATTTTCTGCCGGCAGCACAGATAACAGACGTCCGCACAAGATCAGCCATATTGCAGTCTGGCTGACCGCGGTTCTGGCCCTGTTATTAATCGCAGCATTATTGGTACTACAGGCACCGCTGCCGGCCACACAAACGCCTGTCAGCATGGCACCAAGCGTACCGGTTATCAGCGTAGTCGCGCAGGATATAACCATTCCGGTACACAGCCAGGGTCATGTCCGTATGGCGCGGGAGTTTTACCTGAGCAGTCAGGTGCAGGGGCAGGTGCAATACGTCAGCGAGCATTTTATTAATGGTCAGCAGGTACAACAGGGCGAACTGCTGCTGAATATTGATGCCGCACCTTACGAGCTGGAGGTTCGCCAGCACCAGGCCAACCTCGACAGCCGCCTGCTGCAGCTGGAAGAAATCCGCGCTCAGGCTGAAGTGGCACGCCAGCAGGCCAGCGAAAATGATTTTGCCCGTTATATTCCGCATCTGCGCATGGCCAACAGCCAGGTTGCTGCGGCCCGCGCCGCTCTGCAATACGCACAACAGCAACTGCGTGACACACGTATATATGCGGCGGTCAGCGGACGTATTGCCCGCGCCAGCATACAGCCAGGGCAGCAGGTTTCTCCGGCGATGGTTCTGGGGGTTATTTATGACGATAACTGGCAGGAAATCCGCTTGCCGGTCAGCGATCATGAAGCACAGTTATTAGGCATCCGTCCGGGTACAGAAAATCCATCGCCGGCAGTCACCCTGACAACAGCAGGCGGTACAAAAATACCGGCGCAGATTACCGGCAGCGAAGCCGGCCGTGATGCCTTTCAGCAAATTATTTTGCTGGCCCGGCCACAATATTCTGCGGATATAACGCCACTGTTGCCCGGCACCTTTGTTGAGGCCGAAATTCTCAGTCCGGTCATTACCAGCATCAGTCGTATTCCACGCTCAGCTCTGCAGGCCGGTAATCATTTATTAATGGTTGATCAGCAACACCTGCTGCACGATGTAAATGCCAATCTTCTGTATGCGGGTAAAGATCAGCTGTATCTGCGTAATAAATTTTCAACGCCGGTTCTGCTGGTTAACAGCAGCCGTCATGCCCTGCTGCCCGGCAGCCAGATTATTCCGGTTAATACCGGCAGCAGAGAGCAACTGGCCACGGCGGCCGGAGAATGAGGCAACCATGAGTGCAGTAATCCGCTGGTTTATCACCCATCGCGTGGCTGCTAATCTGGCTATGCTCTGTATTCTGGTTCTGGGACTGCTGGCCGTACCGCGCCTGCAGCAGGAATTAATTCCCAATGTTGAACTCGACCGCATCAGTATTCAGGTGCTCTACCCCGGCGCCTCGGTCAGCACCACAGAACAATCACTCTGCACACCACTGGAAAATGCTATCCACGACATTGCCGGTGGCGAAGAATTAATTTCCTGGTCGTATCCCGGTTTATGCAGCCTTACGCTGGATATCGCCGAAGGCTACGATGCCAATGCTCTGCTGGCCGAAATCCGCAGCCGCCTTGCAGACCCGGCGTTACTGCCCGCGCAGGCCGAAGCGCCCGATATTCAGATTCTGCAGGTACGTAACCGCGCGCTGCGTATTATTGTCAGCGGTGATGAAAGCTATGCCAACCTGCTCAGCAGCGCACAAAGCTTACGTAGTGAGCTGCTGGCCTTACCCGCCGTTTCAACAGCAGAAATTCAGGACCGGGAAAAGCCCGAAATACGCATTCAGTTTTCGCTGGCCGATCTCTACCGCTACCCACTGCAGCTGCAACAAATTAACCGCCAGCTGATCCAACAGGCAGCACCGGCTGCCGGTGGCCTGCTGGAAACCGGCGACGGTGACATACTGATTGGTAATGACCGTGATTTCCGTTCTGCCAGTGATTATGAGCACTTATTGATTGCCAGCGATGGCGCCGGTAACCGCCTGCTCCTGGCCGATGTTGCCAGCATTCAGGATTCCCGTACCGATGCCACAGCACTGGCGCTGCTGAATGGCAAACCCGCTCTGGCGCTGGATATTTACCGCAGCGGTAACGATGACATTACCGCTATATCGGCGGCGGTAAATACCTATCTGCAACAACACCCGGCCAGTGCCAATATCAGTTACTACGTCTGGCAGGACGAAGCGGTTAATTTCAGCGAGCGTTTAAACCTGCTGCTCGACAATGCCCTCAGCGGTTTATTGCTGTTATTTATTGTGCTGTTGTTATTTCTGAATGCACGACTGTCGTTCTGGGTCAGCATGGGCATTCTGGTATCCTTTGTTGGCACTCTGTTTGTTCTGCCGCTGACATCAACATCAGTTAATTTTATTTCGCTGTTTGCTTTTATTCTGGTGCTCGGCATTGTGGTTGATGATGCCGTCGTTGTCGGCGAAGCTGTTTTCGCCCGCCAGGAACTTGGCGAGCATGGCACACAGGCAGCGTTGTCCGGCACACTGGATGTTTATAAGCCGGTATTATTTTCGGTGATTACTACGCTGGTTGCTTTTATGCCGCTGCTGTTTCTCCCTGGCCCTGAAGGCATGCTGATAAAAGCAGTTCCCATTGTGGTTATTACCACATTGTTATTTTCGTTATTTGAATCGCTTTGTATTCTGCCCGCGCATCTCAGCCATACGCCTGTCAATGCGACAAAGCCCCATCGCCTGCAGCAATATTTCAACCGTTTTTTACAACAGGTTGTCGGACATTATTATCTGCCTCTGCTACGGCGGATTGTGCACAACCCTTACCCGGTTATAGCTACCTTTACCGCCGCTTTTATACTGACGTTATTACTGATTAGTCAGGGCTGGATTAAATCGGCATTATTTTCCGAAATAGAAGGCAATGTCGTCACAGCCAAAGTTACTTTTCCGGAAGGATCGCCACGCGAGGCAACCCAAAAGGCACTGCAGCAGCTCGCCGTTGCCGCCCGTAAAGTCGAAACCAGCGCGGGTTATGCCGAAGGTGAAATGATCCGTCGGATTTATCAGGTGGTTGCGCCCAACACCCTGCCATCGAATCAGAAAGTCTATACCCGTGCCGACCATACCGGGCAGATAATGCTGGAATTGCCGGCGGCAAACAGCCGGGCTTTCAGCGGCCAGGATATGATCCGTTGGTGGCGGGCTGAAAGCGGTGCCATAACCGGTGTCGATAACGTGGAATACAGCGCCACGGTAAACCCTTCCAAGGCCGATATTCAGATTGAATTTTCCGGCAGCGATCAGCAGGCATTAAATACTGCAGCACAACGGCTGAGTGATTATCTGCAGCGTTTCTCCGGTATTTACAGCCTGCAGCGTCAGCCGGATAACAATGCCCAGCAACTGGATATCCGCTTAACCGACGAAGCCATTGCCGCAGGCATCAACCGCGGCCCGGTTCTGCAACAGGTTAATCAGGCTTTTTATGGCACCACTATTCAGCGCTTTTACGACAACGATGACGAGGTGGAAGTACGCACCAGCCTGAATGCAGAAGAACGTGCATCCGCCTGGTATCTGGATAACCTGCCGGTCGAAACCGCACCCGGCCAGACAGTCGCGCTGAAATATATAGCCACACACAGCCAGCAGGCGGTTAACCCTTATATCCGCCATTTCATGCGTGAACCTGTGGTTATGGTGTCGGCCTATGTTGACCCCAGCCAGAATAACGCCGAGAGAATTAAAAAGACCCTGCAGCAGGGCGCCGTACAAAACCTGCTGCACGACCTGCCCGGTGTGCGCTGGGACGTGGGCGGTTATCAGCGCGCGGTGCAGTTTTTTCTCGATTTACTGGCGCAGTATTATCTGCTCGCCATTATCGCGATGTACCTGCTGATGGCCGTACTCTTTACGTCTTATGCCCAGCCTTTGCTGGTGCTGTTTGCCATTCCTTTTGGTTTACTCGGTGCGGTCGTCGGACACCTGATACTGGGGCTCGACCTGACCCTGTGGTCGTATGTCGGCATGGTCGCCGTCAGCGGTGTGGTGGTAAACGATAATCTGGTGCTGATCGACCGGCTTAATCAGTTAAAAGCGAAAAATCTGCCAATAGCAGAAGCATTATTACAGGCCTGCAGCAGCCGTTTCCGGCCGATTCTTCTGACCTCGCTGACAACCTTTGCCGGAGTATTACCCTTACTGAGTGAAACCAGCATCCAGGCAAAACTGCTGATACCTATGGCGGCTTCTTTAGGGTTCGGCGTACTGTTCGCAACCATCATCAGCCTGCTGCTGGTACCGGCATTATGCGCGGTGTTTAAGCAACCAAACGCAAAAGAAGCCTCCACTGCGGCACAGGCAGGATGACAGATAAAAAAGAATAACGGGAGATACTTGTGGGAAAACGCAAAGCACAGAGCTGAAGCCTGTGCTTTGCGTTTGAGGATTTACAGCAGGTGTCCAGGGAAAGAACTTACAGAAAATCCCGGAAAATACTTACTTATAAAAGGCTTCTACTTCGCCTTTCAGTTTAATAAGAATAGGACGGCCAAAACGGTCTTTTGCCTTAGGGGAAGGGATTTTTACCCAGCCTTCGCTGATGCAGTATTCTTCAACGTCGGTACGTTCCTTACCATTCAGGCGGATACCAATATCGTGCTCAAAACACTCAGCAACGTGATGTGGGCTGCGTGGATTACCGGAGAGATGATCCGGCAAAGCCGGTTTGGCGTTAGTGTCGCTCATGTTTATAACCTGACATCAGAAAAAAGTGCCCCATTGTAGACAAGGCGGGTTAGCGACTCAATCTGGCTGACGGGTATTTTCATCGGCACACAGACCTGCCAGCCCCCTGACAGACTCCGTGACTGTGTCTCGCTATAAGCAGGACACAGCCCCGGACAGTAAGAACATCAGGCACCCAGCGCCGGGTCGGTAGCGGCAGCCTGCTCATTCTTTAACAGCTCTTTGCGGACAAACAGCTCAACCGGAATAAAGGCAAAAGGGATCAGCGACGCCAGCAACACCAGCAGCCAGGTAATCACCGACCAGCCCTGCTTATGGGAAGCCGCCAGCGAAAGAACAAAGTACAGCATAAACAGCACACCGTGCGTCATCCCGAGCACGTAAACGAAATCCCGGCTGATAACACCCAGCGTTACACACAGAATAACCAGATAAGAGACGCCTTCCAGCAGGCTTGAAATCCTGAACAGCTTTAACATGCGATATTCACTCAGATATGGACAGTAAGGCGGTATAGCACCACATTGGCCGGCGAAGGTAGCAAGGCCCGGAAGCAGAGGCAATAAACAATAGGGATAAAGGTGTAATGTTTGGTAAATCTGTATCGGCCTAACACTGAGTGCAACGGCAGCTTGTGGAGTGGCACGTATAGCTATGCCTGTTGCTAAATCATGAAATAGCCGCCAGAAATTCAGTTATACTGGCGGCTTTTTATTGACTGGAATCATTCACAATAAAATCAGATTAATCCGGTTTTCTGTAACTGTTGTTGCTGTTCTGTTATATGTTGCTGAATATTTTTTAACAACTGAGTACTGGTGTCAGTGGTTAACTGGCGCAGTTTTTCCGAAGCTTTCGGTGCTTCAAATGGGTTACCGGATAACAACTGGCTGCGAAGATATTCAGCACGCTGGTAAAAAGCCGAGATACCACTGACGTACTGATGTGGCATTTCAAAAATTGCATCCCCTTCCTGGGCAGCATTCCAGAAAAACGTATCCAGCTGATATTTATCGGGCTGCATACTCATACTGTTACTCTGTGGTGCCTTGTCAAATTCATCAACCCAGCTTTGTAAACGTTCGGTATTCACCTGCATTTCTCCCAGCAACGACTGCTGTACATGGTAAACATCCCGCTGGTGTTGCAGATTTTCAAATTCGATGGTTTTTTCAAAACCGGAGTTGGCTGCCAGATAAACACCAACCACCGTTGCCAATAAAGTAAATAACTGGCCCATCCAGAATTCTTTGTTAACTTTTTCAGACATAAATAGCCTCTTGATTCCCTGAGGAAGTTATTGATAGAAAAATTACCTGATACAGGTATTCCAGACTTTAGCATTTTTCCGGCGGCCGGTAATCGGCCACTTATCGGAGCCGTGAGCTACCCAACAAAACTTTGTGCAACCGCAGCCTGACTTGCCTCATAAAGCGGCGATGACTACTCTGCCGGTACTTGTGGCCTGATGTCAGTTTCTAGACTTAAGTCACGCTCTGCTTCGGGTGGACACTACGTGATTTACTAAAAGAAATAATTAGAACACCCATCTTAATACACACGAATAACAAGATAAGAGATGCCTTCCAGCAGGCTTGAAATCCTGAACAGCTTTAACATGAAATATTCACTCAGATATGGACAGTAAGGCGGTATAGCACCACATTGGCCGGCGAAGGTAGCAAGGCCCGGAGGAGGAGGCAATAAACAACAGGGCTGAAGGTGTAATGTTTGGTAAATCCGGGCAGGACTGATAATCAGGCCTGTGCTTGCAAACACAGGCCGGAGGTCTGCCCGAAGGGGTGATTGTGTCTGACTTTGCCAACCATTTATTGATTCAGGAAAAAGATCCCTGCAGCGATGAATAAACACCCTGTGATCATCGGAGTGAAATTCCATATTCTGGCTCCGGGCAATAATACGCTATCACTATGATTCTTGGGGTTGTAGTAAACCTCAACACTCTCAGTTGAAAGGTACTCTTTTAAGATTTTATTCAGGGAAGACATAGGTTTGTTAACCATGTCAGAGAAAGTAGCTCTTTTCGATACATACTTTACTCCATCGACTTCATATTCATACTCGACATCAATATGCACGCTCTTCCAGTCGACTGCATTTGTCTGAATATCCCTTGAGATATCCAAACGAGTCCCTTTCTTTAACAGAAATCCGGACGTTTTCTTCCAGTTCCTGCTTTTTACAGCCCGCATAGCGATGTAAGAAAGAGAAGCAATAATCGCTGTTCCGATAGCAATTAAAATATGTGGCAGATAATCTTCCATAGATAGTTCCTTAATAGTTAACGCCCGCTACAAACGCGAGCAACTTGTTGCGAGTCGAGCCCCCAAAGGGCGCGTTTTGATGGCGATTGTTATAAGCCACCACCTGTGACGTCAGGATAACGTTTAACCCACAGATCGGTATTGCCAGTATCTTTATACCACCTGATTGTTGCCTTAAACATTTCAATGCCAACCTTAATCGGTATCTCAGTGTGACCACTGCGGAAGTCCGGTTCATAAGGGTAACGAGCTTTAATAAATAAATTATCATACTGTTGAAACCAATAATCATGGTTATTAAAACCAAGATCCCGATAAATCACAGGGTCGATTCTTGCAGCAAGTTCAGTAAAAAGATGGAGCCTTTTACCCTTAATTTCGTATTGTTCGACTATTGTACCTTTCCACTTGTTATCGGCAGGCTCAGCAGAAAAGCTTTTAAGAATAATCTCTATTGCTATGGCAGCATTAACCATCGCTACATTGCATAGATTTGGTTGTTCCCATAGCAATTTAGCCGCTCGAAGGTAATCTGATGCGGATTCAAGCATGTAAGGAGACTGATTTTTACTCATTACTTATCCATGGCTTATAACAGTGTATTAGTGTGCTTGCGCACTTATCCCGAGCGACTCTTTCGAGAAACCCCGTACAACCTATTGACCCCACTGAGAAAGCATCCATATCTCGAAAATTCCTTCCGGAAACGCGCGCGCCTGTTAACTCATTTTTCCTGCGAGCTGTATCAATCCGTCAGCTTGTAAACCATATCTGCAAGCTGTTAATGCATTTGATGTTTAACTTACTATCCTCCGGCAAAGCGGGCAAGCACGAATATAAATCATGCTGAGCCGGAAAGCGCCACTCATACCAACCGGCGTTAAAGCCTCTGCTGGTGATTTGGGCATGCTCACCTCATACTGGCGTACTCACGGCCGGTGACCGGAGCCTGACGAAGGAACATAAAAATGGACTATCAGACCTTTCAACCCGATGCTGAACTGGATGCCATTATCAGTTGTTACTGGACTCTGGAAGTACCGGCTTCTGAAGATCACCAGAAGCAGCGTATTGTTCCCGATGGCACCATTGAGATGGCATTTATTCTGGGTGACGATATAAAACGTTATGTCTCGGATGACGAGTTTATTATCCAGCCAAGAGCGATGGTTCTGGGTCAGATCACTACCCCGTTTTTTATTGAACCCCTGGGGTATGTTAATACCTTTGCCATTCGCTTCTATCCGCACAGCTTTGCCAGCCTTATCTCCACGCCAATTAAAAATCTGGTGAATACCGAAACCCCGCTGGCTGAATTGTTTGGCGAAAAGACGGCTGATGATTTAACCCAGGCAATTGTTCAGGCGAACGATACACCGTCCAGAATTGCTATTATTGAAGCGTTCCTGAAGTCAAAGCTGAATGAGCAACAGGTTGTCGACAACATCATACAAACAACGATCAATGCCCTGATAGCGTCATCCGGGAATACACCGATTGCTGCGATAACCAAACAGGATCTGGCTCAGAGGCGTCGCTTAGAAAGAAAATTTCAGCAACAGGTGGGTCTCAGCCCAAAGCAACTCGGGAAGGTAATTCGTTTGCAACGGGCTTTGACAATGCTACTTAACAATAAAGACGACAAACTGATGGACATCGCCTACGCCAGCAAATACTACGATCAGGCTCATTTTATCCGGGATTTTAAAGAGTTTACCGGGGTCAGTCCAAAGGAGTTTCTTGGGCATAAGCATATGGAGCTGTCATCGCTGTTTTACCAATAAGCGCTGTCGTATTTGTACAATGAGTTGTCAGGCTGTTGGTGTAGTCTCTGAATACGGTTTATCAACGAACCGCCATTCTGCTAATTATCAAAGGCCGACAGTATGAACAGTTATATCGCAATGTTTGAAATCCCTGCCACCGACCTTGCAAGAGCTGTGGCGTTTTATCAGGCGGTACTGGGTGTAAACATCGAATGTATGGAGATGCCGGGTATGGAGATGGGTATCCTGCCTTACGAAGGCCAGCTGGTTCCTGCGGTGATTGTAAAGGGTGAGGGCTATATCCCTTCTTCAGGTGGCGTCACTGTCTATCTCAATGCCGGCGATGATTTACAGCCAATGCTGGATAGGGTCACCGGGAGTGGTGGTCAGGTCATTCTGGAAAAGACGGCTCACGCCGATAACAGTGGGTTCTTTGCTTTGTTTCTGGATTCAGAAGGCAACAAGCTGGCGCTGAACTCACCGAATTAATACGCCGCTCACACAGCAGAAAACTATCTCTGAAGTCTCGCGGGCATGGCCCGCTCCTACGGTGCGGTGTTGGTTATGAATATCGTCATTGCGAGGAAGCCAACGACGCGACCATGTTGTTGATATGACGGCGGACAGGTACGGGAGATCACTTCGTCATTTTTTTAAGCAATAACCGCACTGATCTGATGGGCAGTGCCCACCCTACATTTCAGTGTGAATGAAGTGCTCCGGCCTGTCGTGGATAAGATCCACTCCTATAATACAGCGTCTGATTTACTATGCAGACTTGTGCCTGAATTATGCGCCTGAATTTATGTGCCCGAATTATGCGCTTGCAGGCCGCCACAGCGAGCGATGTTTTTCTGATTCAACCCGTCCAACGGCTACTCTCTGCCTTTACCCGGCGTATCCATAAACTTAAAACTCACCCACAACAAGCACAAAAAAACCACCGGAAAAATCGCCGGCAAAACCTCTACTATCAGCGAATATTCATCGCTGATTCCACCATCCGCTTCACTCAATTTATAACAGCCAAAAAAAACCAGCGGATACAGCAGCGTTCCCCACAGAAAGAATTTGTTCATCAGGCGGTTAAACAGGGGAATTTTTATGCCGGGCTTGCTGGCCAGGCCCATCAGGCTCGCCACCGCCATAAAAGGATACGCCAGCAAGGGTAAGGCACCGGCGGTTAGGAAAATAATTCTGAGCAGTTCATCCATGAGTTATATCCTGAGGGTTGAATACTGCCTGATGTTAATCAGGCAGTAAGGCCGGAATCAGCACACTGTCAGCCGAATATCAACGATATCAGCCGCACAGATAGGTGCCGGTACCTACCGCGATTAACAGCCCTTCTTCGTTATGAAATTCCATACGCGTTACGGCCACTTTATTGCCGATACGCAACAGGGTTGCACTGGCAATAAATTCTTTGCCTTTACCGGGATGGAGAAAATCCACACGCATATCAATGGTGCCGAGTTTGGCCAGTTGTTTGGGCCGGTCTTCTTTCGGGATTTCATTTTTGTGCATGCGCTGCCAGGTCGCGATTAACGCCATAGCGCCGCCGGTTACATCAAGCGCGGTAGAAATCGCGCCGCCATGCAGAATGCCCTGCAGCCAGTTACCAACCAGATCGTCGCGCATATTCATGCTGAATTCACAGCGGGTATCGCTGAGCAGTTTGGGTTTAAGGCCAAGCAGTTTGTTAAACGGAATCTGGTCGAGAAAATTCATCGCCAGTGTCAGCTCGGTTTTGCTGAAGCCTTCAGCTTGTGTGGTCATGTCCTCTGCGGTCATGAAGTGCCCCTTTGTCTTTATTGTTATGACTCTGGCCCGCTCTGGTAAAACGGCGGGCAGGGCATTGTTCACAGGGGACAGGGCGGAGTCAAAGAAAACGCTGGCAAAATCTGCTGCCGGCAGCGGGATTCAGGGGTTCCGTTTTTTTGCCATGGTCCATTGACTCATTAGGTCGATTGTCCTAAATTTCACATTAGGACGGATGACCTAGATCATAAATACCCAGTGGAGCACAAACCTGTGGCCAATCAACCAACCAGAGAACGTATCGTTGCCGAGGCCGATCAGCTGTTTTACCAGCAGGGTTTTGAGCACACCTCGTTTGCGCAAATCGCAGAAGTGCTGGGGATTTCGCGGGGGAATTTCTATTACCACTTCAAAACCAAAGACGAAATTCTGCACGCGGTCATCAGCCATCGTCTTGCCCGCACCGATTCGATGCTCAGTCACTGGGAGCTGGAAGGGGAAACTCCCACCGACAGAATCCGCAGCTTTATCCATATCCTGCTGACCAATCAGGCCAAAATTACACGTTACGGCTGCCCGGTCGGCACGCTCTGCACTGAGCTGGGCAAGATTGATCATCCGGCCAGAGATAACGCCAATGAGCTGTTCACCTTATTCCGCAGCTGGCTGCGGCGGCAATTTGAGCAGCTTGGCCGCCATGCCGATGCCGATGAACTGGCAATGCATTTGCTGGCCTGCAGTCAGGGCGTAGCAACACTGGCCAGCGCATTTCAGGATGAAAAATTTATTCACAACGAGGTTAACCGTCTTGAACACTGGTTAACGTCCATTACAACAACAGAGCAACAGGAGTCGCTTTAATGTTTATCGTGCTGTTACGTTTTTCACAGAATAAGGCACAGGCCGCTGCCTTTATGGATGGTCACAATGAGTGGCTCAGACAAGGCTTTGCTGACGGCATTTTTCTTCTGGCAGGCAGCCTGCAACCAGGCCTTGGCGGCGCGCTTATCGCTCACGGTATTACACGTGATGCTCTTGAGGCCCGGGTAAATCAGGACCCCTTTGTAGCGGAAAATATCGTCAGTGCAGAAATACTGGACATTGATCCGAAAAAGGCCGATGAGCGCCTGAGTTTTCTGCTGAATTAGCCCTGAACACCGGAGCGCATTATGAATACGGAAATTAAAGGCCCGGATGGTAAACCGCGCTGTCGCTGGTGTGCTGCCGCCCCTGAGTTTTTTGCTTACCACGACGAAGAATGGGGTTTCCCGGTCGACAACGATATCCGCCTGTTTGAAAAACTCTGCCTGGAAAGTTTTCAGTCCGGGCTGAGCTGGCGCACGATTCTTGCCAAGCGGGATAACTTTCGCGCAGCCTTTGCCGGTTTCGATTTCAACAAAGTCGCGCTGTTTGATGAGTCTGACGTTAAGCGCTTATTAGCGGATGAAGGTATTGTCCGTCATCGCGGAAAAATCGAAGCTGTTATTAATAATGCTGCCAAAGCCCGTGACATCGTTGCGGAACACGGTTCACTTGCTGCGTATTTCTGGCGTTTCGAACCCGATAAAAACAGCCTGCCAGAACCTCAGACGGTCTCGGCCTCTGAGGCTTCTGCTGCGCTTTCCAAAGCACTGAAAAAACAGGGTTGGAAGTTTGTAGGTCCGACAACGGTGTATGCATTTATGCAGGCCATGGGGCTTGTTAATGACCATTCCGGCGGCTGCATAATCCGGAAGAAAGTGGAGCAGGCACGCAAGGGCTTTAAACGTCCCTGATCTGAGATATCAGACGGTGAGTCTGCCGCCACCCGCTCAGCAGACTCAGCCGGTTATTCAGACGCCGGCTTCTGCTTCGGCACGTTGTGCCGCCGGAGAGCGGGCGATATAAGCCAGTGCCTGAGCGGTATCACCTTCGGTAATCGGGTGAAAACGCGGTGACAGCCAGCGCAGCGTGGCTTTCAGCAGAAAGCTGAAGCTCGGTACGTGGTCGGTGTTGCGGCCACAGCGCTCCATTTTCCGGGTCATTTTCAGCCAGCCCCAGCGGCCGATTTTCCGCACTTCTGCATCTTTATCCTGCGCTGCGAGAAAGCGCGTACCGGTAAAGACAAAATACACGAACAGCGGAAATACAAAGGCCATCAGCAACTGACGGCTGAGGTAAAAACCGATGCGGGTTTTGCACAGATGACGGTGCAGGTCGTAGGCTACCGTACGGTGTTCAACCTCTTCGGCCAGATGCCATTTAAACAGGTCGGCCATTACCGGGTCGGCTTTATTCCAGCTGGTGTTATCCATCGCCCACTGGCCAAGAATTCCGGTGAAGTGTTCTACCGCACCGATAATGCCCACGCGGGTTATCAGCCAGGAGCGCTCGAACATGTTCAGCTGCAGAAATTTCTGCCCCAGCGGCTCATCACCCAGCAGGGTTTTAAACAGAAAGCGCACCCGCTCAAGAAAAGGTTCGCAGTCTATCTCGTGCCGGTTCAGATATTTTTGCGCGGCGCTGTGTACGCGCGAGTGCACCGCTTCCTGACGGATAAAACCTTCGACATCGGCACGCAGCTCAGCGTCGCTGACCAGTGGCAGCGCTTTGTTATAAACGCGGCAGAACCACAGCTCGCCTTCCGGCAGCAACAGATGAATAGCGTTGGTCATGTAAGAGGCCAGTGCGTCACCGGGAATCCAGTGCAGCGGGGTCTGTTCCAGATCAAAGCGCACCTTGCGCGCTTTCAGTTCGTGGCGCCCGGTTTGTTGTGTGGTTGCGGTGTTCATTGCAGGCTCCTTTTCTGATTCCTTGTTTTCTGTGCCCATTTTTTCTTCCGGAATATCAGGCCCGTTCCGGTTTATGAGCAGACGTCAGCGGCCTGGCCGAGGCTGGCGATACCCGCACGGCGCGCAGTGCGCTGTCTTCCTGATTGCTGTCGATGGTGTGGGCAAAATCAGCAATCCATTGCGCCACCTGTGGCGCATGGGTAAGCAGCACCCAGTGGGTGGCGTCGATATCGCGGCGGTATAAATGTTCAACCCAATCAGTCAATTCGCTGAACAACTGAGTGCCGACGTAGTTATCAGCGGTTGGCACAATCAGCTGCACCGGGCAGTGCGCAAAGCGCTGCTCTGGGCGGAACATTTTGTTCATAAAGTTGGCGCGGTACAGGCGCACACCAATGGCACCATCGTCACGCTGGGTTGGATTGGCTTCCGGTTCGCTCACGCCTTCGCGCAGGCGCAGATAGACCGGCCAGGCTTTGGCCAGTCCGGCCTTCCACATCAATGGTGCCAGCAGCGGCAGCTGGAAAAATACGATATACCAGCTGCTGAACAGCTGACGAACGGCCTTGCTGATGTTGCTGAATGACGTGGAGAACAGGTGCTTACGCATCCAGAAACCCATATGGTCGAGACAGGGCCCCGACACGCTGGAAAATGAAGCAATCCGCCCTTTTAAGGCATCGGTGGTTACCGATTCCCAGCTCTGAATCGAGCCCCAGTCGTGCGCCGCCAGATGAAACCTGCGGCCGGGAATCAGCGTATCCACCACCGCCTGAAGATCCTGTGCCAGCAAGGGCATACGGTAATCGGCGGTTTTTGCCGGTTTATCTGACTGACCGGCACCGCGCACGTCGTAGGCAATCACATAAAACTGCTGCGCCAGACGTTCAGCCACCGCATCCCATACGCTGTGGTTATCGGGGTAACCATGCACCAGCACCAGCGCCGGATTTTCCGCTTCGCCACGGGTCAGGGCATGCAGGCGCACAGGGCCCGACTGAATAATGTGTGTGCTTGCTGTCATACCAGCTCCTGTATTTTTATTGTATCGGGGCGGCCCCGCTCAGCAGGCCGGTAAAAGTAGCAAAGAACCGGAACCCGGATGCAGGTTCGCCGGCGCCAACTTTGTCCGCCAGAATCAGGCACACTCCTCTCCGGATCTGATCGTGGTGCCAATCAGCAGCAATATGCTTTTGCATAAAAGCTTCATAATCGCCCGGCATACTGCGCAGCACTTTACGGAAGGCTGAAAATCTGCAGAAATCCGCTGTTTAGCGCTAAGGCATCAACGCTGTGTTTATGAGCCACCGCTCAATAAAGTTGCGTTATATCAGCACCGATTCAGCTACAATTGGCATACTTTTCATTTCCCTTCCCGATCAGGAGATTCCTCATGGCTTTCAGCGATGCTCAACGCTTTTTCCCGGAAACCCGTCTGCGCCGTAACCGTCGTGACAACTTTTCCCGCCGCCTGATGCGTGAAACTCAGCTGACTGTCGACAGCCTGATCTACCCGATGTTTGTGCTGGAAGGTCATCAGGAACGCGAAGCCATTGCCTCAATGCCGGGGATTGATCGCCTGTCCATCGACCTGATGGTGGCCGAAGTTAAGCACCTGTATAAGCTCGGTATTCCGGCTGTTGCCCTGTTTCCGGTAACACCGGCCAGCGCCAAATCCGAATTTGCTGAAGAAGCCTTTAACCCTAACGGTCTGGCGCAGCGTGCGGTGCGTGCCATTAAAGATGCGGTACCGGAAATGGGCGTGATTACCGACGTTGCTCTCGACCCGTTCACCACCCATGGTCAGGACGGCATCATTGATCAGGACGGTTATGTGCTGAATGACCGCACGGTAGAAACCCTGGTACAGCAGGCCCTGTCGCATGCTGAAGCCGGTGCCGATATCGTTGCCCCGTCTGACATGATGGACGGCCGCATCGGTGATATCCGTCAGGCGCTGGAAGAAGAAAGCTTTGTAAACACCCGCATCATGGCGTACTCAGCCAAATACGCATCCGCTTATTACGGCCCGTTCCGTGATGCCGTAGGCTCAGCCGCCAACCTTGGCAAAGCCGATAAAAAGACCTACCAGATGGACCCGGCCAACAGCAACGAAGCCCTGCACGAAGTGGCGATGGATCTGGCCGAAGGCGCCGACATGGTGATGATTAAACCGGGCATGCCCTATCTGGATATCGTACGCCGGGTAAAAGATGAATTTCAGGTACCAACCTTCGTTTATCAGGTGAGTGGTGAGTACGCCATGCACAAAGCAGCTGCACAGAATGGCTGGCTGGATGATAACGCCGTCATGGCCGAATCCCTGATGTGTATGAAGCGCGCCGGTGCCGACGGCATTCTCACCTATTTTGCCAAGCAATATGCAGAATGGATTAATAAATAAGGACCGAACATGAGTGACGCAGCCGCAGAAAAAAACATCGATTTAAGCAGCAGCGAATATTATATAAACCGCGAATTAAGCCATTTGCAGTTTAATATTCGCGTACTGGAACAGGCACTGGATGACAGCTATCCATTACTGGAACGGCTGTTTTTTCTGTGTATTTTCAGCAAAAATCTCGATGAGTTTTATGAGGTTCGCGTCGCCAACCTGACCCAGCAATTAACCTTTGCGCGTGAGCAGACCGGTGCCGATGGTATGCACCCGCAACAGGTATTAAGCAGCATTCATGCATTATGCAGCGCGACCGTTGAGCGCCAGTATGAAATTCTGAATGACACTTTGCTACCGGCACTGGAAAAAGAAAATATTCATTTTCTGCGCCGTGCCGACTGGAGTGAAGACCAGCGCAGCTGGGTTCGGGCCTATTTTGAAGACAGCATTCAACCGTTAATCAGCCCGATTGGGCTTGATCCTTCACATCCGTTTCCACGACTGGTAAATAAAAGCCTGAATTTTATTGTCGCCCTCGAAGGCAAAGACGCCTTTGGCCGTGAAACCGGTCTGGCGCTGATTCCGGCACCGCGTTCACTGCCACGCATTATCCGCGTACCGGACGAGCTCACCAAAGGCGGTGACAATTTTATTTTCCTGTCGTCAATGATTCATGAATATGCCGACGAACTGTTCCCCGGCATGACAGTAAAAGGCTGTTACCAGTTCCGTGTAACCCGTAACGCCGACCTTGAAATTGATCATGATGACACCGCCGACCTGGCATCGGCGCTGGAAGACGAATTGCATTCGCGTAACTTTGGCGAAGAAATGCGTCTGGAAGTCGCCGACAATTGCCCGGAAGAACTGGCGAACTTTCTGCTGAAGCAATTCAACCTGGATACCACCGACCTGTACCGCGTTAACGGGCCGGTTAACCTGGGTCGTCTGATTGAAGTGATCGGCCAGATTTCACGGCCAGATCTGCAATACACTCCGTTTACTCCGGGACTGCCGAAAAATATTAACTTCAACAAAAGTATTTTCGAGAGTATCCGCGACAAGGATACGCTGTTGCTGCACCCGTTCGAGTCTTTTACGCCTGTGGTCGATCTGCTGCGTGAAGCAGCCAAAGACCCTAACGTACGTGCGATTAAACAGACCCTGTATCGTACCGGGGCAAAATCAGAAATTGTGAACGCTCTGGTGGATGCTGCCCGTAACGGCAAAGAAGTGACCGTGGTTATTGAACTGCGTGCGCGCTTTGACGAAGAAGAAAACCTCTACCTGGCTAACCGCTTGCAGGAAGCCGGTGCGGTGGTGGTCTATGGTGTTGTGGGCTATAAAACCCACGCCAAGATGATGCTGATTGTGCGCAAAGAAGGCGATAAATATAAACGCTATGTGCATCTGGGTACCGGTAATTATCATGCCGGTAACGCCCGTGCTTATACCGATTACAGCTTCCTGACCGGCGATGATTCCATCGGTGAAGACGTACACAAGGTTTTCCAGCAGTTAACCGGTATGGGCGAAGCCCTGCGCATTAAAAAATTATTCCATGCGCCTTTTACCCTGCACAAAAAACTGATTGAGCTGGTTGACCGTGAACGTTCCCATGCCGAAGCCGGCAAACCCGCGCTGATCCGCATGAAGGCCAACGGTCTGACCGAGCCAAAATTAATCCGCGCACTGTATAAAGCTTCACAGGCCGGGGTAAAAATCGATCTGATTATCCGTGGTATGTGCTGTTTACGTCCGGGCGTGGAAGGGGTATCGGAGAATATCCGTGTACGCTCTATTATTGGCCGTTTCCTTGAGCATTCGCGTGTTTATTATTTCCTGAATAACGGCAAAGATGAAATCTACGCCGCCAGTGCCGATCTGATGGAACGTAACCTGTTACGCCGGGTAGAAACCGCTTTCCCGATTGAAACCAGCAAACTGAAAGAACGTATGAAAAGCGAACTGGAAGTGTACATGCTGGATAACTGTCAGGCCTGGGACTTACAGTCCGATGGCAGTTATATTCGCGCGCAGCCTGCTGAAGGTGAAGACATGGTGAAAGCGCAGGCGATTCTGCTGGAAACACTGGCGGCGAGTTCGTCGTAAATAATTCCGCTTGGCATTGATAAAAAAAGAGCTTCTGTTGAAGCTCTTTTTTTATGCCCTGGTTTACAGAAGCAGTTACAGTGAAAGTTACAGCGAAAAATCCCGCCTTAAGGTCAGCATCAGACGATCCTGATTATCAAACTGACCAAACTGCGTATCGTCTTTACCATCAAAGGCAACAGCCGCAAAGCTGACTTTCCACTGTGGTAAAAATTCATAGCTTACGGTTGCGCGCCATAACTGACTGCTGTCGTCGACCCAGTTAACCAGCCATAACAGCCCTGTGGTTAAGCGGTATCGGCTCCAGTTTTTTTCCACCGAAACAGACGATTCCCAGATATCATCGTGATTGCTTTCTTCGTCGTACCAGTGGGTAGTCGCCAACTGCAGATTCCAGGTCCATTCATTTTCCACCCGGTCAAATCCGAGCAGTGCCGAGGTACGGCTGCTGTCTTCAATACCTGCCTCGGTCTGCCGTCCTTCGCGCAGGTAATGCGCAATATCGCTGCGCAATACCCAGTCACCCATGGGGCGTGCCAGTGACGTACCCAGCATATCGCGTTTGGCCTGCTCGCGTACCAGCCGGGTATTTTCAGGGGTCAGCATTTCATCGGCGTGATAACCATGAAAGGCATACAGCTCAATATCGTTGCCACCCCAGAACAGTTTTCCGCGCCAGCCAATATCCACACCATTACCGTCCTCATGTGCTGACGGCAGGCTGACAGGCATGCCATTGGCAGCAAAATCGCTGCCGGCCGGAGCAAGGCGGGTCGCTTTGCGTTGTGCAGCAATAATCAGCTGCTGTTCCCAGACATCACCAAAATAATCGGTAATTAACATGCCCCGTGGCTGACGGCCGAGGGAATAATTATCGAAATAAGGTAAAAGAAATTCGCGCAGGTCGAGCGGATTCCACACATCAACGATGCGGAAGTAATCCGCGCGGCCCCATGCCTGCTGTTGTTTCCCCGCGCGAATTTCAAAGCGGTCAGCCGACCAGGTCAGGTAGAGCTCGCGCAATTCGGCATCGCTGCGCATTTCATCCCTTACCTCACCTTCGGCGTCGTCATACTGGCTGCGATAACGGCCCAGTAAAATAGCGTTGGTTTTAAGCCGGCCGGTATTCATTTGCCCTTCCAGCAAACCTTCATAACGCTGACCGGGATCTTCACCAGAGTTTTTTCCTGCCCGTTCCTGCTGGCGTATTTCTGCATGCCCTTTGCCACTGAACGAAGGTGCGGCAAACGCCGCACCATTCGCCAGTAACAGCGTAAATACAAGTGCAATCCGGATCATTACTGAATACCGCTGCGCAGCGTACGCTCATTAAACAGACGATCGGCGATGCCAACGTTGTAGGTTGTTTCTTTGCGCAGCAAGCGGGTAAAACCACCTTCGACATGATTGGTCATCACCGCTTCGGTTACTGTCCAGTAGCCGTCGATTTCTTTCAGGCCGGTAACCTCAAAGGTTTTGATATGGCGGCCTTCGCGGTAAAACTCATCACGCATAATCAGCTGACGTTCGGCATCAACATAAATTACGCGCTGGCTGTAACCGGTGCGTGGATTTTCCAGACCATTGGCGGTATGTGCGGCAATTTTTTGCAGCGTGCGGCCGTTTATTTCTGCCGTACCCTGATCTTCGTAGAGGTAATCATCGACGCGCAGACGTTCGATATCGGCGAAGGAAAAATCGGTACCCAGAAACGGGCCTTCTTTCGAGTTTGTAGCAATACGGCGCGACTGACGCAGTGCCGGTAAATACAGCCACTGGTCATCATCTTTGCCGCTGGCTTCTTCGTAGCTGAACATCAGAATGCCAGTGCCGGCGGTATCGGCCGGGGCGGTGAAATACAGCACGGCCTTACGTTCAGCGCCGAATTTTTTTTCCAGCATTAACAGCTCACGTTCACGCACAAAACCATCACTCATGGTCTGTTCCAGAATCATACGCGAACGGCGGTCATCACCATCATCACGGTCACGTACCTGTTCCAGCAGCGCTTCTGGCTTAATGCTTTTTTCGCTGACCGCAAAAGCAGGCAGCATGGTCAGACCCAGCAGCGTAAGTGCGGCACTTTTCAGCAGTAATTTCATTATTCAGTCTCCGACGTCACCAATGCCCGGGCGCGGCAATCCAGAACGCGGTAATCACGTGCAGACGCCTGCCAGATACTGGTATGGGTAAGTTGATATTGAGCAAGAGGAGGCGCGCTCAGTGGTGCTTTATGGCCCAGTACCACCAGCTGTAACTGGCGGAAATCCGGGCGAGCCAGAGCCTGCAGGTCACGGCTGCGCAGGCTCTCGGCCATCATGTACATCTGCGCCAGAGCGGCATTGCTTTGCGGCAGGCCATTGGCATCGAGCAGTTCGCCACCCAAAATGCCGCCCAGATACGACAGCAGATTCAGCGCCGAGTAATTACGTCCGTGCTGGCTGTCCGGCGCGCCCGGTACGTTTTGCAATTGCTGCTGTGCCGTTGCCAGAGCCTGCAACGCGGCCACGCCATCAGCACGCTGAGGCGTATCGTATTGCCACTGGGTCATATATAAACCGGCCAGCGGCCCCTGGTTTTCCGGCACGCTGACACATTGCGTACCGGCAGCGTGCAGGCTGGCCGCCAGATGCTCACTCAGCTGCTGCAAGCCTTCTGCGGTGGCCGGTTTTTTCAGCCGCAGCCACAGATGCGTGGCCTGAGCATCAGCCGATACCAGCCGCCGCTGCACCAGCGGATGCTCTTCCACCAGTGCTTGCAGACGCTGCATACCGGCGGCGTTCAGTTCGCCTTTTTCGATAATACGGCGGAAACGCACTTCATCCTGCTGGGCGACGATCACATTCATGCTGGCCAGGCTGTCGATGGTGCGCAGCAAGGGCTCACCGGCGCTGTCCTGCACCTGCCACAGCCCTTCAACAGCAGCCACCAGTTGCGGTAACAGCTCCGCCTGATACACGCCGTGCGGCGGGTACAGGCTGATCACCTGCCATTCGTTATCCTGTATGCCCGGCTCTGCCTGCACCACTGTAAAAGGCAGCGAGCAGGCAAACGAACAAGCCAGCAGCAGACGTTGCAGCCTACGCATTGGCAGGCTCCGCCAGACCATCGTCGGCACGTTCAGCAACACTGGCCTGTGGTGCATCCGGACGATGGAAGGCCGGCAGCACCAGCAACGCAAACAGCGCGCTGAACAGCATGGTGAGCGAGATAAAGTAGCCCAGATTCACCAGTGCCTGATAACCCGACAGCGTCAGCACCAGGAAGCCAAAACCCAGCGCCAGGGTGTTGATCAGAATCGGCTTACCGCAGTATTGCAGCGCATTGGCCACCAGCTCGGCCTGATCCTGACCTTTGCTGAGACGCAGCGCGGCGATGGTGTGAATGGCGTAGTCGATGCCGATACCGAACGAAATCGCCGCAATAATGGATGTGCCGATATCCAGCGCGGTGCCGGTCAGCGCCATCAGGGTAAACACGCCCACCAGCGTGAACAGCAGTGGCAGCAACGCCAGCAGACCCAGACGCAGCGAACGCAGAATAGCGACCACCAGCAGCGCAATCAGCACCACCGCCAGCAGCAGACTCTGGATCTGACCGCCAACCACGGCATCGGTGGTGGACACCAGAATTTCACCATAACCGGCGGCGCGGATGCTGACCCCGGCCGGCAGCACGTTGCGCGCTTCGTCCATCACGCGCTCAATAACGGCGCCCACTTCGGATGAGCGGTCACTATGCAGTACGGTAAGAATGCGGCCATTGGAGAAGCGGCGGTCAACCACATCGAACAGATCCTGACCGTTGGCGTTTTCGTACAGCAGGTAGTACTGCGCCAGCATCGGCTGGGTCAGGTCTGACGGCAGACGGTAATCTGCGGCACTGCCGCTGGTCTCACCTTCACCAGCGCTCAGCACCTGATGCATGCGCTCGATAAAGTTCACCGGCGAAATGGTAAAGCCCACCAGCGGATCGTTATTCAGCTGCTGCTGCAGTTTTTCCACCGCCAGCATCACCTGCGGCTGCTTGAAGGCATCCACGTCTTTGCTTTCCAGCAGGAAGCTGACCACGGTGGAACCACCGAAGTTGGCATTGATCGCAGCGTCATCCTGACGGATACGGCTGTCCGGCTCGAAGTAACCAATCACCTGATTATCCACCGTCAGGTTCTGCTGGGTGTACACCAGCCCCACCACCATCAGTGCCAGCACCGCCAGCACCACGGTTTTACCATGGCCCGCGACGCGGCCGAGCAGGCCCATAAAGCGGCTGATCAGATCGCTGACCAGCAAGCCAAAACGTGGCCGCGGGGCTTTCCACAGAATCACCAGCGCCGGTAAGAACAGCATGGTAACGATCCAGGCGAACATAACACCCAGACCCACGAAGATGCCGAACTCACGGATAAAGATCACCTCGGTCCAGCTCAGGGCGAAGAAACCGGCCATGGTCGTCACGCTGGTTACCAGCATCGGCCAGAACAGCTTGCGCAAAGCATCCGAAGCCGCCTGAGTACGGGCCGCACGGTCCGGGTTATCCGGCAGCAGACGGTAATAGGTGGAGAGGAAGTGGATCGCGTCGCAGACGGCGATGGCGATGATAAACACCGGCAGCATAGAGGTAACGATGTTCTGTTTTACGCCGAAAGCCGCCATGGCGCCCAGCGTCCAGAACAGCGAAATCACGGCAATCAGCAGTGGCGCAACCACGCCCTGCAGACGGCCAAAGCTGAGCAGCAGCACGATAATAATCACCAGTAACACACCCGGCAGCAGGGTCTGGTTATCCTGCTCCATACTTGTGGCGGTCTGCGCGGCGATCATTGGCGGGCCGCTCAGGTACACGCGATCGCTGAAGCCTTCACGCGCGGAGATATCGTTAATAATGCGGCTGATTTCACCGTAGGCCAGCAGCATCGCCGGAGAGTCGTCTTCGGCGATATTAAACTCCACCTGAATGGTGGTGGCGTTACCTTTGGGCGATATCAGGCCGTTAATAAACATCGGGTTGGCCAGTACGGCTTCACGCAGCGCCTGACGCTCGGCATCGGTCTGCGGCAGGGTTTTCATCAGCGGACGAACATCCAGACCGCCGGTAAAGGCTTCGATATGTTCCATGCGCGCCAGGCTGCGTACGCGCTTAACCGGACGCAGACGCACCGCCAGATTTTCCAGCCAGGCCTTATCCGGCACGCTCAGACCTTCCTGCTGCGCCAGACGCTGCAGTACAGGAATATCCTGCGGTGTAAGGCCATCCTGCAGCAGAGCATTGACCTGCGGCGTGGTCAGCACCTCTGCCGCCGCCAGTGCATTCAGGCGCTGGCTATCGGCATCGCTGATCAGCAGCATACGCTCAAAGGCACGGCTCAGTTCCAGCACAGTGGCCAGACTCTGGGCGTTGAAGACATTGCCTTCAGGGTTATCGATAGCGACAAAGGCCTGCTCACCGGAGTTGGAGAACAGACGCTTGGTGTCGTGATCGGCCACCCGGCTGGGATGGCTGTTATCGATCATGTAGGGCGTGCTGTTAATCTGCAGCTGGCCGGCAGCGCCGAGGGCGACAACGGTTACCAGCAACAAACCCAGCATCATCAGCCAGGGATGACGCTGCACCCCGGTAAACAATTGCATTACGGCGTTCATGCGATGGCCTCCTCAGCCGGTTTGCTGAAAGCAGTGGTGCCCTGATTCTGGTACACGCCAAGATTCAGACCTTCACGAGCCTGCTCACCACGGCGGAAACCTTCGACCAGATTGGTCCAGATCACATGGCGGTGAATTTCGATGGTGCCACCGGCAAAGAACACGCCGATGGAGTCACGCAGCAGACGCTCAAAATACTTGTCGCGGCGGTAGCCGGAATTACCGTGAATACGGATGGCGTTGATACAGGCTTCGTGCAGGCTTTCGGTGGCGATCATCTTCACCAGCGATGCCAGGCTGGAACAGTCGATACCCTGCTCCATGCTGTCCATAGCCCGCAGCAGTACACTGCGCAGCACTTCAATTTGGCAGTACATTTCGACGATTTGGCCCTGAATATACTGGTTTTCACCAATCGGACGACCAAAGGCCAGACGCTCCTGACTGTAGCGCAGGCAGTCTTCCATCAGCGGTTCCATACAGCCGGTAATCACCAGACCGGTCAGCACACGCTCGACCAGGAAGGCGAAATACAGCACGTTCAGGCCACCGCCAACGCCGCCAACCACGGCCGATTCCGGCAGCAGGACGTTATTAAAGTTAAAGGCACCGATCGGCGTGCCACGGTTGCCCAGCAGTTCAAAGGGTTCGCTGCGTTCCAGCCCCGGCACATCGGTGCCGGTAATAAAACAGGTAACGGATTTATCACCGGCACCTTCGACATGGGCAAAGGTCATCACCACATCGGCCTGTGGCGCGTTGGTGATGTTCCACTTCTGACCGTTAATGCGGAAACCATCCAGCTCCTGAGAAGCGGCGAGTTTCATCGCCCGCACATCCGAGCCACAGCCCTGTTCGGTGATGGCAAAGGAGCCCAGTAATTCACCGCGGATCAGCCCCGGCAGCCAGCGTTGTTTCTGTTCTTCCGTGCCGTAGCTGAGCAGACCGGCCTGCACCAGACCGACCTGAGCAACAAAGGACACCAGCACGCCCATGTCCTGACAGCCACGGGCAAAACCTTCAAGGGCGGCGGCGAATTCGCGCAGGCCCAGACCACGGCCACCGAATTCTTCCGGCATATGCAGACCAAACAGACCGCTGGCGCCGAGGTCACGCCAGATCTGACGGTCAAAAGTCAGGGTCACATCACGCGAGGCGGCACTCGGGCGCACGCGCTTAAGGGCAACCTGTTCGTAAAAATCACGGATTTCCTGCTGTTGTTCATTCCATACCGATTTCATAACTGAGCCTCCAATTCCTTAGCTGCGTTGCTGCGGCTTGCACTTAAGGCAGCCAGCAGTGCGTTGTCATCCAGATCGAGCAGAGCTTCTACTTCATCGGCACGCGCCTGATTAATGTCCGCCAGCAACAGCCAGAACGGACGCACATCGCGGCCAACATAACGGTGGTGATAGAGATGATCCGCCGGCAGGCAGGATTCGCGCGCCGGCAGCAGTTGCGGGTTAAAACCGAAGAAAGTGAGGTTGCGCAGGGTGACGTTTTTCTCGCCGTCACCAACAAAGGCGCTGATGCCATAACGGCTATCAGAGACCACCCGACGATAAGCGGTCAGCAGCATGATGCCGACACGGGCATTACGCACCGGATCATCCAGCTCGGCTTTGGTTACCCGGCCAATTTCACGCACGGCTGCGGTTGGCAGGCCCTGCAGTTCGCTGACAGCGGCATACAGATCGCGGCCAAACGCCTGCTCAACACCAAAGTGCGGACGCTCTGCGCTGGAAAACGGCAGGCTGTCAGACAACGGCGCTTTCAGCGTGGAATAACCCAGCAGCTGGCCATTGTCGGTATCGATCAGCACCAGATGCACATCCTGCGGATGCAGGTTGCTCAGCGGCTCGTGATGCAGCAGGCGGCGCGCGGCCTGATCAGGGTTGATAAAACCAACACGGGCGTAATGCACAAAGGCAAAACGCAACAGTTGGCGTGCCAGCGGCCCGGCCAGTTGCTCATGGGGAATAGCAAAGGCCGAGATGCCGGCACGTTCGGTCAGCAGCTGATCGCGGTAGTTATGCAACTCCGGCATCAGCGGCAATTGGTAGTGACGCAGCGAGCGCTCGAGAAAGAACGGATCGCTGTCGCCGCCCGGGCCGTTAGCCCAGGCACGCAGACCCGTGCGCAGTTCATTCAGCGCCGCTTCATCGCGGGCCTGATCATCACTGACCCGGGGCTTGCGCATCAGGCTCCACAGGTCGACGTAGTTTTCGGTTTCAACCGCACGGTCGTTAATAATATCGAGCACCAGCGTCGAACCCAGCACACCAAATAAATTCGCCGCCAGACACAGCTGCGAGGTGTAATCCTTACCCTGTTGATGACGTGCCAGTTCATCAAACATTTCCACCGGAATAAATTCATCCGGAATAAGACGTGCACAGGCCTGTAACGGGTCCAGCGTTGCGACCTCTTCGGCGGTCAGTAATCCGGCCATTAATGGCAGTGTGCCATCGCGGTAATCAAACACCGGTACGTACTGCGCGGCAGCCATGTCGTAACCACAGATCACGGCTTTTTTATTGCGGTGCGCCACTTCGTGCAGCAGGAATTTCATTTCCAGACCCGAGCGACCGGTAACATCCACCGCATCAACAATGACATCCGCCCATTCAACCAGAGCATCGACGTTGTCGGGGGTAATGCCATTACCATAACCGTCGATTTGCACAAACGGATTTATCTGGCTCATACGCTCGTGGAAAACATCCACTTTGGAGCGGCCAACATCGGTCAGTACCATATTCTGGCGGTTGGCATTATTCAGTTCATAACTGCCGTTATCGGCCAGCACCAGATGCTCTGCACCGCTGCGCACCAGCACCTCAATAACACTGCCACCGGTCGAACCACAGCCGGCAATCAGGATGTGTGCATTGCGCAAACGCTGCTGTTCTTCATCGCTGATAAAACCCGCATTGCGCAGCGTAAATTCGTGATAAAAACTTTGGGCGTCTCCCGACCAGCCCGGATTTTGCTCTGCCATAATCCCCTCCTGACAAGCTGCCATTCCATCCTGAAAATTAATCCCACAGATCTGCCGGTATTGATGCGGACACGGAAAAACAAGGGTTTTTCGTTGCGTATGCCACACGACCGTTCTGCTCAGGTCTGCGGAGCCCGGATGCTAGGGAGGGCATTCATGACAGCACAACCACCGATTCCGGATTGCTGTCATGAAAAAAACTGCTGAGTTTTCTGATAATAAAAATTGTGTAAAAACTGCAATAAAAGTGACACGACCGTACAGTCAAAATAGGCGGCGGACAACGCAATAAGGTCGGTGAAATACAATACGGAAGTGGTTGATTTTTAAGCGCTGGTAAAATGAAGTTAAAAAAACAGCGCTCATGGCGCTGTTTTTTATGCTGTATTTTTTTCAGGCCGAAGCCGGTAATAAACGATGCAGATCGGGCGGCACCTGTGCCAGATCCCAAAGGAAACTGTCCAGTTTGAACGTTGCATTACGGATCTGATGATCAATCTGTGCCAGCTCCTGCTGTACCTGTAAAAAACGCTGCTGGCGACGCATAGCCGACAAAGCCAGTTTTACTTTTTCCGGATCGGAACCCACATACTGGCGTTTGCGCTTACCATTTTTCTGCGGCTCAATCAGATACAGATAACGCCCCTGATGCCAGAACGGAGTGGCATCAACCCTTGGCAATTGCCGCATATCATCCAGTTCGCTGAGTAAATGCGTGCGCAATACTTTCAGGCGTTCCAGCTGATCGTGAATACGTTCAACTTTATCGCCCAGTAATTGCTGATCTCCCATTCCCTGTAAATGAATCTGCTGCCGCGATAAATCGGTTACGGTCATCATGCAGCCACGGAAACTGCCATCACTGCTGGGAATTGCGGTAGCGGAAATCTGCACCCAGTGCATATCGCGGCTGCGGCTGATCAGGCGGACGGTAAAACGGCTGCTGCCCTGCATGCTGAATAAACGCTGGCGTAATAATTCGGCGTCGTCGCGCGGCATCAGTTCAGTTAAGGGCCGCCCGGCCAGTTCTGCCGGAGCATAACCACAGAGACGAACCAGATACGGATTCATATAGGTGATATGTCCGCCGGCATTCACCACCAGCATGCCGTCTTCGGCAAGCTCTACCAGTGTTTCATAGCAGCGGCTGCGCTCATTGCTGGTACAGGTAGTGATTTTTGGCAGTGGCGTTTCATCCACTGCGCTGTGCGAGAAAGACACCGGTACTTCCATATCAGGATCGTACTGGCTCAGCAGGTGAATCAGATCTGCGGCACGCATTGGCCAATCCTCCGTGATACTGCGCCAAAAGACTCTGCGGCGGGAGTGACGATGCTGAATCATCTCATGCATCGTAATTCTGTCGCCAAAAGACAATAGTCACGATGCTGAATCATTTCATACATCGTAATCCTGTCGCCAAAAGACAATAGTCACGATACTGAATCATTTCATGCATCGTAATCCTGTCGCCAAAAGACAATAGTCACGATGCTGAATCATCTCATGCATCGTAATCCTGTCGCCAAAAGACAATAGTCACGATGCTGAATCAGCTCATGCATCGTAATCCTGTCGCCAAAAGACATTGGCCGCGATGATGAATGAGCCGGACAGGCGACGCAAGCTTCAGGCGATTTCGAGGCTGAAACCTGCACCTTTCTGCTGACTGACTTCCGCCGCCAGATCGCGGGCGGTCAACGGATGCTCTGCCAGCCAGCCTTCCGGCAATACCAGTTGCAGACGATCGCCCTCGCTGCGCAACAGCGGACAGGGAACCGGATGCGCGCCACGACTGTGATTGAGCACCACCGCCAGACGCAGTAAGCGCGTGATCTGAATCATCGCCGTGCGGCTGGCCGGAGCGATTTCGGAAAAACACTCAGGCAGAAATTTACGCCGGTGGCTGCGAACCATGGCCGCCAGTTTGGCTTGCCCCTGACGGGTAAAACCGAGTAAATCCGCATGTTGCACTAAATAAGCGCCGTGTTTATGGAAGCCACTGTGCGCAATGCTCAGACCGATTTCATGTAACTGTGACGCCCAGTCGAGCCAGTAACCCCAGCCGTTATCCAGCTTCCAGTCTTTCTGCACCTGAGCAAACAGGGCGCGCGCCATTTCTTTCACCCGTTGCGCCTGAGCAGTATCGACATAAAAGCGCTCGGCCATGGCCTGTACCGTACGTTCGCGGACATTCTCATGGGTAGAACGCCCGACCAGATCCCACAATGCGCCTTCGCGCAGCGCACCATCGGAATAAATCATGCGTTCCAGACCGAAGGTATCGAACACCGCCTGCAGAATCGCCAGTCCGCCGATAAATACCTGACGCCGTTCCGGTTTCACTCCCGGCAGACTGACATCATCTGTAGTGGCGTATTGCAGCATCTGTTTGCGCAGTTTTTTCAGCCCGGCAGGCGTGATGCCTTCCGCTTCCCAGCCGTTTTCCACCAGTGCCTGTTCCGCCGCACGGATAGTACCGGAGGAACCCACCGCGCTGTGCCAGCCCAGCTGTTTGTAATGGGTTTCGATGTTCAGCAGTTCCTGACGCGCCGCATCAACGGCGTCATCAAAACGCGCTTCGGTTATCACGCCATCCGGGAAAAACTGTTTCGTATAGGAAACGCAGCCCATATGCAGGCTTTCCAGCGCCTTGGGTTCAAAGCGTTCGCCAATAATAAATTCGGTACTGCCACCGCCGATATCCACCACCAGACGGCGACCGGCATCGTCAGCCAGCGTGTGCGCCACACCGAGATAAATAAGGCGTGCTTCTTCGCGCCCGGCAATGACTTCAATCGGGTAACCCAGAATCTCTTCAGCGCGTTCAATAAACTGCTGACGGTTGCGCGCCGCGCGCAGTGCATTGGTGGCCAGCACACTCACCCGGCGTGGTTCCATGCCCTGCATAAACTGCGCAAACTCGCGCAGGCACTCAAGTCCGCGCTGTTGCGCTTCTTCCGACAGAATGCCGCGTTCATCCAGACCGGCAGCCAGCTGAACCTTCTGACCACGACGTTCAAGGGTACGTATTTCGCCCTGAAACTCCTGTGCGATGACCATATGAAAACTGTTGGAACCCAGGTCCACCGCTGCGATCAGATCGTTCATCGCGCCAGTGTTATCTGTCATAACTACTTTCCTGAATACTGGAAACCACACACCGCGAAGACAGCGGATGCGGGTTTATGCTCTGCCGGAAACAGACTTTAAAAGTGCTGCCGCCGACCCCATTTAGCGAATAAGACTGAATATGCAGCCAGCGACATCCTACGTCCAGCGGAGAATCGGTAATTGATTCCAGACAAAGCCGGCGTACAATGCGGGGCTGCGAAACTTAAATTCCACAGGGGAAACACATGAGCGACAACATCCTGACCGTAACCGACGACTCCTTCGATGCCGATGTACTGGGCTCTGACGTACCTGTACTGGTTGATTTCTGGGCTGAGTGGTGTGGTCCGTGCAAAATGATTGCGCCGGTGCTGGAAGAGATTGCCGAAGAATATGACGGCAAACTGAAAATCGCCAAACTGAACATCGACCAGAACGAAGCCACTGCACCTAAGTTTGGTATCCGCTCTATCCCTACCCTGATCCTGTTCAAAAATGGTCAGGCAGAAGCCACCAAAATTGGTGCGATGAGCAAATCTGAACTGGCTGCTTTCATCGAGCAGGCACTCTGATAAGCCATTGCCTACCTTGGTAGCAGCTTGTTTATAAAAAGGCGCCACAGGCGCCTTTTTCTGTAGACACCCAAAAACAATGTGTCTATAGTCTGTTGATGTTCGGGGTTCCCCCACGCATTCCTCTCTTGATGAATCATCAAAAATCCTTCAATAACTGCAATAAACACCAGCCCTTTATGAATCTTTCTGATCTGAAACTGAAGTCCGTTCCTCAGCTCCTGGAAATAGCCAAGGAGATGAATCTTGAGAACGTCAGCCGCACCCGCAAACAGGACATTATCTTTGCCATCCTGAAACACCACGCGAAAAGCGGTGAAGACATCTACGGTGATGGCGTACTGGAAATTCTTCAGGATGGTTTTGGCTTCCTGCGCAGTGCCAACAGCTCCTACCTTGCAGGCCCCGACGATATCTACGTGTCACCGAGTCAGATCCGTCGTTTTAACCTGCGTAAAGGTGATGAGGTTGCCGGTAAAATCCGCCCACCTAAAGAAGGCGAACGCTACTTCGCGTTACTGAAGGTTAACCAGATTAACGGCGATAAGCCGGAAAACACCAAATCCAAAGTCCTGTTCGAAAACCTTACCCCTCTGTTCCCACAAGAGCGTTTTGTCCTCGAACAGGGTAACGGCTCAACCGAAGATTTATCCTCCCGTGTACTCGACCTGGTTGCGCCAATCGGTAAAGGCCAGCGTGGTCTGATCGTGGCACCGCCAAAAGCCGGTAAAACCATGCTGCTGCAGACCATTGCACAGTCAATTACCCGCAATAATCCGGAATGTGACCTGATCGTTCTGCTGATCGACGAACGTCCGGAAGAAGTAACCGAGATGAAACGCTCGGTACGCGGTGAAGTGGTTGCCTCGACGTTCGATGAGCCACCGGCACGTCACGTTCAGGTTGCTGAAATGGTGATCGAAAAAGCCAAGCGTCTGGTTGAACACAAACGCGACGTGGTGATTCTGCTCGACTCCATTACCCGTCTGGCCCGTGCTTACAACACCGTTGTGCCAAGCTCAGGCAAGGTACTGACCGGTGGTGTGGATGCCAACGCGCTGGAAAAACCAAAGCGCTTCTTCGGTGCTGCCCGTAATGTTGAAGAAGGCGGCTCGCTGACCATTATCGCCACCACGCTGGTTGATACCGGTTCGAAGATGGACGAAGTGATCTACGAAGAATTCAAAGGTACCGGTAACCAGGAACTGCACCTCGACCGTAAAGTGGCCGAGAAGCGTATCTACCCGGCCATCAACATCCGTCGTTCCGGCACCCGCCGTGAAGATATGATGTTTGATGAAATGTCGCTGCAGCGTCTGTGGATTCTGCGTCGCCTGCTGACCGAGATGGAAGATGTTCAGGCCATCGAGTTCCTGCTCGATAAGCTGCGTCAGACTAAAACCAATGACGACTTCTTCGACTCTATGCGCGGTGGTTCAGGCAAATAAGCCTGACCTGCGCGACCAGAAAGCCTCCCTTGCGGAGGCTTTTTTATGTCTGCAGGAAACGCGTGCATACAAACAGCGCGCATAAAAAAACCGCCCGCAGGCGGTTTTATAAGAGAGACGGTTTAATCATAAAACCACATCGGCATCAGGCTGGCATTAGTGCCCCACCCATGGCTTCTTTCAGTTTCTTCATCGCGTTCTTTTCCAGCTGACGGATACGCTCAGCAGATACCTGATAAACCGCCGCCAGATCGTGCAGAGTGGCTTTTTCTTCACTCAGCCAGCGCTGCTGCAGAATCGCACGGCTGCGCTCATCCAGCTGATCCAGCGCCATATGCAGACGGTCATTGGAATCCTGCTCGAAGTTATCCGACTCAACCATCAGTGCCGGATCAGCACTGTGATCTTCCAGATAATGAGCCGGAGCCTGATAGGCGGTTTCGTCATCGTCATCGACACCGGCATCAAAGGCCGCATCGTAAGCATTCAGACGGCCTTCCATCTCAAATACGGTTTTGGTTTCCACACCGAGATCTTCGGCAATGGATTTGGCTTCTGCCTGGCTCAGCCAGCCCAGACGTTTCTTCTGGCTGCGCAGGTTAAAGAACAGCTTACGCTGGGCCTTGGTGGTGGCCACTTTAACGATGCGCCAGTTGCGCAGAATAAATTCGTGAATTTCGGCCTTGATCCAGTGCACAGCGAAGGACACCAGACGCACACCCACTTCCGGGTTAAAACGCTTAACAGCCTTCATCAGGCCAACGTTACCTTCCTGAATCAGGTCAGCCTGATTCAGACCATAGCCGGAGTAGCTGCGGGCAATATGGACAACAAAACGCATGTGCGCCATAACCAGACGGCGTGCGGCTTCGAGATCGGCGTGATAATGAAGCTGTTCCGCCAGATGCTTCTCTTCTTCCGGGGTGAGCACAGGAATCGCATTAACCGTGGCAATGTACGACTCCAGGTTTGCACCAGGGGACAAAGCGTTAACGGCTTGCATACCTTTGTTCATTGAACCTTCCTCTTAATGCCTCTGTGAGGTGCTTTTTGCAGCCTCTGCGAAGTATGTTGGCGACTGAGTTTAGCACTTGCAAAGTCTGACAGCCAATATGCCATTAAGTTCCTTTACGGAACAATACATTCAGTTTTGACCAGATCAGGGCTCTATATGATCTAAATGCCGACTGACCGACCACCAGGCGCCTAACCAGCCCAGCAACATCGCCGCCAGCAGCAACACCATCGCGGCTCCGGCCGACAGCGGTTTCAGTTCAAAGCCCGAACCATAAAGCTCAGCCAGATCCGCCACCGGGCCGTTCAGCAACGCCCAGCACAGAATCAGCAATAACCAGGCCAGCAGGCCACCCACCATGCCATACCATAACCCGGTATACAGGAACGGGCGGCGCACATAAGCGTTGGTACCACCGACCAGCTTCACCACGCGGATTTCGTCCACCCGTGCGGCAATCGCCAGACGGATGGTATTGCCGACCACCAGCAGAATCGCCAGCGCCAGCAACACACCCAGCACGCCGATTAAACGCTCGGCCAGTGCCAGCATCGCCTGCAGCCGTTCCACCCAGGCCATATCCAGCTGCACACTATCGACCAGCTGATAGGATTTAAGTTGCTCAATCAGGCGTAACAACGCGGCCTGTTCGATGCCCAGCGGCGGCTCTACAAGAATGACGGCAGGCAACGGATTTTCCGGCAGAAAATCCAGTGCCGCCTGCAGGCCACTGTTGTCGCGGAAATCATCCAGTGCGGTATCGGCATCGATAAATTCGGTATTGGCCACGCTGTCGAGGGCTGCAATGCGGTCACTCAGCTGCTGGCCCTGCTGCTCGGTCGCCTTTGGTGTCAGATACAGCGTGATCCGGCCCGATGCCTGAAAGCGGCCGCTGAGCTGCTCCATATTATCCAGCGCCATCCACAGCGCGCCGGGTAAGGTCAGGGCAATGGCAATCACCATCCAGGTCAGCAGGCTGCCCAGCGGTTTGCTCAGCAGACGCATCAGGGTTTCCACCGCCACCAGCTGATGGTTCGCCGCCCAGGCATTCAGCCGTTTGCGCATGCCGATTTCCTGCAGCGATGCACCGGCCTGGGTTTTTACGCTGTTTTTCGGCTCAGCCATAAATACCTCCGGCACCGGCGATCTGACCTTCGTGCAGATGACCGTGATCGAGGATCAGGCGGCGGTGTCCCATGCGTTCAATCAGGGCGATATCGTGGCTGGCAATAAGCACGGTGACACCCACCTGCTGGAAGCGCAGAAACAGATTCATAATCTCGGCCGACAATTCAGGGTCGAGGTTACCGGTTGGCTCATCTGCCAGCAGCAGTGCCGGCTTGTTCACCACCGCACGGGCAATACCAACGCGCTGTTGCTCACCGCCGGACAGTTCGATCGGGTTGCGTTTTTCCATGCCCAGCAAACCAACCGAATCAAGGGCCGCACGCACACGGCGTCCGGCTTCGGCCGGGGTATAACCGGCAATCTGCAGAGGGAGGGCGACGTTATCAAAGACGCTGCGGTCAAACAGCAGCTGGTGATTCTGGAACACCACGCCAACTTTGCGGCGCAGGTAAGGGATTTGCCCGGCGCGCAGGCGCCCGAGGTTCTGACCATCGACAAACACCTGACCACGGGAAGGACGCTCCATCAGCATCATCAGCTTCAGCAACGTACTTTTGCCGGCACCGCTGTGCCCGGTAAGAAAGGCAAATTCGCCACGGGCCAGCTCAAAGCTGATGCCACTTAGGGCTTCTTTGCCTCCGGGGTAACGTTTACCGACCCGGTCAAACTGCACCATGGTCATATCCGGCTCCTGTCTTATGTTTGTTATACCAGTCGGCTGGATCTGTTCGCGACCGTCAGCCGTTGTCGTTCTGCTCGCGCTGGAACAGTGCACGGGTAAATTCTTCAGCATTAAAAGGACGCAGGTCATCGATACCTTCGCCCACGCCGATATAACGCACCGGCAGGCCAAAGTGGCGGGCCAGCGCAAAGATAATACCGCCCTTGGCAGTGCCATCGAGCTTGGTCAGGGTCAAGCCGGTCACGCCGACCGCCTGCTGGAACTGACGCGCCTGGTTAATGGCGTTCTGGCCGGTTCCCGCATCCAGCACCAGCATCACTTCGTGTGGTGCGCTGTCGTCGAGTTTTTTCATGACCCGCACGACTTTTTCCAGCTCCTGCATCAGGTTGTCTTTGGTATGCAGACGACCGGCAGTATCGGCAATCAGAACATCGACTTTACGCGCTTTGGCCGCTTCCAGCGCATCGTACAGTACCGAAGCTGAATCGGCGCCGGTGTGCTGGGCAATCACCGGCACATTGTTGCGTTCACCCCAGACCTGCAGCTGCTCAACCGCTGCGGCACGGAAGGTATCACCGGCCGCCAGCATGACGTTTTTGCCATCGCTCTGGAATTGCTTGGCCAGCTTACCGATGGTGGTGGTTTTCCCCACACCGTTAATACCAACCATCAGAATCACATAAGGCTTTTTGCTGCTGTCGATCACCAGCGGGGCCTGCACATCGCCCAGCGTGTCCTGCAGCTCGCCGATTAAGGCGTTATAGAGGGCATCGGAATCACTCAGTTCCTTGCGGCTGACGCGGGCGGTCAGGCGGCTCATGATGTCCTGCGTGGCTTCGACCCCTACGTCGGCCATGATCAGCTGGGTTTCCAGTTCTTCCAGCAGGTCATCGTCGATTTCTTTTTTGCCCAACAACAGGTTGGCCAGGCCATCGCTCAGACCGCTGCGGGTTTTGCTCAGGCCCTGACGGATACGGCTGAAAAAGCCCGGCTTTTTCGTGCCCTGATTATCCAGCGGTTTATCCTGAGTCTTCGGCTGGGCCGGAGCCGCTTCAGCACTGACAATATCTGCCGGCTTCTCTGCAGCCGGAACTTCAACCGCTTCATCTTCAGTAACAGTGCTTTCTGCGGCCACCACTTCAGCGGCTGGTGCTGCAGCTTCGGTTACGGTTTCCGTACTGTCAGCCTGCACCTGCTCAGGAGGCTGTTCAGCAAATTGTTCTGGGGATTCAGATTCCGCCGGGGTTTCTTTGGCGGCTTCCGGAGCATTTTTTTTGCGCTTAAAAAAATCAAACATCGGGGCACTCAGACATCAGGGACAATAATGGATGTTCGTTATGCGCCGGTTTTGCGGGGTGTTGTGGGGTTTTGCGAAACAGTGCAATCGGGCCAAAGCCCATCACGTTATTTCCGCACCCGGCGTCAGGGCGCTATCCTACCATCATTCCGCCGTATGTAATCGGCAGCGGATAAATTTCACCCCGCATTCAGGGCATGTTTGCACCTGAAACCGGCAACCACCATCAAACCGGGATAACCGCCCTATGCTGCACGGCTTCAGCCGCACCACCCTGAGCGCTCTGATTATCATCTGCCTGCTGCTGATCAGCTGGATTAATCGCGGCTGGAAAGATGAAGAACAACAGCCATTACCGGCGCTGCAGCAACCGCCGCTGGCCGCTGCTGGCTGGCAGTTCTGGCAGAGTCTGGAAGGTGTCGGTGTTTATCTGCGCAGCGCCGGCGATGTGAATGGTGGCTATCTGGCACTGCGCACCACCAGCGCTGTGTACACACTGAAACTGCCTGCCACAGACTGGGCCGAAAACCTGAAACAGCAACTGCCGGGTAACCTGAAAGGAGGTCCGGCGCTGCTGCTGATTGCCGGGCCATGGGATGAACTCAGCCAGAAAACCATGGCCGCCTATGTTATCCGCAGCCTGAATCTGCAGCCGCTGCAACCTCTCAACGGGTCTCTGCCGGCCTGTATCCAGGAGCATCTGGCGGGTGCGCTATGGCTGGGACAGAAACTCGGACTGGAGTGGCAGGTTCTGGCAGCCTTACCGGGCACACTGGCCAGCACACCGCCGTCAAATATGCCGCCACTGCCGCAGCGCAGTGACTGGGATAACTGGCGCACGGAACAGAGCCGCTCTCTGCGCCAACGCTGGCAGGATGACCGTGATCAGATCGACATTCAGGCCGATCTTGCCTACTATCGCCTGCCGGAAGACCTCTACCGCCAGCTGTACACCCAGCTCGGCCAGAGCCAGAAAACCGCTCCCGCTGAATTGCTGCACTGTCTGTCAGCAACTCGGCCGCAGCGCGAACCCAGCCAGCACTGAAGAACTCATGAGCAAAATCCAATCCCAGCAACTGCGTATTATTGGTGGTCAGTGGCGCTCCCGCCGCCTGCGTTTTCCCGCCGTCGATGGCCTGCGTCCGACCATGGACCGGGTACGTGAAACCGTCTTTAACTGGCTGCAGTACGATGTCGAAGGCTCACGCGCACTGGATGCCTTTGCCGGTTCCGGCGCGCTGGGCTTCGAAGCACTGTCGCGCGGTGCGAAGGAAGTGATTTTTCTCGAGAAGCATCCCAATGCGGCCCTGCAGCTGCGCGAAAATCTGGAAATTCTGCAGGCGCGCAACGCTCAGGTCTGGGCCGGCGACGCCCTGCTGTGGCTGCAACAGAATCCGGAGCCTTTTGATCTGGTGTTTCTCGACCCGCCGTTTGGCAAAGACCTGCTGCAACCGGCCATCGATGCCCTGCGCCTGCTACCCGGAGCACTGGTGTATATCGAGCATGAAGTTCGCCTGCAGCCACTGTTTCCGGCCAATTGGCAGGAAATCAAACATAAGGAAACCAAGGAGTTCTGTTTCCGCCTGTTTGAAGTAATGGCGGACCCGGAGCCCTGATTTTTATTGTTTTTTGATTGAGTTATCAAAAGGGCTGAAGAATTCCCGGGCAGGCGATGATAAAGTAGCGCCGCCTGCCATTTAGCGGCAGCTGAATTCTGCTCAATCAGCTATCAATAAGGACATTCCATGCTGAAAACCCTTTCTTTTCTTACCCTTTGCCTGTTAACCGCATTCCGCGCCCAGGCTATTGAAGTCGTTGACTACCCGGTATATCTCGGCGGCGCGCAGTCGCTGAAGGCCGTGATTCTGCCGCTGAAAAACGACGACAGCAAAGCGCTGGTACAGGTTTCCGGTGTTAACCATGCGGTCGACCGGGTGGTCTTTCTGGCAGAAATGCAGGACCGTGGTCAGGGCTCTGTTGCCTACCGCATCGCTTACGATGGCCAGCCAAGAACCCTGATTTTAAAAGGCATGAACTGGGGCAATGAGTACTTTCAGGTATTCCTGCCGGACACTGGCCGTGACGGTGTAAATGTCGGCACGGTTGAGCAAGGTGAAACCGACCCTACCCGTGAAGCGCTGGTTGAACGCTACGGTCTGCAAAACAGCGAAGGCATCCAGAAAAAGCTGGCTCAGTTTAACCGTGATAAACACGTTAAGAACACCGAAGCCATGCTCAGCGAAAAAGACAGCGAAGCCAGTCAGGCCTGCGGCAGCACCATCAAGACACGTATTGACTGGACCAGCGTGAATGACAGCCTGCTGAAAGATGTCAGCATCGGTGCTTACTGTTCACAGGTTGCCGGCGAAATGGCCCGTATCTGTGGCTATCACCCACAGTTCAAGGCCGATCTGGCGGCACTGCAGACGGTGCAATGCAAGTTTGGTGAGGTTCTGAAGCTGCGCCGTCAGGGCAACGAAATAACCTTTATGACGGCAAAAGACGCCGCCAACCAGTCTGATTTTGTTAACGCCTACCTGCGTAATTTCTGATTACCGCCATCGTACTTCCGGCCCGCTAACGGGCCGGAAACCACGTTAACCGACGGTTTCTTCGTCAGCCTCCAGCCAGCTCGGACGCGGAATAAACTGCTGTTGCAGCTGATTCATCGCCTCGCGGTACTCGTCGGTCAGATAGGGCCGCTCCAGCGTAAACACCTGATAAATACCGCCGCGCAACAGCTCCGGCGAAATCGCATCAACGTCAGCATTGAGCAGATTGCAGCGCAGGAAAGAAAACCAGGACGTCACCACAATCCAGGTATTCAGCGCCAGACTGGCGATGTCAGCTTCGCTGATGCGGATAATGCCTGCCTCGGCCAGCCCGCGGAAAATCTGCTGCACCCGTTGCAGACACAGGCGGAAAAACGCGCGGTAGCGGGCATGCAGTTCAGCGTCTGCCAGTAACAGATGTTCCATATCGCGGTGCATAAAGCGGTAGTCCCACAAACCGGTAAAGATGTCCTGCAGATAACGCAGTTTATCCAGTGGTTGCAGCGCGCGTTCTTCCGGCACCTGCAGAATATCCAGCACCCGGCTTTCATAGCGCTCAAACAGGGCAAAGATAATCGCCTGCTTATTCTTGAAGTGGTAATACAGATTGCCCGGCGAAATCGCCAGATGGGCGGCAATATGATTGGTTGTTACCTTGCGCTCACCCTGCTCATTAAAGAGCTGCAGGCTGGCGTCGAGAATTCGTTCTTTAGTACTCATGCCGTTTCCGCTGTCGCTGCCCGTATTACTGATAAAACGCCGGGCGTCATGTTGTCAGGCGCAGGCTCACACAGATTGGCCGCAAATGCCATGCGCAGAAGGTTGATCTTCGCCATCATTCTTTTACAGTGTTGACCTTTTAGAGTAATGACTCTAATAATACCAACCGACGAAAGCAAACCAATAATAACTATCCCGCAGGAGCCCAGTATGGTCGCGACGGTTACCAGTCTCCACTCTCCCAATGAAGAGCTCGAGCGCATGCACAGCCTGTTCAAACAACAGCAACAGGCATTCCGTAACAACCCGATGCCGTCCGCCGACGAGCGCATTGCCGATCTGAAGCGTCTGAAGGCTGCCATCCTGAAGTATCAGGATGAACTGGCTGCTGCGGTGAACCAGGATTTCAGCTGCCGTTCAACCGACGAAACCATGATCGCCGAGATCATGACCAGTGTTGAAGGCATCAACTACGCCTGCAAACGTCTGCGCGGCTGGATGAAACCGTCCAAGCGCCACGTCAGCATGCTGTTTGCGCCGTCACACAACCATGTGATGTACCAGCCACTGGGCGTGATTGGCATTATGGTGCCATGGAACTACCCGATTCAGCTGGCCCTGCTGCCGCTGATGACCGCACTGGCCGCCGGTAACCGCGCCATGATCAAGATGTCTGAGTTCACGCCGGTGACCAACAAGGTACTGAAAAAACTGCTGGCTGAAGTATTCAACGAGAATCAGGTGGCCCTGATCGAAGGTGAAGTGGAAGTATCCTCCGCCTTTGCCGAAGTACCATGGGACCATCTGGTGTTCACCGGCTCAACCGCCGTTGGCCGCATCGTCATGTCCGCCGCAGCGAAAAACCTGACGCCGGTTACCCTGGAGCTGGGCGGTAAATCACCGGCCATTATCGCACCGGGCGCCAGCATGAAAGACGCCGTCGAGCGCATCTGTTTCGGCAAATCCCTGAATGCCGGTCAGACCTGTATCGCCCCGGATTACGTGCTGCTGCCTGCCGGTAAAGAGCAGGAGTTTATCGACACCTATCAGGCCACTTTCGCCCGTATGTATCCGACCATCCGCGACAACAACGATTACACCGCGGTGGTGAACGAACGTCAGCACCAGCGCCTGCAGGCCTGGGTCGCCGATGCGAAAGAGAAAGGCGCCAAAATCACCGTGGTGAATCCGGCCAACGAAGACTTCAGCGGCACCCGCAAAATGCCACTGCATCTTGTCGAAAACGGCACTGCCGAGATGAAAGTGCTGCAGGAAGAACTGTTTGGCCCGGTGATGCCGGTGGTGCCTTACCGCTCGCTGGACGATGCCATCGACTACGTTAACGACCGCGACCGCCCGCTGGCGCTGTACTTCTTCAGCTACGACAAAACACAGCAGAAGAAAGTGCTGGAGCGCACCCACGCCGGTGGTGTCACCATCAACGATACACTGATGCACATCGCGCAGGATGATATGCCATTCGGTGGTGTCGGCCCGTCCGGAATGGGTCATTACCACGGCAAAGAAGGTTTTATCGCCCTGTCGAAAGCCAAAGCGGTACACCGCAAAGGCCGCTTTAACAGCGGACAGTTTATCTACCCACCGTACGGCGGCGCGATTCAGGGCCTGATCCGCAAGCTGTTTATCCGCTGAGGAGGCGTTTTATGTTCAACACCTCCCGTCGTGGATTTTTACAACTCAGTGCCAGCTCCGCTGCGGCACTGACCGTGGGCGCCTCCCTGGCCGGTCTGACCGGTTGCAGCAAGGTGCCTGCCGCCGAAGGCTACAAGCTGCTGCGTGCTGGCGATATTGAATTCCTCAGCGCGCTGGCGCCGGTCATTCTGAATAAAAGTTATCCAGGCACACTGGCCGCCGACGCTCCGGTGCGCCTGACCAAAGCGCTGGATACCCTGATCGGCACCCTCGAAGACTATTCCAGAAGCCAGCTGATACAGCTGCTGGACGTCATGCAGGTTGCTCCTATTCGCGCCGCCATGGGCGCACAATGGGGCAGCTGGAGTGAGGCCAGCGCCGGGCAGATTGAAGCTTTTTTACAGGACTGGAAAACCAGCAGCATCCAGCTGAAGCGCATGGGCTATGGCTCGCTGTGTAAGCTTCTGACCATGTGCTGGTACTCTCAGCCAGAAACCTTTGTCAGCAGCGGCTACCCGGGCGCGCCAAAGAAAATCCCGGCCTGATAACACAGAATAAAAAGAGACAAGGCAATGCAGAATAATAACCAACGCCAGCCCGATATCCCGGTGGTTGCCGGTATTCCCGATCCCATTCTGGACGGTATCGCCAACGGCTGGAACGTACGTGAATCGACCGAAGTGGCTGACGGCAGCATCATCGAAGCCGACGTCATCATTATCGGTACCGGCGCCGGTGGCGGCACCACCGCAGAGATTCTGGCAAAGGCCGGACTGAAAGTGCTGATGCTGGAAGAAGGCCCGCTGAAAAGCACCAACGATTTCCGCATGGACGAGCGTGAAGCCTACCGCGACCTGTATCAGGAAAGCGCCGGGCGCATGAGCAAAGACGGCGCGATGTCGATCCTGCAGGGTCGCTGCGTTGGCGGCACCACCGTCATCAACTGGACCTCCAGCTTCCGCACCCCGGAACCGACCCTCGACTACTGGCAGCAGGAGTTTGGCGTTGAAGGTTTCAGCCGCGCTGAAATGGACCCCTGGTTCGAGAAGATGGAACAGCGCCTGAACGTTGCTCCGTGGCAGGTACCGCCCAACGAAAACAACTCGGTACTGGCCCGCGGCGCCACTCAGCTGGGTATCGACTGGCATGTGATACCGCGTAACGTATCCGGCTGCTGGAACCTCGGTTACTGCGGTACCGGCTGTCCGACCAACGCCAAGCAATCCATGCTGGTCACCACCATTCCGGCGGCGCTGGATAACCATTCTGAGCTGGTGTACAGCGCCCGTGCCGAACGCCTGATTATGGAAGGCCGCAAAGTACTGGGCGTGGAAGTCACCGCACTGGGCCGTGATTATCAGCCAAGCGGTAAAAGCTTCGTCGCCAAAGCGCCGCACGTGGTGATGGCCTGTGGTGCGATCAACGGCCCGGCGCTGTTGCTGCGCTCCAAAGCACCGGACCCGCACAAGCGTATCGGTAAGCGTACCTTCTTCCATCCGACCACCTTCTGCTTTGCCGAATTCGAACAGGTGATCGATCCCTACTATGGCGCGCCACAATCGATTTACTCCGACCACTTCCAGTGGCTCGAAGTCAGCGGCAAAGTGGGCTACAAACTCGAAGTGCCACCACTGCAGCCGGGGCTGACCTCGGTACTGCTGCTCGGTCATGGTGCTCAGCACTTTGAGGACATCAGCAAGCTGCCGAACCTGCACGCCATGATTGCCCTGCTGCGCGACGGTTTCCACGCCGACAGCGAAGGCGGCAGCATTGAGCTGGCCTCCGATGGCACGCCGATCATCGACTACGAGATCAACGACTACCTGTGGGACGGGGTAATACGCTCCTGGCTGACCATGGCTGAAATTCAGTTTGCTGCCGGTGCCAAAGCGGTACGCGCCTCCCACGTTGATTCGCCGTGGTTCCGCAGCTGGGAAGAGGCCAAAGCCGGTATCAGTCAGCTGGAGTTCCGCTCCAATGCCTTTACCGCCGGTTCCGCTCACTGTATGGGTGGCCTGACCATGGGTGAAGATCAGAGCCGTTGTCTGGTCGACAGTAATGGTAAGTACCATCACCTCGATAACCTCTATGTGTTTGACGGTTCGGCCTTCCCGACCAGTATCGGCGCTAACCCACAGCTGTCGATCTATGGTCTGGCCTGCAAACAGGCCAACAAACTGCTGGAAACCATCAAAGCCAGCGCCTGACGATTCCTCTGTCAGCTGCCGTGGATCATTTGATCCACGGCAAACTTACTCTTGTTATCCGCCCCTGCACGTAACAGCCACCAGCGTTTTATTGTTTGCCGTGCGGCTTTTGTTTACTATGCGGCGCATTTCCAGCGCACGCAGAAGGCTCATTCATGAATATTGCTGTCTACCCTGGCACGTTCGATCCGATCACCAACGGTCATACCGATCTGGTCGAACGGGCGGCGCGTATGTTTGACCACATCATTCTTGCGGTGGCCGACAATCCGAAGAAAAAGCCGATGCTGGACCTCGAAACCCGTGTCGATCTGGCACGCAGCGTACTCGGCCATCTGGCCAACGTTGAAGTGGTTGGTTTCAGCAACCTGCTTGCTGATTTCGTTAAAGAGAAAAACGCCAACATCATCCTGCGCGGTCTGCGTGCGGTGTCTGATTTTGAATACGAATTCCAGCTCGCCAATATGAACCGTGTACTGGCGCCGAACGTGGAAAGTCTGTTCCTGACTCCGGCTGAGCACTTCTCTTACATTTCATCTACGCTGGTCAGAGAAATCGCCTCACTGGGCGGAGATGTCAGCAATTTTGTAAATCCTCAGGTAGCCAAAGCCCTGAAGAAATGTGTGAATTAACCCGCCCCTGACGGAGGTAAGTCATGGCCCTGATTATCACTGACGAATGCATCAACTGTGATGTATGCGAACCGGAATGTCCGAACGAAGCTATTTCTGCCGGCGAAGAAATTTACGAGATTGACCCGTCCAAGTGCACCGAATGTGTTGGCCACTACGACGAGCCACAGTGCCAGTTAGTTTGTCCGGTGGATTGTATTCCACAGGACGAAAACCGTATGGAAACCCAGGAAGAACTGGAAGCCAAATACGAAAAACTGACCGGCAAAAAAATCGCCTGATCAGCGCGGAAGCAGACGCGGAGCCTGCACCACGACGGTTGCACCGCTGACTGACCTCCCACACACTAAGGCCTCCCACAAGGAGGCCTTTTTTATGCGCCCGATGTTACATACTGCGTCGCGTCCGCTGACCCTGATTCCACTGCTGTTTGCCCTGTTACTCAGCGCCTGTAGTACACCACAGAACACTGCCGGTGCCGAACGCAGCAGCGCACCCACCAGCGCAACCAGCAGCCACAACAGCGCTCCCGGTCAGGCCGCTATTGCCAGTGCACACCCGCTGGCAACCGCCGCCGGTATGGCGGTACTGGAACAGGGTGGCAACGCCTTTGATGCCGCCATTGCCGTGGCCGCCAGCCTGGGCGTGGTTGAGCCTTACAGTGCCGGTATCGGTGGCGGCGGCTTCTGGCTGCTGTACGACGCCAAAGCAGCACAGTACCGCTTTATCGACGCCCGGGAGACCGCCCCGGCTGCCGCCCATCGCGACTACTATCTGAACGCCGACGGCAGCGTAAACCGCGACAAAGCGGTCAACGGTGCAACCGCTGCAGCCATTCCCGGCCAGGCCGCCGCCTTTGCCTATATCAGCGAACGCTATGGCGAGCTGTCGTTAAAGAAAACGCTGCGTGCAGCGATCGATCAGGCACGTGATGGCTTTCAGGTGGACGAGCACTACCGCATGCTGATGGGCTACCGTCTGCAGGCGGTACGCCGCTATGAAGAAAGTGCACGCCTGTTTCTCGATGACAACGACATTCCGGCTGCGGGCTTTGAACTGCAGCAACCCGAACTGGCACAGACACTGGAAGCGCTGGCCAATAATGGCTTCGATGGTTTTTATAAAGGCCCGGTTGCGCAGCGTCTGCTTTCAGCGGTGAACAGCAACGGCGGCGAGTGGACCGCCGCAGACCTGGCCAATTACCGCGTGGTCGAACGCGAGCCGGTACACGTGCGTTACGGTGCACTGGAAGTTATCAGCGCACCACCTCCATCCTCCGGCGGTATCGCCATTGTGCAGATGCTGAATATGCTCAGTCATTTCAGCTGGCAGACCATGACGCCTGTGGATCAGACCCACCTGTTAACCGAAGTGATGCGCCGCGCCTACCGTGACCGCGCCGAGTTTCTCGGCGACCCGGATTTTGTCGATGTACCGGTATCCGGATTGTTATCCGAAGCACGGGCACAAGCCTGGGCCGAAAGTATCGATCCGGTACAGGCCACTCCGAGCCTTGATCTGGCCGGGCCAAAAAACCTTAACGAAGGCTTCCACACCACCCATCTGTCGGTGCTGGATAAAGACGGCAATATGGTCTCGGCCACGCTGAGTATTAACCTGCCCTTCGGCTCGGCCTTCACCGCCGCCGGAACAGGAATTCTGCTGAATAATGAAATGGACGACTTCTCCGCCAAGCCAAGCGCACCCAACGCCTATGGCCTGACCGGTAACGAAGCCAATGCCATCGCCGCGGGTAAGCGGCCACTGTCGAGTATGACACCGACCATTATCAACAGCCCGCAGCAAACCGCGATTATCGGCACCCCCGGCGGCAGCCGTATTATCAGCATGGTGCTGCTGGGCACGCTGGAACATCTGCAGGACAAAGCGGTAAGTGACTGGGTCAGCCGCCCGCGTTTTCATCATCAGTATCTGCCGGATGTACTGCAACACGAACCCGGCGCTTTCAGCGCGCAGCAGGAGGTTGCCCTGACCCGTATGGGACACCGCCTGCAGACCGCAGGACGCCAGTACGGCAATATGCAGGCGATTCTCTGGGATAAGCGCAAACAGCAGGTGACGGCCGCCTCCGACCCGCGTGGCATCGGCAGCGCTGTCGTAAATCCGGAAAATAAGCCATGAAGAAGGTTGCTCAAGCACAATGATCGCGTTCACCCTGAAGAAAATCGTCGGCATGCTGCTGATGCCCATTCCGCTGACGCTGATCGCACTGCTGGCCGGCCTGTTACTGCTTAAGCACCGTCCGGCGCTGGGCAAAGGGCTGATCAGTGTCGCCGCGTTGTGGCTTGCCCTGACCAGCTGGCATCCGCTCGCGGATCGCTGGCTGGCACCTTTTGAAGATGACTTCCCTGCCTTCGATCTCAGGCAACCGGTCAGCATTGTAGTCGTACTGGGCGGATGTCACGCCAGCGACAGCAGTATGCCGCCAGCCGCGCAGTTGTGTTCCAGCTCACTGTTCCGCCTGAGCGAAGGGTTGCGTATTCTCACCGCCAACCCGCAGGCGCAGCTGTTTGTCTCCGGTTATGCCGGCAACGACAGCCGCCCCCATGCTGAGGTTATGCGTGACATCGCACTGAGCATGGGGATCGCTGCGGAGCGCATCCGCACATTCCCGCAAGCCAGAGATACCGAAGAAGAAGCACAGCTGATGACGCCCTTCCTGACCGGGCAGAGCTTTGCTCTGGTCAGCGAAGCCTCGCACCTGCCGCGGGCGCTGGTGTTTTTTCAGCGTCAGGGACTGCAGCCAATACCTGCGCCAGCGGTACGTCTGAGTACCGATAACAGCGACTGGCGGATTGAAGCGCGGGCAGCACTGAAAAGCGAACGTGCCATGTACGAAGGCATTGGCCAGCTCTGGCAGTGGCTGAAAAGTATCTGAGCCGCACAAAAAGCAGAAACAAAAACGCCGGGCAGTGCCCGGCGTTTTTTATCACAACCTGATGATCAGAACAGGTAGCTGACGTTCAGATCCAGTGTATCGATACCGGCGTCATAGCCGTCGTCTTTGTTTTCCATCGAGTAGCTGGTGTAATCCAGACCTACACGCAGCTTGTCACCCAAGCCTGTATCCAGACCTACACCCCAGAGGAAATCGTTACCGGAGGTGTCGCCCTTCGAGCCGGTGTTCAGCTTGCGCTCGGCCGACCAGTGGTGAGCACCCAATTTGAACATCAGATCCACATTGCCGAAGACTTCACGGCCAAAGCGGCTGACGATCTGATAAGAGGTTGCCGAATCTTTGAATGTACCGGTCGAAGCTTTGATTTCTGTTTCCGCCAGACGCTTAGCCCCCAGCATCACATCAAAGCGGCTCTTATCGGTCAGCTCAAAATGAGTACCCAGATACAAGCCATAAGTGGCACCGTTACCGGTTTCTCCATCGGTATCCAGCTGCGCAGCACCACCGCTGAGCATAACGAAGTGACGGATACGTTTGCCGTCGCCTTCGTTCAGGGAGCCCACTTCGTTTTCAATTTTGCCACAGCCCAGACAACGCACGAAAGCCGCCTGTAAAGGCGTTACTACCAGAGTTTCCGCCGCCTGATCAGCATTGCCGCCGAGCAGGGTAAACGGCAGTGTGGCGCCGTAAATCAATGCACCGGCCTGAGATAATACGAAATACAACGGACGCGCCAGCACCGCATCGGCCACCATGGCACCAGCGCTTGGGGTTTCTTCAATCCGTTCAGCGCTGGCAAGAGAACTCATGCCAAGCAATGCGGTGGCCACAGCAATATTTACCGAAGTCCGTAAGGTCGCCATCAGTTGCATTGTTCTTCCTCTTTTGATGCAGATGCGAATAGGCCTGACTATATCAGCACCTGCGCGCCTCGTCACGGCTGGCGGTATGCGCTTTGCAGCAGGTTAACGCTGGCAGGCCGGGCAATAAACCGTCGCCCGCTGGCCCTGGCGGATTTCTTTCAGCACGCTGCTGCACACCTTGCATTGTTCACCGCCACGGCCGTAAACAAAAAGCTGCTGGGCAAAGTAACCCGGCTTACCATCGCCACCAACGAAATCACGCAGAGTCGTGCCGCCCTGTTCAATCGCCCGCGCCAGCACCTGTTTAATTTCGCTGACCAGACGCTCATAGCGCGCCAGGCTGATTTTCCCGGCTGCCGTCGCCGGACGAATACCGGCCAGAAACAGGCTCTCGTTGGCGTAAATATTACCGACGCCAACCACCACCTTACCGTCCATCACAAAGGTTTTGATCGCCTGACTTTTGCCACGGGAACGGCGGAACAGATACTCGGCGGTAAAGTCATCGGATAAGGGTTCTGGCCCGAGGTGGGTTAAATGATCGCTGTCGGTTCCGGGCTCAACCCACAGCAAGGCGCCAAAACGGCGCGGATCGTGGTAACGCAGCACTTTGCCATTACCCAGCAGCCAGTCGATATGATCGTGTTTACCAGCCGGCGCAGAGGGCTCGACCAGACGCAGCGAACCCGACATACCCAGATGCCAGATGGCGGTGCCTATATCGGTCTCTACCAGAATGTACTTCGCCCGACGACTCAGACCACGTACGGTCTGGCCTTCCAGCAGTTTTAATTCATCCACCACCGGCCAGCGCAGCTGTGGCTGGCGCACCACCACACGCTCAATACGCTGATTCAGCAGCCAGGGTTCAATACCGCGCTTGGTGGTTTCGACTTCAGGTAGTTCAGGCATAAGGATGTCAGACGTCAGAAGAAAACCGGGATTATGCCAGAAGAGAGAAAGATGAGGCGAAGCAAGCACAGTCCGCAGGATGACCGCGACGGATGACAGGCATAAAAAAACCCGGCACAGGCCGGGTTCTTTTCAAGCGAAAGAAGCTTACTTAATTTTGGCTTCTTTATACATCACGTGCTGACGGATCACAGGATCAAATTTTTTGATCTCCATTTTCTCAGGCATGGTGCGCTTGTTTTTGTCAGTGGTGTAGAAGTGACCGGTACCGGCACTAGACACTAAACGGATCTTATCGCGTGGCATAACAGGTCTCCTTAGACTTTTTCGCCGCGTGCACGCAGTTCTGCCAGAACAGCATCGATACCTTTCTTATCGATGATGCGCATACCTTTGGTAGAAATACGCAGACGCACAAAACGGTTTTCGCTTTCTACCCAGAAACGGTGCTGTTGCAGGTTAGGCAGAAAACGGCGCTTGGTTTTAATGTTTGAGTGGGAAACGTTATTCCCGGTTACAGGACCTTTACCTGTAACTTGGCAAACCTTAGACATTGATCTCGCCCCGATTTTTAACTGTATCGAACAAATTGGAAATTCGTTACCAACCGTGGGCGTTCGTCATCAAAATCTTGATTCGCGACGGCCCTGGCTGAAAAGAGTTGCGCTTTATACCAAAACGCCCCGGCCGTCGCAAGCGAAAGCTTATTTTTTATACGAATGGCAGGCGCGCCCGCAGATTATATCCAGCCGCGTTCAGCAAAGGATACACAGTGTCCGTCACCCACTACCAGATGATCCAGCACGCGGATATCCACCAGCCCCAGTGCCTGCTGCAAGCGGTCGGTCAGCGCCCGGTCTGCGTAACTGGGTTCGGCCACACCGGACGGATGATTGTGCGCCAGTATCACGGCGGCGGCGCCATGGCTCAGGGCCAGTTTAACGACCTCACGCGGATACACCGCCGCGCCGTCGATGGTGCCGCGGAACAGCTCGTGGTATTTCAGTACCCTGTGCTGATTATCCAGCAACAGACAGGCAAACACTTCATGATCACGGTCACGCAGCTGAGCCAGCAGATACTGCCGGGTCAGATCAGGACTGGTTAAGGCATCACCACGGGCCAGTTGCTCCGCCAGGTGTCGCCGCGCCATTTCCAGCACCGCCTGCAACTGGGCATATTTGGCACTGCCAAGGCCCAGCGGCTTACAGAATGCGGTTAAATCGGCGGTCAGCAGGGCGCGCAGACTGCCGAATTCCTGCAACAGCTCACGCGCCAGATCGACGGCACTTTTACCTTTTACCCCGGTACGCAGAAAAATGGCCAACAGCTCGGCATCCGACAAACTGCCGGCGCCCTGCGCCAACAGTTTTTCCCTTGGCCGCTCAGCGCTGGGCCAGTCACATATCGCCATCCCTACCTCCCTGCAGGTCTGTGATTTACTGAGTCATAAGTCTGACAACCGCACTCCGCTGCGTTGCAGACTTGTCATACGCTTCCTTATATACTCAGGCTCATTCTAGTCAGCGTGAAACCAGCCATGCAACAACTCTGTAATAAGCGTATCTTGCTCGGAATCACCGGTGGGATTGCCGCCTATAAAGCCGCCGAACTGGTGCGGATTCTGAAGAAAGCCGGAGCCGAAGTGCGGGTTGTTATGACCGCCGGCGCCATGGAATTCATCACCCCCCTGACCCTGCAGGCCTTATCCGGTAACCCGGTACATCACGCTCTGCTCGACCCGGAAGCCGAAGCCGGCATGGGCCATATCGAGCTGGCCAAGTGGGCAGATCTGCTGCTGGTAGCCCCGGCATCGGCCAATTTTATTGCCCGCCTGACCCAGGGTTCCGGCGATGACCTGCTGACCACCATCTGCCTGGCAACCGAGGCACCAATAGCTCTGGCTCCGGCGATGAATCAGGCGATGTGGCGCGAACCTATTACTCAGGCCAATATCGCCCGCCTGACCGACCTTAAAGGCAGCAAACTGCATATGTTTGGCCCCGCCGAAGGCGTGCAGGCCTGTGGCGATGTCGGCCCCGGCCGCATGCTGGAGCCGGAGCAGATTGCCGCCCATGCCGCAGATCTGTTTGAAACCGGTCTGCTGGCCGGACTGGAAGTCGTTATCACTGCCGGTCCAACCCGCGAAGCCATCGATCCGGTGCGCTATATCTCCAATCACAGTTCCGGCAAGATGGGCTACGCCATTGCCGCTGCCGCCCGTGATGCCGGCGCCAGAGTAACGCTGATCAGCGGCCCGGTGGTGATTCCGGCACCGGAACGCGTCAACTGCGTACGCACCGAAAGCGCCCGCGATATGCTGGATGCCTCACTGGCACTGCTGGGTGACTGCAATATATTTATCGCCGCGGCAGCGGTCGCCGACTACCGGCCGATGACCGCCGCTCACCAGAAGATCAAAAAATCAGCTGACAGCATGGAACTGACGCTGGTGAAAAACCCCGACGTGGTCGCCACCGTGGCCGCCCACGAACTGCGCCCCTTTACCGTGGGCTTTGCGGCAGAAACCCAGGATGTGGATGTCTACGCCCGCGATAAGCTGGTGCGTAAGAATCTCGACATGATTGTCGCCAATGACGTCTCCCTGAGCGAAATCGGCTTTAACAGCGACCAGAATGCCGTCACTGTTTTCTGGGCAGAAAACCAGCAGAGCTTTGCCCAGATGAGTAAACAGGCACTGGCGCGCGAACTGGTCGAGCTGATCGCACACCGCTATCAGCAGACCCAGACACAAAAAATCTCTTAATGCGGACAGAATGACAATGCAAAAGTTACAGGTAAAAGTACTGGATGAACGTCTGGGCAACAGCATCCCACTGCCGGAATACGCTACCACCGGCTCCGCCGGACTGGATCTGCGCGCCTGTCTGGATGCGCCCCTGACCCTGCATCCGGGTGAAACTCAGCTTATCCGTACCGGTCTGGCGATCTATATTGAAGATCCGGGTCTGGCTGCCATGATTCTGCCGCGCTCTGGCCTCGGTCATAAACACGGCATCGTACTTGGCAATCTGGTTGGTCTGATCGACTCTGATTATCAGGGCGAGCTGATGGTCAGCTGCTGGAACCGTGGCAAAGACAGCTTCACCATCGATGTCGGCGAACGTCTGGCGCAGCTGGTGCTGGTGCCTGTTGTACAGGCAGAATTCGAGATTGTGGAGCAGTTTGAAACCACCGAGCGTGGCGCCGGCGGTTTTGGCCACTCCGGGCGCAGCTGAAGCGCCGCACAATCTGCTTGCCTCATACAACAATAAATCAGGGGTAGTGCACAGCCCCGGCCGAAAGGAAGCAACATGAGAACAAAAGCCCGCACGCCCAAACGTACCATCGTCTTTTACAGCCGCCTCACCATCTGGCTGGCGCTGCTGTTTATTGCCGGCGGGCTTTCTTTTCAGAGTATTCAGGTCAACCTGTTTACCCAGTCCGATGTTGATCGTGCCTTTGCCGATGCGATGGCCGAGCAGATGGCACACTCGCTCAGCACCCGCCTGCAGGACACCCGCCGCCTGCAGACAGCTGCCAGTCGCCACCCGCTGACCGTACGCGCACTGGAAGAAAACGATCCGGCCTGGAAAGCAACCCTGCGCCAGTTTTTATCCGGCGTGTCCTCATTGCAGCTGATCCGCCGGGAAGATGCGATGGGCCTGCAAAGCAGCCACGGTTATGCCGTACAGGAACTGGTCAGCCGTACTCTCAGTGGCGCCGATATGCGCCTTGAGGCGGTACAGCGCAATGGCAGCCTGCATTTCTACTGGGCTTCACCTATCCGCAATGAACAAAACCAGATCACCGGCGTGTTACTGGCCGAATACGGCTCAGGCTGGCTGTCGCAGTTTCAGTCCGGCACCAGCCAGACCATGGGACAGATTGTGGTTAACCAGTTTGTCGATAACGACCGCAGCCGTGGTCTGGAAATTTTCCGCATCGGCCAGGATGTCAAACGCGCCGGCACTATTGTCACCAAGCCAATTAATGATTACTGGTATCTGACCTACATTCCTTCTGACGAGCGCCCGCAACTTGAGCTGGTGCCACTGGCTACGCCCTGGCTCATCGTGCTGGTCGCGACCTTTGTCGGCCTGTTTGTGCTGGTCGGCATGCAGAAGCGCGACATTCTGCGCAACCAGCTGAAGCTGCTGACCTATGTGCGTAACCTCAGCCGCAAAGGCATTGATGAGCAGCCGGTATTTACCCTGGCGCTGTTCCACGAACTGGCGGTCAGTATGCAACACCTGATCAATACCGTACGCCCTGATGTCACCGACAATGGCAAAGCGAATGGCAACAGCCGCGAGCGTCAGGAAATCGCCCTGGAACAGCCAAAGAAGATCACCACCGTCAGCAACGCCAAACGCCAGACACTGCCGGAACTGATGGTCGAAGAAGTTGAACACGAGCACCCGATCGAAGTGGCGCAGGGTATTTTCCGCGCTTACGACATCCGCGGCATCGTCGGTCAGGATCTGACCGGAGATACCTGCTACTGGATCGGCCGCGCGCTGGGGGCTGAAGTACAGGAACGCGGCTTCAGCAAAATCAGCCTTGCCTGGGATGGCCGGGAATCCAGCCCGCAGCTGGCAGCACAGCTGCAGCTCGGTCTGAATGACAGCGGCTGCCATGTGATCCGCCTTGGCGCACAGCCAACCGGCCTGCTCTATTTCGCCACCCATGAGCTGGATACGCCATGCGGCGTAGTCGTGACCGGCAGCCATAATCCATCGGAGTTTAACGGCCTGAAAATCGTTATCGACCAGCATACCCTGGCGCAGGATGAACTGATGGCGCTGTACCACCGCATCATGCGCCGCGACCTGCCACAAGGGTCTGGCCAGACCGAAGAGCGCGAGCTGGCGGACACCTATCTGCAGCGTATCGAGGGCGACGTGCAGCTCGCCCGCAGCATGAAAATTGTAATTGATGCCGGCAACGGTATCGCCGGCCCTCTGGCCGAAAAACTGATGGCCATGATCGGACTGGAAGCCGAATGCCTGTTCTGCGACGTCGACGGCCGCTTCCCGAATCATCACCCGGACCCAAGCCAGCCAAAAAATCTGCAGGCGTTACAGGATGCGGTTAAAGCTCATAACGCTGATCTGGGCCTGGCGTTTGACGGTGATGGCGACCGTGTGGCACTGGTTGATAATAACGGCAAGATTATCTGGCCGGACCGCCTGCTGATGTTATTGGTTGACGATATTCTGCCGCGTAATCCCGGCCGCGATGTTATCTACGACGTGAAGTCTTCGCGCCATCTGGCTTCACTGATCAGCCGCCATGGTGGCCGCCCGACCATGTGGAAAACCGGCCACTCGCTGATGAAGCGCAAGATGCAGGAACTGAACGCCGTGGTCGGCGGTGAGTTCAGCGGCCACTTCTATATTCAGGACCGCTGGTACGGCTTTGACGATGGCCTGTATACCGCCGTCCGTTTGCTGGAGATTATCAGTCAGAGAAATCTGCCGGTGGATCAGCTGTTTGCCGCCCTGCCGGAAGATGTCAGCACCCCGGAAATCACCATCGACTGCGATGATGTGCGCAAATTCAGCCTGCTGCAGGAGCTCTCCGCCGACAGCGAACTGACTGCCGGCGCACGGGTATTCAACACCGATGGTCTGCGCATCGAGTTTGCCGAGGGCTGGGGGCTGATCCGGCCGTCCAATACCACGCCCAAGCTGACCCTGCGCTTTGCCGGCAACAATGCCGAAGCCATTGCCCGGATTCAGCAACGAATGAAGCAGGCACTTACCCGCCACGCGCCGGAACTCAAGGTTCCGTTCTGAGAAAGACGTCAATTCCCGTTGGCAGGGGCGCGCCGTATAACGTTATAATGCGGCGCGGTACATCAGGCTGCTGAGCGATGCCGCAGCCTGCCCGACCGTTTCTTATTTATCCGCTCATCAAGGAGCCAGACCATGCCATTGTCGCGTGACAGCGCCATGAATACCGCCAAAGTTCTCAGTGAAGCCCTGCCTTATCTGCAGCGTTTCGTCGGCAAAACCATCGTCGTTAAATACGGCGGCAACGCCATGATCGACGAAGACCTGAAGAACAGCTTTGCGCGCGATATGGTGATGCTGAAACTGATCGGTATTAACCCGATTGTGGTGCATGGCGGCGGCCCTCAGATCGGCGACCTGCTCAACAAACTGAATATCGAAAGTAAGTTTGTGAATGGTATGCGCGTCACCACCGGCGAAACCATGGACGTGGTGGAGATGGTGCTCGGCGGTCTGGTGAACAAAGACATCGTCAACCTGATCAACCAGAACGGCGGTAAGGCCATTGGCCTGACCGGTAAAGACGGCCAGCTGCTGCACGCGAAAAAGCTGCACGTTACCAAGAGCTCGCCGGAGCTGGAAAAACCTGAAATTATCGATATCGGCCATGTGGGCGAAGTATCGCGCATCAACACCCAGGTGCTGGATATGCTGACCAACAGTGACTTTATTCCGGTGATTGCGCCAATCGGTGTTGGCGAAGACGGTGCTTCTTACAACATCAACGCCGATCTGGTAGCCGGTAAAGTGGCAGAAGTATTACGCGCCGAAAAACTGATCCTGCTGACCAATATTGCCGGCCTGATGGATAAAGAAGGCAAGGTACTGACCGGCCTGTCCACCAAACAGGTGGATGATCTGATCGCCGACGGCACCATCTATGGCGGCATGCTGCCGAAGATTCAGTGCGCCCTGGATGCCGTACACGCAGGTGTAACCAGCGCCCATATCATCGACGGCCGGGTTGCTCACTCAACCTTACTCGAACTGTTCACCGACGAAGGTGTTGGTACCCTGATCACCAACCGCCGCAGCTGAGGAAGGTTACATGACTGAGACCGCCGACAAGCTGTCACGACGCGATCAGATTCTGCAGGCGCTGGCGCATATGCTGGAAACCAATCCCGGCGCCCGTATCACCACCGCCAGCCTGGCAAAAGCCGTGGGCGTGTCGGAAGCGGCGTTGTATCGCCACTTCCCGTCCAAGGCAAAGATGTTCGAAGGCCTGATCAGCTTTATTGAAGAAGCGGTGTTCTCCCGGGTCAGCCGTATTCTGCAGGATTTTGAGCAGGCCGATCAGCGCTGCGAACGGACCCTGACACTGGTACTGACCTTCGCCGAGAAGAATCCGGGCATGTGCCGCCTGTTATCCGGCGATGCACTGTCCGGTGAAACCGAACGCCTGCGCCAGCGCATTCAGCAGTTCTTTGAACGTATTGAAATGCAGTTCAAACAGATCCTGCGTGAAGCCGAAATGCGCGAAGGCAAAGTGCCGCTGCAGACCATCAGTGCAGCTGCCAATCTGCTCACCGCCGTACTGGAAGGCCGTATCCGCCAGTATGTACGCACCGAGTTTGACACCCGTCCGACCCAGTACTGGGACGAACAGTGGCAACTGCTGCAACCGCTGTTGCTGCGCGAGAAAAACCTTACCAGCCTGACGGTGTAAACCGCAGGCAAAAAAATCCCGGGACATGCCCGGGATTTTTTTAATCTTTTTTGCCTTCCAGCTCGCGGTCGACTTTATCCAGATCGACATCGTCATCCAGCGTACCGGCCGGGTAAACCTGCAGAATGCGCACACGCTCGTATTGCTCAGCAAAATCGCGGGTACTCTCTTTCATTTCCTGCTGACGCGCTTTGATGTTGCCTTCGCTGTCACGGATACCATTCTGCAACTGCACAATTTCAAGACGCATATCGGCAGGAACCTCCTGACCACGGCGCTCAATATTGGCTGCCTGCGCCTGGGCTTTTTCCAGCTTCTGTTCCAGATCAACAATGCGCCGGCGTTGCAGCTGAATGTAGGAGTCGATTTCATCGGCTTTGCGCTGCCGCGCACGTTCCACATCCGAAGGCTTGGCATACAGACGCAGTAAGTCGAGATCCAGTTTGCGCTGGGCAGTAATAGCATCCTGACGGGCTTTTTTCGCAGCTTCTTCAGCGCGACGCTGTGCCAGCTCTTCTGCGGTCGGAGCCGGAGCAACGGTTTTCACCACCATGCCGCTGCTGTTCAGTACTTCGTAACCCAGATGACTGTACTCGGTGGGAATATGATCTTTAACCACCACACGGCCATCGACAGTGAAACGATACAGCTTGTTAGCAAAGCTTGGACCCGAGGCCAGTAAGCAAACAACGGCAAACAGCCCAACCAGTGGCTTCATTGTTACAACACTCCTTTTGGTGCGCTTTATACCCGCACTTTTTTACTCAACCCCGTAACGATCGCGGTAAGCACTGATAGCGGCGGCATACTGCGCCAGCTCTGGTTTTTCAGATACATAATCCAACACCTGATTCAGACCCACGATGCTGATCACTTTCATGCCGAAGTCACGCTCAACTTCCTGAATGGCTGACAGCTCACCCTGACCTTTTTCCTGACGGTCCAGGGCAATCAGGGCAGCGGCCGGCGTTGCACCTTCTGCGGCGTTAATCATAGCCATGACTTCACGGATAGCCGTACCGGCGGTAATAACATCGTCTACGATAAGTACACGGCCGGTCAGCGGTGCGCCGACAAGGTTACCGCCTTCGCCGTGGGTTTTGGCTTCTTTACGGTTAAAAACGTAAGGCATGTCTTTGTTGTAGTGGTCAGCCAGCGCCACCGACAGAGTCGCGGCCAGTGGAATACCCTTATAAGCCGGGCCAAAGACCACATCGTAGTCAACACCGGACGCTTCCAGTGCTGCCGCATAAAAACGTCCAAGCTTGGCCAGCGCGGCACCGCTGTTAAACAGGCCGGCATTAAAAAAATAAGGACTGACCCGGCCGGATTTCAGGGTAAATTCGCCAAATTTGAGTACACCCTGAGCGATGGCGAATTCGATAAATTCTTTCTGATACGTCTGCATACGAAACCTGAGATTCAACCGCCAGCACAGGCCGGCAAAATAGTTCGGACGGAAGGGAGAAATACCGGCAATGCGTGACCAGAAGCACAACATTCTCGCCCATATTTACCCGCTTTCCAAAGGATGCGGTATGATACACGCTTCACCAGTTGGGAACCATGTATGAGGATTATCAGTTTACACGTCAACGGCCTGAAACAAGCGGTCGAAAAAGGGCTGTATACCTGGCTGCAAACCGCGCAGGCTGATGTGGTTGCCATTCAGGGGTTACTGGCCAAGGAATACCAGCTGCCTGATTCCGTCGTGTATCCCGATGGTTACAACGCCTATTTCTTCGATGCCGAAGCCGATAACTATTCCGGTGTGGCTATCCTCACCCGTGAAGTGCCGAAAGCCATTATGACCGGCCTGGCATTCCCGCAGTGCGATATGCAGGGGCGCTTTATTCAGGCGGATTTCGACCATGTCAGCGTTGGCTCCATCCTGTTCCCGACGGTTGATGAGCACAACACCCTGGAAGATAAACTGGCCTTCCAGAAATCCTTTCTGGAACATCTGAATAAAACCCGGCGCAAACGCCGCGAGTTTATTTTCTGCGGCAACTTTGAAGCGGCGCATAAAACCGTTGATCTGGCCGACTGGCAGAGCAATCAGGACACACCGGGCTTCCTGCCGGAAGAACGCGCCTGGTTCGATCAGATGTTTGGCCCGGCCGGCTACGTCGATGCCTTCCGCGAAGCCAATTTCGGCGAGAACCAGTTTACCTGGTGGCCGGATGCCGAAAGCGCGCGCCGCAATCAGCATGGCTGGCGTAAGGATTATCAGATCTGCACTCCGGGCATCCGTCAGTTTGTGGTGGAAGCCAAGCTCGATACCAACCTGCGCTTTGGTGATCACGCCGCGGTCATGGTGGAATACGAGTTCGACGAAGACTGACAACCCGCACAACTGACAGACAATAAAAAAGGCGCCACCGGCGCCTTTTTTAGTGCTGCAGACTGATCACTGCAACGATCAGCCAGCCAGCGCTTCCTTCTGTTTCGCGCTCAGCTCACCGATGGCTTTCTGTGCCAGTGCCAGCATGGCGTTCAGCTCATCCGGCGTGAAGGCTTCACCTTCGGCGGTGCCCTGAATCTCCACGAAACCACCGTTCTCGGTCATGATCACGTTCAGATCGGTTTCCGCCGTGGAGTCTTCGGCGTAATCCAGATCCAGCACCGCTTCACCGTTGTAGATGCCCACAGAGACTGCCGCAATCATCTGCTTCAGCGGCTCACCTTTTACTTTGCCTTTGGCTTTCAGCCAGTTAATGGCATCGACCAGCGCCACACAGGCACCGGTAATCGAGGCGGTACGGGTGCCGCCGTCGGCCTGAATCACATCACAGTCGATGGTGATGGTGTTTTCGCCCAGCGCTGTCAGATCAATAGCGGCACGCAGGCTGCGGCCGATCAGGCGGGAAATTTCCACGGTGCGGCCCTGTTGCTTGCCTTTGGCCGCTTCACGGATCATGCGCGAGCCGGTCGAACGCGGCAGCATGCCGTATTCCGCCGTCACCCAGCCCTGACCTTTGCCACGCAGAAACGGCGGCACGCTGGTTTCAACCGACGCGGTACAAATCACTTTGGTGTCACCGAATTCCACCAGTACAGAACCTTCGGCATGTTTGGTGAAATTGCGGGTAATGCGCACATCACGCAGCTGATCGGTTGTACGGCCACTGGGTCTCATAAGCGGAATCCTTGAATCTGATATTGAGTAAAGGCCGGCATTATAGCGGCAAAAAGCCCCAGCCCTTACAATGCAGGGGAATTTATTAACGCGAGAGACTTATGGTTTTCAGTATGACGGCCTTTGCCCGTGCCGGCAGCGAATGCCCGCAGGGACGTTTTACCTGGGAAATCCGCTCGGTGAACAGCCGCTACCTGGAACTGCACTTCCGCCTGCCGGATGCTTTCCGCGATCTGGAACCGGCCCTGCGCGAGCGCCTGAAAAAATCCCTCAACCGCGGCAAAGTCGAATGTGCCCTGCGCTTTCAGCCGTTACAGGGCGAAAACAAACTCAGCGTTAACCACGAACTGGTACACGAGCTGAACCGTGCCGCCGATGAAGTGCATGCCATCATCGGCCCCGGCAATGCCATGAATGTGCTCGAAGTGCTGGCCTGGCCCGGCGTAATCAGCAGTGCGGAAACCGACGGCAAAACACTGCAACAGGCGGCACTGCAGGCGTTCGACGATTGTTTGCGCAGCAGTTGCGATGCCCGGGCGCGTGAAGGCGAAGAACTGGCCGCATTAATCCGCCAGCGGCTGGAAAAAATGCAGCAGATTGTAGCTGCCGTTAGCGCCGCGATGCCCCAGGCACTGGCTGCCCAGCGTCAGCAGCTGGATGATAAAATCGTCGAACTGAATATCACCCTCGACAGCAGCCGGCTGGAAGCCGAAATGGTGTTACTGGCACAGAAAGCCGATGTCGCCGAAGAACTCGACCGCCTGAACACCCATATTCAGGAAGTCGGCCGTATTCTCAGTCAGGACGAACCCATCGGCCGCCGCCTCGATTTTATGATGCAGGAGCTGAATCGCGAGGCGAATACGCTATCCTCTAAATCACTGACTACCAGCATTACCCAGGCCGCCGTCGACCTGAAAGTGCTGATCGAACAAATGCGTGAGCAGGTACAGAACATTGAATAACCCAACCCCAACGTCCGGCCAGAACAGCGAGCTTCCTATGATTGGTACCCTGTTTATTTTCTCCGCTCCGTCCGGTGCCGGTAAAACCAGCCTGGTGAAAGCCCTGCTGCAATCCACCGGTTATATCGGTGTGTCCGTATCCCACACCACCCGCGCCCCGCGCCCGGGCGAAGTGGACGGCAAAGATTATCACTTCGTATCCGTGGCCGAGTTTCAGGACATGGTCAGCCGTGGCGCCTTTCTTGAGCACGCACAGGTGTTCGATAACTTCTACGGCACCTCACAGGAATGGGTCGAATCCGAGCTTTCCGCCGGTCGTGATGTGATTCTGGAAATCGACTGGCAGGGCGCGCAACAGGTCCGTCACCTGATGCCGGATGCCGTCAGCGTATTTATTGCACCTCCGTCTATTGCGGCGTTGCGTGAGCGCCTGCAGAAGCGCGGTCAGGACAGCGAAGACATTATCGAACGCCGCATGCGCGATGCGCGTAATGAGATGAGCCACTACGGTGAATACAACTATCTGATTATTAACGATAATTTCGAAAACACCGTCGAAGAACTGCGCGCCATCGTGATTGCCCGCCGCCATCGTCTGAGCGCCCAGCAGGTGCGCCACGAAGATGTGCTGCAGGAATTACTGAACGGCTGATCACGTCCGGAGCCCGCTGGCCTCTTCCCTTGCCGGCGGATTCCGCTACAATACCCGGTTCCACCGAATTCATCTGATTCCACAGGATATCCCATGGCACGCGTTACCGTAGAAGATTGCTTAACCAACGTTGATAACCGCTTTGAACTGGTCATGCTGGCCACCAAACGTGCCCGCCAGATCGCGGTACAGGGTGCCGAGCCACTGGTTGCGGAAGAAAACGACAAGCCAACCGTACTGGCTCTGCGTGAAATCGCTGAAAACCTGGTAACGCCAACCACCATGGCCGCCCAGGAAGAAGCCGCACGAGCGGAACAGTACTAAGCAGACCCAGCCTGAGGTTCTGCTTAAGTGCCCACCATTGATGCCTTATCGGAGCGGCTTTCCCACTATCTGAGCAATCCTCAGATTCAGCAGGTCAGCCGCGCCTATTACTACGCCGAACAAGCCCACGATGGCCAGCGCCGTCGCAGCGGCGAGCCTTATATCATCCATCCGTTAGCGGTCGCCAACATCCTGGCCGACATGCATCTCGACCATCAAAGCCTGATGGCCGCCATGCTGCACGATGTGATTGAAGACACCGGCGTACCCAAAACCGCTCTGGCAAAACAGTTCGGCGATGTGGTCACCGATCTGGTTGATGGTGTGTCCAAGCTCACCAATATTCACTTCGAAAGCAAAGAACACCAGCAGGCCGAAAACTTCCAGAAGATGGCCATGGCCATGGCCAAAGACATCCGCGTCATTCTGGTAAAACTCGCCGACCGCCTGCACAACCTGCGCACTCTGGGCTCACTGAAACCCGAAAAGCGCCGCCGCATCGCCAAAGAAACCCTCGATATCTACGCCCCCATTGCCAACCGCCTGGGTCTGAACAGTATCCGCGTGGAGATGGAAGAGCTGTGTTTCGAAGCCATGTATCCGATGCGTTCAGAGATGATCCGCAAAGCGGTAAAGGCAGCGCGCGGTCACCGTTCTGAGATTGTGAATAACATCGCCACCGCCGTGCGCAACCGCCTCACCGAGGTGGGTATCAGCGCCCGGGTGGTTGGCCGTGAAAAGCATCTGTTCAGCATTTACAGCAAGATGCGTGATCAGCGTAAATCGCTGACCGATATTATGGATGTCTACGGTTTCCGCATCATCGCCGACTCCGTCGATTCCTGTTACCGCATCCTCGGTGCCATGCACAGTCTGTATAAGCCGATTCCGGGGCGCTTCAAAGACTATATCGCCATTCCCAAAACCAACGGTTACCAGTCGCTGCACACCACGCTGATCGGTATCGGTGGTGTGCCGATTGAAATCCAGATCCGCACCGAAGAAATGGAAGCCATGGCCAACCATGGTATTGCCGCCCACTGGCTGTATAAATCGGAAAGCGATCAGGCCAGCGGCACCCAGCGTGCACGGCAGTGGGTACAGAACCTGCTCGAACTGCAGAAAAACGCCGGCAGCCCGCTGGAGTTTGTTGAGCACGTTAAAGTCGATCTGTTCCCGGATGAGATTTACGTGTTCACGCCAAAAGGCAAAATTCTCGAATTACCGTCCGGTTCCACCGCCATCGATTTTGCTTACGCGGTGCATACCGATGTGGGTAACCACTGCATCGCCTGCCGTATTAACCGCCAGCTGGCACCACTGAGTGCACGTCTGCAGAACGGTCAGACCGTGCAGATTGTGACCGCACCGGGCGGCCAGCCGAATCCGGCCTGGCTCAACTTTGTGGTCACCGGCAAGGCGCGCTCCAATATCCGTAATTACCTCAAGAGCCAGCGCCGCTCCGAATCGGTGGCACTGGGTGAGCGTCTGCTGAATAAAGCGCTGAATGCGCTGGGCAAAACGCTGGAAGATATCGACCAGCAGCATATTGATCTGGTGTTGCGTGAAACCGGCCTCGATGAACTCGGCGACCTGCTCGAAGATATTGGTGCCGGTAACCGTATGGCGCCGCTGCTGGCGCGCCGCCTGCTGGTTGCCAATAAAGAATCCGACATCGATCTGGAATCGGTTGAACAATCACCGCTGGCGATTAAAGGCACCGAAGGCCTGGTGGTGAATTTTGCCAAATGCTGCAGCCCGATTCCCGGCGACCCGATTATTGGTTACGTCAGTTCCGGCCGTGGTCTGGTGATTCATACCGAAAGCTGTAAAAACGTCGAAGAATTCCGCGATAACCCGGAAAAATGCGTCATTCTCAGCTGGGATAAAGACATCGACAGCGAATTTACCGTCGACCTTAAAGTCTATCTGGAAAACCGCCGCGGCATCGTCGCCGAACTGGCAAGCGCCATTACCCAGGCGGAAGCCAATATCGAAAAAATCAGTGTGGAAGAGCGCGATGCCCGCCTCAGCGTTACCCATCTGAGTCTCAGCGTGCATGGCCGCAAACATCTGGCCCGCGCGATCCGCCGCCTGCGCAATATCCGCGGCGTAAATAAAATTGTCCGCAGTAAAAATTAAGGATTGTTATGAGCCGCGAAATCATCGCTACAGAAAAAGCCCCGGCCGCTATAGGCACCTATTCCCAGGCTGTTAAAGTCGGAAAAACCGTTTACCTGTCCGGGCAGATTCCGCTGGTACCGGAAACCATGGAAATGGTTGAAGGCGATATTGAAGCGCGCATTCATCAGGTATTTAAAAACCTGTGCGCAGTATGTGAAGCGGCCGGCGGTTCTCTGCAGCAGATTGCCAAGCTGAATATTTTCCTGACCGATTTGGGCAACTTCGCCACCGTTAATAAAGTGATGGCGGAATACTTTGAGCAGCCATACCCGGCCCGCGCTGCGGTCGGTGTGGCACAGCTGCCACGCGATGCCGGTGTGGAAATGGACGGCGTACTGGAACTCGACTGAGTTTCTTTGCTGCATAAAAAAAGCGCTCACTGAGCGCTTTTTTTATGGCCGTTAACCGCAGACTAAATCAGCCCCATCTCGGTCAGCAGCTGGTCATAGCCTTCGCGGTAATTGCTGAATTTAAAATCGTAACCCAGCTCACGCAGACGCTTATTAGAGCAGCGACGGTTAGCACGGCGTGAGGCTTCCGGCACATCGTGATCCGGTTCCACATCACCGATACGGTCTTTCATCCACTCCAGCACATCAAACAGCGTGGCTGGTTCATCGTCGGTGGCCAGATAAATATCGTCCAGCGGTTTATCCGTCAGTGCCCGTTCAATCAGCAACTGCAATACACCCAGACAATCATCACGGTGAATACGGTTGGTCCACACCGGTGGTTCCGGATCACAGTGGCTGCCCTGCCGTGCCTGCTCAATCATGCGGGTGCGACCGGGACCATAAATGCCGGTAAAGCGCACAACAGTGCCAGGCAGTTTATCGTTCAGCAGCGCCTGCTCAGCGGCCAGCATTTCTTTACCGGCGAAGCTGCCGGGTTTGGTTTCACTGGTTTCATCGACCCATTCGGCGTTCATCTGGTGATAAACACTGGAACTGGAAACAAAGAACGCACGTTTCAGCTTCTGGCCTTTCAGAGCCCGCAGCACATTACGCAATCCTTTGTAGTAATAATCGTGGTAGCCCTCTTTCGAGAACACCGGAGAAGCCACGCTGTAAACCAGGATATCCAGATCCTCAGGTAACTCCTGCAGCGTTTCTGAGTCCGCCACATCGGCCTGAATCAGGCCAATACCGTCACCGATTGGTTTATCGGAGCGGCGGACACCCCATACCTGATGCCCGTCAGCATGCAGCCGCTGAGCCAGATTACCGCCAATATCTCCTGCCCCCACAATCAGAATCCGAGCCATGTAATTCTCCTCTTGCGCTCAGTCTGGTGCAGCCCTCTGGACCGCGCATTCATTGTTATTTTAGCCAAGTGACAGCATTCAGCCCCCACGGGCTTTATTCACCCGGATTTAATAGGTAAGCTAAATCAATTTTCCGGCACCCATACAAGGTAACAATTAAGGAACCCTTATGACGCTGACCGAACTCAAGTACATCGTAACTCTTGCCCAGGAACGTCATTTTGGCCGGGCGGCGGAAAAGTGCTTTGTCAGCCAGCCGACGCTGAGCGTAGCGATAAAAAAACTGGAAAGCGAGTTAGACATTGCGATATTTGAACGCAGCAAAAGCTCGGTCACCGTTACGCCGCTTGGTGAGCGCATCGTTACCCAGGCGCAAAGGGTGCTGGAAGAAGCCCGCACCATCCGCGAACTGGCCAGTGCCGGCAAGGATCAGCTCAGTACACCGCTGAAGCTTGGCGCTATTTTCACCATCGGGCCTTACCTGTTTCCCCATTTGGTGCCGCAGATTCACCAGCAGGCGCCAACCATGCCACTGTATCTGGAAGAGAACTACACCGGCGTACTGCGCCGCCAGCTGCGTGACGGTGAACTGGATGCCATCATCGTCGCCCTGCCCTTTACCGAAGCCGATGTGCTGACCCGACCGCTGTACGACGAAAACTTCGTCGTGGTGCTGCCGAAAAACCACCCCTGGTGCAAACAGAAAAGCATTGAAGCCGAACAACTGGCCGATGAAGATCTGCTGATGCTGGGCGAAGGCCACTGCTTCCGTGATCAGGTATTCGAACACTGCCCGGCGCTGGCGCGTAAGCATCACACCCGCCTCGGCAGCGTGCTCGAAGGCAGCTCACTGGAAACCCTGAAGCATATGGTCGCCACCGGGCTCGGCATTACCGTACTGCCGGAGTCGGCAGTCAGTAATCTCGACCAGAATCTCGTTACCACGCGTCCGTTCAAGGCTCCGGCACCGTTCCGTACCGTGGCACTGGCCTGGCGTGCCAGCTTCCCGCGCGGTCAGGCTATCGACCTGTTGCTGAGCACCGCCCGTCAGTGCCGTCTGGAACCCTGAGGGCAGGTAACGCGTGGCAAAACTCAGCCAGATCACCGAGCTGAAAGGCGTCGGCCCGAAACTGGCCGAACAGCTGCATAAACTACAGATCCGCAGTCTGGCGGATCTGTTTTTCCACCTGCCTTTCCGCTACGAAGACCGCAGCCAGATCACCCCGATCGGCGCCCTGCAACCGATGCGCCCGGCGGTGATTCAGGGCGAAGTGCGCGGCGCCACCGTGTTGTTTGGCAAACGCCGCAGCCTGCTGGTGAAACTGCAGGACCACAGCGGTGTCATCAGCCTGCGCTTCTATCATTTCAGCACCGCGCAGAAAAACCAGTTCAGCACCGGCACCACGATCCGCTGCTACGGTGAACCGCGCCGTGGCGCCAGCGGGCTGGAGCTGTATCACCCGGAATACACCCGGCTGGAAGAAGGCCTCGATTTACCGCTGGAACCGAGCCTGACGCCGGTTTACCCAGCCACCGATGGCATCAGCCAGCAGCGCCTGCGTTTGCTGCATGAGCAGGCGCTGGAGTTACTGAAAGCCGATCAGGTCGATCTGACCGATCTGCTGCCCGCCGCCTGGCTGCAGCAGTGGCGCCTGCCAACGCTGAAAGACGCCCTGCTGTTTCTGCATACGCCACCACGGGAAACCAATCTGGCATTGCTCGAAAGCGGCCAGCACCCGGCGCAGAAACGCCTGATTCTGGAAGAACTCCTCGCCCACCAGCTGTCTTTGCATAAATTACGCGCACAGGTTCAGGCCGACGAAGCTCCGGCCATCCACAGCGATAAAAACCTGCAACGGGCGTTACTGCAGCAGCTGCCCTTTACCCCGACCGGCGCCCAGCAACGGGTGGTGAGCGAAATCGAACAGGATCTGACCCAGCCTTACCCTATGCTGCGCCTGGTGCAGGGCGATGTGGGCTCCGGCAAAACCCTGGTTGCCGCACTCGCAGCCTGCGATCTGCTGCAGGCCGGTTTTCAGGTGGCGCTGATGGCGCCGACCGAAATTCTCGCCGAACAGCACCTCAACAACCTGTCCGGCTGGTTTGAACCTCTGGGCATCAGGCTTGGCTGGCTGGCCGGCAAGGTCAAAGGCAAGGCGCGCGAGCGTTCGCTGGCGGAGATTGCCAGCGGTGAAGCGCAACTGGTGGTCGGCACCCACGCGCTGTTTCAGGACGATGTGCACTTCGCCCGGCTGGGGCTGATTATTATCGACGAGCAGCACCGCTTTGGCGTGCATCAGCGCCTGTCGTTGCGGGAAAAAGGGGTGGCGCAGAAGTTATCGCCACACCAGCTGATCATGACCGCCACACCGATTCCGCGCACACTGGCGATGAGCGCTTACGCCGATCTGGACACCTCGGTGATCGACGAACTGCCTCCCGGCCGCAGCCCGATTACCACCGTCGCTATCGGCGAGCAGCGCCGCCCGGAAGTGATTGAGCGGGTCAATGGCGCCTGTGCGGAAGGTGCACAGGCTTATTGGGTCTGCACCCTGATTGAAGAGAGCGAGGCATTGCAGTGTCAGGCGGCGGAGAACACCGCACAGGAACTGGCCGAAGCCTTACCGCACCTGCGTATCGGCCTGGTACACGGGCGCATGAAAGCCGCCGAGAAAGCCGACATCATGGCGCGCTTTAAAGCCCACGAACTCGATCTGCTGGTTGCCACCACGGTGATCGAGGTTGGCGTCGATGTGCCCAACGCCAGCCTGATGATTATCGAAAACCCCGAACGTCTGGGCCTGGCACAGCTGCACCAGTTGCGCGGCCGGGTCGGGCGGGGCAGCGCCAAGAGTCACTGCGTACTGCTGTATAAAGCACCGCTGTCGTTTACCAGCAAACAGCGTCTGCAGGTGATGCGCGACAGCCAGGACGGTTTCTATATTGCCGAACAGGATCTGCAGATCCGCGGCCCCGGCGAGCTGCTGGGTACGCGCCAGACCGGCCTGCAGATGCTGCGCGTCGCCGATCTGCAGCGCGATGGCGATCTTCTGCCACAGGTACGCGATATGGCCCAGCAACTGTGGACGCTGCACCCGCACACGGTCGAACCCCTGATTCAGCGCTGGCTGGGCGACGCCGAACGTTTCGCCAACGTCTGATTTCTCCGCTTTTACCACTGGTCGGAATCATGACCTCAATCACGCTCTCTGCCGCAGCAGATGCAGAAGGCTGGTCTATAGTTATCTCCACCCCTAAACGATCAGCAAACGGATTTCACCATGGCCATCCCTGCCACCGTAATGAAAGTACTGGACGACTGGCACATTGATTACAGCCTGACCGACGACGAGGAGCTGTTCCACCTTATGCAAAGCAATCCACCGGCCTCCTATTCTGCCAAAGTTGCCAATGTCGTCTTCCTTAAGGACGACCTGGGCAAGGTGCAGGTTGTGATCCCCGGCAACCGCATGCTCGACCTGAATCAGCTGGCACATCAGCTCGGCCGGCAATTTACCGCGCTGTCCGCCACCGAGCTGGAACGCCTGAAAAAACAGCACGGTCTAGATGAGTTTCCGGCCCTGCCACAGGTCACCAAGCTGGAGAGTCTGGTCGATGATTCCCTGTTACTGCAGAACGAGCTGTTTATCGTCTCAGGAGCCGGGCACGAGTGGCTGAAGGTGCCGATGGAGCAATTCCGCAACCTCACCACCAGCTCGCGCATCGGCAGCTATACCGCACCGCTGATGACCGACATTCACTACAACGATCCGCAGCAGGATCTGGAAGATGTGCATGCCGCCATCCGCCAGTTCACTCCGCTGCGTATTAAACAGCGTCTGGCCGAAACCCTCGACCTGCCGCCGCTGCCGGAAACCGCACGGCGCATTATCGAATTGCGGGTCGACCCTAACGCCGATACCACCTCACTGGCGCAGGCGGTTGAGCTTGATCCGGGCATGTCGGCACAGGTGGTAAGCTGGGCGCGTTCGCCTTATTACGGCGTGCGCGGCGAGATCAAAACCGTGGAGGAAGCGGTGATCCGCGTGCTGGGCTTCGATCTGGTCATCAATCTGGCGCTGGGTCTGGCACTGGGCCGCACCCTGTCAGTCCCTAAAGAGGGCCCGCATGGCTATGCTCCTTTCTGGCAGCAGGCGGTGGTAACTGCCGCACTGTGCGGCGAGCTGGCCAAACTGATGCCCGCCCGTCATCGTCCCAGCCAGGGGCTGGCGTACCTGTGCGGCCTGCTGCATAACTTTGGCTTCCTGATTCTGGGCCATGTATTTCCGCCACAGTTTTCACTGGTTAACCGCCATATCGAAGCTAACCCGCATATCAACCGCTTCTATGTTGAGCGTCATTTGCTGGGTCTGACCCGGGAACAGATTTCCGCCTGTCTGCTGCAGCAATGGCGTATGCCGGAAGAACTGGTGACCGCCATGCGTCAGCAGCACAACCCTTACTACGAGGGCGAGCATGCCGACTATGCCCGCCTGCTGTATGTTGCGACCCGCAGCCTGCGCCGCCACGGTTTTGGTGACGGCCCGTTCGAGCAGCCGGAAGACTTCCTGCTGGATACCTTATTCCTGCGCGCAGACAGCGTGGATGAGGTAACGGTGAATCTGCTGGAGCGCATGGACGATCTGAGCGAGATGGTGCAGATGCTGAATCACTGAGTGCCTGCCGCCGGGTATAAAAAAAGCCGCAACTGCGGCTTTTTTTCTGCTCAGAAACAGGCGTTACCCAGCCTGCCCGCTCAGACTTTGCTTCACACCCGCCAGCCATTGCTGCAGTACCGGTTCACGGTAGGCCTGAGCCAGTCGCTGCAGTTCGTCATTCGGGGTGGTGCGGTGAACGTAGAGCAGAAACTCCGTCACGTCGCGCTGCAGACCGGCCTGCCAGTTTTCCGGTGGCTGCCAGTCACGCAGCACCGCCTGCAGTTGCGGATACACACTGCTGCGGGTAACGCTGAGCAAGGCCGAGAACTGCATGGCTTCGTCCAGCTGTTTAATCAGCGCTACCCGTGCAGGTGCTGGCGGCTGCTGACGCAAACGGCTGATATAGTCCTGATAGTTACGGCTGTTCTGATCGGCAATGGCGCTGAGTTCTTTGTTACGCGCGTTCTGCAGACGACGGCTGTTAAGGGTGCTCTGTAATAACTCGCGCTGCTGATCATCGAGAGAGGCCAGCGCACTGGCCAGGGTATTCTGCAGAGCGTCCGGCGCCCACAGCGGCGTCAGCCGGTCGACGACATCGTACTGAAAACCGAGCGGAGCCTGGGTTTCATTCAGAACCTGCTGCGCCAGATTACGTGCCTGTTCCCCCAGTCCCTGCAGACCGGAAGCGCCGATAATGGCTTCGAGCTGTTGCTGCGCCTGTTCGGCGGCCTGTTGCCTTGCCAGCTCCTCAGCACTCAGCTGAGCATCCGCTTCAGCATTGCTTGCCACCGGCATGGATATGGCACTAATACCCTGCGCGGCATTAATACCGCCCTGCTCCGCACTGACTGCCGGCATCGCTATCGTGCTGGCCAGCAGCACTGCCAGCATAGAACGCTGCATCTTCAATTCTGTTCTCCCGCTTTGGGGTTGTTGTAAGTGTCATGGTCAAGCGCCCCTTCACTGCGCGCCACCACCACCGAAACCATAGCATCGCCGGTAACATTCACGGCGGTGCGCATCATATCGAGAATCCGGTCGACACCGATAATCAGCGCGATCCCTTCAACCGGTAATTGTACCTGTTCCAGCACCAGCGCCAGAGTAACAAGGCCAACCCCAGGCACACCGGCGGTACCGATTGAGGCCAGCATGGCGGTCAGTACCACCAGCAGATACTGGCTCAGAGTCAGATCAATACCATAGGCCTGGGCGATAAAGGCCGTCGCCACGCCCTGCATAATCGCCGTGCCATCCATATTGATGGTTGCCCCCAGCGGGACGGAAAACGCCGCCACACGATTCTGAACCCCGAGCCGTTGCTCAACCGCACGCAGGGTAACGGGCACCGTGGCCGTACTGGAGGCGGTGCTGAAAGCAAATAACTGCACATTGCGCATTTTACGCAGAAAAACTCTCGGTGACAGACCAGACAGGCCTTTCAGCAATAAGGGGTAAACCACAAAGCCATGCAATAACAACACGCTGGTGACGGTCAGCATATAGAGCGCCAGATCACCGACCTTACCAATCCCCTGTTCGGCAAACAGGGTAAACAGCAAACAGAACACACCGTAGGGCGCGAAGCTCATCAGCAGGGTTACCAGCTTCATCAGCACTTCGTTCCAGTCGTTGAAATGGCTGCCAATGCGCTCACCGTATTCACCGGCCCGGCCAATGGCCACACCGATCAGCAGGGCAAAGACAATCACCTGCAGCATGGTACCTTCGGCCATCGCCTGCACCGGATTGCTGGGGAAAATATTGGCCAGCACGTCGATCAGCGCCATCGGCTGCGGCGGCACATAATCGCCCCCGGTGTTCTTATCGACACCGGCACCGGGTTGCCACCAGCCAGCCAGCAGCAGCGCCAGCGAAATCGCCAGACCGGTGGTCGCCAGATAGAGCGCGATGGTTTTCAGACTCAAACGACCGAGAGAGCCCTGATCACGCAGATGGCAGACACCACAGACCAGCGATACAAACACCAGCGGCACCACCAGCACTTTCAGGCTGGCAATAAAGATTTTGCCGCCCAGCAGAAACAGCCCATGGGTAAGAAAATCATCAAGGAAATAGTGCAGATACCCCTGCCACACAGGGTCACTCAGCAGGTCAGGAATCAGCAGCAAACGCTGGGTCAGACTGCCCAGCAGAATGGCAGCGGTCATGGCTATCAGAATCTGACGAGTAAGGCTCATACGGATATCCTATTGGCCGGGCCGCCGCGACCGGAGCCGGACGGTAAAGCAAAACCGCGGACGGTGCCGCGGTTTTTATGTTGTTATTTTTTTTTCGGTTTCAGGTATTTGCTCACACCCTGGAACCACATGACCAGTGACAGATCACCGGCAATTTTAATGTCTTTATCCTGAATGCCTTTCATAAAAGCATTTTTGTCTTTCGACGTCAGGATACGCAGACCAGTATCAGCGTTTTTGAAGCTGATGGTAAAGGCCGGATTTTTATGCGCCTTACGCTTGCTGCGTACGCTGTTGTCGGCAACGACATAGTGACGGACGATACCGCCATCTTCGGTCTGCAGCTGAAACGCAAAATCTTTGCCTTCCAGTTGCTTACGGAAATCAGGATTTTTACGCGCCGCTTTTTTCATCAGCAGGCCCAGGGCCCACAGCAGCAGTTGGAACTTGATCATGACACGTCCTCGGAATGGTAGAGAAAAAGAGTCTCTCAGGATTCCGCATGTTCGGTGATGTCGCCTGCATCCTGAAAGAGGCGCGATTGTGCCAGAGCCGGCATACATTGCAAAAGACCTTCTTTGCCTAAGCGGCGCATATGCTGGCGATTACGCTCAGGAATACGTTCCGGACGGCTGACACTGGCCAGCGCCTGCTCGATATCCGCCTCGCGGATAATATGCAGCATCGGGTAGGGGGAGCGGTTGGTAAAGTGGCTCATATCGTCTTCATCCTCACCTTCAAACAGGTAATGCGGATGAAAACTGGCCAGTTGCAGTACGCCTTCATAACCCATCTGAGCCAGCAGATTGTCGCAGATCAGCAGCCAGTTCCAATACAGGTCAAAGTCGTCAAAGCAGGAAGGTACAACGAATAACGCAGTGGGTAATTCCGCCGCATCGGCCTCGGCAACCTCACGCAGCAGTTCCATAAACTGCAGGGTGGCCTGCTCCGGGTCGGAGCTGTCACAGACATCGATACGCAGGGAATCAAAAACAGGAGCGGCAAAGGGGCAGAGCCCCTCGCCGATAACCAGCTGCTTAACCCATTCCCGGGTCAGCAGCTTTGCAGTGCTTATTGCACGGCCTCTTTCAGACCTTTACCAGGCTTGAATGCCGGTACTTTGGCTGCAGCGATGGTGATTGGAGCACCAGTCTGAGGGTTTTTACCCTGACGTTCAGCGCGCTGACGCACTTCGAAAGTACCGAAACCGATCAGGCTGACAGAGTCGCCTTCACTCAACGCTTTAGCAATCTGATCGGTGATCACGGTGATCACTTCTGCTGCTTTTTCTTTGCTCAGATCTGCTTTTTCAGCGATGGCCGCAGCCAGTTCTGGTTTACGCATGGATGATTATCCTTATTGGGCTGTAGTGGTCCCCGATTCCCCGGGGAGAACGTTATCCCCTGCCAATAGCAGGGGAGCGTGAAGTAACGAGAGGTCAGGGCAGAATAGCCGGCAGCTCTTTGTTGAGTGCTACTTTATTCATAACCCTGGCTCCGGTCAAAGCATAGCCGAGCAATTCGCCGTTTTCGTTGCGGAACTCGGCCTGAACGTCGGCTCCGTCACACTCTGTCTGCCACATGCCGGAAACGCCCGGTGCCGGTGGCGAAACCACCACAGGCACGACCGGGGTTTTCACCGTGACCGGCATCACGCCATAGCTCACATCCGTTGCTTCGCCGGCCAGGGTTTTGGCCAGCGCACGGGCGGATGCCATCAGCGGCAGCACATACAGCAGCACACGGCCTTCGACCTCAGCACAGTCGCCCAGCGCGTAGATATCCGCTTCGCTGGTCTGCAGCTGACGGTTAACCACGATACCGTGATTCACCTGCAGGCCGGCTTTAATCGCCAGATCCAGACGCGGACGCAGACCAATAGCAGACACCACAACGTCGGTTTTCAGGGTTTCACCATTGCTCAGGGTCGCGCTCAGCTCATCGCCATCGTGCACGATACGGCTGACCAGCGGGCCAAGATGGAAGCGCACACCCATGCCTTCCAGACCCTGCTGAACGGCATTGGCGGCTTCCGTTGGCAACAGTGACGGCAGCAGCTGCTCACATGGCGCAACCACGTCGATATCAAAACCACCGTTGGCCATATCGTTGGCGTATTCACAGCCAATCAGGCCGGCACCCATGATCAATACCCGCTTTTTGCCATCGGCAGCGGCACGGAAACGGGCGTAATCTTCGAGATCGTTGATGGAATAAATACGATCACCGGCATCACCTTCCACCCGCGGACGGATCACTTCCGCACCCCAGGCCAGCACCAGCTTGCTGTATTCAACCGGCTCTTCGCCGATAAACACTTTATGTGCCGCCGCATCGATATGGGTTACGCGGGTATTGGTGCGTATAACGATATTCAGCTGTTCGGCCATCGCCGCGGCACTGGCCATCGCCAGTTCATCGGCGGTTTTGTTCTTGCCGAAGCCTGTGGATAACATCGGTTTGGAGTAATTACGCCCGTCGTCGGCGGTAATCATCAGAATATTCTGCTGCGGCGCCAGCTTACGCAGTTCTTTGACCAGGTTATAACCGGCCAGCCCGGTTCCGATCACTACAATCGGGGCAGTATTCTCATTCATAGACTTTTATCCGGATGGAGACAGGTGAGAAAAGGACAGGAAGTGCGGAGGCACTTCCCGGATATTGAGCGGGGGAGGTATCAGATTTCTACCATCTCGAAGTCTTCTTTACCCACACCGCAATCAGGACAAATAAAGTCTGCGGGTACATCTTCCCAGCGGGTTCCCGGTGCCAGACCTTCTTCCGGAGCGCCCAGCTCTTCATCATAAATCCAGCCGCAAACAACACATTGCCACTTTTTCATACTATTACCTTAAAAAATACCGATTTTCAGAAAGGCGCTAAAACTACTCAGCCGCCGGGGGAAAATCAACGGTCAATTCCGGGCATTTGCCAACCGCGATTGGCCAGTCAGGCCCGCCCGGACTTGCCTGACGCCCCGATTTAGCGCATCCTGCGCGCCTGAAATGATCCCCGGTTTACCGGATGTCTGCGTCTCCACCGAGCCCGTTCATGAAGGTATTGTCCTCCCTGCATACGCCGGCGATTCCGTCTCTGGCACCTGTGCTGCATCCATCTGCTCCGTCATGGTCCAGCCGCAACCGGCGCCGGGCGTTCTCTCTGCCGCCCGTCTGGCGCGACTGGTTGCTGAACGAACAATCGCTGACGGCACGCCTCAGCGCCCTGCGCCCGGGCACCTTCAATGTACAGGTACTGGTGCAGTATTACGGCGAACCGACCACGGTCGAGCGTCAGGCCCTGAAGCTGTATGGCAATCAGCGGTTATGGATCAGGGAAGTGATTTTGCGTCTCGGCGATGTGCCCCTGGTGTACGCCCGCACAGCGGTTCCCCTGAGCACCCTGACCAACAGCGAACGGCGCCTGCAGGCACTGGGCTCACGCTCACTGGGCAGTTATCTGTTCAGCCAGCCGTCGCTGCGCCGCACGCCACTGCAGGTCAGCCACTGCAAAGCCAATGCACTGGGGTTAGAATGGTCACGGCGTTCGGTATTTACCCTGCACGGTAAGCCACTCATGGTGTCGGAAGCGTTTTCCCGGCGCCTGACCGAATTTCTCTGAAGGGCAGACCGGCCCCCGGCAAGAAGAAGAACTGTTATGTCCGCATTAACCCAACTGCTTGATCGTCACTGGCCGTCCCGCTGGGCACGCTGGCAGGACTGGATTGCCATTACCCGTCTCGACCGCCCGATCGGTTCTTACCTGCTGCTCGGACCAACGCTGTGGGCTTTATGGATTGCCGCGGCCGGCGTACCCGACCTGAATCTGTTGCTGATTTTCACCGCCGGTGTGTTTCTGATGCGCTCCGCTGGCTGCATCATCAATGACTTTGCCGACCGCAAAGTCGACGGCCATGTTAAACGCACCGCCGACCGGCCGCTGGCCACCGGCCGCATGACCAGCAAACAGGCGCTGACCGGCTTCGCTGTGCTGGTTTTACTGGCCTTCCTGCTGGTGCTGCTGACCAATACCTTCACCATTATGCTGTCGTTTGCCGCCCTTGGGCTGGCGTCGCTCTACCCTTTTATGAAGCGTTACACCCACCTGCCGCAGGTGTTTCTTGGTGCCGCTTATTCCTGCGCCATTCCGATGGCCTTCGCCGCGCAGAGCAACGAAATTCCGGCCGTTGCCTGGCTGCTGTATATCGCCAACCTGTGCTGGACCGTGGCTTACGACACTATGTATGCCATGGTCGACCGCGATGACGACCTGAAGATCGGCATCAAATCCACCGCGGTGCTGTTCGCCGAACTGGATCTGGCAATGATCGGTCTGCTTCAGGGTATAACGCTGTTCTGCCTGCTCGCTGCGGGCAACCAGCTGGCGCTGAGCTGGCCGTTTTATGTTGGTCTGCTGTGCGGCGCGCTCTTCTTTGCTTCGCAGTTATGGCAGATCCGCTCACGCGGCCGGGAGGTTTGTTTTACAGCTTTCCGCCAGAGTTACTGGTTTGGCCTGATTATCTGGGCCGGCCTCGCAGGCCATTACCTGCTCGCCTGAAGCGCATTCTGCCCGGGCGTTCTTCGAGCACCTCCGCACAGAATGTGCAGAAAGTTCCGCCAATCGGTCGTTACTGAGTCAGTTGTCACATCCCTGTAACATTGCACCAGTGTAATACCAGCGCAATACGGGATTGTGACACTTGCGTGACGACAACTATGACTAAAGCAGGCAAGACGGTATTAATCGTCGATGATGAAGCGCCAATCCGCGAGATGATCGCGGTCGCCCTGGAAATGGCAGGCTACGAGTGTATGGAAGCCGCCAGCGTTCAGGAGGCTCATGCTCATATCGTCGATAATAAACCAGATATGATTTTGCTCGACTGGATGCTGCCCGGCACCAGCGGCGTGGAGTTTGCGCGCCGTCTGAAACGGGATGATCTGACCGCCGAGCTGCCAATTATTATGCTCACCGCCAAAGGCGAAGAAGACAACAAAGTACAGGGGCTGGAAGCCGGTGCGGATGATTACATCACCAAACCCTTCTCCCCGCGTGAACTGGTTGCACGCCTGAAAGCCGTGCTGCGCCGTGCCACACCACAGGGTATTGAAGAGCCTATCGACGTCGGTGGCCTGATGCTGGACCCGGTCTGCCACCGCGTGACCTCACACAGCAGCCCGATTGATATCGGCCCGACCGAATACCGTCTGCTGCAGTTCTTTATGACCCATCAGGAGCGTGCCTATTCACGCGCTCAGCTGCTGGATCAGGTGTGGGGAGGCAATGTGTATGTCGAGGAGCGTACTGTTGATGTACATATCCGCCGCCTGCGCAAAGCACTGGGAGAAACCCACGAGCATCTGATTCAGACCGTTCGCGGCACCGGCTACCGCTTCTCGACCAAAGCGTCCTGAAACCGATGAGCCCGGTCTGGCGCAGGGAATTGCGCCGCCTGTGCTATCTGCTGCTGCTCGCACTGAGTATCGGCTTCAGCTTTCACCAGCCTGGTACAGCGTTAGCACTGGCACTGGCTGGTTATACCGCCTGGCAATGGCTGCAACTGTCGCGCCTGCAGCACTGGTTGCAACAGGGCCAGAGCACACCGCTGCCACGCACCGTCGGCGTCTGGGGCGCGGTTTTCAGCGAAACCCAGAGGCTGCAACAACGCAGCAGCAAGCATCAGCAGAAACTGCAGGCCATTATCAACCGCATTCAGGATTCCACTGCCGCCCTGCAGGATGCCGTCCTGATGGTCGACAGCCACGGCAATCTGGAATGGTGGAATCATGCCGCCAGCAAATTTCTCGGACTGCGGGCGCCGGTCGATGTCGGCCAGCCCATTACCAACCTGATCCGCAACCCGGCTTTTAACGACTACTTTAATCACGGCGAGTATGACGAGCCGCTGGAGATAAAGTCACCGGTTAACAGCCGCATTCATCTGCAATTCAACATTACCCAGTTTGGCCGTAAAGACCGGCTGCTGGTCGTGCATGACATTACCCGCCTGAAGCAACTGGAGCAGATGCGCAAAGACTTTGTTGCCAACGTCAGCCACGAATTACGTACGCCACTGACCGTGGTATCCGGTTACGTCGAAACCATGGCCAGTGTCAGCGATCAGCTGCCGCCACGCTGGGGACGTATGCTGGCGCAGATGAGCGAGCAGAGCGCGCGTATGGAAGCCTTAATCAAAGATCTGCTGATGCTGTCACGGCTGGAAACCACCCAGCAGGAACAGCCACAGGCGGTGGCGATTGAACCGCTGCTGGCCAGCATTGCCGCTGATGCCCGGGCATTGAGTCATGAGCGCGGCCACGACATCCGTCTCAGCATCGACTGCCCGGCACAGTTACTGGGCTACGCCGACGAACTGCGCAGCGCTTTCTCCAATCTGGTCTTCAACGCGGTGAAATACACGCCGGATGGCGGCAAAGTGGAGTTAAGCTGGTACTGCAACGATGACGGCGCTTTTTTTGCGGTGCGCGATAATGGCAGCGGCATTGAGGCGCATCATTTACCACGCCTGACCGAGCGTTTTTATCGCGCGGACCCAAGCCGCAACAAAGCCACCGGCGGTACCGGACTGGGTCTGGCCATAGTCAAACATGTGCTGTTACGCCATGAAGGGGAGTTGCTGATCGAAAGCGAACCGGGCAAAGGCAGCTGTTTTATCTGCCATTTCAAACCGCAGAAGCTGGTTGGCTGTATGCCTGAACATAAAAAAGCGGGCACCGAAGTAAACCCGGTGGAAGCGCTGACTGCTCAGCGCACCTTAGCGATAAAACGTGACAGCGTTGCCAGCTTTTCCGGGTCGTCATCAACGTAGCGGATCAGCATCTGAATGGTCTGTGCATCAGGATGGGGTTCCTGTGCCTGCATCATGCGTACATAACCGTTAATACGCGCGACATCGCCGCTGTCCTGATCAACAATATCCAGCACGACCTGCTCCAGCAAAGCCGGTAACGGCCCCTCACGACGAAAGACGCCGATCAGCTCCTGCAGGCTGATATCTTTAATCACCAGTTTGGCGCTGCCACCCGAGCCAAAACGTACACTGGCCAGGCCGCGGGCCTTGGCGGCACTTTTGCGGGCCGGAGCGGCCTGCTCACCCATTAATACGGATGCGCCGCCCAGATCTGCGCTGGCAACGGTTTTCGGTTCAGCCATGGCTTTAGGCGTTGCGCCCATCAGCACGGATGCGCCGCCCAGATCTCCGCCGGCCACCTTGGCTGCTCCGCCAACGCTGGCAGCACCCAGCACATCAGCAGAACCATTGCCGGGGGCAGCTTTACTTTCGCCCTGATTGGGGCGGATTTTCAGATGTTTGTAGACCAGTTTGGCCAGCTTACCGACGAAATTTTCGCGCGTGAAAGGCTTGCCGATATATTCCGAGACGCCCGCCTCCACTGCTTTCAGCACGTGATCGCGTTCGCCGCGGCTGGTGATCATCATAAAAGGGACTTTTTTGTAGCGCTCATCGGCCCGCATCCACTGCAGAACCTCAATGCCTGAAACTTCCGGCATTTCCCAGTCGCACAACACCAGATTGATGCTCTTGCCATTCATGATGCTGATAGCCTTACGGCCATCGACAGCTTCATGTAATTCACAGCCCGGGTAAGTGTCACGGACTGCTTTTTTTACCAGATCGCGGATAAATGCTGCATCATCAACGACCAGAATGTTCAGTGCTGCCATCGGCTAACCTTTGCCTGTGGGTATCCCCTTCAGCATAGCCGAATCCGCCGACATTGCCCGGCTGCCCCAACCGCTCAAGACGCAGGCGGGTTGCACCGATCACCGCCGCAGGCATAACAAACCAGTTCACCAGCGGAATCATCATCAGAAAGGCCACCACCGCGCCAAAACTCAGCACGGTGAGGTTGTCGCCAGCCATAGCTTTACGCATCTCGGCAAAACTGCGGCCATGGTTATCAAAGGAATAATCGATGTACTGCAGCGCCACCACCCAGCTGCCGAACCAGAACCACAGTAACGGGCTGGCCAGATTCAGGCCGGGAATAAAACTCAGCACCAGCAACAGCAGGTAACGCGGCAACAGATAACCAAGCTTGGTCAGCTCGCGGCCAAAGGTGCGGCGGATCATCTTCAGCACAGGCTCTTCCGGCAGCACTACACCCGCACGGCGTTCGACCTGTTCGCTCAGCAAACCATTAAGGGGACTGCCCAGCGTTACCAACAGGGTACTGAAGAAATACGCCATCACCAGCAGCATGGTCAGCAGTGCCAGTGGCATCAGTAACCAGTAAAGCCACTCCAGCCAACCCGGCAGCCAGGCCACCAGGGATTCAATCCAGCCATTCAGCTTGCTTCCGCCCCACCAGCTGGCGGCACTCATCACGACGATATTCAGCAGTAATGGCAAAGCAACAAAGCGGCGCAGGCCCGGCTCGCGTAACGAGAGGAGGCCCTGCCATAAGTAATGCCAGCCAAGAAATGGGTTGCCGTTCATAGATAGCTCCGTGCATCAATCCGGGCGCTTTTATACAATGCATCCCTTTGAATAACCACCCAACAACCCGTGCTGCTGACAGTTAAAAGCGGCCAATCTGAACCGGAGAACCGTGCCCGTGACGCCGCAACGTCTGGAGAGAATTCATCAAACCCTGAGCCTGCGCCAACCCGATTTAACCGTACTGACCGACGAGGTGCATAAAGACCGCAACCTGTCGGCCATCGTCCGTACCTGCGATGCCTTTGCTGTGCCCGAAGTCCACTGTGTCTGGCCCGGAGATCAGTACCGCCTGCGCCGCAACCAGACCGCCGGGGCGGGCACCTGGGTCGATGTACAAACCCACCCTTCTATTGATACCGCCATAGAACACCTGCAGGAGCAGGGCTTTACCGTCTGCGCCGCCCACTTCAGCGACCGCGCAGTCGACTTCCGCGATTACGATTTCACCCGCCCAACCGCACTGATGCTCGGTAATGAGAAAGAAGGTATCAGTGCCCAGGCCGCCGGGCTGGCCGACGAGCATCTGATCATCCCGATGCAGGGCATGGTGCAATCCTTTAACGTATCGGTTGCTGCAGCAATCATTCTCAGTGAGGCCCAACGCCAGCGTGAGGCAGCCGGGTTGTTTGACGAAAACCGCCTGGATGAAGAAACCTACCAGCGCTTACTGTTTGAATGGTGCCAGCCCACCATTACCAAACTCTGCCACAAATATAAGCTGCCTTACCCGGAGCTGGGAGAGGACGGAGAACTGGTGGACCCTCAGGGATTTTCTGCTCTGGTCAACGGCCGCAGCTGATATTCCCAGCTCAGGTCACGGTTATTGAACCGCATCTGTGCCAAAGGAATGCGCTGATAGCGGAAATCCTGCTGCCAGAACTGCAACAGGCCCTGTTCAAAGCGGCGCGGAATCTGTGCACCCAGTAAAACCACGCGCAGCGCTTTCGGTGGCAGCCGCAACAGCCACTGGCGCTGCTGACCAACCTGAATGGACTTATCCACAGACGCCAGTGCGCAGATCAGGCGCTGCTCCGCCAGAGCCGCCTGACCAACCGGGTCACAGCACAGACTATCGGGCAGCCGTGACGCTCTTGATGTCTGATAACTGACGGGCTGAAACTGCGCATCCGGCCACTGTTGGGGATCAATCCCTAACCAGATACCGTGAAAACCACCCGTCTGCTGCCAGGCTAACGGACAATAGGGGTCGCTGAAAAAACGTTGCAGCAACCAGTCCTCAGGCTTGCCGATATCCTCTTCTGCCCGCGCTTTACGCTGGGCAACCAATGCTGCTTCTATATCTGCACGCTTGCTCTCAGCCTGACGCAGAAAATCATCGCGGCTGATCAGGCTGCGCAGGTTATCCGGCAGGCGTTCGTATTCGGCATGCATATGTGTCAGATAATCTTCCGCAGCAATGCGTAGCGGTGCTGCCTGAGCAGGAGGCGGCAGCAACCAGGGCAAACCACTGGCCGTCGCCGGTAATAATGGAATAAATCCACGCTTCAGCAGTGGAATGGCCTCTTCTCCTAAAGGCAGATATACCAATTCCGGCGGCAGACTGAGGGTATTACTCATAAAAACGCATGACTCCTGAAGAACCGTCGACAGATAAACGCCCACCCCTTTGTGCGATATATCTCACAAGACAGTGCGACATCTGGGTAAAAAGCACTGGATGCGACGGAAGAAACGACACAGAAAAAATGTAAGACATTGATTTATAAGGACTTTATAAAAACACGCTATCTCTGATTAACCACAGTATAGAAAACCTGGGCTATCCCAGAAGGTCGATTCTGCTATCTTTAATTCCACAAGGACGAACGCACTGCCGGGATGGCAGTGATCAGGAAGATAGTGCTAAGGATTGCAGTCACGGATAGATAGTCGGCGAAGGATCGCTGGTCAGGGATGAGCAACCGCGAAGGATAGCGGCAAGGATGAACGAAGACTAGGACGCCAGGATGGCGCTAGGGTGCTGTGGCGGTCAGGACAGGATGTCCTGACCGCCCGATTTTTTTTGGGGCACGCGAAATTTTTGCTGTACCCACTTCACTCCCTCAATCCCCGGCAACAGCCCAATCGCAGACTTCTTCTGCATTTATTAGTCAGCGGCTGTGATAACGCTCTGCCAGTAAACCAACACCGACAAAAGCCCCCACTACCACACTCAGAAACATCCCCGATGACAGCGTGCGTAAATAGCTGTCGAGTACGGGCGTCAGCCACACCGACAAGGCACCATAGCCAAACGTACACAACGCAATAAAGACCCCGACACGCACCCAGATGGGATGTGGACGCACTAACCGGCGTACCAGATCGTTAATCGTATCGCCAAAAATAACCAACAGGGTTGCTACCAGCGCCAGCGCTATATCATCGGTATGTGGCCGGACATGGCTGGCGAGGGTCTGAATCAGGGTCATGCAGGTTCTCCGTCAGGTGAATAAATCTGTCCGCTGAAAGCAAAGCAGACAGGCATCACATTAGTCCGAAAGAACAGCCTGTTCCATTTCTGTTACGAATAAAAACTGAACGTTAACTAAACAGCGTGGTGTTCCATCACCGCTGTGCCATTCTGGAGATGTGCAGTAAAAGACATAATAAGGAACTGCGAACATGAATGAACTTCCTCACCGCCTGGGACAACTGCTGTTGCAGCAGCAGAGTATTACAGAAGAGCAATTACAACAGGCGTTGAGCTATCAGGCGCAGAACCCCTGTCAGCTCGGGCAGGCATTGATTCAGCTGGGGTTTATCGATGAGCGTGCCCTGCGAGGCGTGTTGCGCCGCCAGCGCTGGCTTAAGCCTTGTGCAGCCTGCTTTGCCCTTATCGCTCCCTTCTCAATGACCTGGGCGGATGAAGACAAAGAAGCCGCTTTCAGCAGTGACTGGCTGGAAGCCAGCCACTGGGATCTGGTTGATGATGAGCGTGTAACAGAACATTCGTCATCGGTTGACCTGATGAAGTTTGTTGCGCTGACCGCCTGGGATATTTATCAGGGCGAACCAGTGCCCGGAGAAGTGCGTTATAACGTCAGCCAGACCAACAATAAAGGCTACAGCCTGGAATTATCGATGCGTTTCTGAATACCACCACGCCCGAAAAGCATAAAAAAAGCCCGTCCAATGGACGGGCTTTTTAATTTGGTGCCGGCACCAAGAGTCGAACTCGGGACCTACTGATTACAAGTCAGTTGCTCTACCGACTGAGCTATACCGGCTAAGTGGGCGGGGATATTACTGACCTGCCTCTGCCCCGTCAACCGCTTTTTTGGCTAAGCCTATGAAAATTATCGCTTTATCGTGTTTTCAGTCAAAACAGCTATATTCCGGCCACAATCCGACGGATTAACACGCCTGATGGGCGGTTTGCTCTGTGCATTGGCAGACATAACCGTCTGCCCGGGCCGATTAAATTTAGGGTGAACAGTGCTTAATAAAACTGTCACAATCAGCATCGGAAATTTGCCGTAGAATCGAGGACCCTTATGAGCGGTGGCTATATTCTCGTTGTCGATGACGAGCCTGCAATTTGCGATATGATCCGAACCTGCCTTGAACTCGCAGGCTTCCGTGTGAAGCTATCTGCCAATGGCCATCTGGCCCATCAGATGATCGTCAATGAACGTCCGGATCTGGTAATCGCCGACTGGATGATGCCAATGCTTTCTGGAATTGAGCTGACCCGCCGGCTGAAGCGTGATGAGCTTACCGCCGATATTCCGGTCATTATGCTGACCGCCCGGGCCGACGAAGACGACCGTATCAGCGGCCTCGACAGTGGCGCCGATGACTATATTCTCAAGCCGTTCTCCACCCGTGAGCTAATAGCCCGAATCCGCGCCGTATTACGCCGCACCAATGCGCTGATTGATGACGTGCCGGTGAAGGCCGGTAAGCTCAGCCTTGACCGTTCTTCCCAGAACGCCAGTATCAGCGGTCAGCCTGTTACTCTTGGCCCGCTGGAATTCCGTTTGCTGGAATTTTTCATGCTCCACCCCAATCGCGTATACTCCCGCGCCCAGTTGCTGGACCGGGTCTGGGGCGGCAATGTCTACATTGATGACCGCACGGTGGATGTGCATATCCGGCGTCTGCGTAAAGCGTTGTCGATCGATGATCAGGAACAGATGATTCAGACCGTACGCGGTGCCGGTTACCGTTTTTCTCCGTCCGATGAAGTAAAGAGCTAAGGGGAAGTGTGTGCAGCAGGTTGCCTGGCAACGTGAGTTTTTCCGCATTCTGGTCGTGGTTGGACTGGGTTTTGCGCTTGGCTGGTCATCGGGCCATGCCATCTGGGGGCTTATCCTCGGCCTGTTAACAGCCCAGGTTATGGCCTTCCGCGCAATGGCCAGCCTGTACCGCTGGAGTTACCGTCAGGGTCCCCCGCCACAGGACAGCGGCCTGATTGGTTACAGTGTGGATAAACTGATCCGCCGCGAAAAGAACCTGAAAAACAAACTGGCACAGCAGGCCGTGCAACTGCAGCGTTATAATCAGGGCATTGAGTCCCTGCATGATGGTGTTGTGATCATCGGTCAGGAAGGCTATATCACCAACTTCAATGGTTCGGCCTCGCGCCTGCTCGGTCTGCGCAAAGAAGACAGCGGCCAGCACATCACCAACTTAATCCGTAATCCACGTTTCACCCGTTATTTTAACGAAGGCGATTACAGCTCCTCTCTGCAGTTTGATGTCAGTCATCGTAAGCAATTCAGCCTGCAGATTCAGATCACCCAGTTTGGCCTCGACCAGAAAGTCATGCTGGTGAAAGACATCACCGAGCGTAAGCGGGTGGAAACCATGCGGCAGAATTTTATTGCCGACGTCTCGCACGAGCTGCGCACTCCCTTAACCGTCATTAATGGTTATCTGGAAATGCTCGGTGATATGGAGTTACCGCCCAGCCTGCAAAAAGCTATCTCGCAGATGAATGGCCAGGGTCAGCGTATGAAGAGTCTGGTCAACGACCTGATTGAGCTGTCCAAGCTGGAAAGCGCCAATACAGAACAGCTGGGTGACTGGTTTAACCTGCAGCAGCTGGGCTACTCGGTGGTTGACCAACTGCAGGCTTACAGCGAAAACCGCATCGTCTTTAAATGCACGCAGCAGATTGAGATTCAGGGCTTCAGTGATGAAATGAGTTCGATACTGACCAACCTGCTGACCAATGCCATTAAATACGGCGGCGAAGGCAAAATTGAATTTGCCATCCGTTCAGGCTTCGACGGCGTAAAAGTAAGTATCAGCGACAGTGGCCCCGGCATCCCGGCACAGCATATCAGCCGGCTGACCGAACGCTTTTACCGTGTTGACGATTCGCGTGAATCCACCGTCGGTGGTTCCGGTCTGGGACTGGCCATCGTTAAACACGCGCTGGAGCATCACGATACCGTGCTGGATATCGAATCAACGCTGGGTAAAGGCAGCACGTTCAGTTTTATTATCTCTTCTGATCGCAGCCGGGTTGTGGAAAAAGACTGAGTATTTAACGCCTTAACGCGGACACAAAAAAAGCGCCTTAAAGGCGCTTTTTTTGTTTCTGCTTTCAGCATCGACACATGCCGCTATCAGAATTTGTATTCCAGACCCGCACCGTAATACTGAGCGTTTACGCTTTCGTCATCAGACTCTTCGCTGGTTGCATAAACAAAGGTCTTGGCATTTTTAGCCAGCTTGTAATCAGCACCCAGACTGTAGCTTACGCCACCTTCTTTCTTAATATCAGACGCGCCGTACTGAGCCTTCAGCGTTACATCAGACGTTGCTTTGAAAGCTGCAGAGGCCATCCAGCCTTCTTCAGAGTTGCCATCGGTGTCCAGAGTTTCCCACAGCGCGCCCAGCTGCACCGCGCCCACTTTGTACTGACCAACCACACGCTGAGCGTCAACTTTCTCACCGTTTACTTCGTTGTCATAGGCATAGGCTACGTAAATATCGCCACGGGTATACGCCAGAGACGCTGACAGGCCGTTGTTTGTGTCTTCATCTTCGGAGTTCAGATGATCAACAGTTGCAACCAGACCGGCAAAAGACGGGGAGGTATACTGCACACTGTTCTTTGAGCGGTTTTCGCTTTTCGAAATGATGTTTTTAATATCACCCTGCAGATCGTTAAACAGATCCACTTTGTTTTGTGCATTTTTAAACGGTGTATCAAACATACCGGCCTGCACACGGCCAAAACCACCTTCGATACCGATAAAGGTATTACGCTGACTGAAAGTCTGACCAGCGGCTTTTTCACCATCATCCTGGAAGGTTTCATACTCAGCCTGGTAGATCCCTTTCAGGCCATGCTCCAGAGCAATCTTACCTTTCACACCCAGACGTGACGCATTGGAGTTCAGCTGGGAAAAGTTACCGCTATTTTCCGGCTGCACAAATTCCTGGGTGACGTTGATCTTGCCGTAGAATTCCGGCTTTTCAATTTCAAGATTAATGGTTTCAGCCTGAACCAGAACCGGAGAGGCGATAGCGAGAGATAAGGCGATTTTTTTCATAATGAGTCCTGAATAATGTCGTGCAGTGTTATGGCCCATTACCGGTAAGTGCCGTATCAGGCAACAGGCTGGCCGATAGGTGACAATTCTGTTTCAGTTACATTACAGAATTATGACATCGACAACATTTATTGCAGCCAGATGACAATTCCGTGAATGTTTTATGAATATACCTCCCGGCTATCTGTCTAAGTTAAGCCCAGATACGCCACTTTGCTTTATTCCGGTGCGCACAATCCTGACTTATATCCACAAAAAAGCCCGCACTGAGGCGGGCTTTGGTATTCAGTCAGCGTACAAAAATCACTCTTTGTTGGCCTGTTCTTCTATTTCAGTCAGTGAGCTGTGGCGAACGTCGGTTCCTTTCACCAGATAAATCACCTGCTCCGAAATGTTACGGGCGTGATCACCAATACGTTCGATGGCACGCAGAATCCACAGGATATTGATCGCCTGACCGATAGAGCGCGGATCTTCCATCATATAAGTGATCAGTTCACGCAGGGCCGAAGCGTACTGCTGGTCGACCAGTTTATCGTTGCGCACAACGTCAATAGCGCCATCCACATCGTGACGGGCGAAAGCATCCAGTGCACCGGAAATCATTTTCACAACTTCAGCGCCCATATAACGCATCGCCTGCTGACACAGCTGGTTGCTGCTGTTATCGGCAACTTCCAGAGTGTGAATGGCAATCTTGCTGGCTTCGTCACCAATACGCTCAAGATCGCGCACAACGCGGGATACTGCCAGTACCATGCGCAGGTCAGAAGCAGCCGGCTGGCGACGCACCAGAATCTGCGTGCACTCGTGGTCGATGTTCACTTCCATCTTATCCACTTCGTCTTCACGGCGGATAACATCATCGGCCACACGGGTATCACCGCTGCAGATCGCTTCGATGGCGTTGGCTACCTGACGCTCGACCAGACCACCCATACCCATCATATGGTTGCGGATCGCTTCCAGATCAGCGTTGAACTGTCCGGAAATATGCTGGTTAAAATTCATTTCCATTGTCGCGTCCCCTTACCCGAAACGGCCGGTGATATAGGCTTCTGTTAATGTGTGCTGAGGCGTCGTAAACACCTGATCGGTCGGGTTTACTTCAATCAGCTGACCAAGGTGGAAATACGCCGTACGCTGTGACACCCGCGCAGCCTGCTGCATAGAGTGGGTTACGATGGCGATGGTGTAATTCTCACGCAGTTCGTCGATCAGTTCTTCAATCTTAGCCGTTGCAATCGGATCCAGCGCTGAACAGGGTTCATCCATCAGAATCACTTCCGGATCGACCGCAATAGTGCGGGCGATACACAGACGCTGCTGCTGACCACCGGACAAACCTGTGCCGGGTGAGTGCAGACGATCTTTTACTTCATTCCATAAGCCGGCACGCTGCAGACTTTTTTCCACAATCTCATCCAGATCAACACGCGAATGCGCCAGGCCATGAATACGTGGGCCGTAAGCAACGTTGTCATAAATCGACTTAGGAAATGGGTTTGGCTTCTGGAACACCATACCAACCCGCGCACGTAAAGGCACGACATCCACTTTCGGATCGTAAATATTTTCACCGTCGAGCAGAATTTCACCACTGATACGGCAGATATCGATGGTGTCATTCATGCGGTTCAGACAACGCAGAAACGTCGATTTACCGCAACCGGACGGGCCGATCAGGGCAATCACTTCGTTGGCACCGATATCCAGGCTGACATCAAAAATGGCCTGTTTTTCACCGTAAAAAACGCCAACATCACGGGCCTTTAATTTCGGATTTTCACAAAAAGCGGCGCCATTGGTTTTGTGGTTTTCGATGATGCTCATAATCTCTTTAATCCAATCAAATCGTTAATGTGTCAGACCACTTACCAGCGGCGTTCCAGACGACGGCGCAGCATCACCGCGGCGGTATTCATCGTCACCAGGAAGCCCAGCAGCACCATAATGGCACCGGACGTACGCTCCATAAAGGCACGCTCAGGACTGTCTGACCAAAGGAAAATCTGTACCGGCAATACGGTTGACGGGTCATTCACAAAACCCGGTACGTCGACCACAAAGGCCACCATACCAATCATCAGCAGCGGTGCCGTTTCACCCAATGCCTGAGCCATACCAATAATGGTACCGGTCAGCATGCCCGGTAATGCCAGCGGCAATACATGGTGAAAGACCACCTGCATTTTCGAAGCACCCAGACCAAAGGCCGCTTCGCGGATGGATGGTGGTACGGCTTTAATCGCTGCACGACCGGAAATAATAATGGTCGGCAAAGTCATCAGCGTCAGCACCAAGCCACCGACCAGTGGAGTGGAACGTGCCACACCGAAAATATTAATAAAAATAGCCAGGCCGAGCAGACCAAAAGTAATGGATGGCACTGCCGCAAGGTTATTGATATTAATTTCAACAAACTCGGTAATTTTGTTACGCGGAGCAAATTCTTCCAGATAAATAGCCGCCGCCACACCGATCGGGAACGACAGCAGGAAGGTAACCAGCAAGGTCAGGAAGGTACCGGTAATAGCACCACGGATACCGGCCAGTTCAGGTTCGCGCGAATCACCATTCACAAAAAACAGTTTATTAAACTGCGTGCTCAGAATGCCCTGTTCAATCCACTGTTCCAGCCATTTAACCTGAGTTTCGCTCATGCGGTTATGATGTGATTCGGTACCGCGGTCATGCTTAAACCACTGATCGACATCGTCATCGGCAATCAGGCTGATGCTCAGTTTTTTACCCAACAGTGATGGATCAGCCATCACCGCTTCCTGCAACTGCCAGGCAGCACCGGCGCTGATCATGCTGTACAGCTGGCGGCGCTCACCGCGCCCCTGTGGCTGCACCATTTCTTTGAAGTGCTGTTTAATCAGACCTTCAAAATCGGCGTTGCGGATTTCCTGATCGTCGGCCTTTTTATTAATACCCAGATAATCTGCATCGATCATAATTTCGGTGTTAATCACCGTCTGACGAAATGCAGAAGCTCCTTTATTAATAATGTCGCCGAACAGGCCGACCAGGCAGAGCAGACCAAACAACACCGATGCCATGCCATAAACACGGAAACGCTTTTCCGCAGCACGGCGGCGCACCATGCTTTTTTCAACTTTTTCGCGGGTACTCATAGAGGTATTAGTCATATTGTTCCCGATATTTCTGTACGACTTTCAGGGCGACAAAATTGAGCGCCAGCGTCACCAGGAACAGCACCAGTCCCAGCGCAAAGGCCGCCAATGTTTTCGGTGAATCGAATTCCTGGTCACCCACCAGCAGGGTTACGATCTGTACGGTTACTGTGGTCACGGAATCCAGCGGGTTCGCGGTCAGGTTAGCGGCCAGACCGGCTGCCATCGCCACGATCATGGTTTCACCAATGGCACGTGATACCGCCAGCATAATGGCGCCAACAATACCCGGTAACGCCGCCGGAATAACCACTTCTTTAACGGTTTCGCTCTTGGTGGCGCCCAGACCGTAACTGCCATCGCGCAGCGATTGTGGCACAGCGTTGATCACGTCATCCGACAATGATGAAACGAACGGAATAATCATAATCCCCATCACCAGACCGGCGGCCAGCGCACTTTCCGACGATACCGTCAGCCCCATCGACTCACCCAGCTCACGGATCACCGGAGCCACCGTTAACGCGGCAAAGAAGCCGTACACAACGGTTGGAATACCAGCCAGAATTTCCAGCGCCGGTTTGGCGTACTGGCGGATAGTCGGCGTGGCGTACTCAGATAAATAAATCGCCGCCATCAGACCAACAGGCACCGCGATAAACATCGCGATTAAAGAAATAAGCAAGGTACCGGCAAACAGTGGTACCGCACCAAAACTGCCGGAGGAGCCGGATTGGTCGGCACGCAGAGCCACCTGAGGAGACCAGGTCGTGCCAAACAAAAATTCAAACGGGCTGACTTTACCGAAGAACTGCCACGCCTCGTACAGCACAGAGGCCAGAATACCGAGCGTGGTCAGTACCGCCACACCGGAGCTGGCAAACAGCAGACGGCGGACAATGCTTTCAACCTCGGTACGGGCGCGCATATCGGCTTTAATGCGGCGCCAGGTTAACGCAATACCCAACAGCGCCAGCGACAACACCATGCCACTGTGCAACAGCAGAGTACGTTCCTGCAGTTCGATCAGATGGCGCACCGCCGGTTCCAGCTCCGGTGCCGCACTGATACCTGAACCAATAGCCAGGTTATGCACTTTGCTGATGGCCAGCTGAATATCAGACGAGCTGCCCTGCTGAATGGCTTCCGGCAGCTGGGCGATCAGCAGATGATCAATGACCGGCGCTTCGGCCAGCCCCCAGATTAGCAGTAATAACAGTGGCGGCAGGCCCGTCCACAGGGCCATCAACGCACCGTAGTGAGTTGGCAGTGAATGCAGGCGCATGCCTTGGCTGGCAATTGCCCGGGCCCGGTTCCGTCCCAGCAGATAAGCTCCGCCGAGAAGAATCAGAACCGCAATGATCAAGCTACTGTAATTCATGGGTCATTGATCTTTAAGTGGTTGTGACATGCAAAAGCCGAGGCGATTGCCTCGGCTTTTACCGCGGGTCTTCAGACCGCGCTCGCTGCTTACTTAGCGGCCAGCGGTGTCAGATTTTTCACAGTTTTCAGTACGCGGACACGTTCTTCATCCGTCATCGGGATCATGCCCTTATCTGCCAGGTAACCGTCTTCACCCATCGCACGCTCAGAGGTGAATTCAGCCAGATATTCTTCAATACCAGGGATTACGCCAACGTGTGCCTTCTTAACATAGAAGAACAGAGAGCGGCTGACCGGGTAAGAACCATCGGAGATCGCGTCAAAGGTCGGCAGTTTACCGTCAACAGTTGAACCCTGCACTTTATCCTCGTTCTGCTCCAGGAAGCTGAAGCCGAAGATACCGAATGCATCCGGGTTAGCGACCAGTTTCTGTACGATCAGGTTATCGTTTTCACCGGCTTCAACATAAGCGCCGTCTTCACGCAGACCATGACATACCGCTTTGTATTTGTTCTTGTCGCTGTCTTTCATCGCTTTGATGAATGGGAAAGCCTTACAACCACCTTCCATTGCCAGTTCTACGAAGGCATCACGGGTACCGGATGTTGGTGGTGGTCCCAGAACTTCGATTTTCTTCGCTGGCAGAGCAGGGTTTACGTCTTTCCAGGTTTTGTACGGGTTTTCGACCAGTGTGTCGGAACCGTCTTTAGCCGGAACCATTTTCGCCAGCGCCAGGAAGATATCCTTACGGGTCAGTTCCATATGTGGAGCCGCTGCTGTGTTGGCAAATACGATACCGTCATAGCCAACCATCACTTCAACGATCTCAGTTACACCATTTTTGGCGCACAGTTCGATTTCAGAAGATTTGATCGCACGGGAAGAGTTGGTGATATCCGGTGTCGCATCACCCACACCAGAACAGAACAGCTTCAGGCCGCCACCGGAACCGGTAGATTCAACTTTCGGAGTACGGAAGTTTGTTGCTTTGCCGAAACGCTCAGCCACAACGGTAGAGAACGGGTAAACAGTGGAGGAACCCACAATGCTGATGTAATCACGTTCAGCGTGAGCCGTAACACTTACGACAGAGGCCAGCAGTGCGGCGCCGGCTAACAGAGCTTTTTTCATCTTTGCTTCCTTTTGTATTCCGGTTGTTACCAATCCAGGAACAGCGTTGGCTATTGGATGAACGTGATTATTGGAGCGCAATGTTACAGAAATATGACAGGCAGGCAATTTATTACAACGCCATGACAGTTGTGTGACACAGGAATCGGGCTGCAAGCCGCATATTCTGTGGGTATAATGCGCCGCCCGGGTCATCTCGACCCGTGTTCCGCCGCCAATAATAAGAGCCCCTGATGACTCACATTTTGCTGAATTCCCTGTTGCAGCTGAACCGGTTAACCCGGCTTATCGGCGAATCCGTACGCTGGCTGTCGCTACTGATGGTTATCTTTTCCTGTCTGGTGGTGGTTCTGCGCTACAGCTTCAGCATTCCGTCTATAGCCCTGCAGGAAGCGGTGATGTATCTGCATGCATCACTGTTTATGCTCGGTGCCGCCTATACCTGGCAGCAGGGCGGCCATGTGCGGGTGGACGTGTTTTACCGCAACTGGAGCACACAGCGTCAGGCCTGGGTCGACCGTCTCGGCATTGTACTGCTGGTGCTGCCGGTCTGTCTGTTTATGCTCTGGGTCAGCTGGGATTACGTGGCCAACGCCTGGGCTATTGGCGAGAAGTCACCTGAAGCCGGTGGCCTGCCCTTTGTTTACCTGCTCAAGAGCCTGATTGTTGCCCTGCCGCTGCTGATTATTCTGCAGGCGCTGGCCGAGCTGGCCAACACCTTCGTGCCGCACACCGATGCACATGAAAGCGCGGAGGTGGAAAAACACTATGGCTGAGTTAATGCCGCTGCTGTTATTCGCGCTGGTCTGTATCGTGCTGATGTGTGGCTTCCCCGTTGCCTTTACCCTGGCCGGCACCTCGCTGCTGTTTGCCGGCATTGGTGTATTAACCGGTACGCTGGATGATGCCTTCCTGCACGCGCTGCCGAACCGTATGTTCGGCATTCTCAGCAATCAGATTCTGATCGCCGTGCCGCTGTTTGTGTTTATGGGCGTGATGCTGGAGAAATCACGCATCGCCGAACGTCTGCTGCGCAACATGGGCCTGTTGTTCGGCCCGGTACGCGGCGGTCTGGGATTCTCGGTGGTGATTGTTGGCATGCTGATGGCGGCCAGCACCGGCATTATCGGTGCCACCGTAGTGACCATGGGCCTGATCTCACTGCCGACCATGTTGCGGCAGGGCTACAGCCCGGCACTGGCAACCGGCAACATCTGCGCCACCGGCACCCTCGGGCAGATTATTCCGCCGTCCACGGCACTGATTATCCTGGGCGATGTGCTGTCCAGTTCATACCAGCAGGCACAGCTGAAAATGGGGATTTTCAGCCCGGAAACCATTTCTGTGGCCGATCTGTTTGTTGGTGCGCTGATTCCCGGACTGATGCTGGTTGCCGCTTACCTGCTGTACATCGGCCTGGTGGCGCTGTTCCGCCCACAGGCCGCACCGGCCGTCAGTGACCGGCCGCCGCTCAATGGCGCTTTTGTGCTCGAATTACTCAAGGGCCTGCTGCCACCACTGGCACTGATCATCGCTGTGCTCGGCTCGATTCTGACCGGTATTGCCACGCCTACCGAAGCCGCCGGTATCGGTGCCGGTGGCGCCCTGCTGCTGGCCATTGCCTACCGCGAGTTTGATATTGCGCGCTTAAAAGAAGTGATGGATGCCACCCTGCAGGTGACCAGCATGGTGTTCCTGATTTTTATTGGCGCTGCGCTGTTCTCTCTGGTATTCCGTGGTTTTGGTGGCGAAGAGCTGGTGCATTCGGCCTTTACCAGCCTGCCCGGCGGCGTGTTCAGCGCCATGCTGATTGTGATGCTGGTGATCTTCCTGCTCGGCTTTATTCTCGACTTTATCGAGATCACCTTTGTCGTGGTGCCTATTGTTGCACCGGTACTGCTGATGATGGGGGTCGATCCGGTCTGGCTGGGCATTATGATTGCCATTAACCTGCAGACCTCATTCCTCACGCCACCCTTTGGTTTCGCCCTGTTTTACCTGCGCGGTGTGGCACCGAAGGAAATTGCCACCCGCACCATTTATCGCGGTGTAATGCCTTTTATTGCCATCCAGCTGTTGATTCTGCTGTTGCTGGCAATCTTCCCGCAATTGGCCACTTGGTTGCCGGAACAGCTCTATGGCTGATCCGGCCTGCCGCTAAAGTCGTATTGGCAGCGGATGTGCTGGAGGCAGAAAACCAGTACACTCCGCACAAAATAATTCCAACCAGGTAGAACCCCATGGACCCGAAAGAGGACGCCGTCGATCATCCACGCGGAGATTCCCTCGAAGAAGCACGCGAAGATTGTGAGCCAACCCCGGAAGGCGAGCTGACCCTGCGCCTGATTCCAACCCGCAGCGAAACCAATGTGCACGGCGATATCAGTGGTGGCTGGGTAGTCGCACAGATGGACCACGCCGCGGAAAGTGTTGCCAGCCGTCTGGCTCAGGGCCGCATTGCCAATGTGGCACTGGAATCGGTGGTATTTATGTCGCCCATCCGCGTGGGTGCGGCCGTATGCTTCTACACCCGTTTGCTGGATATCGGCACCTCATCCATCCGCATCGCTATCGAGGTGTGGACGCAAAACCCGAACGAGGTTGAGCGCCGTAAAGTCGTTGATGCGGTGTTTGTGTATGTTGCGATCGACGAAACCGGGCGTATCCGCCGCGTTCCGCGCTGAGAAAAGCTGAAGGAGCAGGAGCCGGACGGCTCCTGCGGGCTGTACTTACTGCTTAACCGGCCGCGCCCAGCCCGTCACGTTGCGCTGTTTGCCGCGCGCCACGGCCAGTTCGCCCTCAGCCACATCTTTGGTGATTACCGAACCGGCGGCGACCGTTGCGCCTGCGCCAATTTTTGCCGGTGCCACCAGCGACGAGTTGGAGCCGATAAAGGCATTGTCGCCGATTTCGGTTTTAAACTTGTTTACGCCGTCGTAATTGCAGGTGATGGTGCCCGCACCAACGTTCACATCTTTACCAATCTCAGCATCACCGATGTAGGTCAGGTGGTTCACCTTGGAACCTTCGCCAATCACCGATTTTTTTACTTCACAGAAGTTACCGACCTTGGCGCCGTTATGCAGATCGGCGCCCGGACGCAAACGCGCGTATGGGCCAACATGGCAGTCAGCAGCCAGCTGTGCCTGATCGATCATGGAATAACATTCGATCTCGCTGCCCTGACCGATGCGGCTGTTTTTGATCACACAGTACGGGCCGATCTGTACGCCGTCTTCCAGTACCACATCACCTTCAAACACACAGCCAACATCAATTACCACATCCGCACCCACGGTCAGGGTACCGCGTACGTCGATGCGTGCCGGATCGGCCAGAGAGACACCATCACGCAACAGCTGATCCGCCTGCTGGCGCTGATAAACGCGTTCCAGACCGGCCAGTTGCAGACGGTCGTTCACACCCTGCACTTCGTATTCGTCCTGCGGGTGAATCGCCCGCACCGCCACGCCCTGCTCCACCGCCATTGCAATCACATCAGTCAGATAATATTCGCCCTGAGCATTATTGGCGGACAGCTTTGGCAACCACTCATTCAGCAACGCGGCTGAGACTGCCAGAATGCCGGTGTTCACCTCACGGATTTTACGCTGCAGATCGCTGGCATCTTTGTGTTCAACAATGGAGAGAATATTGCCGGCATCGTCACGCACAATACGGCCATAACCGGTCGGGTCCGCCAGCTCAACGGTGAGCAGGGCCAGAGCATGGCCATCGTGGGTTTCGTCGAGCAGTTTCTGCAGGGTTTCTGTGCGGATTAATGGCACATCGCCGTACAGCACCAGCACGGTCGCTGCCGGATCAACCTCAGGCATCGCCACCGCCACGGCATGGCCGGTACCTTTCTGCTCACTTTGCAGCGCCCAGGTCACCGGAAAATCAGTGATCTGTTCTTTTACCGCGTCAGCCCCGTGTCCGATCACCACATGCTGCTTCGCCTGTGGCAGCGCCGCAGCACTGTTGAGTACATGCGCCAGCATCGGCTTGCCAGCCAGACGATGCAGTACCTTTGGCAGGTCCGATTTCATACGCGAGCCTTTGCCCGCAGCCAGGGTAACGACGGCCAGTGTCATAACAGCAATATCCACAGAAAATAGTGGCGGCTATTCTAACGGGCCTGCGCTACCTGTCCAGCTGCAGTGCGGCGGACAGGCACCCGCTTTGCTGTGCATTTACACGCCCTGCAGCAACACCAGAGCAAAGTAATTTTGCCCATCAGTCCATATCTGGCGGGTTTCAAATCCGGCACTGCGGGCCATGCTTTGCAGCCCATCGGGGCGGTATTTGCAGGAATTTTCGGTGTGAATACTTTCGCCTTTACGCAGTGCAATCTGCCGCCCGGCAACATTAATCATCTGATCAACCTCACTGATCAGGTGCATTTCGATGCGCGACTGCTCTGCGTTGTAACGCGCTTCATGGCGGAAACGCTGTTCATCAAATCCGGCGCTTAAGGTCTGGTTCAGGTGACGCAGAATGTTTTTATTAAAGGCGGCGGTTACGCCCTGCTGATCGTTATAGGCAGCCTCGAGTACACCGGCATCTTTTTCCAAATCGACACCGAGCAGAAAATAGCTGCCACGCCCCAGTGTCTGCCGTACGCGCTGTAAAAACTGCCGGGCTTCCGGCGGTGTGAAGTTCCCCAGACTGGAGCCGGGGAAAAATCCCAGTTTGCGTTCCGCCTGCTCAATCTGGCGCGGCAGGCTGAGCGGCTGGCTGTAATCCACACAGGCGGCATAAATGCTCAGCCAGTCGTAGTCGTCCAGCAGACGCTGCGCGGCGGCCAGTAAAAACCCGCGGCTGATATCCATCGGCACGTAACAGTCCGGGCGCAGCGCTTCGAGCAGCAAACGGATTTTAAGACTGGCTCCGGCACCGTATTCCAGCAGTACACTGCCGGCCCCGACGATACGTGCGATCTCATCACTATGCTGACGCAGCAGGCCAATTTCGGTACGGGTCAGATAGTATTCCGGCAATGCAGTAATCGCCTCGAACAGCTGTGAACCGCGTTCGTCGTAAAACAGTTTGGCCGGCAGCGTCTTCTGCCGTTGCGCCAATCCTTTCAGAACTTCTTCGCGCAGATCCAGCGGTGCAGGCAGATGATCAAAAACCTGCAGAGCCTGTCGTTTCATACCTTATCTCCCGTTTATTGCGGTGAGTGTTCCGGATTGATCAGGGTTATTGAGTGTCGCGGGCCAGACGCAGGCCGGTGAACTGCCAGCGTTCGTGGGGGTAGAAAAAATTGCGGTAAGTAATACGGCTGTGACCTTCGGGTGTGGCGCAGGAGCTGCCGCGCAATACCATCTGATTGCACATAAATTTGCCGTTGTATTCGCCCACTGCGCCAGCAGCAGGACGGTACCCCGGATAGGGCTGATAAGAGCTCGCAGTCCACTGCCAGCGGCAACCAAACAGCTGCTGCAACTGTTGCGCATACAACCGTGCAGCGCTCTCCCATTCCGCTTCGGTCGGCAGGCGCGCACCGGCCCAGCGGGCGTAGGCATCGGCTTCGTAAAAACTGATATGGCAAAGTGGCGCATGCGGGTCGAGCGGCTGGCGTCCGGCCAGACCGTAGGCACTCCATTCATTATTGTGCCGGCGCCAGTACAGCGGCTGCCGCTCCTGTGGCGGCAGACTGCTGATCCAGCTCCAGCCATCGGCCAGCCACCATTGCGGCTGCTGATAACCGCCCTGTTCAATAAACTGCAGGTATTCCGCATTGGTGACTAAGCAGCTGGCGATTTCTCCGCCCTGCAGCCACTGACGGTGACGCGGGGTTTCGTTATCAAAGGCAAAGGCCGGGCCGCTGTGGCCGACCTCGGTAACGCCTTCTGTCAGTGGCAGCCAGTTCGGTGCTGTCTGTTCTGCAGAATGCTGTATGGCCTGCTGATACACAGGTTCCAGCGGATTCTTTGCCCAGCAATACAGCAGGTCGGTGAGCATCAGCTCCTGATGCTGCTGTTCATGATTCAGCCCAAGTTCAATCAGTGGCTGCAGGCCGGCGTCATGCATCAGGGGCTGCATGGCCTGATCAATATGAGCGCGATAGGCCAGCACCTCATCCAGCGTGGGGCGGGATAACAGACCGCGCTGCGCGCGCGGATAAGGCTGGCCAATGCCGTTGTAATAGCTGTTAAACAGATGGCCGAACAGGGGGTGAAATTCCTGATAATCAGGGCGGTGGGGTTTAAGCAGAAAGGTTTCGAAGAACCAGCTGGTGTGGGCCAGATGCCACTTCAGCGGACTGGTGAATTCGGCGGCCTGCAACTCGTGGTCGGCGGTATTCAGCGGCTGGCACAGAGCGAGTGTCTGTGTCCGGACCTGCTGGTAAAGCTCCATTTACTTTCCTCCATGACGCGCACTGGTCAGACCTTAACCTGACCGAAAGCGCCCGCCATGGCAAGTCCGCATCATGGATTGGCCTGATCAGGACACAGGCCGGTCTGGATCAATCCGGACTTAAACAGGTGGCAAAACGCTGGGCCAGATCCTGAATAAAGTCAGGGTAGCCACTCTTTGTCACAGAAATATGACTGGCCACCGGGTCCAGCTCGCCCTGTTTAACATCCAGACCACGCACCACTGACTGCACCAGCGCCGGTGAGAATTCCGGTTCACTGAACACGCACACCACTTCGCCGGAGGTCAGCTGGTCGCGCATGCGTTGCAGGGTTTTCATACCAGGCTTCTGCTCCGGTGACAGGGTAAAGGCACCAACCTGATTGAGCTGCATGGCCTGCACCCAGTGATCATAGGCACGGTGAAAAACAAAGAAACCACGACTGCGCAACGGCGCCAGTAACTGCTCGGCGCGCTGTAAAGCAGCATCAACATCCGCTGCGAAGTTACCGGCAGGCAGCTCCAGCGCACCGGCCAGCTGCTGCTGGGCGCGCACCATCATGGCCGGCGAAAACCACCAGTGACCATCGTTCGGCTGGCCTTCTTCACGCAGTTTTGCAACATCAATCCAGATTTTGTCCGGCCAGCGGCGGGCAAAACCGCTGAGATAAGGCTCAGCATCGGCGCCGGCCCAGATAATGACATCGGCACTCTGGATAACATCAATATCGGATGGGCGTAGGGAGAAGTCGTGTGGCGTCATCCCCGGTGGCAGCAATACGCTGAGTTGTTCAGCTTCCACCAGAGAGGCGGCCATCAGCGCCAGCGGGTGAACACTGGCCAACACTTTGTATGGCGGTTCATGGCTGATAGGGGCAGCCTGACCGCTCAGACTGAGACTCAGCAACAGTGAAATCAGCAGCAGCGGCAAATTCTTCATTGTATCGGGGCGTTCCTGTCGTAGAATTGCAACATTATAACCTAATCTCCGAGGCGCGACGATGGCTCAAAACGTCTATAAAGCCCATGACCACCACGCCTGCATCGACAGTGCCGTTTCCCGCGCCCGCACGCTGTGCGAAGAACAGGGCGCACGCCTGACCCCGGTACGCCAGCGTGTGCTGGAACTGGTCTGGGCCAACCACAAACCGGTTGGCGCCTACGATCTGCTGCCGAAACTGGCGGAAGAAGGTTTTAACTCCGCTCCGCCGACCGTCTACCGCGCCCTCGATTTTCTGCTCGATCTGGGTCTGGTACACCGCATCAGCTCCCTGAATGCCTTTATTGGCTGCACCCATCCGGGCGAAGCGCATCCCAGCTGCTTTTTTGTCTGCCGCGAATGTGGTGAAGCGCAGGAGCTGGATGCCGAGCAGGTGAATAAAATCGCCCGCCAGGCCGAACAGATGCTGGGTGTCAAAGTCGAGCAGCAAATGACCGAACTGATGGGCCTGTGCCCAAGATGCCAGGATGCCGTATGAGCAGCGTCAGTGCCGCAACGATTCTCAGCGCCAGCCAGCTGCAGCTGGTACGCCAGCATAAAACCGTGCTCAACGATATCAGCCTTAACCTTAAAGCCGGCCAGATCATTACCCTGATCGGCCCTAACGGCTGCGGCAAGTCGACGCTGATTAAAGTGCTGCTGGGGCTGGAAACTGCCGATTCCGGCAAGGTCACACGCCGCCCCGGACTGCGTATCGGCTATATGCCACAGCGCCTGAGCCTTGATCAGCGCATGCCGTTAACCGTCACCGGCTTTCTGCAGCTGGCGCGCGGCGCCAGCAACGAGCGCATCAGCTACTGGCTCGACCGCCTGAGCATTCGCGCGCTGGCGCAACAATCGGTGCACGACCTGTCCGGCGGCGAATGGCAGCGGGTCTTACTGGCCCGCGCGCTGCTGATCAAACCCGATCTGCTGGTGCTCGACGAACCGGTGCAAGGCGTCGATGTACAGGGCCAGCTGGAGCTGTACAGCCTGATACCGCAACTGCGGGATGAACTCGGTTGTGCGGTACTGATGGTGTCCCACGACCTGCATCTGGTCATGGCCGCCACCGACGAAGTGATCTGCCTGAATGGCCATGTCTGCTGTTCCGGACATCCGGATACGGTTTCTATTGATCCGGCGTATATCCGCTTATTCGGCGCCCGCCCACAGGGACAGCAGCAGGCACCCATCGCTCACTACACCCATCATCATGATCATCAGCACTGCGCCGACGGCCATGTTGAGCACCACGCACCCGGCAAGGAGATTCTGTGAATCTGTTCGATTACTGGTGGCTGATGCCATTAATGGCGGGGGTTCTGCTGGCCCTGGTGGCCGGACCGCTGGGCAGCTTTGTGGTGTGGCGGCGCATGGCCTTTTTTGGCGACACCCTGGCCCACGGCGCTCTGCTGGGTATTACCTTTGGCGTGCTTACCGATATCAACCTGACGCTGGCACTGGTGCTCGGCTCTGTGCTGCTGGCGCTGCTGTTACTGCCGCTGCAGAACCGCTCGCGCTTATCGTCCGACACCCTGCTGGGCATTGTCTCGCACAGCACGCTGGCGATTGGTCTGGTGACACTGAGCCTGGCCCAGAGCATCCGCGTCGATCTGATGGGTTATCTGTTTGGTGATCTGCTGGCGGTAGAGCGTATCGATGTGCTCTGGATTCTGCTGGCGGCCATTCTCATTGCTGTGCTGCTGTTCTGGCAATGGCGCGCCTTGCTTGCCATTACCGTCAGCCAGGAACTTGCTGCGATCGATGGCCATCCGGTGCAGCGCCTGAACCTGATGCTGATTCTGCTGCTGGCGTTACTGGTTGCGCTGGCCATGAAGGTGGTGGGGATTTTACTGGTCAGCGCCCTGCTGATTATTCCGCCGGCCGCAGCGCGCAGTCTGGCGCGTACACCGGAACAGATGGTCTTGCTGGCCAGCGCCGCCGGGGTTATCTCTGTGCTGTTAGGATTGTGGGCATCTTTCCGTTTCGATACGCCGGCCGGCCCCAGCGTGGTGGTTGCGGCTACCGCCCTGTTTGCATTCAGCCTGGTGCTGCAGAGTCTGCGCGACGCCCGACGTCCTGCCTGACCGCACACCCGACATAAACCAAACATAAATAACAGACAAAAAAAGACCCGGTCGCCATTGGGGGCAAACGACCGGGTCAACTTCGGATCATTGGGGAAGTACCGAAGAAAAATCTACCTGAAAAGAACTACTGCGAACCCTCCGGAGAGATGACATGCGTCTGAACATGCTTCCCGAAGGAATATTTAAACTATAGCCACGGATTCTTAATTTGCTGGCTGCAGAGACGCTTTTCAGTTGTATTTTCTTATGGAGAGCAGCTGCGTAATAAATATCAGCAATGACGGTAAGACCGGATGATCTGTAGCTCTGCGGCCGCCGTAAACGGCCTCAGAAAAAGGCAGGAGGCCGGCAAACGCCGGCCAGAGTCAGGCTTCTGGTGTTTCTTCTGTTTCCGCAGCCACATCTTCGGGCGGCAGCAACCAGCTGTTCAGACGCTTTTGCAGTTCGTCGGTGCCTTCACCATTCAGCGATGAATAGGTCTGCACACTGACCAGCTTACCCAGCGACGATACCGCCTTGCGCACCTGCAGTAAGGCGCTCTGCGCCGGGCCGCGTTTCAGCTTGTCGGCCTTGGTCAGCAGAATATGCAGCGGCATTTCAGAGCGCTTCGCCCACTGAATCATAGCGTTGTCGAATTCTTTCAGCGGATGGCGGATATCCATCAGCAGCACCAGACCAATCAATGCATCGCGGTTCTGCAGATAATTATCCAGCTCGCGCTGCCATTCGTTTTTCACCGCCAGCGGCACTTTGGCAAAGCCGTAACCGGGCAGATCGACCAGTGCCAGCGGCAATTCGCCAATCTGGAAATAGTTAATTAACTGCGTACGGCCTGGAGTTTTACTCGTACGCGCCAGTTTTTTGTGACCTGTTAACCTGTTCAGTGCACTGGATTTTCCCGCGTTGGAACGGCCGGCAAAGGCTACTTCCCGCAAAATATCCATCGGACACTGGCTCAGCTTCGCGGCGCTCTTAACGAAGTGAGTGTTGGTATAGGTCAAGGATTCCTGTTCTATCATGGGGTAAACGTAATGACCGTCCGGAAATTAATGTTATATAATGCTTGGCCTTTGGATGACGCACCCATTCTATCACAGGGCGATGAGTCCGGGGCTAAGCTGTTTTAACCATCTAAAACATGCAATCAGAGAGAGACTCCTATGATTAAAAAATTAGCTGTGATGGCTGCTGTAACCGCAGCGATGAGTGCAAATGTTCAGGCCTTCGACGTAGCGGCTAAATACCAGCAGACCTGCAACGCATGCCACTCAATGGGAGTTGCCGGTGCACCGAAATCCTTTGATAAGGCCGCCTGGGAGCCTCGTATGGCTAAAGGTATGGATGCTCTGATAACCAGCGTCACCAACGGCTTGAATGCCATGCCGCCACGCGGCCTGTGCATGGACTGTACTGCTGACCAGTACAAACAACTGATCAACTACATGGCAGCGCCCAAGTAAGCGCGCCCCTGAGTAGTAGACGAATTCACATACAACCTGGACCTGATGATGAAAAACCTGTTGATTAGCCTGATCGTTTCTGCCGGACTGATGTCCGTTGCTCACGCCAGTGATGCTGAAGCCGGTAAAGCAAAATCTGCTACCTGTGCGGCCTGCCACGGTGCCGACGGTAACAGTCTTGCACCAACTTTCCCGAAAATTGCAGGCCAGGGTGAGCGTTATCTGATCAAACAGATCAAAGATATCCGCGATGGTAATCGTCAGGTTCCGTCAATGGCTCCTTTCGTTACCGGCCTGAGCGATACCGATATTGCTGATCTGGCTGCTTACTTCAGTGCTCAGGTGCCAACTACTGGTGGCGCAAAAGAAGAACTGGTTGAACTGGGCCAGCGTATCTACCGCGCCGGTATCGAAAGCAAAGGCGTTCCGGCTTGTCTGGCATGCCACGGTCCTGACGGTAACGGTATCGAAGCCGCTGGTTTCCCACGCCTTGCTGGTCAGCACGATGCCTACACCCAGACTCAGCTGACTGCCTTCAGTATGAACCAGCGCACCAATGATGGTGATACCCGTATGATGCGCGATATCGCTTATCGCCTGCATACCACTGAAATCGAAGCCGTGTCTTCGTACATTCAGGGTCTGCGTTAATCCGCAGATAAAAAAGAAGGTGGCCTCGGCCACCTTTTTTTATGCCTGCAGCGCACGGCCCCTTGACCCGTCTTTGCATTTTGACGGTGGGCGATACCGAACCTTTATGCAAAAATGCGTCTAACAAAATCTGATTAATAAGAATGGAGTAACCCATGTTGTCACAGGTAACCAAATGGATGGCAGCCGCTGTATTGCTGATCAGCGCCAGCGCTCAGGCTGCAGAATACGAAGCCGGTAAAGAATATAAAGTGCTGGCCGAGCCGGTACCTGTGCTGGCCGATGGCAAAGTGCATGTCGAAGAAGCTTTCTGGTATGGCTGCCCGCACTGTTTCCACCTCGAAGACATCATTACTCCATGGAAGAAAAACCTGCCGGCCGACGTTGCCTTTGAAGGCGTTCCTGCCATGTTTGGCCGCGCCTGGGTGTCCCACGCACAGTTCTATTATGTAGCCGATGTTCTGGGCGTACTGGATCAGGTACACGGCGATATTTTCAAAGCCATCCATGTTGAACGTCAGCGTCTGCTGGACCGTGATGATCAGCGCGATTTTCTGGTCGCCAAAGCCGGTGTAAAAGCTGCTGATTTCGATAAAGCGTATGAGTCTTTCACCGTGAAAAGCCGTATGAAGCAGGGTGATCAGCGTATCCGCGCGTTCCAGATCTCCGGCGTACCGGCACTGATCGTACAGGGCAAATACATAATCGACGCCACCTCAGCCGGCGGCCAGGACAAAATGCTCAACGTTGCTGACTACCTGATCGCCAAAGAGCGCGCAGCACTGTCCGGCAAGTAACATGACCCATTTCTGCACTCTGCAGGAATTCACAGCGGCACCCCGTGCCGCTGACACCCTTCGTTTACTCTCCTTCAATATGCAGGTCGGCATTCAGACCGGCGGCTATCACCACTACCTGCTGCGCAGCTGGCAGCATTTATTACCCTGCCGTGAACGCGACTGGGCCTTAAGCCAGATTGCACAGTTAATAAGCCCCTTCGATATTGTTGCCCTGCAGGAAGCCGATGGTGGCAGCTGGCGCAGCAGCCAGGAAAATCAGGTCGAACGTCTGGCACGGGAAGCCTGCTTCCCGCACTGGTATCAGCAGATAAACCGCAATCTGGGCAAGCTGGCGCAACACAGCAATGGTTTACTGACACGACTGCCGGCGGCACGGGTGGAGCAACATGCACTGCCTGGCCTGCTACCCGGACGCGGCGTAATGCTGCTGCGTTTCGGTGAAGGCGAGCAGGAACTGGTGGTTGCCATCACGCATCTGGCACTGGGCAAACGCACACAGTTCAGCCAGCTCGATTTTCTCTGCGATCTGGTGGCCGATGCGCGGCGGCTGGTGATCATGGGCGACCTTAATCAGGAGAGTGAAATCCTGCTGCATCAGAGTCCGCTGAAGCGGCTGGCACTGCACCGTCTGGAACAACACCTGCCGACCTACCCCAGCTGGCAGCCCAGCCGCGGGCTCGATCACATACTGTTAAGCGACAATATTGAGCTGAAGCGCATCGCCGTTATTGATCATCCGCAGTCGGACCATTTGCCCGTTGCCGCCGAGATTGTCCTGCCCGGATAAGCTGACGCCGGTCATGATTTTTCCGCCATCCGGCGCGGCAACTTCGGTTGCCTTACCTATACTTAGCCTGACTATTTTCAAAGCCCACCAATAGAAGTAACCCGAGGACGCAACATGGCAGAGGGAACAGGGTCGGATTCCGCCCGGCGCTGGCGCGACAAATATCTCGACCTGTTAGACAGCCACGAGAAACTCAAAAACTCTTCAGAACAACAGCACGACCAGATGCGCCGAGGCCTGGTCATGGTTTCCCTGCTGGCCGAAGGTCAGGCTGCCGGTGTCGACAAATCACTGAACGATCTGCGCGAAGCCCTGAAACCCGGCGCCAATGGCATGAACCGGGTAATGGATGAGCTGGAACGGGCCGTCAAACGTTTTGAAGAACAGAACACCGCCCAGGCCGAAGTGCTGTTGGGACAACTGGCAGACACCGCCGAAAAACTGAGCCTGTGCCCACTGCCCAAACCACTGCTGAAACGCATCCGAGAAATCCGCAAAGGTGCTGCAAACGAGCTGCTGAGCTGGTCTGGCTACATCAACCAGCTGCAGAGCTGGATTCAGATCTTAGGTGAAATTGCCACCCTCGAAGGCTTTGAAGAACAGCGCAGCAGCAAGTGGTGGCAGCGCTGGTTTAAGCCCAGCGACAGCAGCAGCGATGACGGTGACGATAACAATATTGTTTCTGACAGCGATGCAGAACATGACGACCATCCGGAATCTGAACCGGGCTTTTCTCATATCGCTCAGGAAGTCTCTGAAACCCTGCTCAACCTGCTGTCACAACTGGTAATTCCTGACCGTCTGAACCATACAGCCCTGAATCTGCAAAACCGTCTGCAGGAAGGTCTGAACTGGTATGAGCTGGTACCTCTGCTGGAAGACACCACCGAATTCCTGCTTGAGTGTCTGGGTAACAGCCAGACCGAGCTGGAGCAGTTTCTGCAAAGCCTTGATCAGCGCCTGAAAGCCATTCAGATACTGGTCAGTGAAGCCAGCCAGGGACAGCTGGAGCGCAAGCGCGCCCGCCTTGATCTCGACAGCATGGTGCGCGACCAGATTGCCGATATCCGCTCGGTGGTCACCGGCTCCGGCGATCTCGGCGAGCTGGGCGTCAGTGTGCGTGATCACCTGACCATGATCGTGCAGGCGATGGAGAAATATCAGAAGGAAGAAGAAGAGCGCGAAGAACGCCTCGCCGCCCGGTTGGAAATGCTGCAGGCGCGGCTGAGCGAAATGGAAAAAGAAGTCACCGAAAGTCGGGTTGCCATCGAAGAACAGAAGCGCCGCGCCACCCACGACAACCTCACCGGCCTGCCCAACCGTGATGCCTATCAGGCGCGTCTGGCGGAAGAGCTGCTGCGCCGCAACCGCTATGGGGGTTCGCTGGCTTTGGTGGTGGGTGATGTCGATCACTTCAAACGCATCAACGATAATTATGGCCACCTGGCCGGTGATAAAGTGCTGCAACTGATCGCCCGCTCATTGCGCAAAAACCTGCGCGATGTCGATTTTATCGCCCGCTACGGCGGTGAAGAATTTGTCATCCTGATGCCGGAAACCAATACCGCCGATGCGATGATTGCCGCCGAGAAGCTGCGCGCCAAAATCGAAAACAGCCCGTTCAACTTCAAGAAAGAACGGGTTCCTATCACCATGTCCTTTGGTGTCAGTGAGTTTCATGCACTGGAATCACCGGACGCCGTTTTCGATCGCGCCGACAAAGCGCTGTATCAGGCCAAAAATGAAGGCCGTAACCGTATCTGTCAGGGCTGATAGCCCTGACAGATAGCGCCACAATGGCAGAAATCTGGCTATTACTATTGATCTTTTCTTTCGCTCTGATAAATTCCCGCGTCAAATCTTTCGATTCGAAATATAACAATGCCCAAACGCAATACGGTACAACGCCGCCACGGCATTCTCAGCCAGCTGAGCAAGCACGGTCAGGTACAGGTCGAAGAACTGGCGCGGCGTTTTGATACCTCCGAAGTCACCATCCGCAAAGACCTTGCGACTCTTGAGCAAAGCGGCCTGCTGCTGCGCCGCTACGGTGGCGCAATTCCGCTGCCAAGCGAGCTGATGAGTGAACCTGCGGGCACGGATGATGGTCAGAGTCCTGCTCAGCAGAAAGTTTCGAAACGAAAGCAGGCAATTGCCCGGGCCGCCGCCAGCTGTATCCGCGACCATAACCGCATCATTATCGATTTCGGCAGCACCACCGCGTCACTGATTCCGGAGTTGCAGAGCAAGCGTGGCCTGGTGGTGATGACCAACTCGCTGAATGTTGCCAACGCCGTGCGCGAGCTGGAAAACGAGCCCACGCTGCTGCTCAGCGGCGGCACCTGGGATGCCCATTCCGAGTCCTTTCAGGGCCAGATTGCCGAACAGGTGCTGCGCTCTTACGACTTCGACCAGCTGTTTATCGGCTGCGACGGTATCGACCTCGAACGCGGCACCACCACCTTTAACGAGCTGTTGGGCTTAAGCCGGGTGATGGCCGAAGCGGCGCGCGAAGTGATTGTACTGGCAGAGGCCGACAAGGTCGGGCGGCGCATTCCCAACCTCGAATTACCCTGGTCAGCAGTCAATATCCTGATTACCGATGACCGGCTCAGCACCGAGCAACAGACATTAATCGAACAACAGGGCGTGCGCGTAATCATCGCAGCGCCAGACAACGGAGAATAAAAAATGTGTGGCATTGTTGGCGCGGTCGCGCAACGTGATGTGGCGGAAATTCTGCTCGAAGGCTTAAAGCGTCTGGAATACCGTGGTTACGATTCCGCCGGTCTGGCGATCATTAATGATCAGGCCGAACTGAAACGCCTGCGCCGTCTGGGTAAGGTTCAGGCACTGGCCGATGCAGTGAAAGCCGATCCGCTGCCCGGCGGTACAGGCATCGCCCACACCCGCTGGGCGACCCACGGCGAGCCGTCCGAAGCCAACGCCCACCCGCATATTTCCGGCGACATCGCCGTGGTGCATAACGGCATCATCGAAAACCACGAAACCCTGCGCCGCGAACTGCAGGCTCAGGGCTATGTGTTCACCTCGCAGACCGATACCGAGGTGATTGCGCATCTGGTCGAGCGCGAACTGAAAAGCGCCGACTCGCTGCTGGCCGCCGTTATGGCCGCCCGCAGCCAGCTTCACGGCGCTTACGGCATGGTAGTGATCGAGCGCCAGCAGCCAGAGCATATGATCGTCGCCCGCTCCGGCAGCCCACTGGTGATTGGTTTTGGTATTGGTGAGCACTTTGTCGCTTCCGACCAGCTGGCCCTTCTGCCGGTGACGCGCAAATTCGCCTTCCTCGAAGAAGGTGACGTAGCCGAGATCCGCCGCGACGGCGTCAGCGTTTACGACCGCGACAACAACGCCGTTGAACGCGAAGCCCACGAAAGCACCGTCGAACACGATGCTGGCGACAAAGGCGAATTCCGCCACTACATGCTGAAAGAAATCTACGAACAGCCGCAGGCCATTGCCAACACCCTCGAAGGCCGCCTGTTTAACGGCCAGCTGAACCTCGAAGCGCTGGGTGACCTGAGCGGTATCGAGCAGGTACAGATCATCGCCTGCGGCACCAGTTATCACGCTGGTATGACCGCCCGCTACTGGATCGAAGATATTGCCGGTGTCGCCTGTAATATCGAGATCGCCTCGGAATTCCGTTACCGCAAATCGGTGGTGCGCCCCAACAGCCTGCTGGTCACCATCTCCCAGAGTGGCGAAACCGCCGACACCCTCGCCGCCCTGCGTCTGGGTAAAGAACTGGGCTTCAGCAAAACACTGACCGTCTGTAACGTGCCCGGCTCTTCGCTGGTACGCGAATCCGATATGGCACTGATGACCCGTGCCGGTGCCGAAATCGGCGTGGCCTCCACCAAAGCCTTCACCACCCAGCTGGTTGCTCTGCTGCTGCTGACCGCGGCACTGGGTCGTGGCCGTGATATGGATAAAGCCAGCGAACAGCGTATCGCCGACGCCCTCACCAGCCTGCCGGGCTTAATCGATAAAGCGCTGCAGATGAACACCGACATTCAGAAACTGGCCGAACATTTTGCCGAGAAGCACCACGCCCTGTTCCTCGGCCGTGGTGACCAGTACCCGATTGCGATGGAAGGTGCGCTGAAGCTGAAAGAGATTTCCTATATTCACGCCGAAGCCTACGCCGCCGGGGAACTGAAACACGGCCCGCTGGCACTGATCGACGCCGAAATGCCGATTGTCGTGGTCGCACCGCACAACGATCTGGTAGAAAAACTGAAGTCGAATATCGAAGAAGTACGAGCCCGTGGCGGTGAGCTGTACGTGTTTGCCGACGAAGCCGCGGAAATCAGCCCGCAGGCCAATATGCAGGTGATGGCCGTACCGCACTGCGACGATATCGTTGCCCCGGTGCTCTACACATTGCCGCTGCAGTTACTGAGCTACCACGTTGCCGTGATCAAAGGCACCGACGTTGACCAGCCGCGTAACCTGGCCAAAAGTGTGACGGTGGAGTAACACTCCACCCGTCTCCACCGACCGACTCACTGCCCGGACTGTCTGAATATGCTCAGAAAATTACTCACTGCCACGCTGCTGTGCTGCTTTCTGCCAGCGGTACAGGCCGCCCCGGACTTCGCTCAGCTGCGCATTCAGGCGCAGCTGTCCGGTGATACTTACCTGACCGACAGCGAACGTGAAGCGCAGCTTCTGCAGCAAGGCCAGACGCTGATTCATCAGGCCACGCTGGCGGATTCGCAGGTCAGTTATTTTCTCAGTCAGGGCAATGGCGTGCAGACCATCGCGATCCGTGGCACCGCTAACCTGACGAATGTGATGGTCGATCTGGATATTGAATTTCAGCCGGACGAGCGTCTGGGCATCACCCTGCACAACGGTTTCCGCAGTGCCGCCGAGGCGGTGTTTAACGATGTCAGGCCACGGCTGGTTGCCGGCATGCCGGTGCAGATTACCGGTCACAGTCTGGGCGGCGCCATTGCAGTGGTACTGGCGATGTATTTAAAACACGACACAGCAGCACAGGTAAGCCAGGTGATTACTTTCGGCCAGCCCAAGGTCACCAACGTTACCGGCGCGGATATCTACGCCAGTATTCCGCTGATACGTGTCGTCACCCAGAAAGATCTGGTGCCATTAGTGCCGCCACTCAGTCCGCTGCAGATTAAGGATCTGGATGTTTACTGGCATATGGGCGAAGAAATTATTCTGCTCGGCGGCCAGCAATATTCGCAGACCCGTGGCTTAAAAAGCATGCTGCGTGCGACCAAGTTGAGCACAGCGCTGCCGGATGAAAGCAACCTGCAGGCGCATCAGATCACGACTTATCAGACGCTGATCGGTGAGCTGCTGCAGTCGGCCGAAGAAGTGCCTTATCAGATGGAAATCAATCTGTTCGGGCTGTCGATTAATTAACCGGCAGCCTTAAAAGCTCCAGCTTATGGCGCTTTCCAGCCGGTTCTGATCATAACTCGCGGCGGCAAAATCAGACTGGCGGTCATCGCGCTGCAAACTGACCGACCACTGCCAGCGCTGGCTGAGTTGCCAACGGCTGCTGATCTCCAGACGCTGGCGCAGTTCCGTCACATCGTCGTACTGGCGCTGCTCCAGCCGCGCCTTCAGATGATTCACCACACCAAGCCCAAACCAGCGGCTGCGGTGTCTGAGCGACAGCCGTCCGATACCCGCCTGATAACTGTAAGCCTGAGCATTCGCCTGTTCATCCACCCCCTGTATCAGGGCGCTGAGCGATAAGCCGCTGCTGCGGAAAAACCAGTACAGCTGCAGACGGGCAGCGCTGCGTTCACTGTCACGCGCGCTGTTTTGCTCATAGGTTTTGCGCATGAAATCGAACTGGGTACGCACATACAGAGATTCGGACGGGATAAAGCCCAGTGCCGGGCTGATACGTTCGAGCTGCATATAACTCTGGCCATCCACATCTGCGGTGGCCGCAATCAGTGCCACATCGCTGGCCAGCACATCACCCTGATAACCAAAGCGCAGCAGGCCGGTCTGCAGGCGGTTGTCGTATTCGCTGTAAACCTGCCAGCGCTGTTCTTTCAGCCAGTAGCTGGTCTCAAACTGCACACCACGACGCCCCGCCGTACGCCAGCCAAGCGAAGCTTCCAGTGCATGATAACTGTCACCCAGGCCAGCATTGATATCGGTAACGTCGGGGGCAACATTAGAGTCGTAGCCGGCACCGGCGGCCAGCCCGAGCTGCAGTCCGGCCTTTGCCTGAGCGGCAAACACCAGTAATAAGATAAGCAGCAGCCCCCGCTGCCGGAATACTCCGCGCAGGGGGGCTGCTGTTGGGGCTGCTATAGGATTGAGCAAAATATCAGTCATCAATTTCCATCGACTGCACGATCAGAACCTGACCGTCGAATGAGCCTTCAATTTCTACCATACTGCCACTCACCAGAGAGGACAGCATAGCCGGATCCTGCGCGCTGACATCCAGCGTCAGCCCCAGCAGCACAACAGTACCGGCACTCAGGTCGATGGCTGACACAGGGGCTTTCAGTTCCACCTTATTGCTGGCGTCAACACGTTCCAGCAACTGTGCACGGTACTGACCGGCCATGGTTTCTTCGAGCAGCAGTTCAACATGGTCACCGGGCTGCAGCATGCTCAGATTAAAGTACACTTCATCGTCACGGTCATCACGCACGCGGGTACGCAGGTCAGCATTGATAGTAATGCCCATCACCGTCAGGGTGTTTTCAGTTGTCGCCTGCACCACACCTTCGAGTTCAATTTCCGGTGCTTCTTCAAACTCGATTTCTTCAGCCAGCAGCACACCGTCAGTACCGACAACGCCTTCAACCTCAACCATCACACCCGCCTGTAAAGCCGACTGGTCGCCGTCATCAAATTCGGTCTCGCTGTCAAAACGTACCGTCATACCGTTCAAAACAAACTGGTTGTTGTCGGCATCAACCGCTGTAACCGCACCGGACATTTCCAGCTCGGTGTCTTCTTCGAAATCGCTGTCTTCGGCTTCAATTTCGCTGGCAACCAGCACGTCGCCATCCAGGGTACCTTCAACTTCAACCTGCATGCCATCGCTCAGCGTGGCGCCATCCAGATCCAGCGTCGCAACACTGGCATAGCTGATCAGCTGAGAACCGATCAGGAAGGTCTGTGCTGAACTGTCGAGGCCGGCCACAACACCGGTCAGTTCTTCCGGGCTCTGGTCTGCATCGTCCGCGGCGATAAAGCTGGCGATGATGCGTCCTTCACCGGCGCTGTAACCGCTCACTTCAACGCGCTGGCCTACGGTCAGAGTCGCCAGATCAAGGCCTTCGAAAATGGTCATCGCATCAGTAACAACGGTTTGGCCCAGCACCGTCAGTGTACCTGCCGCTGCATCAACGGCGGTTACTGTACCTTCAACGCTGACGTCATAAATAATTTCGGCAGCAACACCTTCTGCGCCATTGTGGTTGCCAACGATGGTGACCACCTGACCAACACGCAGATCCGCCTGAATACCGGCACGGTCATCCACCGTAAACTGAGTCCGGTCGCTGTTAAAGTGCACGCCGTTAACAATCACGCTGCCAAAGCCGTCGATAACACCGCGTGTTACCTGTTTGCCATTCTCTTTGGCAGATGAAGAGGAACCACCACAAGCGGTTACCAGCAGCGTACCAGCCAGACAAACGGCAACGGACAGAAGATGTTTTTTCATAGCAATACTCTCTCGTTTATTTCAGTGAACTCACTGGTAAAAACGCCGGGAGCTGCAAAATATTCCATCAAATATTGTTAATTTTCGTTAAAGAGCGACGACATAAGGCCAAAGCCGAAAACCGGATCGCGTCCGGCCTCACCCAGATCCAGAGCCTGACGGGCTAAACGTTCGCGCTCTGTCTGGCAGTCCTCAGCCGGGCGCGAAGCCAGTACCGCCGTGGCCAGCGCCGTGGCAAAAGAAGTACCGGACATCACCCCGTTGCCGTCAGCTGTTACGACCCGAAGGTTTACCCCCGGCAATGCAAACTCAACATGTTCGCCCTGTACTGCCCGGTTAAAAATCCGCTGCTGCTCATCGACCGCAGTAATGGCAATCACCTCCGCATAGGCTGCCGGATAACGCGGAAAGGCGGCAGCACCGTCATTGCCCACCGATGACAGCAACTGCACGCCACGCGCCTGTACCTGAGTCAGCACCCGTTGCAGCAAGGGGTTGGGTGGGCCGGAGAGCGACATATTGATCAGCTCCACCTCATTCTGTAACAGCCAGTCCAGACCGGCGATCAGCTGACCGGCACTGGCCTGTACCGGCCCGTCCGCCGAGCGGGCAAACACCACCGCATTGACCAGCCGTACCGAGGTCAGCAAACCCGGAACCGCACAGCTGGAGTTGGCTGCCAGCAGACCGGCGATGGCCGTGCCGTGGCGGCTATCGGGCAATGCATCCGCGGCATGAAACTCACGCTGCGCGATATTCACACCGGCAAAGCAGGGGTGCGCCATATCGATGCCGGAATCCATCATGCCGATAATACGCTGTGCCGCTCTGGCCTGCGGCCAGCCCAGCGCATCCGCGGCGTGCAGACCGGAATCTGGTGCAGGTTTCTGCGCTGCGTTCGGAACGGCATCACCGTCGAGCCGGTAGTAATGATCCGGCGCAACCGTATCCTGCAACGCTTTCTGCTGCTCTGGCAGCTCCGGCATTTCGTCAAACGTGATCAGATGCAGCCCCAGCGCTGGCAGAGGCTCAGCAGCAACAGCCTTAACCCCCTGTGCCTGCAGGGCCTGCCATTCTTCCGCACTTAATAACGCAATAAAGCGCTCGGGTTCGGTTTCATCAAAGGCCCCTTCCAACTGCCCTTCCAGCTCGTCCAACTGCCGGGCTGCCAGAATATGCTGCAGCTTATCTTCCAGTTCCTCTTCACGGTCATCCAGAGAATCGTCCAGCTTGTCTTCCAGCTCATCCTCAAGCTCGTCTTCCAAATCATCATCGAGCTCGTCTTCCATGCGTTCCTCAAGAGCATCTTCAAGCCGGTCTTCGAGCTCTTCCTGAGCATCAAGCATCTCTTCCAGCTGTTCCTCCAGACGCTCTTCCAGCAGTTCTTCCTGCTCCTCCAGATCGTCGTCCGCATCACTGTCCGCCAGCAGCGGCAGAGGCATGACTAATAAAATGTACAGCAGCCAAAACACTTTCACTCTAAACTCCCGCTGTCTGTGCTTATTCCGGTATCACCAGCCTGTGTAAAACGCTGGGTTACCCGGTTACTTCTCTCTTTAACGATTAACTGGCCGGAATATTTCCTGCGCATGGAATAAAACATCATGTCCTGCGTTTACCTGATATGAATATTCAGCATCAACACTTTCAGCAGCAATTACTGGCAGCGCTTCCGGCAATCCGACGCTATTGCCTGGCACTTACCGGTCAGCAACACAGTGCCGATGATCTGCTTCAGGCAACGGTGGAGCGGGCACTGGCTCGCTGGCAACAATATCAGGCAGACACCCACTTTGATCGTTGGTTATACCGTCTCTGCCGCAACCTTTGGATTGATACCATGCGCCGGGAAAAACCAAGCGACAGTCTGGATGAAGAACACGACGCCGTTCTTGCCGGTAACAATATCGCCGAACAATACGAAACCCATACCACGCTGGCCAAGGTTCAGGCACACATGCAGCAGTTAAGCGAAGTGCTGCGCACCACGCTGTACCTGGTCGCAGTTGAAGGCCACAGCTATCAGGAAGCGGCCGACATAATGGAAGTACCGGTCGGTACCATCATGAGCCGCCTTGCCCGCGCCCGCCAACAGCTCAGTCTGGCACTGTAGGAGAACAGTATGCATACCATCAGCGACGAACAGTTATCGGCCTTTATAGATAAGGCTTTATCCGACAGCGAAATGCATCATATCAACAACCAGCTGGCGGAGTCTGCGGAACTCAGGGAACGCCTGCACAGGTTACAACAGGCCGATGAGATGGCACGGCAGTTTTTTGCCAGCCAGGATGAAATCCCCCTGCCCGCCGGCCTGCTGGAGCAGATTAAGGCGCACCGGCCCGAGGCGGAAATCGTCACCCTGCAACCCCGCGCCCGCTGGCCATGGGCCATTGCCGCCAGTGTCGTGCTGAGCGTTGGCCTGGTCTGGCAGATCCTGTCACCGGCGGCCTACACCGCAACCGACCGGGCTTTGCTCAGCATGAGTTCCGGCAGCGTAAAAATTATGAACGCAGAGGAACGCCTTGAAATTACCCGCTCAGAGCTGAACAGCGCAGGTCAGTTCTGCCGGTATTTTATTGTGCATACACCGGTCAGCTCAGAGGAAAGCAGCGCCTGCTGGCAGGGTGAGCAGTGGCTTTATCAGCCGCCGGGAAGCAGCAGTCAGTACCAGCCTGCCGGCGCCAGCGAACAGCCAGCGCAAAGCCTGAGCGCCGACGAGGAAGAACGCTGGCTGCGTAATCTGTCGCAGCAGACACAGGCCGACTGAGCCGAACACCTGTTGAGGGCTGCGCTCTCCGCACAGTGGGCGGAAAATATTTTTGTCATCTGAGTATGCGACCCTGACCTTCTGTTATTGAAATGGCAAAGGATATGCGCAATCTGATGAACCCTCTTTATCCGGCTCTCGTACTTCTCTGCGCCGGTTCTTTGCATGCCGAACCCCTGGCAAAAGACAACTGGCAGGAACGCATGGCCATTGGCATCGGCAGCGGCAGCACGTTTTCGGTTACCGGCCTGCGGCTGGATATTCCCCTGACGGATACAATGGATCTGCTGCCTGTTATCGGCCTTGGTGGCGCACTCGGTTTACAACACCGGCCACTGGAGAGCTATCCGCGTTTTGGTTACGGTGCCATGTACGGTGCTGTCGCGCTTGCAACCAGCTACGGAGAAGACGGAATCAGCACCGAAGAGCCCTGTTATGGTGCCAGTCTGTTTGCAGGAATAACGCCCCGCTATGATCGTTTCAGCGTCAGTAGCAGTGTTGGCTATGTTGTACCATCCACACCCGCCGGGGCCTGTTCTGATAATTCGGAACGTACCGATGGCAACCCGCACTGGCAGATATCTGTGGGGCTGCATTTACCATTACGCATCCGTGCCCTGGGCCGGCTTCACCGCTAATTGCATTACAGCAGGAATCACATCGGGCATTACTGCCCGGTCATAATCTGAGCAGAAGGTGTTGCCAGCTGCTCAAGAGTTGCCAGCATGATTGCATCATCACCACTGAGTACCACCTCGTTCCCCTGCGCAATCAGATCCGTACAATTCAAACCTGTGTGCAGCGCAGCGACTGCGGGCTGCAGTGGATTGCTGACATCCACTTCCTGCAAACCTGCAGCGGTGCAGACATACAGCACAGAACCCGACAACGCGAGTCCCTGCGGCTGGGGTAACGGCAAAACAGCCAGCAACCAGGTGTTATCGCCAGAGCTTGTGTCGTAAATCAACAACCGGTCTTCTCCTTCATCACCGCAGCGATTGCCGGCCCTGACGGTAACGTACATCAGGTCATCACGGCCAATAGCAGGATCACAACTGCGGGCATGGCGGGCAAAGGCCAGCCGCACCAGCGCTCCATCACTGCCAACCTGCAGTACATAGCTGCCGTCGCTGGCGCCGACAAGAACCTTGTCCGTCCCTTCCACTGACAGTGTTTCGCCAAAGCTCAGATCCAGCGAATCCCGCAATACCGGTTTTGCCGGATCGCTCAGATCGTAGGTATGAACCTGCTCTGAATTGCTCAGCACCACCAGATAGCCATTCTGTATAACCATTCCCGACGTGGAGCCATTAACGCTGCTGCTCAGATCCGAACTACCCGAATCACCACCACAGGCGCTGAGCAGCCCTGTCAGACACAGAGCAAGAGTGAGCAGCTTCCAGTTCGCAGTCATTGTTGCACTCCATAAAGAAAACGACGGCCATCCACCGTGTCATAGCCAATGATCAGCGGATGCCCCGCATGCAGAACCCCACTTTTAAAATCGGCGCCTTCAATCCACTTACGGGGCTGGCGCGGCATGGAATACTGATCGGTAACCCGCTTCACGCTATTGGCGCTGTAGGTGGCATCGCGCAGATCGGCAAGGTTGATGGCATACAGGTCGGTAAAGCTGTTGGCGTAAAGGTAGCCATTACTGATGGTCAGCTCGGTGGCACCAGGCAGAGGGTAGAAGCCTATCCGCAGGGGATTCTGTCGATCAGAGATATCGAAGAAGTGATACCCGGAGTAACGGTCATTAACGACCAGTAAATCACCGCTCTGCAGCAGTTTACCCGGACTGCGCAACGGCACGCTGTTACCGTAAACAGGTACAGGCAGGCGTTGCAGATCATCCGGATCGAGGTACACCGGGATGTCACAGTATTGATCATCGTGCTGGCAGACTTTTTCATGCCACTTCTGATAGAAGGGATTGCAGCCAACCAGTGTAATAACAGAAAAAAATGCCAGAATCCTGAATTGCATAGTCATCGTCCCTGATAGGTAAACGCACCCTATCAGGAACTGATGACAAAACGGTTATTGCAGCATTAGCTGCTCAAAGTCCCGGCAAGCGGGTATCGGCATCGGGTCCGTAGCGCTCGCCAAACTTCTGATGCAGCCAGGCCAGCGCCAGCAGAGCCAGTCCCAGCCCCATAAAGGACGCCACCCGCCACAGCCCGGTCAGGCCAGCCATATCGATCAGGAACAGCTTGGCCACGACCACCAGCAACAGCACCATACCGCCACGGTAAATATCGCGGCTGGATAACCAGCGCCCCAGCGTCAGCGCACCCGCGGCCAGCAGCATCCACACCACGGAATAGGTGTAGAGTTCGCCATCCGGGGTGTAGTTACTCAGGCTCATACCGGCATCGCCCTGCCAGATTTGGCGGATTTCCAGCGAGATAAACCAGAGCGCATTCAGCCCGGCGGCCAGTGCGGCAAAACGGCCGTACTGCGCCGGCAGCTGACGCCACAGCGCCAGCATAATCAGCGTCGGCAGACCGTAGCTGAGCAACAGCAGGTTAAACAGTGGCGTCGAACCGATATTGCCACTGCTCCACAGCGGGTTTTCCGCCAGCAACAGCACAAACAGATAGGTGGCGGCAGCCGCTGCCAGATGCAGCAGACCCACCACCTGATAGAAGCGCGGCAGCTGTTCGCTTAAGCGTGCACGCCACAGGTAAATCACCGCCGCACAGCCCCAGATCAGCACGTCGAGGCTGGCTTCGAGAAAGCTGAATTCGTGATGGAAAATATCGCCGTCGTACAGCCAGTAACGCACTTCCGCAGCCAGCGTCAGCACCAGCAGCTGCGCGGCACCACCCTGCAGCCAGGGCTGCATTTTTACTTCATGGCGCAGAATCCAGGCCGCCGCTGCGGCACAAAGCGTGGCGCCGCCATAGGTCCAGAGTGACCAGTGAGTGCCGGCATCATAGCTCAGCAGCCAGGGGTTAAAGGTCAGACGCACAACCACCAGCAACAGCACGGCGCGGATAATCCACGCCATCAGCGGCAGTTGATAACGTTGCTGCAGCCAGGCCAGCGACACCAGCTGCAGGGCAAACGCCAGCGTCAGGGTCGCTTCGGCCAGCCAGATCACCGCTGCCAGTGACAGACCCAGATGCGCCGCGCTGATCAGAATCACGCTGATCAGCGGCCGGGCATCGCCATACTGCAGCTGATTCCTGTTAGCCAGCCACAGATACAGCATGCCAAGTACCAGCGCCACCAGTCCCCAGGCCCAGTCGAGGCGGAAATCGGTAAACAGGTAATAACCCAGCGCCAGCATCAGCAGTGGTACCGCACAGCCCAACCCGGTCCAGAAAGCGGGGTAAGGTACGCGCATACGCAGCAGCCACAGCGCACTGCCACTGTACAGCAGAGTCAGCCACAGAAAACGCACGCCCAGCTGCGCCTGTCCGGCGGCATCCGGGCCAAGCAGCACCAGCTCATCACCCATATACGTCAGCATGGGTATAACCGTCGCCAGCACAATCAACAGTAATGGCAGCGCCGCCAGCGGATTCAGTTCCGGGCGACGGCTGGCCGCCAGCAGCATCAGTACCGGCAATGCCAGTAAGGTGAAGTAACCCGATGCGATCACACCTTCGCCGGCGAGGGTAAAACCCTGCGCCAGCAGCACCAGCAACACGCCCGGCAAAGCAGGCCAGTGCGGATCGGCACGCCAGCTCTGCACACGCTGCCACCAGCTGTCTGCGCTGGCCGACTCATCGTCGTTGTCCTGATGACGATTCTGCAGCAGCCAGTCAAAGTCCGGAACCGCAAGGAACATATAGGCCAGCGCCAGCAGGTAGAGAGAACGCACGCCCATGGCAGGCTCGGTTGCCAGACTGATCATCCACCATAAAAGAGAGCCGGTAATCACACCGATCCACAGCCAGCGTTGCTGCACATAGGCCAGCAACCAGAGCGAGAACAGCGTCAGAATGCTGATATACACCAGCGCCAGTTCAATCTGCCCCGAACCACTGCTGAGCAGAATCGGCACCAGATAACCACCGAGCATGCCCAGCGCCGCCAGCACCGGGCCATGCCTGAGTGCCAGCGCCAGCGTGGCAAAAGACACCAGCGCCATGCCGGTAAACACCAGTCCGGGCGACGTGCCCGGCAACAATTTAAAGGCAGCAAATAACGCAGAATAGAGAATGATACTGGCGCCACCGGCCAGAGCAGCAAAGACGTTGTTCTGCCCTTTGTTACGCCGCAGCCACTCGGCTGCAACATGCAGGCCGATACCCGCCAGCAACGACAGCACTACGCGGGTTTCCGGCCCCAGCAGCCCCTGCTCAATGGAGTAACGCACCATAAACACGCCGGCCAGACCTACGCAGATACCACCGAGCCAGACCATCCAGTTGTTGCGGATATTCTGCAGCAGGCGCTCAAGCAGATCCGGTTCGCGGCTTGCTGCCCCTGGAGAGTGAGCAGCAGAAGCTGCCGGCGCCTGATAAGAAGGCGCAGTCGGTGAATACACCGGCAGTTCAGCGGCAGGCTCAGATGCTGGTGCGGATACGGGTTCAGATACTGATTCAGAAGCATGGACAGGCGGCATCGCGCTGGCGGCAACCTCAGTCTGTCCGGTTGCCGTAGCAGCCGCTGTTTGTTGCGCAGAACCGACCGCTGTCGGTGGCGGCGAAGTAACCGGACGCTCAGCTTCTGCTGGTTTTTCCCGGCTGGCCGTCAGGCGGCGCAGGGCGGCTTCCAGCTGCCCGATACGCTGCTCCAGCGTACTGACTTTAAAGAACGCCACCACACCGAGAACCAGCGCTCCCAGCAAGGCGACGGCAAGCAGAAGCGTCAGAGTGACAAATTCATCCATAAACACCATTCACTTTCATTGACTGATAACTCAGCAGGAGACTATACGCAATCCGCCCTGCCGCTGTCCTGATCTTTGCTCAGGAGCCGAAGCGCCAGAGTATAACGCCAGCAGCACGGGAAAAGGTGACCTGAGCCTCAGGCTGATCAGGCAGAGAGTTGTTGTGGCAAATAGCGGGCATAAAAAAAGCGGGCCGGTGTATAACCCCCCTGCCCGCTTTTCTTTATCGGCTTGTGCTGCTCACACTCAGAAGTAGTAACCAAACTGCACGTTAAAGAAGGTCTGCCAGCCGTTTTCACCATCGCCTTCTGCAAAGGCTTTGGTGTAATCACCGGCGCCAATGAAAGGTACGTTCTTGGCGCTGGTGACATCAAAGTTGGTGTACAGATTACCGGTCACCACCAGCACGCCCAGCGTGTTGATCTGTGAATCGCGGAAGGCTTCTTTGTTTTTATCCAGCAGGTTGTAGTCGTTGTACAGCTGCACCTGATTGACGATGCCACCTTTCCACGGCAGGTCGTAGCTCAGGTTCAGTACATATACATTCGCCTGTGCGGCGGCCATGTAACGCGCACCAAAACCACCTATCTGAATGGTGTCATTGCTGACGCCATCAGCGTTTTCGGCATTGTAGGAATAACGGACCGCTTCCGACTGCACACCAAAGGCACCGTAGGTCGCGGTGTAATGCAGCGCCAGAGCCTGGGCATTACCCATCTTGCCGGTGGTTTCGTTATACAGACCGCCATACTGCAGCGACACACCGGCTTCCGCCTGTTCGCTCAGGGCATAGGCCGCACGCAGGTTGAACTGGTGGGTCTCCTGATTCTGCTGCACACCGGCATCGCCATCGGAGACCACATCAAAAGAGAAACGCTGAGCATCGGTCGGAGCCGCATCGCCACTGGCGAAGTACGCCAGCTGCAGATCCCACTTACCCTGCTTGCTCAGTACCTTGATGCCGCTGTCGTAATCATCGTTAAAACCCAGATACAGAGTGGCATCGCCCCAGTAGCTGTGAGATTCGTACGGCAGGATACCGAACGGCACCTTGGTGATACCGACCTGAACTTCGGTGTTATCAGACGCATCGGTAGCAAAATACATATGGTGCACCATGGCGCCATTGCCGCTGTCGTACCAGCGGTACTGGCTCGACAGACGTACGCCCTGATGTTCGGCTTCGATACCCAGGTTGATCTGGTTATAGGTGAAATCGCCACCACGTTCGGTCTGCGCTTCATTCCAGTCTTTGTAGGTGTAATTCAGACGGAAACCACCGGTCAGGCGTACACTTTCCAGCGCGGTTACCCGCTGTTCCAGGCTGTTGGTTTCGTGGGTATCAGCAAAGGCCTGAGGGCCAATCAACAGGGTCGCCAGCAAGGCGCGGGAGAAGGTAGCGTTAGACATGGAATTCTCTGCGATGATTAAAACCTGACCAAGCGGTCACAAAAAGCGCAGCATCATTCCAGAATTGTCCTCTTTGTTGTATGGAATATATGTAACAGAATGTTTCTTCCTGAACCGATGATAGATTTATAACTGAACCTAACCGGAAAACTCTTAAATAACAAAGAGTTAACTTGTCAGTCAGAAATCTGTTAAAGGGATGCCGGAGAAAAAGTCAGGCGCGTAAAAGCGGCGTATCCGTATATCACCTGCCAGAAATTACTCAGCCAGATAAAAATTAAGCAACTCCCGCAACTGCCCCTGCTTACGCAGCTCACTGAAGCCCTGATCCAGTACCGCTTTCAGTTCCGGACCACGGCGGTACAGGCGCGAAATCAGCATTACAAAATCATCGGCAACGATGCCGGGCACCGGTGCAAACAAAATATCATCACCAAGATCAACATCGCCCTGACGGTACAGCCCGTGCAGAACTTCCAGCCGCGTCAGAAACAGCTCACAACGTCCGCGCCGTACCTGTGCCAGCGCCTGAGCATAATGGTTGGCTTCACGCATGACCCAGCGCGTATCGATTCCGAAACGATTGTAGTCATAGCCCCGCAGGCCACAGATATTGTAGTTTTTCAGATCCATGCTGTTCTGGACCAGCGGTGGAGAGGGAAAGCGGTCGAGCGAGTAGGCATAGCCAGGCTGCACCTGATAATAAGGTTCGGTCGTGAGAAAGCGTACTTTCCGCTCCTTGCTGGCCGAGGCACTGAGAGCAATCTGATAACGGCCTTTTTCTACCTCCAGCAGGCAGCGTTTCCAAGGCAACATGCGGATTTCATAATCAAAACCTGCCGCAGGTAAAATCAGCGCCAGTACATCGGCATCGTAACCACGAACTTCATTGTCCTGCTCAAAGGTATAGGGCGGCCAGCCTGCGGCGTCGCCACATATGCGCAGAATATCGTTAGCCCGTACCGGCAACACCAACAGCCCGGAGAGAACCAGCCATAACATCCTGCTTTGCCAGAGCTGCTGCATACATTACCCACAGGTTAGAGCTTAATTCTGAGTGTAGAAGTAAGATTCGGCCAAATACAGCCAAGAAAAAAACTGGATGCTATTAGTAAAAAAGACAGCAGCAATGCAGCACCGGTCCATTAGAACTAATATTTCTAAGCCAGTTTTCTTAGTCTGCTTTACTCAATACACCCCTAAGAATATCCACAGGAGCGTGAGTATGAGCAGCAATATCCCCTTCAGACTGTTGTTGAGCGGACTACTTGGTGCAGGTCTTGCCGCCTGTAGTAACGACTCGTCCAACAGCAGTTCCGACAACAACACCCCGATATCCGGCAAAGTTGCCGATGGCTACCTGGCCGGAGCCAAAGTCTGCCTTGATCTCAACGCAAACCAGGCCTGTGATGACGACGAGCCATCCACGACTTCATCATCCGGCGGCAGTTTTACTATTGCCAATGCTACCGCCACACAGATTGCCAGCGCTGCCATTGTGGTTGAAGTTGTCATTGGAGAAACCATCGATGAAGATAATCCAGGCACCCCTATCGACCGTACCTACACTCTCACCGCTCCTCCCGGATACGGTTTTGTCAGCCCTCTGACCACCATGGTACAGAATGAAGTCCGGGAAAAAGGCATCTCTCCGGATGAAGCCAAAGCAAGCATTCAGACCCGCTTGGGCACCACTGTAGACCTTGAAGATGATTACGTTGCCGGCAGCGGTGATGGTGGCAGTAATGCGTCCGAATTCGAACGTGTGCATAAAGTGGCGCAGGTTACCCGTGCAGTAATGCAGAACAATATAGAAACCGTCACTCAGGTTCTGGATGGCACTGATGTATCTTTTGAAGATGTATTGGCGTTAATCGTCAGCCAAGTGCTTGAAGCTCTGGAGACGATCGGTAGCGCCGTTGATAACAACAGCGGTGATTTTGATGCCGACGCTCTGGTGGACTCCGGGGCTGTGGATGGTGCCAGCGTTGACCCATCCACCGTGGAGGACGATCTGGCCGAACGTGAGGCCGAACGTACTGCCAGCAGCATCAGCATTGCGGATGTGCTGGGTGGTGGTGGCAGCCTGCATTTCTTTGAAGGTGATGAAGATAACGACCAGATCAGCTTCTCCTATGGCACAGTGGCTCCCGGTGAAAGCAGCAGTGTGGTCGTAACTAATTACCGCTACAACAGCAGCAATGGTTTATGGGAGGCTGAGGCGGCAGACAGTAGTAGTGAGCAAAACTGCATTCTCTCCGCCGGAGCCTGGACCTGCATTAACGACAACGATGAAACCATCGCCATCAGTGGCAGCAGCGTGGTGGTAAGCCGCGGCGGTCTGAGTGCAGCTCAGGAGATCATTACCGGCGTGGCCGTCAGTCTCAATGGCCGACGTATTCAAACTTATGCCAATGATGAATATTTTGCTCTGGCGCTTGATCCTACCGCTAAATTCAGCACCGCTGCCACAGGTTATAAACTGACCTTTACTCGCAACAACGACTACTACGAACTGTACAAAGCAAATGCCGCCAGTATTGGCGCCTGCTGGGATGGTGATGCCAATTCCGAAGGTCCTTGGGCGCCAACCGACACCTGGTGTAATAACGTTTTCACCCGCACCGGTGACGGTAACAGCATGACCGACGGCACAGCCGCCACGGCACTGTCTGAGCTGATTTCGGCCAGCGCGGCGGTAAGCCCGGAGACCCCGGAAGATATTAAAGGCACCGATCTTTACGGCAACGACAAGAGCTGGATGATGGAGTTTGTCAGCGGCGGCACGGTCAACTTCTATCCGTTCAGTTATGGTGAGGGCGGACCAACACTGGGCAGCAAAGTCAGCGGCAGCTGGGTGCAGAAAACCGTCGACAGCAAAACCATTCTGCAATTTACCATTCCGGATCTGGTGGCCGCTCAGGGGGATTTTGACCGATATGACCGTGTGCAGTTTTTCACCGTGCATGAAGGCTATGTACGCCGCGGCTATGTCGCCAAAGCCGGCAGCAGCAGTGATGACGAGTGGGTCTTTAACGATACCGCGCGCGACGATATAAAAGCCGCCTTCGATGACAGTCTGCTGGTCAGTCTGGTTGCCTGTACCAGCGGAGATGCTGACGCTGCGTTAATCGGGGCGCTGGATACAGCGGCAACAGGTTGCTCCGCCACAGCCTTTATCAGTGACGATGTCGCCGGTAAGTCTCTGACCTCCGACTTCGGCATATTCACCTTCGCCGCCAACAACACCGGCAGCTACTTTGGTGAGCTGGGTGATGATGGCCAGAAGTATCTCGACTTCACCTGGAGCATTAATGGCAGCGGCTACATCGTCATTAATACCTCCACACCAAACGGCGATGGCACCACCCTCTACCTGCGCATGAACATTGCCAAGGTTGAGCAGAATGCGCGCCAGGTCAGTGTGGTTACCCTGGGGCTGGAAGCCGACAGCGAAGCCGGATTAGACAGCGCCAGTGGTGATGTCCGCGGCGAGGTGTGGAATATCCGCTGATAACCACAGCGTTCGCCAGAAACAAAAACGCCCGACATTACTGACGCAATGCCGGGCGTTTTTTTGGATCTGCTGCGGTCAGAAATCAGCCAGCATATTGCGCAGACTGGACAGGGTTTCCTGGCCGCGCTGTTTCTGTTCTTCGGCGGAGGTTTCGGTTTTACCTTCCCAGACGATATCGTCCGGTGGCAGCTCATCGAGGAAGCGCGAATGGGTGGTGTCCATGGCTTCGCCAAACTGACGGCGCTTACCGGCATAGGTAAGAGTGAGGGTGCGCTTGGCGCGGGTAATGCCCACGTACATCAGGCGCCGTTCTTCCTCGATGGTATCGGCCTCGATGCTGTTGCGGTGCGGCATCAGCTCTTCTTCCATGCCCATGATATAGACGTGCGGAAATTCCAGGCCTTTGGAGGCATGCAGCGTCATCAGCTGCACCTGATCGGCTTCGTCTTCTTTTTCCTGCTGCTCCATCATATCGCGCAGGATCAGCTTGGATACCGCATCTTCGATGGTGCATTCATCGCCCAGCTCTTCCGCTTTGGCGATCATCTTGCTGATTGAATCGACCAGGAACCAGACGTTCTTCATCCGTCGTTCGGCCTGATTCGGCGTGCCGGAGTTCTGCAGCAGGTAACCTTCGTAGTCGATATCGCTGATCATCTCTTTGACCGCCGCCACCGGATCATCGGTATAGGCGTTGCGGGTAATGCCTTCGAGCCAGTGACCAAAGCGGCGCAAACGATCCAGCGCCTTTGGCATCAGCTGTTGTTCCAGCCCCATTTCGGTGGTCGCCGCCATCATTGAGATACCGCGCATGGCGGCGTATTCGCCCAGTTTTTCGATGGTGGTCGGGCCGATTTCGCGACGCGGCGTGTTAATCACGCGCAAGAAAGCCGCATCATCGGTCGGGTTAATCAGCAATCGCAGGTAACCCATGATGTCTTTGATCTCGTTGCGGCCAAAGAACGACTGGCCACCGCTGAGTTTGTACGGCACCTGATAGGCCTGCAGTTTCATCTCGATCACACGTGACTGGTGGTTACCACGATAGAGCACGGCAAAATCGCGGTAGCCACAGCCATAACGCAGGCGGCGCTCGACGATTTCGGTGGCAATGCGCTCGGCTTCCACTTCGTCGTTGCGGCATTTAAGAATCTTGATCGGGTCACCGTAGCCCATATCGGACCACAGCTTTTTCTCGAATTCGTGCGGGTTGTTGTCGATCACCCGGTTAGCGGCGTTCAGGATCAGGCCGGTGGAGCGGTAATTCTGCTCCAGCTTAACGATCTTCAGCGTCGGGAAGTCTTTTTTCAGCAGCGACAGGTTTTCCGGACGGGCACCACGCCAGGCATAGATCGACTGGTCATCGTCACCTACCACCGTCAGACCGGTGCGGTGACCAACCAGCAGCTTCACCAACTCGTACTGGCTGGTGTTGGTGTCCTGATATTCATCCACCAGCAGATAGCGGATCTTCTTCTGCCAGCGGGTCAGCACTTCCGGGTGATCACGGAACAGCACCGTCGGCACCATGATCAGGTCGTCAAAGTCCACCGCGTTATAGGCTTTCAGCATGCGCTGATAAACGCTGTAGGTCTGGGCGATCAGCAATTCCTGCGGAGTCGATGCCACTTTGATGGCATGGTCGGGGGCGATCAGGTCGTTTTTGAGGTTGGAGATGGCGTTCTGCACCAGCTCGATCATATCGCCGTCGTCACCGTGTTCACGGTGCATCACGTCGCGGATAATGCCTTTGCAGTCATCCTGATCAAGAATTGAGAAACCATTTTTATAACCGGCGGTGGTCAGCTCATGGCGGATGATATTCAGGCCGAGGTTGTGGAAGGTCGATACCGTCAGGCCCTTGGCACCGCCTTTACCCACCAGCGACATCACCCGCTCTTTCATCTCGCGCGCGGCTTTATTGGTAAAGGTTACCGCGGCGATATGGTACGACTTGATACCGCACACACCGATCAGGTAAGCAATCTTACGGGTAATCACCGACGTCTTGCCGGAGCCAGCACCGGCCAGTACCAGCAGCGGGCCATCCACATATTTGGCGGCTTCTTTCTGACGGGGATTGAGCTGACTTAGATCGACCACGGGCTTACCTCTCTGACGGGCGGGCATTCTAACAGCTCAGCGCATGGTTGGAATCCGCCGCAACGTGACTCGGACAGCGAACAGGCACAACTGTCACTGCTTTTATCACCATCGCTGCGGACTCTGGTACGCAAGTCTTTGTCCCTGAAGGATATTTTTCTGCCACAAAAGGAGACACACAACCCGAAATGTCCTATATATAAACACTGATTATTAAAAGAAATGGTTATGGATCGCGTCGTATATTGCCATTCCGGCAACAATACGGAGGTCACACAACCGGGCGTCGCCTTACGGGCAGACACATACCAGACCTAATTCAGTTCGGGTTTTATGGAATTTTCACCACATCAGTCCAGGCTCAATCTGTTGATTCTGAGCACCTGCGAACAGCGCCTCGGAGACCTGCAACACTGGCTGGGTCAACATCAGAGGCAGGACGCTATGCGAACGGAATTCCTGTTCCTGAATCCGCTCTCAACGTCTGCCCTGCCCCCCTCAGGCGACGGTTGGCAAGCCGCAGTACTGTTGATAGACACCTTTACAACTGCCCAGCAACAATGGCTTACCCAACTTCCGCCACACCTGCCCTGCCTGATTATTTCCACCACTAAACACCGCGATCAACTGCCTCCGTCCGGACACTGGCTGGCGCTGGATGATTTTAATCGTCAGCGTTTTTTCCAGAGCCTGGGGCCTCTGCAACAGCAGGTACTCAGCAACATTCCGGCCCCCTTACAGCGCAATGAGTTTTTTACCCGCCTGCGCCAGCAACTGACCCAGGCAGACCATGGCTATTATCTGCAGGTGCTGCAATGCCGCTGGTTACGGCATCAGCATGACCGTGACAGCTGGCAGCAACGGGAAAGTATTCAGCAGGAATTTGAACGCACCATCAGCCGGCGCGCCCCCGCCGGAGCCATTATCGGCCGTATCCTGGATGATCAGCTGGTTGTGGTCAGTGACAATTACTACGAACTCCATGCCGACTGGCTGCCACTGCAGCCGGACGATGACGACCGCCCCTGGGTGGTGTACCACAGCTCACCATTGTGTATCAGCGGTTTCTCTGCCCTGAGTGCAGTATTGCAGGAAGGTGTACAACAGATTGCCCGTGAGCGGCTGGTACAGGAAGCCCAGTTCGAATGGCGCCAGCAGGACACCGGCCTGAGCCTGCTGAGCGGTATTCATCTGGCCTTGCAGCGTGATGAGTTTTACCTTGAATACCAGCCCCAGTTTGACAGCCGTACCGGGGCGCTGGTCGGGGCCGAAGCGTTAATGCGCTGGCGCCATCCGGCGCTGGGGGTTATCCCGCCCACAGTGTTTATCCGCGAGGCCGAAAATGCCGGACTGATTCAGGCGCTGGGCCAATGGGCATTGCGCGAAACCATCAGTGCCTGGTGCCGGCTGCAGGAGCTGCTCGACCACCCGCTGCGCATGGCGGTGAACGTCTCTTTTCCGGAGGTTGCCGATCCCTTTTATACCCGGCAGGTACTCGACTTACTCGACCAGTTTGGCATGCCACCACAGTTTCTGGAGCTGGAACTGACCGAAACCGCCATGATGCGCGACGCCAGCGTATCCTTATTGAATCTGCGCCAGCTGAAAGCCGCGGGCGTGCACATTGTGCTGGATGATTTCGGCACCGGCTTCTCATCGCTGTCCCATTTAAGCGACCTGCCACTGACCGGTATCAAGCTTGACCGCGCCTTTGTCTCGCCGCTGCCCGACCACGGACCACAAAGCCATATTGTTACCACCATGCTGGATCTGGCGAACCGCCTGAAGCTGGAAACAACGGCTGAAGGTGTTGAAGACAGTGCCTGTCTGGAAGAGATACGCCGGCTCGGCTGCGACCGCATTCAGGGCTATATTTACGCCCGCCCACTGGCGCTGGGCGAACTGATTTCACAAGCGAAAAGCGGCTTTCCGGAACATTCAGGATTTACTCAGGGACGCTTGTTCTGAGGCGCCGGTGACGGTTCTGCGGGGCGCTCTTTCGGGCCGAAAAAGGCTTCGCCGTCAAAAGGGCTTTCCGTATTGACGTGGTAATACACCATGACTGCCACGGTCAGGGCGATGATGATCAGGAAGACAATCAGTTGCTTTACCATGCTTTATATCCACAGGGTTTCTCCAAGTGTGGCAGATACTGACATCTGTGCAAATAATGCACAAATCTGCAGCCGCCAGCCTTACCCCTGCCGGTAACGATCCAGCGTGCGGTAGCCCAGCGCTTCGAGCAGATGCACACGACCGATGGCCGGCTGGGCATCCAGGTCAGCAATGGTGCGGGCAATATTCAGCAGACGGTGATACCCCCGGGCCGACAGCTGCAGCCGCTCAATCGCCGCCAGAAGCCAGTGCTGATCCTCTTCATGAAGAACACAGACCTGCTCGCGCAGTGTGGGGCTCAGCTCGGCATTAGCGCACCCCTGACGCTGTTGCTGCAGCGCCTGCGCCGCCATCACCCGCTGCTGTACTGCCGCGCTGCTTTCACCGGCCGGAGCCTGCTGCAGTAACGCGGTGGCAATGGGAGGAACTTCAACGTGCAGATCAATACGATCGAGCAGCGGCCCGGAAGTCTGTCCCTGATAGCGGCGGATCTGCTCCTGAGTGCAGTGGCAGCGTCCGGCCGGATCACCAAAATAACCACAGGGACAGGGGTTCATCGCCGCAATCAGCTGAAAACGCGCCGGATAGGTGATCGAACGGTTGGCACGGCTGATAACAATACGTCCGCTTTCCAGCGGTTCACGCAGCACATCCAGCACTTTGCGGCTGAATTCCGGTAACTCATCCAGAAACAGCACACCGCCATGGGCCAGTGAGATTTCACCGGGCTTGGGGGTTGTGCCACCACCGACCAGAGCCACTCCGGATGCGGTATGGTGCGGCGCACGGAAAGGCCGCACGCGCCACTGATCCTGCCACTGCGACGGCTGACTGCTGATGGAATAAACCGACGCCGACACCAGCGCTTCTTCTTCACTCATCGGCGGCAAAATGCCGGGCAGACGGCTGGCCAGCATGGTTTTGCCGGTGCCCGGCGGGCCGATAAACAGCAGGTTATGCTGACCTGCCGCGGCAATTTCCAGCGCCCGCCGCGCCTGTGGCTGGCCGCGCACATCGGTTAAGTCGGCCTGTTGCGGACGCCCCGCGGGGACAGCATTACCCGCTGTTACAGCTGTCAGACTCTGTTGCCCATGCAGATAAGCGGTCACCTCCAGCAGGCTGGCGGCGCTGCGGAATTCCCCCTGAGAACACAGTGCCGCTTCGCTGGCATTGGCCTGGGGTAACACCAGCACATTACCCGCACGGGCTGCCTGCAGGGCACAGGGCAATACTCCGGGTACCGGCTGTAAATCTCCGCCCAGACTCAACTCACCGATAAATTCATGGCCATCCAGAGCGGTGGCCGGAATCTGGCCGGAAGCCGCAAGAATGCCCAGCGCAATGGCCAGATCATAGCGGCCACCTTCTTTTGGCAAATCAGCAGGAGACAGATTGATGGTGATGCGCTTGGCGGGGAATTCAAACTGCGCGTTCATAAGGGCAGAACGCACGCGGTCTTTACTTTCTTTAACGGCGGTTTCCGGCAACCCCACCAGGCTGAGCGACGGCAGGCCACTGGACAGGTGCACCTCAACAATGACCGGCGGAGCATCAATACCCAGCTGCGCGCGGGTAAATACGCGGGCTAACGACATAAGCAATCCTTTGCTGTACGGCTGAAACCTCAGGGTAATGCAAAGTGCTGCAATTGCCTATGTGCAGACAAAAGACAACCGGGTCACGCACAGAGCTGCGATTAGCCGCTAAAATACCTGCATCGTTATCTGCCGCCTTCCGGAAATCCCATGATCAGCTTCGCACGTCAATCCAGCTTGTTACCCCTGAGTCTGCTGCTGAGTCTTACTCTCAGTGCCTGCGGAGGCAGTAGTGGCAGCAGCAACCCGACAGCCACGTACTCGTTATCGGGCCAGCTGAGCATTGCCACCGGTATTGTTACCGATTCCGATATCAATGATATCTACGCACCTTATGCCAGTAATGATGATCCCACCAATCCACAACTGTTAAGTAACCTGACGACTGTTCAGGGTTTTGCTTCCGCCAGACCAACAGATGCAGCCGTATCCGAAGACAGTGAATCAGAACGCTATGCCAACAGCGCAGACCGCGACGATTACTTTAAGGCCAGCCTGCAAGCGGGACAAATCATCCGCCTGCAGGTTGTCGACCTCACCTATTTTTACAGCGGCGAAGGCTATCACGGCGACCTTGATTTGTTTCTCGCCGAAGCAACCCCGAATGCTGAGGGCGATTATCTGCTGGCAGACGCATCTCAGCTGGGCCCGGTGGATGGTGCTGCCGGAGCTTTTGAAGAAGTCACCGTTCCGGCCGACGGCGACTACCTGATTAACGTTTATGCCTATTCCGGTATATCCAAATACGTACTGCAGATTCTGCCCGCCAGTGCATCGGCATCCGCAAACAGAATGGATGATTTTGTCGCCGACGAAATCATTGTTAAAGCCAAAGCCGGCAGCAGCATCAGCGCCCAGGCACGTAATGCTGGCTTAAACACCGTGCTCAGTCCTGTGGCTCTGAACCAGCTGAATGCAGCATCGGCAAACGATCCGGACAAACCACAGCTGCTCAGCCTTAACCGCAGCAGCGCGCGGTTAAGCGCCGGCAGTGCTGAGCCCGATCTGCTGCGTGCGTTCAGCGAGGCTCTGTATAACAAACGCCAGACCCTGATCGACAGCAAACGTCTGCGCCAGCAGGAAGGAATCGAATACGCCGAACCCAATTACATCCGTAAGGTACAGGCCACAGCCAACGACCCCTACTACCGCTACCAGTGGCATTATCCGGCCATCAATCTGCCGCAGGCCTGGAATCTGAACAAAGGTGATGGCGTCATCGTAGCGGTCATCGATACCGGTGTGTATCTGGCCCATCCGGATCTGAGTAGTCAGCTGATTGCGGGCTATGACTTTATTGCCAATAAAGACAGCGCCCGCGATGGCAATGGCATCGATAACAATCCTGATGATCCCGGTGACAGCGATATTCCCGGAGCCAGTTCCTGGCATGGTACCCATGTTGCCGGCACCATTGCTGCCGCAAGCAATAACGGCATTGGCGGCGCGGGCGTCGCCTGGAACGCGAAAATCATGCCGCTGCGGGTGCTGGGTAAAAATGATGGCACGTCCTACGACATCATTCAGGCCGTACGTTATGCCGCCCGGTTAAGCAATGACAGCAACACACTGCCTGCCCAAAAGGCCGATGTGATTAACCTCAGCCTGGGGGGAAGCAGTTCATCGGCGGCGGAGCAGGCAGTGTACGCCGCGGCGCGCAATGCCGGAGTGATTATTGTTGCCGCTGCCGGTAACGAGGCCACTTCTTCACCATCTTATCCGGCGGCCTATCCGGAAGTGATTTCCGTCAGCGCCACCCGTTACACCGGCACACTGGCCTCGTATTCCAATTATGGCAGCACCATCAGCGTTGCTGCCCCCGGTGGAGAGCTGAGCAATGACGATAACAGCGATGGTCAGAAGGATGGTGTGCTCAGTACCGTTGCTGATGACAGCAGCGGCTCACGCCAACCCAGCTATCGCCTGTTTGAAGGTACGTCCATGGCCAGTCCGCATGTCGCCGGGGTGATTGCGCTGATGAAATCGGCCTATCCGGCGCTGTCTGCCAGCGATGTCGATCAGTTATTGCAGAGCTGTGCCATCACCAATAAGGCCACCAGCTGTAACCGTGACAACCAGCTGGGTTATGGTCAGATTGATGCCTATCGCGCAGTCAGCGAAGCGCTGAAACTGGCTGGCGGCGGCACCCTGCCACCACGTCCGGTGGCGCTACAGTCTTCTCCGGCGGAGCTGGTATTTGGCAGCGACAACAGCCTCAGTTTTACCCTGAGCAATGCCGGTGATCTGCAACCGGGGCAACTTACGATCAGTGATGATGCTGACTGGCTGAGCATTACAGCGGTCAGCGTCGACGACAAAAATCTCGGCGCATACAGTGCCAGCGTTAGCCGCAGCGGCCTGAGTGATGGCTACTACAACGCCACCATCAGCGTCAGCGACGGCAGCAACAGCCTGAGTATTCCGGTGTATATGCAAAATGGCGTTATCAGCAGCAACAACGCCATGACCCAGCAATATGTATTACTCGAAGATGCCGATTGCATCGCCGCCGGGCGCGATGAGAAAGAATGTACAACCAGCATTTTTGCTCAGGCGAATGGCCGCTACAGCTTCCCGGCCGTTCCTGCTGGCCGCTACTCCCTGCTGGCCGGCTCTGATATTGATGTGGATAACGTGATCTGTCAGGCCGGAGAAACCTGTGGCGCTTATCCCAGCCTGGGGGCACAACAGATTATTGAGATAAGCGCGAGCCGCAGCGGAGTGAACTTTCTGATAAACCTGAACAGCAACCTGGGCAGCAACAACCAAAGCACAGCCCATACGCTGCAGCGGCAACAACCCGTTGTCTCCGGCGAAGCGGGCAAAAGTTCTGCTCCATGATGCCGGTAAAGGCGATGCTGCATCGTTCAGCTGCGGTTTAGCCGCCGTTCAGCATACTGACGGCTCTGTGCCCGATGGATGTCATGGATGAAACTACCGGATAACGGCCTGCAGCTTGCTGCGCTGACGCTGGTAATGCTGCTCAGCGGCTGCACCGTTTACCCCAGCAAAGTGCCGCTGGATCAGGGCTATGCCCGCTGCGAACTGGTATCACGCCAGCTGGCGCTGAACTATGAGTGGCTGGAGGCTAACACACATGCCAACCTGCTGCGGGGGCTGGGGGATTGTCAGCAAAGCACCGAAGTCTGCCTCGCAGCCTATGTGGTGATTATCGGTGGCTGGACCGCCGGCAGCGCCATCGTCTCCGGCTCAGTATTTCTCGCCGGTAACACCATTCACTGGCTGGAATATCAGGGGCGCTGCGACGACAGCGGATTGCGGCAGCTGATTAAATGGACAAGGCCGCCATTACAAGCAGCGCCCATGCAGGTCAGCCGTTACTGACAGCGGGTTATTGAAGGCGGGCACTCAGCGCCTGCAGCAGCGGCACCAGACGTTGTGGATAATGCGGCGGGGCGATATAGCCACGGTAAGCGCCCTGTTTATCCAGAATCACCAGATTGGCACTGTGATCCATCAGATAAGCCACGCCTTCGCCACGCTCCACCTTGCCATACACCGCATTGAGTTCTGCCGCCAGCACGCCCAAACCATTGGCATTACCGGTTAAACCCAGAAAACTCTTATTGAAGTACGCCATATAAGGCTGCAGAGACTGCGGGCTGTCACGCTCAGGATCGACCGAAACCAGCACGACCTGCCATTGCTCGCGGATATCCGCCGGCAACTGTTTCCAGCTGCGGCTGAGGTCGGCCAGTGTGGTCGGGCAGATATCCGGGCAAAAGGTGTAACCAAAAAACAGCAGCACATTGCGCCCCTGCAGTTCTCGCAATGCCATCCGCTGCCCATGCTGATTAATAAAGGTCTGATCGCTCACGGCCAGCGCACGCGGGAACAGCATCAGACCATCCTGTTGCAGCAGCTGTGCCTGCTGCCATTGCGGTGCATAAGCAACACCTGCACCGGTCAGCCATGCCGCAAGTAACAGTAAAAACAGTACAATCGCTTTTTTCATCGTGACCAACACCTGCTCAAAGCCTTAACCCGAAATCTGTAATCGCAAAACTGAGACGCGGAGTATATCAGCCATGACGGCCAGCCACGCAGTAACAGCCCCTTCTCTGGCTGCGACACAACGCCGCATCTGGATGCTGGCCTGGCCAATTATGCTCAGCAACATCACGGTGCCGTTGCTGGGGCTGGCCGACAGCGCGGTACTGGCACATCTGCCCGACCCACAACACCTTGGCGCGGTAGCGATAGGCGCGCAGCTGTTTACTCTGCTGCTGTGGAGCTTTGGTTTTCTGCGCACACACTAAGGTAGAAAACATTGACTGACACACTAATGTCCACAAGAGTGTTGACATGCGTGTCCAATATAATGGTGCCCGTCGACATGAATCGACCCAAAATAATATACATCCAACGCCTTTACAGACTCGACGGCAAGCTCGTTGCCAGCCCCGGAGGGGTTCCTACAATCGAGTGGACGAACAGAGTTCTTCACTGGAATAGCGATCAGCAAAAATTTGAAGAGACTAACGATTTGATGATTGAGCGATTCCCAATCATCTACAGGAATGGTGAGCCATGGGATCTCGGCAACCTTTACCTCTACCGTTGGTGGTTGAAGTTCGCAGAATCCAGCCCTCGCTCAATCGTAACGCTAGATCGAAAAGCAAAGAACCTACTCTCATACTTGCACTTCATTGACGAACATAAGACTGACGATCTGCCACTCGATATTTTTTACGCCCCACCTCTCAGCAGGAAGAACCAACGAGTCACGTATATCTACAAGTCATATCTCACGGGGCTGTTCGAGCAGAAACAGAACACTCTTAAGACGGTTAAGCAAAAAGCCGCAGAGGTCGCAGCGTTCTATATGTTTCTGAACGACAACAAACTAACCCCTCCAGGTGAAGAGATACAAGATCGCTTTTACACACTCAAACAGCACAAGGTAATGATTAAGGGTGGCAGACAGTTCCCTGTGACCTATTCGGATATCCATATAACAAAGGCCTCTGTTGAAGAGGAACAGTTCGATCTCATACTGGGCGAAGAAGGCGGTGTGCGCCCACTATCAGAAACAGAGGTGGAGTGGGTTCTTGAGGGCATTGAAGCCATAGGTAACCGTCAGATGCAACTGATGGTCTGGTTGGCTTTATACACCGGGGCCAGAAAACAAACCATCTGCACGATGAGCGTTGAAGCGATAAAGAAGGCTTACGAGTCATCAAGAGAAACCAAAGAAGCGAGAATCCCCGTTGGGCCAACGACTGGCGTTGATACGAAGCACGGCGTTCAGTACGTTCTTAAAGCACCGAGCTCGTTGGTTGCACAGGTCTACGAATGGGTAAAGTACTCAGAGATATACAAAGCAAGGAAATCACAAAGCTTCTACGGCGACTCATCTTCGAACTATGTTTTTTTGACAAAGTTTGGCAGTCCATTTTACACCGCGAATCGACACGTACAGGACGCTGCCAACCCTAACTATTCAATGACGCTAAAGAGGAGCGAGCGGGGAAAGGCAGGCCACCATGTAGGAGGCTCGATAAACGACTTCGTAAACCAAAAGCTAATTCCATGGATCAAACAGAATAAAGACCCACAATACAAAGGGTTTAAATTCCATGACCTTAGAGCCACGCGAGGTATGCGATTCGTACGAAAAGCCAAAGCATTGGGAGGCATGTCAGACACAGAGATCATCACTCACGTTAAAGGTCTTCTCGGCCATAAGCATGAGTCAACAACGATGATCTATCTGAAGTATGACGAATTCGTTCAAGAACAAAAGAAAAAGAACGAAGCCGTTCACAAAGCCATGTACGGCGAAAACTTCCCTTGGGACAACTTTGATGAATGAGTTCTTCGACTTGTTTAACGACCGGCCCGAGCAATACAGTCAGTTTGAAGCGGCATCGCTCTCACTCTCTGAACTGGGCAGAATTAGATTCAATTTCAAAAGCAGCAGCCAAAATTACAAGCAGATTTATGCTGGACGAGTGCTGTTTAACGTGCGCAACATTGCTTCTATCAAGACCAGAACCAAATGCTCCCCCACTTCACTGGATAGCTGGGACATCGACTTTTCGAGCTATATAAATCATCGGAAAATCTACTTAATTAGACTTATTGATTCCTTCCTCGATGGAACCGCAAAACGAGGATCTATTACATATCAATTAAACTTTATCGACTGGGCAGATAATCGCTACGAACGTGACAAGCTTTTCTTCGACAAAGAGCAGATGAAGCGAGCATATAGTGAATACTCAAATCTACTTTGGGATCGAGTATCTCAGAGCAATCTATCCTCGCCATTCAGTAGAAGCACAGCACGTATGTGCCAAGAAGGAGCAGCCCAAGCGATTCTACTGACACATCACGATCTAGAATATGATAAATTGCAGAGTTGGGCACTGAGAATTCAACAGAGAAGAGGCGAAAAAGGATTCAAAGTCCTTGAAAGCACACAACGCGCAGCACTCAGCCGAGATGCACATCGTTATTTATTCAATAAAATCTCTGAATATTTGCTTCAGGATGATCATCCCAAACCATTTATTCTCAAACCAGAACCGAAACTTGGTATCACTGGTCAGATCTACCTAAGCTCAAGCCATTGGAACCTACACGGAATAAACAATAATCCTGCATCGTACTTTTATAGGTCGGGAACCCTGGGCCGTAGCCGAATTCATGAGTTGCTTTATGATCGTAGCGGAAAAATAAGCAGAAGCATAAATGAATTAATGGAGTCGAAAGATGCCGAAATTAAGAAAAATGGTCCATTTTCCGACAAAAAATTTCATTACAGATTACGAGAACATTACCACGCCATAATTTCATCTGATAATTCAGGCGCCATCGAACATGAGTCATATCATCGTGATCTTTTTAACATTGCAAGCGTTCACTTTTCCCATCTGATACTTGCGGACAGCGGTACAAACCTAGCCGTCTTGCTAACAGCCCCTATGATCGAGCCCACCAATCTCGAACGAGAAGGCAAGTTCAGAATTCTCTCCTTCAAAAGCAAAGGTGATAAGCAATATTCTCTTCGTCTAAGCCCTCTCGCAAAAAAATATTGGAGCCGTTATGTTGCATTATGCCAAAAGTTTATTCCGTCAGACTCTCCCCTAAAAGGGCCCCAACATTTCAAACAAAGACAATCTCTCTCTCACACAATTAGCAGTAAGCAGCTCATCATCCCTACCAAGTTTTGGAATTCAGTCAACCTTTGGGTTAGTACAAAGGATTGGCGGGATTACTCGGTGAATTTAGCCCTTACTGTAACCGGTGACATTCACTACTCTGCAAACCAGCATCAACACACTGTTGAAACATCAAGAAAGCACTACATTGCAGTTGAAAACCGGGTTGCAGTTAAAGAGCTAAACGGCTTCTTCAGCGGCCTGGCTAGCGCTGTCAATCTCTACAAATCAAAGCGGGTCGCTGTAAATATCGTTGGTGAAAATGTCGGCACTCAGGGCCTGACAGGCATTTGCATATCTCAAGGTGAGGCCAAAGAGGGAGGCTTTTCCGATGAAGCTCCCAGCCCCCGATGCTCGGCAATGCTAAGCTGCTTCTTTTGTAAGTCTTATGCGCTCAGAGCAAGAGAGGAGGATGTTCTCATGCTGCTATCGATCCAGAAATGGCTACCTTTGCACAGCCGTGAGAATAGCCTGAATATGGATGAGCACCTTCTAAAGTTCCAGCCAGTCATAGAGCGCATAGACGACATAATCGCTGATCTCTCAAATAAAGGTGAGCAGTACGAAAATATTGTTAAGCGAGCCAGAAGGTTGGCCGAGATTGGCAACTTACATCCGTACTGGGATATGAAAATAGCGGCTTTGAAAGAAATCACATCCAGTAGAGGAGAACAGTAATATGTGGGTAGCACGATTCCTGGATGGCACCGAAATACTGGAGGCCCAGCCCGATCAATTCTCTGATGATGGTCTAGCGAAAACACCACCAGACAGCTTTGTCATTAGCCGTAACCTGTCAGGTGAAACCCTTTCTATCTACAGCGATAACGTCTGGGATCTATCACCCTATTCACTAATGAGTAAGGGCACCAAGTATAACTTTACCAGCCAGTTTGGAAAACCAGAGGGCAAGCTTAGCAAGACAGCACATACAATTATTGGGGAGATGAAGCGTATCATGTTTGCAGTACTCTACGAGCCGACGCATTCGGGAGGACAACGCAATAAACCACAGACCTACCGAAAAATTTTAGAAGTTCTCAGAGGGCTATCCATCATTGCGCTGAACGAAAACAAGACTCTCGCTCAACTACATGAAAGCCCTCTCGTCGGGCCTAAAATCACAGCAAGTCTTTACGCCTCCAAGACAGCATTTCGTAAAGCCGAAGCTCTCAGAGATTTAATAGCACTGATCGAATATATAAACGAGCATTTCAAAACCGAGCTACCAACATTGATCCCTAATGAGCAGCTCAAAAAAATACTTTCCGTAAGGTCTCAATTGCGTTCGAGCTATGTAAACGACCCGTCCGCACAACGAACCCCTCTCATACCATCACGAATTTATTCTGCGCTGATAACACTATCTACGGAAGTTGTGACCGACTTCAACGAGCATAAAGAGCAATTAGATGGTTTTATGAAGCGAATTAAGGCCGATCCTCTATTCTTTGCCACTCCCTCCATGCTGAAAGACAATCAAAGACCTGGATCAACTACCAACGCAAAACTTCAAAATGCTTTTAATGAATATAGAAAACATTATCCATCTGCAAGACGAACTGATATGCCATTATTAAGCCAGGAGGACTCCGTCGCCGAGTATGGCCTAACAGAATTATTCGACAAGTGGACAATTGGTTCAAACTATAAAAACTACAAATATTTAAAATATACGTTGAAAGGTCTTAAGTACTACTTAGGCTATGTATTGGATGCTGCGAGGTTTCTAATATATTGTTATTCAGGAATGCGCAAACATGAAGTCGATGCACTGAAAAAAAACTGCCTGAACAGCATTCATATACCAGGCCTTGGCGAACTCCCCATTCTGCTCAGTAACACCTCAAAAATGACGAACAGCAACTATAGTGAGTCGGCATTACCCTGGGCGACATGTTCACAGGTAATACCCGCCGTAGAGGCATGTGAGTCTATCGGAAAAATGATGAATAGCCCTAGCGACTTTCTGTTTGCACGCTTCGATTTTCCAATGAAGATCAGGACGTTTATTAATACCGATGATCATCGTCAAACCATTCTAAAATATATTTCAAGAGGATCAGATGAACTTCGAGTCAGGGAGAGCGACATCGTGGAGTTAGAGAACTTCGATGCATTCCGCGATTGGCGAAACGACCCGAATCTGAATCTAAAAGTAGGCGAGTACTTTCATATTTCAAATCATCAGTTTCGGCGCTCGACGGCCATCTATGCAGCACGAAGCGGAAAGGTTTCCTTGCCTTCGCTGAAGTTCCAGTTCAAACACTTATCTGAAGTAATGACAATGCTTTACCGAGAAAATGCAAGCTTCGCTGAAAACATTCTCAACATAGTTAAAACCGGCGATTCACATGACGTAATACGAGACTATCGAAATGAACTGATGCTCTTGGAAGCTCAGGAATTCGAAGCCCATGTCGTAAAAAGCACTGACAAGCTTTTCGGTGGATCAGGCAGCAGATTCGAACAGGAAAAATATAATAACCCTTCATGGTTAAACAGCATCGAAGAGATCGAAAAACGCGTCAAAGATGGGCGCATCTCCTATCGGGAAACAGCTATTGGAGGGTGCTCATCCCGCGAGATGTGTGACAAATTCAGCCTAGACGAGATTATCCCGTGCCTAGCTGGTTGTGATGACGCGATTTTGGGAGGCGATGATGGACTTGGACTTAAACGCGGGGCCAAGCTCAAGAAATATAAAGAAACGTTGGAGACGGAATTAGAATACCTCGAACCTGAACACCCCTCCGCCCACTTGGCGCGCAAAGAGATCACACTGATCCACCAGAAATTAATAGAGATGGAGGCCATCGATGATTAAGCACCAGGAGTACTACAAGGCTCTCCAGAGACTGATAAACAATGAGCCATCAGTTGTTAAGAAAGGTTCAAAAATCAATAAGAGAAATGTGGCATTAGAGGCTGGCAAGAAAAATGCCAGTAGTATCAGGAAAGGACGCGACTTCGATGATCTAATCGCAGCAATAGATGCCGCATCAGCTAAAGCCAAGCCTCCAAGAAAAGCCAGAGTTGACAAAGCAGATACGCTCGCAATACGAAACAGAGAGTTACAGGACATGCTGGACATCTCTCATGCGAAATACCTAGCCGCGATGAATCTACTACTTGAAAATGGACTTTACTCAGTTGAACAGCCCTCCGCCCAAGTAATCGATCTAAACGAAAAAGATAATGCGGTAAGGCCCACTTTTGATGACCCTATGACAAAGGACATGTAGTATCGAAATAACGCTGGTTTCTAATGAACTGGTGGCGATTCACTTATTATCGGCGTTCCAATCGTTTTCTTAGTGAAGCAGTGCCTTGGTCATTTCAAGAAAAAGTGACCAACCGCATGGCATTCTGAGCAGACACCACACAGTGTGGTCTGATAGCCAAGCATGTTGTAGAGATTGGTGTCAGATAAGGTAAGCATGACCCGAGCAGTACGTGGTTAGATCGAGAGTACAAAAATCCCAATGTCAGCAGCCCTGAAAAACTAAGGGAACCGTAATATAGGTGACTAGTTATGGTCAAAGCCACGTCCCCGGTAAGACTGAAAAGCAGCCTTATGAATGCGGCGACAGTCGCTGGTATTCCTTTGCAACGCACTGCAGCCGAGCAAATTGAATACTGGGCAGATATTGGCCGTAAGGTTGCGAGGAACGTTGACCCCGAAATCCTACTGGCCGTACAGGCAGGACTGGCGGTTCTTCGTGTAGAGGATGCAGTATGTGCACCTGTAGATCCAGACGAAGTTTTCAAGATCCATGAGCGAGAGTGCAAGTCAGGAGCACTAAGTGAAGCGATCGCCTCAGGCTCTGTCCGCTACCAAGCCTCACTGTCAAAGCTAGGTTATTTGGAAGCCTGCCATCCTGACGGGTATATCGAAGTAGGTCATTTTATTAACGGGCAGTTCATCGCGAAGTGAATCGCCACCAGTTTGCTAGACACCATCAAACTCATTTACTAAATTGATGAATCTGGAATATATTGGGTAAATTTGGACGGCTTATAATACAAGCCACAGAAGGCACAATATATGCAGTTACCAGTAGGTATGAAAAGCAGAATTATATTAGGCTTAAAAACCTCTAGTGAACTAGTCGCGATTCAGCTACGCCGTTAAAGCCGATGCAAAATTTACCTCGGCCACTTCAAGTGCAGTGAATCTATAACATACAGATGGCTGTGCTCCTTTCCATAGCCAAATGCCTCCAGATGCTCATGACCAGCTTCAAGATCATCGTGCCGGTGAAATAGCGCATTATTTTCGTCCTCTGGCCAAAGTTTATACGCCAGCATCAGACCGATAACAGAAAGCCCGGCCAATACTAAAAACGCCGAATTCACATCCAGCACGGTTAATAACCAGCCAGCGAACGGATAGGCCATCATCCAGCCTGCGTGGGAGAGTGAAAAGTGTGCAGCAAAGAGCGCTGGCCTGTCCGCGTTACTGGCTGAACGAACCAGAACTTTACTGGTTGGGGTCTGCACCAGGGAGTAACCCGCTCCCAGCACGAACCAGATCATCAGCAAAGTGACATAGTCTGTGATAAGAGTGCCGGATAGTTGTGCAACAATCATCAAGCCGAGGCCTGCCAGCATCACTCTGCGCTCAGTGATTTTTTCCAGAAGCGTTGGCAGTGTCAGCGCTGTGAGCATGGAGCCAAAGCCGAAAGCAGCCAGAGCGAATGCCGTTTGCTGGCCACTCAGGGCAAAATTCCCCTGCACCAGAACCACGGTGTTAACGAACACCATAGCGCCCCCCAGGGCGGTGGTAAAACTCAACAACAGCAGACCTCTCAGTCGTGGAGTCAGCAGGTAAATGCGTCCACCTTTCGTAAGTCTGTCTGTCCAGGTATTCACCGCAGAAGCCTGGGCTTTTGGGAGGGTAACGGATAGCACCAGCAACGCTGACGCCACGAACCCCAGCATGGTGCCGAAAAATAATCCATGCCACGAGGTAATCAGCAGCAATGTCGCCGCCAGCATGGGGCTGATCAGACTTTCCATGTCGTATGCCATGCGGGAAAGTGACAGCGCTCTGGTGTATTCACGCTCGTCCGGCAGTACATCAGGAATCGTCGCCTGAAATAACGGCGTAAATCCGGCGGAACTGCTTTGCAGAACAAAAATAACCACATAGATGTGCCAGACCTCGGTGAGGAACGGCAGCGAAAGCGCCGTCAGTGCGCGGATAATATCCAGCAGCACTAGCACAGGTTTGCGTGGGCGCCCCTGAAACAAGGCCGCCAATAGCGGTGACACAAACACATAGGCCAGCATTTTGATGGTCAGTGCCGTTGCCAGCACAGTGCCTGCATTGTCTCCCGCCAGCTCAAACGCCATCAGACTCAGGGCAACCGTCGCCAGGCCTGTGCCCAACAACGAAATAACCTGCGCAGCAAACAAATGGCGGTACACCCGGTGACGGAGAATGCTCAGCATGGAAACCTCAGCGATTGACGTTGACTGACAAAAAACCGATTGCTGGTCGGTTTTTACTGTGGCAGTGTATGCCTCATCCTGAACGTTGGAAAGACTATGATTCTCGGTGAGTTAGAAAAGCAGGTTCTGAACCATCTCTGGTCAGCGGGTGAAGCCGATGCCAAGCAGATCCATGCCGCCTTCAGTGCCGGGCGCAGCAGCTCCCTGAACACCATTCAGAGCACTCTGGACCGTTTGTACAAAAAGCAGCTGCTCAGCCGCAGCAAACAAGGACATGCCTTTGTCTACCGCACCCGGGTTGATCGGGAAGACCTGATCGCTCAGCTGATCCGTAATATCACCAGCGACCTTGTCAGCCATGACAGCCAGTCGCTGATGGCGGCATTTGTTTCCTTGTCTGCCGATCTGGGCGACGATGAGCTCGATCGCCTGGAGGCTATGATCCGGAATCATCGTCGCAAAGGTAAAGCACATCCATGATTACCGGAAGCTGGGGTTTCATTCTGAACCTGCTGAGCATGGCGGCATTGCTCGGACTGGCCTCAGCTGTCTTTCAGTTATTAACGGCTCCTCTGATTATCCGGGCAAAAAACCGTGTTGACCCGTTGGAGCAAAAATGGCTCATTTTAAGCTGGGCCGTTTTACCCTGGACAATGACTCTGTTGCTGTTTGTTGAGGGCGGAATCGCCTTACCAGACGACCACAACACAGTGCATGGCGCTCTGGGACTTATTCACTGGCACCATGCCGATGAGTTTGTGATCAGCGCCTGGCACAGCTGGTTTCTGAGTGCGGTCGGTTTATGGCTGACGTTGCGTATGGGGCAATTTGCGTATCAGCAATGGCGTGTAAGGCAGCAACTGAAACTTCTGCGTGAGCAGGCACAGACCACATCGAATTCCGCTTTCCGCACTCTGCCGACCCGCGACGTTGTGGCCATGGCAGCCGGATATTTCCGCCCTGATATTTACCTGTCGCAAGGTTTGCTCAATCAAACAACGCCAGACCAGCAGGCAATCATCATTGCTCATGAGCAGGCGCATATCCGCCAGTTCGATAACCTGAGTCGCTGGTTACTGATGCTGTTTATTTGCCCACTGCCAGGCTTTGTGCGAACCCCCATTCTGAACTGCTTCACATTAGTGACCGAGCAGCTCGCCGATCGCCGGGTTACCCGCAACGCCGAAGCCGCCGACATCGCAGAAACACTGGTGAAAATCGCGCGCTTACGCCATCGCATCAACAAGCCTGGTCAGGCGGCGTTTGTCGCTGCAGAACAGCTGCGCGAACGGGTCTGCGAGCTGCTGACCCCATCTCGTCCGTCCGCTCTGAAGCTGGGCCTGTTACCACTGGCTATTCTGCTTACAGCCACGGCGGTGCTTTCTGCCACTGATGCTCTACACCACTTTTTTGATATTTTCCTCGTCCATTAACGGAGCTGAAATGAAGCTTGTTAACCACGTTATTTCTGCGCCAAAAAAACCGATCATCAATCGGTTTTTAATATGCTTGACCCTGTTCATACCCTGCTACGAAAGCGCTTACGCCGAAAATACAGTGAGGCTGTCTGACGCCGTCGAGCGGGCGTTAAAGGGGCATCCACAGATTGCCATCTGGTCTTATCGCCAGCAGGGCATACAGGCCGAAATAGAAGCGGCAGGCAGCCGGCAACCTGCTCAGCTGGAGCTGAGCGTCGAAGATGCATTCGGTACTGACCAGTACGAAGGTACCGATGCCATGCAGACGACCTTGAGTGCCCGCTGGCTGTTAGAAGGTGATCAGATCAGCGCCAGAACAGAACAAGCAGCGGCTCAGCAGCGCTTGCTGACAGCAAAACAGCGAGTGCAGCTAGCCGATGTAACCGCACACACATCAACACTCTTTATTTCGTTACTCGCCGATCAGGAGCGGCTGCAACTGGCACAGGAAGCGTTAGCCGACGAAAAAGAAATTCTGGCGATCATTCAGCGCCGTGTGAATGCCGGTCGCGCCCCCAATACCGACCTGATACTGGCACGTACCCGTTTAACAGAGCAGGAGTTGGCAGTGGAAGAATTCGGGCACCGGCTGCAGTCGGCGTCACTGCGATTGTCTGCGCAGTGGGGAGCGGCAGAAACCCAGCTTTATGCCGCGGGAAACCTGCTGCCATTTCTGCCGTTGGCAAAAGCTGAAGCTGCCATGAACAAATTGCAGGAAACCCCGTCACTGAGCCAGATAAAAGCGGAAGCAGAACTGTTCAGTGCGGAAGGAAAACTTGCGAGTGAAGAAGCGGTAACCCCGTGGTCGGTTGGCGCAGGCGTGCGCCGTTTCGAAAATACGGATGACTATGCCCTGGTCGCCCAGTTCAGCATTCCGCTGGGCGCGAATCAGCGCCACGCCGCTCTTCAGCGCTCGGTCAATGTCCGTGAACAACAGAAGACACTTTCAGCACAGGCGCATTTGCAACAACTGACCATCCAAACCCGCACACTGCTGATGGAACTGGAACACAGCCAGCACGTTATCAATACCCTGACAGAAACCATTCTGCCGACTCTCAATAACGGTCGTCAGCAGGCGCTTAAAGCCTATGAAAACGGGCAGCTGGATTATGTGCAGTGGGATAACACCCGCCAGCAATGGCTGAATGCCCGCAAGCGTTTGCTCGACGAAGCGGAAGCACTGCATCAGCAGTGGATTGAATTACAGCGCCTGACCGGCCAGACCATTTATTTCTGAGGCTCAGTTATGACACCCCGTAAAATATTTTCCCACCTGTTACTGGCTTTGCCGTTATTCGCAGGCAGCGCTCTGCCAACACAAATGGTTTATGCCCAGTCGGCGGAAACAGCCGAAGCGGAACCGGAGAAAGGACCTCACCGCGGACGCATGCTGCGCGATGGCGATTTTGCTTTGGAGCTGGCCATTTTCGAAACCGGTGTACCGCCGGAGTTCCGCGTCTGGAGCACATTGTCCGACCAGCCCATTGCACCACAGGATGTGCAGCTGAGCGTACGTCTTATTCGTCTTGGCGACGTCGTCGATAATATCGGTTTCCGCGCTGAAGGCGATTACCTGCGTGGCGACATGGAAATTTACGAGCCTCATTCTTTTATTGTCGATATTCAGGTTCAGCATGCTGGCCAGCAATACCAGTGGCGTTACGACAATTTTGAGGGACGTACGCAAATCGCCGCGCCGGTTGCCGATGCCATGGGAATTACCACCGAAGTCGCGGGGCCAACCACTCTGCATATTCAGACACCGGTCTGGGGCAATCTGACGTCCGTACCAGGCACAAAGCGCAACGTCAGCGCGCGTTTTGACGGAGAAATCCGCAAGGTGTACGTACGCGAAGGACAGATGATTCAGGCAGGCAGCGAATTGCTTACCATCGACAGCAACGAGAGTCTGAAAAGCTACAGCGTACGCGCACCAGCCTCAGGCATTGTCAGCCGGATTTATGCCGCTGCCGGAGAACAAAGTGCAGGACGTACTCTGCTGACGCTGCAGGACAACCGTACCTTGCAGGCTGAACTTGCCGTGTACCCGAAAGACTGGAGTCGTGTAAAAGCCGGAGCCCCCGTTACCATCACGGTACCCGGCACAGAATTGCAGGCTCAGGCTGTGCTTAAACATGCTTACCCCTCTGTTCAGTCCGATCAGTCACGTCTGTGGCTGGCCACCATTGATAACACTGAGGGGTTGTTGACGGCTGGTATGAAAATCAATGGCCGCATTGAAACCGAAACCCGTGACGTAGCTCTGGCCGTCAAACGCTCTGGCTTACAGGCGTTTCGCGACTTCACCGTGGTTTACGCCAAAGTCGGCGACGAATACGAAGTGCGCATGCTGGAACTTGGCCAGGCCGCCGGTGAGTGGGTTGAAGTGCTCGGTGGTCTTGAGCCCGGCACAGAATACGTCAGCGAAAACAGTTACATCATCAAAGCCGACATCGAGAAGTCCGGCGCGTCACACGACCACTGATACGGGAAATCGCCATGTTGGATTTACTGATAAAACTGGCCATTGCCCGGCGTAATCTGGTGATGGTCGTTGTTGCCATCGTTGCCGTGCTGGGTCTGTGGAATTTTAACCGGCTGCCGATTGATGCCGTGCCTGACATCACCAACGTACAGGTGATGATCAATACCGAAGCCGCCGGCTTTACCCCACTGGAAGTGGAACAGCGTATTACCTATCCGCTGGAAACCGCGCTGGCCGGATTACCGGGGCTGGAATACACCCGTTCGGTATCGCGCTACGGCCTGTCGCAGGTGATCGCTATTTTCAGCGATGACACCGATATTTATTTCGCCCGCCAGCTGGTCGGCGAACGCATGGCATCTGCCAGCGGTCGTCTGCCTTATGGCTTACAACCAGAAATGGGGCCTATCGCCACCGGTCTGGGTGAAATTTTTATGTTCACCGTTGATGCTGAGCCTGGCGCAATGAATGCCGATGGGTCTGCCATCACGCCTATGGATTTGCGCAGTGTGCACGACTGGATTATCCGCCCGCAGCTGATGCAGGTGCCGGGCGTGGTGGAAGTGAACCCCATTGGTGGTTACGAGCGTGAAGTCGTGGTGCAGATGCAACCGCAACGTATGCTGTCCGCTGGCATCAGCAGTGCTGATATTGCGGCCGCTATCCGCGCTAACAATGAGAACCGTGGCGCCGGATTTGTTGAGCGAAATGGTGCGCAATGGCTGATGCGGATTCCGGGGCAGGCAATGCAGGCCGACGATATAGCGGCAATTACCATTACCTCTGACAATGGTAAAACGGTGCATATCAGCGACGTCGCCGAGGTGACCATTGGCCACGGCCTGCGCACCGGCGCCGCGACCCAGAATGGCCGGGAAGTGGTGATGAGTACGGTGTTTATGCTGGTTGGTGAAAACAGCCGCACAGTGGCAAGTAATGTCGGTAAAAAACTGGCCGAGATTAATGCATCTCTGCCTGAAGGCATTGTGGCAACGGCTGCCTACGACCGCACCGGGCTGGTAGACAAAACCCTGAGTACCGTCACCACCAATCTGGTGGAGGGTGCTTTGCTGGTGATTGTTATTTTGTTCCTGATGCTGGGCAATATCCGCGCGGCCATTCTCACCGCGCTGGTTATTCCTCTGGCAATGCTGATGACCTTTACCGGTATGGTACAGACTCGCGTCAGCGCCAACCTGATGAGCCTGGGCGCGCTTGATTTTGGTCTGCTGGTCGATGGTGCCATCATCATTGTCGAAAACTGCCTGCGTCGTCTGAGCCAGCAGACAGGTCCGCTTGCATTAAAGGAACGTCTGCAACTGGTGTTTGAAGCCACGCGGGAGGTCATCCGTCCGGCATTATTTGGTGTATTTATTATCACCGCCGTGTACGCACCGATTTTCGCCCTCGAAGGGGTCGAAGGCAAAATGTTCCACCCGATGGCCATCACCGTTGTGATTGCTCTGCTGAGTGCGATTCTGCTGTCAGTCACCTTTGTTCCAGCGGCAGTGGCCTTGCTGTTCAAAGGTCCGGTGACTGAAAAGCACAACCCTCTGGTGTCGACACTTACGCGCATGTATCAGCCATTATTGGCTCTGACCCTGAAAGTCCGGGTGCCCATCATTGGACTGGCGGCAGTGCTGGTTTTACTGAGCATCTGGCAGGCTACCCGGTTAGGCAGCGAATTTGCCCCGAATCTGGATGAAGGTGATATTGCCATGCATGCGCTGCGCATCCCTGGTACGTCTCTCAGTCAGGCCATTGCCCTGCAGGAAACACTGGAAGAGCGCATCAAAGCCCTGCCGGAAGTTGAGCGGGTATTTGCCAAAATCGGTACTGCTGACGTCGCCACCGATGCTGTGCCCCCGAGTGTGGCCGATAACTTTATTATTCTGAAACCACGAGACCAGTGGCCAGATCCGGATAAGCCCAAGCAGCAGGTGGTCGCCGAACTGGAAGCCTTAGTCAGTGAAATCCCTGGCAACCGTTATGAATTTTTACAGCCCATTCAGATGCGCTTTAACGAATTACTCGCCGGTGTACGCGCCGAAGTTGCCATCAAGATTTTCGGTGACGATCTGGATGTGTTAACTGGCCTTGGCGCGTCGCTTGAGAAAATTGTTGCTGGTGTCGACGGTGCCGTGGACATTCAGACTGAGCAGGTGACCGGCTTGCCACTGCTGGAATTTATTCCGGATGCTGATGCATTACGCCGTCACGGTATCAGCCGTCAGCAACTGCAGGATCAGTTGGCCACCGCTCTTGGCGGTGAAGTTGCAGGCACCTTGTTTGATGGTGATCGCCGGGCAGATATAACCGTGCGCCTGCCTGAAACCGTACGCACTGATATCGACGGCCTGAACTATTTACCGGTGACCGTTGCAAACGGGCAGGTTGTTCCACTGCAGGAGCTGGTCACACTCAGTGAAAACATCGGTGTTAATCAGGTAAACCGCGAAAATGGTAAACGCCGCCTGGTGGTCACCGCCAACGTTCGCGGTCGAGACCTTGGCAGTTTTGTGGATGACGTGCGTAATGCCGTTGGTAATGAACTGGATATTCCCTCGGGCTACTGGGTGGAATATGGCGGTACCTATCAGAAGCTGCAGTCAGCCTCGCAAAGATTGATGATTGTTGTGCCACTGACACTCGTGCTGATTGTAGGTTTGCTGGTGCTGGCACTGAATTCTGTGCGCGATGCACTGGTCATTTTTACCGGTGTTCCACTGGCCTTAACCGGCGGCGTACTGGCTCTGACCGTGCGTGATATTCCCTTTTCGATTTCTGCCGCCGTTGGGTTTATTGCCCTGTCGGGGATCGCCATTCTGAACGCATTAGTGATGGTGTCGTTTATCCGGGAATTGCAGCGCTCTGGCCGAAGCATTGAGCAGGCTATTGTTGAAGGTGCACTGACACGTCTGCGTCCGGTGATTACCACCGCGCTGGTAGCGTCACTGGGTTTTGTCCCGATGGCACTGAACTCAGGTATCGGCTCAGAAGTACAACGACCACTGGCAACCGTGGTGATTGGTGGTGTTATTTCTTCTACGATTCTGACCTTATTTGTGATTCCGGCACTGTACCGTCTGGTGCATCGTAGTGAAAAATGAGGGAATGCATGAAATTTTCCGTAACACGCCTTGTACTTTTACTCGTCATGTTAACCACAGCGTCCTTCGCCGCGGCTCATGGCGTTGATGACAATACCCGGACGTTTCTGCAACAGAATACCGGCGTGCAGTTCGTCCCTTTCCTGTATATCGGCGCCAAGCACATGATCACAGGATACGATCACCTGCTGTTCCTGCTGGGGGTAATCTTCTTTCTGTTCCGCAGCCGGGAAGTGCTTCTCTACGTCAGTCTGTTTACTCTGGGGCACAGCATTACTCTGATGTCGGGCGTTCTGGCCAATATTCAGCTCAACGCTTACCTGATTGATGCCATCATCGGCCTTTCAGTGGTGTACAAAGGTTTCGATAACCTTGGTGGTTTTAAGCGGGTATTGGGGTTTCAGCCAGACACACGCTACGCCGTGCTGATTTTTGGCTTGTTTCATGGTTTTGGTCTGGCGACCAAATTACAGGAGTTTCACATTCCCGCAGACGGCCTGCTGACCAATCTGATTGCCTTTAATATCGGCGTCGAGATCGGACAGTTTGCTGCACTGGGCATCATCCTGATACTGATCTCGGCATGGCGCCATTCAGCAACCTTCAGCCGTTTCGCCGTACTGACCAATACGCTGCTGATGGCATCGGGCATCATGCTCACCGGCTACCAGTTGACTGGCTATTTTAATTCCTGAGGAGAAGGAAATGACTAACGCACAGATTCCGGCCAAACAGCTCTGGCTGGCCACACTGGCCGCATTTGCGACTGGGCTGCTTACGCTGGTTATCGTCATTATGCCAGCGGAATACAATATAGACCCAACCGGCATCGGTACTCAGCTGGGCTTAACCGCGCTGTCACCGGAGAAACTGAATGAAGCACCGTCAGCCCAGAGTAACTCAGCGAATATGGATGGTTTGACCACCCTGATTATCCCGGCTGGCAGCGGTAAAGAGTTCAAACTGGAAGTGACAGAAGGCGGTCAGGTTGATTTTGAATGGATCACCGATGGTGCCAGTATTTATGTTGATACTCACGGCGAACCCTTTAACGATCCCAGTGGCTACTTTAAAAGTTATGTCATTGCCACAACCGGTGAAATGAAAGGCAGTTTTACGGCGCCGTTTGCGGGAACCCATGGCTGGTATTTCCGCAACGATAGTCAGCAGGACATCACCATTCAGCTATTTTTTGAAGGCCAGTACGAAAATCCTCATGCGATGTAAATCGCTAACAAGTAACAGGAGTCACTCTATGAAAGCATTATTACTATCCGCCCTTCTGACGTTGTCTGCATTCAGCGGAACTGCGCAAGCCCACGGCGACCACGGCATGCTTGATGAGCGAGGCGCCATGGGTCTGGCAGCCCGCGTAGTGCAGAAAATGACAATACGCGATTATGGATTTACAGCAGGACAACTGGATAGCAGTTGGCAGAGTATCAGCAAAGACCAAGTCGTTCTGAAAGAAAGCGGACCTGGATTCTACGTTGTCGAAATCACTAAAGTCGGCTCTGAAGAAAAGGTATACGTCAAGGTGCTGGAAAACGGCGACATTTCTGACGTATCCAAGGTATATCCGTTCTGAGAGTGCGCCTATATCTGAACGCCGTTCCCACACAGAGCTTCGTGGGAACGGTGCCGCGCCAGCCACTCCGGATACCGAATTCTAAAAAATCACAGAATTCTAGCAATTGAACTGTCCCTGCTTCTCAACCAGAAAATCCGGGGTTGGCAGGCAACTGCGCGCGGGAAGGTACGTGAAGACAAGATCTAGGTCGAGACCGAACACAAATCAGTATTTGAAAAAAACGGACATGAGTCTGGGAGAGAGTGCCCGCTCCATTGTTGTCACAAACCTGACACGACAGTTCCTGAAGCGCCACTACGATACCGTTATAAAGGTCAATAAGTAGACCCTTCAAGGGAGAAGTGACCCCGCCGGACAGTTGAGACGAGCGGCAATTTTATACAGTTTCTCAATCGTGATATTCACTTCTCCCCTCTCAATTCGTCCCATGTAACTTCTGTCCAGCCCACATTCCAGCGCCAGAGCATCCTGAGAAATGCCATTCTCCTTTCTTTTCGCTCTGATGTTCGCCCCAAGGGCTTTTGCCAAATCATTCATTACCGCTCTCCTAAAGAGCAGTAATGTTTAATTTTGCGGCTTATATAACCACGGATTATAATCCGTATTTTTTAGGGCGTAAGAGAGTGAAATATTCCTCTGTGACCATCGATGAAGTTCTTTACCACATTCTCATGGAAGAGGAAGTTGGCTGTTTCACCATCATGGAGCTGCGTGATCGATATCTGAAGCGCGTTAATCCAAATGGAGTTTCGCTGCCCGATCTTAGAATGTATCTCTATGATCAGATTCGAAAAATGATCAATTGTGGATGGGTAGAACATCACTCCGAAAGAAAAGCTCGTGGCCAACGCTTCGTCGTCTTGCAACAGCCCGCTGGGATATCACCAAAACCGACTCAGCCCGGTAAAGGGATGCAAGTACGTGAAACTCTCGCAAAGCCGCAGCAACAAGCGATAGATATGCATCCAGACATCAGCAAATACGAAAAGCCAGTGGAGAAAAAGAGCGCCACTGAAGTACTGCAACAAATGCTCAAAGAGACCAGGCTGGACTTGCTCACGTCCTACGGTGAAACAGAGCGATACGCCCAAATGATTCAAGACCTACCAGAACTGAAAACCACCTTAGAGTCAGACTTAGTGGCGTCCCGAGACAACAGCTCTCGTCTACTCGGGCACATCAACGCTCTTGAATCAGCCTTGCAGAAAATTGGGACCATGGGATGACACTTCGGCGCTGGCAGTCAGAGTGCATTGGTCAGGCACTTAGGCATTACCGCAATCAGCAACATTTTTTCTGTCAGGCAACGCCCGCCGCGGGGAAGACACGCATGGCAGCAGAACTGGCCAAGCTTCTGTTTGCTGAAGGAAAAATTGATGCTGTTATCTGTTTTGCTCCCGCCTGTCAGATCGTTGATGGATTTCGCCGTACCTTTACGAAGGTACTAGGCAGAGCATTTGACGGCCGCATGAATGCAGCAGGGACGGCAATCACCTATCAATCCATCGAACATCAGGAGGAATCATTCTGGCGGCTGTTTGAGGAGCTGAGAGTATTCACGGTGTTCGATGAAATACACCACTGCTCAGGAGGTGATGAAGTCCAGAGCCCAAATATATGGGGTCAAAGAATCATTCAACGGATACAGGATTCGGCCACTTACACCTTGGCGATGTCCGGCACTCCTTGGCGTTCAGACGAACGGTCTATCGCCTTGGCTCGCTATTCAACTCCCGAGGGACGACTGGTCGTCGATTATCAGTATTCCTTGAAAGATGCCATCCAGGAGGGAGTCTGCAGGGCGCCGCGCGTTACGTTAGTGGATAACTCTGAGATCACATTGAAAAGAATCGATAACATCGTCGATAACTACGATGGATTCAGCTCTCTACTGAACAGCTCTAAAGCGACATTTGAAAGTCTGGTTACTCATGTTGGAATCAACCGGCAGTTACTTTTATTGGCACAGAAGCGTTTGAACGAAATACGGATATCGATGCCGGATGCTGCGGCCCTAGTCGTAGCATCGAATATTGACCACGCCTATAAAGTCTCAGAGCTGCTTCAGCAAATGGATGAACAGGTTGTCGTGGTTACCACTCATCGAAATGATGCCAATCAGGTGATTGATGACTTTAGATCAGGCCTGTCTCGCTGGATTGTCGCAGTGGGAATGGTGTCAGAAGGTACAGATATTCCTCGATTACAGGTCTGTTGTTATCTGAGTCGTATTCGAACAGAAATGTACTTCCGTCAGGTGCTGGGCAGAGTGCTGCGCCAGCGCAGCAAAACGGATAATCAGGCCTGGATGTATATGCTGGCCGAACCTGAACTGTCAGCCAGTGCCGAGCGACTGATGGATGACTTGCCGGAGCACTTGGCGGTGTGTGAGCACCTGGTTCGTGTAGAGGTGGTCGACGAAGCCTGGAGAGCAGAAGATGGATTCCATACCTCTCAATCGCCGGGTTTTGATTTTACCAGCCTGAAACCATCAGCGAGAACTAAGGAGCCAGGAGGTGCGGCTTCCCCTGCCGAGCAGCTTGGGCAGATGATCTTATTAGGCGCCTTTCGCGAGAAGTTACTAGCTTTTTTCTGAAGCGCTTGGTCTCTGAGGTTGTTTAGCATCCGAGCACGTGAAATTGCTGATGGACTCTCCTTCGGCCTGGCCAATCCAATAGCAAGTCACATGAGGGACATTTAACATTCACCGACACCAAACCTTAGTCCCAAGGAATCCATGTTCGACCGTCCAAGATCCAGTGTTCAATATATGCTACTTTCAGCGCTCGGTTTTGCGCTAATGGCCGCGTGCGTTAAAGGGGCCGCAAATAGCGGCATTCCCGTGCTAGAGATTGTTGCCGCCCGAGCGATCGTTTCCATACTCCTAAGCTACCTAGACATAAAACGTAAACGACTGTCTGTATGGGGTAACAATAAACCGTTGCTTGTTGCACGCGGTTCCATCGGGGCCCTGGCGCTCATATGCGTGTTTTACGCAGTCTCCACTTTACCGCTAGCTCAAGCTACTGTGCTGCAGTACACATATCCTGCGTTTACGGCGCTAATCGCCTTGTGGTTTCTAAGAGAGAGCGTCCAATTCTCAACCATGATTTGCATTGGTATGAGTATCGCGGGCGTCATCGTGATGATGCAGCCCAACTTTCATGAAGGAGTGCTCGCCAGTACATCCATGCTCAGCATAACTGCAGCCTTGGTTGGCGCTTTAGGTAGCGCAGTAGCCTATGTCATGGTGCGCCATCTGAGTCAAACGGAAGACTCCAGCGTCATCATCTTTTACTTCCCTTTAGTTGCCTTTCCAATTGCCTCCGCAGCCCTCCTGTCAGCCGACATATTTGTCTCGCCCAATATCGAACAGCTAGGGCTGCTATTGTTGGTTGGTATTTTTACTCAAGTTGGCCAAATAGGGCTTACGAAAGCAATGGCCATGGCGAAGGCTGGAAAAGTTGCAGCTTATGCTTACGTTCAGGTTATTTTTTCTGTGATACTAGGGTGGCTATTCTTCACTGAGATTCCCAGTTTTTGGGCTGCAGTTGGAGGCTTGATCATTATGTCAGGGGCTCTGATCAATACCTTCTACAAGCGTTAGAGATCTTAAGAAATTTGACAAATGCTCTCCCTGGAACGGCTTTTTTGTCAACATTCTGAAGTTCTATCAGTGTCAAAGAAGCACGTTAGACAAATGCCCTAGAAAGCCGTGTTTATGGCATTTATAGCTAATTTGTCAAAAAAACAAACCTGAGTGTGCGTGTATGGGTACCACCGCCGTTACCGCCCGCGCCGCCGGAGCACAGCAGCAGGCGCAGGTCATTGAAAGCCTGCAACATTCGTTATGGCTGGTGCTGCCAATCTGCCTGCTGGTGATGGCTGCAGCTTTTATCGCGCTGCCGTGGCTGCTGCCGTTAATGGGGGGCAGCGATAATGTGCAAAGCGGAGCAGCAGAATATCTCAGCATCCGCCTGTTATCGGCACCGGCGGTGCTGGCGCAGTATGTACTCACCGGCTGGTTTATCGGTTTGGGGAAAACCCGCATTCCGCTGCTGATTCTGACCCTGGTGAATAGTCTCAATGCCGTGCTGGATTATCTGCTGGTCTTTCACGCCGGGATGACCAGTGACGGTGTGGCTCTGGGCAGCGTGCTGGCCGACTACAGCGGCTTAATCGCAGCGCTGTATTTTGCCCGCCGCCATGGTTTGCAATCACTGGGAGTCCGCCCGCCGCTGATAACACTGCGGCCGCTGTTACGTATCAACCGGCACTTATTTGTGCGAACCCTGTGCCTGCTGCTGGTATTTGCCTTTTTTACCGCTCAGGGAGCCCGTATGGGTGAGCTGACACTGGCCACTAATGCATTACTGATTACTGCGCTGTTGCTGATATCCAATGCGCTGGATGGTTTTGCCCATGCTGCCGAAAGCCTGACCGGGCACAGTCTGGGCCAGGCCGACAGCGGGCAATTACGCCAGACGCTGCTGCTTACAGGACTGAATATGCTGGGGCTGGCAGCCACCCTGACGCTGGCCTTATGGCTGGCGGGGCCTTATCTGCTCAGCCTGATGACCAGTCAGCCCGAGCTGTTGCCACAGCTGCAGCGCTATCAGCACTACCTGTTCTGGCTGCCTTTAGTGGGGGTGGCCAGCTACTGGCTGGATGGGGTATTTATCGGAGCACAGGCCAGTGCCGCCATGCGCAACGCCATGCTGGCGGCTGCTTTGCTGGTATTTCTGCCAATCTGGTGGCTGAGCAGAGAGTGGGGGAACGACGGCCTGTGGTGGTCTTTTTACGCCTTCCTCACTGCCCGGGCTCTGTTTGCAATTAACACTTTTTTGACACTGTGGAGGCGTCCACAAAATTTTATGTAAATCGACTGGTTGCGGCGTCAAACTTTACTATACTTTCCAAAGTCGACAGAAATTAGATTCTTAAACCATTGATTTTAAAAGATTTTTTAACAAATTAATTTTTAGATCAATTCCGTCTAAGTTGTGCCGTGATTTTCCATTGCGTGTGTAAACCTGAGCTTATAGCTTTACCACACCCTAATCACGGCAGATTGGAAACGAGGCAAACGCATGACCATGGAAGTTATCAACCAGCAAATCCGCAACGCCCTCAGTGATGAAGCCATTACCCTGCAACTGCAGAATGCCCTGAGCTCCCGCGCCGATCAGGTTGCCCGCATCGTCGATCTGCCTGAAGGTGAAGCGGCAGAAAAACTGCTGGAGTTTGTTGTCCGCTATATCGAAGACGTGCCACAAATGCTGCTCGATCTGCAGGCCGCCGCACTGGAAGCGGGCTTAAGCCACTATGTACAGCCGGTTATCCAGATGGCGACCGAGTTTTTCGTGACGCCTCCGGCCGCGCTCAGCCATGAGGCTGGTCTGGCCGCGCTGATGGACAAAGCCTACCTGGCTCACCGTCTGCTGGAAGAGGTGAACGAAACCTATATCCACCGTGTTGGCCAGCCGCTGATTCCGATGGATATGACGTTGTCGAATGTGATTATCCACACCCTGATTGGCGAGCCATTCGCCAATGATCTGGACCAGCTGGTCGATATTGCCGTGAAGCGTCTGTTCGGCCCGCAGATGGCCTACCAAAGCCCGGAATTCAAAGCCTTTATGAACCGTCAGGAAGCCAGCAATCTGGTGCATATCTGGCGCCAGTGGCCATCTATGTCAAATGAGATGGGCTTAACCAGCACCCTGCTGTAACAGCCGCACATCAGGCCAGCCGGCGTTGCATCTCCGGCAGGCGTTGCAGGATAAACTCCTGCAACGCCTGTACGCGCGCACTGCGGCGCATATCTTTGTGATACACAAACCACATTAATGACGGCTCAGCGCTGAGTCCGAACTCTACCTGCTTCAGACCTGACATACTGTCAGCCAGACGCTGCAAAGCCCCCACCGGGCCAATGCCCATGCCTTCTTTTACCGCCGACAAAATGTCGTTAAAGCTGTTGCTCTGAAAGGCGATCTGGTCCGGATCAAGCTTTTCCAGCAATTGCCGGATGCCGGAAATCCGTTGTTTTTCTCCGGTCGGCAACGCCCACCAATGACGGTTAATGTCGGCCATTGAGTGCGGCAGGCCATGACGTTCGATATAACTGTCCGCTGCACAGTAATGCATTTGTACCGGCAACAGCGCCCGGGCAATCAGATCGGGTTCGCGCGGCTCGGCGCCCATACGGATGGCCACATGCACATCACCACGCGCCAGGGATAACACATCGTCGGTAGCGACAATCTGCACCCGGATCTGTGGAAATTCCTGACGGAAAGCATGCAGCAACGGCGTAAAAAACGGTGAAAAATCAGACACCGTGGAAATACGCAAAGTGCCGGAAGGTGAAGCATCCAGCGTCGATAACGTCCCCTGCAAACGGCGCATATCGGCCACAATCGGATGCATTTTCTCCAGCAGCAGTTGCCCGGCATCGGTCAGCCGGTAGCCGCGCTGATGGCGGATAAAGAGCTTATGCCCCAGCTGTTGCTCCAGCCGGTTAATATGGCGCAACACCGTGCTGTGATTCATTCCCAGACGCTCTCCGGCGCGACTGAGACTGCCGGATTCGGCGACCTGATAGGCTATGCGGATATCGTCCCAACTGGTTTCCATGATCAGTTCTCTGAAAATTGTGTGTCGCTACACTCAGGTTGTGCATATTTGCACAACAGTTGTCCGATTATGCGTGTTTTTTTGCTGAACTAAAGTCGCTATGGTGAGTTCTTATCGAGATCAATTCTCAAGGGCACTTCAGGGTCAGGTTTTATGATACGCAACACCACCTCTGCTTACGGCTGGGTCAGCATTGCCTTCCACTGGCTGATGGCGCTGGCCGTTTTCGGGTTGTTTGGCCTGGGGCTGTATATGGTAGAGCTGACCTATTACGACGCCTGGTACCGCGGCTCCTTGGATCTGCACAAAAGTGCCGGCGTCATGCTGGCACTGGCGTGGCTGTTGCGTCTTATCTGGAAGTTGCGTAACCCGCAACCGCAGCCACTGGGCAATAAAGTCTGGGAACATAAAGTCGCGCATCTGACGCACATTCTGCTGTACCTGCTGATGCTGGCACTGTTCGTCAGCGGCTATCTGATTTCCACCGCCGATGGCCGTGCCATTGAGGTGTTTGGCTTGTTTGAGCTACCCGCCACCCTGACACACGCCAATCAGGAAGATGTCGCCGGTGTCATTCACTGGGCGCTGGCCTGGAGCATAATGATGCTGGCCGGATTGCATGCCGTAGCTGCTATCAAACACCACTGGCTGGATAAAGACAAAACACTGGTGCGGATGCTTAAACCCGGTGCTTAAGCTCCCCTGCAGAACAACTTATTAATGACAAACCGCTTTAAAAACCCAAGGAGCGAACGATGAAAAAACTGATGCTTGCTGCCGGCCTGAGCGCCGCATTGCTGATGCCGTCACTGTCCCAGGCAGCGACCTATAAAATTGATACTCAGGGCGCCCACGCCTTTATCCAGTTCAAGATCCAGCATCTGGGTTACAGCTGGCTGCTGGGTCGTTTCAATACCTTTGATGGCCAGTTTGAATACGATGCCAAGGCACCGGAGAAGTCAGCCATTGAAGTAACGATTGATACCACCAGCCTGGATTCCAATCATGCTGAACGTGACAAGCACCTGAAAGGTTCTGACTTCCTCGATGTCAGCAAATTTCCACAGTCCACATTCAAGAGCACCGGCTTTAAATCCACCGGCGCCGGCGAAGGCGTTCTGACCGGCGATTTCACTCTGCACGGCGTAACCAAGTCGATCAGTTTTCCGGTGAAAATGATTGGTGAAGGTAAAGACCCATGGGGCGGCTACCGCGCTGGTTTTGAAGGTAAAACCACGCTGAAGCTGTCTGACTACGGTATCGATTACAACCTGGGGCCAGCCTCCACAACGGTTGAAATCGGTCTGTTTATCGAAGGTATCCGCCAGTAATCACTGGCACCTGAAATAAAGCAGGCGGAAAAACCACAGGCAGAAAGCGTTACCCGCTTTCTGCCTGTTTTGTTTCAGGCGTCTGTTGGGCGACGACGCTTAAAGATTCCCGGCAAATTGATGACCTGTACAAAGCGGAATACCAACACGGCGTGGATCAGTGCAACAATGCTGCCTACCGCATACTGCCCCGTTCCCATCATTTCCCACACCATCATCGGCAGCACCAGAATCGGAAACCAGGCCAGATAGCGATAGAACACTTTTTCAAAACGCGAACCGGCATCATTGGCCACCGGAGCATCTGTTTTTACCTTCGCATTGCTGCTCTTGTTGTTATTTTTGGACATACCCTGCACCTGTTTCAGCTGAACCTTCAGGGGAGCATATTTCAGCACTCCGGACTATTAGCCCATGGTCGGAATGTCACCACACCAAAGCCACACATTCAGCAGCAGAAAAACCGTAAACTGCTAGGCTTAACAAAGTGTTAGCGAATAGCCGGAGTTACTGTGCGGGGTTGGATTTTAAGGTTGCTGCTCTGCCTGCCATTGGTAGCTACCAGTGGCTGTGACTCGCCGGGATCCCTGCTGCGTGTAGGCACCAACGTCTGGCCCGGCTATGAGCCACTTTATCTGGCACGGGAGCAGGGTCTCTACAATCATCACATCAAACTGGTGGAGCTGCCTTCAGCATCGGATGTTATCGATGCCCTGCGCCTCGGTCATCTGGAAGGCGGCGCGCTGACACTGGATGAAGTGCTGGCACTGGTACAGGAGGGGCAGGATCTGGTCGTGGTGCTGGTGTTTAATATTTCTGCCGGTGCCGACATGCTGATGGTTCATCCTGATATTCACACCCTGAGTGATCTGCGTGGCAAAACCATCGCGCTGGAAACCACTGCAGTGGGGGCACTGATGCTGAAAAGTGCCATGGACTTTGCTGAACTGCCGGACAACTCACTGCGTATCCGCCATATGAACCTGAGTGATCAGCTGAAGGCTTATCAGAACGGCAGCATCGATGCCATGATCACCTACGAGCCCTTCAGCAGCGAACTGGCCCGCGCCGGAGCCCGGGTATTATTCGACAGCAGTGCAATCAAGGGCCAGATCGTCGATGTGCTGGCAATTCGCCGGGAGGTGATGGAACAGCAAACACAGCATATACAGGAGCTGATTGATGGCTATCTGCAAGCCCGCCAGCTGATACAAACCTCTCCGCAGACTTCATTTGCAATTATGAACCAGCGCCTGCGTTTGCCGGACGAGCAGATCAGCGCCATGTTTGATGGGCTGGAATTACCGGATACAGAAGAAAACCGGCGCCTGCTCAGCGGCGAACCCTCTCCTTTAAGCCGCAATGCGGACGGCCTTGCTCAGCTGATGGTGAAACAGAAACTGATGCCAGCCCCGCCGCAGCTTAAGCAGTTTACCGATCCCCGTTTTCTGCCGGTGTCACCATGACAGAGAGCCACAAGCCACATCATAAGCGTCGCCGGAAATACGGCTCTCTGCGCAAAATTCTGCTCAGCTGGTCAGCTCTGGCACTGGGCGTTGCGGCCTTATTGCTCAGCTATTTCCTCTATCAGGCATTGACCCAACAGTTCAGCAGTACCTGGTCAAACAAGCTGGAAGCCGAATTGGGCGGACTGCGTTTAACCCTGCAGCACCAACTGGCGGATGGAGAATGGACGCTCGGCGATCAGACCCTCAGCCGGATGGCAACCCGCCCACACGTCAGCCATCTGTTGCTGCTGGTCGATGGTCAGGTTCTGCTATCAACCCGCAGGGCAGACATTCGCCGGCCTCTGGAAGTTGATCTGGCCAGCAGGCATTTATCTCTGGACCGGCAACAGTTTCAGTTTTTTCAGGATGGCGGACATTTCTATGGCCTGCAGCCTATTCAGTTCCGCACCCTCGAGCTGCGGGGAGAGCAGCAGGGTTGGCTGTTTGCTCATTACGACGCCAGCGACCAGCGCCAGCAGATGCTGCAAAGCACCGGGCTGCGTATTGCTCTGCTGATCCTGCTGCTGGTGCTTTATACACTGGGTCTTCAGCGCATCGTGCAGCGTCAGGTACTGCGCCCACTGTACCGGCTGGTGCAGTTCACCCGTACCCTGCAGGCCGGACAGCTGGGCCAGACCATTCATTCCGGCTCATCATCCGAATTTGCTCATCTGGAAGGCGCGTTCAACAATCTCAGCCTGCACCTGCAACACTCCATGCAGCAGATCCGTGAACAGCATATGCGTGATCAGGCCTTTACCCGTGCCTTCCCGGATGTGGCTTTTCTGCTTGATAACGACGGCATTATCCGTGGCCGCTATGGCAGCCTCGAAAGTCAGCTGCCAGCCCTGCATGCCGACCTTACCGGAAAGCCTTTCACCTGCTGGTTACAGCCACAGGTAGCAGAGCGCGTTACCGAGAGCCGCGATCAGGCACTGATATCGCAAGATATAGAAATAACCGAGTTCCGCCACGAAGACTTTTATATCGAGTCGCGCATGACGCCACTACTGAGTCAGAGTGAAGAAGGGCAACCTCTGGTCAACGGCCTGCTGTGGTTAATCCGTGACATATCTGAGGTTAAACGCAAGCAGCAGCAGATCGAGTATCAGGCCAATTTCGATTCCCTCACCCGCCTCGCCAACCGCCGCTTTGCCCTGCTGCATATTGAGAAAAAAATGGCCCATGCCCGCCGGGTGGGCAAATTCGGCACGGTGCTTTTTATCGACCTCGATCATTTCAAGAACATCAACGACTCGCTGGGCCACCCGGTTGGCGACAAATTATTGGTGAAAATGGGTGAGCGTCTGAATCAACTGGTACGCGATGAAGACCTGACCGCGCGTCTGGGCGGCGATGAATTCCTGGTGCTGCTTGATGAACTGGCTGACACGCCGGAAGCTGCCGCGCAGTATGGCAGCGACTGTGCCGAACGGCTGCTGGCGGCGATCCGCCAACCGTTCAATATCGATATTCATTGTTTCCATCTGTCGGCCAGTATCGGTATTGCCGTATTTCCTGCGGATCAGGATGAAGCAACCGATCTGGTCCGCCAGTCCGATACCGCGATGTACCATGCCAAGGCGCAGGGGCGCAGCGGCATCAGTATCTACACCCAGAATATGCAGCAGGAAACGCAGGATAAGCTGAATCTGTATAACGACCTGCATCAGGCCATCCAGCAGCAGGCGTTTACCCTGGTATTCCAGCCACAACTCAACGACCACGGTGAAATTACCGGAGCCGAAGTTCTGTGCCGCTGGAATAACCGCGGCACGCCGGTCAGCCCCGATGTGTTTATCCGTGCCGCCGAAGAAACCCGCCTGATTCTGCCGCTGGGGCAGTGGATTCTGACGGAAAGCTGCCGTGTTCTCAAACGCTGGCGACAGGAAAACCGGTTACCCGACAGCTTTCGCCGCCTCGCGGTGAATATCAGCCCGGCGCAATTTATGGACGAGAACTTCGAGCATTACGTTACTGCTCAGGTCAACAGCCACTCTCTCTGCTCAGCACAACTGGAGCTGGAAATTACCGAGAGTATTTTCCTCGGCGATAAAGAGATTATCCGCAGTAAAATGGAGCGCCTGAGCAGCCTGGGCTTTACCTTTGCGCTGGACGATTTCGGCACCGGTTATTCATCCCTCAGCTACCTGCAGCACCTGCCGCTGCACAAACTGAAAATCGACCGCTCATTTGTGATGGATATCGAGGACAGTCAGCGCCCTGCACGGATTGTCGACTCCATCATCCAGATGGGACAAAACCTCGGCATGGAGATCATTGCGGAAGGGGTCGAGCATGAGGCCCAGCGCGAATATCTGCAGAACCGGGGCTGCTGTGAATATCAGGGCTATCTGTTCAGCCGGCCACTGGCGGAAGATGAGTTCATTGAGTTTGTGCGGCACAATAGGGCATCTTCCGGTCATTAACTGAACGCTGTGCTGCCACTGGTATACCACCCCAACTACTCCTGCCCCTTTCCCGAACAGCACCGTTTTGTGATGTCGAAGTTTGTGCGCCTGCACGATTATTGCCGGCAACAGGGACTGATCGGCCGCAATAACCTGTTCCGCCCTGAAGCTGCAACACTCAGCGACCTCAGCATCGCCCATGCTCCGGAGTATCTGGCTATGCTCTGTGATCAGTCACTGGACCCGAAGGCCTGGCGCCGTATCGGCCTGCCCTGGAGCCAGGGCTTAATCGACCGCACCCTGACCGCGCCCAACGGCACCCTGCTGACCGCCCGGCTGGCGCTGCAGCACGGTATGGCCTGTCATCTGGCTGGCGGGACACACCATGCCCACCGCGATTTTGGCTCCGGTTTCTGTCTGCTCAATGATCTGGCCTACAGTGCTCTGACGCTGCTGGCACAGGGTGAAGTCAGCAAGGTACTGATCTTCGATCTGGATGTGCATCAGGGCGATGGCAGCGCCGCCATACTGGCCAGTGAACCACGGGCCTTTACCTGCTCGATTCACTGCGAGAAAAACTTTCCGTTCCGCAAATCCGCCAGTGATCTGGACATCGGTCTGGATCAGCATCTGAGCGATCAGCCCTATCTGGAAGTGGTGGAAAACACCCTGCTGCGGTTACTGGACGAGCAGCAGCCCGATCTGGTGCTGTACGATGCCGGCGCCGATGTCTGGCAGGGAGACGAGCTGGGTCATCTGGATATCAGCTGGGCCGGCGTACAACAGCGCGATGAGCTGGTGCTCAGCCACTGCCTGCGCCGCCATATTCCGGTGGCGACCGTGATTGGCGGTGGCTATGACCGCGACCATGAACGCCTCGCCCGCCGCCACGCCATCGTGGCCGAAACGGCCGCTCACCTCTATCCGCAGTATCTGGGCTGAATGGCACCCGCCTTGCTAATTCCCTGCTGATCATCCTCTGCCGGTGTCTGAAGACAGAAAACGCACCCAGGCGGAGCATTTATGCGCTCGGGCGCCTTAATCAGAAGCAGGAGTTATTTATGGATAAAGTCACCATGACGGAAACCATCATCGCCGCCAAACTCGGCAAGGGTCTGAGCTGGGAGCAGATGGGCAAAGATCTGGGCATGTCGCCGGTCTGGCTGACCTCAGCCTGTTTGGGTATGAACAGTGCGCCTGCCGATAAAGCCGCCGCGATCAGCGACTACCTGGGGTTGGGCAGCGAAATCAGCAATGCCCTCGCAGCTTATCCCACCAAAATCTGGGATCAGGCCGTTCCCACCGATCCGCTGATTTACCGGCTGTACGAAGTTGTCGGCGTCTACGGCGAGACACTGAAAGAAGTGATTCAGGAGAAATTCGGCGACGGCATCATGAGCGCCATCGATTTTTCTATGGAAGTCGACAAAATCGAAGACCCGAAAGGCGACCGCGTTCTGCTGACCCTGAATGGTAAATTCCTGCCGTATAAAAGCTGGTAAGCCGACCGCCATAGTGCGCGCTGGCTGCTCCGGCGCGTAAACAACAGGCAAAGCATCCTGATCTGCATTTACAGAACCAGCGTACAACATTAGGCTCTGTACAAAATAATGATAAGGACAATGCTTTGCGCCATTTACTCGCCTTCTCCCTGATGCTGTTGCTGGCCGCCTGCGGTGGCGACGGCAACTCCGGCCACAGCTCTGCTCCCGACAACAACAATCCCGGCGGCGACGGCGGTGATCCGGGCGACGGCGGTGATCCGGGCGACGGCGGTGATCCCGGTGACGGTGGTGATCCCGGTGACGGCGGGGATCCGGGTGACGGCGGCGATCCGGGCGATGGTGGTGATCCTGGTGACGGTGGAGATCCGACCGATCCCGATTGCGGTTATCAGCCGCCAGCAGAGGTTAATCCGACTCAGACACTGGGCAACACTGCAGCAGCAGCGGCCTATGACCTGTCCGCCTACAGCGAACGTACCGAGCTGAATACCGACCTGACCGGCACCTGGGTGATGGTCAGTGACTATGTACGCACGCAGATACCACGCATCCCTACCGAGCAGGAAACCAGGCATATCCGCCGCAAAAGTGTCTTTGTAATCCGCGACAATGCCGGCACTCTGGAAGTTGCCAACTGCGCCGCAGGCAGCAGCACATTCCAAACCCTGCCCGATACAACGGCCGCTTTCTCTTTACCTCTGTACAGCAACTCTAATGGCAATGAGTCGCAATTTTTTACGCTGACCAGTAACAGCAAAATGGCAGGACAGACTTTAGCGGGTTACACAACCGGCTTTGGCGAGACCCGTTTCAGTGGTCAGAGTACTGCGGCCATTAAAATATCAGACAGCACCGCTCCCCTTGGCCAGCACTCCCTCACCATCCAATACAATGGCGTCAACATTGATGAGCCGAATCAGCCGGTGTACTGCCTGGTACAGACGCTGGAGCTGAGCGGAACACAGGAATGCGGCGAGGCACCGGCAGCCAGCGAACTGATTCAGCAACTTCAGACCCGAAGCAGCAGCGGCCTCGGCCTGCTTTTTCTGACAGAGCAGAACGGCAACCTGAAAAGTGCACTGGCACGGGATAACGGCAGCGTGAAGTTGATTTCCCAGTCCGAAGATCTCGGCAACCTGACAACAACCGCCGATAATCTCCAGCTGATTCTGAGTGCAGATCTGGACTCAGCCTCCGCGTATGTCAGTGGCAGCAACAGCTCTCCTGCCGCCACCGGCAGCTACAGCACAACACTGACCCTGCCCTAACCCGATACTGCGCCGGGCATCAGTCCGGCCATCTGCTCCTTCAGCCACATCACCGCCGGATCGCGGCTGGCCTTACGGTGCCAGTACAGGTGCATCTCTAAAGGTGCCAGAGGCAGTGGTAATGGTAACACGGTGAAATCGGGCTGCCGGGTGGCCATGCTTCTGGCAAAACTGCCGGGCAATGTCAGCAGCAGGTCGGTCTGCTGCATCACCTGAATCGCGGCGTAATAATTCTGGCAGCGCAAAGCCACCTGCCGCACCTTACCCAAACGCGTCAGCGCAAAGTCTTCCACCCCCGGGCCTTCGGCACGGCTGGAAACCAGCACATGACGGGCACTCAGGTAGCTATCCAGACTCCACGTATTTCCCTGTAGCGGATGCCCATTGCGCATCGCTACGACCAGCTGCTCTTCGCCAATCGCCTGATGCTCAATATCATCGCCGACCGGCAGCAGTACATCGGCGGCAAAATCGATCTGCCCGGACGACAACGCGCTTTCCATATCGCGCCGTGCCAGCCGCACACTGCGCAGCTGAATACCCGGCGCCTGCTGTTGCAGCCGGGCCATTAACAGCGGCAGTGCCGTCGCCTCCATCACATCACGCGAGGCCAGGGTAAATACCCGGCTGGCCTGCGCCGGGTCAAAGGCCAGCCCCTCGGTTAACGTGGATTCCAGATCCTGCAGGGCCGCCCGCACGCGACCGATAATGGCTTTCGCCAAAGGCGTCGGGCTCATCCCCTTGCCCGAGCGTTCAAATAACGGATCGTCAAAGCGCTCCCGCAAACGTCCCAGAGCATGACTGACCGCCGGTTGCGACAGATTCAGCTGCTCGCTGGCGCGGGTCAGATTGCCCTCACGATAAATCACATCAAAGACCACAAAGAGATTCAGATCGACGCGGGATAAATTCATCTTGTGCATAGTTGAGTCAACACAATCCAGAAAATATTGATAGTAACAGAGTTGCCATGTAACCCCGACGCAACAATCTGATGTAATGATTCATGCTTTTATCATTCTCTCAATAAGGAAGTTTACAATGAGATGCGGTATTCCTTTTTTGTTTACACTGCTGGCTCTGGCTACGGGCTGCGCCAGCAGCCGTATCGGTCCGGAGGCAACATTTGTTGATGCTGATGATCAGCGCGCCCCCCCACTGAATGTCTCAGCTGCTTTCCGCTCCGACCTGTGCAGTCCACAAATCGGCCATTTATCTTTTTCCGTAGAAAACCCACATAACAGCTGGAGGGTCATGAAGAACATCCAGCTGCTCTATCCTTACTCCAACCAGAATTCCGGTGCTTTTGAAGTACTCACGGGCGATCGGCTTATCGCCTGGGCCGATGCCATTGAGCGGAAATACCAGCGCGAAAGCCATAATGCCAATCTTGCCCGGTTAGCAGCTTTTTCGCTGAGTGGCGCACTGATGCTGAATAACAATGAGGATACCCGCAAAGCAGGGGCCGGACTGGCCGTTGCAGTCGCCGGTGCTGAAAAAGCAGGATCAATTGACCAAAGCGCAAGCGCGGCTTCGAAACCCGCCGGTGACAACTCAAACCATCTGCTGACTGGTGAAAAAAGCATTCCTCCCGGAATGGACAGGACATTTTGGGTGTTACTGAATGCTCGACCCGATGCTCCTTTAATGAGCTGGATTGGCGTGCGTTATCAGGACGAGCAAGGTGAAAATCACGAATTTGTGGCCCCGCTGCCGCAGCACCAGAAACAGTGCTCCTGGCAGCAGGAACGCGTGCGTTTCCTGCAAAGCTGGGCATTGGAGCACGACATGATTGACTACCGTGATAGATCCGAAAATAACATCCGGTTATCACCGGTACAGATAGAAGAGGCCTATCAGCAACAGCTCAGGCTGTCAGGCAGCGACTGAGAACCTTTGACTCCGGCTTTGGGGATTCGTATCTTGACGGTGTCAACATAACAAATAACAGACAACCATAAGGATCTGCCATGAGTGCCCTGCCTGAATTCCAGAGCTTTAACGTCAGTGTCGAAAATCATATTGCTCACGTGCAACTGTGCCGTCCGGATGCCCTGAACTCCATGAACCAGGCTTTCTGGCTGGAGCTGCCGCAATGCATGCGCGCTATTGAAGCCCAGACCGATGCACGGGTAATTGTGATTTCTTCGACCGGCAAGCACTTCTCGGCCGGCATGGACCTGGGGGTATTCACCAATCCGAAAGCGGTGCCAATGAGTGGCGATGCAGGGCGTATGGCCGAAAATCTGCGCCGTGTCGTGCTGCAACTGCAGGACACCTTAAGCTCACTGGAACAGATCCGTTTGCCGGTACTGGCCGCCATTCAGGGTGGTTGTATTGGTGGTGCGCTGGATATGGTCTGCGCCGCCGATTCCCGCTACTGCAGCGCCGATGCCTACTTCACCATTAAAGAAACCGAACTGGGTATGACCGCCGACGTTGGTACCCTGCAGCGTCTGCCAAAACTGATGCCACAGGGTGTGGTACGCGAACTGGCCTACACCGGGCGTAAATTCAGTGCGCAGGAAGCCAAGGCTCTGGGCTTCGTTAATGAAGTGTATGAATCCCAGCAGGCCATGCTGGATGGCGTAATGACCATTGCCGCCCAGATTGCCCAGAATTCCCCACTGGCCGTCACCGGGTGCAAAGAAATGCTGAATTACAGCCGCGACCACAGTGTCGAAGACAGCCTGCGCTATATGGCAACCTGGCAGGCCGGTATGTTCCGCCCGACCGATATGATGAAAACCTTCCAGGCGAAAGCACAGAAGCAACAGGCGCAGTACGATGATCTGTTTGCCGTGAAGGGATTGTTTGAAGAGTGAGAGCGATAAGCGGCGGAGTACATACTCCGCCCCACTCACTAAAACCGGTCAGAAAATAATGCGCAATCCGGTATTGAAGTAATTCATACGAGTCGACAAATTTAAGCGCACATCGTTAGTAACCGAATCCATTTCCTGCCATTCAATACGTTTTTCCTGATAGCCAATTTCCAGCTCAACATGCTCAGCCAGAGGAGCAAAGATACCAACGCCAATATTGACGGCCGTGCCGCTCAGTTCATCATCTCCTTTCACCAGAGATGCAGTATCGTCGTAATCATAGGAACCCAGACCAATCATCAGGTAAGGCCGCACAGCTTTACTACCGATGCTGAAAAACAGATTCAGATCCATACCGCTCAGATCATTCCGCGATGTGCCGACATCCATATCAACCCGGGTTTTGGCAAGCTCCAGCCGCGCTACCGGGGAGAACAGAATGCCCAACTTAAAATCTTTTATATCCTGATCGTAATGTGTGGTGCTGATTTTCTGGTTACTGTAATCCCAGTCGTGCGAGCCATCACCAGTCCCCCAACCGGCACCAACATAAAGATGTAATGGCCCCGGATTTTCAGAAGCCTGTAATGGCAGAACGAATACAGCAAACAGCAGCAGGGATCTGCAAAGGTGGGTCAGCATTGCCTTTCCTTAGCGACGAATAAAAGGCGGTGATTATAACGCTGATAGATTTATTTTTTATGACGGATGGATCGGAAATAGCGGAAATTCCGGCCACAGGGAAATTAAAAATTAAACGAATATAAAACACAGGGCATTTTTCAGAAAACAGGGGAAGCTTAACGCTTGCCCGGTTTTGCACGGATCTGCTGGACTTGTTATGGCCGCAGCTGAGCTGCGTTCCGGCAGAAATCCAGACATAAAAAACCACGCTGCATATCCGCAGAGCGGGCTTCTTTTGCAGAAAACTGAGAGCTTAACGCTTGCCCAGTTTTTCGCGGATCTGCTGGATAGTACGCAGCTGAGCCGCAGCTTCTGCCAACTGAGTCAGTGCACGTGAGTAATCAAAGTCTGCACCCTGATTCTCAATCGCCTGCTCAGCGTGTTTCTTAGCTTCCAGAGCAGCTGCTTCGTCGATGTCGCTTGCGCGCACCGCCGTATCAGCCAGTACGGTTACTGTATTGGGCTGAACTTCCAGATAACCGCCAGAGACGTAAACAATCTCTTCTTCGCCGTTTTGCTTAACAATACGGACCGGACCTGGTTTCAGTGGGGTCAGCAGCGCTGCGTGGCCGGGTTCAATACCCAGATCACCCAGTACACCGGACGCCACAACACGCTCTACCAGGCCAGAGAACAGATTCTCTTCGGCGCTGACGATATCGCAGTGGACGGTAATCGCCATAATCTTTCCCTCAGACTGAGGAGGCCGGGGAGCGGACTACACTACTCGCTCCCTGACCCGCCCAAGTTACATTTTCTTGGCTTTCTCGATAGCTTCGTCGATGGTACCAACCATGTAGAACGCTTGTTCTGGCAGGTCATCGAATTCACCATTGAGGATGCCCTGGAAACCACGGATGGTTTCTTTCAGAGACACGTACTTACCAGGCGCACCAGTAAAGATCTCGGCCACGTGGAATGGCTGAGACAGGAAACGCTCGATCTTACGTGCACGGGCTACCAGCTGCTTATCTTCGTCGGACAGTTCGTCCATACCCAGAATCGCGATGATGTCTTTCAGCTCTTTGTAGCGCTGCAAAACACCCTGAACGCCACGAGCTACGTCGTAGTGTTCGTTACCGATGACCAGTGGATCCAGCTGACGGGAGGTGGAATCCAGTGGGTCGATCGCAGGGTAGATACCTTTAGAAGCGATATCACGTGACAGTACTACGGTTGAGTCCAGGTGGGCGAAGGTGGTCGCCGGGCTTGGGTCAGTCAAGTCATCCGCAGGTACGTATACGGCCTGTACCGAAGTAATGGAACCAGTCTTGGTAGAAGTAATACGTTCCTGCAGAACGCCCATCTCTTCCGCCAGAGTTGGCTGGTAACCTACCGCTGAAGGCATACGACCCAGCAGTGCAGATACCTCGGTTCCCGCGAGGGTGTAACGGTAGATGTTGTCTACGAACAACAGTACGTCTTTACCTTCGTCACGGAATTTTTCGGCCATGGTCAGACCAGTCAGAGCTACACGCAGACGGTTACCCGGTGGCTCGTTCATCTGACCGTAAACCATTGCTACTTTGGATTTGACTTTGTCGTCCAGGTTTACAACACCGGATTCAGCCATTTCGTAGTAGAAGTCGTTACCTTCACGGGTACGCTCACCAACACCGGCGAATACAGACAGACCGGAGTGTGCCTTGGCGATGTTGTTGATCAGTTCCATCATGTTAACGGTCTTACCAACACCGGCACCACCGAACAGACCAACTTTACCACCCTTAGCGAATGGACAAACCAGGTCGATTACTTTGATACCAGTTTCCAGCAAGTCGGTGCTTGCTGCTTGTTCGTCGAAGCTTGGTGCTGCACGGTGAATAGAAGCAACTTCTTTCTCACCGATAGGACCACATTCGTCGATTGGACGGCCGAGCACGTCCATGATGCGACCCAGAGTCTCGATACCAACAGGTACAGAGATTGGAGCGCCAGAGTTTGTTACAGGAAGGCCACGTTTCAGACCTTCTGTCGAGCCCATCGCAATAGTACGAACTACGCCGTCGCCCAGCTGTTGCTGAACTTCGAGGGTTGTCTCAGTACCATCTACGGTCAGGGCGTCGTAGACCTTAGGCACCACGTCGCGTGGGAATTCCACGTCGATAACGGCGCCGATGATCTGTACGATACGTCCGCTCATATTCGGTTCCTCTTAACCTTAAAACCTGTGTTCCCGGGCCTTAAACGGCCGCGGCACCGCTAACGATTTCTGAAATTTCCTGGGTGATTGCTGCCTGACGAGCTTTGTTATACAGCAAGTTCAGCTCTTTGATCATGCCGCCAGCGTTATCGGTGGCGTTTTTCATCGCCAGCATACGCGCGGCCTGCTCACAGGCGTTGTTTTCAATCACACCCTGATACACCTGAGATTCTACGTAGCGTACCAGCAGACCTTCGAGGATCTCTTTGGCATCAGGCTCGTAGATGTAGTCCCAATGGTGTTTCAGTGAATCGTCTTGTTGTGCCTTCAGGGGCAATAACTGCACCGCTTCTGGCGATTGGGTCATGGTGTTCACAAAACGGTTATGCATGATGTACAGACGATCGATCTGACCATTGTCAAATGCGTCCAGCATCACTTTTACCGCTCCGATCAGGCTCGCCAACTCAGGAGCATCTCCCAGATGAGACTGGGAGGCTACTACGTTGCCGCCAAAGCTGTTGAAGAACAGTCCGGCTTTGGAGCCGATAGCGCAGAAGTCAACTTCCACACCTTTGTTCTTCCACTCTTTGGACTGCTGTGCAACACGCTTGAACAGGTTGTTGTTCAAGCCGCCACACAAGCCACGGTCGGAAGACACCACGATATAACCAACACGCTTGATTTCGCGGTCTTGCAGATAACGGTGACGATATTCAGATGTCGCATTTGCCAGATGACCAATCACATCACGGATTTTATCCGCGTATGGACGGCTCTCCTGCATGCGCAGCTGAGCGCGACGCATTTTACTTACAGCAACTTTTTCCATTGCTGAAGTAATTTTCTGCGTGCTTTTTACACTCGTAATCTGCTCTTTAATCTCTTTTCCGACTGCCATTTAGCTGCCCTACGTTGAGTGAATCCAGCTGGCGGCTACCGTTGCCGGGCCGCCAGCACCGGACTTACCAGGTCTGAGTGCTCTTGAATTTCTCAATACACTCTTTCAGACCGGCGGCGATTTCATCGTTGTAGTCGCCCTTCACATTGATCTTCGCCATCAGTTCAGCGTAAACGCTGTTGGCGTAGCTCAGCAGAGCAGCTTCAAACGCTTGAATCTTGTTCACGTCAACGTCTTTCAGGAAGCCTTCAGTCGCAGCGTAGATCACCAGACCCATCTCAGCGGTGGACATTGGCGCGTACTGCTTCTGCTTCATCAGTTCGGTAACGGCACGGCCGTGTTCCAACTGTTCGCGAGTCGCTTCGTCCAGGTCCGATGCAAACTGAGCGAAAGCCGCCAGTTCACGGTACTGAGCCAGAGCCAGACGGATACCACCGCCCAGTTTCTTGATGATCTTGGTCTGTGCAGCACCACCTACACGGGATACAGAGATACCCGCGTTCATCGCCGGACGGATACCGGAGTTGAACAGGTTGGTTTCCAGGAAGATCTGACCGTCAGTAATAGAGATCACGTTGGTCGGTACGAACGCCGAAACGTCACCGCCCTGAGTCTCAATGATTGGCAGAGCGGTCAAAGAACCGGTTTTGCCTGTCACTTCACCGTTAGTCATGCGCTCAACGTAAGTTGGGTTAACGCGACATGCGCGCTCCAGCAGACGGGAGTGCAGGTAGAATACGTCACCTGGGTAAGCTTCACGGCCTGGTGGGCGCTTCAGCAGCAGGGAGATCTGACGATATGCCCATGCTTGCTTGGTCAGATCGTCATAAACGATCAGAGCGTCTTCACCACGATCCAGGAAGTATTCACCCATCGCACAACCGGCGTAAGGAGCCAGGAACAGCATTGCTGCCGGGTCTGACGCGCCTGCCGCGACGATGATGGTGTGTTCCATCGCGCCGTGTTCTTCCAGTTTGCGTACTACGTTAGCGATAGAAGATTGCTTCTGACCGATAGCAACGTAGATACACTTAATACCAGAGCCTTTCTGGTTGATGATGGCGTCGATAGCCATCGCAGTTTTACCAGTCTGACGGTCACCAATGATCAGCTCACGCTGGCCACGGCCTACCGGCACCATGGAGTCAACCGCTTTGTAACCAGTTTCAACTGGCTGATCAACGGATTGACGTGCAATTACGCCAGGCGCAACACGTTCAATCGGAGCAGTCAGGTTGGTTTCGATCGGACCTTTACCGTCGATCGGGTTACCCAGAGTGTCGACTACGCGACCCAGCAGGGCTTCACCAACTGGTACTTCCAGAATACGGCCAGTACATTTGGCAGTCTGACCTTCAGCCAGACCTTTGTATTCGCCCAGAACAACGGCACCAACGGAGTCACGCTCCAGGTTCATTGCCAGGCCGTATACGCCGCCTTCAAATTCAATCATTTCACCGTACATGGCGTCAGCCAGACCGTGAATACGAACGATACCGTCAGATACAGATACGACGGTGCCCTCGTTCTGGGCTTGTGAAGTCACATCGAGATTTTCGATGCGTTTTTTGATGACTTCACTGATCTCAGATGGATTCAGTTGCTGCATGCATCGTCCCTCAAACTAGGATTTCATCGCTTCGGCTAATTTTGACAGCTTACCGGTTACGGAGCCGTCGATTACCAAGTCCCCGGCACGAATGATGGCGCCACCGATGAGAGACTCATCGACTTCGCTGGTCAAACGTACATCACACTGCAGTTTGGCTTTAAGGGCCTGTGCCAGTTTATCGGCCTGCTCATTGCTCAGTTCGAACGCGGAGGTGACGACTACGTCAACCGTGTTCTGCAACTGGGCTTTCAGCTCTTCATACAGAGCTGCGATTTCAGGCACCAGCATCAGGCGCTTGTTTTCCGCCAGAACGGCTACCAGGTTTTTGGCTGCTTCATTCAGCTTGTCGCCACATACGTCGGTTAAAGCCTGTGCCTGCTGTTGCGCAGTCAGAGACGGATGCACCAGTACTTTTGCCATATCGGCATCGGCAACACAGGCTGCCAGTAATGCCAGGTCCGCAGACCAGGCGTCCAATGCACCTTTCTCACTTGCTTCAGCAAACACCGCTTTGGCGTATGGCCGAGCGAGAGTTGTTAATTCAGCCATGGAAACCTCGCTTACAGCTCGTCAGCTAATTGGTTCAGCAGCTCAGAGTGAGCGGCTGCATCAACTGACTTACCAAGAATTTTGGCTGCACCGGCCACGGCCAGCTCAGACACCTGCTTGCGCAGAACTTCTTTAGCGCGGTTCACCTCTTGCTCAACTTCAGCTTGAGCAGCAGCTACCAGACGCTCACCTTCGGCGCGAGCAGCTTCTTTAGCTTCGTCGACGATTTGGTTAGCGCGTTTGTTAGCCTGTTCGATGATTTCAGCAGCTTTTTCTTTACTTTCACGCAGCTGGGAAGCGGCTTTTTCTTGAGCCAGTTCCAGGTCACGTTCGGCACGGTTAGCTGCGTCCAGACCATCGGCAATTTTCTTTTCGCGTTCTTGCATAGCACCCAGCAGGTGAGGCCATACAAACTTCATGCAGAACCACACGAAGATAGCGAAAGTGATGATCTGGCCGATCAGAGTCGCGTTAATGTTCACGCCAGAGCCCTCATGTTCATTGATTAAGGAAGTTCGTTGTTACATGAACCCTTAGGCAGCGAACATCAGGTACAGACCCAGACCAACACCGATCATTGGCACGGCGTCCAACAGACCAGCGATCAGGAACATTTTACCTTGCAGCATTGGACCCAGTTCAGGCTGACGAGCAGTACCTTCCAGCAGACGACCACCCAGCAGACCAAAACCGATTGCTGTGCCCAGAGCACCCAGACCGATCATCAGAGCCGCAGCCAGGAATACCAGACCTTGTTCCATAGTTATCTCCAAATATAGAAGTTAAGTTAGTGAGTTAAGGGTTAAAAAATTAATGATCTTCGTGCGCCATGCTCAGATACACGATGGTCAACATCATGAAAATGAACGCTTGCAGTGTGATCACCAAAATGTGGAAAACAGCCCAGGCCCACTGCAGGACACCGCCCAGCAGACCGAGGAAAGCACCAGCAGAGAACATCAGCGCGATCAAGATGAAGATCATCTCACCGGCATACATGTTACCGAACAAACGCAGTGCCAGAGAGATCGGCTTAGCGATCAGTGCGATCGATTCCAGGAAGAAGTTAACCGGAATGAACAGCGCCTGGACAACAGGGTTTTTCGCATTGAATGGGTGCAGCGTCAGCTCGCCCACAAAACCGCCGATACCTTTAACCTTGATGGAGTAGAAAATCATCATGGCAAAAACAGTCAGAGCCATACCCAGGGTGATGTTCACGTCAGTAGAAGGAACAACCTTCATGTAGTGAACGCCCAAAGCACCAAAAATGGTTGGCAGCACGTCAACCGGGATCAAATCCATGAAGTTCATCATGAAGACCCAGGTAAAAATAGTCAGGGAAAGAGGAGCAACCAGTGCATTTTTGCCATGGAATGCTTCTTTAACGGTGTTGTCGATAAACTCGACGATCATTTCCACGAAGTTCTGGAAGCCGGTAGGCACCGCAGTGGTGGCCTTTTTGGCAGCACGCCAGAACAAAAACATCAGCATAGCGCCGAGACCGAAAGACCAGCCAAGGGAATCCACGTGTACCGCAGAAAAGCCCATATCTGCTGCTTCCTGGCCGCTGTGAGCCATAGTCCAGGTCGCTTCAGTCAGCTCACAATCTTTAACTGTTTCACCATCGTCATTAACACAAAATTCACGAACATAACCAGCAGGCAGTTTGCCGTAGGTCAGATTGGTTAAATGGTGCGAGATATACTCTTGGGAGTTACCAGCCATTGTTCACTCTCAATTCCAAAGGTTTATAAATTAGCTATCTTTGCTGCGGCCAGATGGCCCAGCTGCACTGTTATGAACGCAGCAAACAGTGCCAGAACATTCAGAGGCTCGACGCGCTGAAAAATCACAGCAAAACTCAGCGCCGTCAGCACAAATTTCCAGGATTCTCCCTGGTAAAACGACTGTACGATCTGTACAGAAGACCGGGCTCCGCTATAACGGAACGCACGCCAGACAAAGTACGCATTAGGCAGGGCGCAGGTTAAGCCCCCCAACAATGCCGACTTGGCGGCTACATCGCTATGCAACCAGGCAACCAATGCGGCCAGAACCGTCAGGATCAGTTGTAAAATCACGATCCGGTAGGCCGGAGGACGCGGTATGCCTGTCATCCTTAGCCCCACAATTGGTCAAAAATCTGCAACAGCCTATTTTAAGGCGCGGTGATTATATTGGCTCGACCCTTCAGCTTCAACCGAAACCGGGGGGCAAAACGAGAATAATTCGACCAATAGGTATGATGCAGGTCAGGCAAAGGCTGAATCCCGCGCCAGTTTGAGCGGCGCGAGCCCCAACGTCAGGATTTGTCAGGCTTACGTAAGAAAGTGATGACTTACTTAATGCTGCCTGAGCGCCACTCTCAGACGCCCCGTGGCATCCTGACGCTTATGCCTCCGAAGGGTACACAGAGTTCTATCAATAGCCATTTGCATTCGCCTTTCACACGCATAGGCTGCCCCTTTTGCTTTTGTCCGGAACAACCAATGAAGAAGGGATCCTCTTACTGCTGCTATCGCTGCTCAGTGCCTGCGGCGGCGACAATAACTCATCCCAGAGCCCTACGCCACAGCCAGAAAACCCCGACACGCCTGTCGCCGGCCTGGCCATCCCGGTGGTGGTTCATGTCATGGAGCATCCCGCGTCTGATGACAGCCGTATCAGCGTTGCTAAAGTTCACTCGCAGATAGCCGCACTGAACCGTGCATTCAACCGCCAGAATGATGACCTGAGCCAGGTGCCGGCAGAGTTTCAGCCATTTATCGCCGATATGCAGATCCGCTTTGAACTGGCCACAACCGACCCGCAGGGGCAACCAACCACCGGCATTACCCGCACCACGCAGAATATTGAGCTGGCACCGGAGGAATACCGCTGGGGTTATCGCTATCTGCATTACAGCGCTTTAGGCGGTAAAGACCCCTGGCCAAGGGAGCGCTATCTCAATATCTGGGTCAGTGATATGCGCGACCACCATGGCAGAGTTGGGCTGGCCGGACGCGCCAGCCTGCCCGGCGACCCGGCGGAAGAAGATGGTGTGCTTATCGCCACTTTGGCTTTTGGCACAGAACCGCCATTGGAGCAGGGGCTGCATCTGGGCAAAACCACCGCCCACGAAGTCGGCCACTGGCTGGGGCTGAAACATATCGCCGGTGAACAGGAGAGTTGCAATGTCGATGACGGCATCAGTGATACACCACTGAGCAGCAGCAATTACGGCGGCCTGAACCCCTCCCACCCAAGTTCAACCTGCGGCAGCGCCGATATGTTTATGAACTATATGTCACTGGCCCGTGACGAGAGCCTGCTGATGTTCAGTCAGGGTCAGAAAGCTGCGGTCTGGTCGGTATTAGAAGAAGGGGGAGTGAGGCATTCGCTGCTGCTGAACAGCCGCAATGCCTACGCTCAGTAACTTACTTGATATGCGCCAGAATGCCGTCCAGCTCATCCAGATTGGTGTAGTTAATCACCAGCTGGCCTTTGCCTTTGGCACTGTGCTTGATGGCGACTTTGGCGCCCAGACGATCGCCCAGTAAACGCTCCAGACGCTGAATATCCGGGTTGGGTTTGCTGGCGGTTTTATCTGCGCTTTTGCCTTCCTGCAGATGACGCACCAGCGCTTCGGTCTGGCGTACAGTCAGCGTACGGCTGACAACCTGCGCCGCGGCTTCGCTCTGTTGGCCACCACTTAAGCCGAGCAAGGCGCGGGCATGGCCCATTTCGATATCGCCGTGCTCGAGCAGGCGCTTTACGTCTTCGTTCAGATTCATCAGACGCAGCAGGTTGGCAACGGTGGCACGGTTTTTACCCACGGCTTCGGCGACTTCCATCTGCGTCAGTTCAAACTCGTGCTGCAGGCGGTGCAGAGCCGCGGCTTCTTCCATCGGATTCAGGTTTTCACGCTGAATATTCTCAATCAGCGCCATGGCAATGGCAGCATCGTCGGCCACGTCACGAATCAAAGCCGGAACGGTATCGAGCTGCGCCAGCTGGCAGGCGCGCCAGCGGCGCTCACCGGCAATAATTTCAAAACGATCGTCGGCACTGGCCAGTGGCCGCACCACAATCGGCTGCATCAGACCCTGCGCCTTAATAGAAGCGGCCAGTTCTTCCAGCGCTTCCGGCTGAATGTCTTTGCGCGGCTGATACTGGCCCGGCTGAATCCACTCGACCGGCAGGTGACGCAACTCACCGGCCTCAGCCGGCACACTGCTTTCAATGTTCTCTGCGTTGTCCGGCTGAGTGGCGACGGCGGCCGCCCGCGAGCTGGTCAGCAGGGCGTCGAGGCCACGGCCAAGGCCGCGTTTTTTCTTTGTCATGCGTTCAGATAACCTTATTCAGCTTTCAGGCCGTCGCGGCCTGACGGGTGCGGCGGTTCATTTCTCCGGCCAGAGCCAGATAAGCAACCGCACCACGCGAGGATTTGTCATAACTCAGCACCGGCACGCCGTGGCTTGGCGCTTCGGCCAGACGCACATTGCGCGGAATCACAGTGCCATACACCCGGTCGCCGAAATGGCTGATCAACTGGGTGGAAACATCAACGGTGAGGCTGTTACGCGGATCGTACATGGTGCGCAGCAGACCTTCGATTTCCAGTTTCGGATTAGAAGTCGCCTTGATCGACTCAATGGTCTGCATCAGAGCACTCAGACCTTCCAGCGCGTAGTACTCGCACTGCATCGGGATAAGTACTCCCTGAGCCGCCACCAGCGCGTTGACCGTCAGCATATTCAATGACGGCGGGCAGTCGATCAGGATGTAGTCGTAATCCGGGCGTATTTCAGCCAGCGACTCACGCAGGCGGCTTTCGCGCCGTGGCAGATCCATCAGCTCCACTTCGGCAGCGGTTAAGTCGCCATTGGCCGGCAGCAGATCAAAGCCAGCCGTCGCTTCGGTTTTCTGAATCGCGGCGGCGGTGCGGCATTTGCCGGTCAGCACATCGTATAAAGAGACATCCAGATCGTGCTTGTCGATACCACTGCCCATGGTGGCGTTGCCCTGCGGATCGAGGTCCACCAGCAGCACGCGGCGCTTGGTCGCCACCAGCGAGGCGGCCAGATTCACCGCAGTCGTGGTTTTGCCGACACCACCTTTCTGATTCGCAATTGCCAGAACTTTGCTCACAACTCAGCTTCCTTCAGTGCCTGACGGCGATCCGCCTTCAATCGTTGGTATTAACCGGCAGCAGGCGCAGCAGATGCCGTTCGCCTTCCACACCGGGAACGCTGATGGCATCGGAAGCCACCACGCGGAATTTGTCGGCGATGGCGGCAATTTCATCCTGTGGATATTGCCCTTTCATCGCCAGAAAGCAGCCCTGCTCAGCGCGCAGATGCTGACACCAGTGGGTCATATCGGCGAGCGAGGCAAAAGCGCGGCTGACAATCATATCGAAAGGCCGGGGGGGATGATATGCCTCGACCCGATCGTTCACTATGGTCACGTTATCCAGCCCGAGTGCGGTGCGCGCCTGAAACAGAAAACGGGTTTTCTTGCCGTTACTGTCGAGCAGGGTGAAGGTTTTATGTGGGTTCATAATCGCCAGCACAATGCCCGGCAACCCCGGCCCGGTGCCGACGTCGGCAATATTGTCCGCTTCCTGCACAAAGGGATGCACCGCCAGACTGTCGAGCAGATGCAGCGCCACCATACGCTCCGGTTCGCGGATGGCGGTCAGGTTGTAGGCTTTGTTCCACTTCTGCAGCAGATCCAGATAGGCACGTAACGCACTCAGCTGCTCTGCCGTCAGGGCAATCTGCATCTGTTCGGCGCCGTACGCCAGCTGGCGGGTTAAGGAATCTGTTTCAGCGTTCATGGTGCATCAAACCGGCTAGATAGAAGGCCGCGGATATTAGCATATGCCCGCAACAGACGGGAAACGCGCACCCGCAGGCTTAACCTACATTCACCAGACTTGTTCCGGACATAACCTAAGTCGGATTGGGCTTATCAGCGCTTAGCCCTATCATGCACATACTCATTAACGGAGCCAGCGTATGAATTCCACTGCCAGTCATCAGCCATCCTCCCACTGGTGGCCTATTATCGCCGCTGCGGTATCGCTGATTGTGGTGCATGGCTTCGGCCGCTTTGTGTACACGCCGCTGCTGCCACTGTTGGTTGATGACGGCCTGATCACACTGTCTCAGGCCGCATCCCTCGCCACCTGGAACTACGTCGGCTATTTAAGCGGCGCCATGCTGGCGCTGTTTCTCTATCAGCGTGGCCATGGCCGTATTACGCTGGCGCTGATGCTGACCAGCAATGCACTGATTACTTTGCTGCAGGTATTCGTCAGCCAGTACGAAATCCTCGCCACCCTGCGCTTGCTGAACGGCATAGGTAACGGTGTGGTCTTTGTGCTGGCACCAGCACTGGTGCTGGAGTGGCTGGTTACGCAACAGAAGGCGCAGCTCAGTGGCCTGATGTATCTGGGTGTGGGCATTGGCCTGCTCAGCTCCAGTGCGCTGGTTGAACTCAGTGCCGCCTGGCTGGCCGGCCCGCAACGCTGGCTGCCGGCGGCCATCGCCGCCATCCCGCTGGCATTGTGGAGCAGCTGGTATCTGCACCGTTTACCCGGCCACGCACCGGCCGGGCAGGGTGACGATCATTCCGCACTCTGGGACCGCGCCAGTACGCCATTATTTCTGGCCTATGCCGGTGCCGGATTAGGCTACATTCTGCCGATGACCTTTCTGCCGGCGGTCGCCGCCGACTGGCAACTGACGCTGGTGCCCAGCGCCTGGCTGCTGGTTGCCATTACTTCACTGCCATCCACCTGGCTGTGGAACCACCTGGGTGCCGCTATCGGTGATAAAACCGCACTGCTGTGGAACTACGCCATTCAGGCGGCGGGGGTCGGAGCACTGTTGCTATTGCCGCAGCAGTCGGCGGGATTGTGGCTCTGTGCCATTCTGGTCGGTGGTACGTTTTTAGGCGCGGTGCTGCTGACACAGCGTCTGGCGCGCAGCCTGCACCCGCATCAGGGACCAAGGTTAAGCGCTGCGCTTATTGCACTCTATGGCTTCACCCAGCTGCTCGGCCCCTGGCTGGCAAAACTCGGCATTGAAGGTGGGGCCAGTTTGTCATCCACCTTTATCTGGGGATTTGCAGCATTGGTATGGGCGTTTGTATTAATGTTGTGGGTACCCGCACGCCGCGATCACTGAGGTCACTGAGGTCACTGATATGTCAGCCAACCAACGCCAGCCGAGTCTCTATATTCCCCACGGCGGCGGCCCATGCTTTTTTATGGAATGGCCGGGCAACCCACAGCTGTGGGATAACATGGCCGCCATGCTGCGTTCGATTCCTGCGCGCCTGCCGCAACCACCCAGCGCCATTCTGCTGATTTCGGCCCACTGGGAAGCGCCGGTATTTACCTTTTGCGGTGGCTCACACCCGAAACTGGAATACGACTATTACGGTTTCCCGCCGCATACCTATGAGATCCGCTATCAGGCTTCGGGCGCTCCGGCACTGGCGGAGCGGGCAGCGCAATTACTGCAGGATGCCGGTATCGGAGCGGCGGTAGATAACAACGCGCCCTGGGATCACGGTGTGTTTATTCCGCTGAAGGTCGCCTATCCGCAGGAAGAGATTCCGGTATTGGCGATGTCGCTGAAAAAAGGGCTGAACCCGGCCGAGCATCAGGCTGCCGGAAAAGTGCTGGCGAAACTGCGCGATGAAAACGTGCTGATCATCGGCAGCGGTCTGAGCTACCACAACCTGCGCGCATTTTTTGCCGACTCAGCCGCCGATGCTGCCGCCGCCAAAGCCTTTGATGACTGGCTGATTGACGCCGCAGCGCAGGACCAAACCCAGCGCACCGCAGCGCTCAATCACTGGAACGATGCCCCCGGCGCACGTCAGGTGCATCCGCGCGAGGAGCACCTGCTGCCAATGATGATGGTGGCCGGAGCCGCGGGCGCGGATCAAGGCAGCACTTTTTATCGCGAAGAAATCATGGGCAAAGCCGTCTCGGCGATTGGTTTCGGGCTTTAACCAGAACTCAGAAATACCAGCGCCAGTTAACGCTGGCGGCATGCTCATATTTGCCATCAACAGCAAGGCGGGATACTTCAGCAATTAAGGCTGATCCCTCCAGTGCAATACTGTGCGTCAGTGTCAGCTGTTGCTGTACTTTGCGGTCCGGGGCAAATCTGGGCTGGTAGCGCAGCCAGCTTTTCATACCAAAGACTTCGTACAGATAAGCTCCCACTTCCGGTTCGGCGTACAGAAAATCGGCATCGTTATTCCGGTACCAGCCACCATTCAGCAGTGCATACACGCGCAGGTCAGCTGACGCAGCCAGGGTGATACCGGCACCGCCATGAATATTGAAGGCTGTTTGTCGCTGCAGATTGTCATCCGCCAACGAATAAAAACCGACGCGGAAATCCCCCGAAACGCCACCGGTGAAACGATCCCACGGTGTCAGGGAGCGGGCTGAATACAATTGCAGATGGTTAAGACGTAATGCTTCATGCTGTGGCGATACGCGCAGCGAGAGATCAAACAGTTTTAATTCGTTCTCAGCAAAATACTGTCGGTTGTCATCTTCAATGCCATGACCTGCCGCCAACCACTGAAGGCTTAACCAGTCGCTTTTTTCTGTACGCTGATAGCCGAATGAGTAATGTGCATCCTCCGGTGTTTTCAGTGGCGAACGATAATTATCGAGTGTCAGTTCATAGTCAGAAAATTCTGGCGAGTCGGGGATACTCTGACGCAGCGCTGCTGTTTGTTTCCTGCTCTGTTCCGTATCGTCAGTGCCAGTCTGCTCTCTGTAATCCAGCACAGCGTTTGCCATTTCCCGCAGCAGAAATCCGTCTTTGCCACTGACCTGAGGCAGCTTATCAATTTCACCCTGTTGCCACTGATAAACCACATCCTGCAATTCCTGCGGCACGGTATCCTCAAGCATGCGTACACGCCATTTGGCTGCCGGCGTTATCTCTATGCTTTTAATTTTTCCGCTGTGGTTTACCGCTTTGACCAGATCAATAGGAGTGACCCAGTCACTGGTTTCCAGTTGCGGAATAACCAGACGGAGCAGGTCAGCGGATACTGTGGCGCAGTTCTGTGTATGGAAAAAATAATCCATATTTACGGAGCGTAATTCCCACAGATGGGCCTGCAGCAAAGCACGCTGCCCCTCATCCAGATCAAGTTCATAGCGCCAGACATTGCGCTGCTCTGCCAGATTATAAAATTCGAAATGTGCGCGCAGGGGTTTAACCAGAAAGAAGCCAGGTTTTCCCTCTATTATCGTCTCCCAGATCACCTTAAGCGGATTAATACTGTCGAGTTCGGTAAAAAATGAAACGGAGTGCCGGGCACGAAAACCATCCTCCCGGACACCCTCTATAGCCAGCATTGCATGCCCCATCATACTGCTGGGATTAACCAGATTCTCCGATGCATATACAACACTGATTTCATCAGCAGGAGCGCGGCGCAGAAACTCCTGATACCCCTGGCATGCCGATAAATTCTGCTCCGGCTTAATAAGCCCACGCTTCAACAGATAGATATAACGAGCCGGAAATCGACAATAAGCAACTGATTCTGTCGCGAATAGCTCCAGCGTTGCATTTAACTCGTTACGTAAAGAAAAATTACCTGACGATAAAATAAATTTTGGATCATCAACTGCAAGCTGGTCTTTTTTATAATGCAAAAGAGCCTGCCAAACCGGAGAGGCAGACACATCCTGAACCAGCGTTTTCTGATCAATGGCGTTAGCAGCCATGCACAAAAAAAAGGAAGCCAGCAGGCTTCCTTTTAACAATCTTTTCATCCGCAGATTACTTACAGCTGATTGTAACGTAATCGTCGTAAGTCCACATTGCATCTGTTGCAGAGTCAGTAGTAGAACCGAACAATCCGCCTGATAACAGGTTCACCCAGAAAACACCTTCGACTTTACGGTTCATTGCTGTAGAAGACGCACAATCAGCATCATTGGTGCTGATTATTTTGCTCTGGCCATCCTTTTCCAATTTAACAACACCAGGTACGGTATAATTCTGACCATCGATAGTGATGTCGATTTTCTTACCTGTAGACGTAGCAACATTCACCGTCGCAACATCTTCAGAAAGAATTGTTGCACAACCACTGATTGATGCAGCAACAACAACCGCCGCCAGTTTGATGTATTTCATAATCCCTGTATTCCTTATACATTTATAATTAACGCCTCCTAAGGCGCAGCGATTATATCCAGCCGGGCCAATCCATCAAGTTATTATATTATTATCAGAATATTTATTTTGTATCTTCTGGCAGGTCCGGCTATTACCCAGAGAGCGCAGATATGACCCTGCGCAAACATTATTAATAACCGCCAAATATCAGACCATGAATTACAACTTAAACCCCGATGCATGATGCAGCTGTCCCTGAATCTGCGCGGCATCATCCAGCGCCTGTTCTAAGGTCTGGCTGCGGGCGACATTAAACAGGCGCTTGGTTTCCCGCAGGCAGCGGGCGTCGTTAGTGGCCATCTGCCGCGCCAGTCCAAGGGCACTGCCCAGCAGCTGGGCATGGGGTACCACACGACTGACCAGTCCCATGCGCAGTGCTTCGTCGGCCAAAAATGTGCGCCCGGTGAGCGCCATTTCCAGCGCATGCTGCATACCGATACGGCGCGGTAATAACCAGGCGCCGCCATCGCCGGGAATAATCCCCAGTTTGATAAAGCTTTCGGCAAAGGTCGCCTGCTCGCTGGCAATGGCAACATCGCACATACACACCATATCGTTACCGGCACCCACCGCCGGGCCATTGACCGCGGCGATAATGGGAATTTCCAGCTGCGCAAACGCCAGCGGGATACGCTGAATAAAGGCTTTGTAATTGGCGCTCAGCTGTTGTGCATCGCCAGCAAACATACCGCTGCGCTGCTGCATCGCCTTGATATTTCCGCCACCGCTGAACACTTTACCGGCACCGGTAAAGACGGCGACTTTAATATCCTGACGGTCGTTAACCTGGGCCAGCGTCTGTTCGATAGCGTCGATCACTTCGCCATCGGAAATGGCGTTTTTAATATCCGGCCGGTTCAGCGTCAGCAGGGCGATGCTTTCGGCACCGCTGTCGTCTTTGCATAATTCCAGAGTCAGGTGTGCGCTGTGGTCAGTCATGTTGCAGTTCCTCCAGATCGCGGAAGTGTTGCAGCGCTTCCGGGTTTTTCAGGGCGTCGGTATTTTTAACAGGCAAACCCTGCACCACATTGCGCACCGCCAGCTCCACCAGCTTGCCACTAATGGTACGCGGCAGCTCCGCCACCTGAATAATCTTCGCCGGCACATGGCGCGGTGTGCAGTGACTGCGGATCTGGCTGCGGATTTTATCGCGCAGCGCATCATCCAGGGTCTGGCCATTATTCAGCACCACAAACAGCACCACGCGCACATCACCGGCCCAGGGCTGACCAATGGCCAGACTTTCCAGCACCTCGTCCAGCTGCTCGACCTGACGGTAAATTTCGGCGGTGCCTATGCGCACACCACCGGGGTTGAGTACCGCGTCGGAGCGGCCGTGAATAACCAGCCCGGCGGTTTCACCGCTGTCTTTGCCATGGTGTGCGACACGTTCGGCGTAATCTCCATGAGCCCAGACGCCATCAGGCTTTTGTGCGCTATAGCGGCTGAAATAAGCATCGTGATATTTCTGCCCGTCGGGGTCATTCCAGAAGCCAACCGGCATCGACGGAAAGGCTCTGGTACACACCAGTTCGCCTTTTTCTCCCGGAGCCAGCGCGCGGCCTTCTTCGTCCCAGATTTCGACTGCCATACCTAAGCCAGCGCACTGTAACTCACCGCGATAGACCGGCAGCAACGGATTACCCAGCGCAAAGCAGGAGATGATGTCGGTACCACCGGAGATTGAGCACAGCGCGATATCGGCGCCGATATCGCGGTACACATAATCAAAGCTTTCGTGCGCCAGCGGCGAACCGGTGGAGAGCAGGGTGCGCACTTTATGCGGCTTTCCTTGCTGTTGTTGCAGATCTTGTTGCAGAGGCAACTGCGCCGGTTTTATGCCTGCTTTCTCCAGCGCCGACAGGTATTTGGCGCTGGTACCGAAAATGGTGATGCCTTCTTCGGCGGCCATCTTCCACAAGACATCGGGCGCCGGGTGAAAAGGTGAACCATCGAACAGCACCAGCGTGGCACCGGTGGCCAGGCCGGAAACCAGCCAGTTCCACATCATCCAGCCGCAGGTCGTAAAGTAAAACAGCACGTCATCGGCACGTACGTCAGTATGCAGGCGCAGCTCTTTCTGATGCTGCAGCAGCGTTCCACCAGCGCCATGGACGATGCACTTGGGTACACCGGTGGTGCCGGAGCTGTAGAGGATATACAGCGGCTGATCGAACGGCAGCTGGGCGAATTCAATGTCATCCTCTGACCACTGCTGCTGCGACGAGGTGATAAAATCCTGCCAGCTCACTGAGCCCTGAGGTTTGCTCAGCGCCAGTCCCGGATAGGGCACCGAAATCAGCTGCTGCGGTGGTAATTGCAGCGCATCGCGGATAGCGGCCACGCGCTCACCACAGTCGATGGTTTTACCGGCGTATAAATAACCCTGAGTCGCGATCAGCAATTTGGGCTGAATCTGGCCAAAACGATCAAGCACGCCCTGCAGGCCAAAGTCCGGCGAACAGGAGGAGAACAGCGCGCCAATCGACGCTGCCGCCAGCATGGTAATCACGGTTTCCGGCACATTGGGCATAAAGGCCGCCACCCGGTCACCAGCTTCAACACCCGCTGCGCGCATGGCCTGCGCCAGCTTCGCCACCTGGGTATAGAGTTCGGCGTAGGTCAGGCTGCGGCGCTGGGCCGGATCTTCGTTGCGGAATACCAGTGCGGCTTTATTGCGGAACGCGGGGTTCTGCGCCGGCGCCAGCAGGTTTTCAGCGAAGTTCAGCCGCGCGCCCTCAAACCAGCGTGCGCCGGGCATCTTATCGCCATCGCTCAGCACAGCCGTCGCCTCATGGCTGGCGATCACATCGCAGTAGTCCCAGATCGCCTGCCAGAAATCTTCGCGCTCGTGGGTACTCCATAAGTGCAGGTCATCGTAGTCGCTGAACCCGTGACCACTGGTGCGCTCCAGCCAGTTAATAAAACCCTGCATCTGCGAGGCAGTACGGCGTCCGGCGCAGGGCGTCCAGAGCGGTTGTTGGCTATCAGTCACTGACTACTCCTTGTTGTTCTGACGGGCATCATTATTATTTTTCCCGGCTTTCGCCACCAGCGCGCGGCCGCTTTTACTGCCATTCGGGCGCTGCAGCTGGTCGCTGATCCACTGCCCGGTTTCTGCCAGCAGCTGCGCGTCGATACCGGTATGCAGACCGAGGCCTTCGACCAGACGCAGCACATCTTCGCTGGCGACATTACCCGATGCCCCGGCGGCATAAGGGCAGCCGCCCAGTCCGGCAACCGAGCTGTCGACGGTGCGGATGCCCAGCTCCAGCGCGGCGTAAATATTGGCCAGCGCCTGACCATAGGTATCGTGAAAATGCACCGCCAGCTGCGACACCGGCATATGCAGTGCCAGCGCGCGGATCAGGTTCTGCGTCTGCGGCACACTGCCGGTACCAATGGTGTCGCCCAGTGAAATTTCGTAGCAGCCCATATCCAGCAGAGCCTGTGCCACATCGACCACCGCCTGCACCGGCACCTCGCCCTGATAGGGACAACCCATCACGGTGGAGACATAACCGCGCACCGGCAGACCAACCGTGCGCGCATGTTCCAGCACCGGGCGGATACGTTCCAGACTCTGCGCCACGCTGCAGTTAATGTTCTTCCGGGTGAAGGCATCGGAGGCGGCGGTAAACACCGCAACCTCCGAGGCGTTGGCCGCCAGCGCCGCTTCCAGTCCCTGCAGATTGGGGGTGAGGGCAGCATAACGCACGCCGGGCTGACGCTTAAGCTGCAGCAGTACGCGGTCGCTGTGCTGCATCTGCGGCACCCATTTCGGTGAGACAAAACTGCCGGCCTCGATATGGCGCAGGCCGGCGGCGGCCAGCCGCTCAATCAGCTCGCAGCGCAGCTCAACACTGAGCGCCTGCGCTTCATTCTGTAAACCATCGCGCGCGCCGACTTCGACAATGCGCACGCTGTCCGGATGTGCCCGCTGCATCATGCGTCGGCCTCCGCTGCTGCCTCTTCAGTTATTTCCAGCTGCAACAGCTCAGTGCCTTCGGCTACCTGATCACCGGCCTGATACAGCACCGCCTGCACCAGCGCGGCCTGCGGCGCGCGGATGCTGTGCTCCATTTTCATTGCTTCCATAATCATCAGCACCTGACCGGCCTCAACCTGTTCGCCCGGCTGCACTTTAACCTCCAGCACCTGACCGGCCATGGGTGCGGTCAGACCGCCATGATCATCCTGTGCCTGCTCGCCCAGCCAGCGGTTACGCACAAAGCGCTGGCTGCCCTGTGGCAGAAACAGCAGCAGTTCGTGTTCGCTCAGTGCCAGCGGCAGCGATTGCTGCTGACCGTTTACCCGGGCCTCCAGCTGCAGCAGGCGGATATCACCGGCCTGGCCGTTAACTTCCAGGCGCCCCTGAAGCTGCACACTGTGATCGGCCAGCTGCAGGTTCCAGCTCTGATTTCTGTCCAGACCGTGCGCCTGCTCATTCGCCCGCGCCCGTGCCCGCAACACATCACCGACGGCACTTTCCAGCCGCAGCACGCGCTGCGCAGGCAGTGCCGACTGAAAACCATCGGCGTGCCACGGGTTATGCGCTTGCGGCTGAGATTGAGAGGCAAGCGTCGGCAACAGCAGCTCGGTTAACGCCGCCAGTTCCCAGTGGGTCGGCAAGGGCTGCGTCAGTTCGTGCTGATTACGCTCAATAAAATCGGTGCTCAGTTCGGCATTGGCAAAGGCCTCCAGGCTGAGCAGGCGCAGCAGAAAATCGCGGTTGGTTTTTACCCCGTCGACCTGCAGCGCGGCCAGCGCCGTGCGCAGGTTATGCAGTGCTTCGGCGCGGTCACGGCCGTGGGCAATCAGCTTGGCCAGCATCGGGTCGTAGTAAGGGCTGACTTCATCACCCTGCTGCACACCGCTGTCGAGACGAACAGAAGCACTCAGCTCTGGCGTCTGCCACAGTTTCAGACGGCCAACAGCGGGCAAAAAATGGTTATCCGGATCTTCGGCGTACAGCCGCACCTCGATGGCGTGGCCATTAATCGGCAGGTTCTGCTGACTGACCTCCTGCGGTAGGCCTTTACCCGCCGCCACGCGTAACTGCCAGTACACCAGATCGACGCCGGTAATCATCTCGGTGACCGGGTGCTCGACCTGCAGGCGGGTGTTCATCTCCATAAAGAAGAATTCATGATTGGCATCCAGCAGAAACTCCACCGTACCCGCACCGCGATACTGAATACGCTGCGCTACTGCAAGCGCGGCTTCGCCCATACGCTGGCGCAGCGCTGGCGTCATACCCGGCGCCGGAGCTTCTTCAATGACTTTCTGGTGACGGCGCTGCACCGAGCAATCACGCTCGAACAGGTAAACGCCATTGCCGAAGCTGTCCATAAACACCTGCACTTCCACATGGCGCGGGCGGATCAGGTATTTCTCAATCAGCAGACGATCATCACCAAAGGCCGAGCGTGCTTCGCGCCGGGCAGCAGCGATATCGTCGTGCAGCGTGGCTGCGGAGAGCACGATACGCATGCCTTTACCGCCACCGCCGGCACTGGCTTTCAGCAACAGCGGATAACCGATGCGTTCAGCCTCGGCGCTCAGGCGTTGGTCGCTCTGCTCATCGCCATGATAGCCGGGCACCAGTGGCACACCGCTGTCGGCCAGCAGGGCTTTGGCGCTGGCCTTATCGCCCATGGAGTCAATCGCTGCCGCCGACGGGCCGATAAAGGCGATGCCGGCCTCTTCGCAGGCGCGGGCAAAGGCGGCGTTTTCGCTTAAAAAGCCGTAGCCCGGGTGAATGGCTTCGGCGCCGGTGGCGCGCGCGGCGTCCAGCACTTTGTGCATATCCAGATAGCTTTCGGCAGCAGTCACACCACCGAGAGCAATGGCTTCGTCGGCCTGCTGTACATGCAACGCACTGGCGTCGGCGTCGGAATAAATAGCAACGGTGCGGATGCCCAGCGCTTGTGCGGTACGCATCACACGCACGGCGATTTCGCCACGGTTGGCGATCAGAATCTTGTTAAACAGGTGCTCAGTCATGGGCTGCTTCCTGTGCATAAGTGGGGGCGCGTTTCTGCAGAAACGCACTTAATCCTTCCTGGCCTTCGGCGCTGACGCGCAGGCGGGCAATCAGTGCCGATGTTTGTTCTTTCAGCTGATCATTGACCGGGCTGCTCTGGCCGGCGATCAGGGTTTTGGTCGCCGCCAGCGCCTGCGGGCCGTTGGCCAGCAGCGCCTGACACCAGCGCTGCACCTGCTCATCCAGCTGCTCCGCCGGCACCACTTCATGCACCAGCTGCAGCACCTGCGCCGTTGGCGCGTCGATCAGTTCTGCGGTTAAAAAGTAACGCCGCGCCTGACGTGCGCCCATCGCCGCCAGCACATAAGGGCTGATGGTGGCCGGGCTTAAACCGAGTTTCACTTCGCTCAGACAGAAGCGCGCGTTGTCCGCCGCCACCGCCATATCGCAACAGCAGATCAGTCCCAGCGCGCCACCAAAGGCTGCGCCCTGCACACGGGCGATGGTCGGTTTGGGGAAGTCATTCAGATCCTGCAGCAGACCGGCCAGCTGCAGGGCATCGGCGTGATTCTCAGCCTCGGAGGCGTCTTTCTGGGCTTTCATCCAGTTGAGGTCAGCGCCGGTGCAGAAGTGTTTGCCCTGACCGGCGAGCACCAGCACCCGCACCGCAGGTTCGGTGGCCAGTACCGACAACTGCGCCCGCAGCTCGGCAATCAGCTCCGCATTAAAGGCATTACCCAGTTCAGGACGGTCGAGGCTCAGCGTGGCAACGCCCTGATGAATGGCGAGTTCCAGCATAAAAATCTCCTACATGCGGAACACGCCAAAGCGCGTCTCTTCAATGGGTTTATTCAGACAGGCCGCCAACGCCAGTCCCAGTACGCGCCGGCTGTCGGCCGGGTCGATAATGCCGTCATCCCACAGCCGCGCCGAGCTGTAGTACGGGTGACCCTGCTGCTCGTACAGCTCGCGGATTGGCTGTTTGAAAGCGTTCTCGTCGGCGTCGCTCCAGGGCTCGCCTTTCTTCGCCAGTTGCTCGCGCTTCACCTGTGCCAGCACGCCGGCCGCCTGTTCGCCGCCCATCACCGAGATGCGTGCGTTTGGCCACATAAAGAGGAAGTTCGGATCGTAGGCGCGGCCACACATGCCGTAGTTACCGGCGCCAAAGCTGCCGCCGATCACCAGTGTCAGCTTCGGCACTTTGGCACAGGCCACCGCCATCACCATCTTGGCGCCGTGGCGGGCGATGCCTTCGGCTTCGTATTTAGGGCCGACCATAAAGCCGGTGATGTTCTGCAGAAACAGCAGCGGAATTTTGCGTTGCGCACACAGCTCGATGAAGTGCGTGCCTTTCTGTGCCGACTCGGAAAACAGGATGCCGTTATTGGCAACGATGCCCACCGGCATGCCGTACAGTTTGGCAAAACCGCACACCAGCGTGGTGCCGAAGCGCGCTTTGAATTCATCAAACTCCGAGCCGTCCACCAGCCGCGCAATCACCTCGCGCACATCGTAGGGCTGGCGGGTATCGGTCGGGATCAGGCCGTACAGTTCGCTGACCGGATAGGCCGGTTCTTTTACCTCTGCCGCCGTGCTGTGCGGTTTATGGCGGTTCAGATTGGCGACGGCGTTACGCGCCAGTTGCAGCGCATGCTCATCGTTCTCGGCCAGATGATCGGCCACGCCGGACTGGCCGGTATGCAGCTCGCCACCGCCCAGTTCTTCGGCACCGATTTCTTCGCCGGTCGCCATCTTCACCAGCGGCGGGCCGGCAAGAAAAATGGTGGCCTGATTACGCACGATGATGGATTCATCGGCCATCGCCGGCACATAGGCGCCGCCGGCGGTGCAGGACCCCATCACCACCGCAATCTGGGCAATACCGGCAGCCGACATATTGGCCTGGTTAAAGAAGATTCGGCCGAAATGTTCGCGGTCGGGGAAGACTTCATCCTGGCGTGGCAGGTTAGCGCCGCCGGAGTCCACCAGATAAACGCAGGGCAGGTTGCACTGCTGGGCGATGGTCTGCGCGCGCAGGTGTTTTTTCACCGTCAGCGGGTAGTAGCTGCCGCCTTTCACCGTGGCATCGTTGCCCACCACCATACATTCCTGACCGTTGATACGGCCGATACCGGCAACCACACCGGCGGCGGGTACGTCTTCGCCGTACACCTCATGAGCCGCCAGCTGACCGATTTCGAGAAAAGGGCTGCCGGCATCAAGCAACAGCTGAATGCGCTCGCGCACCGGCAGTTTGCCGCGCGCGGTATGGCGCTGCATCGCCACCTCGCCACCGCCTTCGGCAATGCGGGCGACTTTGGCTTTAAGGTCGGCCACCAGCGCCTGCATCTGGGCGCGGTTGGCGGCAAACTGCGGGCTGCGGCTGTCGAGCCGGGACTGGATAAGCGGCATCAGCTCAGCTCCTGAAACAGTTCGCGGCCAATCAGCATGCGGCGGATTTCCGAGGTGCCGGCGCCGATTTCGTACAGCTTGGCGTCGCGCAGCAGACGGCCGGTGGGGAAGTCGTTGATATAGCCGTTGCCGCCCAGCAGCTGGATCGCATCCAGCGCCATCTGCGTGGCTTTTTCGGCACAGTAGAGAATTACACCGGCGGCGTCTTTACGCGTGGTTTCGCCACGGTCGCAGGCGGCCGCCACGGCGTACAGATAGGCGCGGCTGGCGTTCATGCTGGTGTACATATCGGCCAGCTTGCCCTGCACCAGCTGGAACTCACCGATACTCTGGCCAAACTGTTTGCGATCGACGATATAGGGCTGCACCACATCCATACAGGCCAGCATGATGCCCGTCGGGCCGCCGGACAGCACCACGCGTTCATAGTCGAGGCCGCTCATCAGCACTTTCACGCCCATGTTCTCGCCGCCGAGAATGTTTTCTGCCGGCACTTCGACGTTATCGAACACCAGCTCACAGGTGTTGGAGCCACGCATGCCGAGCTTGTCGAGTTTCGGGCTGCGTGAGAAACCGGCCCAGTCGCGTTCAACGATAAAGGCGGTCATGCCGTGCGGACCTTTGCTCAGATCGGTTTTGGCGTAGATCACATAAACATTGGCATCCGGGCCGTTGGTGATCCACATCTTGGTGCCGTTGAGCACATAGTGATCGCCTTTTTTATCGGCGCGCAGCTTCATCGACACCACGTCGGAACCGGCATTGGGTTCGCTCATCGCCAGTGCGCCGATATGCTCGCCGGAGATCAGCTTCGGCAGGTATTTCGCCTTCTGCTCCGCCGTGCCGTTGCGGTAAATCTGGTTTACACAGAGGTTGGAGTGGGCGCCGTAAGACAACCCGACCGAGGCCGAGGCGCGGCTGATTTCTTCCATGGCGATCACATGCGCCAGATAGCCCATATCGGCACCGCCGTATTCTTCGCTGACGGTAATGCCGAGCAATCCCTGCTCACCGAACTTGCGCCACATGGGCATGGGGAACTGGTTGTCACGGTCAACGTCCGCGGCCAGCGGCGCCAGCTCACGCTGGGCAAAACCGCGCACCTGATCGCGCAGCATATCGAGCGTTTCGCCCAGGCCAAAATTGAATCCGGTCATCGTATGGCTCCTTCCTGTTGTATTTTTATTCTTGGTAGCAGGGCCGGAAATAACGGGCGGTGGCTAAGCGCCTGTCAGTGCCGCCAGTGCCTCGCTGGCTTTCAGCTCGGCGTCGTCCAGATCCTGCATCATGCGTTCGATATCGTGCAGTTGCTGGCGCAGGTGACTGCGCCGCTGTTCTATCACCGCCAGCAGTTTTTCCAGCTGCGGACGGTTGGCCTCCGGCTCCAGTCCGGGGCGGTACATATCAATCAGCTCGCGGCTTTCCGCCAGCGATAAGCCCAGGCGCTTACCGCGCAGAATCAACTTCAGCGTGACCCGGTCCTGTGGCGTATAGATGCGGGTCTGACCTTCGCGCTGCGGATTGAGCATGCCCTCCGCCTCATAAAAGCGGATGGTGCGGGTGGTGATATCAAACTCGTCGGCGAGGTCACGGATACTGTAAGTACGGCTCATGCGGGTTGGGCTGTCGGGCTGTTGAGTTACCTTTACGTTAACGTAAACCTGAGCAGCAAAACAAAGGGCAATTCGGGCCAGTGCTGTTATCACTGAGCGTTGAAAATAAGGACGTGATCCCACCTTCAGGCCGGCGACTCGCGCCGCTGAATAACTTTAAGGTTGGTTTAAGCATGGCCGCTCTACGCTGGGTGCAAATCCTGAGGAGAGGTCGTTATGACACACACAATCAAAGTCTGGGACCCGCTGGTGCGTATCTTCCACTGGTCGCTGGTGCTGTTTTTCTTTATCGCTTATCTGAGTGAAGACGAGTTCGAACCCCTGCATGTCTGGGCTGGTTACAGCGTGGCTGCGCTGGTTACCTTTCGCCTGCTGTGGGGGCTGATCGGCACACGCCATGCGCGCTTCAGCGACTTTGTGCAATCGCCACGGGGAGTCTGGAATTATCTGGTCGCCATTCCGGCCGGTAAGGCGCGCCGCTATATCGGCCACAATCCGGCCGGTGGTGCCATGGTGATCGCCCTGCTGCTGGCGCTGACCGGCACTGTGGTATTCGGTATGGCAACGCTGGGGGCGGATGAAAACGCCGGGCCGTTAGCAGGCACCTGGCTGGCATCGTTTAACGACCACACATTGAAAGAAATCCACGAATTCTTTGCCAACAGCACCCTGGCGCTGGTCTTCCTGCACGTTGCCGGGGTGCTGTTCAGCAGCCTGCATCATCGCGAAAACCTGGTGCGCTCGATGATTCACGGTCGCAAAGAAGCACGCGCTGACGACACCGATAGCCGGGGAGATCAGCATGAATAACCTGACCCGCCGCGCACTGAGTGCGGCTCTTTTTACCTTAAGCCTGCTCGCCACCAGCCTCAGCTATGCCGGTGCCAGCGCCCAGCTGCAGGCCCTGCAGGCTGGCGGAGCCGGGCCATTCTCAGCCGCCGCCGGCGAGGCCCTGTGGCTGCAGGACAACAACGGGCGCAGTTGCGCCAGCTGCCACGGACGCGATCCGTCTCAGCCCGGCAAACATCAGAAAACCGGCAAGCCCATTGAGCCGATGACGGTGCACGCCAACCCGGAGCGCTTTACCGATGCCGCCAAAACAGAGAAGTGGTTCCTGCGCAACTGCCGCTGGACGCTGGGACGCGAATGCAGCGCTCAGGAAAAAGGCGATGTCATTACCTGGCTCAGCCAGCCATAAAGAAGGAGAAAGATGATGAGTAACCTGAACGCCCTGCGTACCTCTCTCAACGCCCTGCGTTTTGCCACCGGCACACTGCTGCTGGGCAGCGCCCTGACCCTTGGTATTTACGGCCTGAGCACTCTGAATAATCAATCCCTCGCGGATGACGACGATGATGAGCACAGTGAATACCGGCCGCGCCCTGAACAACCCGGCACCAGTACGGCCGCAACACAGCAATACAAAGAAGAATGCGGCAGCTGCCATCTGCCTTATCCGGCCAAGCTGCTGCCGGCACGCAGCTGGCAGACCATGCTGACCAGCCTTGATAATCACTTCGGTGACGATGCCTCGCTGAGTGCCGCCACTCAGGCAGAGATTCTGGCTTACCTGAGTGCTCACAGCGCCGGCAATCACACACGCTACCTGAAAGGCATCAGCGACAGCGATACTCCTCAGCGCATCACCGAACTGCCATACTTCAGACGTAAGCACCGGGAAGTACCGGAACGCATGGTCAGCGGCAATCCGCAGGTCGGTTCATTCAGTCAATGCGACAGCTGCCATAAAGATGCCGCACAGGGGAAATTCAATGAACATACGGTGGTTATTCCTGGTTTTGGCCGTTGGGATGATTAATCCGGCCTTTGCCGGAAAACACCCCGACCAGACCCAGATCAGGGCCTGGGTAGAGCAGGGTGAGATACTGTCCCTTGAAGCCATTCTGCAACGGCATCCGCTCGGCGGTGAACTGCTGGATGCCGAAGTGGAATGGGAAGACGGTGTGCTGGTGTACGAACTCAAATGGCTGGATAGCAACGGTCATCGTCATGAAACCTATATCGACGCCCGCAGCGGTGTCTGGCTGGAGGATGAACGCGATGACGACTGAGGCCCGGCCGCTGTGAAGCTGCTGCTGATCGAAGATGACCAGCAACTGACCGATGCCCTGCAGCCGCTGCTGCGCGAAGCCGGTTACGCGGTAGAAGTCAGCCACGATGGCATTGATGGTGAGTTTCTCGGCAACGAGTTGCAGCCGGATCTGATCGTGCTTGATCTCGGCCTGCCGGGTAAAAACGGTCTGGACGTGCTGCGCAGCTGGCGCAATGCCGGAAACCGCACGCCGGTGCTGGTGCTGACCGCACGCGATGCCTGGCATGAACGGGTCGACGGTCTCAAAGCCGGCGCCGACGATTACCTCGGCAAACCATTCCACAGTCAGGAATTGCTCGCCCGGCTGGAAGCCATCGCCCGCCGGCATGGCGGCCAGGCCAGTAACGCCCTGAGCTGGCGCGGTGTGACACTGGATACCGAACGCCAGCAGGCCACCGCGGCCGATGGCCGCACCATCGAGCTGACCGCCATTGAATTCCGCCTGCTGCGCTACCTGATGCAGCACCCAAAGGATGTGCACTCCAAGACCCGCCTCAGCGAACACGTTTACGAAGAAGAGCAGCAGAAAGACAGCAATGTGATTGAGGTCTATATCAACCACCTGCGTCAGTACTTCGGTAAAGACTTTATCGAAACCCGCCGCGGGCAGGGCTATCAACTGGCGGCGGACACATACTTATGATGTCACTGCAGCATCAGCTGCGCCGCCAGTGGCTGCTGACCCTGTTACTGCTGATGCTGCCGCTGCTGTGGCTGGCCGACTATGGCGTGCGCCAGCTCACCACCCATACCGTGCTCAGCCGTCTGCAACACGATGCCGACGGCCTGATTGCCGCCCTGACACAGGACGTTCAGGGTAACTGGCAGGTGGATGAAAGCCGTTTGGGTACGCTCTATCAGCGTGTCTACTCCGGCCATTACTTTGCCATCCGCGACCAGCAGGGCACCGACCTGCGCAGCCGCTCGCTGTGGGATAAAGAACCACCTGCCATTCAGCTGGCCAGCGGCGTTGTCCGGCACTGGCAGCAACCCGGCATTCAGGGTGACAGGCTGGACGAGCACTGGCTCAGTCAGGCACAGGGCATCCGCGTACAGAATCACGACTTTACCCTGTGGGTGGCGGAAGACATTGCGCCCTTACAGAGCGAACTGAACCGCTATCGTCTGGCGGCACTGGCCTTGCTGGTCTTCGCTCTGCTGACCCTGATGCTGCTCCAGCGCCGCCAGCTGAGCCGGGCCTTTGCCCGTCTTGAGCCATTACAACAGCAACTGCGCGAACTGCGTTTTGGTGAGCGCGATGGCCTGAATGCCGCCGCCGGTCATTACCCGCAGGAAGTGCAGCCGCTGGCGGAAGAAATCGACCGCCTGCTCAGTCTGCTGCAGCAGCGGGTCAGCCGTTCGCGCAATGCACTGGGTAATCTTGCCCACGAAATGAAACGCCCGCTGCAACAGCTGCAGCTGCTGGCGGAACAGCTCGATCCACAACATCAGCAACAACAGCGCGAAGCCCTGCAGCGCCTGCGGCAGCTGGTCGAGCGCGAACTGAAGCGCGCCAGAATCGTTGGCATGTCATCCCCCGGCCGGCAAACCCGGCTGAGCGAAGACCTGCCGCCACTGTTGCAGGTGCTGCTGCAGCTGTACCCGCAGGCCAGCATCCGCGCACAGTTCGACCACAGCGCGGTGTTGCCGCAGGATCGTGACGACATGCTGGAGCTGCTCGGCAATCTGCTGGATAACGCCTGCAAATACGCCGCCGGTGAGATTCTGCTGAGCGTTCGCCATGACGATAAAGAGTGGCTGATCAGCGTCTGTGACCAGGGGCCGGGCATTGCCGCAGAAGCGCGCCAGCAACTGCTGCTGCGCGGTACGCGGCTGGATGAAGCCGGGGCCGGAGGCAGCGGCCTCGGGCTGGCGATGGTCAGCGATATTGTCAGCAGCTATGGCGGCAGCCTGCAGCTGCAGGCCAATCAGCCACAGGGGCTGTGCGTTATTGTGACGCTGCCCGCGACAGCCGGTCGTTAACCGCCAGCCAGTCTTCTGTACCCGGCGGTTGCTCCAGCCAGAGCTGGCGATAACCCAGCTGGTCGGCTTCATGCAATGTCTGATACAGCGTCTGCGCAAAGGCGGGCGCATTATCAGGCAGAATCAGCGCCCGCTCACGGCCACAGGCCAGGCCAATCAGACGAGGAGACCACAGCAGCAGAGCGGTGTCGTCGCCAACTCCGTCTTTTATCCGCTCGGCCAGTTCGTCACTGCTGTACAGCTTAAGCGGTGTACGCGGCTGATAATGCGCCTGCACGTTACCCGGCACCGCCTCGTTGTGTTGCTGCGGTACCTCAACCGGCTGCCCCAGCACCTGTTCTATGGCAATGCGGCTGATGGGCCCGGCGCGCAGGATACGGATGCCCTGCTCTGGCTGAGTGAGATCGACAATGGTCGATTCCAGCCCGAATTCACAGGCACCACCATCCAATACCGCGGCAATACGGCCATCCAGTCCGGCCATCACCTGCGCCGCCGAGGTCGGGCTTAATGCCTTGTAGGGGTTCGCCGAAGGGGCAGCCACACCACTGCCGAGCTGGCGCAGTAACGCCTGCAGCAGCGGATGCGCCGGGACACGCAGGCCAATGCTGGGCAGACCACCGGTTACCTCTTCAGGTACATCCGCCGCCTTAGGCAACAGCAACGTCAGCGGTCCGGGCCAGAATGCCTGCGCCAGCTGCCAGGCTTCCGCTGGCACACTGGCCGCCCACTGCGGCAGTTGTTCTGCACTGGCCAGATGGACGATCAGCGGGTGATTGGCCGGACGCCCCTTGGCAGCAAAAATAGCGCGTACCGCCGCCGCATTGCGGGCATCGGCGGCCAGGCCGTAAACGGTTTCGGTCGGTACGGCCACGCATTCGCCAGCCTGTAATAACTGCACGGCGCGTTGCAGGCCGCTGTCGCTGAGGCCATCAAGCAACTCTGTTTTCATAGTCGGTCATCGTTTTCATAGTCGGTCATCGTCTTCAGGGGTTACAGCACGGGCAATCGAACGGATCGGCCAGTGCGCTAACCGGATATGTCTGGGTAAAACCGCAGGCACAATGTGCCGTGCGGCGCTGAATTTTATGGGTCGTGCGGCGCTGCATTTTATGAATCGATGCACCGCAGCAATGAGACTTCGCAGAGCCCGAGGGTATCAGCCACAGGCTGGCTCCTGCCATGCTCCCTGATACAGACGTGCGGCCACACCGTTATCGTCCAGGCGGAACAGGTACAGCCAGTCGTTATCCACCAGCTGGCGCACGCTTTCGTGGCGGGCAACGATGGCGGCAATAGCCTCGGCCGGCGCCTGAATGTAGACACTCAGCCGCAATGGCTCATGCATCCACTGCTTACCATCGTGCACTGACTGCAGCGGCAGGCCGATGCGCAGATCACCGCCGTTGCCTTCAAAGACGCCGAGATTCCCCCCCACCACGTTGTGCAGCACTTTGTTGCCACTGCCGTACTTCAGCGGATCGGTGACCGAGGCGTTGTACTGCATATTGATCCAGTGGGTCACCACCATCGGCGCGGTCATAATCAGTTCCAGCACGCTGAAGGCGCTGTCGTCCTGCCAGACATAATCGTGCAGGAAGGTGCGGCCACCGAAGTTCAGGCCACGGCTGCGGCGGCGCGGCGCGACAATAAAGGCGCTGTTGCCCGCCAGACCCCATTCCGGGCGCACTTCGGACCAGTCGAGGGCGCGCTGACGCAGGGCCGCATCCAGCTGCTGCGGCTGGTTAAGCAGTGCGCGATCGGCCAGACCCAGCGCCACAGCACGCTCCCGCTGAGCCAGAATACCGGCATCAGCGAGCCACTGCGCAGCCCTGTCCGTCACCTTACCGAAGCAATGAATATGATCGGTGGTGGTGTTATGCAGCGCCGCCACAAAACGGGTGCTGTGCGGAATGATGCGGCCACGGTCAGCCAGCACCTTACGCACCGCTTCGTCGTTCAGCAGTTGTGCCAGTACCTGCACGTTCACCGCACCGGTCTGACCGCCACAGGCACCGCAATCCAGCCCGGCGGCATGGGGGTTGTTGGTAGTATGACTGCCATGACCGACCAGCAGCACTTCGCCCGCCAGCCGTTTAAGGCTCATGGCCTGCATAATATTGCCGGCCAGATCGGCTTTTTCGCTCAGGGTCAGCGGCCGCTCGCCATTCCACAAGGTCCACTGGCCGCTGACAGCCAGATCATTGACCGGGTGTTCCTCAGCCTGCAGGCCGAAGGTTTTACGCAGCAGCTTGGCGGCGTAGCTCAGGCCCGCCGCTTCAACCATGCTGAACGCGGAGGCCGCACCACGGCTGAAGTCATGCCAGGCGGCGTCTTTCTGCTGCTGCGCCCTTCTGGCAAAACCCAGCGCCTGGGCTTCATGTCCGCCTTCGCTGACGCGCAGACCAGCGGCCAGTAATCCCGGCAACTGTGGCCGCTTAAGATCGGTGCCCACCGGGGTATAAGCCAGCGGCAGACCAAAGAAACCGGCAAATCCCAATGTCTGGATATCTGCGCTCTGGGCCTCCAGGGCGCGCCGCATCACTTCAGAACGCACATCAATACAGAAGACGGCCTGCAGTTTTGGCTGCGGAGAGGTGGCCAGCGGCTTCTGCGCCAGTATCTGCATCTCCTGCTGCTGGCGGGCAATTTCGGCAGCGCGCTGCCATACCCACAGCGGTTTCTGGGCCAGCCGCTGTTGCTCAACCAGCATGCTCAGTTGCGGTAACTGGCTGTACCACTGCTGCTGCAGTTGTTGTGCAGCCTGCTTGTGGCGCAGTTGCCAGTGACGCCACAGCGCCAGCTCCCAGCCGAGACGGATGGCGATCAGCTGTGGCAGGGCATCGTCGCCGGCGCCCTCCAGCCGCGACTGCCAGCGCTCATAGGCAAACCAGGAAGCCCAGCCATTAATATCGAGCAGCAGGGCATGGCAATAAGCTTCAATCTGCGCGACATGAGTGAGCCCAAGCTCATCCAGCGCGATCAGGGTCAGTGCCTGCGGGTCATCCGGCAGCTCACGGAAGGCTTTGGTCAGCCCGGGTTCGCCCATCAGAATGGCAATACCGCGGTCGGCGCGGATCTGCTTTACCCAGCTCAGGTACAGGTTGTGTGCCGACTGATGGTCCGGCTGCTGACAAAAAGCAGCGCAGAACTGGCTGATCTGATGGCTGATTTCATCGCGCCAGGCCATCTGGTGCTGACGGTCACGGGTGCTGTCGAGCAGGTCCGATACATTGTGCCAGTGGGCTTCTGCTCCCGGCTGTTTCAGCACCTGCAGCAGGCTGGCGCTGTCTTGTTCCACACCAAACTCAGCAGCGGCCAGTTGCAGATGAGCATCGGTGATATGGCTGCGCTGCCACTGCCGGACGTAATACTCTGCCGGCATCAGACAGTGCATCCGGCCCAGCGCTTCCAGACGGGCGGCGGCAGCGGTAAATGGCTGATCGCGCAGCTCCCACAAAGGGTTTACCGCGATTAACTGATCCAGCGGCCAGGTCGGCGCCATGCGGTTTCCGGCGGTCTCAACCGCTGCCAGACGTGCAGAACATTGTGCGGATACAGTCAGTGTGCTCATAACAGTTGCTCCTTCCGGCCGGCGGCCAGTACGTGTTGTGGCACCTGGTATTGTGCTAACTGCTTGGGGTTGGCCCGTACCGGCAGGCGTGCAGGCCACAGACGCAGGGTGATACGGGTAAACCATTCATCCAGATACAGGCCGGCAAACAGGGCCAGCGATAAGCGCTGCACCAGCGGCCAGTGGGCGCGGTAACGCAGCAGCCACCAGAGAGAGAACAGCAGCAGAAACAGGGCACTAACCCACAGATCTGCGGCGCTGAATAGTCCGGGACGCAGCTCCGCCGGCAGCTCGCCGCTCAGCGGCTGCAGCAGGATTTTCAACAGGCTGTAAGCCAGTACCAGTCCTGCCGCCAGCAACAGTGACCAGCCTCCCGGAGCGCGCTGTGCCAGCAGCACGGCCAGCGCCAGAGTCAGCAACAGCCAGCCACTGACGGGCTGAATGCCGGTATGCAACTGAGCACTCAACTGAACACTGAGCCACCAGGCCGCTGCCACCAGACCAGCCGCCGGCAGCAGGGCCAGCAACCAGCGGCGCGCCGCCGCTGGCGGAGCAATCAGCAGTGACTGCTGCACATGCTGCTGTACCGCCGAGCCGGAGCTCAGGAACGCCCAGGCTTTATAAGCCGAGTGTGCCAGCAGATGCAGTAATGCCAGCTCCACCATGCCCAGTGCACACTCGATCAGCATCAGACCCATCTGCGCACTGGTCGACCAGGCCAGCCGTACCTTGATGCTGATGCGGGTGGTCATAATCAGCGCCGCCAGTACCGTAGTCATACCAGCCACCACCAGCACCAGCCACTGCGCTGCGGTCACCTGTAAAAACAGCGGGGCAAAGAGAATCAGCAGGAAGCCGCCAAGGTTAATCACCCCGGCATGCAGCAGCGCGGATACCGGCGTCGGCGCTTCCACCACCTGAATCAGCCAGCCGTGCACCGGCAGCTGGGCACATTTGATCAGCGCGGTCAGGGCAATCAGCACGGCGGCAATCTGCTCATTCAGGCTGAGGGCGGCCGGACTCTGATAAGCGCTGACAATGGTGTCGATATTGGCCGTGCCGTGCTGTTGCCAGAGCAGGTAAAAGGCAACCAGCAGAGAGGTTTCCGCCAGCCGTGCCAGCAGGAATTTTTTATGCGCGGCCAGCGCCGCGCGCGGACGTTCAGGGTAGAACATCAGCAGCTGATGCAGTGCCAGGCTGATGGCAATCCAGCCCAGGGCAAACAGCAGTAAATGGTTACTGATAAACACCAGCGCCACCGCCGCCAGGGTCAGCAACAACCAGCGCAGATAACGGCCAAAACCCGGATCGGCGGCCAGATAACGGCGTGAGAATTTCACCACCACCAGTGCCATCACGCTGAGCAGCAGTAACAGCGTCAGGCGCAACGGCTGGTCACTCAGCCAGTGCAAACCGGCATCCGGCAACAGCAGTGCCAGTGCGATTGCACTCAGGGTTAACAGGCTGATGATTTGCGCCGCACGCCAGGCAAAACGCCAGCGCTGATCGTCACTGAAGGTAAAACGCCGGGTCTGCAGACCGGCAGGAACAGCGGCCAGAATCAGTGTCAGCGGGATCGCCGCCAGCACGATGGCCATCAGCAGAGAGGAAATACTCATGGTACGCAACCTCTGTTATGGGTTCAGGTGCGCGCAGTATCTGCGCACTGGTTGCTATAGGTAAAATAGATATAAACTCACATTTCATTCACTTTTAGAGAACAATCAGATGAGCCGGCTCAATTATCATCATCTGCATTATTTCTGGCGCGTCGCCACACTGGGCAACCTGACCGAAGCGGCGCGTCAGCTGCATGTGTCGCAATCGGCGCTGTCGGCGCAGATCCGTGCACTGGAAGAAAGCATGGATACCCAGCTGTTTGAGCGCAGCGGCCGCCGCCTGCGGCTGACCGCCACCGGCCAGCGGGTGCTGGGTTATGCCAATGATATTTTCAGTCGCGGTGAAGAGCTGGAGTCACTGCTGCGCCATGGAATTGAGCCGGAATATCAGCAGCTGCGGATCGGCGTGTTATCGACCATGTCGCGTAACTTTATCGAGGGCTTTATCGCGCCGCTGATCAGCCAGCCGAAAGTGCGTTTCAGCCTGCATGCGCGCGGAATAGACAACCTGCTGAACGGTCTCGCCACCCATCAGTTCGACCTGATTCTGACCAACAGCAACGTCGCCGCAGAGGGACAGGAAACCCTGTGGCAAAGCCAGTTACTGGCGCGCCAGCCTCTGGCTGTGGTCGGGCCGCCAGAGCAAAAACCAGCGGCTGAATTCCCGCAGGGGTATGAAGGCCGGCGCTGGGTGTTACCGGCCAGCGGTACCGAGCTGCGCAGTGCCTTTGATGGCTTCTGCAGCCGCTGGAATTACGAACCGGACGTCCAGGCCGAGGCCGACGATATGGCGATGCTGCGTCTGCTGGCACGTGACACCGGCGCGCTGACCGTACTGCCAACCGTGGTAGTAAAGGATGAAATTGCGCAGGGCACACTGCAGGAGTTTATGACCCTGCCCAACGTGTTCGAGAGCTTTTATGCGGTAACGGTGAAACGCCAGTTTGTCTCACCCGTGCTCACCGGGTTACTGGGGCAGCAAAATCTGCCCAGCTGATCTCTTCAGGTTAATCCGTGCAGGCTGGCGGCTGCAGAACATCAGCAGCCGCGGGTAACGACAAACTCATCCTTACTGAGATTGCGCTGCTCAAAATTCAGGTGGTATTGCACCTGATGCAGAATGTCTTTTTCGGTGCGCCGTGCCGCCAGGCGGGTCAGCAGCTGAGTGAACAGAATATCTTCCAGATACGGGCCATTGATTTCATGATTCTGTACCGCTGCGTCATCCAGCAACTGCAGTAAAAAATCGATCACCTGTTGTTCGCCACTCATAACACGACTCCATTTATGTGTTTTAAGAAACCTCGGAATGGCCCAGTGTGGCAGCAGAAACAAAAACGGGCTTGATTCGTATCAAGCCCGTGCGGGTTAAAAGTGACAATCAAAGAGCATCACGCACTCAGCTTGTTTACCGCATTTTTCTTTTTCAGGTGAATCAGAATCTGGCTGATAGCCGCCGGGGTAATACCGGAAATACGTGAAGCCACGCCAAGGGTTTCCGGGCGCAGGGTATTCAGCTTCTGCTTCACTTCGTTCGACAGGCCGCCCATGGCGTCGTAGTCGAGATCGGCCGGAAGTTTGGTGTTTTCATAGCGGCGCAGCTGTTCGATTTCATCAAGCTGACGGGCGATGTAGCCGTCGTACTTGGCCTGAATTTCAACCTGTTCGGCGACCTGCGGATCAGCCACCGGCTCACCTTTCAGACCAGCCACGTCGTTGTATTCCAGACCCGGACGTTTGAGCAGATCGTGCAGGCTGTATTCGCGCACAAACTTGCTTTCGCCTTTGGCTTCCAGTGCAGCGGCTTCGGCGCTGCCTGGCTGCACCCAGGTGGTTTTCAGGCGCTGCGCTTCCTGCTCGATGCTTTCGCGCTTGGTGCTGAACGCGGCCCAGCGTTCGTCATCGACCAGACCCAGCTCACGGCCGACTTCGGTCAGGCGCAGATCGGCGTTGTCTTCACGCAGCACTAAACGGTATTCGGCGCGGCTGGTGAACATACGGTACGGCTCTTTGGTACCCATGGTGATCAGGTCGTCGACCAGCACGCCGATATATGACTGGTCGCGGCGTGGTACCCAGGCGTCTTTTTCCAGCGCGCGCAGGGCGGCGTTGGTACCGGCCAGCAGGCCCTGGGCACCGGCTTCTTCGTAACCTGTGGTGCCGTTGATCTGACCGGCAAAGAACAGGTTGTTAACGAATTTGGTTTCGAGGCTGTGCTTCAGATCCTGTGGATTGAAGTAGTCATACTCGATGGCGTAACCCGGGCGGGTGACGTGGGCATTTTCAAAACCACGGATGCTGTGGATAAGATCCAGCTGTACGTCGAACGGCAGACTGGTGGAGATACCGTTCGGGTAGAGTTCGTTGCTGTTCAGACCTTCCGGCTCAACAAACACCTGATGGCTGGTTTTATCAGCGAAGCGGGTGATCTTGTCTTCGATCGACGGGCAGTAGCGCGGGCCGATCCCTTCGATCACGCCGGCATACATCGGCGAGCGGTCGAGGTTATTGCGGATAATCTCGTGGGTGCGCTCATTGGTATGGGTGATATAGCAGTTCACCTGCTCCGGGTGTTCGTCCACCGAACCCATAAAGGACATCACCGGCAGCGGCGCATCGCCCGGCTGCACCTGCATCACGGAGAAGTCGACACTGCGCGCATCGATACGCGCCGGCGTACCGGTTTTCAGGCGGCCAACGTTAAACGGCATTTCGCGCAGACGCTTGGACAGCGCAATCGACGGCGGGTCACCGGCACGGCCACCGCTGTGGTTTTCCATACCGATGTGGATAAGTCCGCCAAGGAAAGTACCGGCGGTCAGCACCACACTGGTGGCGTGAATACGCATATTGGTGTTGGTCACCACGCCACAGACGGTGGAGCCAACGCCGTCGCCCTGTACGATCAGGTCGTCACAGGCGGCCTGGAAGATATCCAGATTTGGCTGGTTTTCCACAATATGACGAATCGCCGAGCGGTACAGCGCGCGGTCGGCCTGAGCGCGGGTAGCACGCACCGCCGGGCCTTTACGGCTGTTAAGAATGCGGAACTGGATACCGGCTTTGTCGGTGGCGCGCGCCATGGCGCCGCCCAGTGCGTCGATTTCTTTGACCAGGTGGCTTTTGCCAATCCCGCCGATGGCCGGGTTGCATGACATCACACCGACGGTGTCGGTGTTGTGGGTCAGCAGCAGGGTTTTGCAGCCGGTACGCGCCGCGGCCAGCGCCGCCTCGGTACCGGCATGGCCACCGCCAACCACAATGACGTCATAACGCACGGGATAATCCACAAGCCACCTCAGAATTGTTCGTTTAACAGGAATCGGGAAAAAAGGGCGCGCAGTATACCAGCCTTGTCCGCCCAGCGGCAGTAGGCTGAGTAAAATTTAACCAATGGTTTTATACACTTTATCCACATCGGTAAAAAGACTGTTAGCCAATTTTAGTCACCGCTGTGATTTTTTAATTTAATTCCTTAAAAAACAAAGTATTAGTAAGTGTATAAAGCTGTTGATAATTGTGGGTAACTTTATCCTCAGAATAAATAAGGAAAACTGTTCATGCTGAGATCCCAGCTTATGCGGATCTTTATTACGCGTTATCCAGAAGGTTATACACAGGAAGGGGGGAGGATAACGGCCACTGCAGGCAGCAGCAGCCGTTAACCGCTCAGGGCGTGGTTGTATCCGTCGTTGTGTCTGTTGTATCGGTAGGGGTTTCCACAGGTGTGCTGCTGACCGGCGCGGTAAAGGTCATAAACAACAGGTCGGTATCTTTGCGTAGGTACAACTCCAGCGAGCCATCGCTGTTGATCACGGCATAGCCACTGGCGTTGGTTTCGTTAAATGCCGGGCAGTTTTTGCGCTCGCGCAGGGTAACGGCGTAGAGGGCATCGTTTTTATCCAGCAAGGTGATATCACCTTCGAAGGTGCAGCCACTGCTGTCGGTGCTGATGCCTTTAAACGAAGCCTTGCTGCTTAATGGCTCAACATAGAATTCATAACCGGTGGCCGTCCACTTGCCCGCCAGCAAACTCAGGGCAGAGTTATTCGGCCAGGTGCCGTCATCGGTCAGCACGAAGCTGCCGGTGGCGGTGGCGTTTTCAAAGTCACCGACCAGCTGTGGTGAAGCTTCCACGGTGTACAGCAGGCCATTGAGGCTGTAATCCTGATTCAGACCGTCGGCCACATACTGTTTGGCGGCGGTATCATTCTGCGACAGGGTATAACCCGTCAGGGCCAGTGTGGCGGTGCGGTTATCGTTATTCAGCAATGCTGTGCCGTAGTAACCACGGCTTTCATCCAGACCGTAAACGTTGCCGTTATAAATAAGCACCCGCAGGCTGCCTGCCTGATCAAACTGGCCGTCCCATAAACCATTCAGGGCCAGAGTCGGATCACTGACAGTCACTCCCTGTTCGTTGGTGATCTTGTCTTTGTCTTCTTCTGCAATACATCCCACCAGTAAGGTGGCGGCTATCGCCAGAGTTGCTGCGCGCACGGAGTTCTCCTGCCAGAAAGTAATACCTGTAAAGATAGCAATCGGCGGAGAATCCGCTCTCTTTAACCCACGATCCGATAAAAATACGCATTGTCTGCCGCTTTAGCGGATAGTCAGCCGGATTTGCTGCTTGGGCCGCCACGGCGGAGAGGAATACAATCGTCGGCTATCAGCCTGCAGCCCTGCTTTTTCATCAACGAAATACTGTCCGGAGATCCCATGAGCGTCCAACCAACTTTTGAGCCCATCAATATGGATCGCAGCAAAGTGGTGGTTATCCGCCAGGGCGATCAGCCCTGGCTCAGCGCACCGCAGGCGCCGATAGAACGTTTCCCGCTGGAACGTGAAGCTCCGGAGCATGGTCAGGTAACCAGTCTGGTACGCTACCTGCCCGGCGCACGTTTTCCGCAGCATACTCACCCGCTGGGCGAAGAAATTTATGTGCTCGAAGGCGTGTTCAGCGATGAATCCGGCGATTACCCGGCCGGCAGTTATCTGCGCAATCCACCGGGTTCTGCCCATGCACCGTTTTCCGAGCAGGGTTGTCTGATCTTTGTAAAACTTAATCAGTTTGCTGAAACCGACACTGAAACCGTGCGCATCCGCCCCGAAGATCAGCAATGGCGGCCGGGTATTGGCGGCCTGACCGTATGCCCCCTGCATGAACATCTGGGAGCCAGTACGGCGTTGGTGCGCTGGCCTGCTGGAGAGGTATTCCAGCCGCACCGCCACTGGGGTGGGGAGGAAATTCTGGTAATTTCCGGCTGCTTTAAAGACGAGCACGGTGAATATCCGCAGCATACCTGGCTGCGCAGTCCGCACTTAAGCCAGCACCATCCTTTTGTTGATGAAGAGACGCTGATATTGGTGAAAGTCGGTCATCTCTGAGCAATTGCAACAATCCGCCTGCCCTGCCTGCAGGCGGTGATCGAAAGCCACCTGCAGTCACCACCGCACCCGATAATTGTCGTCCGATCACCTGTCAGCGCTGGCCTGATGCGCCTATCCTGTTACGCATAATGAGAATAACGTACCGGTTAATAGTTTGCGGTCTGCTTACCGCACTGAACCCAGGTACATCATCTGCGAGGCGTTTATGAACAGCAAACTGCAAAAAGCTCAGGCCATCAGTTCTTCTATGGAAATTCCCGGCCGTAAAATGGAATTTGAATTCGACCTCGATGACATTCCCAAATACTGGTACGGCGACGATGTTTTTAAATCGACGTTCATGAACGCGCTTTCCTGTCTGTTCCCGGAAGGTGAGCGCATGTTTATGGATGCCGTGCGTGATAATCAGCACAAAATCAGCGACCCGCAATTACTGCAGCAGATTAAAGGCTTTATTAAACAGGAAGCCATTCACGGCCATGAACATGCGCAGTACAACGACTATCTGAAAAAATGGAATTACCCGATCGACAAAATCATGGCCTTTGAAAAGAAAGAAAAGGTCTGGATGAAAAAATGGCTGCCGCGTAAACACCGCCTGGCAGTTACCTGTGCACTGGAACATTTTACCGCCATTATGGCGCACCAGGTTCTGACCAACCCGGAATCAACCGAAGGCATGCACCCGCAATTTAAAGAAATGTGGCGCTGGCACGCGATTGAGGAAACCGAACATAAAGCCGTGGCTTACGATGTGTACCAACAGGCAGTTGGCAGTTACTGGCTGCGGGTTCTGACCATGATTAATGTCACCATTCTTTTCTGTCTGCGCACGTCCATTATTCAGGCGATTTTCCTGTGGAAAGACGGCCAGTTATTCAACCCGAAAGTCTGGTGGAAAGGGTTCCGGTTCTACTTCCTGAAGCCAGGATTAGTACCAACCATCTGGCGTGATTATCTGGATTATTTCCGCCGCGATTTTCACCCATGGATGCACGATAACCGTGAGCTGCTGGGCGAATGGGAAGCGGAACAGCAGAAATATAAGACCGTTTGATCTGTCCTTTTCAGGCTGTTTAACGGGCATAAAAAAACCGCGAATATCGCGGTTTTTTTATGCCTGAAAACGATTACCGGAGTGCTCAGAAACCTTGCTCACCCGGCTTGTCACCCATGGCTGATTATTTACCAATACAGAAGCTGCCAAAAATCTCGCCCAGCAGATCATCGGCGGTGAAAGCACCGGTAATTTCGTTCAGTGCATGCTGCGCCATACGCAGATCTTCGGCCAGCAGCTCACCGGCGGCCATGCCTTCCAGTTGCTGGCGACCAAAATCGAGAGCCTGCTGCGCGCGGTTAAGAGCATCGATATGACGGCGGCGGGCAAGGAAACCACCTTCGGCTGCGGCATCAAACCCCATAATCTGTTTCAGGTGTTCGCGCAGCACATCAACACCCGCATTCTGTTTCGCTGATAAGGTAATTACCGGGAAACGGCCGTCGTTATTCAGGCCAATGGTCTCTGTGGATAAATCTGCTTTGTTGCGGATAACGGTTAAGCGGCCGTTATTTAACAGATCGGTCGCGGCGTCCTGCAGACCACGCTCGTCGTACAGCGCGTGCAGTAATTTCTCTGCATCGGTTTCGTTGGTGGTGCTGTCGACCATCAATAACACGCGGTCGGCTTTGCTGATTTCGTCCCAGGCGCGCTGAATACCAATGCGCTCAACTTCGTCCGGCGCATCACGCAGACCGGCGGTGTCGATGATGTGCAGCGGCATACCGTCGATGTGGATATGTTCTTTTAATACGTCGCGCGTGGTGCCGGCAATATCGGTAACGATGGCACGCTCCTGACCGGCCAGTGCATTCAGCAGCGACGATTTACCGGCGTTCGGCCGTCCGGCAATCACCACGTTCATGCCTTCACGTAATAGCGCGCCTTGTCCGGCTTCGCGCAGAACCGCTTTCAGCTCCGCATCCACGGCGTCGAGCATGGCGGCTACTTTGCCGTCGGAGAGAAAATCGATTTCTTCTTCGGGAAAATCGATGGCGGCTTCGACATAAATGCGCAGCTGAATTAACTGGTCGAGCAGACTGTGTACTTTGTTGGAGAACTCCCCCTGCAATGAACGCAACGCACAGCGTGCGGCCTGCTCAGAGGCGGAGTCGATTAAATCGGCAATGGCTTCGGCCTGGGCCAGATCCATTTTGTCGTTTAAGAAAGCGCGCTCGGAAAATTCGCCGGGGCGCGCCAGACGGCAACCCAGCGCCACCACTTCTTTCAGCAACAGATCAAGCACCACCGGGCCACCATGACCCTGCAGTTCGAGTACGTCTTCACCGGTAAAAGAATTCGGGTTGGGGAAGAACAGGGCGATGCCTTCATCCAGCACAGTACCGTCTGCCGCTTTAAACGGCCCGTAGTGGGCATAACGGGGTTTGGGCTCTATGCCGAGTACGGCCTGGGCCACGGTTAACGCCAGCGCTCCGGATACGCGGATAATGCCAACCCCGCCACGCCCCGGTGCAGTGGCTACGGCAGCAATGGTGTCGTTGTGGATAAGATTGCTCATCGCGAATTCCTGAAATCTGGGTGCCGTTTTAAATACAGCGGTTTGGCTTGCGCGAATTGTACCTGAGTTAACCCGGAGGATGCAGACAATCAAAAGGCGCCGAAGCGCCTTTTTAAGATTCCTGCAGATCAGCTGTTTTCGATCTGTTTGGTAATCACATACTGCTGACTGATCGACAGGATGTTGTTCACTACCCAGTACAGTACCAGACCGGCCGGGAACCACAGGAAGAAGACGGTAAAGATCACCGGCATAAACTGCATAACACGCGCCTGCATCGGGTCCGGCGGTGTTGGGTTCAGCTTCATCTGAATAAACATAGAAGCACCCATGATTAATGGCAGGATGAAGTAAGGGTCCATCACCGACATATCTTTAATCCACAGGAAGAACGGTGCCTGACGCAGTTCCACAGATTCCATCAGTACCCAGTACAGCGCGATAAATACCGGCATCTGCACCAGAATCGGCAGACAGCCACCCAGCGGATTGATCTTCTCTTCTTTGTAGAGCTTCATCATTTCCTGGCCGAGCTTTTCACGGTTGTCACCGTATTTTTCTTTAATTTCCTGCATCTTCGGCGCTACTTTGCGCATGTTCGCCATCGAGCGGTAAGAAGTGGCAGACAGCTTAAAGAATGCGGCTTTAATCAGTACAGTCAGCAGAATAATGGCCACACCCCAGTTGCCCACCAGACCGTGGAAGAAACTCAGCAACCAGAACAGCGGCTGGGCAATCCACCATAACCAGCCGTAATCGACAGTCAGATCCAGATGGTCTGCAATTTCGGCCAGACGATCCTGCACTTTAGGACCGACATACAGGCTGGCACCCACTTCAGCGGTTTCACCGGCGGCAACAACCGTAGGCGCATCGTAGAAACCAAAAATGTAGTTTCCTTTAACCGCACGGCCGTTGTAGGTGTGCTGCACATCTTTTGCTGGCACCCAGGCAGCGAGGAAGTAGTGCTGCAGGATTGCGGCCCAGCCACCTTGCTCGACTTTTTTGTACTGGCCGTCTTCCAGATCGGAGAAGGTTACTTTTTCGTAGCGATTTTCTTTAGTGGTCAGAGCTGCGCCTAAGTAAGCCGCCATGCCCATCTGCGAACCGGCCGACGGGTCAACCGAGTTATCACGCTTCAGCTGCGCGTAGAAAACACCCTGCCAGGCTTCGGCTGAGGTATTTTTGATGCGGAAGTTAACATCCATCAGGTAATCACCACGACGGAAGGTGAATACTTTTTCTACCGTTGCTTTCTCAGTCTGAGTAGTCAGCACAACGCTCAGCTCATCCTGGCCATCCGCCAGCTTATACTGAGTGGCATCCGCGCTGTACAGCGCCGGACCCTGAGCATCCACACCGTCTTTACCCAGCAGACCACTCTGGGCCACATAGGTACGGCGCTGGTTGCGCTCCATTAATACAAAAGGAACGTCTTTCTGATCAACCGCTGCCGGATATTCAGGCAACAGTACTTCAACGATTTCACCACCACGTGGGTCAATCACCAGACGCAGTACGTCGGTATCTACACGAATCAGCTCCGCCGATGGCTGCGCCTTGGCTTCTGTGCTGACAACCGGAGCATCAACCGCTGGTTGCTCAGCCAGCTCGTCGGCACTGGCGGTGGTTACCGGAGCGTCCTGGTTTTCAGCAACCGCGGTTGCTTCAATCGGCGCTGTTACCTGATTTTTCTGACCGTAGTCATCATTCCAGGCGAGGATAAGAAAATAGCTACTGACAATCAGGCCAAGAAATATGACCGTACGGCGGATATCCATGATTAGGGTTTCCGTTGACAACAATTGGAGGAATGGTTGGGTAAATCGGGTACCGGATCAACGCCATGGGAGCCCCATGGGTGACACCGGAGCAACCGTTTGAGCGCAAGATAACCGCCGCGCACAGCGCCATATCGACGAACAGCTTCATCGGCATAGGCAGAGCAGGTGGGGTAATAGCGACAACGACTGGGAATAAGGGGACTGAGAGCGTAACGATAGAAAGCAATCAGGGACAGCAACACCTTAGCGCCGGGATGCGCGGCGGTTTTTTCGGCTGCCGTTTGCTTGTCTGTCATTGGAAGGACGCTTTAATCTGAACCAAAGGCCGTCAATCATCTCACGAATTTGCTGGTTGTCCAGTTCGGCAAGACCAGAGCGGGCAAGTAAAACAAAATCCAGCGACGCCATCTCATGCTGATGATGCCGGAACGATTCGCGAACCAGACGTTTAATCCGGTTGCGGTCTACAGCCCGTTTGATCTGCTTTTTGGCCAGAACGAATCCGATTCTGGCCTGGTCCTGCTCATTCGGAGTTGCCAGCACCAACAGGTGAGGCGAACTACCGCGTAATTCTGTCTTGTCGAAAACCCGTTTGAACTCCACCGGCTTGAGTAAGCGGGCACGGCGGGGAAATCCGAATTCCGGCATCGACGGCAAACTACGCAGCGTCAGACGGTCGATTAAGCAGTCAGTACGTGACGGCCTTTAGCACGACGACGAGCCAGAACAGCACGGCCGTTTTTAGTAGCCATACGGGCACGAAAACCGTGAGTACGCTTACGTTTCAATACGCTTGGTTGGAAAGTACGTTTCATAACACTGTCACCCAGTTAAGTGAAAAGGGTCTAATTTTTAAGGGCGGCAATTGTATGAGAAAGAATCAGCAATAGCAATGGTGATTTTATGTGCAGTTTCAGAACTTACTCAAACCGGTTTTTCCTGTTCACACGAAAAGATTTTTATACCTGTTATGTTATGTGAAAGAAGAGAAGGAGTAGTTCGTTATTTTTATTCTTAGTCACGCCAATATCTGTGGGTAACCATAAAAAATCCTTTAAAAACAAATATTTACGTCAAGCATAAGTGGTGTGTTTAACTGCGCTTAAGTTATGCACTAGCTGCCGGTAAGTGAGGTATGGAATGTGTGTGGAATCGACAGAAAAATTCCGGACAAGGTTATCCAGAAAACTATCCGCATGCTTTAGTCCTGTTTATCCACAGGGTTTAAGGAAGCGTGGAAAATTATCATAACTTCTGTGGATAACCACCGCCCCCTCAGTTAGAATGTGCGGCTCGCTAGAATTCAGATAACGGATATAAAGAAGTGGCACTGACAGCTCTGTGGCAAGATTGCCTGGGACACTTGCAGCACGAACTCCCCGCGCAGCAATACAACACATGGATCCGGCCTTTGGTGGCAAACGCCGACAGTGGACAGCTGGTTCTGAGTGCGCCTAACCGTTTTGTAAAAGACTGGGTGAAGGATAAGTACCTGCAACGCATTCAGGAAATCCTCTCCGATCTGAATGGCGGTCTGATAACCCGTGTGGAACTGGCCGTGGGTGAAGCCCAGCCGATGTTCCGTCCGCTGGCTGTCAGTCGTCCTGAGCCTGCTCCGGCTCCTGCCCAGAATGAAAACTTTGGTTTTGCCGCCCCCCGGGCGCAGACCGAGTTTGATTACGGCAGCCAGCAGGAAGTCCCTTCTTTTAATAACACGCCGTCTTATGGTGAGGCTCCGGTTGCTGCACCGGCACCTGTTGTCAGCCGTCCTAAGCGTGAAGTTCAGGTTGAAGGGGGCATCCAGCACCAGAGTTTCCTTAACCCGACCTTTACCTTTAAAACCTTTGTTGAAGGTAAATCGAACCAGCTGGCCCATGCCGCAGCCCGCCAGGTTGCCGAAAATGCCGGCGGTTCCTACAACCCCCTCTTTATATATGGTGGCGTTGGTCTGGGTAAAACTCACCTGATGCATGCTGTGGGTAACTATCTGCAGAGCAAAAATCCGAATGCCAAAGTGTTGTATGTGCATTCTGAGCGTTTTGTGCAGGATATGGTGAAAGCGTTGCAGCTGAATGCCATTAACGAATTCAAACGCTTTTACCGCGGCCTGGATGCGTTGCTGATTGACGATATTCAGTTCTTTGCCGGTAAAGAACGCTCACAGGAAGAGTTCTTCCACACCTTTAACGCCCTGCTTGAGGGCGGCCAGCAGATGATTCTGACCTGTGACCGTTATCCGAAAGAGATCAATGGTCTGGAAGAGCGCCTGAAAAGCCGCTTTGGCTGGGGCTTAACCGTGGCGGTTGAGCCGCCGGAGCTGGAAACCCGCGTGGCTATCTTAATGAAGAAGGCCGAACAGACCGGTGTACACCTGCCCGATGATGCCGCTTTCTTTATTGCCCAGAAGATCCGCTCCAACGTGCGCGAGCTTGAAGGTGCACTGAAACGCGTGGTGGCCAACGCCCATTTTACCGGCAGTGAAATCACCCTGCCGTTTATCAAAGAATCCCTGAAAGACCTGCTTGCGCTGCAGGATAAACAGGTCAGTGTCGATAATATTCAGCGAATCGTGTCTGAGTATTACAAAATCAAGATGTCTGATTTATTATCTAAGCGCCGCACCCGCTCCATCGCCCGCCCGCGCCAGGTGGCCATGGCGCTGAGCAAAGAACTGACCAACCACAGCCTGCCGGAAATCGGCGATGCCTTTGGTGGCCGTGATCACACAACAGTTCTGCATGCGTGCCGCAAAATTAAAGAATTACAGGAAACCAGCGCAGATATTCGCGAAGACTATAAGAATCTGCTGCGCTCGCTGACAACGTAAATCAGCCGTCATTTTGTGCTGATTTACTGTAAGACAGACTGTTTTCAAGCAATCACAGGCGCTGTTCAATCCGATGAACATGCCCAGGACCTGAGTGGAGAACCATGAAATTCGTTATCTCTAGGGAAGCCTTGCTTCGTCCTCTGCAATTGGTGGCCGGCGTAGTAGAAAAACGCCAGACTCTGCCAGTACTGTCAAACGTACTGCTGGAGGTTCAGGGTCAGCAGTTGTCACTGACAGGCACCGATCTGGAAGTCGAACTGGTTGGCCGCGTCACCCTTGATGAGGTTGGTCAGGAAGGTGAGATCACGGTTCCGGCGAAAAAGCTGATGGATATCTGCCGTTCGTTACCGGACGGTGCACAGATTGAAATCGAACAGGACGAGCAGCGCGTTAATGTCCGCTCCGGCCGTTCCCGCTTTACTCTGTCGACGCTGCCTGCCACCGAATTCCCCAATGTGGATAACATTGCTGGCGAAAAGACGTTCACCCTGGAGCAGGGCAGCCTGCGTCGTGTGATCGACCGTACCAGCTTCGCCATGGCCCAGCAGGACGTCCGCTACTACCTCAACGGTATGCTGTTTGAAGTGAGCGCCACCGGTCTGCGTACCGTTTCTACCGATGGTCACCGCCTGGCGACCTGCCATGTGGCGATGAACGGCCCGGATACTGCCCAGCAGATCATTCTGCCGCGCAAAGGTGTGCTGGAGATGGCCAAGCTGCTGACCGACCCTGAGTCGTCCGTTACGCTGTCGCTGAGTACCAACCACCTGCGTGCGCGCACTGAAAACTTCACCTTCACCTCCAAACTGGTGGACGGTAAATTCCCGGATTACAGCCGTGTAATTCCGAAAAATGGCAGCAATGTAATGCTGGCCGACCGTACTGAACTGCGTCAGGTATTTAACCGTACCGCGATTCTGTCCAACGAGAAGTACCGTGGTGTACGTCTGGTGCTGGACACCGATCTGCTCAAAGTGTTTGCCAATAACCCTGAGCAGGAAGAAGCAGAAGAATCTGTGGCCGTGGAATACAAAGGTGATGCTCTGGAAATGGGCTTCAACGTTTCTTATCTGCAGGATGTTATGAGCGTGCTCGACACCCAGCAGGTAAAAATGACCCTGTCTGATGCTAACAGCAGTGCCTTGCTGGAAGAACCGGAAGGCGGCGACGCGATGTATGTTGTTATGCCGATGCGCCTCTAGAAAAGGGAAAGCTATCTGCGTTGCCATCACCGTGTTAAAAACAGGCTCAGAATGCTCATTTATGACTTATAAACTGCGCTTCTTCGCCTGTTTTTGCCTTGTGCTGGCTGCCTCGACAACGCTTCCCTGCAGCTATCTCTTAATGAGAAGTTCTTATGCCAATCCGGCAGCTTAAAATCAGCGGCGTGCGTAATCTGCAGCCGCTGGATCTTACACTCCAGTCCGGAGTGAATTTCATCTACGGCGATAACGGCTCGGGCAAAACGAGCATTCTCGAAGCCATCGTGTTGATGGCGGCGGGTAAGTCTTTCCGTACCTCACAGCTCAAACACGTACTGGCACACAATGCGGATCGTATTGAAATCCAGATGGATATCGACGACGAGAGCCTTGGCCAGTGTCAGCTCGACAGCCTGCGTCTGAAAGGCGGTGATCACCTGCTGAAGCTGAATGGCTCGGTGTTGACGTCTCAGGCGGAAGCAGCCCATTGGCTGCCGGTTCAGGTGATTGATCCAACCACATTCAAACTGCTGTCCGGTTCGCCGGAAGAACGACGCCAGTTTATCGACTGGGGTGTGTTCCACGTGGAACACAGTTTTATGGAGCAGTGGAAAACATTCCGCAAACAACTTAAGCAACGCAACTCGGTGCTTAAGCAAAAAGAAGCGGAATGGCTGCCTGTGTGGAATAAAGGCTTTGTCGAAAGTGCGCTGGTGATTGATCAGCACCGTCGCGCCTATCTGAAGCGCTTTAAACCCGAGTTTATGCGCATCCTCAAAGCGCTGGACGACAGCGTGGATGTCAGCCTGGCGTACTATCCGGGCTGGGATAAAGATTCCGAGCTGCAGGACGTGCTGGATAAGCAGCAGGAGCGTGATATGGTGCTGGGCTATACCCAGTCAGGCCCTCACCGTGCAGAGCTGCGTATCAAGGTCGACAAGCAGCCAGCCGCCGAAATATTAAGCCGTGGCCAGCAGAAAACCGTGGTCGCCGCGCTGAAAATTGCCCAGGGCGCACTGTTCCAGCAAGAGAGTGGAAGACGCACCATTTATCTGGTCGATGATCTCGCATCAGAGCTGGATGAAAAGCACCGTTTCGCTTTATGTAAGCTGCTGGAAGACTTAAAATGTCAGGTCTTTATTACCAGTATCGATAAGGACAAGCTGACCGATATCTGGCAGCCCGTAGCCAGCAAGTTGTTCCACGTGGAACAGGGTGCTGTTCAGGATGTTGCAGCAGAAGTTGAACATGCAGCATCACAGCAAGACAGGCCTGCGGACTGATACAAAACAGCTTATTTCGCATTGCCCGACAACGCATAACAGCGGCAGTGCACCGAATTCATCAAGAGGAACCACCGAATGAGTGAGCAGACTTACGACTCGTCGAGTATTAAAGTCCTGAAAGGGCTGGATGCCGTGCGCAAACGGCCGGGCATGTACATTGGCGATACCGATGACGGTACCGGTTTGCATCACATGGTATTCGAGGTGGTGGATAACTCCATTGACGAAGCCCTGGCCGGCCATTGCGACCAGGTCGATGTGATTATCCATACCGATAACTCTGTATCCGTATCGGATAACGGCCGTGGTATTCCAACCGAACTGCACCCGGAAGAAGGCGTGTCAGCGGCGGAGGTTATCCTCACCGTACTGCACGCTGGCGGTAAGTTCGATGACAACTCCTATAAGGTTTCCGGTGGTCTGCACGGCGTGGGTGTTTCTGTTGTAAACGCGCTGTCAGAAAAACTGAAGCTGATCATCCGTCGTGGCGGCAAAGTCTACGAACAGGAATACAGCCACGGTGTACCGGACTACCCGCTGAAAGAAGTCGGCACCACCGAAGGCAAGGGCACCACCGTACGCTTCCTGCCATCGCTGAAGACCTTTACCAACAAGACTGAATTCAGCTACGACTACCTGGCCAAGCGTCTGCGTGAACTGTCGTTCCTGAACTCCGGTGTGCGTATTCATCTGAAAGACGAGCGCAGCGACCGTGAAGATACCTTCGCTTTTGAAGGCGGTCTGGGCTCATTCGTAACCTTCCTGAATGAAGGCAAAACCGCACTGAATGACGTTTTCCACTTCAATATCCAGCGCGATGACGGCATTGCCGTTGAAGTAGCGATGCAGTGGAACGACAGCTTCCAGGAAAACATCTACTGCTACACCAACAATATTCCACAGCGCGATGGTGGTACTCACCTGGCCGGTTTCCGTGCTGCGCTGACCCGTACCCTGAATAACTACATCGAAAAAGAAGGCTTGGCGAAAAAAGCCAAGGTTTCCACCACCGGTGATGACGCTCGTGAAGGCTTAACCGCCATTATTTCGGTTAAAGTGCCGGACCCTAAGTTCAGCTCCCAGACCAAAGATAAGCTGGTATCGAGCGAAGTGAAGCCTGCGGTAGAACAGGAAATGGGTCGTCTGTTTGCCGATTACCTGCTTGAATACCCACAGCAGGCCAAAGATCTGGTTGGCAAGATGATCGACGCAGCCCGTGCCCGTGAAGCGGCGCGTAAAGCGCGTGAAATGACCCGTCGCAAAGGCGCTCTGGATATCGCCGGTTTGCCTGGCAAACTGGCTGACTGTCAGGAAAAAGACCCGGCACTGTCCGAAGTGTACCTGGTGGAAGGGGACTCGGCGGGTGGTTCTGCGAAGCAGGGCCGTGACCGCCGCACCCAGGCTATTCTGCCGCTGAAAGGTAAGATTCTGAACGTCGAGAAAGCCCGCTTTGACAAGATGCTGTCTTCTGCTGAAGTCGGCACCCTGATCACTGCACTGGGCTGTGGTATCGGCCGCGAAGAGTTCAACCCGGACAAACTGCGTTACCACAGCATCATCATCATGACCGATGCCGACGTCGACGGTGCGCACATCCGTACGCTGCTGTTGACCTTCTTCTTCCGTCAGATGCCGGAAATCATCGAGCGCGGCCACGTCTTTATTGCTCAGCCACCACTGTACAAAATCAAGCGTGGTAAGCAGGAGCAGTACATCAAAGACGAAGAAGCGATGGAAAGCTACCTGACCCATATCGCGCTGGAAAAAGCCGCTCTGCACCCGTCTGCTGAGGCTCCGGCCATCTCCGATGAAGCCTTTGCTCAGCTGGTTGCCGACTACCGTGCGGCGCAGGAAACCATCACCCGTATGTCCAACCTGGTACCGCACGAAGTGCTGCACCAGATGGTAACCCTGCCGCGTATGAACAGCGCCGATCTGGCCGATAAAGCCAGCGCCGAAGCCTGGGCTCAGCAGCTCAGCGACCGTCTGCCGGACGCCGGCCGCAGTGGCAGCCACTTTATTGTTGAAGTAGCCGCCGACAGCGAGCGCAACAGCCATAAGATCGTGATCAAAGTAATCACCCACGGTATTCCGAAAGAATTCCGTCTCGACCACGACTTCTTCGCAGGTTCCGGTTACAACAAACTGGCCACCATGAGCCAGAAGCTGAGCGACACCCTGGAAGAAGGCGCTTACATCCAGCGTGGCGAGCGCGTGCACCTGATCGAAGACTTTTGGGATTCTGTGCAATGGCTGCTGGCTGAAGCGAAAAAAGGCTTCAATATCCAGCGCTATAAAGGTCTGGGCGAGATGAACCCGGAACAGCTGTGGGAAACCACCATGGACCCGAACACCCGCCGCATGCTGCGCGTGACCATCGAAGACGCCATCGGCGCCGACAAGATGTTCACCACCCTGATGGGCGACGACGTAGAACCGCGCCGCGCCTTTATCGAAGCCAACGCGCTGAACGTAGCGAACCTGGATTTCTGATCCTGGTTGCCATAAAGCGCGTTAGTATCAGCGTTAAATAAAAAGCCCCGGCTGTGCAGACAGCTGGGGCTTTTTCATTCTGGCGTTAGTGGTATCTTCATCAGTAATTATATGAAAAGGAATTGAGCATGACGGTGGATCTGGACTTTGATTGGACGAAGCCTGAATCGTGGCAAATATGCAGAGTTTCTGACCAATTACCTGAGTGGTTATACCGATGACAGCTATGTAATGAATCTGAACGCCGAATGGGGCGCCGGTAAAACATGGTTTCTTAAGCGCTGGCAGCAAACCATTCAGTATCAACATCCCACCGCCTATATCGATGCCTGGCAGAATGATTTTTCTGACGATCCGTTGCTTACGGTTATCGCGGGTATCAGTGATGCTCTGAAAGCCTATCCCAACGTTTCGTCATACCAGTACACGAAGAAGGTAGCCAAGACTGGAGGACGCTTCCTTAAACAAGCCGCACCTGCATTCCTGAATGCTTTGATGAAGCACTACACCGGATTGGACAGTAAAAACTTCAAGTTAGAAGACTTCGGTGATTTTGCAGAGAAAGCATTGGAGGCCAGTCTCGATGACCACAATGCGAAGGTCAGAGACATTGAAGGATTTAAACGTGCGATCTCTGACTGGATTAACAAGGCCGTAGGCTCGAGAGTTGATGGAAGCCCGGGCAAACCGATGTTTGTTTTTATCGATGAACTGGATCGTTGTCGTCCCACCTATGCAATCGAACTATTGGAAACGGTGAAGCACCTGTTCGATATCAAGGGACTGGTATTTGTCATCGCCACCAATACCGATCAGCTACAGCATTCGATCAAAGCCGTTTATGGGCAGGGGTTTGATGCTCAGCGGTATCTGTATCGGTTCTTTAATCGTAGTTTTACGCTGAAAAAACCTGACCTGTTGGAATTTATTCAGGTTCAGCCAGTGTTTGATGATTACTTCTCACAAGCACTTTTAAGCACTTGTGATGGCAATGTGACGGTAGAAAACAGAGATATATTGGCCAGTAACTTTGCGGCGATTTCCGAAAGCTTCGACTTTGATTTAAGAACGACTCTGCAATGGATGGATCAACTGCACGCCTGCTATTCCGACGAAAAAAATCTGAACAAGTACTTTTGGCTTGCCACTGCAATTCTGCTGGCAATGAAAATCAGCTCACCTGATCTTTTCACCCAATTCACCTCCAAAAACAGTAGATTTGAATACCACAAAAGACCTGATTTAAGAGATTTTGACCATCAGTTTTTTGATAAACAGCCTAGTTCGAGAGAGATTCTATTAAAAGTGAAGCCAATCCATCTGCATGGTGTCCGTGTCACAGGAAGGGATATGCAACAGAAATTTTTCAGAGATCAGGTGAATGCAGGGGCATATACCGCCAGATCTGCCGCAACGATTTTCGAAGAGCTTCATGGCGCTTTCAGACATCGATCAGATGAGGATTTAGCCATATATCGAACCCGCTTGGCGCAGCGTGCTTACGATGGGAATCCGGCTGCTCTGGAGATTGCGATTCATTATTGCGAACAGACTCATGATGCAAGATACCAAGGTTATATCGACTTAGTTGAGTTGGCTTCGGATCTGACCTGATTAGTGGCAACTCTCAATCCCCTTTACCAGCAAATTCGCCAGATAGAGTCTCTGAACCACCTGATAACTCTATTCGGCTCATCATTGTAAAAAATATGAGCCGAATACCAGACCTTATTCGGCTCACTTCAGATTCCACTGTTGAAAGAAACCGTAAAAAGACGCAGCGCCAGCCTGCCATTCCTGCGCTCTGTCACCCTCAACCGGCCAGTTTGTGGTACTTTGCGCGCCTTCTTTGAGTGTCTGACTGCCCGGTCAGTTTTATACCGGGCCTGAATGAGGAAAAACCATGAATGCGGTGGTGATTGCGGTGGTACTGATGCTGGTGCTCAGTCTGGCGCGTATGCACGTAATGCTGGCGATGATTGTCGCGGCCTTTGTTGGCGGCTGGGTCGGCGGCCTGGATCTGAAGACCACGCTGGACGCCTTTAATGCCGGTATCGGCGGTGGCGCGGGTATTGCGCTCAGCTACGCCTTGCTGGGTGGTTTTGCGGTGGCGATTTCGCTGTCGGGTCTGCCGCATTTACTGGCCGATGCCATTCTGCGTAAGCTGGGTGCCGAAACCGGTGGCCGCGAGTCGCGCTGGCTGAAGAATGGCCTGCTCGGTCTGTTGCTGCTGGTCGCGGTGTCGTCGCAGAACCTGATTCCGATCCATATCGCCTTTATCCCGATTCTGATCCCGCCGCTGCTGTTAGTGATTGCCCGCTTACGTCTCGACCGCCGTCTGGTGGCCTGTGTGCTGACCTTTGGTCTGGTAACGCCTTATATGTTCCTGCCGGTGGGTTTCGGCAATATCTATCTGAATGAGATTCTGCTCGGGCGTGTGGCTGAGGCCGGCCTGAATGTGGAAGGGGTGTCGGTGGTACAGGCGATGGTGATTCCGGCGCTGGGCATGCTGACCGGCCTGATCATTGCGGCGCTGTTTACCTACCGCAAGCCGCGTGAATATAACCTCACCCGCATTGCGATTGCCGAGCATACCGAACGCCGTTATGAGCCGAAGGCGCTGATGGTGGCGGCGCTAGCCATTGTGCTGGCCTTTGTGGTGCAGCTGTATACCGATTCGATGGTGCTGGGGGCGATGGCGGGCTTTATGCTGTTTTCCGTTACCGGGGTGGTGCGCTGGAATGAGTCCGAAGGCGTGCTGGTCGATGGCATCAAGATGATGGCCTCTATCGGCTTTATTATGATCGCCGCTTCGGGCTTCTCGGAGGTGCTGGAGCGTACCGGCCATATTGCTGAACTGGTGAATGGTTCGGCGGCCTGGCTGGATCATAACAAGGCGCTGGCAGCATTGTTGCTGCTGGTTGTCGGCCTGTTGCTGACCATGGGGATCGGTTCGTCGTTCTCGACTATTCCGATTATTGCCGCGATCTATGTGCCGTTATGTCTGCAGATGGGCTTCAGCCCGCTGGCGATTGTGGCGCTGGTCGGTACCGCCGGGGCGCTGGGGGATGCGGGTTCACCGGCATCGGATTCTACTTTAGGACCGACCGCGGGCCTGAATGCCGATGGCCAGCACCATCATATGCGCGATACCGTGGTGCCTACCTTTCTGCATTTCAACCTGCCGCTGTTAGTGGCTGGCTGGGTTGCGGCGATGGTGCTGTAAGCTGCTGATGAGGAGGTAAATGGCAGACTGATTGTGAGTGTTCACTACGGTGGGCACGTACAATCAGTCTGCCTTTTATTGTTCAGAAACGTTTACCACTGCTGTCGGCATCGACCATTTCACCGTCAAACGGCCGGGCTGAGATTTCATCGACCCGGTTGTTAATCCAGCTTTCACTCAGTTCGCTCAGTTGCGCAGTGCTGAGATCGGTCGTTTCCATCACCGGGCTGATCACCACGTTAATGGTGCCCGGGCGTTTTACCCAGTTGTCATTTGGCCAGTGTTCGCCGGAGTTGTGGGCAATGGCAATTACGGGTGCCTGGCTCTTGGTGGCGAGCATGGCGCCGCCTTTGGAAAAGGCTTTGCGCTTACCCGGCGACACCCTTGTGCCTTCGGGGAAAACCAATACATGAATGCCGCTGTTCAGACGGTCGGCCCCCTGGTTCAGTACCTGCTTCAGCGCATTGGTTTTATGAGTGCGGTCGATAAATATCGGATGAATCATCTTCAGCGCCCAGCCAAAAAACGGCAGATAGAGCAGCTCTCGTTTGACCACCTGTACATGAGGAGCGATCAGGGTTGGGATAAAAAACGTTTCCCAGGTGCTTTGGTGTTTGCTCAGCAGCACATAGCCGCGGCCATCGGTGGGAATATTTTCCCGTCCTCCCACCCGCCATTTAACCCCGCAGATCAGCCGTGCCGACCAGACCACAATGTGGCAGTAAAACACCATGATGAAATAGTTACGCGCCTTCAGCGGCAGGAAGATGCCAATGACAAAACTGGGAATAAACCAGGCCAGGGTCAGCAGTGCCAGCCAGCCGTAAAAAATGATGCTGCGCAGCTGTGCCAACCACAGGCGATAGGGCGTTACGCTGGCATCCGTGCCAGTTACGTCGGGATGTGCTGCCATAGAGATACCGTGCTCTGCGCTTATTATAGTGGGCGTTATTTATACCACTTTAGCCGGGGATCTCTTGTTACCTGAATTCCTCGGACTTTTTCCCGGCTGTAATTTAGCTCAGCTCTGTTGCGCGGACTCAGACTTTCTCATTAACGGGGTCAGATTACTGTTTGGTACGACCGTGTTGTATTGTTAACCTGCCGGAACCTGTTTACTAACAGTGCTCGTAATAACAATAAAAACACGGCAACAAAGGACGTCGTATGCATTCTTCCCCGTTTAAGTCTCTGGTGCTTGCCTGCGCCATTGCCACTCTGACCGCCTGTGGTGGTGCAGAAAATACTTCTCAGCAAACCTCTGACTCCACCAACCCCGCACCGGAAAATCCGCAGCTGGCCACGAAAGATGTGTCTTTCCGTCTGGATGTGAGCAAAGCCCTGAATGCCGGGGTCAGTGCTACCCGTGCAGAGGTACGGGTGTTTAATGATTTGCTGGAGCGCTCATCATCGGCGGATATCGCAGATCAGGCAGCGAGTATCAGTTTTACGGCTTTGCCATTGGGCAGCTACAGCATTGAGGTTAAGGTTTTTGATGGGACGACCCTGATTGCCACAGGCACAGGCTCAGCTCAGGTGAGCGCCAATGACACCACAGCCGTTAACCTGCTCGTCAATCCGGTAACGGGTAATCTGGATGTTGCCATTTGCATGCCCGATATTGCCACGCAGTATTTTAACGGTACTGGTACAGGCACGTTGGTTCATCAGCCTGACGGAAACAATATTGATGATGACGATCAGCCGGCTGCACAGGCATATCATGCAGCTTTTGATGGTGTCGCTGATATCCGTTATGACTTCCGTGTTGGAGATGGTGCTCTGGCGAACTGGAGCGCTGAACATCCAACGGCTCTTGTAACGGATCATGGCGCTTCTCTGCAGATTCGTTCTGGCGAAAATTTGCTGCTGGATCTGTCGGGCTGTAATACACGGCTGATGGTGGAAAAAGGAAATAATCAGTTCAGCCTCTGGTATGCGTTGCCTCAGGTGTACGATAAAACGATAAGTGTTAAGAGTAATAATCTCGAAATCGGAACAATAGAAGCAGATGCTTTGGCTATGGTAATCCGTTTCATCGATACAGATGGTGATGCAGCTGTGGCCGGAGCTGCAACCTTATCGGATATTGATTTCAGCAAGTTTGAGCGGCAAAGCATAATGCTTGGCGTACCTCTCCCGACGGCCTTTACCGGAATGGCTGATCTTATTTTTACAGGGCCGGAAGATTTACTGGGGCAAAGATTTTATTTTTCATCGGTGGAATGAAGTTATTCTCGCGAATAAAAAAGCCGGCATTTGCCGGCTTTTTTATGCTTATGCAGTACGAATGTACTACTAATAACTTATTAGTCATTAAGTGTGATATTTATGGATGCGCAGATTCTGCTGCGCATCCATGTTGTTATAGTAATGTGCGTCGGATGACGTAATCACAATAAAAACAACAAGTTCCAAGGATGTTTTATGCCTTCTTACCCGTTTAAATCCCTCGCTTTAGCCTGTGCTATTGCAGCTCTTACCGCCTGTGGTGGTGCAGAAAATACTTCTCAGCAAACCTCTGACTCCGCCAACCCGGCGCCGGAAAATCCGCAGCTGGCCACGAAAGATGTGTCTTTCCGTCTGGATGTGAGTAAAGCCCTGAATGCCGGGGTCAGTGCCACCCGTGCAGAGGTGCGGGTGTTTAATGATTTACTGGAGCGCTCATCATCGGCAGATATCGCAGATCAGGCAGCGAGTATCAGTTTTACGGCTTTGCCATTGGGCAGCTACAGCATTGAGGTTAAGGTTTTTGATGGTACGAGCCTGATAGCCACTGGCACAGGCTCAGCTCAGGTCAATGCGAATGACACAACGGCAGTTAGTCTGGTGGTGAATCCGGTAACGGGTAATCTGGATGTCGCCATTTGTATGCCGGATCTGGCAACAGAATATTTGCATAATTCAGGCTCAGGCACACACAGTGAAAATCCCGATCAGCATTACTTTTCTGATAACGATCAGCCAGCCTTCCAGAGTTTTTTAGCATCATTTAATGGCCTGGATGGCAACCTGAGCTATAGCTACCGCATTGGTGATGTCGCTCTGGATGAAGAAGGGCGGTCACAATTGCCGCAGGCTTTATATACTGATCATGGTGCGAGCCTGACCATCAGTAATGATGCGGGTGAGGTTCTGAACTTGTCTGGTTGTAATACCCAGGTGGACGTTGAAGTTTTCAATAACGAAGTCGCGCTGGTTTTTACCATGCCGGAGTCTTATATCGATCAGCGAATGGTCGGTTCCGGTTTAACATTGGTCAGCATGAAATTTGATGGCCTGGCGATGGTTATCCGCTACTCCGGTAATGGTGCAGAAGCGATTCCTGCAGGTGCTCAGCGTTTAGCTGATATTGATTTCAGCAAGTTCACGCAGCGGCGTTTGTACCTTGGGGCGCCGGTTTCATCCCCTGATATGACAGGGTTTGAGTTGTTGCAGGCACAGATTATGGTGAACTCGGTCTTTAATCAGTTGGACCTCGGGTTGTATTGGTCGATAGTTGAATAACTTCGCCGAATAAACTGTGAAATAAAAAGCCGGCATTTGCCGGCTTTTTATTATCCGTTTGTCAGCACAAAATCGGCAAAAGCGGCGAGGTTATCAAATACCTGCGTCTGGCTTAGTCCAGAGTCGGCGAGTCTGGCGATGCTTTTCTCACCTTTACCGGTGCGTACCAATGCCGGACGACAACCGGCGGCAACACCGGCTTCTAAATCGCGGATAGAGTCGCCAACCATCCAGCAACCTTCGGCCGATGTGTCTAACGCTTTTTCAATCTGATGAATCAGGCCGGGCAAGGGTTTGCGGCAATCACAATGGTCATCCGGGCCATGCGGACAGAAGGCAATATGGGCAAACCGGCCATTATGTTCTGCGGCCAGCGCGTTCATTTTGGCGTGCATCGCTTCCAGGTCGGCAAGGCTGAAATGCCCCCGTGCCAGGCCACTTTGATTGGTCGCAACGGCGATGGTGTAACCGGCGTTGCACAAACGGCCAACCGCTTCAGCACTGCCAGTAATTGGTAGCCATTCGTCGACGGACTTTACAAAGTCGTCGGAGTCTTCGTTCAGTACGCCGTCGCGATCAAGAATGATGAGTTTCATTGGGCAGTCTCTTCTGTAAAGCCGGTTTGTGCCGGAGGGGTGCGGGCGGGATAACCGTCCACGGGCTTAACCAGGTGCAGCGATGAATTAAAAAATATGTCAGTCAGTGCCAAGTCATGCATCTGGGCTGATACCTCTGCCTGAGTCTGGCGGGCAATGATGCCTGCCGTTAATCACAAATGATACGCTCGGTTGGCCTGATCCCTCAGCAAAAACTGACTTCTCAGCAAAAGGAATATCACTATGGAAAGTTCTCTTTGCCGGCGCATCGCCGGAACCTCACTGCTTAGTTTCGGATTGTTGCTCAGCGCCTGCGGTGAAAAAGCACAAAATGATATGGTTGCGGCGCAAGCTCCTGAGACCACATCCAGCAGCGTCACCAGCGGCACCTGCAGCGGCACTTATCCCAGCTATTGGCAGGACCCGGCAGCCAAATTCAGCAATATGTGGAAAGGTCAGGAAATCAGCAACGTGCCGCCTGCTGACTGGCAGGGCCCGGTGTTCCGCATATCCGACAAGTATCCGCGTCAGCCGGTTGATGACCGTACGGCACAGCCGTGGCGTGATGCACGTTTTGATGCCCTGTTCAGAACAGACACTCCGGCAGCGCAGAAAAAACAGCTGGCATATGACTACAGCTGGCTGGTGATGAAGTACATTCAGGACGGCAACGTTAACCGTCCCGGAGTCGAAGACTGGGATGTGTGTAATAACAGCGTGCGTCCGTGGTACAGCATTCCTTTCCAGACTTACGATGCCATGAGCGGGCGTGAATTTACCCACGGTCTGACCCGCGAAGCACCGGTCACATTCTCTACACCTCAGGGTGCGATCAACACTACCATGTGGGCGGTAGGCTTCTTTAATGCAACGGCCGCTTACACTCTGGGAACGGTTTGGCAGGCAGACGGTACGGCGAAAATTCCGGCTAAAGATGTGAACTTTGATGAGGGGGCTGTTGTTGGTAAGCCGCTGTTTAATACCTCAACTCCGGAACAGCTGCCGGTGCTGGCGAATCAGCCCGCCTGGAATGCCAATATCTCCGATCCGTCATTCTGTAAATGCACACCTGCGAAGGGCAATGAGTGCACGCTGATTGAAGAAAGCCAGCAGTGTCCGCGCAGCACGACAGAGTGGAACGACGTGCGCCTGCTGCAGTTTGATTTTGCGGTAAAAGACAGCCGTGCGCCGGGTACGCAGTGGGTATTCGGTACCTTTGTTGCCGATGGTCAGCGCAAAGCCAAAGAAGCCGATCCGTGGCTGCGTATCAGTCTGCTGGGTGTGATGTGGGGCAACGACACACCACCGGATGGCAAGCTTGCGCACAACTATCCGCTGGATGTGAAAAAGAACGGTTTTATGGAAGAAGTTATTTTCTGGGATACCGTGAACGAACTGAATAAATACGGCGGCGCCAACCCGATGCAGCATATGGGACATTTAGGCTGTAATTATCGCCTGAATGGCCCGGCCGATAATGCCAACAGCTCGTGCATGTCCTGCCATGGCACGGCTTCTGTACCGGACAGCAATTTTGATACGCCGCCGCTGCTGTCACAGTTTTCAGGTATCACCAAAGAATGCGTAACCCCTGATCCTGAAAATCCGTTAGTCGGTGTCGATCGCAGTGGCAGCAAAGCAACGGTGAATAATGGTGTCAGCTTTGCCAATATCGACAGTATTTATTTTGCCAATGTCCCGGCAGCGGCGCCCTTTAATATGACCGTTGAAACCGATAATGGGCCGGTTAACGTGATGGGCAATGGTGTACCGGATTATGCCAGCGGCCGTAAGAGCTGGATTTCTCTCGATTATTCTTTGCAACTGTCTATTTCATTAACCCAATGGATGCAGTGGCAGGAAAACAGTGATGATCCGGCGCTGGAGCGTATTAACTTTAAAGAACTGCGCCGTGGGGTGAAGGCTGATTAATCAGCTTTAATGCAACGGAAAATAAAAAGCCCGGCTGGTAAGCCGGGCTTTTGTTATTGGGCTACTTCGGTTACAGCGCTGTTCAACATCAGAACCCGCTCACTCTCGCTGTTATAAAAAAATCCCGACCAGCCGGAGAGATCATCTTTTTTTACCAGTGGAATATCCAGTGTCATTCCCGGCAGAGTATTCAGATCAAGTAATTCAAAATGGATAGTCCGGGCGTTCGTTAAGGTTGGATCAAATGTGTAAGAGATATCGGTCTTTTTCGTTGTTTCACTTTTGCTGATACCAAATTCTACGCTCAGAGCAGTTAGCGGCAGCGGGATATCGGACCAGTCAGGATAAGTAAGTGTGGTTGACATTCCGTCCTGAGCAAAACTCACGGCATTTAACGCAGGCTCCTCTGGTGCAGAGGTGAGTTCATTGATGCCATTGGCTTCATCATTACGCTGAACATAGAGCGAATTACTGCCAAACTGCCATGTCTCCTGATAATAGTCTCCGGCAGTACGCAGGGCTGCAGGAACTTCGGTGACATGATCGTCATCAATTGCCATGTCCAATGGCCAGCCAGCATCGGATAACAAGTACATGCGATAATAATGAAATCCGGCCTTTTCGGGCTTCGCGGAATAGCTGCTCTCAACGCTATGATCAGTGTCAGTGAAGTCAATAATCAGTTCATCACCATCCGTCAGGTTCAGCTGGTTCTGTTTGAAAATAAACACTTTTTGGTCATCACCGCGATAGCCTACGGCCAGCAGTGTTCGCGGATCAGTGCTGTTATTAAGAGTGGCTCCCTGTAGCGGCTCCGGAAGATCTTGCCGGTAAGTAAGAGAGGCTATCTCTGTTAAAAGGACATTTTTTATGTTTATCGCGGGAGATGTATTCGCGATAGATACATAACCGTTTTCACCATCCGTCGAACAGGTGCTCAGTTCCAACGGTCCAGTGAGTTTTGAAGCCGCTACCTCTATGACATCAATTGTATTGCTATCGCTTGTCTGACAAATAGTAACCAGAGTAACAGCCTGGTTGATATCGTTGACGTTAATCTCTTGTTTGCCCGTCAGCTGCTGCCAGTTGCCATTATTTAAGAGTAAAGCAGCATAACTCTGCTGGCTTACATCCAATGTAAGCGTTGCTGATTCAGTTGTATTATCGGAGTTACTACCGCCACAAGCCGTGAGTAAAACGACTGCCAAAAAAATTCCGGAGTGCTTTAACATATTTCATCCTTTGAAATAGAGAGGTAGTAAATAAGAAAAGGCAGCCTAACTCAGGTTGCCTTTTTAATACCGTTACACAGGTCAATTAATAAAAATTAATTAACCCTGCAGCAGTGAAATATCGGCGATACCGATAAACAATCCCTGAAGTTGCTTCAGCAGCGCGAGGCGGTTGTTTTTCACAGCTTCGTCGTCGGCCATTACCATCACGTTGTCGAAGAAGGCATCAACCGCCGCGCGCAGACCGGCAAGTTCGGTCAGTGCGGCGCTGTAATCGCCCTGTGCCATTAATGGTTCAACGGCCTGTTGTTTGGCGGCAACCTGTTCGGCCAGTGTTTTTTCTTCGGCCTGAGCGAGCAGGGCAGAGTCCACTTTGGCTTCCACTTTGTCACCGCCGTTTTTCGCCAGAATATTCGACACACGCTTGTTGGCAGCAGCCAGTGCTTCGGCGGCGTCCAGTTTATTGAACGCGTGAACGGCCTGTACGCGGCGGTTAATATCCAGCGCGTTGGTGATACCCAGTGCACGGACTGACTGGAATACGCCGGCCGGAATGCCTTCGTCGGCGTACCAGGCGCTGAAGCGATCAAGCAGGTATTCGGTCAGAGTGGCTTTGGTTTCGGCTTTAGGTGCGGTTGCCCAATCCGAGCCAATGGCCCAGTCGATCAGGTCGCTCAGATCGATATTGATTTCTTTTTCAACCAGCAGACGCAACACACCCAGCGAGGCACGACGCAGGGCGAACGGATCTTTGGAACCGGTCGGAATCTGGCCGATACCAAACAGACCCACCAGGCTGTCGAGACGATCAGCCAGCGCAATCAGCGTACCGGTTTGGCTGGCCGGCAGTGCGTCACCAGCGAAGGCCGGCATATATTGTTCAACCATGGCGGCGGCAACATCGGCGTGTTCACCATCGTGTTCGGCGTAGTATTTACCGGCCAGACCCTGCAGGTCGGTGAATTCGTACACCATGCTGGAAACCAGATCGTTTTTGCACAGCTGCGCGGCACGCTCCACCAGAGCACTGTCGGCACCGGTTACTGCGGCGATACGGCTGGCCAGCTTACCGATACGGCGGGCTTTATCGGCGATGGAGCCCAGGCCATTCACCCACACCACGTTTTCCAGTTTGGCGAAACGGCTTTCCAGTTTCTGCTTACGGTCGGTGTCCCAGAAGAAGGCCGCATCCGACAGACGCGGACGGATCACTTTTTCGTTACCGGAAATCACCTGCGCCGGATCTTTCGATTCGATGTTGGCGATGGTGATGAAGTTGGGCATCAGCTTGCCGTCTTTCATCACGTGGAAGTATTTCTGGTGTTCTTTCATCGAGGACACCAGCGCTTCCGGCGGTACGCGCAGGAAGTCTTCGTCAAACGAACCGGCCAGTGCCACCGGCCATTCGTTCAGCGCGGTGACTTCGTCCAGCAGGTCGGCGTCGATAACTGCTTCGCCACCCAGTTCTTTGCCTTTGGCTGCAACCTGTTCGTTGATCAGTGCGGCGCGCTCAGCAAAGTCGGCCATCACATAAGCGGCACGAAGTTTGTCCTGATATTCCGCCGGATTAGCGATGGTGATTTCACCCGGCGCGTGGAAGCGGTGACCACGGGAAGTGTTGCCAGCCTTCAGGCCCAGCACTTCGCCGTTAACTACCTCAGAGCCAAACAGCATTACCAGCCACTGCACCGGACGCACGAACTCAACGCGCGAAGCGCCCCAGCGCATACGCTTGGGAATCGGCAGCTTGTCGAGGCTGTTCTGCACGATGGCCGGCAGCAGCTCAACGGTGTTTTTGCCCTTAATCGTGCGCTGAATCATCAGCTTGCCATTGTCACCGGTCTGCAGATCGGCTGCGGTTGCACCGGCACGGGCAGCAAAGCCTTCGGCGGCTTTGGTTGGCTTACCATCGGCGTCAAAGGCGATATTGGCTGGCGGGCCGTAGAGGATTTCTTCCTGGTCTGCCTGCTGGGCTTCGAGTGCTTCGATGCGCACCGCCAGACGGCGTGGTGCGGCGAAAGAGACAACGGCACCAAAACTCAGACCGGCGTCTTTCAGGCCTTGTTCGATGCCGGAGGTGAATGCGGCAGACAGGTTTTTCAGCGCCTTCGGTGGCAGCTCTTCGGTACCCAGTTCAACCAGAAAATCTTGCTTACTCATTACTTCTTCTCCTGGGCAGCGGCTTTTTCTTTATCGGCCAGATAGCGTGCGAGCACGTCGGCGCGGTTGGCTTCGTCCGCCAGCGGGAAGCCTTTTTCGGCGCGGCTGTTGAAGTACGCCTGAGCCACGGAACGGGCCAGGGTACGTACGCGCAGGATGTAACCCTGACGCTCGGTAACCGAGATGGCGCCGCGGGCATCCAGCAGGTTAAAGGTATGGGAGGCTTTCAGTACCTGCTCGTAAGCAGGCAGCGGCAGACCGGCTTCGATCAGGCGCGCACAGGTTTTTTCGTACTGGTCAAAGGCGATGAACAGGAAATCGACATCGGCGTGTTCAAAGTTATAGGCCGACTGTTCCACTTCGTTCTGGTGGAATACGTCGCCATAGGTCACGGCTTTGCCGTCCGGACCGTAAGTCCACACCAGGTCGTAAACGGAGTCTACTTCCTGCAGGTACATGGCAATACGCTCCAGACCGTAGGTGATTTCGCCGGTCACCGGGAAACACTCAAGGCCGCCGACCTGCTGGAAGTAGGTGAACTGAGTCACTTCCATACCGTTCAGCCACACTTCCCAGCCCAGACCCCAGGCGCCCAGGGTTGGCGATTCCCAGTTGTCTTCGACGAAGCGGATATCGTGCACCAGGGTGTCGATGCCCATGGCTTTCAGGGATTCGAGGTATTTTTCCTGAATATCCACCGGGTTTGGCTTCATCACTACCTGAAACTGGTAGTAGTGCTGCAGGCGGTTAGGGTTTTCGCCGTAACGGCCGTCGGTCGGACGGCGGCTTGGCTGCACGTAAGCAGAGCTCCAGTTCTCCGGGCCGATGGCGCGCAGGAAGGTCGCGGTGTGAAAGGTACCGGCGCCCACTTCCATATCCAGAGGTTGGTTAATCACACAGCCCTGTTCGGACCAGTATTCCTGCAGGGCGGCAATCAGGCCCTGGAAGGTTTTGACGTTGTGGCGACTCTGACTCACGGTGGAATTCCTGTGTTGGCAAGGCCAGAGCTTGTTCAGACTAAGTGAATCAGGCCCTGAATGCTGTTCGCAAAATAAAAAGACGCCGGATTATAGCAGCGATGCGCCCTGAGAACAGGGGCAGCGTGCCGGCCGAATCCTGCAGGGGTTGTAATCGCCGGAGGGGTTTGTCAGGGTTAAAAAGCATTGTCCTGCCACAGGCAGGGTGGATTTCCGGAGTTGCCCGGCGCGAATTTCGTGCGCTGGCGGGCAAAGAGCCTGAGCGCTCTGGCATAACACGGAGGCTTTATGACCACTTCAACGGACTCTGTCCGCAAGCAATCAACATCCCCGCTGGCCGAACATAAGGCCGTTCAGTCGACCGTGCTGCTGCCGGTATTTATTCCTACGGTACTTATCGCCGCGCTGCTGATCATCGGCACCATCGCCAATCCGGCGCTTGCCGGTGAGGTATTCAGCAGTGCACTGAGCTGGATCACCAGCACCTTTGGCTGGTTTTATATGCTGGCGGTGGCCATTTTTCTGCTGTTTATCGTCGGGGTGGCGATGTCGGGCTGGGGCAATATCCGCCTCGGACCTGACCATGCCGAACCGGAATACAGTTTTCCGGCCTGGTTTGCGATGCTGTTTTCGGCAGGCTACGGCATTGCCCTGTTGTTTTTCGGTGTGGCTGAACCTGTGCTGCATTATTCACAACCGCCGGCGGGCGCGGCGGAAACCATTCCGGCGGCGCGCCAGGCGATGCAGATTGCGTATTTCCACTGGGGCGTTCATATCTGGGGGATCTACGGTCTGGTCGGGCTGGTGCTGGCCTATTTTGCTTACCGTCATGGGCTGCCGTTGTCGATCCGCTCGGCGCTGTATCCGTTAATTGGCGAGCGCATTTACGGGCCGCTGGGGCATGCGGTGGATGTGTTTGCCATTCTTGGTACTTTGTTTGGTCTGGCGACCACGCTGGGCTTGTCGGTGGCGCAGATTAATGCCGGTATACATTACCTCTGGCCGGCGATACCGGTCAGTACCACGGTGCAGGTGATTGCGATCTTCACTATCACGCTGGCGGCGACAGCCTCAGTGGTGGCGGGGATGGATAAAGGCATTAAAAACCTGTCGATGCTGAATATGGCGCTGGCCATCTTCCTGCTGGTGGTGGTGTTTTTTATTGGCCCGAGCATCCACATTCTGGAAACCTTCCTGCAGAACACCGGCGATTATCTCAGCGGTCTGGTGGCGCGTACCTTTAATCTGCAGGCTTATTCGCGCAGTGACTGGATCGGTAACTGGACGCTGTTTATTTTCGGCTGGACCATCGCCTGGGCGCCGTTCGTTGGTTTGTTTATTGCCAAAATCAGTCGTGGCCGCACCATCCGTCAGTTTGTTTTTGGCGTACTGGCGGTGCCGACCCTGTTTACCTTCCTGTGGTTTTCGGTGTTCGGCGATACCGCGCTCTATCTGATTATGAATGAAGGCCTCAATACCCTGATTGCCGATGTGCAGGCCGATCATGCGGTGGCGCTGTTTCAGCTCTATGACCAGCTGCCCTGGTCGTCGTTTTTATCGCTGCTTACGGTGTGTCTGATCATTACCTTCTTTGTTACTTCATCGGATTCCGGCTCATTGGTAGTCGATTCTCTCGCCTCCGGCGGGGCGCTGGAAACTCCTCTGTGGCAGCGCATCTTCTGGGCTTTTCTGGAAGGCACCATCGCGGCTGTTCTGTTGCTGGCCGGTGGCCTGAGTGCGCTGCAAACCATGACCATCGCCAGTGCACTGCCGTTTGCGGCCATCATGTTGGTGGCGGTTGCCGGATTGTGGCGGGCGCTGGTGATTGAAGGGCACCGGGCTTCGAGTCTGAACTCAGCCGCGTCGACCCGCCCGCATCAGCAGCAGGGACAGTGGCGCCGGCGTCTGGCAGGGCTGGTGGATTTTCCGGATGCCACACGCGTTGATGGTTTTATTGCCACCACCGCAGTACCTGCGCTGGAGCAGGTTTGCAAAGAGCTGGTACAGCACGGCTGGCAGGCGCAGGTTGGGCACGATGCCGCGCAGGCCAGAGTCTGGTTGCAGGTGCAGAGTGGTGACGAAGTGGACTTTATTTACGATATCCGCCGCACATTACAGCCTTTACCGGCGTACAAAGAGCCGGCAGATGGTGAGCAGTTTGCCCGTGCTGAGGTGTATCTGCGCCGCGGCAGTCAGGGCTATGACCTGTATGGCTGTGATCAGCAGGAGGTTATCCGTGATCTGCTTGATCAGTTTGAGAATTATCTCAATTTCCTGCACATCACCCCTGGCCATCTGCCCTGGGAAACCGCCGGCTACGATGAACTCAGTACCCCGACAGAAGGCCGCTCAGGGTAAGTGAACGCTGACTGATGCACCGCCTTCCTTACGGTTGGCGATGTGCACACTGCCGCGCTCCTCGCCCTGTTTGTGATGGCCGGCAATCAGTTCAACAAAGAACAGTCCCAGACCAGAGCCTTCGTTTTTGGTGGTGTCTTTTTCACCGGCGAGTACGGCTTCGTCGAAGCCGTGGCCGTTATCTTCAACGCAGACAGAGAGGCCATTGCTGTCATCGGCGGTCAGACGGATTTGCGTAGCACCGGCCTGAGCGCTGTTGGTGATTAAGGTGATAAGCGCCAGATGAATCAGGGTTTCGTTGTAGAAGCCCTGGCAGTCTTCACTGATGTCGTTGGAGAAACGGATACCCGGATATTGCAGGCTGGTGGCTTCAATCGCATCGGCGGCGGTGTCGCGTGGCCAGGCATCGTCCATCGGGAAGTGTGATTTCTGTTCGAGACGGAACAGAGTCACCATTTGCATGGTGTCGTTTTTCAGCCGGTTGGTGCGCTGCAAAATAGGTTCAAGGTGTGTGTGATAACGTTTGGGAATGCGTGCCAGTGCTTCCTGTTCGTAGTCGAGCAGTGCCTGCAGCTGATTTTTCAGGTCGTGCACTACGGCGCCGACCAGATGTTCAAATTTCATGGAAACTTCCCGTGTCCTAAAGACCTGCGGCCCGCTTCAGGCGCATAAATGTACCCTTCAGACGCTCGTATCGTTCATAACGTTCATCGTTATTGCCAATTTTGCCAATACGTTGAAAGTAGCGGTAGCAATCTTTTAACTGGCCGATGTCGATCTGGGTATTTTCGATCAGGCTGATTTTCGCCTGAATAGCATTCAGCAGTACGCTGACACCGGCCTCATCATAAGAGGCGGCCTCGTCAAAGGCGGTGATGGCGTCGGCAAATTCACCTTTTTCGTAGTGGCCCACACCACGGGCATTCAGGGCGGCGGTATGGTCACGGATGACCATCTGATTCAGGTTTTCTTCCAGCGATTGCAGCTGGGCCAGTTCGGCGGCGGCCAGTCCCTGTTTTTCCAGTGTGCGCATTAATTTTTTGGCTTTTACGTGTTGTCCGGTGTCGATATAGGCTTCCGTCATCTGCAGCTGCTGCTCGTGGCTGGGGTCTTTCATGCGCTGCAGAATTTCTTCAGCGCGCTGGGCCGATGCACGGGCTTTATCTTCATCATTAAGGGACGTATGAGTCTTGCCTTCAACGATGCTGGTTTCAAACATTATGCTGTCCTGACCAGCGTAGTCCTGACGCAGCTCATCAATGGCTTTAAAAGCTTTTTCGACGCGGGTGCGTTGCTCACGACTCTGCTCGCCGGCTTTTAATTCGTGGTGCACGGTGCGGGCAAATTTCAGATAGTTGCCGGAATTTTTGTAGCAGGAATGGCGGCCAAGTTTGATGGCCTGTTCGAAGGCGGCTTCGGCGACCGGGAAATCGCCATTATTGTATGCCAGTTGTCCCAGCTCCATCTGCCGCAGTACGGCTTTGGGGGATATTTCCACCGCTTTTTCCAGCTGCTTCTGCGCGCCTTTGGCATCGCCCAGACTGCGCAGAATGGTGGCAGTCCAGTCGTAACACTGCACATACATCGGATGAACAATTAATGTCTGCTTGAGCAGGGCCAGTGCACTGCGTGAGTCGCCGAGAAAGTGCATACAGATAGCCTGACCAAGACGGGCCCAGGATACCGAGCGCTTGTTCAGCAGTTCTGAATAAATTTTGATGGCGTCGTTGTAACGCTTCTGGCGGATATAAAGTTTGCCGAGGATACGGGTCACCGGAATCATCAGTTTCGGATTGTTTTCCAGTACGGCTGCCGCAAGTTCTATGGCACGGTCGGTGTCGCCCTGATCAATGGCGCTATCAACTTCCGCTAATTCCAGCTTGGTGGTCAGGATGCGGGTCAGGCGTTCACGCAGCATGTTCAGGGTAAAGGGCTTGGTGATGTAGTTATCGGGTTCGTATTCGAGTGCCCCCATCACCATTTCGACGGCGTTCTCCCCGGTAACCAGAATAAACAGGGCGGTGGCGCGCAGGCGGTTGCAGTAACGCGCTTCTTCCAGAATCTGCTGACCGTCTTTGCCTTTGCCGAGGTTGTAATCGGACAGCACGATGTCGTATTCACGCTCCATGATAAAGTCCATGGCTTCGCGGCCATCGGTAGCCGTATCTATCTGTGTGGCACCAAGGATGGTGATCATCTTTTTCAGTGCGCTGCGGGCTTCTACCAGATCATCAACGACAAGGATGCGTTTTTCTTTGAGGGCGAGTTCAAGATTAATCATATTCGCGGTCATCTACATGGTGTTCTGAGTCTAGCAGAGCAACTGATGGATGCTGTTGCCGGGCTTATGTTTGTTGTCTCTGCGTCGTCTCTGTTGTGCCTGTTGCATGAGACAGGCTGCAGGTACACTTCAGGCTCTGCAGAGGAGTTGCATGTTGAAATCTCTTTTAGGCTACATACTGATCGGACTGATTAAGTTAGTAGGACTGACACCGTTAAAGACGGCGCAAAAACTGGGGCGGGGCATAGGCTGGCTTCTCTGGTCTTTCCGCAGTCGTGCCAGAGAGGTGGCGCGGGTAAACCTCGGACTTTGTTATCCGGATATGGCACCTGAGCAGTGTGATCGGCTGTTGCGTGACGCTTTGCTGCACAGCGGAATGACAGCGGCAGAGATGGGGCCTTTCTGGGGTTACAGTCAGCAGGAAGGCCTGAAACTGCTGAACAGGGTTCACGGTGGTGAGCTGCTGGACAGGGCGCTTGCGGATGAACGGGGTGTGTTGCTGCTGATTCCGCACCAGGGAAATTGGGAGCTGACGAACAACTTTATCTCGGGCCAGAGCCCGGTAACCTTTATGTACCGGCCGCTGAAGAATCAGGTATTTAATGACTGGATGGTGAAGCGGCGGGAGATGCTGGGCTGCAATCTGGTTCCGACTACCGGTGCCGGAGTTAAAAGACTTTTTGAGGTATTACAGTCTGGTGGGGTCGTGGGCTTTTTACCCGATCAGGAACCCAAACGCCGCAGCGGCGTGTTTGTGCCTTTTATGTCAGTGCCAGCACTGACGCCCAAATTACCCGGGGAGCTACTGAGAAAAACCGGCGCGATTGCCCTGATGGTATGCGTCGTCCGTCTACCCGATGCGCAAGGCTTTGATATCCATATTTCTGAGCCCCCTTCAGATATTTACGCGGATGATCCCGAAGTCTCGGCAGCGGCCATGAACCTTGCAATTGAGCGCTGTATCGCGCTGTGCCCTGAGCAGTATCAGTGGGAATACAAGCGCTTTAAACATCGGCCCGAACATGCGCTGAGCCCTTACGCCAAAGCCGGTGTGCCCTGATTCCGCGGTGGCGGCCGGGCCTCAGCAAGCCATATTATTAATCTTTAAGAACAGTTCTGATCCTGTGCCGGTCTGTTGCATGATATGTGGTAACCGGTACACTGCGACTCCCGCACAGGAGTCGTATTGTGAAATCGATCATTGGTTATCTGGCGATAGGGCTGATTAAGCTGCTGTCCCTTACTTCTCTCTCTCTGGCACAAAAAGTTGGTCGTGGTCTGGGCTGGCTGTTATTGCAACGCCGCACCCGCGCCCGTGAAGTGGCCCGTCTCAATCTGTCCCTCTGTTATCCACACCTGAGCGAAGCAGAGCGCGAAGATCTGCTGGCTGAAACACTGGCAGAAAACGGCATGATTCTCGCTGAAATGGGGCCGATGTGGGGCTACGCTCCCGAGCGGGCGGCGGGTCTGATCCGCAATGTTATTGGCGAAGATGTGCTTGATGAAGCGATCGCTGATCCCCGTGGCCTGATTCTGCTGGCGCCGCATCTGGGCAACTGGGAAATCATCAACAATTACATTTCCACTAAATGCCCGATCACCATCATGTATCGTCCGGCCAAAATACCGGTATTCAATAACTGGATGGTGGCCCGTCGTGAAGCGGTGGGTTGTAAGCTGGTGCCGACCACCCGGGCCGGTGTAAAAGGGTTATTTGATGTGCTCAATGACGGTGGAATGATCGGCTTTCTGCCGGATCAGGAGCCGCAAAAGAAAAGCGGCGTGTTCGCGCCTTTTATGGGCATAGAAACCCTGACGCCGAAATTACCGCATGACATGCTGAAAAAAACCGGTGCCATAGCCATTTACGGTTTTGCCAAGCGCCTGCCCAATGCCGAAGGTTTTGATATTTATTTCATCCGTGCAGATGACGATCTGTACGATGACGATGTGCGTGTGTCGGCTACGTCAATGAACCGCAGTATCGAAGAGTGTGTTTCGCACTGTCCGGCACAATACCAGTGGACCTATAAGCGTTTTAACCGCTTCCCTGAAGGCGGGCCGACGCGCTACCGGATTGCGAATATCCCATAAGGTGTCTGAATTATGTGGCGGGCTCTGGTCTGAAGCGTACAGGCGCTATTGATTGCTGTCGTCTTTATCCTGTGGACGGGATGCTTTGGTGAATCGTCGCAGCAGATGCATCTGTTCACCAAAACGGCGGCAACCAGAGCAGATAAGGGTGTGAACTTTCAGTTCGGCCTGCTCTTTAAGACTGAGCGGGCGCTCCTGAGCTTCAGACATCAGGCGTGTGGCCTGCTGGCAATTCATCATGTGTTTTCTCCCGCCCCGAACCAGTGATCTTCCAGACATTCGCGCAGCCGCAGCCGCGCGCGGTACAGCAGTACATGCAGGTTACTGGTTGTCAGTTCCAGAGCCGCACAGATTTCCTGGCTGTCCAGTTCGATAAATTCCCGCATCATAAATACCCGTGCCTGTTCTGCCGGTAAGGCATCCAGGCAACGGTCGAACACGCGCCAGAAATGTTCGTCGTGTACCAATTGCTCCGGGGCGTCCCAGCGTTGCGGGCGATCGTCTTTGTGCCAGTGACCACGCTCATTAAACAATTGGTCGTCGGCCAGACTGCAATCCTTACAGTCATCTATATCTGTCATCCGCGGTTGGCGGTAACGGCCGCGCAGGGCGTCTGCAATTTTGTTCTTCAGAATGGCAAACATCCAGGTCTTAAGACTGGCAGCGCGGTTAAAGGCCGCGGCATTTTTCAGTGCTCCGGCCAGTGCTTCCTGCACCACATCTTCGGCTTGTTGTTCGTCACTGAGTTGCAGCCGGGCGAAGCTGAGCATCTGCTGACGCAGTTCGTTCAGTTGTCCGTTATCAGCAAAAGGCCGGGAATCATTCATGTTCAGCTGCGCCAGAAGTTAGGGCTTAACAGCACCAGCAGAGTGAAAATTTCCAGACGGCCAAGCAGCATGGTCAGTGCCAGCAGCCATTTGGCGGTGTCGGAAATATTACCGTAATGGGCGGCAACATCACCCAGACCCGGACCGAGGTTATTGAGGCAGGAACCAACAGCAGAAAACGCGGTAACCTGATCCAGCCCGGTGGCCATCAGCGCCAGCATCATCACCATAAAGGTAACGATGTAGACGGCGAAAAATCCCCATACGGCATCCAGAATGCGATCAGGTACGGCGCGGCGGCCGAGCTTGACCGGCATGACGGCATTGGGATGAATCAGACGGCGGATCTCACGTACACCCTGTTTGTAGATCAGCAACACACGGATAACCTTCATACCACCACCGGTCGAACCGGTACAGCCACCGATAAAGGCCATCATAAACAGCAGCACCGGCAGGAAGACCGGCCAGCCGGCAAAGTCGGCGGTGCCGAAGCCTGCGGTGGTGGCGATGGACACCAGTTCAAAGACACCGAAACGGATGGCTTCCGGCAGAGGATAAGTATCGGTCAGCCACAGTGCGGAAATGGTCAGCAGAATACCGCCGGCCATGACCAGCAGAAAGAAGCGTATTTCTGAATCCTGCAGATAGTGGCTCAGTGTACGGTTACGCCAGGCGAAGAAATGCAGCGAATAATTCATCGCCGCAATCAGCATAAAAAAGACGCAGATGCCTTCGATCAGAGCGCTGTTAAAGTGGCCGATGGAGGCATCATAGGTTGAGAAACCACCAATACCCACGGTCGCGAAGCTGTGGGTGACCGCATCAAAGCCGCTCATGCCGGCAAACCAGTAAGCCAGGGCGCAGCTGATGGTTAAGAAGGCGTACACATACCACAGGGCTTTGGCGGTTTCCGCGATGCGTGGCGTGAGTTTGGAGTCTTTCAGCGGGCCCGGCATTTCCGCGCGGTAAAGCTGCATACCACCAATGCCCAGCATCGGCAGAATGGCGACCGCCAGAACGATAATCCCCATGCCGCCCAGCCATTGCAGCTGCTGGCGATACCAGAGGATTGATTTCGGCAGGTACTCAAGGCCGGTCATTACCGTCGCGCCGGTGGTGGTCCAGCCGGACAACGATTCAAAGAAAGCATCGGCAAAACTCAGGCCGGGATGCTCGGCAATCATAAAGGGCAGTGTGCCGGCGAGACCGAGGGTCAGCCAGAACAGTGCGGCAATCAGGAAGCCGTCGCGGGTACGCAGCTCGTTATGGGCATTTTTTACCGGTAACCAGGACACAAAACCCAAGCCAAAGGTCAGTACCAGAGCAATAACAAAGGCTTCGGTGGCGCCATCGTTAAACCACATCGACACCAGAATCGGTGGCAGCATGGTCATGCTGAACAGCATGAGAAAGATACCAAGAATGCGCGCAATAACCGCAAAGTGCATGGACAGCTCCGATCAGAAGAAACCGAGACCGACCTGGAACAGGCGCTCGACGTCCGGAATATGGCGTTTTTTCATCACGAACAGAATGACGTGATCGTTGGATTCCACCACCACATCAGAACTGGCCATAATCACATCTTCACCACGCACAATGGCACCGATAGTGGTACCTGGTGGCAGTTTGATTTCGCGGATTTTGCGCCCCACCACTTTTGATGAGTTGCTGTCGCCATGGGCAATGGCTTCGATGGCCTCTGCTGCGCCACGGCGCAGAGAGTGAACATTCACTACGTCGCCACGACGCACGTGGGTCAGCAGGCTGCCGATGGTGGCCTGTTGCGGAGACAGCGCCACGTCGATCATACCGCCCTGCACCAGATCGACATACGCTGCTTTGTTAATCAGAGTCATTACCTTACGTGCGCCAAGACGCTTGGCCAGCAGCGACGACATGATGTTCACCTCGTCATCGTTGGTCAGGGCGCAGAATACATCGGTGTTTTCGATGTTTTCTTCTTCCAGCAGCGCTTTGTCGGTGGCGCTGCCCAGCAGAACTACGGTTTTGCTCAGATTCTCACTGAGGAACTGAGCGCGTTGTTCGCCGTGTTCAATCAGTTTGATGCGGTAATCACGCTCCAGCGCTTTGGCCAGACGGTAACCAATGTTACCGCCACCGACGATCATCACCCGCTTGTAAGAATCTTCTTCGCGGCGCAGTTCGCTCATTACCTTGCGGATATGCTCTTTGGCAGCAACGAAGAACACTTCGTCGTCGGCCTCAATAATGGTATCACCGGTGGGTTCGATGGCTTTGTTGCGGCGGAATACCGCTGCCACGCGGGCATCAATATTGGGCAGGTGATCTTTCAGATGGTGAATCGCCTGACCGACCAGAGGGCCGCCATAATAGGCGCGTACCGCAACCAGCTGTACGCGCTGATCGGCAAAATCCAGCACCTGTAACGCGCCGGGATACTGCAGCAGGCGGCTGATGTAGTTGGTCACCACCTGCTCAGGGGAAATCAGAACGTCGATCGGGAAAGCATCGTTGCGGAACAGCTCAGCCTGCTTCAGATACTGGCCGGAGCGGATACGGCTGATCTTGGTTGGCGTACGGAACAGGGTGTAAGCCACCTGACAGGCCACCATATTGGTTTCGTCAGAGTTGGTTACCGCAACCAGCATATCGGCATCATCGGCCCCGGCATCACGCAGGATGCTGGGGTATGAACCGCGGCCAAGAACCGTTTTGATATCGATACGGTCCTGCAGCTCGCGCAGGCGGTCGGCATCGGTGTCGACCACGGTAATGTCATTCTGCTCATTGGCCAGGTTTTCAGCCAGTGTGCCGCCGACCTGACCGGCGCCCAGGATAATAATCTTCATAGGCTCTCAATATTGGTTCTCAGTAGCCTGCGGACACACGGTTGGCGTGTCCCCCGTCGCGCTTACTGCGTTTTGTGCAGCAGGGCGTAGTAAAAACCGTCGTGGCCGTCGCGTTGTGGCAGCAGCTGACGCCCGGCATTACAGGCGCTTCCCCGGCAAAAGTCCAGTGTCTGCAGCTGTGCATCACTGTTGGCATCAACAAAGCGGCGGATTTGTTCGCTGTTTTCCTGTGGTAAGACCGAACAGGTGGCGTACAGCAAACGGCCGCCCGGCTTTAGCATAGACCAGGCGGTATCCAGCAATTGCGCCTGAACCTGTGCCAGTTGCCCGATGTCTTCGCGGCGGCGCAGCAGCTTGATATCCGGATGGCGACGAATCACACCGGTGGCCGAGCAGGGCGCGTCGAGCAGAATGGCATCAAATAATTCACCATCCCACCAGGCGTCCGGGGTGGCCATATCGGCACACACAACCTCGGCGCTGAGCTGCAGGCGGGCGAGGTTTTCATGCACACGTGGCAGGCGGTTTTCTTCAATATCCAGCGCTACGACACGGGCGTCTGCGCTTTCCAGCAGATGGCAGGTTTTACCACCGGGAGCGGCACAGGCATCGAGAATGCGTTCGCCGTCCTGCGGCGCCAGCAGCATGGCCGCCAGCTGCGCGGCTTCGTCCTGCACGCTGAAATCGCCATCGGCAAAACCGGGCAGCGCGGTGATATCACAGGATTCGGCCAGATAAATACCAACGGCACTGTGTTCGGCAGGGCGGGCTTCGATACCGGCCTGTTGCAGGCGTTCGAGATATTGCTCACGGTTGCCGTGTCGCTGGTTCACGCGCAGGCACAGCGGTGGGCGCTGGTTATTCTGTTCGAGAATGTCCTGAAACTGTTCCGGCCAGGCTTTGCTCAGCATTTTGACCAGCCATTTCGGGTGGCTGCTGGCGGTTACCGGGTTTTCGTCCAGTGGTGGCGTAAGGCTTTCGTATTCGCGCGCGTAACGGCGCAGGCAGGCGTTAATAACCGGTTTGGCGTAACCCTTGCCCAGCTCTTCGCAGACTTCCACGGTGGCGTGCACGGCGGCATGCGGCGCTTTCTTCTGAATCTCGAGCTGGTACAGACCGATGATCAGCAGAGCAAATAAGTCCTGATCTTCTTCGCCAAAAGGACGGCTGAGCAGCATTTTGGCCAGTGCGTTCAGACGCTGAAAATGACGGCAGCTGCCCAGTGCCAGATCGCGCAGAAAGCCGCGGTCAGCCAGATCGACGCGCAGTTCCAGCGGTGGCAGGCATTGGTTAAGGGATTGTCCGGCGAGGACGGCGCTGAGTGCCATAGCCGCCGCACGGCGTGCACTCAGGGTGGTGTCTTTGGCTTTACCCCAGGGCGAGGTTGCGGCGCTCAAGGTTGCGACGCCAGCATGTGGTGCGGCTGAAATAACTGTGGCTGACCATTAATCACATCGGCCACGTTCATGGCTTTTTTGCCGGCTAACTGTACCTGAGTGATACGTAATACTCCTTCGCCACAGGCGATTTCCAGACCGTCGGCGCTGACTCTGGCGATAGTGCCTGGCAGCAGCTGGCTCGGTTGTTCAAGGGCTTCGGCCATAAGTACGCGGATGCGCTCATCGCCAAGCAGGGTGTAAGCCATCGGGAACGGGTTAAAGGCGCGCACGCGCAGCGCAATCTCTTCAGCCGGTTGTTGCCAGTTGATGAGAGCTTCTTCTTTCAGCAGCTTATGGGCGTAGTTGGCCTGTGCATCGTTTTGCTTTTCCGGATTCAGGGTTCCGGCTTCAAGCTGTGCCAGGGTATTCAGCAGAGCGCCCGGGCCCATCTCTGCCAGACGGTCATGCAGGGTGCCGCCGGTATCGTCAGCCAGAATACCGGTGGTGACTTTGCTCAGCATGTCGCCGGTATCCAGACCTTTATCCATCTGCATGATGGTGATGCCGGTCATTTTGTCACCGGCTTCAATGCAGCGCTGAATCGGCGCTGCACCGCGCCAGCGTGGCAGCAGTGAGGCGTGTACATTCAGACAGCCGTATTTGGGCGCGTCGAGTACACTTTGCGGCAGGATCAGGCCATAGGCGACCACGATCATGACGTCGGCATTCAGGCTTTTCAGCTGTTCAACATCGGCCGGATCTTTGAAATTCAGTGGCTGAAAAACCGCCAGATTATGTTCGAGTGCAACCTGCTTTACCGGGCTAGGCTGCAGCTTCTTACCGCGTCCGGCGGGACGGTCGGGTTGGGTATAAACACCGATCACCTCATGCCCGCTGTTGATCAGCGCCTGCAGATGAATGGCAGCAAACTCCGGCGTACCGGCAAAAACGACGCGTAAGGCCATTACTTCTTACCCTGATTACGGGCTTCGAGTTTGTGCTTCTTCTCGAGTTTGTCTTTGATGCGGTTACGCTTCAGTGGCGAGATATAGTCGACCATCAGTTTGCCTTCGAGGTGGTCAGCTTCGTGCTGAATACAGACCGCCAGCAGGCCGCGGCATTCCATTTCAAAGGGTTTGCCATCGCGGTCGAGGGCTTTGACCAGACAGTGCTCAATGCGGGTAACGTCTTCGTAGAAGCCGGGAACCGACAAGCAGCCTTCCTGCATGGTTTCCATTTCGCCGTCGAGTACGGTGATTTCCGGATTGATAAATACCAGGGGCTCGTTTTTATCTTCCGACACGTCGATGGTCACGATGCGCTCGTGTACATTGACCTGAGTGGCTGCCAGACCAATGCCCGGTGCCTGATACATGGTTTCGAACATGTCATCGACGATGGCACGCACCCGGTCGTCCACCTCAGCCACAGGTGCGGCTTTGGTACGTAAACGGGGATCCGGGTATTCTAAAATTTCGAGTATGGACATAGAGTTGCTGTGCTTTTATAGAACTAAGTGGTCGTGACTTGCTAAGATGGCTGCCGAACAGTGATTTTCAATGCGCGATCGCAGATCCGCTAATAATAAAGGGAATACAGGATGAGCAAAACCATCAAGCGCATTCTCGTTGCTGGTTTGATGTGTCTTTCAACCGGTGCCATGGCGCTGGATCTGAAATCCGATGCGCCACAACGCTATGTGGTTAAAAAGGGCGATACCCTCTGGGATATCTCCGAACGCTTTACCAATGACCCCTGGCAGTGGCCGGAAATCTGGTATCAGAACGGTCAGATTAAAGATCCTCACCTGATTTTTCCGGGTGACGAGATCGGCCTGATCAGCATTGATGGTGAAACTCGCGTGACCGTCACCAAGCGTGGCGAAGGCAGCCGTACCGTGAAGTTATCTCCGGGTACGGTAAAAATGCAGCCAACCGCCCGTGTTGAACCGATTGAGTCTGCAATTCCTGCGATTCCACAGGATGCCATTCGTGGTTTCCTGCGTGAACACCGTGTAGTGGCTCCGGAAGTGCTGGAAAAAGCACCACGTGTTTTATCAGGTGCCGATGCCCGCATTCTGATGGGCGCTGGCGGTAAAGTGTATGCCCGTGGTGATTTTGGCCCTCAGGTTTCCAGTGCCTACGGCGTGTTCCGCAAAGGTCAGGTTTACCGTGATCCGGAAAGCGGCGAAGTGCTGGGGCTGGAAGCGCTGGATATCGGTATGGGCCGTGTACTGGCTCATGATGATGATATTGTGACGCTGGAACTGGAGCGTACCAATCAGCAGGTATCCGTTGGTGACATGCTGCTGCCGACCGAAGACCGCGATCTTATTGCCAACTTCTACCCGAAATCTCCGGAGCGTGTGGTTCAAGGCCAGATTCTGGCGGTATCCGGTGGCGTGACTCAGGTGGGTCAGTATGACGTGGTGGTACTTAACCGTGGCGAGCGTGATGGCCTGGTGCCCGGCTCTGTACTGCTGATCAAAAAAGCCGGTGCTGTGGTGTATGACCGCGTTGCCGCTGAACGGGTACGCTTACCGGAAGAACGTGCCGGCAGCCTGATGGTGTTCCGTACGTTCGAAAAACTGTCCTATGCACTGATTATGCGGGCGACTAAGCCGCTGCGTGTCGGCGACAAGGTGGAATCCCCGAACCAATAAGGACTGTTTATGCTCAGGGACGAGCTGTTACTCGCCTGGTGGCGTCTGGCAAAACTGCCGGGCGTCGGCAGCGTTACTCTAGGTGATATCCGCCAGAACCTTTCCCGTCCGCACGACCTATTATCCTGCACCGTCGCGCAGCTGGAGTCTTTTGGCCTGAAGGCCGATGCCGCTGCGCGCTGGCTGGATGATCCTTCCTTGAGTGATGGTTTTGATGTGTTGCAACGCTGGCGCAATCAAAGCCGTTGCGGTGTGTTGCTGGCGGGTGTGGCTCCGTATCCTGAAACGCTTGCCAGCCTGCGCGATGCCCCCACTTTTCTTTATTACCATGGTGATCTGGCCTGTTTCAGTCAGCCAATGATCGCCATGGTCGGCAGTCGTAACCCAACCCCTTATGGTGCAGAATGGGCGCAGCAAACAGCCAGTCAGCTGGCGGCGGCTGGTCTGACGGTCGTCAGTGGCATGGCGATTGGCATTGATGGCGCCGTGCATCAGGGAGCGCTTAGTTGTGGACGCACCATTGCGGTACTCGGCAGCGGCCCGGATGTGATTTATCCGCAGCGCCATCTGGGACTGGCGCAGATGGTGATGCAAAAAGGACTGTTGTTGTCGGAATTTGCCCCGGGAACAGAGCCCCAGGCCAAACACTTTCCTTCTCGTAACCGCATTATCAGCGGCCTTAGTCTTGGTACTGTGGTGGTGGAAGCAGCGATTAAAAGTGGCTCGCTGATTACCGCGCGGCAGGCAGCAGAACAGGGCCGCGAAGTCTTTGCCTTACCCGGTGCAGTGACCAATCCGCTCAGCCATGGTTGCCATCAGCTGATCCGCGAAGGTGCCTGCCTGGTACAGAATGCGCAGGATATTCTGCAGGAGCTGAACCTGTTGCCGGAAAAGGCTCAGACTCAACTGGAATTAACCGAACCGGTATCTGCCGCGGTGCCGGTATTGGTTACTCAGGTGGATTACAGTGCTACCAGCACCGATGTAATTGCCCTGCGCAGCGCCTTACCCATCTCGCAATTATTACCGCAACTCCTCGACCTTGAATTGCAGGGCTGGCTGGCACAGGTGCCAGGCGGTTATATGCGGCTGAAGTAACAGCCGCAATAACGCTACTAACTCTGTTACAACAGCCGCAACAAAAGCTGTAACAACAGAAAAAGAAACAGCGCGATCAGCAGCAGATAGCCGATTACGACCTGTACATACTGCGACTTGTTTTCCCCGGCTTTGTACCAACGGCCAAAAGCAAAAATACGCTTATTCTTCAGACCGCTGATCAGCATACCAATCGCAGCAACTAAAGCGATGCCGATGAAATAAGGCAGCCATGCAGTATCGGCAGATGTTGGCATTGGTGTCTCCGTTTATAAAAGATAAAGCTGTAGGTTATTGGCCTCTATTCAATGGTCAGGAATTTTGACTGGCAATAACAATCAACAGACCAATAAACAGCCAGAGCAGGATTTCCAATACCAGAATGTTCTTTTTGCGCATAAAACCCTGGGGTCTGAATTTCGCTTATGGCGTGATGATCAGCGCTGCCACAGCAACGAAGCAACAAAATACAAAGGTAACGGCATAAATATCCAGCCCAGTGCCAGATTGCGGATCCGGCTGAGCTGACTCCGGCTTACCTGGCCTGAATCCGGAAAGCTTTTCAGATCGCCGAAGCGCTGCTGCCAGAACCAGCGCAGCTGGCCGGATGGCAGAAAAACAGCACCGGTTGCCAATGACAGCAGCACAATCTCTGCACGGATATATTCAGCGCCACCGATAAAAATCAGCGGCGTGATAATGGCAATAACAGGTGCCAGCAGATGATTAATCAATGGCCACCTGCGGCCATTGGTTTGCTCTTCCAGATAGCACCACCACTTGATCGACATCAGCGGCAGAATGGCAAGCAGAGTACTGCCTGCCACCATCCCTGTTTTCTGAATGACCGAGTTACTGGTGATGCTGCTGATATTCAGCCAGTAAATCAGAGTGGTCAGTATAAGCCAGAGGAGAAATCTGATCAAAACGACGTTTCTTTTTTATAGAGACTAACAAATAAGTGAATAAAACCATACTGATCACTGAAAGTGAAATGCTACAAACGATGTTATCAAAAATGATAGGTAGGCAAATACCAAGAAAGATCCAGGGGAAAAAATAACCTCCAAATTTATCGTTATCTGCCATGTCTGAACCGCACTGTTTACATGGAAGCCCATTCTGCGAATCAAGGTCCATAGGAAATCTGAATCTGTAAAGAATTCCATGATGACAACCACAATTAAAGCAGATTACTCAGTTGCTTTTGACATTATCTATTGGTCAAGGGCGTCTGCGACACAACTCCATCAGTGTGAAAAACACGAAGGACTGAACAGCCATCCAAGCACTAATATCAGGGCAAACACCATACTTCCCTGGATTAGATTGTATATAGCGCCCCCCTCATCACCTTTCGAAGGCTTAAATGAAAGGAACGCTATGTATATAAACCCGGGGACAATGGCCATTAAAATAACCTCTTCCGAGGTTAACGTTGGCCAATACTGGGTTTTATATGGAAATATGAATAATTGGTAAAAAAAGCTTAAAACTACCCCATACCCATAAAACCATAACAAGTGGTGATTCTTCTTTCGTTGAATGAACCACCAATATATAAGAATAAACAGCACCCCCAGGGCCGCTAAAGACCATGTATTTTCGAATGAAACACTCTGACACAATGAGCTCAACCACATATATTCAGTAGTCCAGTTAAGGCCGCTCCGGAACTACCACCTATTCCAAATACATTCCATATAAATGCTGCGACTCCACTTAACCAACTACCTATCATTGTTGCAATTGTAGCAATGGCCGTTGCTAAAAAGATGTTACATAGAAGCGTGTTGCCATTTATTAATGAGATACCAGCACCGATTAAGCTGCTTGCAATCAACAATGGCCCTACAATAAAAGGAATACCAATAAGTCCTACTGGTGTCGCCATAATTGGAATTAAGAATGCGAAGAACATGAACATAACCATTAAACCAGCAATAATGAGATAGGCTCCATTCTCCCCGCCACCAATCAGATAAGCACCGGCCCCGGTTTCCGGATCAAGCACAATATAACCAACCTGACTGCTACCAAAGAAGCTGACTGGTTTTTCATGGGCAGTCACTTCTTTACCGGCGTATACCGAATTACGGATATCCGTTTCAACAGATGCCGGCAACTGCAGACCATTTAATGCGATGTCGAGGTTAGTTCGTGTGATGGTCCAGATTTTCTGGCCTTCGGCCGCTGCCAGCTGTAAGGCTTTGACTGCACTGATACCGTTTGCCGGACTGTCTTCAGTGCTGAACATCTGCTCGGGAACGAGATGCTCCATCGCACTCAGACGTGCACCGGAAGCGCGGTTGTAATTAATCCATTGCTGGGTGTCGTTATTTTTATGCGCCAGCAGATGCGTGATGTGATCAACGTCCATTACCAGACCGTCCATCTTCACGTTACGCGGAATACCAAACCAGTACAGCGGCGTCACATTGGTTTTGAATAAACCGTAGCTGGGTGCCTTATAGCTCACCATATTGGCCTGACGGGCAGCGATATCATCCTGCACATTATTCAGGGCAAAGTAGCTGAGGATGGTGGCGTAGAGTAAATCACCAACCAGCTGTTGTTTGCCAAGGTCGGTGTAATCTTCGGCAGTGATTTTCTGTTGGGTGTTTTCCAGATCATTTTTCAGTGCATCGGCCTGTGCCGGGCTGACGCCATGCAGGTCGAGCGCCAGTGCCCGGTATTCGCCGGCAATCGGTTTGTTCTGCGATGTACGCCAGCCACGGCCGGGCTGCCAATAACCCATTTCTGATAACAGCTCAGTACCCATGGTCACGCTGCTGCTTGTCGCCGCTGCAATCTCACTGCCAATGGTAAATTCGCCGTTCAGATGAATCAGGTAACCGGGCAGGGTGTCGGGCACAGTTGCCGGGTCGATGTCGCCATTGGCATCCGGCTCCGGCAAATAGCTGGTGAGGGTTTGCTCATCGGCTTCTGAAGCCGGGGCAAATGACAGCGCCAGTTTTTTACCGGCTAACAAGGCGGTTGGCTGATTAATGCTGAGCAGAATATTGCCCATCTGACCGTACTGACTGCTGCCCAGAGTGTATTTGAATTTCCAGCGCTGGTTGTCGGTCAGGGCCGAAGCCACCAGTTTGCGGGTTCGCAGTTCGTACGGCAGTGAAGCCGCCAGTGATTCACGCACAACGGTCTTGATGGCAGCCGTACCCAGTACATCGCCGACGGTGGCGTCGGGAGCCTGGCTGTTGATGTGCTCTTTCAATTGGGTCTGATAGTCGCCCAGTATCTGAGCAATATCCTGCTGTGGAATACCCTGTGCCCAGCCCTCAGTTTCGTTGATGGTTGTTTGCTGGAGGATTGTGTCTGCAAGGGGTTGGACGTCAAAAAGTGCAGCCTGATCAAGGCCCATACCGTCCTGATAGTCATACTGCTTATAGCTGGCATCCATCGGAATCCAGCTGTCACCGACGCTGTGTTTTGCTCCGCGGCTGGGCAAATAATCGATCCAGGCTTCAACCCAGACATGCTCCAGTTCGAAGTGCGTCACCTGACCACCGCTGACCAGCATCTTGCTGGGCACGCCGCCCTGACCGAGCAGATTGCCGGCGGCTTCCGGTACCTGCACATTACCAACCCAGTTCATCACGCTGGCAGCGGGCATACGCACGGTACCAAAGGCGTAACGGGCCGGAACATTGGCGGCACGCAGCAGGGCAACCAGCAGGCTGGCGGTATCGAAGGCGTTACCTTTCTGATAAGTCAGGGTGTATTCAGCGCCCTGCACCGAACCGTAGCTGGGAATATATTCAACGTTATTACGAACCCACTGATAGATAGCAACCGGATCGTTATTCAGCTCACCGGCTTTGGCAATAATGGCCGGACTGAGCGGTGCGTCGAGGGTGGCATCCAGATCGGCCTGAACCGGGCCGCCGGGATTGCCCAGCATGTCCGGGGTGATGACGTTACTGGCCAGTTGTACGCCCTGCTCAAATAACGGCAGGTCGTAACGCTGACTCAGCAGTTTGGCATCCTGTGCCGGTTCCGGTGTCAGTTTCGGATCTGGTGTACCCCACGGCAGTTGTTCCGGATCGAACGGATCACGCGGGTTACCGATACTGAAACTGTTCAGCAGGTCGTTCAGGGCGTTGAGCTGTTGCTCCTGATCATCCAGCGATTGCTCTTGTGTGGCTGCCGTCAGTTGTTCCTGCAGTTGTTGGTAGCGGGCCAGAATCTGCGCCTGCAGCTGCTGCTGTCGCTCCAGCACAACGGCCGGCAGGCCATGCTCCTGCAGACGGGCGGCTTCCTGCGCGAGGGAATTTTCGGTGTCCTGGCGCAGCTCATTCAGACGCTGCTGAAACCGCTGGCTGGGATTATCCGGCAAGGCATCCTCACCAAAGCCAACAAAGCTCAGCGCACGGCTGACAAAGCCCTGCTCAGCATTCTGTTTGTTCAGCACCTGTTGCCGCTGCTGGCTGATATGATCGCGCAGATTGGCCAGCACCTGATCAAGCTGCTGATTGTCCTGCAGCCAGCGTTGCTGTTCTTCCAGCTGCTGCTGTTGGTCAATTTCCACCGCAACCGCCCAGGACGGCCAGATCACCGCATTCAGAAAAACAACCAGCACCGTGCGCGCGATCAGGCGCAGCGGGCGGGATGAGCGTGGAGCGCTGTCCAGCAGCAGCTCCTGTTGCAGCAAAGGCATAGAAGGGGTTCCTGAAGTCATAACTGAATTCCGTTTCATGATCATTGCGCCAGCTTCTCGCCGACAAACTGAATATGACGCTGTACCTGCTGACGGGCGCTGGCGACATCGTCTTCATGGCCAACCAGCAACAGGTCGGCGGCCAGCAGCAACAGCGTCTGCGCCTGATACCAGTGCTCTTTATTGATGGCTTCGCGGGCCAGCTTGAACTTCAGCCAGGCATGGCGGTAGTTCAGGCGATACCAGTAGTCCCAGGCCAGGCTGTCGAGCAGTGCCTGGGTTGCCGCGAGTTCCGGGGTGGCGCTGGCGCCGAATGCAAAGCTGGCCTGCGCCTGTTGCAGTTGCTGATTGCCGTCGACGGTGGTGGTCAGCAGGCCGATGCTCTGCTCACCGTCGCGGTCGGCCAATTTGATGTACAGACGTGATGCCAGAGTCTGCTGCTCTGCCAGCGTCAGGGTTGCCAGCCAGTGTTCATCCTGCTGAGCAAAAATGCCGGGAATCAGCAGCTCAGCACCTTCCGGCAGCAGCAGTTCGCTGACTAAGCTGACGGCACCGCGGTTGTTCTGCCACTGTACGTTCAGCGGCAGTACGGCAGAGCCCAGGGCCGGCAGTTCCTCCGGCTGGATCTGTTGCAGTGCCTGCAGAATCAGTTCGGCATAGCTGCTGTCAGCCCCGGCCTGAGTGGCCTGCAGCAACAGGTCGAAACCAAAGAACAGGCTGCGTCCTTTGCCATAGTCGTAGCCGGTAATGGCGCGGCGCTTAACATCGAAAATGTCGTGCGCTTTATGCTCGCCTTTATCCAGCCAGTGCCAGTTATGCTGCTGGTCGTCTCCGGCCAGCGCGTATTCGGCAAGGGTTTCGGCGCCGGTCAGCCAGATACCCTGAACCTTATCGGCCAGCGGCAGCTGGGCATTCCAGGCGCTGCTCAGGTCAGAGTTGTGTACCTGTAATTCCCGCGCCCATGGATGACGGCCAATCACCGCCACACCCAGTGCCGATTCCAGCCACAGGTTACGTTTATCGAAACCACCGGCGACGATCAGGCCTTTACCGGCGAAGACCGCTTCGCGCAGCTCTTTCTGTACCTGCCAGTGCAGCTGCGGACGTTCGGCCAGCAACAGGTAGCTGCTGTAACCACCGAGACGGTGCTCGCGGGCAAAGTCATCGGCGCTGTGTACCAGCGTGTATTCCCAGCCAGCGTCCTGCAGCAGTTGTTCGATAAAGTCGTTCTGCTCATTCACATCCGGGCCGTTGAGCGGGCCGAACGGGTCGGCATTACGCAGATCGTCATCGCTGTGCCACGGATGCCAAGCCAGCAGGCTGACGTCTTCGTACAGTTCATTAAGTGTTAATGGGCGGTCGCAGCTGCAGTCGAAGGTCCAGGACTTCTCAACCTTACTCAGCCAGTTACGTTTAACCGACACTTCAACCCGGTACTCTTTGCCCAGTCCGGATGATGACTGCACCAGCACTTCGAACTGACCGCTGGCCTGAGCTTTCACACTGAGATCGGTGTTGGCCTTGCCGTGGCGATGGTTGATTTCGGTATCCAGCGCGCTGACGATCTCGGTATCCAACAGCTTGCCATCCGGGCCGTAGAGGCGGATTTCAATCTGCTGAGAGGTGTTCAGTTCGGCGCCGAAGTCGAAGCCAACGCGGATGTCCTCAAGAGCAGAACACTGACGCGGAGCATCGGTCAGCACCAGCACGCGGCCAGGGCCTTCACTGCTGAGGGCCGTGGATACTTCAGGCGCCTGCACTTCAAAGCTGTCACTGGCCAGAACCTGCCAGGTGCCGTTGATGTTGGCTTCCAGTACACAGGCATAACCACCGTAAGCTTGTCCTGCGGCGCTGAAGTCGGTGTGCCAGGTAAATTCATCATTGCGGCCGATATCGGCGCTGATTTCGGTGCGCTGCAGCAGGGTTTCGCTGTCCGCCTGAATCAGGCTGTAAGCCAGCTGAGTCCCCAAAGCCGCTTCCGGCGCCCGGTTGCGTACCGTGAAATCACAGCGGGTGCTGCCGGTATGATAGATACGGCTGTCTGCGGCCTGAACACTGCCCAGCAGTTCCTGCAGTGCCAGAGACTGCACGCGGAATCCGGCCTGCGAACGGCTGAGTTCCTGACCGCTGGTGGCATCCAGTGTTTTCCACACAGCCTGATACTGTCCCTGACTAGCGTCGTTCAGGGCCAGCAGGAAGCTGAAGTCTTCCATTGACGACGGTGCGAGGCTGCCCAGATCACGGCTCTGGCGGAAAACTTCTGTGCCATCCGGCGCATACACCAGCAGTTCGTTGCGGGTGGTCGTCAGCGGCGCATTGCTGGAAGTATTCTGCAGACGGGCACTGAGGTTAACGCTGTCCCAGCGGCCGTAAACCGGTTTGTCGGTATACAGGCTGGTGGCCAGACTCAGCGCGCCGCCACTGTTAGTCACAACGCTGAAGGGGGCTTCGGCCACTGCGGTTACACGGCCATCGGCGCGCAGCAGTTCGGCCCGCACGCGGTAGTTACCGGCAATCAGATTGCCGATGCTGAAGTCATAACCATTGATGGTTTTAGCTTCCAGGCTGGTGAAACTCAGGGTCTGTTCGTTCAACTGGCTGACCAGTACGCCCTGTTCATCGACGATCTGCAGGCGGAAGCCGCTGCTGGTATCGCCTTCGTCCTGATTGCGGACCTGACTGCTGATAATGACCTGTTCCTGCGGCCGGTACTGAATGCGGTCGGTATTGGTCGACAGCGCTAGAACGGTTTCAGAAACCTGCACCGCGCGTGAGCCAAGGCCATCACGGATCAGGTTGCCGTTCATATCGCGGTAGGTCATTTCCAGTTCGTGGATCACCAGACGTGTTTCGCCGGGTTGCAGGTTGTGCAGCTTCAGGTCGAAACGGATATCGGCAATCTGGCCGACATCAAAGGTCGGGTAGCGCCACTCCACTTCCGACACCGGAGTTCTGAGGCGAACGTCGGCCGGGGTTTCACTGAAGGTGCTCTGTTCGATATCAATATCAGTGGCGGCAATGCGGTCGATAACCCGCACATCACTGATCATTGGCTGAATAACCCGGATCACCAGCGACAGCGGCAGCGCACTGGCAGCCTTCTGGTCGGTGGCGGTAAAGGTCAGCAGTTTGTCACCGAGGTCGGCCATGGACGGAGTCCAGCTGAAACGCACCGCGCTCGGGTTGCCCTGAGTCAGGCTGCTGACGGTGGCACCGGCAGGCAGGCCAAGGTTGTTGACGAACACTTCGTCGTTGAGGTCGCTGTCGCTCGCCTGAATATCCAGGGTCAGCGTCTGGCCAACTATGGCATTGATAATATCGCCGGTTGCCGGTGATGGTGGCTGATCAAATACCGGTGGCTGGTTATCGACGAAGTCGCGCAGGTTGATAATAAAATCGACCACCACGGCGCTGCGCGGCTGATCAAACTCATCCAGATCTTCGATGGTGACCGACAGGGCATAGAGTCCGAGAGGTTCGTTCTGGCTGCCGGCACTCCAGTCGACATAACCGGTGCTGGTATCCAGCGTTAAGCCGGTGGGATTGCGTGAGATACCTGACTGGCCAAGTGGCGTCAGGCTCCAGCGCAGATGGTCATTGTCTTTATCAACGGCAGGGACAGAGAAACTGCAGTCACCACGGGCGCAGCTGACAATCGGTGGCAGGCTGCTGACCGGAGAGCGGTTGCCGCTGCTCAGATCAACATTGGTATGCACCCGGTAATTACTGTTGGCAGAGTTTCGCAGCGAGCCGATGCGGCAACAGACCGATAATGATGCCACCCAGGGCTCACCATTACTGCGCACCTGTGACGGATATTCGTGGCGCACGGTGCCGGACTCCAGTCCGGCCTGACGGGCCTGACCGATAACCCAGTCTTCCTGAGTGTTAAGGGCGATGACCTCAAACTCATAGTTAGCGGATTTGCCATCACCGAAGCTGATACCTGCCGGACGGAAGACACTGCCCAGCTGCAGGTTGCCGAAATAGCTGCGGCGGAAGGCCACCACAATACGGAAGTCGACGGTTGTTTCACTGATCTCGGGACGAGGCTCCCAGCTGATATGACCATAGCGGGCATGGGAAGCCTGACTGGCAGGACTCAGCAGCACGGCGCACAGGCTCAGCAGAGCCAGGCACCAGATTTTAAAATGGGCCGGAAAAATCATTCGCCATCAACTCCTTTGATCAGAATGCGTACCTGTGAGCGGCGCTCGGCGCCCGGAATCAGTTGTTGCGGGGTGAGGTCCTGCTCCACCTGCAGGCGTACCGTTGGCGGCACGAACAGCTGTGCGGCCTCAGGGGTTCCCTGAGTGGCAGCCGTGTCGAGGGTCAGGGTCAGCGGGTAATTACCACTGCGGCTGATCTGTTGCTGCAGGTTTTCCAGCGTCAGCTGCAGATTGGTCTGCTCCGGCGTGATTTGCAGATTCTGACGACCACTGCTCAGGATCTGGTTGTCCGGGTCGGCCAGAGTCCAGCTGAGGCTGGCGTCGACCGGCACGTTGGAAGCATTACGCAGTAATGCCCCCAGCGTCAGATCGGCGTTGCTGTCGAGCAGGGCAAAGGCCGGAGTAATTTCTGCGGTCAGAGATGGCAGCGCCTGTGTCGGCTCGATCAGCAGAGGCGCTGCCGCTTCAGCCAGCACCTGGCTGGTGTCGGCGTCCAGAGCCTGAATGGTCACCCGGTATTGCCCGGGAGCCTGACGGCCGCTGTTCCAGCCCATGGCCAGCTCAACATGGCGGCTTTCATTCGGTGCCAGCACCTCTGTAGCGTCACTCAGATGCTGTTTGTAGTGTTCCCAGGCTTCGGCATTATCGATATCCGGTAACGCTGGCAGATCGGCCCCCGGGAAACGGTCAAGAATCTGGTTGTTGTTGTCGGTGATCAGCACATACAGCAGCAGGCGGCGCTCACGTACCGTGAGGTTGGTCAGCGTGGTGCTCAGTGCAACCCGCTGATAGGCGCCGTAGGCTGGCTGGCCGGTGGTGACCTGGCTGACCTGAATGCCACCGGCGTTGGCTGGCATCAGGGCGATATCCATGGTCAGGGCGCGTGGCTGGCTGAGGCTGACCGGTGCGGAACCAAAGACGTAACCGGTGGCGTTGGCTCCTATCACAAACTCCAGGCTGGTAATGCCATCGAGCTGATAGAAGCCGTTACTGTCGGAGGTCGTGCTGCTGCCAAATACGCTGACCTGAGCACCTTCAATTGCGGCCCCGCTGTCGGCATCGGTAATGCGGCCGGTAATACGGGTTGTGCTCACCGGCTCGCTGGCGGTCAGCAGAATATCTCCCAGTGCGGCGCGGCCGGTGGCCGGTACGACGACACTGAGCAGCACGCTGTCATAACCCGGGCGCGACAGCATAATCTGCTGCTCACCTGCCAGCGGTGACGGGATGGTAAAGCGGCCATCGCTGCCGGACAGCACCGCCGAGGCATTACTCAGCTGCTCGGCCTGTACATCGGCCAGCGGTTGTCCGGTCGTGGCATCCAGCACCCGGCCAGACAGTTGCAGCGGCACGGTGGGTTCTGAATCCGGCTGCAGCTGCACAGAAAACTCTGCTGCGCTGCCGGCCACCAGATTGGCACTGGCGCTGACGCCATGGTAACCGCTGGCGCTGATCATCAGGCTGGCACTGCCTGCACCCGAGCTGAGCTGATAGGAACCATCGACCGCGGTCAGGGTATCGGTGGTGGTGCCAGCCAGAGTGACCTGCACCAGAGCCTGAGCGACCGGCAGACCGGTATTGGCATCGCTGACCACACCACGCACCAGACTGGTGGTCGGCGCCAGATTCAGGCGGATATCACCCAGATCAATCAGCTGCCCGGCTTTAACGTTCAGCGTCTGTGAGGCGGTCAGATAACCATCGGCTTCGTAGGTCAGGCGGTAGCTGCCTTCTTCCAGACCGTTAAGAACAAAGCTGCCTTGCGCATCGGATAACAGATCGGTAGCACTGAGCGGCGAGGTGGTAATACGTACATTAGCCAGCGGCTGTGCGCTGCCGGCATCGACCGTACGACCGCGAACCGTGGCCTTATCCGGTGCGGTTGGCAGGCTGATATTGGCACTCAGATACAGCGCCTGTACGGCCAATGCGGTGGTAAAGGCATCATCCTGCCAGGAGCCATTGCCCTGCTGCTGCAGTTTCAGCCAGCTGAGGGTGTTGGCATAGCGGGTAACATCGGTGGTCAGAGGGACAACCGCGAGCAGGAACAGCGCCGCCTGCCAGTCACTCTGCCAGCTGCCGTTGGCGGCGCTCAGGCTGTACAGATATTCCTGACCTTTATTCAGAGATTCACCGACGTTGTACACATAGAGATAAGGGGTAACAGCGCGCAGAGTCAGGGCGGTGATATAAGCGGAGGAGGCGGTGTCGCTATCGAGGGCAAAGCTGCCGTCACTGCGCTGCTGGGAGAGCAGGAAACCGATGGCTGCCGAGGTTGCCGGTGAGGCCCGGTTACCGGCATTGGCCAGTACCTGCAGAGCAAACAGGGTGTCGTAGACTGAGCTGTCAAAGCCGTTTTCGTCACCAAAGCCGCCATCACTGTTCTGCCGCAGTGCCAGTGTGGCCAGGTCGTCGGCGAACGGCTGGCTGAGGCGCAGGTTGGCGCTGATGCGCCGGCTCAGCAGCTCGGTCTCATGTGCATTGAGACCAGCCAGATAGGTTGCGAGTGTCTGGGTATTGAGATGATCCAGCTGCCCGGCACTGGCAAATGCCTGCAGAGCCTCGGTACTGGCCTGCCAGTCGGTGGCTGCCATGGTATTGCTGCGGAAGGATCCGTCCGCCTGCTGCTGGCTGCTGAGCCAGGCCAGTCCGCGGGTGATATCGTCAGACGTTGCGGAAGTGTGTGCGTGAAGCATGGCTGGCAGCAGTGCCAGCACAATATAGAAAACTCTGAACCAGACGTTCATCGGTTGCCCCTGAGTTGTTGAAGCAGGCCTGAAAACAGGCATGCATCGTCCCTGAAAAGTCGGCGAGGCTACTGACCTGAAATGACAGGTTCAATCTTGTCTTACGATAATCATTCTTAAGTCTTAGGCCTGAATTGTCCTAATACAGCAATGATGACGAAACAGCGTCAGCCGGGCCTCTACTTGCCGCTCCCGGCACCTTGTTGTAGGGTGCCGCCTTTCCCTTCATCTGCGGGTTTTCGTCCGTGAATAAATGGCATCTTGAACTGGCTGCTCACAGCATCCGCTCCGGCGGCGTGCTGGCCTATCCGACCGAGGCGGTTTGGGGCCTGGGTTGCGATCCGCGCAACGAGGCGGCCATCAGCCGTATTCTTGAACTTAAGAGTCGTCCGGCGCACAAAGGATTAGTGCTGGTGGCATCCTCATTGCAACAGCTGGATGAGTTGTTGTTACCGCTGAGTGACAGTGATCTGGCAACCGTTAATGCCACCTGGCCGGGCCCGGTAACCTGGGTGTTACCCTGCCGCCGTGAGGTATCACCATTATTACGTGGTCGCCATGAATCGCTGGCGGTACGTGTTACCGATCATCCGCTGGTACGTGCACTCTGTGATGAAGTTGGCCCGCTGGTCTCGACCTCGGCCAATCCGGCGGGGCGCGAACCGGCACGTTCAGCATTGCGGGTGCGGCAATATTTTACCGACCGTTTGGATTATGTTTTGCCGGGAGCACTGGGTGGCCGTGCTCAGCCGTCGGAAATTCGCACGCTGACAGGTCAGCGTTTGCGTTAACAGGCCCTGAAGGCCTCAGAGGAGAATATTTATGAGCCAGGCTCATTCGGGCTGCGATGTGGCAGCGGTTAAAGCGTTTCTGCTGGATCTGCAGGACCGCATTTGCAGTGCACTGGAAGCACAGGACGGTAAGGCGCAATTTCAGGAAGACTCCTGGGAGCGCCCGGCGGCTGAAGGTGATCTGGCATTAACCGGTGGTGGCCGTACCCGCGTGATCGCTGATGGTGCTGTGATTGAAAAAGGCGGCGTGAATTTTTCCCATGTGCGTGGCGCACGCTTACCGGCGTCGGCAACGGCTAATCGTCCGGAGCTGGCCGGACGCAGCTTTCAGGCGCTGGGTGTGTCGCTGGTGATTCATCCGCACAATCCTTATGTGCCGACTTCCCATGCCAACGTACGTTTATTTGTCGCCGAAAAAGAAGGCGAAGAGCCGGTGTGGTGGTTTGGTGGCGGTTTCGATTTAACGCCGTTTTATCCCTATGAAGAAGACGTGGTGCACTGGCATCAGACCGGCAAAGATCTGTGCGCACCTTTTGGTGAGGGTGTTTTTGCCAAATACAAAAAATGGTGCGACGACTATTTCTACCTTAAACACCGTGACGAAAGCCGTGGTGTCGGCGGTCTGTTTTTCGACGACCTGAACGAGTGGGACGGCGAACTGAATTTTGAAAAATCCTTCGCTTTTATGCAGGCGGTGGGTAACGGCTATATCGATGCCTATGTTCCCATCGTGGCGAAGCGCAAAGACACGCCTTATGGCGAGCGCGAGCGTAAATTCCAGTGCTACCGCCGTGGCCGTTATGTGGAATTTAATCTGGTGTTCGATCGCGGCACGATCTTTGGTCTGCAGACCGGTGGCCGTACCGAGTCGATTCTGATGTCGCTGCCGCCGGTGGTGCACTGGGATTACGACTGGCAGCCGGAACCGGGCTCTGCTGAAGCGAAACTTTATACTGATTTCCTGCCCCATAAAGAATGGGTGTGAGGCTGTAGTTATGACTGATCTTTATGCCGTTGTGGGCAATCCCATTGGCCACAGTAAGTCGCCGCAGATTCATTCTGCATTTGCCGCGCAGACCCATCAGGATCTGCTGTATACCGCGCAACTGGTACCGCTCGACAGCTTCGAGCTGGCACTGGATAAATTCTTTAAACACGGGGGCTGTGGTGTCAACGTGACCGTGCCGTTTAAAGAAAACGCCTGGCGTTACGCCGATGAATTTACCCCGCGGGCACAGCGCGCGCAGGCGGTGAATACCCTGAAAAAAATGTCCGATGGCAGCATTCTGGCCGATAACACCGATGGTGTGGGTCTGGTGCGCGATCTGACGGTGAATCATGGTGTGACATTAACCGGCAAACGTATTTTGTTGCTGGGGGCCGGCGGTGCGGTGCGTGGTGTGCTGCAGCCTATTCTGGAACAGCAGCCGGCGGAGCTGATTATTGCCAACCGTACGCTGAGTAAAGCGCAAACACTGGCTGCGGACTTTGCTGATTTAGGCAATATTAGAGCGGCAGCATTTGATGCACTGAATGGCAGCTTCGATGTCATCATTAACGGTACATCGGCCAGTCTGAGCGGCGATTTACCACCATTGTCTCCGGCGGTATTAACAGCAGAAACCGTTTGCTACGACATGATGTACAGCACGCAAACCACGGTGTTTAACCAGTGGGCGCTGGATCATGGCGTGGGCAAAGTGATTGATGGTTTAGGCATGCTGGTAGAACAAGCGGCTGAAGCCTTTGCTCTGTGGCGTGAAGTTCGTCCGGAAACCGCAACGGTGATTACAGTACTGCGTGGTGAGCGCCGTCAGCGCCGTTAATGCGCGCTGACGGCATTTCTGATCCGCCTGATTTTTTATGGAAACCTTTAATGACCACCACCTCAAGCAGCAAGAAGAATCATAATTTTTTCAGTAATCTGCTGTTCAATATCGTTATCCCGACACTGATTCTCACCAAAGCCAGTGGTGACGATATGCTTGGTCCGACACTGGGAGTTATCGTGGCGCTGGCCTTCCCGCTGGTCTTTGGTCTGTGGGATCTGAAAACCGCCGGCAAAGTAAACGCCTTTTCGATACTGGGTATCGTCAGTGTATTACTGACCGGTGGTATCAGTTTGCTGCAGTTGCCGCCGGAATATCTTGCGGTGAAAGAAGCATTAATTCCGGGTCTGATTGGCATCGCAGTATTGCTGACCCTGAATACCCGTTACTCGTTATTGCGCATGATTATTCTGAATGACGAAGTGATCGACACAGAAAAACTGCAGCAGGCAATTGCCGAACACGGTGAGGAAGAGAATTTTCAGCGTCACCTGACGATGGCTAATAAAATTATCGCCGCCTCATTTTTTCTGTCATCAGCGCTTAACTATGGCCTGGCGCGCTATATGGTAACCGCCATGCCAGGCTCCGAAGAATATAATGAACAGCTGGGTGCGATGACGGCGATGAGCTATCCGGTGATTGTGCTGCCGAGCATGATTGTTCTGGCCCTGGCGATCTGGTATTTATTCCGCAATATTCACAAAGCAACCGGTCGCGGGCTGGAAGATTTTATGCGGCAGTAAGCTTGGCGCAGAGACATAAGAGATATAAAAAAACCGCGCCGGAGCGCGGTTTTTTTATCCATGCAGCCGTTACAGTGCAGCACTGCTGAAATTCAGCTGATACACACTGGTTGTTCCACTCACCTCATTACCCACAGCAATAAAATGCTTACCGGCACGGCTGAAGTAGTCGATAGACTCAGGGCCTAAATCGCCGGCGGCGCTGTTGTAGGTATCGTTATCGCATTCGCCATCAGCATTCACTTGGGTGCATACCGCAGCGGTAAAATCGCGGTTATTCAGATAGCTCTGGAATACCGGTGCCTGCGGGTTGCTGATGTCGTACACCATGATGCCGCCCTGACGCTCGAGGCCAACGAACGCAAAAATACGGCCGTTAATGCTGGCAACTTCAATGGCTTCCGGCTCGGTGCCTTTATCATCGCTGCGGTTGTCGGCGGTTTCTGCGGTTAAATTCACTTCGTTGTCGGCATTAAAATTATCCGGCTCAACGGCAAATACACGCTTGGCAATATCGTCGCCACTGTCATATACCAGTTCCGCATTGCTGTTCCAGATGGAAAACGAGCGTGCGCCGTAAGCGTACAAAGTGTCGCCTGCGCCGATACTCTCACGGTCGTTAATCAATTTAAGACGCTTCAGCTGGTCGTTATCATCAAGCGCAGCTTTTAACGGATGGGCATCAGCGACGATATCAAACAGATCGCCACCGCGGGCTTCGTCGACATGAGAAATACAGTCGTCGCTTTCGTTGGCGTATTTCACAGCATCCGCGTCGACAGAACCAACAGAATAATCGTCGCCATCCCAGAGATGATTTGCTGCATCACAGTTCTGTTGCGTGGTGGAATAAATATATTCGCGTCCGTCGCCTTCGTTGGCGGAGACGATATAGGTTTCGTTATTCAGTTCAAAGCTGGCAATGGTGTCCGGCATATATAGACCGGCCAGCTGTTCGTAGCTGGCAAACTGACCTGCCACACCGTCTTTATTGGAAGGGTCCAGCTGATTTCCGGATGCTGTATTCCACGACTTTTCTCCCAGCGCTTTAATGCTGGCTACGCGGGCGTTGGCCACATCGATAATGGCCATGGCGTTATTTTCCTGCAGCGCAACCCAGGCTTTGCTGCCGTCGCTGCTCAGGGCCAGATATTCCGGTTCCAGATCCTGTGCCACGCTGGTACCGGCCGGGCCGGAAATACGCACGCCGGCGGGTAATTCAGCAGCCCGGCTGCCACCGTTATTAAAATCGGTAAACAGCACTTGCTGTACCACGGCTTTATCGGCGCTGAAGCCTTTATTTAAATCGACAATGGTGACCGACCCTTGCGGATCATTTTTATAATCACCGCTTGGTTCGCCTTCGTTGGCGCTCAGAATATAACGGCCATCGGCTGACAGGGTGACCATATCCGGCAGGCTGCCGGCAGGGTAAGTTGCCAGCAGGCTCAGATCGTCAGAACGGTACAGAGCAATCAGGCCGGCATCCTGTTTTGCTTTGGCTTCAATGGCGACGGCAACCAAACCATTTTTGGCTGAGACGCTGTTGGCTGCACCAATTTCAATACCTGCGGCAGTGGCTGCAGAGGCCAGATTGATACTGCCTTTTTTCGTCGGTGCGCTGTTGGTTTGCGCCAGCGATAACACATCGATGGTCGCGTCTTTGGCGTTCACCACATAAAGCTGATCAGAACAGCTGTCATAGCTGACAATTTCTGCCGAGCTGGTGGCAAAGTCATTACCGGATTCATAGCTGTCGATCAGTATCAGTTGCAGAGTCCCGGTTGCGCTGGACGCAGCGGCTTTTTCTACGCTGGCGCATTGAATACCCAGCTCAGCCAGTGGGCTTTTATTACTGTTTTTATTGTCATCGCCACCACAGGCGGCCAGCAGAGCCGTGCTTACCGCAACAGCCAGAAACTTCGGGTTCATAGTATCTCCGCATAAAGTTAATTCATTTTATTGGCGCAGAGGATGGGACGGATTTATTACAGACATGTGACGATTTGATTAGAGAAATACATATCCGGGTAATCTGCTGCTGACAGGCCAGCGTAAAAAAATCAGGGCATTACAAGCCACAATCGTTCTGGCGTGGCTGGATCGTCTTAAAATGAGACGGTATATTCGCGGAAAAATCCGGGGACATTTTATGAAGCCACTTATACCAGTGTTCGCATGTCTGATATTGGCAGGCTGTGCCGATACTTATCCTGACATTACCAATAACAGCAGCGGTGTTCCTGACCCTGATCCCGCATCCAATGATACGTTTTTCAATGCGGATTATATGGACGATGGTGATACCGGAACCCTGGGGCCGGATGACCGGCAGGATTATTACCGCTTGGCCGGCAGTCGTTTTGAGTCCAGCTATAACGGTACGCTGACCATCAGCCTGACCAATATGAACGGTAATGCTGATCTGGAAGTATTTGACCATAACCTGAACCTGCTCAGTTGGTCGCGCACGGAAGGAACAGCTGATGAAGTGGTGACTCTCTGGTATGACGCCAGTCGTAATACCGATCCTGACAGCCGTGGTCTGCACATGGTTAAGGTCAGCTCGGTGGATGGTAATAATATGAATTACACCCTGCGTATCAGTTTTAATTAAGGAGTCGTCATGATCAGAATTTCTCTGGCAGTGGCGGCTCTGACCGCAACCTGTGCTGTTACGGCGCAAACGCAATACGGTGATTATCGCGATTTATCCTACACCTCTTATACTCTGCGTCAGACCGCATGGTCGCCGGATCAGTACGTGGGGGATCTGAAAGATCTGGTGGAATTCGGTGATGCATTAGCCCATGTGGTGGAATTCCGCTCGCCGCGTAACAACGCATTCAGCTTTGATCTGGCAGCCGCTGTACGCACCAATGCCGATGGTGAAACCGAGCTGGAATCTTTTGTCGGTGCGGTAGAAGCCGGCGGTGTATTTTTCCGTCTGGAAAACAGCAGCGCTGAAGGTTATATCCACCCGCAAGACAGCGATACCCGGTTTAATGGCCAGTACATTATTGGTGAGCGTAAATTCGATGCCGAATATACCCAGTTAAATATCGGTACCGAGGTAGAAGGTAATATGGGCGCGCGCTGGGGGCTTGGTTATATCGAAGTCAGTCAACCGGCGCAAATCAGCCTGTATACCGCCCGTTCTGGCGGCGGCTATACCGACCGGGCCAACTATCCGGATGCATTGGTTGACCCGGAATACACCACCCGTCTGATTGGCCTGTGGTTTGATGTCGATAACCTGCAGGCAGCGATGCACGACCAAAGCGGCTTTGCCCTCAGCCTGTCTGAAAGTGGTGGCTGGCGTTACGGCCCGGGTCTGACTATGGATGTGACCGTTGGTCTTATGACCGGCCAAAGCAGTGCCAACCTTGAACGGGTTGTAAAAGATAATTACGGCCTGAATCTGGAATACGAAGAGCCGGTCGGCATGGGCTGGTCGATCAGTTATAAGCTGGAATACATCGTCGCTTACCGCATGCCGGGCAGTAATATCGGGATGTCGTTCGGCGTTGAAGGCCGTGCACTGCAACAGTTCTTCACCACCGAAGATCTTACCGGGGCCGCCAACAGCGTGGATTCCAATTACGAAGCGGTTGGCCAGTTTGGTATCGGTGATAACACCGTATTCCACTACGGCCCCTTTGTACGACTGGCGTGGGAGATTTAAGTATGGCAACTCTGAAGCCCGTTATTTTACCGTTACTGGCCCTGACACTGGCTGGATGTATTGGCGAAAATGCCTCATTTGAACAGATTAAAGCAACGGCAACTGAACCGGCTAATCACAGTCAGAGCAGTGCTAACCGTTTTATAACTCCGGCGAGTGAAAACGGTACCGCCAGCAGTGGCGTGCTCGGGACGCTGGAAGCGGGAGAAGAAGATTACTACTACGTAGACGTAGATTACTTTGACAGTGGTGATCATGAGTTCCGTTTAACCGGGCTGACCGACGATCTGGATATGACCGTGATTGACTGGGACGGGCTGGAATATAGCTCTTCAGGTTCCGGTACCGGTGACGAAGTTGTCACCTCGGTCAGTACCAACGGATTAGGATTTTTCAGCGATAACAAACGCATCGTTGTAAAAATCAGCGGCAAGACCACAACCTCAACCAGTCGCTTCCGTCTGGAAATGCGCACGACCGATTAGCACCTGAGCCCGAATCTGAGCTATAGCCCCGGTATAAAAAAACGCCGCTGTGGTTTCCCGCAGCGGCGTTTTTTTTCAGTGTTATTAAAAGCCAGAATCAGCCTTCAAACACACCGTTATGATAGATGTGCGCAACATCTTCCAGGTCGTTCAGCAGACCAGCGAAACGCTCGAACTGAGCGATGTCATCGCCGGATACCGGATGCTCGGTCTGTGGCAGATAAGTAATCTCTTCCACTTCGAAATCGATTTCCGGGTTCATCTCGGTCAGCGCGGTTTTCGCCTTGAAGTAATCGGTTGGCGGTACCAGCACGGTGATCATGCCGTCTTCGCAGTCGATATCCGACACATCCACATCGGCCATCATCAGGGCTTCCAGTGCGGCTTCTTCGTCGTCACCGGCAAACACAAACATCGCACGATGGTCGAACATGTGCGACACCGAACCCTGGCTGCCCAGCTTGGCTTTGCACTTGGAGAAGATGCCACGGATATCACCGAAGGTACGGTTGCCGTTATCGGTCAGGGCGCTGATCAGCACCATGCAGCCGCCGGGGCCGATGCCTTCGTACAACGCAGGCTGGAAGTCTTCACCGGCGCCGCCTTTGGCTTTGTCGATGGCCTTCTCGATCACGTGGCTTGGCACCTGATCTTTCTTGGCTTTATCGATCAGTCCGCGCAACGACAGGTTGGCAGACGGGTCGACACCACCGTTTTTGGCGCACATATAAATCTCGCGGCCATAACGGGAATACACTTTGGTTTTTGCTGCGGCCGTTTTGGCCATCGATTCTTTACGGTTCTGGTACGCGCGGCCCATAGGAATTGCTTCTTGTGGCTAATGAAAAAACGCACCGATTGTAACCGCTGGGCGCGATGCTGTCTTCTGTGGGGTGAGGGGCCAAGGGTCAGGCTTCGCGGGCTGAGTAGAACGCTGTAAGGGTGGGCGTCGGCGATGATGATCCTGCCGCTATACGCTCTGTTGTTTCAGACAGATTGCCAATGGAAGATTATGCGCATAATGTATGCGCATAATCTTTGTGTTTTTGGAGAGCGTATGCAGGTCATATTTGACACCTCAGCCCCGAAAAAGCCGGCCAACGTCAGCATCAACAGCGACCTGCTGGCCAAGGCGCGGGCCTGTAAAATCAACCTGTCGGCAACACTGGAACAGGCGCTGGCCGATAAGGTTGCTCAGGTTCAGCGTGAGCAGTGGCTTAAAGAAAACCAGCAGGCGATTAATGGTTACAACCAGCTGGTGGATGAGCAGGGTGTATTCAGCGACGGCCTGAGAAGTTTCTGATGCAGTTTCATGTGTACAGCAACGCCAATCCCGTCAGTAAAAGCCAGTACCCCTATCTGCTGGATGTGCAGAACAGCCTTCTGGCCGACCTTAAAACCCGGCTGGTGATTCCCCTAACCGCACAGGCCAATTGCCGTTCTGGCGTTATCAGCAAACTGTGCCCGGTGTTTAACATTAACGGTGAAACCTTCGTTGCCCTGACCCAGCAGATGGCCGGTATTGAGTCGCGCTTACTGGGGGAAGAGGTTGCCGATTTATCGGCTTACCGAACTGAGATTATTGCGGCGATCGATTTTGCGGTGGTGGGGATTTAGCGCGCAGAAAGTTGGAAAGCCTGATTGGGTCGGACTTTTGTTGCAGAGAAGCCGAAATAACTAAACCCAAGAGCAACTGACGTTGAGCTGGTCGGTGATGTTCTGAGGAAAGAGCGAAGTAGTAGACTTGAAACCAGAAGTTTCATGCTGTAATAAAAAAATGAGAGACACTGTAAAGTGCCTCCTATTTTTTATTGGATCTTTAAAGGGGACTAATTGCTCTTTCGGTTAGAGCTATTTATTAAGGATTTTTGGTTATTGATACTGAGACTCTTTGCACATTATATCTTTCGAGTGAAAGGGAAATTGCTGTAGCCGGGTTAAAAAGAGCAAGATTGATTCCGTCACTTACAGAGCTTTTGTATAAAACGCCACCGAAACCAATTTTCTTTATGAATTCACATAAATATTGACTAGGAATATAGTCCAAGGCTGCACTTCGAGGTAATACAGGCTTAGTAAGTTCATACCCTAGTCTCTCAAGGAAGGGGATGTCTGCTCTCATTTGGCTAATTTCTTCAGAATCAGGGAGCACAAATGGTGAAACAAGCTGTCTTGGGTTTCGTAAATCTACAACAGCGATAGTGGAGGGAATGGAGAATTTAGCTACACAGGCAAGCTCTCCTGTGTGAGGTCGTATTTCTGAAATAGATGTATCCGGGGTAGAGCCAAGGTATAAATAAGGAATCCCTGCGGGGTTCGCTCTTCCATGGCTAGCATGACGGTTAGGAGGAGCTCCCATTTCAGAAAGTTCAAACGGAAAATCGCCTGTAACTATTCTAGCTCTATACCATTCTTCGGGGAGTTGGCGCGCTTTTAGATGGTCAAGTAGTTCACGTAGTCGGTCGGTGTCTATAGCTTCTTCAAGGAAATATCGATTTTTGTAAAGTAACTCGTCTCGTAGTGTTTCCCAGCGAGCAAGAGATTTACTTAAATCACTCTCCAAGGGAGAAAACGTCTGCCTGACGATATTTCCATCATCAAGAATGTCACTCAATAATTCATTTGAGTGAGCATTATCTAAGTTTGGAAATAACATCCAGTCCTGCTTCATTAAATCTACAAGTTTTTTACCACTATTCGTTGGTTTGTAAATGCTTATGAGTAGCTCAAAGAAGTCACGTAGATTTATTGGGTGAATAAGCGTTGCATTATTCGTTTTACAATAAGAACAAGTTCCTAGTTCTGAACTCAAAGATTCAATTATGTCCTTTAAACCTAGATCGCCAAAACAAACTGGGCAGCAATATAAATCCATTTAAATATTACTCGAAAAATTTTGCCATTGTTTCGATATGGTGCTTCATAGAAAGTTTTTTCACTGTTCCCAAACCAGGAAAGTGCTGTTTACCATGCAGTGCACGAAACTCTTTTATAGCTTCAGTTTCATATATATTCGAATTGCCTGAATCAAGCTTTTCTATTAATTTCTTAAGAGCTTGAGCAAATTTTCCAGCAGGGTCTGTTGGTGTATCCTTAGAATCAGATACAAAATGATATATATACATGACATCATCTTTGTCAGGATCTATGAATGTCAGGTGAATTGCTACCGCATAAGCAGGTCCTCCGCCTTCGCTATAGTCGTCACCAACAATTAGGAAATCGCCGAAACCTTGCATTCCTTCTTCTGTATAAGTTACGTGTAGATCAGAAAATAATTCGACTGGTGGGTGATCTGCGTTGCGGCGTTTTTTAAATCCATCGCGTAACAGTATTCGTTCGCTCTTGTTAAAGTGACGTCTATATGGTTTTCCACAATTCCTTTCAAGGAAAATATGCGAGGTGGTAATTTCACAAGATTCGAGAGCGGTCACTAGAGACTTTGCTTCCGTAAAGCCTGCATGTATAAATACTGGTCTGTTGTTAGAGTGCTGGTTGTAGATTGATATTGCATCAGCAATTTCTGTTTCTTCGGTGAGGACGATACCCGCAAGTATCGACTCGTCATCTTCATACTTAGTCTTTAGAAAATCAGAAATTTCATTTCCATCTTGTGAATGGTCGCCATAAAGAGGATTTACAATAATTATGGCCTTGCCGTTGAACTCGGAAATGGCAGAAATAGCCCTCTCCAGACCTGCGAGTGAGTTTCTTACTGGCTCAATTATCGGAGTGAAACCTGATGAGGCAAGGAGCTTGGCTGTTTCTCGAATTGCGATTAGCTCAAACTGTTTTCCTCTAAAATAAGGGTAGTACATGTTTAATTCCATTTAAGTGCATCAATTATCGGAGTATCCATTATTTGGATAAGTCGATCATGTTCATTTGGACGTAATTTGGTTTCTAAAATAACGGGCTGAAGCGCTTTGGGATAGTTGCTTAGTATTGGGCTAAGCGTCCGCACGCTACGAGTTATTTTTAGGGTCTCAACAAGGCTATTATGCAACGATATAGGATCTAATCTTTCAAAAAGCTTTTCCATCGTATGTCGAACAAGAGTATTAGGGACCTCCGGAATAGGTACGTTTGCCTTTTCAAGTATGGTCCTTGCCTCATTGATTCTTAAAGATGCCAAAATAGTTCGCGGGCATATGTACTGGAAGTTATCTTCAGCAGTTCTTATTGTTTTGATTCTATCCCATCTTTCTAAACTGAGTATACCAACGCTGTCATCAACGCTATCTATTAAGTGATTTAAGTGATTTTCACCAGAAATGACGTAGGTTCTGGCGAATGCTTTTCGATAGTTTTCGAGCTGGGAGGGTAACCTAGCAAGGGAATCTCTTTCTGATTTTATCTCGTAAACGGTGCCTGTCCCGTTGAGAATTACCAAATCCGCCTTGCTTGGACCAATTCTAAACTCAGTAAGCATACTTGCAGTATTAAGAGAATGACGACCCAGCAAGACATTATTGGCAACGGCAGCCTTATATACATATTCACTTCTTTGGCCTGAAATACGAAGTGTTTTGAACGCATTTACAAATACGCTACCAATACACATGTCGATATTTGTAAAATGAAGAATACCAGACTGGTTTATGAGGCGAGGAAATAAGGGGGACCGACCTTTTTGAGCAATCTCAGTAATAAGGCGAGGAGAAAATAAGCGCGACAATGCAGACAACTGATTGGAATTAGGCCGCATTACTCCGCGCCTCCCTACTCATATGGAGTAAAATTAACAATGCTCAATTGTAGCAAGTTACTTTAAGAGAGTCAGTATTCTGAAGGTAATATTACATATCCCAAACTACACGGGCCTATCATACCCCTCCGCCAGATGCTTATCCTTCAGCCGCACATAATTGCCCTCACCATAAGTAAAAAAGCTGCGTTCTTTTTCGGTAATCGGCCGTGCCTGTTTCGCTGGGTTGCCAACGTATAAATAACCGCTTTCCAGACGTTTGCCCGGTGTCACCACGGCGCCGGCGGCGACGATCACTTCGTCTTCGACGATGGCGCCGTCCATGATCATGGATTTCATGCCGATTAATACGCGGTTGCCGATAGTGCAGCCGTGCAGCATGGCCTGATGGCCGATGGTGACATCGTCGCCGATAATCAGCGGGTAGCCGCCGGGGTTGTAGTCGGAGGCGTGGGTAATATGCAGTACGCTGCCATCCTGTACGCTGGTGCGCGCGCCGATACGGATATGGTGCATATCGCCGCGGATGACCGCTAACGGCCAGACCGAGCAGTCGTCGCCCATTTCCACATCGCCGATAATTACCGCACTGCGGTCCACGAATACGCGCTCGCCCAGTTTCGGGCTATGGCCCTGATAGCTTCTTACGTCTGACATTGTGTTCTGTTCCCGCGCTATGATCTTGAATTAAGGCCATTTGACCCAATTTATAAGGCATTGAGCAAGGGTTGCCCGTCAGGCACCTTCACCTACGCCCCTTTTCCGGAAGCGAAGCATCTATGACCACTTCTTCATCTACCAGTGAAATGGCTGCGGCAGCGGCGACCAATCCGCTGTCAGTAAACCATCGCCTGCCGCCGTTTTCGGCTATTAAACCAGAACATATCAAACCTGCTATCGAACAAAGGTTGAACCAGAACCGCGAGCGTATCCGCGAGTTGCTGGCCACGGTCAGTGAGCCAACCTGGGATAACTTTATTGCGCCGATGGAAGCCTGGGACGATGAACTGAGCCAGGCCTGGTCGCCGATTGGTCATTTAAACGGTGTGCTTAACAGCGATGAACTGCGCGATGCCTATAACGCCTGCCTGCCGCTGCTGAGCCAGTACAGTACCGAAATGGGGCAGAACAAAGCACTGTGCGATGCCTATAAAAAGCTGCGCGCCTCGGCGCAGTTCGACAGCCTGAGCACTGCACAGAAAACAGCGGTGGAACATGCACTGCGCGATTTCCATCTGGCCGGTGTCGATCTGCCGGACGATAAAAAAGCCCGCTATGGCGAAATCCGTCAGCGTTTGTCTGAGCTGACATCTAAGTTCGGCGAGAACGTGCTGGATGCCACCAATCACTGGAGCAAACTGATCAGCGATAAGACTGAGCTGGCCGGTCTGCCCGACAGCGCTCTCGACCTGCTGGCACAACAGGCTAAAGCGCATGAGCAGGAAGGTTATCGTTTAACGCTGGATTTCCCGTCCTATATGCCGGTGCTGACCTACGGTGAAAACCGCAGCCTGCGCGAAGAAATGTACACCGCCTATGTTACCCGCGCCTCCGATCAGGGCCCGGATGCCGGCAAGTTTGATAACAGCCAGCTGATGAATGAAATTCTGACCCTGCGTTACGAGCTGGCCAAATTGCTGGGTTTTGAGTCGTACGCCCATTATTCGGTCGAAACCAAAATGGCCGGCTCACCGGACGAAGTGCTGGAGTTTTTAAGCGATCTGGCGGCCAAAGCCAAACCCCAGGCCGAGCGTGAATTTGCCGAGCTGAAAGCCTTTGCCGCCGAGCAGGGCTGCGCTGATTTACAGCCGTGGGATGTGAGCTTTTACAGCGAGAAATTACGTCAGGCGCGTTATGCCATTTCGCAGGAAGATATCCGCCCGTACCTGCCGGTTGATACCGTGATTAACGGTATGTTTGAAGTGGTGTCGCGTCTGTATGGCCTGAGCTTTGAAGAGCAGAAAACCTTCGACAGCTATCATCCGGATGCACGCTTTTTCCATGTATTAAAAGACGGTGAGCAGATTGCCGCCTTCTATCTGGATTTATACGCACGGGCGAAAAAGCGCGGCGGCGCCTGGATGGACGATTGCCGTATCCGTCGCCGTAATGCCGATGGCAGCATCCAGCTGCCGGTGGCTTATCTGGTGTGTAACTTCACGCCGCCGGTTGGTGATAAACCGGCACTGCTGACCCACGACGAACTGACCACGCTGTTCCATGAATTTGGTCATGGCCTGCACCATATGCTGACGCAGATTGATGTGGCGGCGGTGAGCGGCATTAATGGCGTGGCCTGGGATGCCGTCGAACTGCCGAGTCAGTTCCTGGAAAACTGGTGTTACGAGCCGGAGGCGCTGGCCTTTATTTCCGGTCACTATGAAACAGGTGAGCCGCTGCCACAGGAGCTGCTGGACAAACTGCTCGCCGCCAAACATTTCCAGAGCGCGATGATGACCATGCGTCAGCAGGAATTTGCCCTGTTCGATTTCCGCCTGCACCACGAATTCCGTGAGCAGCCGGTGGATGTGCAGCAGCTGCTGAACGAAGTACGTGCTCAGGTAGCGGTGGTGCCGATTGCCGAATTTAACCGTTTCCAGCACAGCTTCAGCCATATTTTTGCCGGTGGTTATGCCGCCGGTTATTACTCCTATAAATGGGCCGAAGTACTGAGTGCCGATGCTTATTCGCGCTTTGAAGAAGAAGGCATTTTTAACCGTGCAACCGGCGAAAGTTTCCTGCAGGAAATTCTCAGTCAGGGCGGCTCGCGTGAAGCGGCGGTACTGTTTGAAAACTTCCGTGGCCGTAAGCCGTCGGTTGAGCCTTTGCTGCGCCACAGCGGTATTGTGGTGGAGGAGGTTGCCTGATGTCTGAGTACAAGCCCAAACGTCCGCGCCGCTTTATTGCCGGCGCTGTCTGCCCCAAGTGCAGCGAAATGGACAAGACCGTTATGTACAGCAACGATGACGGCGAAGAAGTGCGCGAGTGCATCAGCTGCGGTTTCAGCCAGACCACCACCGAGCAGGCGCAGGAAGATCAGCAGGCGCAGGAACTGGTGACACGGGTAACGCCCGATGGCAAACCGATTCTGGACGACGGCGAGCAACCGCTGAAAATTCTCGGCCTGTCACCCTCCGCTGTTAACACAAAGGCTGATTCTGGCGCTGACAAAAAGTGACCTTTTTATTGGTTGAGTCATCAGTAAAGAGCCAGTAGACTGACATTATTAACAGCACCCGCTGCCGGCTGTCTGACGCAAGGATGTGTCAGACGGCCGGATTCGTTTTATCTCCCCGCTTTTCTTATTATTCTCTGCTTTTCATCATTCGTTCAGATTCACGCTTTATGCTTGCCGGCCCTGCTTTTATGGCGGCAATGTTTCCGCACCGTCCGGATGCCGGGGCTGTTTTTGAGCATGGTGTCGTTTTCGGGCTTGGGCTTTCAGGACAGGCGTTTTAGACTGTCGCTCCTCAAGCTAATTAACGAGCAACTTATTAAGCAAGGAGCTGCTGTGAAACCGGGTAAAACCCTTCGTTCAATTTCTGCGTTGCTGCCAGTGATTTTGCTGGCTGGTTGTGCAACCTATGGTGCCGGAGTGACCGGAGCTATTCAGGATGTACAAAAAGGCGATTACGCCGCCTCCGAAGCCAAATTTCAGAAAGCCCTGAACCCAAGCGGTAATGACCGCCTGCTTTATCATATGGAGCTGGCGGTGGTTAAACATCTGGAAGGCGATTTTGCGGCCAGTAATGTACTGCTCGATAAAGCGGAGCGCATCGCCGAAGACCTGGAGACAACCAGCATTACCGGTTCCGTGGTGACGCTGATGTCAAACCCGCGTCAGGGCCCTTACGGTGGTGCCGATTTCGAGAAAGTCTTTATTAACTATTACAAGGCACTGAACTATTTTGGTCTGGCGCAGCTGGCGACCGACCGCAATGGTTATTACGACGCACTGGAGGGTGCGCGTATTGAGTCCCGCCGCCTGATTATCCGCCTTAACGATCTGAACTCGCGCAAAGGCACCTACGCCGAGCAGAACGATAAAGATCAGCAAACCTTCACCAAACTGCTGAAAATTTTTGAGAAGCTGCAGGGCAATCTGGTGGATATGGATAAACTGCAATACCGCGATGACGCCATGGCGCATTACCTCACTGGTATCAGTTTTGAAATGAACGGCGAGTACGATGATGCCCGCATCAGTTACCAGAAAGCCGCGAAAAGCTATGAAGATGGCTTCAGCAAGCAGTTCCGCCTGGACTCAGAAATGACCGCGCAGGCCTGGTTCGACACCATCCGCATGATGCAGAAGGCCGGAGGTTACAACACTGAATGGCGCGCACTGGCAAAGAAAAAACTGAGCAAAGCGCGTCAGGCCGAGCTGAAAAACTGGACAGCTGACAAGGCCCAGATCATCGTGCTGGAGCACAAGGGTCTGGCGCCACAGCGTAAAGAAATGAGTCTGGAGCTGTCGGTGAATCCGGCCCTGCAGGCGCTGGAAATCCGTCCGTATTTCTTTGGTAACGACAAAGCCCAGCTGGCCTGGTTCTATGTGCTGTACGCCGATAAAGATATTTTCGATGCCGTGGCGAACTACCTCGATGCCGCCGAAGTCGGATACTGGTTTAACAGCTTTACCAAGACAGTGCCTATTGGCCCGCTGTGGAATACCGCGCAGGATATGGGTCTGCTGAGTGCCATCGGCGATTCTATGCGCATTACCGTACCTTACTATTCACCGGTTAAAGCGCTGGGTGAGAGTACCCTGAGCGTTGATGGCGAGCGTAACCTGATGCTGAAATCCTCCAACCCGGCATTGATGGCGGTGCAGGAACAGATGGTTAACTCATCTACCGATATTCAGCTGGCGCTGGCGCGTTCATCATTGAAAGCCTTAACCGCACAGTCGGTTGCTTCAGCTGGTGGCAGTGGCTCGCTGGGCAGTATCCTGTCGATGGCCGGTAAACTGACGGCACAACTGACCGATGCTGCTGAAACCCGCAACTGGCTGTTGTTGCCAAGCGATATCCGCATTCGCCGGGTTGTTGTTGAGCCGGGTGAACATACACTGGCGCTGGACTCCACGCTGAACGCGGGCCAGCGTCAGAGCGCGCAGGAACAGGTGAATCTGAAAGCCGGAGACATCCATCTGTGGCGCGTACGTACATTGCCTCCTCTGGCCGGTGCGGCCAAAGAAAGCGAAGTAAAACAACTGATTAAAGTATCTGAATAACTCATATTCATTGTCTGATAAGGAAGGACACCATGCTGACAAATATCACCAAACTGACTGCCTGCACTCTGCTGGGTGCCTCTGTGCTGCTGTCTGCCGGTTGCTCAACCAAAGTAACCCGTCTGGCGGCTAACGAAGAAGTGGCACTGTCTGATCGCTGGAATGCCAAAGACTCCGAACTGGTGGCCAACGAAATGATCACCGACATGCTGTCATTCCCATGGGCGCGTGACTTCGAGATGGACAACAACCGTCGTCCGACCGTGATCATCTCGCGCATCAGCAACAAGTCGCACGAGCACATTGCCGTCGATACCTTCATCAACGACATCAAGCGTTCCATCATCCGTTCCGGCCGTGCCGGTTTCGTGGCCGGTGGCGATGAGCGTGATGCGGTACGTGATGAGCGTCGCGATCAGGAACTGAACGCCAAGAACGCCAAGGCTCAGGGCCAGGAAAAAGCCGCTGATTTCGCGCTGTCCGGCACCATCAACTCGCTGGTGGATCAGGTGGGCAAAGAACGTGTGACCTTCTATCAGGTAGACCTGAAACTGATCGACATGGAATCCAATATGGAAGTGTGGAACGGTCAGAAGAAGATCCAGAAACTGCAGCAGAAATCCTCTTTCGGATTCTAAGGACAGCCCGTGGCTAAGCGCTTACTGGTTGCGGCACTGGCACTGGGCACAGGCATCAGCCTGCTGTCCGGTTGTGTCGGCAACAGCACCAAACCGGCCAAAGACGCAGCCCGCAGCAGCAAAGCTCCGGCCTGGGTAACGCAGCCGCCGCAGATGCGCGGCATGGCCTACGGCATCGGTTCGATGGAAATCTACGGCAGTGCCACCGATGCGGTAAAACGCGCGGCGGAACTGGCGCGGATTGAGCTGGTATCGCAGCTTAAAGTGACCGTCAGCGGTGACTTCAGCAGCGAAACCGTCGAGCTGAGCGGCAGCAACCGCGACAGCGAAGTGCTGCGTACCGTGCGTAACTATGTGCGCAGTCAGGTGCCACCGGCCGAGCTGGACGAAGTGCAGATCAGCGAAACCCATACCGACGCCAAATATGCTTACGCCCTGGCCGAGCTGGATCGTAATGCCGCGGCTGCACGTCTGCGCCGCGATATGAACGATATCGAACAGGAACTGAGCGCCATCGGCGAACTGCAGCCAAGCGGTAACCGCCTGCAACAGCTGCAGCCGTTATTACCGGCACTGACCCTGTTCGCCAAGCGTGAGCGTCTGGGTGAGCGTCTGACGCTGATCAGCATGGAACGTAAGGCCCCGGCCTTAAGCCCTGAACTGAAAGCACTGCAGGACCGTATCTACGCTCAGATCGATCAGCTGCAGGTCAGCCTCGAGCTGCTCGATGACGGCGCCCAGACCATTGGTGGCGGCGTGCTCGAAGCGCTGACCTCTCAGGGACTGCGCATTCAGGACGGCAGCGACGCCGACCTGCGCTTCGATATCAGCGCCCAGCTGAGCGGCAAAGCCAAAGATGGCAGCCACTACGTGTTTGCCGACAGCCGCGTTACCATCCGCGATGGCGCCGGTCGTGTGCTGAGCTCGTTCAGCAAGCAGGCCAAAGGCGTGTCCGGGCTGGAAGACGTGGCCCGGCAGAAAGCCGCCCGTGAAGTTGCCAAGCTGATTGGTGATGAACTGGCGGTAGCGCTGGTGGATAAAATCCGCTGATGGATACGATTTGCTGATGGCTACAATTTGCTGATAGTGGCGATTGTTGCGCAATAAAAAAGAGCCTCATTTGAGGCTCTTTTTTTGTCTGGCGTTTGTTACCGCTTTGCGGCTTCGGCTCAGTTAAGCCAGCGGGTCAGCTGATAATCCTTGGAGAACTCCAGCATAAATTCCAGTTTCGGAATCAGCCCCAGCTGACGGACTTTTTCCAGAGCAATTTTATGATTGCTGGTCGCAGTTTTTGGAATCAGCTGCTCCAGTTCATCAAAAATCTGCGCAAAGCGTTTCATATTGTCGGCGCTGGCAATAAACCAGAAATCCGAAAGACCTTCGTTGGTTGTCGGAAAACCACGTTCATAGCGGAAAAATTTATCCGGATGGCTGAACGTTTTTTCTTCGGGAATCACCTTGCCTGAGGTCTCGCGGAAACCAACCCAGCGGCCTGCGTAGAACTTCTCCGGGTCCAGCCGGGAAAAATCGATATCGGCAAACAGTGACATATCAAAGCGACTGACCATGATAAAGTCATAGCTGACACCGTTTTCTTCTTCGTACTGGCCAACCAGATCGACAGCCCGTTTAAAGGTTGCCCAGCGGCTGTAGATATTATTTACGCGGTAGAGCTCGCGGGTCTTTCCGCGTAACTTCTTCTTAAAGTCTTTAAAGCGCTCGCCAAGCGTTGGCGTAAAAAAGACTTCACTGTTCTGGAAGAGCGCTTTGCGCGGCTGATAGATTTCTTTCAGCTGATCGGCAACATCCACACTCCAGCTATGCATAAAGACGTCACAATTATTGATGCCGAGTATGTGTTGCTTGTACAGATCACTCTCGGCTTCAAAGGTGACTTCCAGTCCACCGTGTTTAAAGTTCTTACCTGCGGCCAGTCCATGCAGGCAGAAAGCAACTTTAGGTTTATCAGACATTCTTGTCTTCCTGTTGATATAAGTAAGCACGCAGAGCGCTTATTTTACCGGCTTGCCATTGGATAACATCGGTGCCGATATAGCGCTGATCGTCGATCTGCAGTTCAAACTCGATCACGGATTTTTCGCCATCGACCAGAATGTTTTTCTCAATGAAATTGATCTTCTTCACTGAAGCAAAAAGCCCGGTCAGAAAATCGCGGATGGCCGCTTTTCCACTGAGATTGACGCCCGGGTCAATGAGAGTGGCATCGTCATCGAAGAAATTCATAACGGAGTCAAGATCCATCGCATGGAATGCATGGACATAAGCGCGTGATTTCTCTTCGACAACATGACGCGACAATGTGATGTCGTGTTCGAATACTTTAATCGAATGGGAATCGTAAAAATTATAGTAAACGCCGCCTGCCAGGGGTTTTGCCAGAACAGTCTGGCCAGCCAGAATCATTTCGTTGATGGTCGACGATACAAAATACTGACCATTAATCTGATTCTGTTTGCGGATAACGCTTTTGGCCGCTTCGATAAAATCCCGCGCATGGCGGAAGTAGAAAAAGCCGGCCATGGCATGACGGCTGATCGGCAATTTCTCTGAGGTCTGCCGTACTTCCGCGCGTTCGTTGAGAAGCGCGTAAGACCATTTAGGGTGAACGGATTCAAAGGTCAGCACGCCAGCGTCAGCTTTGCTTTCGCGGTAGAAAGCCAGAGCGGCACTGATATCTTCGCTCAGGTGATGGTCGGCCGAGGAAATGATCAGCTCGTCATCGGCATTCATCGTATCCAGAGCAAGCAGGCAGGTACAGAGTGCACCACCGGTATCGCCATTGATGTCGATGATGTCGTATTCGCCGGGTACAACAATTCTGATGATGGCATCAAGCGACAGTGCTTTCCGTTCGATTTTCGGCACCATGAAAATAAAACGGGCATCACTGCCAAGGCCGGCAAAAGGAGTCAGAGCATGTTCGAGCAGCGTCTTGCCTGCCACTTCGGTCAGAATTTTCGGGTAAATCCCGCCGGCAGAGGCTTCGTAAAGACCTGCGCCGCTCATTGGAATAATAATATTCATGCTGCGCCCTCGATTTCAGAGATCCGGTTTCTGATGTTGTCGTAGGTAACATCAAAAACAGAATCCACCTTCATTACGTGAGCCTGGCTTGCATAGGCGGCTTTCAGACCGTTTTCGTTATCTTCCACAATCAGACACTGCTGCGGATTTAATCCCAGCCGGGAGATAGCCAGGTTGTACATTTCCGGGTCCGGCTTGCCTTTGGAAACATCTTCGTTGGAAATGAAAAACTCAAGGTAAGGTTTCAGATGCGCCTGATCCATCATAACGGCAACGGAGTTGCGGATGGAGTTAGAGGCAACGGCTAACTTGTAACCTTGTTTGCTCAGGGATGACAGCGCATATTCATGGTGAAACATCGGCCGGCACAGGTTGTTGACCATTTCCATGGTGTACTGCTGTTTCAGCTCATTAATAAAATCATGTAATGACCGTGGCAGACCTTTCTCCCGTGACAAAATATTCAGCTTGTCGCGCGTGGGCAGGCCATCGTAGGTGATCTCATGTTCGGGACGGGTAATTTCATAACCGAACAGACGCAGTGCTTTATTCAGTGCTTCGTAATGCCAGTCTTTGGCATCAATCAGTACGCCGTCCATATCGAAGATGACGGCCTTAATAACCTTAGTCAAAACGGAAGTACCTCTCTGCCTGTTCCGGAATATCCGTACACAGAATTAAATGATCGCTCTCCAGCAGCTCGCCGGGGAGGTTGCGCAGTTCTGACCATTCGTCGTTAACATCGCGGCGGTGTAATTCCGGAGAAACGATGCAGACCTTTTTACCGGCAGACAGCCACTGTTGTAACTGACCGGCATCAATGTTCAGTCGCTGAAAACCATCGAGCCATACTCCCTGAGCCTGCTCCAGCAGAACGCCCGGGGTTTCGTATTCACTGGCGCGCAGAAATGTGGTCAGGCCGTTGCGCAGATATCCCAGCGTGTCAGGTAATGACATGTCGAACATAAAATAGTTTTCGATACCATGCTGCTGCAGACTCTCGGCCACGGCAGTCTGCAGACCATCGGCCTTAACGTTTAAGGCCAGGCACGGGCGCTGATCGTAACGCAGATATATTTCCAGCATCTCGTCGAACGTCAGTTCTGTACCGTTCGGCATATCGTGGCTGATCATCAGTTTCCCGGCGCAGTCACGGATATCTGTTTCTGTACCGTATCCCATGGAAAAAGAACGGTGGAACGCTGCGACGGTATTTTTTTCTGTGGCGTCGAGCCAGTAGCCCCGGTGAGAAATAATCTGCATGCGATTCTCTTATGATCAGAAGTTAATTGCCTGCTGGTAGACCGGCAGTGATTTGAACAGATCCAGATCACTCGGAATACCTAAGCCGTACATGCCATCAGCTTCGCGGCCAATGTTGTACACACCAATATTGGCGTTTTCTTCACGGTACATATAGGTGTAAACCGGAGCGACATAAAACTCGCCATTAGAGCGCTCATTATTGGCAATCATTTTGTCGGCCTTGGCGACGAAGTCTTTGCCATGGCGGTAGTTATAAATGCCAACGGTTGCTTCATCGGAGACGACAATTTTTTCGACCACTTCAGAAACCCGGCCGTTGTCTTCTACGCGGGCGTAAGACCATTTCGGGTCGTCGGCTTTCATCGTCATTATCAGGCCATCAAGCGCCTGATCATCCATGTAATTCAGATAATCGTTAATATCCACATCAACCCACTGGTCAGAATTGGCAATCATCAGCGGGTCGTCGTTGTTGATGTAATCCCGTGCTTCAAGAACCGTACAGGCGGCACCTTCGGTGATGCCATCAATACCAATAACAACAGCCCCCGGAGCCCAGCTGCACAGTTTGTTCTGCAGATCGTAGTCGGCCAGATGCTGGTTCTGACAGATAAAAATAAAACGGTGGTCGCAGGAGGGTTTGAGGTTGTTGATCACAACTTCAATCATGCGTTTACCCGACAGCGGAATCAGGGGTTTAGGATCGGTATAACCTTCTTTGGCGAAACGACTGCCACGCCCTGCCATTGGGATAACAATATTCAGCATCAGGCATTCTCTTCCAGATATTTATCGTTCAGTGCCCCCGGCAGTTTGACTACCGTGGTGATGGTGTCTTCCAGAGCTTCAAAGTCGGTGTACTCACCGGGCGCAATACGGATGATTGAGCCCGCTCCGTATTCCTGACCTTTCATCCGTGCCCGTCCGGAGACGATAACCGTGATTTCGGTGGCGATTTTGTGGCAATGGCTGGCTTCTTTATCACCAGCCTTAAAATGCTGTACGGCGACTTCAACATCCGTGGTTTTGTAGAGTGTTGGTTCGAAGCCGCCGACAAACCAGCCGCGTACCATATCTTCCAGTTTAAAGCTGTCCATAAAACTCCCCGTTGTTGCGGATTAGCGCTGCGCCAGCGCTGTTTTCGCCCGTGCCGCGGCGGCACGTACCTGATCCGGTGCGGTGCCACCAATATGGTTACGCGCCGCGACCGAGCCTTCCAGTGTCAGTACATCAAAGACGTCAGCGGTGATTTCAGTGGAAAACTGCTGCAGTTCTTCCAGTGTCATTTCGCTCAGGTCTTTGCCGGTTTTCACGCCGTAGCCAACCGCTTTACCGACGATTTCGTGGGCGTCACGGAACGGGATACCTTTGCGCACAACATAATCGGCGAGGTCGGTGGCGGTGGAGAAACCACGCATTGCGGCTTCGCGCATATCGTCTTTACGGGCAATCAGGTTGGGCGCCATATCGGCGAAGGCACGCAGGCTGTCGCGCAGGGTGTCGACGGTGTCGAACAGCGGCTCTTTGTCTTCCTGATTGTCTTTGTTGTAGGCCAGCGGCTGCGATTTCATCAGCGTCAGCAGACCAACCAGATGGCCGTATACGCGGCCGGTTTTACCGCGCACCAGTTCCGGTACGTCCGGGTTTTTCTTCTGCGGCATGATGCTGGAGCCGGTGCAGAAGCGGTCCGGCAGATCGATAAAGCGGAACTGGGCAGAGGCCCACAGCACCAGCTCTTCGGAGAAGCGCGACATGTGCATCATGATCAGCGACGCGGCGGAGCAGAATTCGATAGCAAAGTCGCGGTCGGATACGGAATCCAGGCTGTTTTCGGTCGGCGCGTCAAAGCCCAGCAGTTCAGCGGTGTAATGACGGTCGATCGGGTAGGTGGTGCCGGCCAGTGCTGCAGCACCCAGCGGCAGCTGGTTCATACGCGCACGGCAGTCCTGCAGACGGGCGTAATCGCGCTCGAGCATGGCGTTCCAGGCCAGCAGGTGATGACCAAAAGTCACCGGCTGCGCAGTCTGCAGATGGGTGAAGCCCGGCATAATGGTGTCGGCTTCTTTTTCTGCCAGCTCCACCAGGCCCTGCTGCAGGCGGGTCAGTTCGGCGCTGATGACGTCGATTTCGTCACGCAGGTAGAGGCGGATATCGGTGGCTACCTGATCGTTACGGGAACGGCCGGTGTGCAGCTTCTTACCGGTGATGCCGATCTTTTTGGTCAGTGCCGCTTCGATGTTCATGTGCACGTCTTCCAGTGCCACCGACCATTCGAAGTCACCGCGCTCGATTTCGATACGCACTTCTTCCAGACCGCGGATGATGTCATCGCGTTCCTGTGCGGCCAGTACGCCGACTTTGCACAACATTTTGGCGTGGGCGACGGAGCCCTGAATGTCCTGACGGTACATGCGGCGGTCAAAGTCCACCGATGCGGTGTAGCGCGCAACAAAAGCGTCGGTCGGTTCGGAGAAGCGTCCGCCCCAGGATGCATTGGTGGATGATTGATCAGACATGAGTACCTCAAACTGGTGCATGAATCGGAAATGGCGCGGATTATAACCATTGCGGCAGCGCTCTGTCCCTGTTTTGCCGCCATTCAGCGTTTGCAGGCTTGCCCTGTTGCAGTACTGGCGACAGACTTAGGCTCCGCGCCAGTTCAGGAATCATCACTTTGTCAGCCAGCCATTCAACATCCTCTTCTGCCCGTGGACAGCAGGCGCTGCTGGAAGCCTTTTTCCTGCCTGACCTGTGCAACACCCGTGCGGTGATTATTCTGCTGGCGCTGAGCGAAGCGCTGGTGCTGGCGCTGACGCTGGTCGAGAGCGGTTTGCCGCAGTTTTCCTGGCAACGTTTTACCGTGGTGTCGTTCTTTGTGCAGTGGGTTTGTCTATTGTCGGTGGCGATACTGTGCCAGCTGCGGGTTTTGCTGGCGCGGTTAACGGCGATGTCGGCCTCGCTGGTGGCACTGCTGGTGATCGAGCTGGTAACGCTTGGGGTTAGTCTGATCGGCGAGTGGTTATGGCCCCTCGACCGTACCTACACCGACTGGCCCTGGGTACTGCGTAACCTGCTGATTGCCGGCGTCTTCGGCGCCATGGCGATGCGTTATTTCTATGTGCAGAGCCAGTGGCGGCTGAAAACCCAGGCCGAGCTGAAATCGCGGCTGGCGGCACTGCAGGCCAATATCCGCCCGCACTTCTTTTTTAACACCCTGAATACCGTGACTTCACTGATCAGCGTTGATCCGGATAAAGCCGAACACCTGTTGCTCGATCTGGCGCAGCTGTTCCGCGCGGTGCTGAATAACGATGATGCACAGATTCCGCTGGCACAGGAAATCGAACTGGGTCGCCGTTATCTGGGTATTGAGCAGGTACGGCTGGGCAATGAGCGCCTGCAGGTGAACTGGAAATTGCCGCAGCCGTTACCGGCGGCGCTGAAAGTACCGCAGTTACTGCTGCAGCCATTACTGGAAAACGCGGTTTACCATGGTATTCAGCCGAGTATCAGCGGCGGCTGGATTGAGGTTGAGCTGGCACAGGAAGGCCAGGCGGAAGATAACGGCGCCTGGTGGCTGACCATCCGCAACAGCAAACCTGAGGGCAGTGGTGAAGCGGGTAACCGTCTGGCGCATAATAATATCCGCGCGCGGCTGGCCGCACTGGATGAACAGGCGCGGCTGGAAGTTGACGATCTGGGCGGGGAATATATTGCCCGTCTGCGTTTGCCGCAGGCTGCGGCGGATGGTGTAACAACCGTTAAGGGAAGTGTATGACCTATCGTGTTCTGCTGGTGGATGATGAGCCTCTGGCGCGGGAGCGTATGAAACGCTTGTTGCTGGAACACCACGATTTTGTCTGTGCCGGAGAAGCCGGGAACGGCGATGAAACGCTGGCATGGCTGCGTATGCATCGGGCCGATCTGGTGCTGCTCGATATTCAGATGCCCGGCCGCAACGGCCTGGATACCGCCGCCGCGATACAGGAATTGCCGCAACCACCGCTGGTGGTGTTCTGCACCGCTTATGACGAACACGCGCTGCAGGCCTTCGCCGTGAAAGCCATCGACTATCTGCTGAAACCGGTGCGCAAAGAAGACTTATGCCGCGCGCTGCAGCGCGCCAGTGAATGGCTGGCACAGAGTGGCGCGCAGGCGGATAACGAAGCCACCGCGACCGCCGCCCGTCCCGCCGGCAGCCGCACCCATCTGAGCGCGCGTACGCACAATGGCCTGCAGCTGATTCCGCTGGAAGAGGTGTTTTATTTCTACGCCGATCAGAAATACGTCAACGTCCATCACGAAGGCGGCGAAACCCTGATCGACGATTCCCTGCGTCAGCTCGAAGACGAATTCCCCGGTCTGTTTGTGCGTGTACACCGCAGCGCACTGGTTGCGCTTAACCGTATCGAGCGTCTTGAAGCCCTGAACAGCGGCGGTCACAAGGTGTATTTACGCGGCCTGGCTGACGGCGTTCCGGTCAGTCGCCGGCATCTGCCGGATGTGCGGCGGGTGATGAAGGAGCTGTAACCAAGGCTCTGGTGTCGCTCCCGACCCAGATCATTACCCCCATTCATTCCCCGCTGGTATGATGCGGCATTACTTTCTGAATTCATTGTCAGGCCCGGCCTGACCCGCGTTAAGGAATGTCATGTCTGCCGTAACCACGCTCCGCATTGCTACCCGTAAAAGCCCGCTTGCCATGTGGCAGGCCGAACATATCAAGGCCCGTCTGGAAGCGCTGCATCCGGGGCTGGTGGTCGAGCTGGTGACCTTTACCACTCAGGGCGACAAAATCCTCGATGTGCCGCTGGCCAAAATCGGCGGCAAGGGCCTGTTCGTGAAAGAACTCGAAGTTGCGATGCTCGACGGCCGTGCCGATATCGCCGTGCACTCAATGAAAGACGTGCCGATGGAATTTCCCGAAGGTCTGGAGCTGGGCATTATCTGCGAGCGCGAAAACCCGCACGATGCCTTTGTCTCCAACACCTATAAAAGCATTGATGAGCTGCCGCAGGGCGCGGTGGTCGGTACGTCCAGCCTGCGCCGTCAGTGTCAGATTCAGCAGCAGCGTCCGGACCTTATTATCAAAAGCCTGCGCGGTAACGTGCAGACCCGTCTGAGCAAGCTTGATGCCGGTGAGTTCGATGCCATCATCCTCGCCGCCGCTGGTCTGCTGCGTATGGAAATGCACGACCGCATTGCCTCCTTTATTCCTGCCGAACAATCGCTGCCAGCCGGTGGCCAGGGTGCCCTGGGCATCGAATGGCGGGCCAATGACAGCGCCATCCATGAGCTGTTAAAACCTCTGCACGATGATAAAACCGCCGCCTGTGTGCTGGCCGAGCGTGCTCTTAACCGTCGCCTGCAGGGTGGCTGTCAGGTGCCGATTGCCGCTTACGCCGAGCTGGATGGCGAGTCGCTCAGCCTGCGCGGTCTGGTCGGCAGTGTGGATGGCAAAACCATGCTGCGTACGGCGCAGAGCGGACTGGCCGCAGACGCCGAAGCCATGGGTATTGCGGCGGCTGAAGACCTGTTAGCACAGGGTGCCGGTGCTATCCTGTCCGCCGTTTACGGCCATGACGTGAAGTAATGACCGTGGCTGTCGCTGTCCCCATCGTTGTTACCCGCCCGGACGGCCAGGCGGGTGGGCTGATCGCTGAGCTGAGTGCCCGCGGTTTTCCGGTACGCCATCATCCGTTGATTGAAATTGTGCCGCTGGCCGACGATGAACAGGCGGTAGCCAGTGGTTTGCGCCAGCGTATTCTGGATATTGACCACTACACCGCGGTGATCGCCATCAGTATGAATGCCGCCGCTATTGGTCTGGATTGGCTCGACCGTTATTGGCCGCAGCCGCCACTGGGTATACATTGGTGTGCGGTTGGGCCAAGTACCGCCGAAGTACTGCAGCGGGAAGGTTTCAGTGTGCATTCACCCGTGACAACCTACGACAGCGAAGGTCTGCTGGAGCTGCCGGTGATGCAGAGCGATGTGATCGGTGGCCGTAAAGTGCTGCTCTGGCGTGGTGTCGGCGGGCGCGAAAAACTGGCGTCAGAGCTGACTGCCCGTGGTGCCGAAGTCGATTACGCCGAACTGTACGAGCGCCGTGAAATTGCCTGGAGCGCGCAGCAATGGGCCGACACGCTGGCCGGTGAGCCGGTGCTGCTGCTGAGCAGCAATCAGGCGCTGGATATTGTTGAGCAACAGGTGCCCGACTTGGCTCAGCGCGTCAGTGCCATTATGTTGCCCGGTGAACGCGTTGCAGCAGCAGCGCGCAGCCGCGGTTACCGCGAAGTGCTGGTGGCTGCCAGTGCCCGTGATGAGGATATGCTGGCTTGTCTGCAGCAGTGGCAACCGTCTGGCAGACAATAAAAAAACATTAACCATCGATACAGCAAAGGATTCCGACAGTGACCACAGAACAAAAGGGAACGGATAATCAGTCTGCCGCAGACGCCCCGGTTGCCAAGCCAGTAAAGGCCAAAGCCGCTAAGGAAAAGGCTCCTGCCAGCAGCGCGCAGCGCAGCAGTCCGCACCCTCTGTCATGGATCAATCTGGTTCTGATGCTGGGTCTGTTTGCCCTTGCGGCCTATGCCGGCTGGCTGAGCTGGGCGCAGCAGCAGAATACCGCCGCAGAGCTGGCGGTACTGCGTGACCGGGTGGATCAGGCGCAGAACAATGCAGCCGCACTGAGCGCCAAAGAAGCCGAATTGCTGGCGCAGGCCAAAGCGCTGAATGAACAGTCGGCACAGCTGCAGGAACAGGTGGCACACAATACCGACCGTCTGGGCAAGCTGCCGGGCGCTGAGCGCCAGGACTGGCTGCTGGCGGAAGCCGAATATCTGCTGCGTATGGCCAATCAGCGCTTACAGCTGGAGCGCGACTGGGATGGTGCGCTGAGCATGTTGCAGGCGGCCGATAACGTCCTGACCGAAACCCGTAATCCACGTCTTAATCCGGTACGTGCCACTCTGGCAAAAGAAATGCTGGCGCTGCGTACGGCACCGGCCATCGACCTGACCGGCGCCGTACTGCGGGTACAGGCACTGCAGGAACAGATTACCCAGCTGCCGTGGATTCCTGATCGTCTGATTGCCGAACAGCCTGCCACCGAGGCCGAAGTACCGGCGGCTGACGACGAAACCTGGTACTGGCAGCTGTGGAACAGCGTCAGTACATCGCTGCAGGGCATGATCCGTATCCGTGAACGCAGCGCGCCGGTAGCCGCGCCGCTGACGCCGGATCAGCAGTATTATCTGCAGCAGAATATGCACCTGATGCTGGAACAGGCACAGGTAGCGCTGCTGCGTCAGCAGGCTGATCTTTATCAGCACAGCCTTAAGCGTGTTGGCGGCTGGCTGCAGGACTACCTGATTGTTGATGATGAGCGTACCCGCGCGGCCAGCAATGCCCTGCAGGAGTTACAGCAGTGGAACGTTGCCCCGGCACTGCCGGACATCAGCCGCTCGCTGCAGCAACTGCAGACTCTGGTTGAACAACAGCGCCGTGGCACAGTAGCGCCTAAGGCCGTGGGCGCGGAGGATGCGGCATGAGGGTATTGCTGCTGTTTCTGGTTCTTACAGTGGGGCTGGGGCTGATTACCGGAACACTGGTCAGACTGGATGCCGGCTACGTACTGCTGAGCTGGAATAACTACACGCTGGAAACCAGTCTGTGGGTCTTTATCGGTCTGGTGATGATCGCCATGCTGCTGATGTACATGCTGCTGCGTTTCAGTCTGTTGCTGCTGGGCAGCGACTGGCGTTTTAACGAATGGCGCCGTCAGCGCCGTAACCAGCGTGCCCGCCGTCAGACCACACGCGGCCTGCTGAGTCTGGCACAGGGCCAGTGGCGCCGTGCCGAGCGTCTGCTGACCCTGACCGCCGACGACTCCGATACACCGTTAATCAATTACCTGGCAGCGGCCCGGGCGGCTTACGAGCAGGGCAAAATGGAAGCCGCCGATGAATGGCTGAAAGCCGCCAGTCAGAGCACCAAAGGCGCCGAGCTGGCCGTCGGCCTGACCCAGGCCGAGTTGCTGAATTCGCGCGGCCAGAAAGAACAGGCGCTGGCGGTATTGCTGCGTTTGCGTCAGAAACACCCGAAACATGCCTATCTGCTGAAACTGCTGGTAAAAACCTACCTCGACCTGCAGGACTGGGTGGCATTACACGAGCTGCTGCCGCTGCTGCGCAAGGCCACCAAAATTCCGGCCGATAAGATCAAAGAGCTGGAAGAGAACGTTCACCTGCAATTACTGGAACGGGCGGTGCGTGGCCATGGTCAGCGCCCGGGTCAGGGAGTGGCGGAGCTGAAGCGCCTGTTTCACGATATTCCCCGTCAGCTGCGTTATTCACTGCCGATCACCCGTCGCTATATTGAACTGCTGATCGAGCAGAACGAAGAAGCGCTGGCCGAGCATGAACTGCGTAATGCACTGAAATACGTCTGGCACGATGAGCTGATCAGCCTGTACGGCACACTGAAAGGCGAAGACGCCAGCCGCCAGCTGTTGTTTGCTGAGCAGCAGTTACAGGAGCGGCCGAACGATCCACAACTGCTGCTGATTCTGGGTCGTCTGGCGCTGCGTCTCAACGATCTCGACAAGGCGCAGGAATACCTGCAAACCGGCCTGCGTATCAAAGGCCTGCCGGAGCTGCATGCGGAAATGGGTAAGGTGTTGCTGGCCGAAGGGAATGAATCCCGTGCCTGTGAGCACTTCCAGCTGGCGCTGCGTTAACGGGGCAGAACAGCTTTCTGCTGCAGGAACGTTTTTGTACAGGAACGTTTTTTTGTAGGAGTGACTTTCAGTCACGATAATGGCGATCGCGGCAAAATGCCGCTCCCACAGGTATTTGTGCAGGAACGGTTTTTTGTAGGAGTGACTTTCAGTCACGATCACAGCCATCGCGGTAAAATCCCGCTCCCACAACAGACCGTCGCACTTGCAGTCTCGCGGGCAGTGCCCGCCCTGCATGCGGCGCTGATTGTATAAGTGCCGTCATGCGGGGGGCATGACTCCGTTAGGAGCGGGCCATACCCGCGATCAACAGGAATATCGCCCGTTATTCCAGCGCCAGTTGTTTACCCGCGGCACGGCGTTCGGCCTGCCATTCACTCAGGCTTTGCGCGGCCTCGTTGCCCGGCAGGCGGGCCAGAATCTCAAAAAAATCCTCGTGCAGATTGCTCTGCAGAATCTCGTTACGCGGACGGCTGCGTACCACATACACGCTTTGTACGTTCTGATGGTCAAAGGCGCGCCATTCCTGTTCATCCTTGAGGCTGCTGTAGCGGTGGCCTTCCAGCGCTTTGATCAGCTTGCCGGTGTTCAGTGAGCCGGCACGTTCCGCGGCAGCCTTAAACTGATAGACGATGTTGTAGGCCGATGCCGCAGAGCTTGACGGATAAGCGCCGTATTTAGTCACGAAGGCTTCAACAAAGGCTTTGCCTTGCGGATAGTCGTAGCGGTAAGGCACCTGCCAGCACCAGGGCACAGCCCCGATAACGCCTTCCATAATGCCGGAACCGGCCGACTTGGCCATGCCCAGGGTCAGATTGGGCACGATAATGGTCATCTTGTCTTTCAGGCCCATCTGCTGAGCAGCATGCAGCGCCAGCGCCATATCATCACCAAACTGTACCAGCATCAGTACATCGGCACCGGAGTCGCGCGCGGCTTCCAGTGCGGTGCGCATATCACCATCACGCGGACGCGGATAAGTTACACGCACGCCGGGGTGAGCACTGGTATCGGTGGTTTTGGTGAAGGTGCGCAGTGACTCTTCGGTTGACCAGCCCCAGCTGTAATCGGCGGTCAGATAAAACAGCTTTTTGCCCTGCAGGCTGTCATTCAGATAAGACGCCAGTGCCTTGGCCGCCATGTGCGCATTATAGGTTTCGCGGAACATGTGTTTATGCCCTTCAGCACCGGTGGTTTCGTTGGCGTAGGTCAGGGTGCCGAAATAGAGCAGATCGTGTTTGGCAGCCTGTTTACCGGCAGCAATGGCCACCGCACTGGATGAACCGCCAAACAGCATGGATACATTCTGCGCGGCGAGAGCATCGACGTTTTCGACGGCTTTATCGGGTTTAGAGGCGGAGTTGGCGGTCAGCAGTTCAACCGGGCGGCCAAGGATACCGCTGCCGGCATTGAGTTCTTCTATGGCCAGTAAAGCGCCGCGCGCCTGAGCCAGGCCCTGCTCTTTATAGCGCCCGCTGGAGGGATAGTTGAGACCGAGTTTTACGCTGTCACCGGCGGGTGCGGCCTGAATGGCCTGTGGCATGGCAAATGGCAGTGCCAGCAGCAGGCAGATGGTGGTGCGGAAGAATGCAGCGGGCATAGGGCTCTCTCCTGAAAGTCAGCCCGCTATCATCCTCCCGCATGGCATAAATGACTTTTAACCATTGGTCGGATAGACGAACGTCTGCGACATGAACGGCCGCAATCTGTGCCTGCGGCCGTTCATGTATCAGGCTACCAGCTCATTTCGCCGGTCGCGACTTTAGCGCTGATCGTCAGGCCGTCATCTGCCGGAAGCTGAGGGTAGGCTTGCGTCATTGCTTTGATCAGTTCTGCTGAGGTGTGTGCTGTTGCCAGCTCTGCCTCAAAGCGCAGGATATAGTCACGGGTAAACTGAACGGCGGAGGCTCCCTCTGGTTCCTCGCCGTGAAAATGTCCGGGTACCACCCGTTCAGGCTGCAGGGCAAGCAATCCGTTCAGGGTTGAAAGCCATTGCGCACGGGCAGCCGGCGTCTGGCTGTCGGCCATCCATACGTGCAGACCACTGTGAATAGCCACGCCGCCGAGTGCGGTTTTCAACGATGGAATCCAGATAAAAGCGCTGGGGGTGTTCATTGCTTTTATCTCTATGCTTTCGCCTTCCAGCGTCAGCTGGTTACTGGTCATTACCTTTGGCACCGTCAGCGTTTGCGGTGCCGCATCGGCAAGTATCGGGCCCCAGTAGGCGAGCTTGGCATCTTTGGTTTTAACAATATGATCCACCACGTGCTGGCTGGCCACGACTCTGGCCTGGGGGTAAGCCGCCAGAACAGGCTCAAGACCAAAATAGAAATCAGGATCACCGCCGCTGATAAAAATGGTCGTCAGAACTTTGCCACTGGCTTTGATCAGTCCGGCCAGTTTCTGGCCATTATGCACATCAAACTGAGCATCGATCAGGATGGCTTCTTTTTCACCGCTTATCAGGGTCGAGGTGACCGGGAATACGGCCTGCTCGCCGGGATTGTAAACCTGAACGCTGAGTGCCCCCGCGTTTGTTATGTTGCTCAGCAGGGCGGTTGCCAGTGTCATAAAAGCTAAGAGTTTGTTCATGGTTGTTTCTCTGACTGGAAAGAGTGAATGGAGCCAGTCTATTGAATCAAATCAGTATCAAATACAGCATAATGGTGACTTCACTATTGCATAATCCGGACATATCTATGGATCGACTGACAGCGTTGCAGGTCTTTGTTGCGGTGGTTGAGCGGGGCAGCCTGAGTGCGGCTGCTGAACGGCTGGATATGTCCCGGGCCATGGTGTCGCGCTATCTGGCCGAGCTGGAAGAATGGATGGGAGCGCGGCTGTTGCACCGCACAACCCGACGCCAGAGTCTGACGGCAACGGGGGAAGAAGCTCTGCAGCGTGCGCGTGGCATGCTGGCTTTGGGTGAAGAGATGGCGCAGCTCGCTAACCATGAGGGCGAGGCGCCACGCGGACAATTACGGATCACCTGCAGCTATTCACTGGCGCATGCGGTGTTGATGGATGCCGTGCATGAGTATCTGGCTCGCTGGCCGGGAACCGCGATAGAGATTCTGCAGCTGGACCGCACCGTGAATCTGGTGGAAGAAGGGATTGATCTGGCGTTACGCATTACCAATGATCTGGACCCGAATCTGGTGGCGCGCAGGCTGGGTGTCTGCCGTTCTGTGGTGTGCGCCAGTCCGGCTTACCTGCAACAACAGGGGACTCCGCAACAGGTCGCGGATCTGTCCCGCCATAACTGTCTGACCTATACCTATTTTGGCAAAAGCCTGTGGCAGTTCCGGGGAGCGGAAGGGCCGGAATCGGTGGCGGTGAGTGGTAATCTGAGTGCCAACCAGTCAAATCTTCTGCTGCATAACACCCTGCTGGGCGGTGGTATCAGCCTGCAGCCTGTGTGGTCTGTGGCTGATTATCTTGAGCGTGGTGAGCTGGTGGCATTGCTCAGCGATTACGAGCCGGTACAGCTCGGCATTTACGCTGTGTATGCCACCCGTAAGCAGATGTCGCCGCTGCTGCGCAGCTTTCTCGATTTTCTGGTGACCAGGCTGAATGATGAACGCTGGTCTGACCAGAAAGCCGGTTAACTGCGCCTGACGAGGCAGGAATCAGGCGACGTCTTTATGCCAATGTACATCCATCTGCGGGAACGGAATCTCAATGCCTTCGGCATCAAAGCGCAGCTTGATGCTTTCGGTCAGCTGGAAGCGTACATCCCAGTAATCTTCGGCTTTTACCCATGGGCGCACGATAAAGTTCACCGAGGAATCGGCCAGTTCGGACACGGCAATTTTATAGGCCGGATCTTTCAGCACTTTGTCGTGGTCTTTTACCAGTTCTTCCAGAATGCTCTTCGCTTTCAGCAGGTCGGAGCCGTAGCTGATGCCGATCACCATATCGATACGGCGCGTCGCTTCTTCGGAGTAGTTGATCATGGTGTTGCCGAACACATTGCCATTTGGCACGGTGACGACTTTGTTGTCCGGGGTTTTCAGACGGGTGCTGAAAATGGTGATCTTATCCACCGAGCCGGCCACGCCACCGACTTCAACATAATCACCCAGCTTGAACGGCCGGAACACAATCAGCATTACGCCGGCAGCAAAGTGTGACAACGAATCCTTCAGCGCCAGGCCAACGGCCAGACCGGCGGCACCGAGCAGGGCAACCAGTGAGGTGGTGTCGAGCCCGAGTTGTGACAGGGCAAAAACAATAACCAGCAGCACCAGCGTGCTGTTCATCACCGTGGCCAGAAAGCTGATCAGAATCGGATCGAGGCGGGCGCGCTCAAGCGCTTTGGTGGTGGTACGGGTAACAAAGCCCGCCAGCATGCGGCCGATAATAAAAATCAGCAGCGCCAGTACTATCTGTGTACCCCAGGGCAGAATATAGGTTTCCCATAACTGCTGCGGATTAATGGTGAAGGTCCAGTTCATATAAGCTCCTGATTGGCAGGTAAGGGGATAGTTGATCGTTAGTCGCGTGGTGCATAGGCAAAGACATCGGAGTGCATATTGGCACGGGTCAGGCCCAGCGGTGCCAGCTGATCGAGGGTGCCGTACACCATATTAGGTGAGCCGCAGGCGAACATCTGTACCTGGCTCAGATCGGCAAAATCTTCGTGAATCACCTGATAAATCCAGCCGGCGCGGCCATGCCAGCCTTCGCTCTGCTGTTCGATAATTGGGTGGTAATGAAAGTTCGCATGCTGTTGTGCCCACTGCAGGGGCAGGTTGGCCAGATAGAAGCCTTCGGCTCCACGATTGGACCAATACAGGTGAATTTCCTGCTGTGGATTCAGCGCCAGCGAGCCTTCGATCAGGGCTTTAATCTGTGAGAAACCACTGCCGGCCGCCACCATGACCAGTGGCTGATCTTTGTGCTGCTGAATAAAGAGTTTGCTGATAAAGCAATCGCCCGCCGGCAGAGTGACGCGCGCTACGACGGCGTCGCGCAGGAAGTTAATAATGCGCAGGGCGTTGTCGCTGCTGTTGGCGATGTGCAGCTCGATCTTACGCGGATCGGTATTGTTCATGCTGCCCGGTGCACAGGCGATGGAGAACGGCACCTGCTCTTCGTTACCCTGTTCGTCGCGCACGTGCAGCAGCAGGTACTGGCCGGGCCAGAAATCGGCGCTCTTGCCGGCCGGGGTAAGTAATTCTATGCGCCAGATATCATCGCCCAGCAGTTCCACGGCAGGAATCTGACAGGCCAGGCTGACCTGTGGCTTGTGGTTGGGGGCGTAAACATCGGCCATATATATCTCAACATCGGTCTGGGGTTGGGCGACGCAGCATAATACCTGATTGTCTTGCTCAAGTATGGTCTGACCCAGAGAGTTGCGAAAGCTGAACGCTCCGGCAAGCCTTTCCCCCTGACAGATCTGGCAGATCGCGTTTTCGCAGCTGACCGGCACGATCACGCCCTGCTGCAGCGCGGCCTCGGCGATGGTCTGATCCGGGGCACAGCGGATGCGCGCCCCGGATGGCCGGAAGGTGACGGTATGGAGCGTCATAACCCCAGCTGATCCCAGATTTCGTCGACCTTATTTTTCACGTCCTGATCCATCACGATCGGCGTGCCCCATTCACGGCTGGTTTCACCCGGCCATTTGTTGGTGGCATCCAGACCCATCTTCGAGCCCAGGCCCGATACCGGCGAGGCAAAGTCGAGGTAATCAATCGGCGTGTTTTCGATCAGCGTGGTATCGCGCGCCGGGTCCATACGGGTGGTGATGGCCCAGATCACGTCTTCCCAGTTGCGGGTGTTTACGTCGTCGTCGACCACAATCACAAACTTGGTGTACATAAACTGGCGCAGGAAAGACCACACGCCCATCATCACGCGCTTGGCATGACCCGGGTATTGTTTCTTCATGCTCACCACCGCCATGCGGTAGGAGCAGCCTTCCGGCGGCAGGTAGAAATCGACGATTTCCGGAAACTGCTTCTGCAGAATCGGCACAAAGACTTCGTTCAGCGCCACACCGAGAATGGCCGGCTCATCCGGCGGCCGGCCGGTGTAGGTGCTGTGATAAATAGGGTCTTTGCGGTGGGTAATGCGCTCGACGGTAAATACCGGGAACTCATCGACCTCGTTGTAATAGCCGGTGTGGTCACCGAATGGCCCCTCTGGTGCCATCTCGCCCGGATGAATCACCCCTTCGAGTACGATTTCGGCCGAGGCCGGCACCAGCAGATCGTTGCCGATGCTTTTTACCAGCTCGGTCTTGCTGTCGCGCAGCAGGCCGGCAAAAGCGTATTCGCTCAGGGTATCCGGCACCGGCGTGACGGCACCGAGAATGGTGGCCGGGTCGGCGCCCAGCGCGACAGTCACCGGGAAGGGTTCGCCCGGATGGGCCTTCTGCCACTCAAGAAAATCCAGCGCGCCGCCACGATGGCTGAGCCAGCGCATGATCACCTTGTTTTTAGCGATCACCTGCTGACGATAAATGCCTAAATTGTGGCGCTCTTTATGCGGCCCTTTGGTAATCACCAGCGGCCAGGTAATTAACGGACCGGCATCGCCGGGCCAGCAGTGCTGTACCGGAATTTTGCTCAGGTCGACGTCATTCCCCTCGAGTATCACATCCTGACAGGGCGCCTTGCGTACTTCTTTCGGCCCCATCGACAGCACTTTTTTGAAGATCGGCAGCTTTTCCCAGGCGTCTTTCATGCCCTTGGGTGGCTCGGGCTCTTTTAAGAACGCCAGCAGCTGACCGATATCACGCAGCGCTTCCACCGACTCTTCACCCATGCCCAGCGCCACCCGTTTCGGCGTGCCGAACAGATTGGCCAGAACCGGCATGTCATAACCTTTGGGATTTTCAAACAGCAGCGCCGGACCGCCGGCACGCAATACGCGGTCGGCGATTTCGGTCATTTCCAGATGCGGATCAACCGGATAACGGATGCGTTTCAGTTCGCCACGTTTTTCCAGCGATTTAATAAAGTCGCGCAGGTCGGTGTATTTCACAGGCACTTCCACAGGCTTTTCAACTGCCGGCATCATACCAGAGATGCTCCGGATATGACCTGACCGCCCGGCTCCTTTATAATCGCCGGCCAAAACCGCAGGGGGGTTTTTATGCAGGCAAAAAATACACTGATCACCGCCGCCGTTGCAGGCTTCAGCGGCGTCGCACTGGGCGCGTTCGGAGCGCATGGCCTGAAGGGCGTACTGAGCGCTGATATGCTGACGGTGTACCAGACCGCTGTGCAGTATCACCTGATTCATGCCGTGGTTCTGCTGGCCTTATCGCTGTGGCTGCAGGTGCAGCCATCGCGCTGGCTGAGCTGGTCGGCGCGGCTGATGTTGCTGGGTCTGATTCTGTTCAGCGGCAGCCTGTATCTGCTGGCGCTGAGCGGCGTGCGGCCGCTGGGTATGATCACGCCGCTGGGCGGCGTCAGCTGGCTGCTGGGTTGGTCGGCGCTGCTGGTGGCGGCCGTTAAGCTGAAAACCCCTTCACACTCTTTGTAATTATTCAGGCAGGTTAGCGTGAGCGAACATGATGAAAATCCGGCAGCTGCGGCTGCGGAAGGCGACAAACCGGTTTACCGCCGCGGTATCAAAAGCTTTGTTATCCGTGCCGGGCGTTTAACCAAAGGCCAGGAAGGCGCTCTCGAACGGCAATGGCCGGTAATGGGCCTCGAACTGGCGCAGGGCGCGATTAATCCGGTTGAGGTATTTGGCCGTGACGGCCACGTGGTGCTGGAAATCGGTTACGGCATGGGTCAGTCGCTGGTGCAGATGGCGGCGGCCGCGCCGGAAAAAGATTTTATCGGTGTGGAAGTGCATCTGCCGGGTGTTGGTTCACTGCTGTATCTGGCGGAAGAAGCCGGTATCAGCAACCTGCGCAGTTATAAAGAAGATGCGATCGAAGTGCTGAAAATGCTTCCGGATAACAGCATCGATACCGTGCAGCTGTTTTTCCCTGATCCGTGGCACAAGAAAAAGCACCATAAGCGCCGCATTGTGCAGGCCGAATTTGCCCAGACCATCCGCCGTATTTTAAAGCCGGGTGGCGTATTCCATATGGCGACCGACTGGGAACCCTATATGGAGCACATGCTGGAAGTGATGGATGTGGCCGAAGGTTATGAAAACGTTGCCGGTAAGGGCAATTGCGTACCGCGTCCGGAGCACCGCCCGCTGACCAAGTTTGAAAACCGCGGTGAGAAGCTGGGGCATGGGGTGTGGGATTTAATGTTCCGCAAAGTCTGATTGCTGGCTGCGTTAACGGCCTCGTAAACGCTTACCGAAAATAATCAATCCGTATTGTCATTGTGCAACCGGATAGCAGAATACTCAGGAGTAAATTATGCAGAAAAAAGATAAAGAAAAAGTATTTGGTGGTGAGTGGTCAGAAGCGCAGCTGCGTGAATTCCTGAGCGCCAACAGCTATGACGGCAGCGATGCTGATTACGTCGCTGCCATCCGCGCTTACCGTCATATGGTGCCGGAAGTGTTTGCCGAATACGTGGAACTGTTTAAAGCCGAAGGCCATAACCTGAATGCAAAAAATGCAGAAGGTGTGAGCATTCTGCAAACCATCGCCAGCCACAGCAAAGGCGAAGAGTATGCTGCGGCACTGCGTGCGGCGGGTGCTGAATAAGTAATATAAGCTCAGCCTGGCTGCGGCATTTCCTGCAGTAACAGGCTGATGGCTTCGGTATTAAAACCAGTATCGCTGACGCCGGTTTCCTGTTTCAGCCGCTCGACAATTTTCTGTTCGATGGCCAGCTGTTCTTCCGGTGGCAGCTGTTCAAACTCTTCTTCGGTCAGCCCCATTTCTTTCAGCACCGCCGCGCGCATTTTTTCTGCATCGCTCATTGCCATATAGTCGCGGAATTCCTGTACGGCGCTGCTCTTGGTACCGGTTTCTGCTTCTGCCGCGGGTGACGCCTGGACGTTGGTTGCTGATGAGGAAGGCGCTGGCGCCATACTTGCGGATGATGGAGCAGATGAGGTTACAGCTGATGGTGCTGACGTTGGTGCTGTAGCTGATGGTATTGCAGAAGCTTGCGCCTGCTGTTGTACGCGCAGCAGATCGGCAAATACCGTATTGCTGTTTTTTCCTGCTTTGTATTCAGGTTGCGACTGAGGGTTGTTATTGATGTTGTGACTGATGGCGGCGAGTGCCTCCGTGCGGTTAATGTTCATACCCTGCCTCCTTTTCTGATGGTTCTGTCAGAAAGCAGTATGTATGCCATGGCAGCTGCAGGCTGCGGTTTGGCTCTGCATTGCGGCCTTAAAGGAAAAGAGCGGCAGGGGCTGTCCGCCAGAGCGGTAGCAGGCCGCCGCTTTTGTGCAGATTTTCAGTTCGTTTTTTATCCCTGCAAATGACCTATCGCCCGATACAGCGCCAGCGGTTTTTCGCTGTGTAGTTGTTGCTCGCGCATCTGTTTTAATTCTTCAATGGTGGCGCGCAGGGCTTTCAGTTTGTTGTCCATATCTTTGCTGCCGGCTTCGATTTCGTTGCGCAGGTTAAGCGGGGTGGCCCGCACCGGGTCAGGAATATCGACATACACATGGGCGTCTTTACTACTGGGCTTACGCTGCTCTTCGGCGTGATAGCGGTTAATGGCATCGGCGGCCCACTGGCGCATATTCATGCGGCGGGGCTGCCTGTCACTATAAACGGGCTCGGAATGCTCAGCGGCATTGCCAGGGGAGTGGTTGACCGGAGGTGTAGTTCCAGCGCTTCCGGGCAGAGGGCCGCCGGCCGCCAGTCTGACGCCCTGTTCCGGTTCAAAGCGCAGCTGCACCCGGGTCTGTTCATCGCGGCGGTTCAGCAATTCGTTATCGAACTGAAAAAAACTCAGCGGCGACTGCAGATTTATTGTGCCCTGTTCGCTGCTCAGGGCGAGGTTGCCGCCGCTGATGGCGTATTGCGGCAGCTCGGGCGGAGTATTCAGATGCACTTCCTGCAATAACAGCGCTTCGCCGTTTTCATTCAGCGCAACACCGGAGCGGGCAATGACTCCGCGCACCTGACCGGCGTCGTTTTTCAGCTCGTAATCGGACGCTGCAGAACCAAGAAAAAATGCGCCTAAGCCGGCTTCAGCGGCGGAGCGCAGGGTTGGCCCTTCGTCATCAAATTCCATCAGGCTGAGCTGGCTGAAGATGGCATCGTTTTCATCAATCCAGCCGTTGCCGTCGTCATCGTACTGCGCCAGATCGGCAAAACCGTTACCACTCTGCGGGCCGAACATTTCGCTGCCGTCATCAATAATGCCGTTGTTGTTTTTATCGAATACCAGATAGCCGCTGCCGGCGGCGGTACGGGCAATGCTCTCGTTCTGGCCGTCGGCGTTCAGGTCGAAGCTGAAACTCTGGTCGGAAAGCTCGACCGCACCGCCGTTCAGATTAATCATTAACGGATCGATCAGGTTGAGCTGGCCCTGAAACAGGTTGGTCTGCTCGGCGCGGGTGTAACGGCTGAAATCCAGCGCCAGCATAAAATCAATCTGACGGCCGTCTTCGGTCAGTACCTGACCCAGCGCTTCAAAGACCAGCGACTCTTCGCGTTCAACCTGCAATACGCTCTGTACTTCGACCTGTACGCCAAGGCCTGCGCTGCCCGGCCGGGCATTTACCGCGCTGACGATCACATTCAGCTGAGTGGTCTGTTCGGTCAGCTGTTGTGCCAGATAGGCTGAGGACGATTGCTGCTGACTGCCATCGGCATGGGTCACACTGCTGCTGCGACTCACTGCCTGGCTGCTTTCGGTACGGGTGCTCAGCGACAACTGAATGCCAGCGCTGGCACTGCTGCCGCCGGCGGGATTGCTGCCGTCATTCTCGCCATCACCTGTCGTGACACTCACCGACATAGCGCTCAGGCGGGCGCTTAATAACAGATCCTTTTGCTGAGCACTGAGCTGAACCTGCGACTGAACAATCTTCATGGCCGTTTCCTTCTGGCTGGTTATGCACAGGGTGTCGGCCGGGCTGTTGATAACGTTAAGATGATTAACGTATTGATAAATGGCTGTTCATGAATGTGTGTTCTATGCGCAGCCTAGTAGGTTGGACAAATTATTGATTTTCCATGAAAACTTGGCGTGATCTGTACATCTGGTTATTATCGTGAAAACAATAAATAACTAATGGAATAGATCGTGAAATCTCTCTCTCTTGCTGTTGTCTCCGCCTTATTGCTGACTGCTTGTGGAGGCGCGGGTGATAGTTCTGACTCCTCCGGCGTTGAGCGCTTTAATCCGGCACCTTACATTGCAGCCTCAGAACAATTGAACGGCAGCGGTTACGCCGGAAGTTGGATCGGCGTTGTGAATATTCGCCGTGAACGTACCAAAATGGTGAATGTAGAGGTCAGTAAAATTGCTGAATCCAGTCGACTGGAAAGCCTGATTATCCGTAACAGAAGTGCTGAAGCTGGTGGCGGTTGGGAAATGGCAAACTGCGCTGGTGGCTTTGATCCGATGAATATTACCATCGGTAAGATCGTTACGGAGCATGAAGAAGCAGGACGCGAATTTTTAATTGAGACAACCCGCCACCTGACCTATAAAGCCAGTGGGTTCAGAACGGTGCCATTAAGCGCTGTTTCCTATTATCAGGAAAATGTCACGATAGAGCTGGATTTTTATAAAGTCAGCGATGATGCCGACAGCTTGGGTTCTGTCTCTCTCAACTGGTCAGATACCGAAGGTGACAGTACATCTGCTATTCACTGTGCTTTGATTGAAAACCAATCAGGGGGTCATCGTATGGTGGCTCTGAGTCATGAAGATGATCTGAAACTCTTTGTGGCCGAAGCAGTAACACCTCCTGCTCTGGAGGCTTATGTCGCTCAGAATGGTCATACCGGTGAAATCGTTAACCGTTTTACTCTGGGTGAACAGAACGTTCAGTTCTCGGAAGAAGGCCCGGATGTCTGGCGTTATAACTACTCCGTGACTGCCAGTAATGGATTGGGTGCTTCCGGTCAGGTCGTGCTTGATCTGCTGCCCTGATATCTTGCTGCATTAAAAACCAGCGGAATTGCCCGCTGGTTTTCTCATCTTATTTCTTTTCTGCTTAATTTTTTCTGTACCATGATGGCGGTATTAAGTAACCGGAGTCGTCATGAATATTGGTGAAGCGGCCGCTCAGGCCGGTGTATCGGCAAAGATGATCCGCCATTATGAAAGCAGCGGGCTGCTGCCTGAGGTAGCGCGTACCGCCGCGGGCTATCGTCAGTATTCGGCACAGGATGTGGAAATGCTGAGGTTTATCCGCCGCTCACGGCTGTTGGGGTTTTCGCTGCCGCAAATCGGTGAGCTGCTGGCGCTATGGGCCGATCCGCGGCGTTCCGCGCGTGAGGTTAAGGCACTGGCCGGGCAGCATCTGCAGGAAGTGGAACATAAAATTCAGGAGTTGCATGCCATGCGCAGCACCTTGCAGGAGATGGTGGCCGCCTGTTCCGGCGATGACCAGTCGCACTGCGCGATTCTTGCTCAGCTGGCGGCAGACGACGGCGTTCATACAGACGCTTGACCTTACCACCATGGTAAGGTTCACACTGCAGTCATTGCTTTCCTGACAGGACAGAACGATGACTCAATCTACTGCTATTCCCATCCCTGATGATTCTGCTGCCGTGCTGCAATTGCCGGTGATCGGCATGAGCTGTGCCTCTTGTGTGCGCCGTGTCGAACAGGCCTTACTGGCGACGCCGGGTGTCAGCGCCGCCAGCGTCAATCTGGCCAGTGAAAAAGCCGAGGTGGCTCTGGCGGCCGATGGGCAAACACAGGCGCTGCTGCAAACGGTCAAAGACTGTGGTTATGAAACCCGCACTGAGCAGTATCAGCTGTCGGTGATCGGTATGAGCTGCGCATCCTGTGTCGGCAAGGTCGAAAAAGCCCTGCTCAGTCTGCCCGGCGTGCTCAGTGCGCAGGTCAATCTGGCTGCAGAAACCGCCACGGTGGAAGTACTGGCCGGTAATCTGGATGCGGCAGCGTTAATCAAAGCGGTCCGCAGCACAGGTTACGATGCCGCACCTCTGGCCGCTGAGCGTGATGACGACAACGCCCGGCGCGAACAGGAACAACAGCAGTTACAGCGTGATTTCTGGCTGGCCGCCGGGCTGACATTGCCGGTGTTTGTGCTGGAAATGGGCGCACACATTATTCCGGGCATGCAGCAGTGGCTGGCAGAGACTCTGGGCCAGCCAATGAACTGGGGCATCCAGTTAGTGCTCACCACGCTGGTGCTGTTTGGCCCCGGCCGGCGTTTTCTCAGTAAAGGTCTGCCGGCGTTATGGCGTCGCGCACCGGATATGAACTCGCTGGTGGCGCTGGGCAGTTTATCGGCCTGGGGCTTTTCGCTGGTGGTGACCTTCGCCGGGCAATGGCTGCCGGAAGGTACGCGCCATGTGTATTTTGAGGCGGCGGCGGTGATCGTTACCCTGATTCTGCTGGGGCGCTTACTTGAAGCGCGCGCCAAAGGCCGTACCGGCGAAGCCATTCAGCACCTGCTGGGTCTGCAGGTAAAAACTGCACGGGTCAAACGCGGAACAGAGCTGGTGGATGTCGAACTGGCGGATATTCAGGTGGGTGATGTGCTGGTGGTGCGCCCCGGTGAACGTATTGCCACCGACGGCGAGGTGCTGGAAGGCGAATCCTATGTGGATGAATCCATGCTCACCGGAGAACCGTTACCGGTGGCGAAAGCCCCCGGAGATGAAGTTGTGGGTGGCACGGTGAATAAAAACGGCGCGCTGACGTTCCGCGCGGCAAAAGTGGGTGGCGATACATTGTTGTCACAGATTATCCGCATGGTGGAGCAGGCGCAGGGCGCAAAGCTGCCGATTCAGGCGCTGGTCGATAAAGTCACGGCCATCTTTGTGCCGCTGGTGATGGCTATTGCCGCACTGACTTTTGTGGTCTGGCTGTTGTTCGGCCCGCAACCGGCGCTGAGTTTTGCCCTGATTAATGCCGTTGCCGTACTGATTATTGCCTGCCCCTGTGCCATGGGGCTGGCGACACCAACCTCCATTATGGTCGGGACCGGGCGGGCCGCGGCACTGGGTATTCTGTTCCGCCGTGGCGATGCGCTGCAGAGCCTGCGTGACAGTAAAATCGTCGCGCTGGATAAAACCGGTACCTTAACCAAAGGCCAGCCGGAGCTGACCAACCTGATCTGTCAGCCGGGTTTTGAAGAAGACAGTCTGCTGGCATTAGTCGCCGCCGCCGAACAGCATTCTGAACATCCGCTGGCTGAGGCTATTGTACGCGCCGCCAGAGAGCGTTCGCTGACACTGAGTGAGCCGCAGGAATTTACCGCGCTTCCCGGTCTGGGTATCCGTGCACTGGTCGATGGCAAGCGTGTTGAAGTCGGCGCCGACCGGTTTATGCAACAGCTCGGGCTGGATTTAATGAGCGCGGAATTACGGCCTTTAGCCGCGCAGAGTGCGGCGCTGGCGGCGGCGGGTAAGAGCCCGCTGTACGCCGCCATCGACGGGCAATTAGCGGCAGTCATTGCGGTGGCTGATCCTGTTAAAGACAGCACTCCTGCGGCGATTAATGCGCTGCATGCGCTGGGCTTAAAAGTCGCGATGATTACCGGCGATAACGAACGCACCGCGCAGGCGATTGCTGCGCAGCTCGGTATCGACGAGGTGGTTGCCGGAGTGATGCCGGAAGGCAAAGTAGAAGCGCTGAAAACTCTGCGCGCCCGTTACGGTGCACTGGCTTTTGTTGGTGATGGTATTAACGATGCGCCGGCACTGGCCGAAGCGGATGTCGGCTTAGCCATTGGCACGGGTACCGATATCGCCATTGAAGCGGCCGATGTGGTGCTGATGAACGGCGATTTGCGGGCGGTGCCGAATGCGCTGGCCATCAGTCAGGCGACACTGCGTAATATCCGCCAGAATCTGTTCTGGGCATTTGCTTATAACGCCCTGCTGATTCCACTGGCAGCCGGTGCGTTGTATCCGGCTTATGGTGTGTTGCTGTCGCCGATGCTGGCGGCGGGGGCAATGGCAATGTCTAGTGTGTTCGTGCTGAGTAATGCGCTGCGGCTGAAGCGTTTTAAAGCGGTGCTTGGTTGATTCAGGTTGTTGTTAAACACCTGTTGTTAAAAGCATGCTGTTAAAAAGCAGGTAAAGCAGGCGGATATTATTCCGCCTGCTCCAGCTGTTCGGTCAGCTCCATCCATTCCATCTCAGCTTCTTCCAGCGCACTTTTCAGTTTGCCCTGTTCCTGCAGCAACTGATTAAGCTCTGCTTTGCGTTCGGCATCGTACAGACCGGTGTCGGATAATTTTTCTTCGACCGCGCTGAGCTGGGTCTGGAATTTCTCCATCTGCTTTTCCGCTGCCTGCTGTTGCTTGCGCAAAGGAGCCAGACGCTGGCGTTTTTCGGCATCCAGACGTTTCTGTTCTTTGCGATCTGCCTGTGGCACGTTGGCCGCAGCGCTGGCTGCAGGGGTCACTGTGCCGTCGCTGCTGTCGGCAGGCATCTCTTCCCGCTGTTGCAGATAGTGATGGTAATCGTCGAGGTCGCCATCAAACTCCTGGACCTTGCCGTTATCGACCAGCCAGTATTCATCGACGGTTGCTTTTAATAAGTGACGGTCGTGGCTGACGATTAAAATCGCACCTGGGAAATTCTGCAGCGCCAGCGTTAAGGCTTCGCGCATTTCGATATCCAGATGGTTGGTCGGCTCGTCCAGAATCAGCAGGTTGGGCTTCATCCAGGCGACACAGGCCAGCGCCATGCGGGCTTTTTCGCCACCGGAAAAGGGTTCGATCACTTCCAGTGCTTTATCACCATGAAAACCAAAACCGCCGAGGAAATTACGGATTTCCTGATCGGATGCTTTCGGTTTTAAACGCTGCAATATCAGTGCGCCGGAGGCTTTTACATCCAGCGATTCCAGCTGGTGCTGAGCGTAGTAACCAATGCGCAGATGTTCGCCTTCGGAGCGTTCACCGCTGAGCATGGCAATTTCGTTGCACAGGGTTTTCAGCAGCGTTGATTTACCCGCACCGTTAGGGCCGAGCAGACCAACACGATGGCCCGGTACAATCGACAGGCGCACATCGGGCAGAATGGTTTTTCCGGCATAACCCAGTGCGGCATGATCAATGGCCAGCAGTGGCGCGGACATTTTTTCGTAGCACGGAAATTCAAAGCGGAAAGGTGAATCCACATGCGCCGGCGCAATCAGTTCCATGCGTTGCAATTCTTTTAACCGGCTCTGTGCCTGTTTGGCTTTGCTGGCTTTGGCGCGGAAGCGGGCAACGAACTGTTCAATCTCGGCCACACGTACCTGTTGTTTTTCAAACAGTGTTTGCTGTTGTGCGAGTTTTTCTGCACGGATACGCTCGTAAGCGCTGTAGTTGCCCGGATAGAGCGTCAGCGCCTGCTGATGCAGGTGAACAATATTGTTGGCAACACCGTCGATAAAATCGCGGTCGTGGGAAATAAATAACAGAGTGCCGGGATAATTTTTCAGCCATTGTTCAAGCCACAGGGTTGCTTCGAGATCCAGGTGGTTGGTTGGTTCGTCGAGCAGCAGTAAATCGGACGGCATCATCAGTGCCTGCGCCAGATTCAGGCGGATACGCCAGCCACCGGAAAAGCTTTTAACCGGACGCTGCAATTCTTCTTTGCTGAAGCCAAGACCGTGCAGCAGTTGCTCGGCTTTTACCGGCACGCTGTAACCCTGATGCTGATCCATCTGATCCAGCCAGTGGGTCAGATCGTTATCATTCTGGGCGTTGGCAATGCCGTGCTCTATGCGGCGGTAAATGGCATCGCCATCCATCGCGTAATCCAGCGCACTGCGCTCGCTGGCTTCCACTTCCTGGCGCATATGGGCAATGCGCCACTTTGGCGGAATGTACAGATCGCCACCGTCCACCTGCAGTTCACCGTTCAGCAGCGCAAATAAACTCGACTTACCGGCCCCGTTCGGACCGATCAGTGCCATTTTCTGCCCATCGTGAATACGCAGCTGACAGTCTTTGAGCAGAGTTTGCGTTCCGCGCTGCAGGGAAACCTGATTAAATTCGATCATAACTTGGCTAATTAAAGGTGACGGCAATGGCGGCGCAGTTTGCCACAGAAAGCGGTGATAACCCACTGTGGGAGTTCGCCCTGACATTTTATGCACGCCCCGGAGTACAGCAGACGTTGCTGAACCTGCAGAACGATGCCGGTATGGATGTGTTGTTGCTGCTGACGGCGTTGTGGCTGGGTAAGCAGCAATGTTTGTTACCAGACAGTTTGGCGGAAGCCGGTGACTACTTTCGTTGGCGTGAGCAGGTGATTCTGCCAATACGGCAGGCACGTTCACATTTAAATGCCGAACCGCTGCGTTCGCAGCAGGCTGTATTACGTAAGCAATTACTGCAAAGTGAATTACAGGCAGAGCAGGAAGCTATACGGCTGATATTCACCTGGCTGCAACAGCAGACACTGACAGAGCAGGCAGATTGCAGTGCAGTTAACCTGACGTTACTGCAGAACATCACGATGGCCGATAACGGTTCAGTGACGGCACAAAAAAAAGAGGCCCGTGGGCCTCTTTTACAACAGCTGTTATTACTGGCGAAGTAACTTCGCCAGGTAATGACAATGCAGCAGCTTAGTTATTACCAAACAGGCTGGACTTGTCGCTGTCTTCAGCCGGAGTTTCAGTAGCAGGAGTTTCGGCGACTGGTGCTGCCGGCGCTTCTGTTACAGGAGCTTCAACTTTTGCGTTTTCAACGACTGGTGTTTCAGCTGTCTGTTTCTCAACAACAGGAGCTGCAACAGCCGGTGCTTCAACCTTTGCAGCTTCAACGGCAGCGTCTTTCACTTCTGCTTCAGCAGCGGCGACAGGAGCTGCTGGTTTAGCCACTGGCTTTTTCGCAACTGGTTTTTTAGCTGCAGGCTTGGCGGCCGCTTTCTTAACCGCTGGTTTGGCTGCTGCAGGTTTAGCAGCGGCTTTGGTTGCAGGTTTTGCAGCAGTTGTTTTCTTGGCGGCAGGTTTGGCAGCGGCTTTCTTCGCCGGAGCTTTTTTGGCAGCCGCTGGTTTTTCGGCAGCAACAGGAGCAGCTGGCTGAGCAGCAACGGCTTTTTTCACGGCAGGCTTACGGGCAACGGCTTTCTTTTTGGCCGGTGCTTTGGTTGCCAGTTTAGCCTGAGCTTTTTCAAAATCAGCGATGACTTTGTCCAGTGCCGCGCGAGATTTTGCTTCCAGAGTCAGAGCTGCCATTGCAGCTTTGGCTGCAACTGCAGCTTCTTTTGCTGCAGCCGCTTCGGTTTTAGCCGCTTCAACACGGCTACGGGCGGTTTCCAGCTGGCGAACACCGGCAGGGGTTTTCTTGGCTTTTACTTTGTCGGCAACGGTTTTGCGTGCGGCATTGGCTTTGGCCAGTTTTTCATTGGCTTTGGCCTGAGTGGCCGTTGCTTTGGCAACGGCTTTTTCTGCATCGCTCAGCTCTTTGGCACGGGCAGTAGCCAGTTTGGCCTGCAGTGCTACGATATCTTTTTCCAGTTGCTGTACTGCACTCAGAGCAGTTGCTTTAGCAACGACTTTTTTAACCGCCGCTTTTTTCGCTACCGGCTTCTTCGCTACAACTTTTTTGGCAACAGGTTTTTTTGCTACTGCTTTCTTAACAACAGCTTTAGCAACTGTTTTTACAGCGGCTTTTGCTTTGGGTTGAGCGGTTTTTTTTGCAGGTGCTTTTTTGCGGGCGGCCATGTGCAATTCCTCATTCGGGTTTGATCGTCGGGGCATTATACGAAATGAATTAAAATCATCTATTTATTTTAGGTGAATTTATTTGTCTTTTTCGCTCTGGAGACGAATATTTTCAATGGTATTACTCAACCATTGCAGCAAAGGCTGCCATTCTTTTTCGTCTTTTGAATCCTGCTGATCGAAATCGATCAGACCTAATCCATGCTCACTGGCACGGACATAGAACTGAGTATCGCGCAGTGCGGCGATAAAAGGAATTTGCAGGCTGTTAAGGAAGCGTTCGAGCTTGGCATAAATCAGCGTGTTTTTACGCACCCGGTTAGCGACCACAGCGATGGGCTTCGGATTAATCCGATAAGCCCGGGAAAGGAGTACGTCACGGATAAAACCGGTGGCGGCACGGATGTCGATGGCGGAAGGAATCACCGGAATAACAATCAGGTCAGCCTGCTGAATAAGGTCGGATAATTCGTTACCGGCAAGGCCAGCAGGAGTATCGAGAATCACACGGCTGGTGTTGGCCGGAACACGCAGGCTCCAGACCCTGGTCGATGCACTGGGCACGTGGCGCTGAAAAGCCGGCACTCCACTGATTTTGGGCAGATGCTGGTCACGTGCCTGTAACCAGTCCATGGATGATCCCTGCGGGTCATAGTCAATCAGCGCCGTGACTTCACCCTGCCGGGAAAAGTAACTGGCCAGATTGGTTGCCATGGTGGTTTTGCCACAGCCGCCTTTGGCGTTCGCAATCATTATGCGAACAGGAGCCGCGCGACTGATAACCCGGACCGTTGCCGGAGCATCTTGTGGCGTTAGCGTTTCTGTCACTTAAATATCCCTGTTTCCCCTGGGTCTGATGTACTGAACTGAGTGTCAACAGACTCCGGGTATACCTATAATTATTACGGGCGCTTTTTGCCCAGCGCATTTGTAGCATAGGTTATAATCTCTGGCCGTGGAATGAATCACAAGGATGATCAAATGAAAAGTAAAATAGCTTTTATGCTGTTTATTCTGGGGCTGGCAGTTGCGGCGCCTTACTTTATTAAAGGCCCGGATGGCAAACCACTGATGTCGTTCGATGATAAGCAAGAGCTGCTGTCGACCGAAGATACACGGCAAACTTACTATAAGTGGCAGGATAAGGATGGTGTCTGGCACTTTGGTGACGACCTGCCCGAAGGCGTAGCGGTGCAGGCGGTGGAGATTGATACTGCAGCGAATGTGATTCAGAGCGTGAAACTGCCGGACAAAGATAGCGAAGCCGACAGCGGGAAAAAACCACAGCAGGAACCGGCAGCGCCACTGCCCGGGCTACCGATGACGGTAAATCCGGCGGATATTCCCAAACTGCTGGACGATGCCAAGGGCGTGCAGGCATTGGTGGATCAGCATAAAAAAGAGATTGATCAGGCGCGCTGAACGCCTGCTTCTGACGGGTACTGAACGACTCTAGCGCAGAAAATACAGCAGTCCGTTCGAGCCTGCGGCCAGCCATTCGTCGTTGTGAAAGGCAACGTCTTCGACCAGAACATTATTGCTTACCCAGGTATCACGCGGGCTCGCCCGCCAGATCTGGCTGCGTGTGCCATCAGCAGTGTTCCACAACTCGATCTGGCCGGAACTGTTACCGGTTAACAGTTGGCTGTTATTGGCGGAAAAGCGAGCGGCACTGTAATGACCACGGGTGCGGTCAATCTGTTGTAATAAACGCCCGGAAGCAACATCCCAGATTTTGCCGCTTTCATTTAATGCCGAAGTAAACAGCAGGCGTCCGTCGGCAGAAAGCTGAGCGGTTTTTACCTGATTATTGTGTTTGAGCTGATGCAGTAATTTACCGTTTTCCAGATTCCAGATACGGGCGTTCAGGTCGTCGCTGGCGCTGGCGGCGAGCAGGCTGTTATCGCTGACGCTGACATCGTAAACGGTACCATCATGCGCGAGACGCAAACGAATACCACCATTCTTAATATCAAACAGCGTGGCGGTGTAATCGGCCATCGCCAGCAGTGCGTAGCTGCCGTTACTGGTCAGGGCGATGTCCTGGATATCGCCGGGTGAATTCCAGAACCACACAGCCTCACCACTGTCGCGTGCCCAGAGAACGATGGTGCGGTTGTCGGTGGTGGCAACAAAGTTCCCTTCCGGAGAAAACGCACTGCTGGTGATGCTGCTGTAGTCATCGGCTTTGTGATTCCAGTCAATCAGGCGCTCTGGCGGGCTGATACTCCACAGACTGCCACCATGATGCAGGCTGCCCACCATCAGCTCATTACCGTTGGCTGAAAAACGCATGGAATAGGCACCCTGACGCGCAACTTCACGGATATCGGCGGGCGCTTTACCACCGTCGCAGGCGCTCAGGAGCAGGGTCAGAGAAAGAAGTAAGGCAGAAGATAAATGCCGCACACGCAGAATCATGGCAAACCCGTTGCAGATAAATTCTGTATCAGTGTAGTTCGTCTGGTGGGATTGTGCGGCTCCCGCCGTGCGCGGGAACCAGAGAGCAAAAGCAGGAAGGGTTATTCGGTTACGAGTTCGCGGTGAATGGTGTGCAGGCGTTCGATTAACTGGTCTTCCAGTTCAAAACGCTCTTCCAGAATTTCACCGATTGCTGATAAATCTTTTGGCAACTGCGCCAGTTCTTCAAAGGTGCAGTGCTGGTCGTAGGTGTCATTAAAATCGACACAGCGTCCGGTCAGTTCGTCGAGTTTGGGAACCAGTGTGGAAGCCAGTTCCAGGCCGCCATCGTCGTATTCTTTGGCTTCGTTGATCAGTTGCTCATAAATTTCAAAATGACCGGCGGAGCAGTAATCCATCATGCTCTGGCAGAAGCGCTGAATGCCCGGCCCCAGCGGTTGTTCTGCTGACAGCGGTTTGCTGGCAGACAGATTGCAGAATAAAACGATCAGTTCCTGACGACCGCTGAGCCAGCCATCAATCAGTTTATGAACGCCGCCCCAGCGTTCCTGTGCAGTTTTGCAACCTTCCAGCATGTTCTTCTCCTTGGCGACCCTGCTTTGGTGTTCCGGGTCGCAGCATTATTGTTCTGAGGGTATGCAGACACTATAGGCCGGTCAAAAAGGGCGAAGCAAGCAGCTTTTTTCTGTTTTCCGCCTTGTGAAATCAAGGTTTTCTGCTTGCTCTTCAGCGTTCTGCTCAGCGCTGACGTGGCCAGACGCGGAACAGGGCAAAAGCAGCGGCAAGGGCATAACCCAGGAACCAGAGACGCGTCCATTCCGGCATGCTCAGACCAACAAAGCTCCAGGATACATCGGCGCAGTTACCGTTACCGCGCAGCATGACACCGATAAGCTCGCTCAGCGGCAGTGTTTCGATCAGGTAATCGAATCCGGGACCACAGGCCGGAACATCTTCCGGTGGCAGATTCTGCAGCCAGACATGGTGATCGGCGACCCAGACACCACCGATGGCAGACAACAACGTGAATATTAACGCGATACGCAACGCCCAGCTGGCCGGTTTATCGCCCCGCTGGCGCGCGATAAATGCGGCCAGAAAACCCAGCCCGATGGCGAGTGTTGCCAGACGCTGTACCATGCACAGAGGGCAGGGCTCAAGATAGAGTGCGTATTCAAAGTAGTAAGCGGCTGCGAGCAGCGCAGCGCAGGACAGAAAGCCGGCCAGATAGCCGTGATGTAATGACAGTGATTTCAGAAATGTTTTCATAAAAATTCCACGATCCGGCGCTTCTCGCCTGGTTTGGTTGAAGTCTAACACAGCCACAATCCGGAGGATCTGGTCTAAGATCAATAGGGCGGCAGCCGAGGCGGCCGGGTCAGGTGCTGTTAAATCCGTATTAACGGGCTCAAATTAGTCAGGAGGAGTGGCGGTATGTTCCGCAGGTTTTGGAAGTTAATGTCAGCAACGGGACTGATGCTGGGGCTGCTGATGACAACGGCAGGTATAAGCCGGGTTGTTCAGGCAGAGGAGGAAACGGCGGTAGCAAATCAGACCAAGTATATTCATCTGGAACCGGCGTTTGTGGTGAATTATGGCAGCACCGGGCGGATGAAATATCTGCGTACCGAAATCGCGCTGAAGGTCTCCGGTAATGAAGCGGCAGCGGCTGTCAGTCAGCATAAACCTTATATCCGCAATAACCTGGTGATGCTGCTGAGTGCGCAGGAATCAGAAACCATGAACAGCTCGCAGGGGCGTGAGTCATTGCGTAAAGTTGCACTGGATGAGGTGCGGGCGCTTATGGTGCAGCTGGAAGGTTCGCCACTGATCGACGATTTATATTTCAGTAATTTCGTCGTACAGAATTAAGAGCACAGAATTGAGGGTACAGAATTAAGAGCACAGAATTAACGGTACGGAGTTCACCGTGAAAATTAAAAAGGGAGGCAGTGCCTCCCTTTTTATTGCCTGCCGCTCCGCTCAGCGCTGCAGATAATGCGCTAAATATTCGGCAAATGGCAGATTGTCTGACTGCTCCAGTTCTTCCTGTGCCGCCAGCGAATCGCGCGCCATTTGCTGCCATTGCTGGTAGACCTGCGGGCCAAGGTTTTCGCTCAGGGTTTTGCGGTGACGTTCAGCCTGTTGCAGGGTCAGCTCGGCAAACTCCAGACTGCTTTCCTGTAATTGCAGCAATACCTGCGCAGACGGCGTCAGGCGGCTGTCGGCCAGCTTAAGGCGCTGTTGTCCGAGGGTGTCGATATGGAAAGTTTCACCGCTGGCGCGGTCCATCATGATGGCCAGCTCTTTCATCTCGTCGAGTATGGTCATGCCCCATTGCTGCAGGCTGATATCGCTGCCGCCCTGTTCCAGCATCAGGCCCGGACGACGGCCTTCCATCACGGTTTTTTGCTGGTTGCGTTTGATGCGCCAATATTCGTCTTCGTCGATATCCGGGCTTGGCTGCAGCAGACACCAGGTCAGGAACAGATCCATAAACTGCATCTGCGGCACGTCGATACCCAGCGGCATAAAAGGGTTCACATCGGTGCAGCGCACTTCAATATATTCGACGCCGTATTTATCCAGCGCCTGCAGCGGTTTTTCACCATTGCGGGCAACGCGCTTGGGACGGATATCGCTGTAGTATTCATTTTCGATCTGCAGCAGATTGGTGTTCAGCTGCTTGTAGTGGCCGTGCTCGTCCTGCAGACCAATCTCTTCGTAGGCCTGAACCGGCGCGCTGATCGCTTTGCCAAGGGTTTTGATATAGCTGTCGACGGTGTTGTGACACACCATCAGATCAGACTGGGCGTTGTTCTGATAACCCAGGTCGCTCATGCGCAACGACGTTGCATAAGGCGCATACAGGCTGTGCTCATTGAGGCGGTCGAGCTTGTGATCACGGCCGGCGAGGAAGCTGGCGCACACTGCTGGCGAGGCGCCGAACAGGTACATCAGCAGCCACGAATAGCGGCGGAAATTACGGATCAGCCCAAAATAGCGCGCCGAGATATAACTCTGCGGGCTGTATTGATCGCCGCGTTCATCATTGGCCTGCAGCAGCGGCCAGATTTCCGCCGGCAGCGAGAAATTGTAGTGAATACCGGAAATGGTCTGCATGGTACGGCCATAACGGTGCCACAAACCATGACGGTAAACATGCTTGAGCTGGCCGAGGTTAGAACTGCCGTAATGGGCAATCGGAATGCTCATCTCACCCTGCAGAATACAGGGCATGGAGCTTGGCCAGATCAGCTCGCCGTCCAGCTGTTTGTACGCGTAGCGGTGAGCAATACTCAGATAGGCATGGGCCTCGTGAGCGCTTTCGAATACCGGCGTAATAAATTCCAGCAGAGCTTCGGAGTAGTCGGTGGTGATACTTGGGTGGGTCAGTGCCGAACCCAGCCCTTTCGGATGCGGTTTCTGGCTGATGATGCCCTGAGGTGAGCAGCGTAAGCCTTCTTTTTCGATACCACGCTGTAAACGTGCCAGCAGTGCCAGATGTTGCGGTTCGCTGAACAGATTCAGGGCTTGTTGATAATTAGCCAAAGTCGCCTCGGGGCAGAAACACAGATCGCCGGATTATAGGGGGAAATTGCCGGCGGACGATACCTCCCAACGGTAAGGCTGGTGGTATTCATTGTTGCCTGCAAGAGAATGCCTGGCTCCCGCAGCATCTCTGTGGGGAGCCAGTGTCATGCTGGTGAAGGTTATTTCTTTGCTTTGGCAAACGCGGCGGCTAAGGCTCCGGCCATCGCGCCCTGAGCCTGGGCTTTATCACCAAAACTGTTGCGGTTTGGCGCACCGTTCGCCCGCTGGCCATTGCGCTGCGGTTTTTCGCCGGGCGTGCGTTCGTTGGCGCGGTCATTGGCATCGTCGCTCATACGCATCGACAGGCCGATACGCTTACGCGCGACATCCACTTCCATCACTTTAACTTTGACGATATCGCCGGCTTTCACCACATCACGCGGGTCTTTGACGAAGGTGTCAGACAGTGCGGAAATGTGTACCAGACCATCCTGATGCACGCCGATATCGACGAAAGCACCGAAGGCGGCGACGTTGGTGATTACCCCTTCGAGTACCATGTTTGGCTTCAGATCTCTGATCTCTTCCACGCCTTCCTGATACTGGGCGAATTTGAATTCCGGACGCGGATCGCGGCCCGGTTTCTGCAGCTCATTGAGAATATCTTTAACGGTAATTTCACCGACTTTGTCGTCGGTAAACTGCGCGGCATTAACCGACTTCAGCAGCGCGCCATCGCCGACCAGGCTGGCAACATCACGCGAGAACTGGTGCGCGATCTTTTCCACCACCGGGTAAGATTCCGGGTGTACGGCCGAGGCATCCAGCGGGTTGCTGCCGTTCATAATGCGCAGGAAACCGGCTGCCAGTTCGAAGGTTTTACCGCCCAGACGTGGCACGTTGAGCAGATCGGCGCGGCTGTTAAAGGCACCGTTGGCATCACGGAAGGCAACAATATTGTTCGCCAGCGTGCTGTTCAGACCGGAGACACGGGTCAGCAGCGGCGCTGAGGCGGTGTTCAGATCAACACCGACCGAGTTCACACAGTCTTCGATTACCGCATCCAGCGTGCGTGCCAGCTGGCTCTGGTTTACATCGTGCTGATACTGGCCGACACCGATGGACTTTGGCTCGATTTTCACCAGCTCGGCCAGCGGGTCCTGCAGACGGCGGGCAATGGACACCGCACCGCGGATGGTTACGTCGAGATCCGGAAATTCTTTCGCCGCCAGCTCAGACGCGGAGTAAACGGAAGCGCCAGCCTCGTTCACCATCACTTTCTGTACCTGAGTGGCTTTGAATTTCTTCAGCATATCGCCGACGAATTTATCGGTCTCGCGGCTGGCGGTACCGTTACCGATGGCGATCAGTTCAACATTGTGTTTGCTGATTAAGGCCATCAGCACGGCTTCGGACTCAGCGATACGGTTTTGTGGTGGTGTCGGGAAGATCGCACAGTGATCGACCACTTTACCGGTGGCATCGACCACCGCGACTTTCACCCCGGTACGCAGACCCGGATCGAGGCCGATGGTGGCTTTCGGGCCCGCCGGAGCGGCCAGCAGCAGGTCTTTCAGGTTATCGGCAAAGACTTTAATCGCCGCTTCTTCGGCGCTTTCGCGCAGGTTGCCCATCAGCTCGGTTTCGAGGTGAGTGAGCAGTTTGATGCGCCAGGTCCATTTCACCACCTCGGCCAGCCAGCGGTCGGCGGCACGGCCCTGTTGTTCGATATTAAAATGTGAGGCGATCATGCCTTCGCACGGGCTTGGCGTCAGTTTGTCGGAGGGATCACCGGTGACCAGCGAGAAGCTCAATATGCCTTCGTTACGGCCACGCAGAATGGCGAGTGCACGGTGGCTGGGCACGCCTTTCAGCGCTTCATCATGTTCGAAATAATCAGCAAATTTGGCCCCCGCACCTTCCTGACCAGGCACAACACGCACCGACAGGGTGGCTTCCTGCTGCATAAAGGTACGCAGCTTGGCCAGCAGGTTGGCGTCTTCGGCGAAGCGCTCCATCAGAATGTACTTGGCACCGTCGAGGGCTGCTTTGGTATCGGCCACGCCCTGTTCAGCGTTGAGGAATCCGGCGGCTTCGGCTTCCGGGTCCAGCGCCGGGTTATCCAGCAGCGCTTCGGCCAGTGGCTGCAGACCGGCCTCAATGGCGATCTGGCCTTTGGTGCGGCGTTTGGTTTTGTAGGGCAGGTACAGGTCTTCGAGGCGGGTTTTGGTGTCGGCGCTTAAAATATCGCGCTTCAGCTCGTCGCTCAGTTTGCCCTGTTCTTCGATGCTTTTCAGGATCGAGGCGCGGCGGTCTTCCATCTCGCGCAGATAACGCAGACGCTCTTCCAGCGTACGCAGCTGAGTGTCATCCAGCGAGCCGGTGACTTCTTTACGGTATCGGGAAATAAAGGGCACCGTTGCACCTTCATCCAGCAGCGCGACAGCGGCTGCAACCTGTTGTGGGCGGATGCCCAGTTCTTCAGCAATACGGGAACCGATGGATTCGTGACTCATAACACTCTCAGGGGAAACGATAAAACCGGGGGGAGTATAACGGACTTGTGGGCCGGGCTCATGTGCTGAGCCCGGCAAAAAGTATGACTTACTTCTTGGCTTTGGTGATGTCGCGGTCGTAATTCAGACGTTTGGCGGCATCGAGGGTCAGCATCTGCATAAAAGCTTTGGTTTCGGCATCGGAGCCAACCGGTGCACCGCCGCTGCCATTGCCACCAAAGACGTTGGTTGGCACCTGACGTTTGGCAAAGGCTTCGGCCCAGAGTTTCTGGATTTCAACTTCGGCCTGCAGTTTCTGCGCGAGGGCGTTATCAGCCTGCAGAATCACTTTCTTCTGATAGGCTTCAGCGTCCGCCAGAGTGCGCTGGGTTTCGGCTTCGATGCGCGCTTTCTCCAGTTCGATTTGGGCGGTTTCTTTGGCAATTTCAGCCTGTTCTTTCAGTTTTTCGGCACCGGTAATGGCCAGCTGCTTTTCGGTTTCCGCTTCGGTGGTGTGCTGAATCTGCTCCACTTTGGCTTTGGCCTGACGCTCTGCTACTTCACGCTCACCTTTGGCGATGGCCAGCAGGCGCTGTTCTTCTTCCTGAATCCGCTGTTCGCGGGCAATCGCACGGTCGGCGGATGCTTTCTGCTTCAGCTGCATACGTTCAACGAATTTTTTGTTAGGGCGCATATCGGTGACGCGGGCATCCAGTACGGTAATGCCGAAGTTGGTGAACTTCTGCACCTTGCGCTTTGGAATGCCGTTGTCGTCGACTTGTTTCATAACCACAAATTCAATTTTGGTTTCGTCACCATAATCCTGTTGCTCTTCGCCCAGAGCGGCATTGGCAGAGGATTTTTGTTTACGGTTGCTGCGGCTGAGCTGCTCTTCCCGTTTGACGATGTAAATCCCGTTAGCCATCTGATTTTCAAATTCAGAGTTAAACCCTGAGCGGCCGCCGGAATAATATTCTTCGGCACCCATCAGCGATGCGGTGGACTGCAGCGTTTCTTTAAAGGCCGGAATCAGTGCGGTGCGCAGCAGATTTTCCGGAGAACGGTATTCGTGGGCGAGTTTCAGGAAATGCTCCTGATCCTGCGGGATGGAAAAACGCACGGTGGCTTCGGCATCAGCATCCACCTGATCAAGGAACATAATGTTCAGTGGTGGCAGCAGTGCGCTGGCGAAGGCATCGTCACGCTCGGCTGTCAGTTCTTCACGTTTACCGACAACAGCCTGTACCGTCATCGATCGTTTCCAGGCGTTATAGCGGCCGAACAGGTAGGTGTTGTAGCCGACGTCTGAGACTACTTTTTCTTCACCGGTGATGGTGCGTACGTGGTACACAAAACCCGGCTCTGCGTAGAAAAACACCTGATTGAACATGCCAAACGCAAAAGAAATAACCGCAGCAATTACCAGCGACGGCGCAACCTGCTGGGGAATATCGTAAGTGATGGAATCAAGACGGCTGCTGATATCTTCAGCAGCCACGCCCTGAGATTCCAGCTCACTGCGCATACGCTCAACTTTCATGTGCTGGGCAGCACGGAAAAAACCCAATGCAATAATGGCGGCAATACAGAGTACGCCGGTAAGAATTCCCCAGAAGGCCATAACAGTTCCTTGTTGTCAGAGAGTTATCAGAAATTTTGGAAGACGGAGTCTAACGACGGATTCGTGCCGGCTCAATGTACAGACTGTGCAGTTGTGACGCCGGTCAAAGGCATAAAAAAAACGGGAGCCGAAGCTCCCGTTTTTTCAGTTATCTGGCAATCACAGTGTGTACCAGAGCTGGTAGTTGAAGCTGTCCGGGCCGCCATTATCCGGTGAGCAGGCCATCAGGGTGTAGCTGCCGTTTTCGGAGGTGATAATGCGCGATACCGGCCAGCAAATATCATCTTCACCACCTTCGCTCAGTACCAGTGAACCATGACGCTCGGTGAAGTTAATGGAGGCTGTGGTGTTGCCGAAGTCGGCCGGATCGTATTTGCAGATATCGTTGTTGCCAGCGTTGTCCAGTTTTGTACCACCGTCGTAAACCGCCAGACAGACGCCACTGACAGCATCGTAAATCCCATATAACGATTGACTAAAAAAGTTAGCGGCGAGACTGCTGTCAAAGTAAGGAATCAACAGCTGGGTTGTACCTGCCTCTGCGGCAGAGGTGGTTACCAGTGCACCACGGATGCCGGCGTTATTATTTTTCAGGGTCAGAGTGTCGGAGAAAGTAGTAACGTCGTCTTTGTGAGTACCGGAGTACGTCAGCGTATTGCCGGAGGCGGACCAGGTAAAGGTTCCGGAGTCGGTGTTGCCACTGCCGGCGATGCCATCGGTATAGCTCTGGTAGGAGCCGGTACCGCTCTCTTTGTCGAATGTAAGTTCACTGAAACTGCTGCTGCCAACCGTGACCAGCCGGTAGCTGTCGGCAATCAGGTTGTCGCTCAATCCTGAGAGTACACGTTCAAGGTGAATAAATTCATCGGTGGTACAGGTGGCATCGTAGGCGTACTCACTTGAGCGCAGCACGGTACAGCGATCGGCGAATTCACCATTACTGTAGATGGTCAGTACCCGCTCAGAAAACTCATAGGTGTAGGAGGCGCTGGAAACACGACAATTACGATTCACCGACGCTTCGGTTGGTGCACGGTAAAAGTCGTCGTCAGTGCAGTTTGAATAACTGACCGCAGTCATATTGCCATTACTTTCGTAGGTATATTTGTAGCGGATTTCACCGTTGTCATTACGCTCCAGCCAGGTGCCGGTCAGTTGCAGTCCGGCATTAATAGCGCTGAGGCTTTGTTCGAAGTGAGCCAGGGCATCTTCTTCGGAGATCAGCTCACGTTCGGATTCATAAGGAAAGGCGGCACTGAGTAACGCGCTGCTGAAATCGGCCGAGTCGGCGGCTAAATCCAGCGCGGAAATATCAGCTCCGCTGCCTTCCGGAAATGGCTGCAATGTAATGCCGTTTTGGGCATTACCGTCACTATCAAGGTTTTGCAGCAGCACCAGCGTATTTTTCACCCGCTGATCATTTACATCACTGGTATTAAATAAATCCAGTGGCGTCAGCGTGCCTGTACCTTCAGCAATGGTAATGCTGCCCAGTGTCAGCCCGGCAAAACTGAAGGTGGTGGTTTCACCCGGTTCATAGGAGAAAGCGCCCAGCGTATTGGTGATGCCCTGATGGCTGGGCGAACTGTAATTGAGCCCGGCTACGCCTGAATCAACGAACAGGGCGGTATTCACCGGTGTGCTGTTGTCGTCATCGTTGTCGCTGTCAGAGCCTCCACTGCTACCACCACAGGCAGTAAGCAGGCTACAGCTGGAGATAAAAACCAGTGGCAGTAATTTCATGGCTGAAGTCCTTATTTATTTGTAATCAATCTGAGCGGAAATCCGCATGCAGGCGTATGTCGATATCATTACCTGCACAGCCTGAGAGGGCATCCCCCATATGGGTTATGTGGGTGGACAGGAGGATGTGAGCAGGTATTCTGCTATTACTTATATGTATGAAATTTGTTGTTGATAGTTGGATGAATATATTCCGCTGCAGCAATGTCAGAAAATTTACCAGGGTTTAACCGGAATACGTTTGTTATCCGGACAAGCCTGTTATCCGGAGTTGTTATGCAGGATGATTTGCTGGATTTTGTCGGGGATATTTATGAAGCCTCGTACAAACCCAGGCACTGGGAGGTGGTGATGGAAAAACTCTGCCTTTTGACACAGTCAAGATCCAGTGTGCTGATCATCGAGAATCAGAACTCCGGCAGCCGGAAGATCATCAGCATACATGGTATCAGCCGCATTCTTGCGCTTGCTTATAACGCCGGACTTGGGCGTTACGATAATACGTTTTCTCTTATCAAAACTCCGGTAAATGATGTCACAATATTGCCGGCAGAAGAGTTAAAAAATAATAGCCCTTCATATTATCAGTTTATTCTGAAGCCAGCGGATATCGGCCATATCTCCGCTGTCAATCTGCATAAAGACAATGAAATCCGTGTTGGACTGGCGGTACACCGTTCATTTAATGCGCCCGCATATGCAGACAAAGAAATCAGGATCATGCGGCTTATTTCTCCGCATATCTGTCGCTCAGTTTTAATTCAGCGGGAATTAAATAATGCCCGTAGCGAAACTCACAGCCTGATGTCGCTGGTATCCAAAATGCCTATGGGCATGTTGCTGATCGATAAATACGGAGAGGTAAAATTCTGCAACTCGGTTGCCGAATTTGTTATCAGTAAGCACAAAGGACTGTCGCTGGTCGACAATAAACTGCAGGCTCATAACCGCGAGAATCAGAAGCAACTGGAGTTTGCTCTGCAGAATGTACTGGATGTTCTGCACAGCGAAACCGAGCAGGATAAACCAACCGTTACCACCGTTTCTTTTTCCCACCCGCAATTTTCGTTTCCACTGGTTCTGTTTATTTCTGCTGCGGAAGAATCTGGCAGACACCCGATGCATAGCGGAGAAGAGCGCTATGCGACGGTATATATCAGCGATCCCGGAGGAAAAATGAACATCTCCGCCGGACAGCTGGCAGAAATATTTGCTCTGACCAATGCAGAAGCTCAGGTGGCGTTATGCCTGGTGAACGGACTTAAGCTGGCAGATATTGCAGAACATAATGGTACTGCACTGGAAACCGTACGCAGCCAGATGAAAGCGGTTTTTAACAAGCTTGGCGTCAACACGCAGCAGGATGTTATCCGGATTATTATTCAGACCATGATTCCGCTGAGCGGCAATCCGGAATAAGAAATGACAGCCATAAAAAACGGGAGCTGAAGCTCCCGTTTTTTATTGGCCGCTAAGCAGGAATTAATCCAGCTGCGGGCCTGCAGCAACGATGGCGTCAGAGACATCGTACTTTTTGAAGTTTTCTACAAACTGGGCAGCCAGGTTGCGGGCAGCTTCATCGTACTTGTCGGCATCGGCCCAGGTGTTGCGTGGGTTCAGCAGTTTGCTGTCAACGCCTTCCAGAGTCTTAGGAACCAGCAGGTTGAACACAGGCACAGTCTCGGTTTCAACGCCGCGCAGTTTACCGTTCTGGATTGCAGAGATCACAGCACGGGTAGTCGGGATGCTGAAACGCTCACCGCCGGCACCGTTAGCGCCGCCAGTCCAGCCGGTGTTAACCAGATAAACCTGAGAGTCGAATTCGGTAACGCGCTTGATCAGCAGTTCCGCGTATTCGCCAGCCGGGCGTGGGAAGAATGGCGCGCCGAAGCAGGTAGAGAAAGTAGACTTCAGACCTTTGCTGCCGCCCATTTCGGTAGAACCAACCAGTGCGGTGTAACCGGACAGGAAGTGGTAAGCCGCCTGTTCTTTGGTCAGGATAGAAACAGGTGGCAGTACACCGGTCATATCACAGGTCAGGAAGATAACCGCTTTAGGTTCGCCGGCCATGTTTTCCAGAACGCGTTTTTCAACGTGCTCCAGTGGGTAGGCGCAACGGGTGTTTTCGGTTTTGGAAACGTCGGTGTAATCGGCAACACGGGTAACCGGGTCGATCACAACGTTTTCAACGATGGCGCCGAATTTGATGGCGTTCCAGATGATTGGCTCATTCTTCTGAGACAGATCGATGGTTTTTGCGTAGCAGCCGCCTTCGATGTTGAATACGGTGCCTTTGCCCCAGCCGTGCTCGTCGTCACCAATCAGGAAACGCTCAGGGTCAGCAGACAGGGTGGTCTTACCGGTACCGGACAGACCGAAGAACAGACAGGTGTCGCCGTCATCGCCCACGTTGGCGGAGCAGTGCATTGGCAGCACGTCTTTTTCCGGCAGCAGGAAGTTCTGCACGCCGAACATGGCTTTCTTCATTTCACCGGCGTAGCGCATACCGGCCAGCAGTACTTTGCGCTGGGCAAAGTTCAGGATAACCGCGCCGTCGGAGTTGGTGCCGTCACGCTCAGGAACACATTCGAAACCCGGTACGTTCAGGATCTGCCACTCTTCTTTGTCAGAAGGGTTGTAGGTTTCCGGACGGATAAACAGGTTACGACCAAACAGGTTCTGCCAGGCAGTCTGGGTAGTCATTTTAACCGGCAGGTAATGCTGCGGATCAGAACCCACGTGTACGTGTGACACGAAGCTGTCGTGCTGGGCCAGATACTCTTCCACGCGTTCCCACAGAGCATCGAACTTGTCGGCGTCGAATGGGCGGTTGATGTTGCCCCAGTCGATGGCGTCTTTGCTGCTTGGCTCTTCGACGATGAAGCGGTCCATCGGAGAACGGCCGGTACGGATACCGGTTTCAACAACCAGTGCGCCGTTGTCCTGCAGCAGGCCTTCGCCACGCAGGATTGCTTGTTCTACCAGTAACGGTGTCGATAAATCGGTGTAAACAGTGGTCATATATCGGTGCCCAAACGGGTCCTCATAATTAGCGCACGGCTTGTGGCCATACTCTGATGTTCTCTATACCGCCCTGAGGGTACACGGGCGAACCCAAAGTTGAAGGCGCGTGATTATGCCAGAAAATTGGTTAAACGCTAAGCCCTGTCTTTTGAGGTGAAATGGCTGTCCCGAAAAGTCCCCTTATGAGGACTCGGGTTATCGCCACTTTTAATGTGGATTCCGTTCCGGAAACAGCTCTTCTACTTGTGGCCGGTCGAAGACGTAGCTCTGCTGGCAGAATTCGCAGGTGATATCGATCTTGCCGTTTTCTTCAATCATGCTGTTCAGCTCGTCGTACCCCATCTGATGCAGGGCGTTGGCGATGCGCGGCTTGGAGCAGGTACAGAAGAAGCTCAGCTCAGACGCCGGGTAAATACGGGTCTGCTCTTCGTGGAACAGACGGTGCAGTACGGTGGCGGCATCCAGTCCCAGCAGTTCGTCGTTACGGATGGTGGAGGCCAGGTGGCTGACCCTGTCCCAGGCATCGGTATCGGTGACCTGACCGGCGGGCGTCGGCATTTTCTGCAGCATCAGCGCGGCGGCGGTCTGACCGTCACAGGCCAGCCAGAAGTGGCTGCCCAGCTGTTCGGACTGGGTGAAGTACTCTTCCAGCGCCTGGGCGATATTGCCGCCATTTATGCTGACAATGCCCTGATAACGCTGGCCCTGTTCCGGCTCGATGGTGATCACCAGCTGACCATCGTCAAAGCGCAGTTCGCTGTCGCCGGCGCTCTCATCGTAACGGGCGATGGCGCGCAGCTGGCCTTTTTCGTTGGTTTCGGCCTGCAGTAAAGTGACGTTGCCCGGCAGGCGCATCTGCAGGGTCAGGCGTCCGGCAAATTTCAGACTGGCGCTGAGCAGGGCAGTAGCGGCCATCAGCTCACCGACGGCAACGGCGATGCGCGGCGGATACTGATGACGGCGCAGCACTTCGCGGTAGCTGTCCTGCAGGTGGGTAATCTCACCGCGGATATCGGTGTTGTCGAAGCTGAAACGCTGCAGCGTGTCGCGGCTGGTATTGCTCATATCAGTAATCCTGGTTGTGCTCAAAGCGACGCATATCGCGGCGCTCTTTCTTGTTGGGTTTGTGGTCGGGCACCTGCATGGAGGCTTTCATAATGCGCCGCCGTTCGGCTTCATCCATGCGCTGTTTAATGCTTTCCGGGGTTTCTTCGTATAACAACCGGGCTTCCGGCGCGCCGCGGCGCTGATCGGACAGCGCGGTGATCAGCACTTCTTTCTGGTCGAAGCCCTGACGGATGCTGAGGCGGGCGCCCAGTTCGGCGGTTTTGCTGACCTTGCAGCGCTGGCCGTCGACATGCACCTTGCCGCCTTCAATAGCGGCCTTGGCCAGTGCGCGGGTTTTAAAAAAACGCGCGGCCCAGAGCCATTTGTCGAGACGGATCTTTTCTTTGTTGTCAGTCATATCTTAAAAATCCAGCTCATCAAAATGATGAATGCCGGGGAAGCGGCTGTCGGTATTGGGTTCTTTCTGGCTGTCGGGATGGAAAATCGCCAGCAGGAAAGCGATGCCCCAGCGGGCGGCGGATTCTAGCACAGGCTGGCTGTCGTCGATCAGCAGGGTGCGGGCCGGATCGAAGCCTTCATCACGGTGCAGGTGATCCCAAAATGCCTGACTTTCTTTCGGCTCGCGGTAATCGTGGGAGCTGATGACGCGGTCGACCAGCTGATCAAGGCCGGTGCGCTCCATTTTCAGGTTTACGCTGTCACGGTGGGCGTTGGTGACGATCACGGTGCGTTTGCCTAATTGCTTAAGGCGGGCAAGAAAATCCTGCACGTGCGGGCGGAAACCGATCTTATGCTGCACATCGCGCTTCAGTTCGGCGATGGGCAGGCCGGTGAGTTCGGTCCAGTAATCGAGGCAATACCAGTCGAGGGTGCCGCGCAGGCCGACAAAACTTTTGTTCAGCTCGGCCAGGGCCTCTTCCTCGCTCAGGCCGTGCTGTTGGGCGTAGACCGCCGGCAGGTGGTCGAGCCAGAAATAATTGTCGAAATGCAGATCCAGCAGAGTGCCATCCATGTCCAGCAGCACGGTATCAATTTGTTGCCAGTTGGTCAGGCTCATAGGGTTATACTCGCAATCGGAATGTCTATTAAAACAGGGCTGTTATGCATAAAAAACCACAGATTTTGCAGCGTCATCTGGTGGCGCAGAGCCGTTTGTTCCGGGTGGAATCCTTCGATCTGCGCTTCAGTAACGGAGTTGAGCGGACCTATGAGCGTCTGATGCCCGGTGGAAGCGGCGCAGTGATGCTGGTCGCGCTGCTGGATAACGATACCATTGCCCTGATCCGGGAATATGGGGGCGGAATTGAAGATTACACCCTCACGTTGCCAAAAGGTGCAATCGATCTGGGCGAGAGTCTGCGCGAAGCCTGTAACCGCGAGCTGCAGGAAGAGATCGGTTATGGCGCGCGGGAGTTTATTCATCTGAAAAAACTCAGCCTGTCACCCAGCTATATGAGCGGCGGTATCGATGTGGTGGTGGCCCGCGATCTGTATGAATCGAAGCTCGAAGGCGACGAGCCGGAACCGCTGGAACTGGTGCCCTGGAAGCTGAACAACCTGCACGAACTGTACAGTCGCGAAGACTGCACCGAAGGCCGGGCAATCGCCGCGCTGGCGCTGGCGCAGGAATTTCTGGCCGGGCGTTTTGACGGTGAAGTGCTGACCTGAGCCTGCTTCAGGCCTGGGTTCTGGCGGGCAGGAAGTCGGCGATTACCTTGCCCAGGGTATCCAGCCTGATGGGCTTGCTGATAAAGCCGTTCATGCCGGCCGCCAGGCAACGCTCTTTATCTTCCAGCATGGCATTGGCGGTCAGGGCGATGATCGGGATATGGTTTTTATGGCTGCTGAGATCGCGGATGCGTTCGGTGGCGGTAATACCATCCATCACCGGCATGTTCACATCCATTAAAATCAGGTCGTAATCGTTGCTCAGTACTTCGGTAATGGCCTGCTCGCCGTTGGATACCGTGGTATACATCAGGCCCAGCCGGCTCAGCATGCGTTCGGCAATTCTCTGGTTCACGCTGTTGTCTTCGGCCAGCAGCACACGGCCATGCAGGGTACGGTTCTGTTTTTCGGCCGGTTGTTTTTCTTTTTCCGGTGCGTGCCCTTCGTGCAACGGTAACTGCAGCACAAAGGTGCTGCCATGACCGATTTCTGAACTGAGTCCTATATCGCCATTCATTGCTTTCGCCAGGTGACGGCTGATGGTCAGTCCTAATCCGGTACCGCCATATTGACGGCTGGTGCTGGTATCAGCCTGTTTGAACGCGGAAAAAATCTGTTCGGTTTTGTCCTGTGCAATACCGATCCCGCTGTCGCGGACTTCGATATTCAGCAGATAGCGGAAGTCTTCCTGCTGCTGGCCGCTGACGCGGATTTCAATACGGCCTTTCTCGGTGAATTTCAGTGCATTGCTGAGCAGGTTGGTGATGATCTGGCGCACCCGTTTCGGGTCACCACGCCAGTTGGCGGGCAGGCCTGAGTCATAGTAATACAGCAGCGATAATCCCTTGCGCCGTACCGGTTCGTTAAACAGCTGATAGATGTCGGTGATCAGACGGTTCAGGTCAAAATCAATCTGCTCAACTTCCAGATTGCCGGACTCAATTTTCGACAGGTCGAGAATATCGTTAATGATGTCGAGCAGGGCATGGGATGAGTTGTGAATAATATCCAGATAGTGGCGCTGGTCTTCTGACAGTGACGAGTCGAGCAGCAGCTCGCTGGCACCAAGAATGCCGTTCATTGGGGTACGGATTTCATGGCTCATATTGGCCAGGAAAATCGATTTACTGCGGTTGGCACTTTCTGCCTGCTCCAGCGCCTCGCGGATGCGTACGTTGGCGGTTTCCAGTGCCCGCTGGTTGGCCACCGCCTCGGTAATGTCGAGGCCGGCCAGCAGTACTTCCTGATGTTCACCACTGTTGATGCGGGTCAGGCGCCAGCTGATGGTTGATTCCTTGCCGCTGGCGGAAACCAGCGGAAATTCTGACGCCATACTGCCTGCATGACTGCCCAGTAACTGTTGCCAGTCATGACTCAGGCGTGCGGCATGGGTTTTGGGCAGCAGATAACTCAGCGGCTGTTTGTACAGCTGCTTTTTATCCATCTGCAGCAGATCCTGTACCGACTGGTTGATGCGCTGAATATTGCCCTGCTTATCGCACACCAGCAGCAGCGTCTGCATTGAATCAAAATAAGCCCGTACCCGCTGTTGCTCGGCGCGCAGCTTTTCTTCCATATGATGGCGTTTACTGATGTCGTCGCCGGTCAGCAATATGTAGTCGCGCCCGTTGAGGTGCCATGGCTGGGCATGCAGTGCCCAGCGTCCATGGTCGCCATGGCGGTCAATCAGGGTGCACTCAAAGTCGACCAGTGTTTGGCTTTCCAGCGCCTGCTGCAGGTAACGGGCAATCTGTGGCTGTTCTTCCTCGGGCTGAATTGCCGATAAGCGCTGATCGTGATCATCGGCAAACAACTCAATAAAACGCGGGTTGGCATCAAGAATCAGCTGTTGGGCACTGAGACGCACCGCAATGCCACTCATATGTTCCCAGCTGAGGCTGTGCTGCAGACTCTGGCGGTCGAGCTGGTCACGCAATGGCCGGACCAGATGATGGAAACCAGCAAACAGAATAATGATAACGGCCAGATCGGTCAGCGCCGCACCAACCCAGCCCTGCAGATAATGCTGGCGCAGCTGGGACAGTGACTTGCTGACAACCAGACCCTGACCGGGCTGTAGCGGCTGGAGGTACTGCAGATAGGTGTGCTGCTCGTCATGCATCCGTTGCAGGCCACTGATGCCTTGCGCGGCTTTTGTTACGGCGTCGTTGCTGATACCGGGTTGTGGTGGCAGGCGGATGCTGAGTTTATTGTCATGCAATACGCCGGTCTGCACCGCCAGCCCCTGGCTGCGCAGGTAACCCAGCTCGGCTGCGCCTGGCAGGCTGTCGGAGTTGAGTTTCCATTGTTGCAGGAACCTGCCGGCCAGACGCTCTAACTCATCCTGCTGGTGTTTTACTTCGTGCAGATACAGCAGGAGGCTGGTAACAACTGTGATCATCAGCGTTGACGCCAGCGCGAGCATCCAGAGGTATTTTATGTGGCGGCCCATAGTGCGTCCTTTGCCGAAGTCCCTTAACAATAGATGCTTGTGGTCAGACAATCCAAGGCAATACCAGTGCATGCAGGGTGGCGGTCAGGGTCATGGCCATTGCCGCATAGGCCGATTGCTGTGGTCCTAATTCCAATGCACGACTGGTGCCAATGGCATGGGCGCAGATTCCCAGTGTCAGTCCAACGGCCTGCGGGTCATCCATGCGCAGCAGTTTTAACAGGGACGGAATCATCAGAGCCCCGAGAATTCCGGTGATGATGACAAAGGCTGAGGCCAGAGCGTTGATGCCGCCGACCTGTTCGCTGATGGCCAGCGCCACCGGAGTGGTAATGGATTTTGTGTAGATCGTGCGGGTGATGGCGTCATCACCAATCCAGAAGTGCGCCAGCAACACTGCACAGGCTACGGTTGTGCCGCTGCCCAGAGTTACCGCCAGAACAATGCGCAGCCATTGTTTACGCATGGTATGAATAAACTGATACAGCGGTACCGCCAGCATGACCACCACAGGCCCCAGCATCTGGTTCAGGTAATCACCGCCCTGCATATAAGTCTGATAAGAAACACCGCTTAACTCCAGGCAGGTCACGACCAGTACAACGCCGGTCAGAATCGGCGGAATAAAGGCGTTGTTACCTAGGCGGCGGTAGAGTTGCTGGCCGGCAAGAAAAGACGCAATGGTAAGTGCGGCCCAGAATAACGGCAGACTGAACAGATGTGTCATGAGCCTGATTTACCTCCCTTGCGCATAATCAGCGCACTGACCAGGGCGCCGGGAATCAGGCTGAGCGCAAGAATAACCAGCAGGGCGGGACCATGTTCGGCGAGCAGTTGTTTTTGGGTAATGATGCCAACACTGACGGGAATCAGGAATAAAGGCAGCAGGGGCGACAGCGTCTGGGTGATGCGCTGCAGATTATCCGGCGTTTTGCCGCGCAGTATCAGCGCCAGCAGTAACAGCAGCATACCAACAATGGATGCCGGAACAGGAAGATGCAGCAGTGTTTGTAACAGAGAACCCAGCAGCAGAAAGATCAGCAGGGTAAGGAGGCCGGACATACGTCTGCTCCTGAAAAGTTGGTGCGGAAGGAGAGACTCGAACTCTCACGCCGTGAAGCGCTGGAACCTAAATCCAGTGTGTCTACCAATTTCACCACTTCCGCGATTCAGGGCGCGGATATTATACAACTCGGATGCACTTGCCAAGAGGCCGGAGCCGCTGGCCCTGAAGGGGGGCGCTCGTGTATGGTGCCTTTTTTTGCATAACAGGGAATGGCTATGCCTTCAGATAATCGTTTGGCCAGTAATATTCTGCTGAGTGCGGCCGCGGTCGTGATCGTGATTGCAGGTATTAAAAGTGCCGCTGCCATGCTGGTACCTTTTTTACTGGCGGTATTTATTGCCACCCTCAGTGCGCCACTGCTGCGCTGGCTGACTAATCACCGAGTCCCCGGCGTTGTGGCAGTGTTGTTGCTGGTTATAGGTTTCCTGTTGCTTGGCACCGTATTGGCTTCTTTTGTCGGCGGTACACTGACGGCATTTTATAAAGATATGCCGCTGTACGAGCAGAAACTGCAGGCGCTGACCAGCCATGGCGTGACCTGGTTGCGCAGCCTTGGCGTGGAAGTGGCTGATAATGTGATCCGCGAATATGTAAATCCCGGCGTAGTGATGAGAACCGTTGCCTCTGTGTTTAATGGCCTGGGCGGCGTGCTGACCAACACTTTCCTGATTCTGTTCACGGTGATCTTTATTCTGCTCGAATCCTCCAGCTTTCCGGCCAAGGTTAAACGTGCCTTCGGGGAAGAAACCCAGGCCTTTGCCCACTTTGAGCGTTTCTCTGAATCGGTGCAGCAATACCTGATGATTAAAACCGTGGTCAGTTTTGGTACCGGCCTGACTGTTGGTCTGCTGCTGGCGCTGATCGGTGTTGATTACTGGGCACTGTGGGCGCTGGTTGCTTTCCTGCTCAACTACATACCTAACATCGGTTCTATTATTGCGGCCGTTCCGGCGGTGCTGATTGCCTTAATTCAGATTGGTCCGGGAGCCGCGTTGCTCACCGCCGGGGTTTATGTGCTGGTCAATACGTTGTTCGGTAATGTGGTTGAACCGCGCCTGATGGGGCGCTCGCTGGGGCTGTCGACGCTGGTGGTTTTCCTGTCGTTGGTGTTCTGGGGTTGGATTCTCGGGCCGGTGGGAATGCTGCTGTCGATCCCTCTGACCATGGTGGTTAAGATCGCGCTGGAAACCCGGCCGCAGTCGCGCTGGATCGCCACCTTGCTTGATCACTGATCTGTTCAGGGCACGGTATGAGCAAAGAAGGGTAAAAACACTGCCGGCCACGGGGCTGGCAGCGCTAGACTGGGCGCAACGGAGGATGGTGATGAAATCGATTCTGCTGGTTGATGATGATTACGAACTGGGCGAACTGTTGCAGGAATACCTGTCGATGGAAGGTTTCGCCCTGACCGCTGTGCAGGACGGTGAAACCGGTCTGCAGCGGGCACTGAGCGGCGATTACGATCTGGTGCTGCTGGATGTGATGCTGCCGAAAATGAACGGCTTTGAAGTGCTGAAAAAACTGCGTACCGAGTCTTCCCTGCCGGTAATTATGCTGACCGCCCGTGGCGAAAGCGTGGACCGGGTACTGGGTCTTGAGCATGGCGCCGATGATTATATTCCCAAGCCTTATCACCACCATGAACTGGTGGCGCGGATTAAGGCTCTTTTCCGCCGTATTGATCTGTCGGCTGAGCAGCCTGGCAAAGGTGCGGTCACCACGCTGAATGTGGGCGAGCTGCAGCTCAATACCACGCGCCGGGTAGTGACTCTGGATGGCGTCGAACTGGCCCTGACCGGTGCCGAATTCGGCGTACTGCATTGCATGATGGAGCACGTTGGTGAGCTGGTGGATAAAGATACGCTGTCGCTGGCGGCACTGGGTCGTCCGCTGATGGCCTACGATCGCTCTATCGATATGCACGTCAGCAACCTGCGCAAGAAACTGGGCCGCCGCAGCGATGATTCTGACTGGATCAAAACGGTGCGTTCGCGCGGCTATATGCTGGTCAGCCCGGAATAAACTCCCCCTTTTACCACAGGCCTGTGCATGCGCTGGTATCGCTCGCTGTTTTTCAAAATTTTCCTCTGGTTCTGGGGGGTGATCTTCCTTTCCATGTGGGCAGCGGTGCTGACCAACGAATGGATTGAAGACGATTATTTCCGCCCGGCTACTCAGCCTGAAGCCATGCACTTGGTGCATCTGATGGACCGTGAACGGCCGATTGTGGCTGAAGGCCGCAAGCTGTGGCGCAAAATGCGCCCGGGCTGGAATCTGGTGGCGGTGCCGGTGGATATGATCAGTCAGTTGCCCCACGATCTGGAAGAATTTGCCGATGAGGCGGATGAAACTGACCAGATTCTGTGGGGGCAGAATGACGGCTGGCTGATGATCGGGCCGTTGCAGCGTCAGGGTTATCTCTATATCGCCGTTGCCCGTAAAGAATGGCAGAGCGTGCTGAATAACGAAGACCGCTGGCTGGTACCGCTGGCGATTGTGGTGGTGGTTACTTTGTTGTGCTTTGTGCTGGTGTGGAGCCTGACGCGGCCAATCCGTCGGTTGCAGCGCACCGTACGCCAGCTGGCACAGGGTAATTTTGATGTCTCCGGCCTGCGCCGTGATCTGCACCGGCATGATGAAATCGGCATGCTGGCCAGCGAAGTGGTGGATATGGCCGATGCCCTGCAGCGTTTATTGCACAGTCATCAGCAGTTACTGCGTGATGTGTCGCACGAGTTACGTTCGCCATTAACCCGCCTGCAGATTGCCCTTGGTATTGCCCGCAAAAAAGATCAGCACCAGATTCTGGCAGCGGAGCATGACCGGATAGAACGCGCCGTCGGACAGGTCGATGGCCTGGTCGGACAGATTCTTGATCTGGCCCGGCTGCAGCAGACCGACAGCCAGCAGTTGCAGACCGGCCGCCTGGATCTGGGCAGTCAGTTGCAGATCTGGCTGCAGAATGCAGACGTTGAGATCGAAGAAAAACACCTGCAACTGATGGTCAAAGGGCCGGCCGCTTCCCTGACATGTGACTGGGACTGGATGCTGGTCGAGCGGGCTTTTGACAACCTGTTGCGTAATGCCATCCGTTTTGCGCCGCAGGGCTCAGAGCTGTCTGTCGGTGTAACAGTCCGTGCTGAGTATGCGGAATTGTGGGTGCAGGATCAGGGGCCGGGCGTACCTGAAGAAGAACTTCTGCGGATTTTCGATCCTTTTACGCAGGTCGATTCGGCCCGCGATCATGCGGCCGGTGGTTATGGCATCGGGCTGGCGCTGGTGAAGCGCATTGTTGAACTGCATGATGGCAGCGTTCGCGCCGAAAATTGTTCCCCCGGTTTGCGTGTGATCATGCAGCTGCCTGTGCAGCCACAAACCTGATCTGGCTCAGTTAAAAAAGAGGGAAGCGCCGGATTAGCTGGAAAAAGCAATAGGTTTTTGGTAGAAAGTACGACCCTTATGCCCCCTGTGTTCTGGACGATGTGGCACAGCTGGCTTTTAAATACAGTGAAGAGACTGGACAAGTACTATGTCACAAGATTTCAAGCAAGCAGCTCTGGATTACCATCAGTTCCCTAAGCCAGGCAAAATCAGTGTCGAACTGACCAAGCCTGCGCAGACTTCACAGGATCTGTCTCTGGCCTACAGCCCTGGTGTGGCAGAGCCGGTCAAGGAGATCGCTGCTGATCCTGAAAACGCCTATAAGTACACCGGTAAGGGTAACCTGGTTGCGGTTATCACTGATGGTACTGCGATTCTGGGTCTGGGTGATCTGGGCCCTCTGGCTTCCAAGCCGGTTATGGAAGGTAAGAGCCTGCTGTTCAAGCGCTTTGCCGGCGTAGACTCCATCGACATCGAAGTTGAGTCTGAAAGCCCACAGGCCTTTATCGACACCGTTCGCCGTATTGCTATTACTTTCGGTGGTATCAACCTGGAAGACATCAAAGCACCTGAGTGTTTTGAGATCGAACGCACCCTGATCGAACAGTGCGACATCCCGGTATTCCACGATGACCAGCATGGTACTGCGATCGTAACCGTTGCCGGTGCTCTGAACGCTCTGGAAATCGTTGGCAAGAAAGTCGAAGACGCCAAAATGTGCGTACTGGGTGCCGGCGCAGCTGCAATCTCCTGCACCAAGCTGCTGATCCTGGCAGGCATGAAGCCAGAAAACATCTTTATGTGTGACCGTAATGGTGTGATCCACTCCGGTCGTACCGATCTGAATCAGTACAAGCAGGCATTCGCTGTTGAGACTGACAAGCGCACCGTTGATGATGCCCTGAATGGCGCTGATATCTTCCTGGGTCTGTCTGGTCCTAACATGGTGACCGGCGAACAGATCAAAGCAATGGCAGAAAACCCAATCATCTTCGCCTGTGCTAACCCGGTTCCGGAAATCATGCCGGAAATCGTTAAGGAAGTTCGTCCTGATGCCATCATGGCAACCGGTCGTTCCGACTACCCTAACCAGGTAAACAACGTACTGGGCTTCCCATTCATCTTCCGTGGTGCTCTGGACGTACGCGCCAAGCGCATCAACGAAGAGATGAAACTGGCTGCAGCCAAAGCTCTGGCTGGTCTGGCGAAAGAACCTGTAACTCAGGAAGTTCTGGATGCTTACGGTCTGGAGTCTCTGGAGTTTGGTCGTGAGTACATCATTCCTAAAGCCGTTGATACCCGTCTGCTGGGTGCTGTATCGGCTGCGGTTGCTCAGGCTGCGGTTGATACCGGTGTGGCACGTAAGCCATTCCCGGCTAACTACCCGCTGAAAACTCTGGCTGATATCTGATTGATCAGACCATAGTAAAAAACCCGGCTATGCCGGGTTTTTTTATGCCTGTCGTTACGCCAATACCGCAGTGTCAGCGAATCAGGTAATCAGCCAGCAGGCGCTCATAGCTCTGCAGGATTTTATCCTGCTCGCCGCTGTCGATCAGAATATCCATGCCGATATCAAAGGCATCACGCAGTTGTTTGCTGTGGAACGCGGCATAGTAGTAGGTCGGGGTAAATAGATCGTGGTACTGGTACGGTTGCTGGTAGACCGGGTTGTTCGGATAGTTGCGGCGTAACTGACTGAGGTAATAACGGAAGATCGTCTGCTCGAGAATGATCACATCAGTCTCGCCATTAAACAGTGCCTCAACCTGTTTCTGCTGTTCGGCCAGTTCCCTATAAGCCGGACTGCGTGCAGCTTCTGCGGCAAAATTATCGGGCAGCAGCTGACTGGCCAGGTTAAAAGCAGTGATGCTGTAATAGCCCAGACTGCTGACATCGGTCAGGGATACCTTACGACTGCTCAGGCTGATGGCAATGTTATGGAATACGATCAGCGGCTGGCGGGAAAATAACGCGTTCGGCGACGCGGTTACGCTGGTGATGCAGGCAATATCCAGTTCGCCTTTATTAAAAGCGATAACGTTATTGGTGTTGTTGTCATAGCGTACGTCGATGGTTTTATTCTGCGTTTGCAGTGCCCGGCGCAGGATATCGAGCACAATGCCACGGTCATTCTGACGGATCACATAAGGTGGGATCGAATTACCACAACCAACGCGTACCGAATCGGCACTCTGTGCACTGGCACTGAGCGGTGTCAGCAAACCGAGGGTAAGTACAGGCAGGCAGTGGGCAAATAAACGCAGAAATAACGGCATACAACGGTGAATCCAGTCCGGCAACAGACTCAGCATAACCGGATTTATACGATTTGCACGTGGTGCCTGAGGATAAAACTGAAGGGAGGGGATGCCGGCTCTGGAGCAGAGCCGGCGGAACGGGCATCAGCCTTTTTTGGCGCGCTTACGTTCGTTTTCGGTCAGGAACTTCTTACGCAGACGGATGCTGGTTGGAGTTACTTCCACCAGTTCGTCGTCTTCGATAAATTCCAGAGCCTGTTCCAGCGTGTGCTTAACCGGCGGTGTCAGGTTGATGGCTTCATCGGTACCTGACGCACGCACGTTGGTCAGCTGCTTGGCCTTGGTAGGGTTAACCACCAGGTCGTTATCGCGGCTGTGCAGACCAACGATCATGCCTTCGTACACTTCCAGACCCGGAGCAACGAACAGACGACCACGTTCCTGCAGGGTAAACAGGGCATAGCCCAGAATCTTACCCGGAACCATGGATACCAGTACGCCGTTGTGACGGGTAGAGGTCAGGCCGGTCTGCACCGGACCGTAATGGTCGAAGATGTTGGTCAGGATGCCGGAACCGGAAGTCATGGTCATAAACAGACCACGGAAACCGATCAGGCCACGGGCTGGCATGATGAACTCAAGACGCACACGGCCTTTGCCATCCGGCACCATGTTGGTCATCTCGGCGCGACGGTTGCCCATCTCTTCCATGATGGAACCCTGGTGCTCTTCCTCGATGTCGATCACAACCTGCTCGTAAGGCTCCTGGATCTCACCGTCGATTTCTTTCTGCACAACTTCCGGCTTGGAGATACCCATCTCGAAGCCTTCGCGGCGCATGGTTTCAATCAGAACGGACAGGTGCAGTTCACCACGGCCGGATACTTTGAATTTTTCCGGAGTGTCGCCTGGCTCAACACGCAGAGCCACGTTGTGAATCAGTTCTTTTTCCAGACGGTCTTTGATATTACGGCTGGTTACGAACTTACCTTCACGGCCGGCAAACGGAGAATCGTTTACCTGGAAGGTCATGGATACGGTTGGCTCATCAACAGACAGCTGAGGTAAAGCTTCTACTTTAGAAGGATCACACAGAGTGTCGGAAATGCTCAGACCGTCGATACCGGAAATACAAACGATGTCACCGGCATTGGCTTCAGGGACAGCAACACGCTGCAGACCATGGAAACCTTTAACTTCCAGCACACGACCCTTACGGGTTTTGCCTTCGGCAGACACGATCTGTACATCGGTACCTGGCTTCAGTTTACCGCGGGCGATACGGCCAACACCGATAACGCCAACATAGCTGTCGTAATCCAGAGCGGAGATCTGCATCTGGAACGGGCCGTCAAGATCAACCGGTGGCGGGGTTACGTGGTCAACGATCATCTGGAACAGAGGTGACATGTCGTCAGCCATGTTGTCAGGATCCAGACCGGCGATACCGTTCAGGGCAGAGGCATATACAACAGGGAAGTCGAGCTGTTCTTCGGTTGCACCGAGACGGTCGAACAGGTCGAACATTTCGTCCATAACCCAGTCCGGACGCGCACCCGGGCGGTCGATTTTGTTGATAACCACGATCGGGCGCAGGCCACGTTCGAAGGCTTTCTGGGTAACGAAGCGGGTCTGTGGCATCGGACCGTCAACGGCGTCTACCAGCAGGCAGACGGAGTCAACCATCGACATAACCCGTTCCACTTCACCACCGAAGTCGGCGTGTCCTGGGGTGTCAACGATGTTGATGCGGTAGTCGTTCCATTTAATAGCGGTATTCTTCGCCAGAATGGTAATACCACGCTCTTTTTCCTGGTCGTTGGAGTCCATGACCCGCTCGCCGCCCTGATCTTTGCGGTCCAGGGTGCCGGACTGCTCGAGCAGTTTGTCGACCAGGGTAGTTTTGCCATGGTCAACGTGCGCGATGATGGCGATGTTTCTGAGGTTGTCGATCACAAGAATGGCCTTGGTGAAAGTTTGTACAAAAAATGAGGCGCGATTATACCTGAAACGGGTCGTCAGCGTGACATCAATTTCGCCGCTGCAAGCATATTCTGCGGACATTTCTGCCGGCATTAATCAGGGGATAAATGAAAGCGCTGTTTTTGTGCCGAATCCCATGTACTGCGGTGTTCAAGTGAACCTATAATGTGCAGGCTTGTACTGGCTAGCGTATTCACCTCACGCCATCGCGCTAAAATGGTGCATTTGGTTCAGGTTGTGATTTATTTTGGTGCAGTGGGTGCCTGTTTGTTGTTTTGCAGCCCTGATTTCATGCGGGCTACGCCATAAGATAAAATGGCACACTACTTGCTCCAATACTGAGCATGGCAAGCCGGGGCTAAACCCCGTATCAAGTTGAACCAGCATCTGGAGACAGTGAGATGTCAGAGAACACTCTGAATTTAATCAAAGAAAACGATGTAAAGTGGGTTGATCTGCGCTTTACCGATTTCAAAGGCAAAGAACAGCACGTTACTATTCCTGCGCGTTATGTAGACGAAGATTTCTTCGAAACCGGACAGATGTTCGACGGTTCTTCTATTGCTGGCTGGAAAGGCATTAACGAATCCGACATGATCCTGCGTCCGGATGACAGCACCAGCTTCCTGGACCCATTCACCGAAGACGCCACTCTGGTTCTGCGTTGCGACATCATCGAGCCTGCCACTATGCAGGGCTACGACCGCGACCCACGTTCTGTTGCACTGCGCGCTGAAGAGTACCTGAAGTCTACTGGTCTGGGTGATACTGCATTCTTCGGTCCAGAGCCAGAATTCTTCATGTTTGACGATGTTCGCTGGGGCTCTGACATGTCCGGCAGCTTCTGCAAAATCAACTCTTCCGAAGCAGCCTGGAACACTGAGACTGTGATGGAAGGCGGCAACCTGGGTCACCGTCCACGCGTTAAAGGCGGTTACTTCCCGGTTCCTCCGGTAGACAGCCACCACGATATCCGTGCGGCCATGTGTAACACTCTGGAAGCTATCGGTCTGGACGTTGAAGTTCACCACCACGAAGTGGCGAACGCCGGTCAGAACGAAATCGGTGTTAAGTTCAACACCCTGGTTAAGAAAGCTGACGAAGTGCAGATGCTGAAATACGTTATCCATAACGTTGCAGCAGCTTACGGCAAAACCGCTACTTTCATGCCTAAGCCAATCTGTGGTGATAACGGTTCCGGTATGCACGTTCACATGTCTTACTGGAAAGACGGCGTAAACCAGTTCGCTGGTGATGGCTATGCCGGCCTGTCTGAAACTGCCCTGTTCTACATCGGCGGTATCATCAAGCACGCTAAGTCCCTGAACGCGTTCACCAACCCAGGTACTAACTCTTACAAGCGTCTGATCCCAGGCTTCGAAGCTCCGGTAATGCTGGCTTACTCTGCCCGTAACCGTTCTGCTTCTATCCGTATTCCTTACGTTGCGTCTCCAAAAGGCAAGCGTATCGAAGCCCGTTTCCCGGATCCGATTGCTAACCCATACCTGGCTTTCGCAGCTCTGCTGATGGCTGGTCTGGACGGCGTTAAGAACAAGATCCACCCTGGCGATGCAGCTGACAAAGATCTGTACGATCTGCCAGCTGAAGAAGCAGCCAAGATTCCACAGGTTTGTGGCTCTCTGCGTGAAGCTCTGGACAGCCTGAAAGCTGACCACGAGTACCTGACTGCAGGCGGCGTATTCAGCAAGGATATGATCGAAGCTTACATCGACCTGAAGATGGAAGAAGTTTACCGCGTTGAGCACACCACTCACCCGGTTGAATACGATATGTACTACAGCGTGTAATACGCTTTAGCCAGATCGTAAAAAGGGCTCTTCGGAGCCCTTTTTTATTGCTGTTTTTTAGCTGGTTAAGCTGTTGCTGCGGCTTATTTAGTCTTTAACGGCAAGGGTGGCTAGGCATCGTTGCTGTCAGCGCCTAGTATGTCGGTGTTATTTTCCGGAGTGCTGAATGTGAGTCTGAGCTGGAGTAAGAACGGTCTGGTTTCTGCCCTTAAACCGATGGACTGGCAGTTTCGTGAGCCGGCCTCTGGTGCGCAAATGGATGCTTATCTGCAGATGTACCGGCTGGACTTTCCAGAGCTGAGTGGCGTGCGTCACTTTGCCGGGCTGATACAGGCGGCTGATTACCAGATAGCTGTGCAGGTATGGCGTCCACAGAACCCGCGCGGTACTGCCATCGTTGTTCATGGGTACTACGACCATGTTGGTCTGTACGGTTCGCTGATTGGCTTTTGCCTGCAGCAGGGGTTGAATGTGGTGACGTTCGATCTGCCCGGGCACGGACTTTCCAGCGGCGAGAGCGCATCCATCGGCAGCTTTCAGGAATACGACGAAGTGTTTAGCCTGATTCTGCAGCGTACCCGTGGCGGCCTTGGCGGCCCGTTGTATGTCTTCGGTCAGAGTACCGGTGGCGCCATCATTATTAATTATCTGCTCAAGCGCCAGCTGACCAAAGCGCAATCACCCTTTGCCGGCATTACCCTGATGGCTCCTCTGGTACGCCCGAAAGGCTGGTACAGAGGCCGTTTGGTGCATACCTTTGTCAGCCTGTTTCTGCGTCAGGTTCGGCGCAAGTTTAACCCCAATTCGGCAGATACCGAGTTCCTGCGCTTTATCGCTGAGCAGGATCCGTTGCAGCCACATCACCTCAGTGTGCGTTGGGTCGGAGCCCTGAAGCAATGGATACCCTATATTGAAGCATTGCCCGCTTCTGAACTGGCGGTAACCATCGTGCAGGGTGATAACGATAATACCGTCGCCTGGCGTCATAACCTGAAACTGCTGGCGCAGAAGTTTCCCCGTCAGCGTCTGATGATGTTGCCCGGTGGTCAGCACCACCTGGTGAATGAGTCACCGCAGCACAGAGAGCAGATCTATCGTCAGCTGGCGGAATGGTTGCTGTCCGATTCCAACCCGGTCTGATTTCCAACTTTTGCCATATTGACCCGAATTGTCCTAAGAGTATAACTATCCGCTGCGTAGTATCGCGCAAAAGGCCAATGGCTGTGATTCAGCAGGCAAGGATGTCTGCACTGCAGGAGAATGACATGGACGCGCGTCTGGATAGTAATAAAAAGCTGGTACACAATTTTGTTGAGCTGACCTGGAATCAGGGGCGCTTTAATCTGGCGCGTTCGCTGGTTGCCCGCGACTTCACCTACTATGCGAGCATGGTGAATATGCCGCTGGGTCTGGATGGTATGGAGACCCTGATTCAGACTATCCGCAACTCTATGGAAGACTTTTCCATTGGGGTTGAAGAGGTGGTGTGTGAAGGCAATCTGGTGGTTACCCAATCGACCTTCAGTGGCACGCTTGTGCGCCCGCTGATGGGCTTTGAGCCTGTGGATAAGGTCATTGCCCTGCATGCGGCCACCTTCTGGCAGGTGCGCCACGGTATGATTCAGTCGGGCAACTCTTTGCTCGACACCGCAGACCTGTTTCATCAGGTGCGTAAAATCATGACACCCAATGCCGCGGCTGCGGCGTTCTGAGCTATTTACGGAAGTGGCTGAGTAAGTCCTGAGCCATTTCCCTGATCGCCTCCCGAATACTCATTTTATTGCGCGGATTATGACTGCCATCGCAGTAGGGCATGGCCTCACTGCGTCCGCAGCTGCACAACCACACCAGTTGCTTCTGATCGCTGTGCAGGCTCAGCGGTCGGGGGCAATTGTCGGCGGCAAAGGGTGCGCTGCTGCAGCGTCCGCACTGGCAAATCTGATAGCTCTGGTCTGCATTCAGGGTGACCACATGGGGCGTTATTTCATTCATGGAAATGTCCGTCGTCGGCGGCCAGATGCAGAATATGCGACCATTCTTCAGCGCTTACCGGCTGAACGGAAAGGCGAGAACGGTTGAGCAGAGCCATTTCCTGCAGCGCACTGTCTTTGCGCATATCTTTCAGCGTAATGGGGTGTTTGAGTGCGCGCAGGGCTTCGACTTCGATGGTGATCCAGCGCGGATTGGCCGCATCGGATTTTGCATCAAAATAATCGGAGGCCGGATCAAACTGTGACGGATCGGCAAGTCCGGTGCGGGTGACGCGGCACACGCCGATAATTGCAGGCTCTTTACAGCTGGAATGGTAAAAAAACGCCAGATCTGAGACCTGGATCTCATCCCGCAGTATGTTCCGCGCTTGATAATTGCGCACGCCGTCCCATACTGTGCGCCTGCCTGGTGCGGCCTCAAGATGATAATAACTAAAAACGTCCGGCTCAGATTTCAGTAACCAGTGATTCATATTTTCTGACTATAAAGTGGTCCGAGTATTGCTCTCGCGAGAGGTGCCATTAACAAGCATCAGGCTGAGCGTGCAAGGGCAGCGTAGCATTCAATGATCACAGGTTCTAATCCGTAATACGGAATGCAGTAGGAACAAACAGTAATGAAAAAACCCGATATTCTGATTCTTCTCAGTGTCATTGTGCTGCTGGGTGCGGCAGTGACTGGTATGACCAGCGAAGTGAAGCGTCCGGCGTCACTGATGACGATGGAAAACAGCATTCGCTGAACAGAGCACGTCGGAATTATTCAGCGTGAGCCTGAAAACGATGCAGCCCTGTATCGGTGGCAATGGCTGTCAGCGGGATATCCCAGTCTTCAGCGGGTAGTGCCGCTGTCTTTTGTAATTCATAGGCACAGCCAATCAGTCGGGGTTTGTTTCCGGGCTGGCGGCTGAAGGCCAGTGTGCGGTCGTAAAAGCCGCCACCCATTCCCAGCCGGTTGCCACTCTCATCGAAGGCGACCAACGGCATACAGATCAGATTGATAAAACGTGCCGGCATCGCCCGGTGGCTGGCAAAGTCTGGCTCGCTGATACCAAAACGGTTTTTGATCATGCGGCTTTGACGGTTAAAGGGCAGAAAGCTCAGGTGTCCTTTACGCAGCGGGTGCAGCACCGGCAGGTAGAGGGTTTTGCCGCGGCGCTGTAAGTCGCGGATAAAGACCGAGGTATCAATCTCGCCATCATTGGTTAAATACACGGCAACATGACGCGAATGCTGAAAGTGCGTCGACTGACGCAGAGAGTGCAGTAGCTGCTGTGCGGCCTGCTGACGCTGGCGGCGGTTAAGCGCGCGGCGCTGGCGGCGCATTTGCCGGCGGAGTTCGGTTTTATTCATCGGAATTAAACGCAGAAATCGGAAGGGCTCCCCACTGTGCCGCTGTCGTAAATAAAGGCCTTGAACCCTGTGGTCCAAGGTGGCAGGCCAGACACTGAATCAGGCTTTCCGTCGGGCGGACATGCGCACATCAGCGAGTGAAACCTTCCATAAAAAAGTGCATCGGCTCAGGACTTTATCGACTGGCAAACACCCCAGGGAGCAGGCGCAGTATATCAGAGATCATTATGAAAAAATGAGGATTTTGTAATGAAAACTGCGTTACAGAATCACAGCTCCAGCTGCAGATCCTGCTCCAGAGCTTCGTCAATGGCGGCGTTCATCTTGTTCAGATCGCGCTTCATCTGCAGGTTTTCGGCTTCCAGCTCACGCAGCTGATGGGCGATGTTCAGTGCCGCAATAACCGCCACACGATCAGTGCCCAGCACTTTGCCGGCGGAGGAGCCGGCGTTCTTTATTTCGGACATTTTCTCGTTGAGATAACGCGCCGCATCGCGCAGTTTTTCTTCTGCGCCATCGGGACAGTTGATGCGGTACTCGCGGTCGAGAATCAGTAATTCCAGGGTTTTGGATGGGTTAGCCACTATTGCGCTCCAGCGTTTGCAGACGGGTAATCATTTCATTGACCTTGCGACGGGCAATTTCGTTCTGCTGCATCAGTTTTGCACGCTCGGCCTGCCAGCTCGCTTCCGCAGCGCGCATGGCTTTATTCTGCTCGCGCAGTTCCTGGTGCACGGTCAGCAGTTTTTCGATCTTACGCTGCAGGCTCTGGAGTTCAGGATTTTGCATTGCCATCATAGTGGTTAGTGAGAACAGGCTAACTATAAGAGGCCGCTGGCGGCGGGGTCAATCGACGGAAGGCGGCTTTGCTGCTTTATTCCCTTCCGCTTCCGGCATTTGCGGATTCTTTCGCGGCAGCAATGATAGAATGACCGCTTTCCCTCCCGTTGAGGACGTTATGACGATCGAATTTTCCGCAGCCGCTGATCTGTGGCTGGAATCACGCTGCTACCAGACTCCATCCGCCCTGCATGGCTGGCTGACCGGCTATCTTGCTTCCGGTGCGCGGCTGAAAGCGGCCGACTGGTTACTGGAAGCGCAGGAATATCTGGAGCTGGAAGAAACTCCGGAAGCACCGCTGCAGGCGTTTCTGCAGACTTTTTACGATGACGTGCTGCTTGGCCTGAGCGGCGAGTCGATGGAATTCAGTGTGCTGCTGCCAGCCGATGAAGATGCTGATATCGACGAGCAGGTTGAATGCCTGGCACAGTGGAGCAAAGGCTTCCTTGATGGCTTTGGTGCTTCGGGCCAGATTCAGGGCAAAGTGCCGGAAGACGTGCTGGAAGTACTGCAGGATCTGGATGCCTTCTCGCAGGCGTCACTGGATGATCCGCAGGACCCGCAGAACGAAATGCTGTATCTGGAACTGGCCGAGCATGCCCGCGTTGCTGCGCTGACTGTCTTTTACGGCATGAACAAAACCGCTCCTGCCCCTAAAACCCTGCACTGATCTCTACGCATTGACGAGGTGATGATGAAACTCGATGTCCGCGAATACGCCAAACGCCGCCGTCAGCTGATGGAGCTGATGAGCCCGAACAGCATTGCCATTCTGCCATCAGCGCCGGTCACGGTGCGTAACCGCGATGTGGAGCATCCCTTCCGTCAGGACAGTGACTTCTATTACCTGTCCGGCTTTGCCGAAGAGCATGCCGTATTGGTGCTGATTCCCGGCCGGGAACACGGTGAGTACGTGTTGTTCTGTCAGGAAAAAATCAAAGAGCAGGAAATCTGGACCGGCCGCCGTGTCGGCCCGGAAGCCGCGCCTGAAGTGCTGGGCTGTGATGATGCTTTCCCGATCAGCGATATCGACGACATCCTGCCCGGCCTGATCGAAGGCAAAGACCGCATCTACGCCAGTCTGGGTGTCAGCCCGAACTTTGATAACCAGCTGATGCAGTGGGTTAACCATATCAAAACTCAGGTGCGTAACGGCGCCACGCCGCCGCACGAGTTCAGTGCGCTGGATCATTTATTACACGATCAGCGTCTGATTAAATCCCCTGCAGAAATTAAGGTTATGCAGAAGGCCGCCGACATCAGCGCCGAAGCGCACACCCGCGCCATGCAGATGGTCAAGCCGGGCATGTCCGAGTTTGAGCTGGAAGCCGAGATCATGCGCACCTTTATGGCCGCGGGCAGCCGCTGGCCGGCGTATCCGTCGATTGTGGGTGCCGGTGATAACGCCTGCATTCTGCATTACACCCACAACAATATGGCGATTAAAGACGGCGACCTGATTCTGATCGACGCCGGTTGTGAGCTGGACTACTACGCCGCCGATATTACCCGCACCTTCCCGGCTAACGGTAAATTCAGCGCCGAGCAGAAGGCGATGTACCAGCTGGTGCTGGATGCGCAGTATGCCGCGATTGAGCAGATCAAAGCCGGTAATCACTGGAATCAGCCGCACGAAGCGGCGGTGCGGGTGCTGGTCGAAGGACTGGTACAGCATGGCCTGCTCAGCGGTGATGTCGACGAGCTGATTGAGAATCAGGAATACCGCCAGTTCTACATGCATAAAACCGGTCACTGGCTGGGCATGGATGTGCACGATGTCGGCGAATACCGCATCGGTGGTGAGTGGCGCATTCTCGAAGAAGGCATGGTGATGACCGTTGAGCCGGGGCTGTATATCTCGCCGGACGATGAAACGGTAGACGCTAAATGGCGCGGCATCGGCATCCGCATCGAAGACGATGTGGTGGTGACCAAAAGCGGCTGCAAAGTCCTGACCGCTGCCGTTGTTAAAGAGATTGATGATATTGAAGCCCTGATGGCGGGCTGAGGAACAGCATGAGCAAGCACATCCCGCAGTCTGACATTGTGGTACTGGGCGCCGGCATGGTCGGCGCCAGTCTGGTGCATCTGTTAAAACCGGCGCTGGCGCGCGGGATGAGCCTGACCTTAATCGACCGTCAGGCGCTGAACTGGGATGGTGATATTGCCAGCCGTCCGCCCAGCTTTGATGGCCGGGCGACGGCGTTGTCCTACGGAACACAGCAGATTCTCAGTCAGCTGGGTGTGTGGGATCTGATGGCTGGGCGCGCCTGTGCTATCGAGCATATTCAGGTCTCCGATCAGGGCCGCTTTGGCCAGACCCAGCTGCACGCCAGTGAACAGAATACTGAGGCTCTGGGTTATATCGTTGAAAACGCCGTGATTGGTCAGGGCCTTTTAAGTGGACTGGCACAGCCGGGCGTCAGTATCAAAGCCCCGGCCCAGGTGCAGGGCGTACAGATGAACGCTGACGGCGCGCTGCTGACCTTCGATAACGGCGAACAACTGCAGACCAGTCTGCTGGTGCTGGCCGATGGTGCGCGTTCGGCGCTGGCGCAGCAGCTGGGTATTCAGCATGAACGTCGTTCTTATGGCACCCATGCGCTGGTGACTCAGGTTGAGGTCGACCGTGAACACGGTCACTGGGCGTATGAGCGCTTCAGTGAAGACGGCCCGATTGCCTTTCTGCCGCTGAATAAAAAAGACTTCGCGGTGGTGTGGACGCTGGCCGATGACCAGATCGAACAGGTCAAAGCCTTGCCCGAAGCCGAATTCCTTGCCCGTCTGCAGCAACAGATCGGATATCGTCTGGGACGTTTAATGCGTGTCGGCGAACGCGCCAGCTACCCGCTGGCACTGGTGCAGAGTAAAGAACAGGTGCGGCGCTCGCTGGTATTGCTCGGCAACGCGGCGCACAGTCTGCATCCGGTGGCCGGACAGGGCTTTAATCTCGCACTGCGCGATGCCGCCGTACTGGCCGAATACCTCAACCGCGCCTGGCAGCAGAATCAGCCGCTGGGCGATCTGGCGTTATTACAGGCTTACGAGCAACAGCAGCAGGCCGATCAGCGCAACACCATCATGGCCAGCGATCTGCTGCCACGCCTGTTTGGTTCAAAACTGCCGGGTATGGCGCTGCTGCGCGACGCCGGTCTGCTCGGCATGTCGGCCCTGCCAACCGCGCGCAAACTCTTTACCCGTCATGCCATGGGTTTAGGGCAACGGGCGGCGAAGCTTCCGGCCACGCCGCTTTCAGGAGAATCTGCATGAACTATGACGTAGTGATTGTTGGCGCCGGACTGGTGGGTCAGGCGATTGCCAGCGCGCTGGTGCAGGGTACACAGCAAAAGCCTTTGCGCATTGCCCTGATTGATCCGGCGTTCCGCACACAGGCTCCGGCCAGTGGCAGCGAACTGGCTGATTATGATCTGCGCGTATCAGCGTTAACCGCCAAAACCCAGGCTTTTTTAACCCGCCTGGGCGCCTGGCAGAAGATTCCGCCGCAGCGTCTCAGTCCTTACACCGGCATGCACGTCTGGGATGCTGAAGGCACAGGTTCTGTGACCTTCGATGCCGCTGATCTGCATGCTCCCTGTCTGGGTCATATCGTCGAAAACCGGCAAACGCTGTGGGCGATCCAGCAGTGCCTGCAGGAAACGCAGGGTGTCGATGTGCTGACGCAGAAAGTTCGCTACCTCGATAATCGTGATGCCGAAGGTTACACCCCGGTGGTTTTGGAAAACGATGACAGGCTGCTGGCAAGACTGGTGATTGGTGCTGATGGTGCGCTGTCACGGGTGCGCCAGTGGGCTGGCCTGCCAACCACCGAGTGGGATTATGGCCATCACGCCATTGTTGCCACAGTACGGCTTGAACACCCGCTGCAGGCGACTGCCTGGCAGCGCTTCCGCCCTGAAGGGCCGCTGGCGTTACTGCCGCTGCCGGGTGATGACCATCTGGCGTCCATCGTCTGGTCTACTTCGCCGGCTGAAGCCGATGCGGTGTTGGCCATGGACGAAGACGGTTTTAATGCCGCCCTGACCCAGGCGTTTGAAGGGCGTTTAGGGCGGGTGCTGGCCAGCTCGGCCAAAGCCCGTTTCCCACTGCGTCAGCGCCATGCCCGTGATTACTGGTGCGAAGGCGTGGTGCTGGCTGGTGATGCCGCGCATACCATTCATCCGCTGGCCGGACAGGGTGTGAACCTGGGCTTTAAAGATGCTGAAACCCTGGCGGAAGAAATTCTGCGCGCGCACAGCAAAGGGTTGGATCTTGGTGGTGAGCTGGTGCTCAGCCGTTATCAGCGCCGCCGTCAGGCCGACAACCTCAGCACCATGGCGGCGATGGAAGGCTTTAAACAGCTGTTCGCCGCCGATCAGCCATTGCTGCGTTTATTACGTAACGAAGGGATGCGCCTGTTCGACAAACTGTTGCCGGTTAAACAGCACGTGATGATGAAAGCGATGGGGCTGGATTAATCGAGTTAGCCGGATAAAAAACGAGCCTCAATTGAGGCTCGTTTTCGTTGGTTTTCCTGCAGGCAGAATTAACGGCCGTACTGCTCACGCAGCGCCTGGATACGACGTTCCAGCGGCGGGTGAGTGGAGAACAGGGCAGACATCTTGCCTTCACCACCGATACCAAAAGCCACCAGTTCACCGTTCAGTTCACTTGGCTGATCGTAGGTTTGCTGCAGGGCAGCCAGCGCGCTGATCATCGCTGCCGGGCTGACCAGCTCGGCACCGGCCTGGTCGGCACGGAATTCACGGCGACGGCTGAACCAGGCAACAATGGTCGAAGCCAGAATGCCCAGTACGATCTCGGCGATAAAGGTCGTTACATAGAACGCGATGCCCGGACCGTCTTCATTCTTGAATACCGCACGGTCGACGAAGTTACCGATAATACGGGCGAAGAACATCACAAAGGCGTTCACCACGCCCTGAATCAGGGTCAGGGTAATCATATCGCCGTTGGCAACGTGGCCGATTTCGTGGCCCAGTACCGCCTTGATCTGCTCTTTATCCATACGCTGCAGCAGACCGGTCGATACTGCGACCAGGGCATTGTTACGGTTCCAGCCGGTGGCGAAGGCGTTAGGCGCCGCCGAACCGAAGATACCCACTTCCGGCATACCGATACCGGCTTTGTCAGCCAGTTCTTTAACGGTGCTCAGCAGCCACTGTTCACCGGCATTCTGTGGCTGATCGATGATCTGCACACCCATGCTGCGTTTTGCCATCCACTTGGACAGCAGCAGCGAGATCACCGAGCCGACCATACCGAACACCAGACAGAACACCAGCAGGTTGCCGAGGTTCAGACCATTGCCGCTGCGTTCCAGGTAACTGCCCACGCCGAGCAGTGACAGGGTAACGCTCGCCACCAGTACAACGGCTAAGTTGGTGGCCAGAAACAGAATAATGCGCAACATGTGCGACTCCTTTAAGGGTTGTTCTCAGTTGTCCGCAGGCGCTCAACAGAACAGATTTGAGCACGGATTTATGACAGCAAGAATGGTGATTTTTCCGCAGTTTTCAAGCGGGATTATTGTCAGGAAGGGTAATTATGGCGGCTATTCCTTTGCACTGTTATTAAAAGCACTGCGCTTAAATGATAGTTGTCTTAATTAATGCTGTGGCTGGCCGATAAATGATCAATCTATTACTCATCATCACGGGTCAGGGATCAGACCATGGCAATTACACCACGCATCAGCGAAGTTGGCAGTTTCCAGTTTATCAGGCCGGGCCGGAACAGCGATGAGCCGCTGACGGATCAGCTGGCGCGTACCCCAGACAGCAGGCTGAAAGCGGCGACAAACAGCCCGTTACAGCACTCGTCGTCAGCCGATGATGGAACCTACCGTGAACCGGTCAACCGTACTCTGTGGCAAAGTGATCAGTCCTGGACCCGTTTTGCCGGCTCACTGAACGATACCGAAGTAATTAATGGCGTGAGCCCTGAGGGGCGGGAGCAGCTGGTATCTGCCTCCGACTCTCTGAACATCCCCAAGGATTTTCGTCCCGGAGCTGTGCTGACCGATCTGCTGGCTCGCGGCGTGGAAGCGTTCAGCAGCACCAGTGGACGTTACGCTTATGCCGACGATGGCGTGCGGCCGGCGCTGGCGGAAGTCGGTAGTGTCCGTCTGAAATACGGTTATCAGGAGGAAAAATTCAGCCTGAAACTGACCACACATTCGGGTAAGCAATTAACGCTGAAGCTGACCCATCAGAGCGGCTGGGGTCAGAGTGACGATGGCCGGGCACTGGAAGTGGATCAGTGGCTGGTGGACTTCAGTCTGGATGAATCGCTGAGCAAGGAAGAGCAGGAAGAAGCGCTGCAGCTGGCCTCATCACTGGATAAGCTGGCGCGGCGTTATCTGGCCAATGGCATGCTGGATCTGGAAAACCTTGGGCTGGATAAACTGCAGCAATTCTCGGCGGTATCACTCGATCTTAAAGGCGCAGGTGGTGAGAGCAGCGATCTGCTGCGCATTGAATACCGCAACGATGATGAGCAGCGCAGCCTGAATGTGTTGCTGCACGAAGACAAACTGAAGCTGGATCTGAGCAAAGCCGGTTGGGCGCAGTTGGGCACGGAAGCACAGCGGCAGGACAGCCTGAAAGAATATCTGACGCTGATCGAACAGAGCGGTGAACGCGGCAATGCCGATAAACAGCAGCTGGATTTAATGCTCGATGCCTTCGCCCTGCTGCATAAACCCGAGCAGCATCCGCAGGATCTGGCGCGGCAGGAACAGGAGCAGCCACCGCAAACGCCAACCGGAATCGACGTGGGTTTTGCCCGCAGCGGACTTACGGCGCTGAGTGGTCTGGCGGATTTCAGCTTTTCATTTCAGGCGCAGGTCAGCAAACCCAACCCTGATGCACAGCGCAATAATGAAAAGATCAGCTTTGGGCTTAATTTCGCGCAGGATACCAGAGGCGAAACCGGAGATGCCGGCAGCCTCGCCGTAGAGCAAACCCAGGCGTATCAGTTTAAGGCCAGTTTTTATGAGCCTTTGCCCTGGCTGGAGCTGGTGGATTTCAGTAAGCAGAACTACCAGTACATCGAGATCGAAGCCCGTGCCACCGAGGTAACCAGCCTGCGCTACGAAGATTTCACCCTGCAGCATGCTTCGCAGCAAAGTCAGAATGAATGGCACGAGCGGCGGCGAACCTACGTGCTGGGCAGCCTCGACAGCGATGTCAGTGAAGGCGATAAAAATCAGGACATAACCGACTTTACCGAAGCCGCGATTCTGGCTGAGCGCGAACAGCAACAGCAGTTGCTGGATGATCTGCTCGGCAGCCGCATACCGCAGCCGTGGCAGCGCTGATATTTCGCGCAGAAGTGGTTACTCCGTATCAGGGCCTGTCGATACTAATTAAGCAGGCCTGTTATTGGCTAAAAATTTCTCAGACAAGACGCTGAGAGTGTGGCCTAACGGGTTAAGCGAGCGAACAGCAACGCAGAATGAGGGATTTTTAGCCATAACCCTTCGGGCTGTGGCCAGTTTTCCCCATTAGCTTCGTCGTTCGTCATTCATTTAGCCCGCTAATATCACTCCTCTCTCCTTGTTCTGAGAAAAACTGGCTCCCAGCAGGCCCGATTCACTTAGTGTCGACAGGCCCTATCCTAAAGCCGCCATTGGTTCCCCGGCGTGAATCCCTTATGATGCCCCTGTCCCAGGGGGTGGCCCGATTGTCTGAATCCGGCCTGAGATGCCATAGGTTTACCTGTGTAAACGGCAAACCCCTAGAACCTGATCCGGTTAGTACCGGCGTAGGAATGGGGGTGAGTACGCACTGTTCAGCGCGGCTCGCATCACAACCGGGAGGTTGGCGTTAAACGCAACCGGCCCCTACGCACTACCCGGGTCTTTCTTGTATTTTGAGGAATGACCCTGAATGAAAAAAACACCGCTTTCCCTGTTGGTTTTACTGGCACCACTGACCCCGCTGTCGGCTTTGGAGGCACTGGCGACTGATGACGTTACCCTCAGCACACAAACCGTGCAGGCCGATTTCCGTAAAACCGATGTGCAGCAGATTCCCGAAGCCGTCACCTTAGTTGGCAGCGAACAGATTGAAGCCCGTTCGGCGCAGCATCTGGAACAGATTTTAAGTTTTGCTCCCAACGTTAATTTCGCCTCGGGAGCATCTCGTGGCCGCTATTACCAGATCCGTGGTATTGGCGAGCGCAGCCAGTTTGTCGATCCGGTGAATCCGTCTGTGGGCCTGGTCATTGACGGTATTGATATGACCGGTTTAGGTGCTGCCGCGACCCTGTTTGATGTGCAGCAGGTGGAAATTCTGCGCGGCCCGCAGGGCACCCGTTTTGGTGCTAACGCACTGGCCGGCATGATCAATATCCGCAGTAATGACCCGACGCAGAACAGCGAAGGCTATATCAGTGCCAAAGCCGGCAACTACAACAGTTATGGTCTGGGGGCGGCGTTATCCGGTTCGCTGAGTGATAACCTGCAGGGGCGTATTGCCGTACATGGTTTTGAATCCGATGGTTATATCGACAACGAATTTTTAAACCGTGACGACACCAACAATCAGGATGAAAAAATCGCCCGCGGTAAACTGCACTGGCAATTGTCTGAACGCAGTGAATTAAATCTGACCTATTTATACGCGGATATCGATAACGGTTACGATGCCTTCACGCTGGATAACAGTCGTACCACTTTATCTGATGAACCTGGTCGCGACAGTCAGGATACCAATGCGTTTGCGCTGGCTTATAATCGCGACCTGAATTCCGCAATCCGCTTTGAAAGTGAAATTACCGGCAGCTGGAATAAAGCGGAATACAGTTACGACGAAGACTGGGCGTACGGTGAATATATCTGGCTGAGCGATGATCCTGTGTACCAGCCAGACCCATGTGATACAACTCAAGGGCCTTGTTTGGCTCCTGTTGATGGTTACAGCTCTTTTGATCAATACCTGCGTAATTTTGATCGCAACAGTATTGGCCTGCGCTTTCTATCTGGCACCGATGGCCGATTATTTTCTGATTCAACCGACTGGGTTGCGGGCATCTATATGATGCAGCGGGAAGAAACACTGAAACGCAACTACACCTATAACAACGGACAGTATCAGAGCGATCTGACCGTGGATTCGGTATCGGCCTATGCAGAACTAAGCACAGCCTTTACTCCATCCACAACTCTGACTTACGGCGTACGTGCGGAAAACTGGAAAAATGATTTCAGTGATAATGCCAATACGCTGGATGCTACAAAAAATGATGTGGTCAGCGATACCAACGAAACCTTATGGGGCGGAAAAGTTACGCTGGAAACACTGCTGGGTGTTGACCATCTGAGCTACATCTCTCTGGCCCGTGGTTATAAAGCCGGTGGCGTGAATACTGATCCGGATATTTCCGAAGCTAACCGCACGTTCGATACCGAGTTTAATAATACGGTTGAGCTGGGTCTTAAGTCGTCTCTGGCAGACAATGCACTGAAAACCCGCCTCGCGGTATTTTATATTCAGCGTAAAAACCAGCAGGTTAAAAGCTCATATGCGGTACAAAAACCGGATAACAGCATCACCTTTCAGGACTATCTGGCCAACGCGGCTGAAGGTCGTAACTATGGTCTTGAGCTGGAAAGCGACTGGGCAATCAGTGAGCGTCTAAACTGGGTATTCAGCTATGGTCTTCTGCGTACCGAATTTGCCGATTATTCTTATCAAACAGATGCTGGCGAGTTTAATAAAGATGGCCGGGCTCAGGCACATGCACCGGAATATAGCCTGGCTACTGCGCTGACTTATGCGCTGACCGATACATTATCGTTGCGTGCAGAAAGTGAAGCGAAAGATGAATTCTATTTTTCTGACAGCCACGATGAAAAAGCCCGCGCATCGGTACTCTGGCATGCCCGCCTGAGCTATCAGCAGGGTCCACTGGATCTTGCACTGGCCGGCCGTAACCTGACAAACAGTGAAACTGATGTCCGTGGTTTTGGTGGTTTTGGTAACGACCCTCGTAATGGCTATGCCGAAAATGCTTATCGTCAGCTGGGCGAACCGCGCCTTGTGATGCTGGAAGCTAAATATTCATTCTGATAAATGCAGCCGGACGTCTGACGTCCGGCTTATTAACCGGAGATCCAAATGGAAATATCAGTAGAAATCAGCAAATACCCTCTGGCCGATGATTATATTCCGGCGATTAAATCTTTTATTGACCGTCTGAATCAGGTTGAAGGGTTAACCATCGTGACCAATACCATGAGTACACAGGTGTTCGGTGACTATGATCTGGTGATGGATACCTTAAAAGAAGAAATGCGCCTGAGCTGGGAGCAGCTCGGCAAGAGTATTTTTGTCTGCAAATTTATCGGTACTAATCTCGATCCGGCACTTAATCCACACGGCTGAACACCGACTTTAAGCAGGAATACATAATGGCGGATATCTGGAGCAATATCGAACAGGCGGCGCAGGCCATGAGCGGCTGGGAACTGGTCGCCGTTATTCTGGGTATTGCCTATTTAGTGCTGGCCATGAAGCAGAGCATCTGGTGCTGGTATGCGGCCTTTGGCAGTACGGCTATTTTTATCGGGTTGTTCTGGGATGTCAGCCTGCTGATGGAATCGGCGCTGAATGTGTATTACCTGATTATGGCCGTCTATGGCTGGTGGTTGTGGCGCGCCAATAAAAGGGCAGATAATAAAAGTGAGAATTCACGATCTGCAGATGTCAGTGAAGAATTACCGATACAGTCCTGGGGGCTCAAACAGCATCTGCTGGCGATTGGCAGTGTGATTGTTCTGAGTTGTATCAGCGGTTATCTGCTCAGCGAAAACACCTCGGCGGTATTGCCTTATCTTGATTCATTCACCACCTGGGGTGCGGTGATTACCACCTGGATGGTGGCGAAGAAAGTACTGGAAAACTGGCTCTACTGGATCGTTGTCGACAGTGTTGCGATCTTTTTATATATCGACCGTGAGCTGTATTTAACGGCGCTGCTGATGGCGGTGTACGTGGTGCTGGTCATTATTGGCTGGTTTAACTGGTTGCCACAATTTAAGGCACAACTTAAAGCACAGCAGAACCGCGATGATAATACTGTGCTGACCACGCCGTCGGCGTGGAAAGTAGCCGAATAACAACAATAAGGCGATACCTATGCTGCAGCAGATTTTAGATGACTGGCCACACTGGCAATTGTGCAGCGAAGCGCCAACGCTGGATAATATCAGTCCATTACCCGGTGGGCTTACCAATCATTGTTATCTGCTGCGCTTGCCGGAAGGCGATTATGTGTTGCGGGTAGAAGGGCGGAATTCCAGAGCGCTGGATATTAACCGCGCGGCCGAGCTGCAGGTACATCATCTGGTGGCGGCACAGGGGCTGACACCGACCATTCGCTTCCGTTCACCAAGCGGCCATTATTGGATTCGCGATTATGTGCCGGGCACGCCATTAACCAATCCGCAGTTGGATCTGCCACTGTTGTTAATCATGGCGCAGCAATTACAACAACTGCATCAGTTGTACCCGCCTGCCGGAATACCAAAGCTCAGCATCAGTGAAAAAGCCGGCCATTACTGGGACACCATTACTGCACATTTTGCCGTTATGGATCGCATGACGGCGGCAGCCGAAGAATTACTGGCGCTGCGTGGCCCGCTGCAAAGCCTGTTGAGCGGCGCCCCCGATAATCAACGCTGTCTGTGCCATATGGACCCGACCGCACCCAACTGGATTCAGACTGCCGATAACAAACTGGTATTGCTCGACTGGGAATACGCCGCTATCGGTCATCCGTTATGGGATCTGGCTGCTTTATTACAGGGCGTGGATTTATCCGCCGATGATGAACAGACCCTGCTGCAGGCCTATGGTTTAAAACATTATCGTGGCTGGGAATTTGCCAAAACACAGATGAGCTATTTGGCCGCACTCTGGTACCGGGCGCAGGGACTGTGGAGTGATCGGGAATTAATTGCTTATTTAAATGGCCTTAAGGCGCTGGCAGAGTAATTAACGAATTAAACCCGGCAAAGGCCGGGTTTAATTTTGGCTGCTTACGGTGCAATTTTACGCTTCAGTGCGCGGGTAACCGACAGTGGCAGATTCGGCAATGAGCGTAACACCCACGGCAGAATTTTACGTTTCACACCGTTCAGGGCCTCCGGCACCATAGCCTCAATCAGGTGCGGGCCGGGATGAGCCTGTGCATATTCCAGCGCCTTGAGCAGATCTTCGGTTGTACTCACCCGTACCGCATGTACCCCCATTCCCTGAGCCAGCTGAGCGAAGTTCAGTACCGGGCCGGTAAGGTCAAGTTGCGCTTTCGCTTTAGGGCCGATTTCCTCCGCGCCAACTCGTTCCAGTTCGATGTTCAGTACCGAATAGGAAGCGTTGTTGAAAATAATAGAGGTCACGTTCAGTTGCTCGCGCGCCATGGTCCACAGCGATTGAATGGTGTACATGGCGGTACCGTCACCGATCAGGGCAATGACCGGGCGATCCGGGCAGGCAATCGCAGCACCAATGGCGTTCGGTAGCCCCTGGCCGATAGCACCGCCGGTTAAGGTGATCATATCGTGGCGCGGGCAGCCGCTGGTCATGGCATTGAGCATCAGCCCGGAGGTGTTGGATTCATCGATGATGATGGCGTTTTCCGGCAACAGATGACCAACGGCTTTACATACTTTCTCAGCAGTCAGACGACCACGTGGGCGAGCGGGGCGCTGCGCTGCCTGTAATGCAGGAGCGTTGTTTCCGGCCCCCAGCGCAGTGGCCAGTTTTTCCAGACTGGCGACGGCATCCTGTTCCGGACTGGCCAGTGTGTGTACCTGACAGCCCTCCGGAGCCAGATAACTTTGCTTGCCCGGATAGGCAAAGAATGAAACCGGCGCTTTGGAATCGACCACAATCAGGTGCTCAATATCCGCCAGCTGCACTCCAGCCAGTTCAGCCAGATAGGCGATGCGCTCCACGGCCGGGAGACCGGCGCCGCGTTCGATGCGGGTCGGGAAGGTTTCGGCCAGCAGACGCACACCGCTGTGGGCGGCAATTTTAGCCGCAGCGAGCAACGCCGGTTCGCGCAGAGCCTGACCGCCAAGCAGGAACGCCGTTTTACCTCCGGAGCGGATGGCGTTGCTGATAGCGCCGACGGTGGCATCGTCGGCGCAGGGGGCAACGGTTGGTGGCAGTGGTGCTGCTGGTATACCACCGTCGCCCCAGGATACATCGGCCGGCAGAATCAGGGTTGCAACCTGACGCGGAAAGCTTCTGGCGGCGGCGACGGCCTCTGCTGCGTCATTGCACAGTTCTGCTGTGCTTTGTGAGGTGCGGACAAACCCCGGCGATACGTTGCGCGCCACGGTTTCGATATCCGACTGCAGCTGGGCATCGTATTTCACATGATAAGTGGCGTGGTCGCCGACGATATTCACCACCGGTACTTTGCCTTTGCGGGCGTTATGCAGGTTGGCCAGACCATTACCCAGGCCGCAACCCAGGTGCAGCAGCGTGGCGGCCGGTTTGTCGGCCATGCGGGCGTAGCCATCGGCAGCGCCGGTGGCTACGCCTTCAAACAGCGCCAGTACGGCTTTCATTTTGGGTTCGCTGTCGAGTGCTGCAACAAAGTGCATTTCACTGGTACCCGGGTTGGTGAAGCAGACTTCGACACCGGCATCGACCAGCGTTTTCATCAGAGCTTGTGCGCCATTGGTCATAGTTATTCTCCTGGGGCGTTTCTGCCGACTATGCGTTGGCAATAATGGATTTTGCGGCTGCCCGTGCCGTCATAATGCAGCCGGGCAGAAAAGTACCTTCGAGCGAGCGTTTGCCGTTACTGCCGCCACCGCCGAAACCGGCGGCTTCTCCTACGCAATAAAGGCCGGTTACCGGTTGATTATTCTCACCCAGAACGCGGCTGGCTAAATCGGTGCGTAAACCGCCGAGGCTTTTACGTGTAACCAGTTGCATGCGGATGGCAATAAAAGGCCCGGAACCGGGTTTCTGTAAGGGGGCAGGCTTACAGGTGCGCAAACGATCGGGCCCCCATTGGCGGGCATGCAGAATGCGGCGGATCTGGTCATCATTTTCCAGTTTTTTGCCGCCAATAAAGTTTGCATCAAATTCATCAGCGGTGGCCTGCAGGGTGGCGGCATCAATATCCAGTGACTGGGTCAGCGCATTCATTTTTTCCGCCAGTCCGGCGAGCGTATCGGCGACGATAAAATCGGGGCTTTCATTCGCCATTTGCTTCACCAGGCGATGATTGCCGAGCAATGTTTCGAATAAAAACCGGAAAAATTGTTTATCGCGGATGCGCTGGTTATGTTCAGCGCCGGAAATGGCAAATTCTCTGGCGGCGATACGCCAGTTAAGTAAATGCCAGGTCCAGGGTTTTTCCTGTTCTGCAACCCGCTGACATAACCAGTGGGTATCGAAGCCGGTGACCAGTGGCTCTGGTCCGATACGCTTACCTTTATGGTCCAGCCAGAGCGCTGATTTACAGGGAATCGTCGATAAGCCGTGGCCGTTAAAATGCGGATAAGGATGTGCAAAACCCGCCGCGTAATTCCACATCTCACCGGCATTAACGATATGGCCGCCGAATTTAGCAGAGGCTTCCTGATGCATTTTTCCATCGGCAAAAGGATGGGCACCATTCAGCATTGTTGCCGGTATTGGCCGCTCTTTTGGCCAGTTAGCGCGGGTTTGTTCGTGACTGCCGTTTAGTCCGCCGCTGGCCAGCACGACGGTATGAGCTGAAAAGGTAACGGTCTCACCGGATTCTTCATCAATGCCGGTTGCGCCACAGATGCTGTTATTACTGTCGTTGTTCAGTGCTGTGATTCTGTGGCGGTGCAGCAGTGTCAGAAGATTATTCTTATTGGCCCGCTGCAATGCTGCGCTAAGAATGCGGACCAGCTCGCGCGATGTACCATAAACAATGTGATAGCGGGGAACGCTGTTACCATCTCCATACATACCGCGCTCAACCCAATTGACCGCCGGCATGAATTTAACGCCTTCGTTTTTCAGCCAGTCGTATACTTCTGTGCAGGAATTTTCGACGTAATAATTTGCCCAGGCCAGCGAATGCTGGTCGTGCGTATTCAGTTCACCGAAGCGTATCCAGTCCCGCAGAGCGCGTTGCGGCGTATCAGGTATTCTCATCGCCGCCTGTAAGGATGTACCTACCAGCGCCATGCCGCCAAATGCCCATAATGCCAGTCCGCCAAAACGCTCTGCTGAATCCCGGTCAACCAGAGTGACACGTTTGCCGGCGCGCAGTAATTCAAGTGCAGTAACGATACCGGCAATACCACCACCGACCACCAGTACTTCGGACGAAATATGCCTGGCCATATAACACACCTGTTCTGACGCTGAATTGATTACGTAACGATAAACCCCTGAAACCGTATTGGTATTGACCCGGGAGGACGGTGAAGTTGACTCTGGAAGCCGATCACCGGCAGACAATGACATATGGCGGATATTTAAGGCACCTCTGAATAATTCAGTGCCCGCTTCGGCTTACTGAAAACGTTCAGATCAAGGCGCCACGTTGAAGGCATAGCGGGTTACGTCAAAACGTGGCAACACCGAGCTGGATTTTTTCAGCAAGCCCCGAAGGGCGTGGGCTGCAGAGCGTTTTGACGGTGTTGTCGATTTTATAAAGGACTAGCCATTCACTGCAATCGACGCCTTGTCAAAAGCACTCTGCAGCACTCACGCGAAGCTGTGCAGAATTATTCAGAGGTGCCTTAAGCGTTAAAGTACGCCGTAATGAGTATGTCTCAGATATGCCTTAAGGGGGATGAGGTGTTGCTGTTTCCGGTCTGCCGCAGGAGTTGGGTGATGAAAAATGGGCTACTGATCTTTATGGGTATTTGCTACACTTCTGGCAACTAATAATAGTATAAATTAGTCAGGGACGATCATGAATAATCCGCTTGGGCGCAGCGTAATGCTGGTTGCCATTCTGTTTTTGTCTGCGTGTAACCTTAACGAATCAAGTCTTAAACGGACATCTGTTGGCTTCAAAATTGAAGGGCTGCATTACAGTTCGCAGTCCTACAGCGGCGAAACGGATAAAAAGGGATGCTTCTTTTATAAGCCGGGCGAGATCGTAACATTTTCGGTCGGAGCAACGGTTCTGACATCGGTGAAACCCCATGGGGGCATGACATTTTCTGATTTGTTTGGTGTGTCACTTCCTGATACACAAATGACAGTGACGGAAGCCCTTACGTCTGAAAATACCAATGGCTTCCACCGTATGGCCAATGCGATGGCATTGCTGATGCTGTTGGATGATGACCAGAATACCGCCAGTGGCATCGATGTGACGGCATGGCAGGAGTCCGGGAAACTGCCTGCAATCAACCTTAATCAGGATCTGTATCCCTTCTTTTATAAAACACTAGCCAGTCTGGCGGAGCAAAAAAATCTGGTAAGAGAGCGGGTGATTGTCTCTGAACCACTGATGTTTATTTATAAAAAAGCCGGAATTAAGGTTCCTGCTGGTATTGTTGTTTCAGACAATTATGCATACGAAAAAAGATATGAATACGATGAATTTGGACGGCTGATAAAAGTTTTTAGTAAGGATAAAAACGTCACCAATTTTGAGAGAATGTTTGATGGTAATGGGAGGATGACTGAGCTTAAGGAACTGAAAAATAGTTTTTGGAGTGATGCTGTAGTACAGATTAAATATGATGAGAAAGGTCTCTCAACTAGCCGGTATGAAGGACTTTCTGTCTATGTAGATGAAAATGATCCTTTGTGGGAATTTTATAAAATATATTGGGAGACTTTTGTCGAAGATAATTATGGCCCTTTTCAGTTAGGTACTACGATTTATACCTATCATGATAATGAACGCATTGCATACTATGATAAAAATATGGATGGCAGCCCTGAGTCGATAACATACAGGCGTCGGAGCTATGACTCAGAAGGTAATCTGACGTTAATCCGCAATGAAATTGACAGTTATGCTTATGGTATCATCGGCGGCGTGGTCGAAGATGTCCGGACTTATGATGAGAAGGGTAATATCCATACACGGATTACACCTGAAAAAATGGAGATTTACAGCCGTGAATTCTATAAAAATGGAGCCATCCATTATTACTCAACATTCACTCAGGAGAACGAAAGCGATTGGCATGAAAGGATTCTGAATTACAATCCTGATGGTACTGTCCGGGGGGGGGCTTTAAGGGCAGGTAATGGCGATGCAGTAGAAAGTATTTCTTTTTATCAATATGAATATGATGAGTCAGGGCGGAGGATATTATACAGCACTGACTCTAATGGTGATGGTATTCCGGGTGCTGTCGTACACTATACATATACTGATACCCCATCGGGATTGTTAGCCGATTATGAAGCTCGTACCTATAGCGGAAGTAAGCTGAGTCTGACATCGGTCATTACTCGTCATCATAGCTACGATGCTGCTGGTCATCCGGTATCGGTTGAGACCATAAATGATTATGACGCAGATGGCACTCCAAATTCTGTTTATAAAGTATTACGGGAGTTCGCTGCTGATGGTGCAGTTCTTAGCGAGGTGACGTTGCGCGATTATGATGGCGACGGCGTATTTAATGGGTCCCCTTACGATGATTACGAGCGCCAGCACACTACTGATGCTTTAGCTTATTTGATCGAATTCAACACGCCCTGGGTCATATTGTCACGCATACCGGGAGATAATGAACCGAATGATTTTTGGTTGGCTCAGCTACCATTCGGTTTCGGGCTGGCGGTAATGATATCCAATATGCCAAGTAACTAGCACTGACGTCTTAGCAGTTTGTTTCTGAACTCCGCCGGATCTTTCTGCAGCGCCATTTCCCCCGCCTGTTGCTGCTGAATGCGGCGGGTTAATAAGCGGCTCAGCCAGAAGCGCAGGGCTGCGCCTCTTAACACTAAATTCCAGTTGTTTTTTTCTGCATCGTTTAATGGCCGTACGCTTTCGTAGCCGTTTAATAAGGCTTCCGTACAACCGGCTTTCCAGTCGCCGTTAATATCGCAGCACCAGTCGTTGGCGATGATCGCCAGATCGTAGAGCAGCGCACCATCGCAGGCGTTGTATAAATCGAGAATGGCGCCAACCTGGCCATCAGCGGTGAAGAGGGCGTTATCATGAAACAGGTCGCCATGAATCCAGCCCTGCGGCAGGCTCAGCCACTGGCTGCGCTGTTGTGTCTGAAAGCGCAGTTCGTCTTCAAGCAGCCTCTGATCTTCACGGGTTAAGTCACTGCTCAGCTCCGGGCTGATCGCAAGCCACCAGTCAAAACCACGGCTGTCATTGCGGCGGTTATGCAGCGGCAGGGCAGCCAGATGCAGTTCCGCCAGTGCGCGGCCAATGGCTGCGCAGTGTTGCGGTTGCGGATCATGGATATGTTCGCCGGGCAGGCGCGGACAGATAATCGCCGGTTTGTCTTTCAGGCTGTGCAGCCATTCGCCATCACGTGCGGCCAGTGGCGCCGGAACCTGCAGTCCCTGTTGCCCCAGATGATGCGCCAGACGCACAAACTCACGCACTTCGCTGCTGTTATGGTGCTCAAACAGGGTGAGCACATACTCACTCTGCCGGCCTTGCTGCTGGCAGGTAACGAAGTAGTTGGTGTTCTCGATACCGGCAGTGATGCCTTTATATGAAACTAACGTACCCAATTCAAATCGGGCAAGAAAGGCTTCGGTGTCGCTCTGGCTCAGCGAGGTATAAACAGACATGGGAAGTATCCGGAGGTCAGCAGGCTGGTTGATTTTGGTCGTGTTGCGGGCCTGATTGCCGCTGGCGCCACAGGCGGGGCCATACTGGCATTCATGCCCGTCAGGGGTAATCGCCCGACAGGCTTAAAATATGGGCTTATTACCAGCGGAAGATAACCCATTTCGGTACGCGCATCTGCGGGTTATCTTTGCGTACAAACTCGTTGGTTTCCTGCTCGGAAGGAATCAGGTAGTAGGCCGGGCCGACTTTTGGCACAACTTTGATCTCGCTGATTTCGCCGTTAATGCGGAATTCGTAATAAGTATTATCGCCATCGTTGCGGATGGTGACGGTCTCGCCGACAGGCTCGGCCGCAAGGGCGCTGCCGCTGGCCAGCAGAGCCGGAACAAACAGGATTGTCGCCAGAAGTTGCTGAATCTTCATGGTAAACTGCGCCTCAATAATGAATCTTCTGGTGGCATTGTACGCCGCCCGCCACCGAAACCCCAGCCAAGGATTTGACCAATATCATGTCTAAGCCAGTGATTCTCGTCGATGGTTCGTCCTATCTGTTCCGCGCCTTCCATGCGATTCCGCTTTTGACCAACTCCAAAGGTCTGCACACCAATGCCATCAAGGGCGTGATCAGCATGATCAAACGTCTGCAGAAAGACTACACTGGCTCACAGTTGGTGGTGGTGTTTGATGCCAAAGGCAAAACCTTCCGCAACGATATTTATGCTGACTACAAAGCCCATCGTCCGCCGATGCCGGATGAGCTGCGTGAACAGATTGAGCCTATTCATAACATTATCCGCGCGATGGGTTTACCGCTGCTGATTATCGAAGGGGTAGAAGCGGATGACGTGATCGGTACGCTGGCATCGCAGGCCATTGAGCATAATCAGGATGTGGTGATTTCCACCGGCGATAAAGATATGGCGCAGCTGGTCAACAGCCATGTGTCATTGATTAATACCATGACCGATACCTTCCTCGATGTGGATGGTGTTAAAGAAAAATTCGGCGTACCGCCCGAGCATATCATCGACTACCTCGCCTTAATGGGCGACAAGGTTGATAACATTCCCGGCGTGCCTAAAGTCGGTGAAAAAACGGCTGTCGGATTAGTCGCTGGCTTAGGCAGTCTGGAAACGATTTACGATAATCTCGATAAGGTTGCAACGCTGGAATTCCGCGGTGCAAAAACCATGGCCGCCCGTCTGGAAGAACATAAAGAGCAGGCGCTGTTATCGAAAGTACTGGCCACCATTAAATGTGATGTCGATCTGGAATTCAGCCTGCCTGAAATTAAAAGCAGCGAGTCCGATAATGCTCAGCTGCTGGATTTATTCCGCGAGATGGAATTTAAAGCCTGGATTGCCGAACTGAGTAATTCGGCCGATGCTGTTCCGGCGTTTGAATTAACCGCCTCCGCCGGTTCTGTTTCCGGTCAGCAGCAGGCCGCCGAACAGGCCATGGCCGCAGCATTCAGTGGTGACACTCAGTACGATATTATTTTTACCCAGACAGAACTGGATGCTTGGCTGGAGAAGCTTAAAAACGCAGAACTTTTTGCCTTCGATACCGAAACCACCTCGCTTAATTATAAAGAAGCCCGCATTGTCGGTGTTTCCTTTGCGGTGGAAGCCGGCAAGGCCGCCTATGTGCCGCTGGCACACGACGCGGAATGTATTCCGGAAGGTAAAACCCAGCTTAATCGCGAAGAAGTTTTAGCGCAGCTGCAGCCAATTCTGGAAAGCGAGACACATAAAAAAGTCGGCCAGCATATGAAATACGATATGCACGTACTGGCTAACCACGGTATTCAGCTGCGCGGTGTGCAGTTCGATACCATGCTGGAATCCTATATTCTCGATTCGGTTGCTACCCGTCACGATATGGACAGCCTGGCGCTGAAATATCTTGGCCATAAGAATATCAGCTTTGAAGAGATTGCCGGTAAGGGCACCAAGCAGCTGACCTTTAATCAGATTCATACCGATAAAGCCGGGCCTTATGCCGCCGAAGATGCCGATATTACCCTGCGTCTGCACCAGCGCTTATGGCCGGAATTACAGGCCGTACCAAGCCTGCAAAAAGTTTTTGAAGACATTGAAATGCCGGTTATGCCGGTACTGTGTGGTATGGAAGAAACCGGTGCATTAATTGATGCCGATTTACTGCACGAACAGAGCCAGCAGATAGAGCAGCGCCTGCAACAGCTGGAGCAGGAAGCCCATAACGCCGCCGGTCAGGTATTTAATTTAAGCTCGCCAAAACAGCTGGGCGAAATCCTGTTTGAAAAACAGCAGCTTCCGGTCAAAAAGAAAACGCCCAAAGGTGCGCCATCCACCGCCGAAGAAGTGCTGCAGGAACTGGCCGACGACGGTTATGAGCTGCCAAAACTACTGATGGAACATCGCGGTCTGGCGAAATTAAAAAGCACTTATACCGATAAGCTGCCATTAATGATTGTGCCGGAGTCCGGCCGCGTACATACCTCTTACCATCAGGCGGTGGCAGCGACCGGACGCTTATCCTCCACGGACCCTAACCTGCAGAATATTCCGATCCGCTCGGAAGAAGGCCGTAAAATCCGTCAGGCTTTTATTGCGCCAGCCGGTTATAAACTGGTGGCAGCGGATTACAGTCAGATTGAACTGCGTATTATGGCGCATTTATCGGATGACCCGAGCCTGCTTAAAGCCTTTGCCGATGGCCGCGATATTCACCGCGCAACCGCCGCTGAAGTGTTTGGTGAAACGGAAGAAAACGTCAGCGATAACCAGCGCCGTGCCGCTAAAGCCATTAACTTTGGTTTGATTTACGGCATGTCGGCTTTTGGTCTGGCGAAACAGATTGGCGTTGGCCGTGGCGAAGCACAGGATTATGTGAACCTGTATTTCCAGCGTTATCCGGGTGTGCGTGATTATATGGATAACACCCGCGAACACGCGAAAGAACAGGGTTATGTAGAAACCATTTTCGGTCGTCGTTTATACCTGCCGGAAATCCGCGCGAAAAATGCTCCACGTCGCCAGCATGCTGAACGTACCGCGATTAACGCGCCGATGCAGGGTTCCGCCGCCGATATTATCAAACGCGCCATGATCCGCGTTGCCGGCTGGTTACCCGACAGCGGTTTTGATGCACGTATGCTGATGCAGGTGCACGATGAACTGATTCTGGAGGTGAAGGAAGATCAGGCCGAAGCCTTTGCGGCAGAACTTAAAAAGCAAATGGAACAGGCGGCAGAATTAAAAGTGCCGTTAGTAGTGGAAGCCGGAA